>JAESGS010000075.1_pt1 | contig 188134 bp, 217 predicted proteins | sample 9269761 | NCBI WGS metagenome assembly JAESGS01 (sample SAMN15741799, study PRJNA653493) | algae metagenome | isolation source: Cyanosarcina radialis HA8281-LM2 and co-occurring heterotrophs from damp... | place: USA: Makauwahi cave, Hawaii | collected 2011-01-06 | reverse complement strand
GGGACGGCGAAACGGGGGTCGAGCACCCGGTCGTCTGTATAAACGCGTCCATCGACATGTCGAGGAGACAGGTCGGATCCCGAGTTCACAGGTTCACGTCGTCACCACACCGGATTCTCTCACGGACCGATCCGATCGAGTGGACCGTGGACAGGCTCCTAAAGTGCAGGACGGAGTTGCTCATCGTCGATGACGCCCAGTACCTGTTCTTTGAGCATCGCCTGGCATGGAGCGCCACCGAAATGTTCGGTGTCGTCAAGGACGTCCTGGACACCAAGAAGGTCTCAGTGATGCTTGTCGGCGACAGCCGCATCAACAACTTCGTCTTTGACATCGATGCCTTCAAGAACAGAGGGTACCGCCACTCGGACCTGGAGCCACTGTCCAACACCCCTGAAGACCTGGAGAAATTCGGCGCGCTCCTCACGAGCATCGACAGGAGGCTGCCGTTCGCGAAACCAAGTCAGCTCGCCCGGTACCGGGACGATTTCCATCGCTACAGCGAGGGACGTATCGGGCTGGTGATGAACGTGGTGCAGGAGGCTGGTTATCGCGCCCTGAACGATCGAACGGCCTGCATCTTGGTCGAACATCTCAGAGCCGCCGTCAAACGCATGGTCCGTCCCGGCGACGATGCGAACTACTTCGGCTACAAGTCCCGAGCGATGTAGCTGCGATGGAGCGTCCCTTCACCTTCTGGCGGGTGCTTCCGCTTGTCGGGGAGCCGGCGCACAGCTACTTCAGCCGCCTTGTTCTCGACGAGTGCTGGCATTCGCCAAGGCAGTACGCAAAGGACATTGGCATCTCGGCCGATGCCTTTAGCCCCGCGGAGCTTCTCGATCGTATTCTGCGTCTTCCGATTCCCAGTGGGGACAAAGCCAGGCTTCACCTCTGGACTCCGTTGGATGCCGGTGGGGGTGTGGTGTTAGCGGGCCAGAATCTGTCCGATCGTCATTTCCGGTGGTCGCGGAGACTGCATTGCCCTCAATGCCGAAATGCGGTGCCGTATCATCGTGTCTGGTGGCACCTCGAATGCTTTCGCAACTGCCCCATTCACCGACGCCCATTGGTTCCGGTTCAGCAACCCTATGTCTCAGGTCGATGGTGGCCGAAGTTTGAGAAGTCCACCCGCGAGCGCGCCCCAGAGGTCTGCGTGGATGGCGACACAGACGTGATTGAATCCTTCGTCATCCGTTGTCTGCTCGAGCCCGGCACCTTGCCATATGACCGCTATTTGGCTGACTTCATCGACTGTTCCGAGTTCCTGGGGCGGCTCCTCAACAATCCGCGGCAACACGCGGTCCCGCCCTTCTCAGCGATGGACCTGCAGACTGGATACGCGGCGTTGAAGGACGGATGCAAATCCGTAGCCGGACATGTATCAAGTTGGCTGGATGCCAATCCGGTCTTCCCGATGGCCCTCACTGTGCGGCAGCTCCTTGGATGGGCCGCGGAATACCTCGTCAGTGACGATGAAGGACTGGATCCCGTTTTGGATGATCCGTCGAACCCCCTGCTCGTCGCGGTTTCCGAGATGATCAGAGCGGAATGCGGACGCATTCTGCGCCGCTGAGAGCCTCTAGCTTGCGGGCTTCTTGACCCCGATCCTCCTCCGTAGTCCAATCCTTGAACGCGCTATGAGGTGTGCCGATTCTGGCCCAAAACCCGAATCCAAATTTATGGACTCAGTCCTCCGTCCGATCCAAGGTCGTGACATTTCGAATCCAAAACCTGCCCAAGCCTCTGGCGTAATTATCAAACAAAAACAACAGCTTCTGATCCACAATTGTAGGGCGACGCTCATTTGTCCCCGGGACGCCCCTCCTTGACAGTACACCGGACAAAGCGCATTAATCCCCACCCACACCGCCACCGTTTCCGGAGATGATCGCGCAATGAGCAACGAAGCGACGCTGACTTACAAGGAATTCGCGTCCCGCATGGGTATCAAGCTTGAGAGCGCAAGGAAGACGGTGCAGCGGCACGGCTGGAAGCGCCTCGTCGGAACCGACGGCCGCGCGAGAATTCTTGTTCCAGCCGACTACTTGCCACCGGATCCGGATAGTTTCGGCGCGACGAATGGCCCACAGGCTGCATCGGCCCGAAACGGGATCGTTCTCGACGTTCTAAAAGACGCGCTTCGTCAGCGCGGCGAGAAAGTCGGTCCGATACTGGCCGCCGCCCTCGTTGAACTGGAACCGGAGGCGCTCAAGGCGCTGCTGCTCAGGGTCGCGTCGTCTCCAGCGCCGTAGACGTCCTTCAGCGTTGAAGAAGGATGAGACCGGACGTTTCGGAAGCGTCCATCGGACCTGCGCGACCGACCCCTTTCCATCCGGCAGCCAACCAAAGGTTCGCAGCGCCGCCGTCGAGCGATAGGGTGTCTTCCCCGAGGCATCCGGCGGGCGATTGCCTGGCACGGAAGCTCGATGGTCTCCTAAATCGCTTACCCGCATTTCGCAGCGCGGGCAGAGGGGATCAAGGAGTACCCCATGAGCTTGCTGCGCAGGAGCGGCCACAGTCAAGGCCTAAGCGAATTTGTCAGGCGGCAGCCAGGATGCCGTCGACCACGGGCACTTCGGAGACGCTTCCAGCGGCAATCTCAAACCCCAGGGCCACTGGTTCCAGCGCGGGGCCCGGGCCGAGCCATTCGGCAGAAACGAGGAACACAGTGGCGGTCTTCTTCAGGCTGATTTCGCGCTCTTCCTCACTTTGTGCGTTCATGCAAACAGTGCGCTGCCAGTTCACGTCATCGATCGACACGCGCCCTTCGAGGAGTATCTCGCGAACCCCCTCGCCGAAGCTGCCCCAGTGCGGTTCAGCCGCCGACTTATCGTGGGCCCAGTAGATGCCGAGGGGCCTCTCCTCGATCCCGTGATCCAGCCAGTCGTGCGGAACGACGATCGACCGCCAGAGGGTCAACGATCCGTCTTCATTGGTGCGGAGGCCGTAGGCCAGATCGTCCCTCGCCTCACAGGCTTTCTCTTGGGCATGTTCCGAGACATATTCTGCGAGAGCCTCAGCGACCTCCGGATCATCGAAATCGATCTCGTCGTCGTCAGAACCCACATGCCAGGTGTAGCGGCACTGCATCTCGTACTCCGCCGTGTCGGCCAGGTATTCCTTCAATTCGGCCGCAACGACTTCGATGTCTACGGTGTCTTCGATCAGTTCAGCGATGTGCGGCATCTGCGGGCTCCATTGGATTTCTCAGCGTCAGGTCAAGGCGCGAAAGAATCCAACGATCTGCAATTTGCTTTCTGCCAAAACGAAGGAACAGACCGCTCAGAAGCGCCCAATGTTCACAAAGTGAGCACGATGATCACAGTGTGAGCATTTTGTAACCCGTTGATTACGTTGCTTTTTATAACATTCCGAGGTACGCTTCTGCCCCTCAAGAAGCGCCGGGATGACAACATGTTCGACTGCACCGAATGGGAGGAACGCTGGGAAGACCCAGTTTGCGCCAGACAGACAATTGAGGGTTTGAAAGCGGTGCTCGACTATGACGAGCACGGATTCTTCTTCTTTCCATACGAGTCAAAAGTAATCTTTTTGACCGCGCTGCCCGGCCCAACGCGAGACGGATACGCATTGATCAGGACGGATCCGAGCAAAAAGGGGATGTACGAGACAACGCTAAAGAAGGCCTTCAAGCACCCACGCGACCACTGGATGATGATGAATGAGAGTGACTTCCTCAGTTTCGCGAACTTCCTCATGGTTACAGCCCGCAAGGATCAACGAAGAGATACCTTTGCTTCCGGAAACGTCCTCGGCTCTGCGAGTAGAGAATGGTGGAGACACAAGGGTCGTGAACTTCCACCAGAAGAGCGGCCAGTCCCCACCCCCAACGTCGACCCTTCCGCGGGATTTGGGCCTATCGGCGAGAGCTTCACCTGGGAGCAAGGCAGAGCGTTCTTCAGCGACCCCCTTTCTGTCGGAATTGCGGGACGCGAACCAAGGATCAAAGAAGAAGCATGGGTTCACGCTGCCGCAGGTTTCATCAGACGAGATGGCACCGAGCAATGGCTAGTCAATATGCTCCACTCGCTCCGGGCCAATCTAGATAGGCATTAATCCCTGGCCTGAAGCTCACCCCTTTCGGCGCATGATGCCGTAGGCGATGTTGCGCTCGTGGCCGAAAAAGACCGACGACTCCCACTCCGCCGGATCGGCGCTCTCCCGGATGATGCGCCACATGTCTTCCTCGGAGCGAAGCAGCAGCGTCCAGTTCATGAAGGTCTCGAGATAGCCGTCGACGACGATGGGACGGGAGTAGTTCGCAAACAGGAATGTGCCGCCGGGCTTCACCGCTTCAAGCAGGCGCTGTGTGAGTTTGACGGCCACCTTGTCTGCCAGGTAGTCATAGATCCCCGACGCGTAGACGTGATCGAAGCTTCCGAGCTCAAGCCGCTTCGCCAACAGTTCCCGCGCAGATCCGCTCACCGCTTCAACGGCGGTGCCGGCGAAGCTCTCTTTGATCTCCGCAATGCTGAAGGGATCCTGGTCGACGGCGACCCAACGCCTGATCGTCCCGGCCCTTAGTGCGGCAGAGCACTCCGCCTCACGCAGGTGCCCTGCCGCAAACGAGAGGATCTCGGCCCCCTGCCCCTTGCGCGCCGCCGCCTCGTCCGCATGCCGCGCGAGGATGTCCCTGCGATCACAATTGGCGATCGAGGATGGAGCGTGGCTGGTGAATTCGAAGAGCTTCCTGCCGAACGGGGTCGCCGCCGCGATCTCTGCCGCCACCTTTTCGTGACGATAGATCAGGTCGAGAAGATGCGCATCCCCGGAGTAGCCGCGGGGCTTCTCCCATGACCAGCGGGTGATCGGGTCCTCGTGGAAGTACGCCGCGACCGGATGCTGCTGGATCGCAGGGATCAGAGCCCTCCAGGTGTCGACGTCCAGGGATGCCCGCGTCCTATGAAGCAGCAGCGTCACCCATGCGCCGACTTCGGCTGGCTCTCTGCCCTCTTCGAACTCCGCCTGCGCCCGATCAAGTTCCTGCAGTGTCGTGATGGTCGCCTGCTCGAGCGCGTCGTTGGCAACAGCATCGTCGGTGCCCAGCAGGAGGCCAGACACCTCTGCATGGATGGCTGCGGGCGTAATCAGGCTCTGTCCATCGAATTCAATCTGCTGCGTCACGTCGATTCCCCATTTCCAAAGGATTGGATTGTGAATCCAGCGTGAGATGGCGTGCCGCCGGCCGCAAGTTGTAAGGCGACTCCTTTAGAAACCTGCGGAAATGTCAACCGAGCGCGGACAAACAAGCGGCGGCTTAAAGTTGCCCACCTAGAAGACGCGCAAGATGCCCCTTACCCGGTGCCTGGCATCGGAAAGATGGCGCCCGACAACGGAGAGCTGATCGACGCACCAGTAGGTCAGCAGCTTCGGTTTTCCGGCCTCTTTCCTGTTGCTTGTTGCGGTGCCGGGAGGCAGTCTTCCTTGATCAACGGAGATGATTCCCATGACCGAGCGAACCGTCCGAAGCAGCTTCAGCGTGCATGTCGCCGCCTACATTGAGAAGGGGTATAGCTGCGCTGAGGCTCTTCAGGTCGTGCTTGGAGGGATCCGCGACGGCAGCGGCCCGAGGACAACCGATGTCCTGCTTGATCTGGAAGACATGGGGGTCTGGAAACCCGGGCAGGACGACGCCGACGAGGCTTCCACGGCGCGAATGTAACCGGTATCCGCCCCCTCGCAGCGTGGTCGACAATTGAATCCTTTCCATGGTAGGTATCTTGAAGAAAGGACTGCCATGGAAATCTGGACGCTATCCGACCTGCATCTAACGCTCGCCCTGGCGAAGTCTCTCGATATGCCCTTCGCGGTGCCGGAGGCTGACGTATGCGTCGTTGCAGGCGACATCACCGACGACCTCGTCCCGGCGCTCCAATGGCTCGCCCGCAACATCGTACCGCGGATGCCTGTCGTGACCGTGCTTGGAAACCACGAGTTCTTCGGACACGACATCCCCTCCGCACGAAGGACTGCCGCACGCATGGCATCCGAGCTCGGCATCCACCTGCTTGATGACAGCTCCGTGGAGATCGGCGGCATCCGCTTTGCCGGGGGAACCCTCTGGACCGACTTCCGACTGTTCGAGGATGCCGACGAAAACACGGCATTCTCGCAGCGCGCCTGCATGGCCGAAGCCAAGCAGAAATTCGCCGATTTCGACGAGATCTGGGCCACCGAGGCAAGCGACAGATACATGGCCCGTCTCTTCAATCCCCGGGACGCAGTCGAACTGCACCGTGGCACGGTCGCCTATTTGGACCGTCTTCTATGCGAGGCCAGCGAGACGCCGACCGTCGTCGTCACCCACCACGCGCCGTCGTTCCAATCAATCGACCAGAAGTTCGCAATGCTACCCACGAGCGCGGCATTCGCTTCCAACCTTGATGCCTTCATCGCCGCCTTCCAGCCCGATCTCTGGATACACGGTCATGTCCACGACAGCTTCGACTATCAGATCGGCCGAACCCGGGTGGTCTGCAATCCGCGCGGCTATGAGGCCTGGCCAAACCCCAGGTTCCAGCCCGCAATGCTGTGCAAGGTTGGAACGGCAAGGTCGCCTCTTGAGGCATCCCGATACGGAGGGTGAATTCCCCGTCGCTTGGGAAAGTTCCCTGCTCAGCAAATATTGCATTTCTACCGAATATAGAATACCTACGTCTCTGGATTGTTTCAGGGATCTCAGAGATGGATGACAGGATCGAGGCGTTTTGCTCCGCGGTGCACGCGATCGGCGGGAAAGCGTCGGAGCGGAATGGAATGGAATACGAAGTGCGGATTGGCGATGCTACTCATGCACTGAGGCTTTTCCCGGCATCCGTCGTCTTCCCGCGCGATGCCAGGGAGATCGCGTGGCGCGCCATGGCCGCCCGTGCCGACGGCGTAACCCCGTTGATCGTAGCGGAGGTCGTTTCCGATGGCGCGCGCGTGTTTCTGCGCGAGCAATCGGTGGGATATGCGGATATCGGCGGCAGCCTGTTTCTGCCTGTTCCTGGCGCGTATGTTCTCGTTGATCGTCCAGCTCCCAAGCGCGAGAAGCGCATGGTGAAGGGCGTGCTGTCGGGCAAGACCTCCCTCGCCGCCCATGTCCTCATGTCCGCTAAAGAGCCGATTAATGGAACCGAAATCTCCCGCCTTTCCGGTCTGTCGGTCGGATCCGTCTCGTCGGCCATGGAACGCCTAGAGCGGATGGGCTGGGTGTCGACTTCGGGAAGTGGGCCGCGAAAGCTCAGACGCATCTCCGACCGACGCGGGCTTCTGGAGAACTGGCGGACCATCCGCCTGGCAGAAGGGCCTGTCGGCAAGATGAAGTTCTACGTTCCCGGGGTTAGCGACCCGCGGGAACTCGCCGCAATGGTCGCGCGGGTGGCAGCGGGCGAAGGGGTCGATTACGCTCTTTCCGGAGCGTACGGAGCGCAGATCCACGCCCCATACCTGACTTCGACCCCTCAGGTTGTCTGCCGCATTCGCAAGCAGGACATCAATGTGGTGGCATCTGCACTCGGAGCAAGATCGGTTGGCGAAGGTTGGAACCTCGGGATCGTCCCCAGTGACCTTCCATCCGGCCCGGTGTTTCGCCAGCAGATCGACGGACTGTGGGTCGCAACCCCGCTGGTCTGCTGGGTCGACACCGTCGCCGAGGGCGGCCGCGCTCCGGAGCTGGCCGCACATCTGGCTCAGGAGCGGATACTATAAGCCTCCCGGTCAGGGATGGGAGGCTCTGTGTGTCATGGCGACGTCCCCGAGGTTGCCGGGCATATCGGATGTCGCCACTTCTTCGGAATTGCCGAAGAGGATCGAGTGTCCGCCGTCCGAATGAAAGAAGAGGACCCAGTGTCCACCGACCGAATGAGAGCCGTCGCAAACGTTGCCGCACTCCCAGGAGATCTTGTACCTGCGGTCTTCGGAAACGGCCGCAGGCAGGTCGTCTTGCCCGTATTCGACTTCCCAGTCCTCCGCTGACAGATCCATCGAGTCCAGAATGTCAGCATCCGCGTGGCTTTCCGCGCTCAATACGATCGAGCCTCCACGGCGCATGGCCTCCGCCATGTCGGTATATCGGCCGGCAGGGGTCGTCATGCCAGTCTCTGCCGATCGAATGCCCACCTCGTGCTTATCCCCGGTGGAATCGATCACGACCAGATTCCTGGGGTGTTCGAAGGCGATCGACTGCCATGACGAGTGCGGAAGCTCGCGAAAGAGCTGGCCCGGCGCGAGAACCTCCCAGTCGAGCTTCATTTGGAACTGATCGTGGAGGAAATGCTGCCGCTGCTCAGCGATCCACTGGCTGGCGTCGAGTGTCCGGACCCCCGCCGCCGTGACGAACTGGGCCCCACCGCCCACCCGCAAGTTATCGGGCATATAGCCCTGCGATACGGACCACAGAATCTCGAAGTATGGTAGCCTGTCGGAGTGCAGCTTGCAGATCTCTTGGAGAAGATGTTCGAGGCCAAAGGTCTTGCGGCCCGTGGCCTCAGCGATGTCGTCGAGTGACAGGAGGTCCCCTTCCCTCCTCGCCTCGATGATCCGCGGCAGCATGGCGACCGCCAAGGGCGTCTGCGAGTTCTCCGCATGTTCCTGAAGGTGTCTTGGGCTCACATGTCGGTCGACACCCTTCCTCGATGATACCTGGAAGGTATCGTCAGCCGTCCGCCAGACATCTACGAGGAGGGTGAGAAGCCTGCCCTCAAACGTGTTCTGGATGATGTCTTCCGGGATTTCGGGGGATACCGTGATGGGAGTGGTAATGTCGTCGCTCATGCCTTGCCTCCTGATCGTATCTTGCCAAGCATCCGACGGGACACGGCCTTTGACAACTCGTGCGATGGACTGAATCCTTGTGTCATGAAACTGTTACAATCAAAGCCCTATGATTTCCATAGAACCGACAGAGATAGAAAGGATTCAATTTGGACGGTTTTGCGTTTGCAGTGATATTCCTGTTTTTCCTCGCGCTGTTTGGTGCCTTCGCATGGATAATGGGCGGATCGTCCCAGAACAGGAAGAGCTCCGGAGATTCGAGTTGCTCTGGATCGGACGGAGGCTTCTACGGAGGCTACGGCGACAGCGGCGGCTGTGACGGCGGTGGAGGGGATGGCGGAGGCGGGGGCGATTAGGCCGCTATTTTTTGCCCGGCGTTCCCAGAAAAGCCACCGTATCGAATAATGCTCCGGCCACGTGCCTGGCAATTCTCATCGTCCGAGGTGTCTCGAAGCCGAGATACTCACCCCGAGACCTGCGATATGAGACGACGGGATCCTCCCAGGATGCTGTCCATCGCTCGAGCCAGGCGGAACGTGCGTGCCGACCCTCAATGTCGATGATCATGCCGTCAATCTCGATTCCCGCGTGAACCAGCATGCTCCACGCGCCGTTGTCCACCCTGATTTCGATGATCTGTGACCCGGGGGCGATTTCGTTGAGGGCCTCTGCGAGTTCCCAACAGCGCCCGCAAGTGAAATACTCGAGGATATCGACGACCTGCCTTACGCCGTCGGTCGTCTCGGACACCTGGATGGCATGGATTTGGTCAAGCAGCATTCAGGATTCCCTCTGAGATCCGTTTCTTCCGGGGCCGACATTCATACACCAATCCTCAAAGCTTGGCGAGGACTCGTTGCACCAACCAGCAGCATTCGCGGTCAGGTCTTTCGACCTCCGGCACCTTTGCCAGCATTGACCCTCGGTCTCGGTGCGGGTTAGACCAGAGAGCAACCTAGTTGGATAGACAGATGACAACCTTTCTCACCGCAGACCCGCACTTCGGCCACGCCAGGATGATAGAGGATGGGCTACGGCCATTCTCGTCCGTCGCCGAGATGAACCAGACGTTGATCTCCAATTGGAACCGGGTGGTTAATCCGAAGGATGTCGTCTGGATCATAGGTGACTTCGCCTTCTCGATGACTGAAGACGAGGTCGCCGAGACGTTCCACGCACTCAACGGCCGCCTGCGGCTGGTGCTCGGCAATCACGACCTCGATCACTCCGGAGAGGTCAGGAAGGCACTCGCGAAGCTCCCCTGGGACAAGGTCGTGACGCGGGCGGAGATAAAGCAAGGCCGCCAGCGCATAATCCTCGATCACTACGCCGGGCTGACATGGAGCGCCGACCACTACGGCTCGTATCTCGCCTACGGCCACTCGCACGGCAATCTGCCCGGCCTTCCCGGCTCCGTCGACGTCGGCATGGACGTTCAGAATTATCGCCCGATAACCGTGGAGGAGTTCGTCCGCCAGGCTGACGCGACGATCCGCGATCATGGCCGGGTGCTTGATGAGGTCACCCAGGCCCTGAAGCGCCGTGCCGCGCTCTACGCCGAGAAGGCCCAGGCACTGAGCATTGAGCGTCCCTCCCGTTGAACGTCACCGACTAGGGAACTGTCCGCACCTCGATCGCCTCACCCTCGTCGCGCTGACGCCGCCATTCGTCGAAATAGCCGTCATCCTCTCCGCTCTCGATTACTGCGAAGGCCGCCCTGAGAGCGTCATTGGCCGCATGGAACTGCGAGCGCGTCTTGGGGTGCATGGGCGGAGCATAGCCGTCGCTCTCACGCACCCGCCAGAGCACGCGCGCGAGCACGGGATCTTCGTCCAGCAATGTCATCCCGGCGTTTCGCGCCAAATTGCGGAACTGAAGGTAGCGACGCTTGTCGACCTCGGTTTCCTTCTCCTCGAAGAAGAGGTCGGTGTAGGTCTCGTACATGAGCTGCGTGGCGAGGTCGAGCGTGGAGCCGAGTGCCATTGGCTCGGCAGCGAACCCCCAGATCGGCTCCTGCAGGAATGACGAAAGCGTCCTCCACCTTGTCGCGTCTTCAAGGTTGGTTTCACCGAAATGTCTCCGGACCGTCCGTCCTACACGTCCCTCGAACTCCAGAGTGGCGGGACCACTCGCTGGCAGCACGCCTGAGAATTCGAGGATGTCCCTGCAGTCGAGGTTCTGCGAATTTGCGACGGCCAGCACGCCCGCGAACGCATAGACCCTGCCTGCCGGATATTGGCTCCGCACCGCGGTCTCGCGGAAGAGGACATCTGCGTTGGACAGCTCCGACGGCGTGGTTCGCTTGATGCGCGCCTTCACCACGTCCTCCAGATCCGACTTGCGCAGGTTCATCATTGTATCCCAGTCGGCCACGCGCTCGAGGTGCCGCGGATTATTGAAGTAGACAGCCCTCTCAGGCTCCCTTCCGTCGCTGCCAACAGGCAGGAAAAAGTCCGCAACGCAGTCATTGAGCCGTGCGTGCTCTGTCGGCAAATCGACAAGTCCGACTGTCGCCACGACATCGAACCCGGAGAACTTCTGCCCGATCAGGCGACGAAAGGCGATCTGCATCTTCATCTTGATTTCCTTTAGTATGAGGGGTCAGCCGCCGCCTGAAGGGCTTCATCGATCTTTGCGCGCACTATCTCGGCCTTCGGACGGTCCGCATCGTAGTGTCTGATTTCACAGCCCGAGATGTCGGATCGGTTCTCGGCGCGGTGGTTCATTGCGTCACCGAGACCATCGAACGGCCCGAAGGCAGTCGCATACTCGCGCCAGTCCCAGGCCTCTTCTGGAGAGTCCTCGTTTTCGGCGAGGTAGAACCAGACATCTGGCTCGACTTCGATGTATAGGCAGGATTTGGAGCTCATGAAAGGCCTCTGCTGTTACGGAACTCAGGAGAACAGAGGTTGCCGAAAGGGACAATCGTGAGGGATTCGGAGGCGGCGGACATTTCATCCGCAGGCTGCCACGGTCCTAGCCGGTGCGCGGCACTCCCCTCATATCGGGGCACCTCCTGTCCTAAAAGGCCGTCAACCCATTGCAGAGGCGTGGCTGCATCCACTCTCGACGGTCTTGCCGGGGCTCACAGCCCCCCTTCCATGTTCTGGCGCGTTCATGGCAACGCTTCCAGCTCCGGACATCTATTCCCAGCTCCGCATGCCACGACTGCCCTGCCGTAGCCTTCGGTTGGTTGATCTGCCCCCGAGCAGGGAGAAGGCATTCGCCTCCATGAGCAATGGTGCCCGCGATAGCGTCTGAGCGCAAGCCATCGCGAATCCTTCACGTTGGAATTTTCCTGTTGAATCCTTCCGTGATCGCGGTTCTCATTAACTCAAGGCAGTTGACCAACGGAAGTATTGCATGCCCAAGACGAGCGTCCACGAATCCAAGAGGAGCGAGGTTGTCCGACTTCGCGCCGAGGAGCGTCTGGGCGCCGCGGAGATCGAACGTCGCACTGGCGTGCCGAAGTCACTTCTGCACTACTGGCTAAAGTCGTACCCGCTCACGAAGAAGGAACGTGCGGCCATAGTCTCCGCCGCACCTCGCCATCGCGGCCAGAAGAAGTCGCTCCCAGGAGACGGCGAAGCCTGCGAGATGGCGGATGATCTGAGCACCCTCGGGCGCGGCTCCGTGGCCGAGAATTTTGTGAAATTTGACATCTCGCGGCATGGACTGAGGATTATGAACCCCGATGGGGATGGCGATGTCGTGGACATATACGTCCGGCGCCAAGGTGGACAGAAAGTCGCGTTTCTCCAGGTTCGGATGACGAGCAAGCCACCTGCTCGAAATGGGCTTCCGAGCATATCGCTTCGCCGATACCGGAACGGAAAGTCGAACAACTTCAAGAAGGGCGATTTCCACTTCATCGTCGGCTTCTGTCCCGACAATCAGAAGTGCTACGTCTATTCGTACGAGGAGGTCGCGCACCTCGTGAACTCGGTCAGTATTGCCGAGCATGCCTGCGATGCATGGTGGAAGGTGCTCGAATGGCTGGACGGCAAAAAGACCGCAAAAACACGCCCGGCCCGCGCTGCATGAAACATGCATTACGGGAGAAACTCTCCCCACTCGGTCGCGTCAGCCAGAGCGGCAAGGCCCAGCACGGCCCTTTGATGATCTTACGCCTCCGCCCCGCCTTTAGCGCTGCTGGAGTTCGATCCGCCGAGGCTATCCTCTCCTTGCACCGACACACCGGACTCAGCCTGTCGGCAGCCAAAACATGCGTCGAGACGATCCTTCTCCTCGGAAACGCTACCCCGTCGGCGCCGACCGTTGACCTGCGGCCGCTGATACAAGAATTGGCCGCCGCAGGTGTCGTTGTCGATCCGGACTACAGCCCGCCCGGGTTTAAGGGGAGACCGCCTTTCGAAGCAGGTCCTTGCCAGCCTCTATAATTTCAGCGTCGGATCGCGGGTTCTCGAAAAACACGGAGGGAAGTCCGTTTGCCTCCGCCTCCCAGAAGACCGCGTTGTCCATCTCGAACCGTTTTCCTTCATCCTCCCCGAGCATGTACTCGATGACCCACTGCGTTGACACAGGCACCGATCCAAGGATCTCAAGGCCGTCGAGTTCCCAGCGCCCGATCTCACGCCCCCTCTCTTCCGAGTTGTCCCGCTCGAAGTCGGTCATCGTGTCGTAGTTTACCTTCCGGAATTCCTCTTCGATGTCAGCCTCTTCCACGTCCGCGAAGGGGCGTTCGCACTGGTTTGACAGGAACTCCATCCAGTGCTGAGAGTACCTCGTGTCGCTGCGGTTCACGCCGTAGACGGCCTTGATCCTCCCGCAGATGGCGACAACAGGGTCGACCCATCCCTTCGTCTCATCCAGAGCAACGAGGACGAAGTCCGGCCGCCGAGCCTCTAGTTCAACGGGAACGGCCGTCGCAAGACCCGCCACGTCGTAGAGGCCATGGAAGTCGAAACTCGACTTTTCATCGGAGCTTTCGATGAGGAAGTAGGGAGTCTTCGACACCTTATCATCGATGAACTCGACGTCCGTTCCGGCGACGAACCGAACCCTGTTGTTCACGTCGTTCGGCACTGGAAGCTGCTCGGCGATATCAGCCGCCTCGTCAGGCCGCTGGATGTCTGTGACGACGTAGGGCTATGCGGAAAGTTCGGTTGAACTTCGAGCCGCTTCCTGCTTCCACGAGGCGTGGCTAAGGGTTGCTGCTGCGACCCTCCCGCCAGAGGCCTCTCCACAGGCGTCGGCCGCGGGAAGGATCCCAACGGCCCGTTCGGGCATAGCCTGCCCTACGCATTGCAAATCTTGCAGTCCGAGGGCTTCCAGCCCGATGCGGCGCAGATTCGTCGCCGCGTTGCGGTCGCGGTCCTGGACCGCCCCGCACGCGCACCGGAAGGTGCGCTGATGGAGCCGGAGCTTCGCATCTCCGGAAAGCACCGTCCCGCAGGACGAGCATCTCTGCGTGGAGGGTTCGAACCTCCCGGCCTTGATGTGAGTTTTTCCGGCCCAGAGGCACTTGTAGCCGACCTGGCGGACGATCTCGCCCCAACCAGCGTCGGAGATCGAGAGCGCGATCCGCCTATTGCGGATCATGCCCCTCACGTTCAGGTCCTCTGTCACGACCGCCGAGGCGGCCGCGACCAGCGCGGAGGTCGCCTTGTGCTGCACGTCGCGGCGCGTGTCGCGCACCTTCGCGTGGATCCGTCCGACCAGCCGCGCCTGCCTCGTCCGGTTGGCGCTTCCCTTCCTGCGCCGGGCGAGCGTGCGCTGGGCGCGGCGCAACTGCTTCAGCGCCTTTCTCAGGCTCTTCGGCGGCTTGACGGTCACGCCGTCCGAACGGACCATCAGGTCCTTGAGCCCAAGGTCCACGCCGATGACGGTCGCCGCGTCGGGGATCACATCGGGAACAGTCTCGTCCATCTCGCACTGGACTGTCAGCTCCCACGCCCGGCCGTTCCACGCGACGTTCGCCCCGGCGACCCGCCCTTCCGGCAGGCGGCCCGAGCGGAAGCGCACCGCGCCGAGCTTCGGCAGGAATGCCTTTCTGGCTTTCCCAACGATGTGGAGTTTCTGATTGATGACGTAGAAGGATTCCCGGCTCTTTCCTCTGGCCTTGAACCGCGGGAATCCCGCGCCGTCCCGGAAGCATTTCTTCAATGCCGCATCGAGGTTGCGGCAGACGCGCACCAGGCTGTTGCTGGGCGCTTCGGCGAGCCAGGGGAAGTCCCTCTTCAGGCCCGGCAGCATCTTCGACATGTCATGGAAGAAGACGAACGTGCCGTCCGCCGCGTGGCGCTGCTTCTGCATGGCGAGAAGATGGTTCCACAGCCAGCGGCATGCCCCGGCGTGCCTTGCCAGCGTCGAGGACTGGGTCCTCGACGGGTAGAGCTTCAGCCGATATGCCTTCAGATGTGCCAAGCGACGGTCGATGTTCCGTTTCCGCTCCACCAACGGATGTCAGGACCGGGGAGCCGTGTCAACCGCCGAATCCGTTTTGGACTAACGACGTACCTGGACTGTCTTCAACCGAACTTTCCGTTTAGCCCGACATAGAACTGCTTCCCGTTCTCGTGATTGCATATGTTGGTGAGCTGTCCCGCTCCGACAGCCTGACCTCATGGATTGCGTTTCGCGGCTGTCATGCTTGGCGGATTTGATAATCGTCGAGAACGTTTCCGACATCTGCTTTTTCTCCGTTGATGAGCCTGAATATCAACGAATCCTGAAAGACAGAAGGCGGCTCAACGAAAAGGGGCCGGACGATCGTCCGGCCCCTTCGCAAAACTATCGTACCTCGGATCAGAGGCCGGCACCGCCGCGGGCAACCGAGCGGATGTCGGCGCGGCTGATACCCAGGTCGAGAAGCTCGCGATCGGAGAGACGCGAAAGCTCGCGATGGGTGCGGTTGTATGCCTGATGGCGGCGGAGGGCGGTAGCGATGCGGCTGATCATTGTCGTGTCCTTATGCTCTGTATCTGGTGAGAATACTGGCCCCGGTCGTTGAACGGTGCAACGCAGGATTCATCATGCCAGATCTGCGCGGATCGCAATGCTGGAGGATTCAGTGAGCAAGGATTTGACGGATGTCGTCCCCGACCTCGAGCGACTCTACATCAGGTGTCTGCGCCGGCTGTTGGACTGGTGGTGCCTGGTCTGGCGGTGGCTGATCCTTGCCCATCAACTTGTTCACGTATTCCTCGGCGGCCTTTTTGCTTTCGCTGTCGCGCTGCACTTCTGCTGCCTGGCGCGCTCCACCCTCGACATGGTCTCGCCACCAGAGCGCCACGCGCGCAGACAGATCCGCAGTCCACGGGCCATCGATCGTGAAAACCGGGCTGTCCTGAGGGCCTTCCATGATCGGGAAAGGAGCCCTGCCCTTCTGCGCGACGAAAACCCGGACGGATCCATACAGGAACACGATCCTGTAAGGCGATATGTCGATGCACGGGTAGTATCCACCGCTCTCAACGGGCTTCATCTCGAGAGAGCATTCAGCACCATACCCCATTGAAATCGCCCGCCTGGCAGTATCGAGCGCGGTCGTATCCGTCTCGGCGTGCGCGGCCGACGACAGAGTGGCAAGGGCTACGGTGGTCAGAACTCTGGGGATCCAAATGGTCATAAGGGAATCGTAGAGAGATTTCCAAGGCGGGTAAATGCGCTGCTTGCAATTGGCGGAGCCGGACTTGACAATCTGAATGTGAGGTGTCGCCGGAATGAATCCTGTGCGACGACGTGGAGGATCCCATGAGCGGCTTCGATGAGGATGATGTCTTCGCAACCGAGACGAATGCAGACGACCGTGACAACCATGGACGTGGGGCTTTCGGTCGACTTGCAAGATCTGCTCGTGCGCTTTCCATGTTCGATAACGTCCGTGGCACCATGTACTCCGCGATGGCGGGCCTGATCTATGCCGGGATAGGAATGGAAGAGTCGGCGACTATCCTCGCCGACGAGTATCGTAAGGAAAAGATGGAGGATGCCGCGACCTCCGTGACGATCTTCTTCACCGACACCGTCAGGGCGCTCGCAATGGGCGACAGGCGGGCGGCAGCCGAGATCATCGGAGAGGCAGCCCTTCGCGCGTTCGGCACCAAGTTCGTCGGGCCAGAGGAGATGGCGCTGCTGAAGGCGCTGGCCGTTTCACAGTCCCCCGACCGCATCCTGCAGGCCTGCGCCGCGATCATCGGCCAGTATGAGCGAGATCGCATCTCCGGATCCGGTTCAACCTTCAGGCGCTTTGCTAGCTGAAGGATTCACTCACCATCTGCCCCGTAAACAGGTTTGGCCGAGTCTTAAGTTTTCGTAAATATCCCCCTGCCGGCGCTTTACCAGCGCAGGATTCGACACCTTACAATGGGTGTTACGGATCTAAGAATTCGTGGTCGTCTGTCCGTAGGCGGGCGTGAATATCAAGAGGGCTGGACCCCAACAGGGAGTGGAACACCATGGAAGCAGTAATGAATGCCGGAGATGACATCGGCTCCGCAAAGGGTCTGCGCCGCAGGCTGGTCAAGGCCCGCAAGCGCGCGCTGACGCTCATCGAAGGAGCCATGGTTCTCGGCCTCTTCGCATTCGTCGTCGGTGCGGCGATGTACTACTACGGCCAGTCGAACACCGCCCGCCAGGTCACCAACGGCCTCGGCGAGCTCGCCAGCATCCAGCAGGCGATCCGCACAACCTACGGCGGCCAGGCGAGCTACGCCGGTCTCACCGCCGCAGTTATCGCCAACTCGAACTCCCTTCCGAAGAAGATGGTCCTCAACACAGGCCTTCGCAGCTCGTTCGGTACAGCCCTTGTCGCCCCGGCGGCCATCAATGGATCGCCCGACGCCGGCTTTACCGTGACGTTCAACAGCCTGCCGAAGGAAGTCTGCGCCAAGATGGCGGTGCAGGACCTTGGCCGCGGACTCTTCAGCATCTCGGTCAACGGCACAGCGACTGCAACGCCCCCGGTTTCGCCAGCCAACGCAAATAGCCAATGCGTTGCGAACAACGCCATCGCATGGACGTTCAACCAGTAATCCCTCTCGGGTCTGGACAAGGAAGGGGTGCTCCGGCACCCCTTTTCTGTTGGTCATTGAAATTGAATCCATGATCTGGTAGGAACGAGTCCTTCACAAGGAATTGAGGACATGAAAAAGGCCACCAGAAACATGGTCGCCCTCGACCTGGCCTCGCGAAAGTACGCACTTCGTATTGTCGCAAAAGCCAAGGGGAAAGGGTCGTACCGCAGAACCGAGAAGCACCGCACATGGAAAGATGTCGGTGCTTCTTCCGTTTTTGGCACCGAAACCTTCTCTCATTGTGGCGAAATCTGGGCGGATTTCCTTTGAAACGAATCCTTCTAGGGACTATTGTTCTGAGGCAAGAACCCAGGAGGAGGCCAATGAACCAGCATCCTGTCGAAGTACACGATCCATCCTGGATCGTAGCCGCCGCGGCATTTGTCTTCATCAGCGGCGCGCTGGTAGCATCGCCCGCCATAATGGTAACGGGCGGGGCCATGCTTGCGGTCTCGCTGATCGTGACGGCGGTCTCGTCACTCAGGCGCAGGCTTCAGGTTCCTCCCCGGCCAGTCGCACGGGCATACCCGCTCCGCTAGCATCCATTGGCAACCGGGCGTGCTCCTCAAAGAACGTCAGCGGCCCGCACGAAGCGACCGCCCGCCTGATATCCCCGCAAGCGGCCTCCACCGAGGAAAACGGGCCGTCGAGCTGGAGGTCAACCTGCAGCCTCACGCTGGGCTTCCACTGCGCCCTCCCCCCGGCCTCCCATTTCTCCAAGCTGTCTCGATCAGGAAACGAACGGGCGGGCCTTACGGTGACGCCCCTGGCATAGTGTTCCGGACGAACTGAAACCCCCATGTTCCTCGCCCTTGCGACGGCGCACCCAACCTCCTCGATCGCGACCTCCATCGTGTCGGAAATGAACTGGTCGAGGTAGTCATATCCGTGCATGTCCGAGCACGAAGAGGAAGCTTCCGCAATGGTGTCGGCATCGATGACGCGCAGATGGCTGCCTGTCGGCCGAGCATGTTTCATGGCCAATTCGAGCCTTGTCAGGCGGCGGTTCTCAAGAACCATCACCGAGCGCTCGAACGCCCGCATCTTAATCTCCGGATGAAAGACGACAATCGCCGTCACATCGACCCCAAGAGGGTCGTCCTCACCGGCATCCCACTTGGGAACATCGCCATCCACGAAATTAACGAGAATGCTCATACACTACCTCCGGACGAGAACGAAACCAGAACGGAAGAAACCACAGGTACCTCGAAAGGTAAAGGGGCCCGGTGTCGATGTAGGAAAATAATCCTCGTATTGCCCACCTCAAAATTCCGAGACACCATCAGAGGTGGTGGCTATCAGTTCAGGGTGCGCAATGGAAAATGCAAGGATCGTGGTTCTCTCGGGTGCGGGGTTGAGCGCCGACAGCGGCATAGCGACGTACCGCGGAAACGGCGGCTTCTACCGCGGCAACTTGTCGGAGGACGTGATGAGCTACCGCACCTTGAAGAACGATCCCGACCTCATCCACTGGCTTTGTGACGACCGCCGGGTCGAACTTGGCCAGGCGTCGCCGAACCCTGCTCACATGATGATCGCAGAGTTGTCGCGGCTGTACGGCGACAGGTTCCTTCACGTCACGCAGAACATTGATGACCTCGTTGAACGCGCTGGCTTCGACGGATCGTTGCACGTCCATGGACACCTGCCCCGGTTGAGATCGATCGGCAACTCAAAGGTGGAGATCGACATCGGGTATCGACGATACTGGTCTGGGTCTCCCGAGGATGCCCCCGATGGCGGCTATCAGTTTCGCTGCCCGAAAAGTAACAGCAGATTCCGCCCCGCGGTCGTTCTCTACGGCGAACAGGCGCCGCTCTATGCGAAGCTGTGGAGGGCCATGAGGAAACTCCGCTCCCAGGATCTCCTCGTCGTGGTAGGCACTGAGGGCTCAGTGCTGCCCGTCGAGATGTGGGCGCGGCAGACATCTGCCTACAAGGTTCTCAACAATCTGCACGACGCGGCCGAAATCTCATCCGAGAACTTTGACGTCTATCTCAAAGAGACAGCGGCGACGGCGGCCGAAAAGATCCTGCAGATCGCCGAGGACCACATGCGCAGGTTCAAGACGGCACCATAGCTTGCGGAGCAACCGAGCCGTGTAGGCGGTCAATTGCCGCCGAGAGAAACAAGGAGCGCCTCCTGACCATGACTTGCTCGCGCTCTGCAGCCTTTTCGACCCAGGTGCCGAGCGCAGCATCGGTTTCAGCCTTGAAGGTCGCAAGGATGGGTTCCATGAGATCAATGATCTCGATGTCCGCCTCGAGACTCCGGACGCACGAATCGAATCTTCGCGCAGCCCGGTAGGTGTCCGTCTCGCAAAGCGCCAGCCCGAGCCCATCGCGAACGTCAGACAGCGCCGTCTCCCACCAGTCCGAGTCCTCGGGATCGTCGTAGCCACCAGCCACCGAGATGCGCCCGCGAACGTAGGCGGTAGCCTCATCCATGAACTTTCCGACGGCCTCTGAGGCTGCGATGTCTCGAGCCCTCTTCTCGATGCTGGCGACGACCTGTTCGAAATAGGATAGCGGGAAATGTTCGGGCTTGATGAAGTTTCCAATTACGAAGACAGAACCCGTGTCCAACGACAGCGTGACCAGATGAAGGGAGCTGGAATTGTACGCGATCGCGTATTCTCCATAGTCCCTGCGTATCGTGATATCGCTCCATTCGAATGACATTCCGGCGGCCCCTGGTGGTTTCCGTGTGGAATCACACGACCTGGGCCTGCATGTCACAAGCTCTGGAAGCTACGGCCAGGATGACTCCGGTACCGTGTACGTGATGTCGATGTTCCGTAGGTTGAATAACCTCTTCATTGCGTCGGTGTTCAGGACAGCCACCTTGATCAGTCGATTTCCCCCGGTCTTGTGGGGAACAAGACCGTTGATCTCGAAGATGTAGGTAGTGGGCCCCTCGACTATTCGATATCCGTTATAGTCGACGCAGTTGTAAGGAGCGAACCCGGGAGGGGGCTGCACCACAGCACCGCTTAGATTGCAGTACTGGGTCTTGCTCGCCGTCAGGAGATCGAGAAACGTCGTCAACGACGGCGCTTCAGCCGTGTAGGTCGAGTACACGTTAGCCGCCAGGCCCGTGAGAACCACGCCGCCAATAGCCCAGAAAAAGATCTTGTCGGTACTGTCGCCCGAACGGGCCTGGGGTTTGTTCCTGGCTAAGCTGGCCCGCATTGGAAAACCCTTATTGTTGACGTCAGATCGCCTATCCAGAATTGTGATGGATTTGTCAATCTGCCCAGGACCAAAAGGCCTGAAAATGCTCGATAATACTGGCAGGAGCCGCTACCATAGGTAATATTGGAGGCTCGACAGTCTTCCGCCCGTCGTCGTTGAGCAATAGTGCCCAATCCTGAAATGGAGATTCATGATGCATTCGCTCGGAGAGGTAATCTCGGTGTTGCGGCAGACACCAATCATGCTGAACGATGAGAAGCGAACTCAGTCCGACATCGAAAAGGTTCTGATCTCCAAAGGGATCCCGCATAGACGCGAGGTCGATCTCGGTGACGGCGACATCATCGACTTCATGCTGCCAGAGGGTCTTGGTCTGGAGGTAAAGCTGAAGGAATCCAAGCGGGCCATCTATAGGCAATGCAAGCGCTACTGCGCGCATCCTCAGGTGAGGCAACTCATTCTGGTATCGGCCACAGCGATGGGCCTGCACGAAACGATCAACGACAAGCCTTGCTACCTTGTTTCGCTCGGTACAGGATGGCTCTGAATTCCATGGAGCATCGCATGTCTCAACCTGTCCATCTCGGCCTCCCGATGTTCCATGTAAGCCTTGTGAAGGAGGATGGTGTCGATGCGCTCGGTGCCGGAGCGGTTGTCGACGGCAGATATCGCGCCCTGCCAGGCTCTTTCCAGAAGCGGAAACTTCTCGGCGGCGTGGACGACGCTCTTTCTGCATTCGTCACCCACTTCCGCGCCTTCTCCGGGCCATTCTCAGGTAGTCCCGACGAAAGTAAGGAATTCGACCTCGGCGCTCTGGTGGGCGAGCCTGATCTGCGGCTGGTGCGCCAAAACCTCTTCATCAGATTGAAGGGACGTGACGGTGCGGAAGTCAGGTTCGGCAGTGAATCCGTCGTCGTTCTGGAGATACTGCTGGCGCTAGGTAACGAACTCGCCATGAGATCATCGAACACGGAACTTGCGGCAGCGTGGAGACGCATCGCCGAACTTTGCGAATTGCTTCCCATGGCCGCGGAAAACTGGTTCGAGGGACCCTCCGAAGAAAGAATTCTCGGCGAGGCGGAGTGGTACGCGCGCCGGATAGGACAGGATGTCGGCTACTACGTCGCCGCCGCTAAGTGGCTGCGAGCGAGGCAGTTCCTCTTCGCGATAGGCGAAGCCCCCAGCGAACCGACCCCTGGGGAATACGACCCAAGTACCCGTCTCGATCTTCCCACTTCAGTGAAGATTGATGCGCTCGTGGCCAGAGCGGCCGTAGTGGCCAAGCAGGACATCCCCTTCTTTATCATCGATGCAATATCCGATCGGAACATCAGCGCGCGCCAGGAAGTAGTCTTCCGCCGCTGGTACGGCAGTGACCGAGAGGATTCGGACCCAGCCACTTGAAGGATTGAATAAGCGAAGTCACGCTTCCATGAGGAGGATTCCTCATGGCAAAAGCCCGAAAGACATACGGTGCCATCGGCTACGAGCCGATGAAGCGAGAGTGGATCGTCCACGACACGGAACCGCACATCTCATTGCGGATCAAGGACATATTCCGGCGCGTTGCCAAGACCACGACGGGACAATTCCGCTTTCCAGACGATGCCCTGCACTGCTTTGAACTGCTGTGGTTCATGGATCGCCACCCCCTGCGCGTGTCCAAGGAAGATCTGGCCCGTCTCAAAAGGGGCAGGAAATCCTTCATAGCAGAGCAGGAAGACATCCAAGGAATCCTATCCGGAGCGACGGCCCTGACCCAGTATCCTGGGCTGGCGGCGGGCTGCGAGCTTTGGGCCTACCAGCAGATCGCTGTCGAGATGTTCAGAAAACGCGGGCGGATGCTGCTCGGCGACGATATCGGACTTGGCAAAACGAACACCGCAATCGGCTGCATGCTGACACCAGGCGCCCTTCCCTGCGCGGTTGTCTGCGAAGTCCACGTCATGGAGCAGTGGGCGGATCGCATCCGCGAGTTCTCCAACCTAACGGTCCACGTCATTTCCAAGGCATCGGCCTACAAGCTGCCTTCCGCGGATGTTTACGTGTTTTCCTATTCCAGGATTGACGGGTGGGTTGACGTGGTGGCGAACGGCGCCGGGATCACCCCGGACGTTGGACCGCGCATCTGGCCTGAAACGACCGAACAATACGAGGAGCGCGTCGAGGAGCGTCGCAAGAAAGTCAGCGCGGCGGCAGGCCTGCTGCCGGATGGTCGAGCCGACGGCGGTTTCTTCAAGATGCTCGTCTGGGACGAGCCGCAGAGCCTGAGGAACGGCTACGCCACGGAGAAGGGAAAGGCTGCGAAAGTCTTTGCCGAATCCATATCGCGCATCCTCGGACTCACCGCCACTCCCGTGATGAATTACGGCATCGAGATGTTCAATGTCATGCAGTTCATCGTGCCAGACCTGCTTGGCAACCAAGATGAATTCATTCGGGAGTGGTGCAAAGGCGACGACAAGCGGGTCGCGGATCCGGATGCACTAGGCGCGTACCTACGGGAGCAGCACGCCCTACTGCGACGGACCGAGGACGAAGTTGGGAGAGCCCAGCCCCAACCCAATGTTCTCACGGAATACGTTCCCTTTGACCAGGACATGGCCGACAGGAACGAGGAGCTGATCTACAAACTCGCGATCCAGAGCCAGAGCGGAAGCTTCATAGATCGGGGCCGCGCCCTGCAGCAACTCGACATTCAAAGCCGGCTAGCCACAGGATTGGCCAAGGCGATGGGCGTGGCGGAATACACAAGGATCCTGCTCGAGGCCGATCTCCCCGTCGTTCTGACCGGATGGCACCGCGACGTATATGACATCTGGCTGGACGAGCTCCGCCCCTGGAAACCAGTCCTCTACACCGGCACAGAGTCAACCAAGGTCAAGGAGCGACACAAGAACGCGTTCCTTGCGGGAGACTCGAACCTCTTCATCATGTCGAACAGATCCGGTGCCGGATTGGACGGTCTTCAAGCCAGATCACAAGACATCGTCTTGGGCGAACTCGATTACTCGCCCAACATGATGAAACAGTTGATAGGCCGCCTCAGACGCCAAGGTCAGCCGTTTGTAGTCAACGCCCACTACATGATTGCAGACGGAGGGTGCGATCCGTTGATGGTGGAGATGCTCGGGATCAAGGCAAGCCAGTCGCACGGGATCATGAATCCCGGACAAGCGCCGAAGGCCCCAACCCATGACGGCTCTAGAATGCAGAGACTGGCAGAGATAGTCATCGCCCAGCGCAAGGCTAAACTCGCCGGGGCGGTGCAGCAAGGGCAGGTATTTGCCCTCACCGCTTGATTGTCAGGCAGTAGCGCGCCCCACGAGACGAAGCTGCGGCCGCCCGACGAATTCGGGTCGTGGTGCCTGCCTGCGCTCGCGGCGCAGGATGTCGTCACGCATGCCGAGCTGGGGGAAGAACTCATCGACCATGAACGGCTTCATCTTGAACTCGAACTGCTCGGGTTCTTGCGCCGCCATCGCAGCCCAGGAGACGCGGCCAACAATGCCAAGGTTATCCAGAAAGCGGTTCACGCCGTCGAGCACCAGAGCATCGCCCACCAGCGACTCCCACTGGAGTTCGCCGCGGAGATGCTTCATGTCCCAGCGCGCTGTCAGGAGGGTGTTGGCCTTTACAACCTTCCCTGCCGCGTCCCGCTCTATGCTGTCTACATCGACGTAGACCTCAAATTTCATGGGGAGCGTCACTTCGCTATAGGCATCAGAAACGGTTATGAGGGCGAAACCCAGTTTCTCTTCAAGTTCTGTCGGCTTCATTCTGGTACCTCCTGGTGAGGTGGATAGATACGGTTTTGACGGCAGAGGAGTGAATCCATCCGTCACCGTCGAACTCGATGGGTAAATAACAGCGAATCCATCGCACATCAATGGATCCGTGAAAATATGTTGACGACGTGATTCAGGTGGAGGCGGACGGAGGAGTCCTGAACGACCACTTGTCCATTCCATGCTTGTTCAGCATGGTCTTCTCGTCCCTGATGACGACCATCTCCGATCCCGCACGTGGGAGAACGCCGCCTACCCACTGGGAAAGCAACTGGAACGCATCATAGGGCGTGACACGGCGTTGAAAGTGGATGGCCTTAAGCCCGTCGCTGTCGATGCGCCATGCAGCCTCCTCGGAATTTGTCCACCGATCGGTTTCGGAGATGGCGATCGAGATGCGCTGATCCACCAGCCAGGACACTTCTGCATCCCGGCCCGCATCCATGAAAAATGCGCCGACGCTCGCAGTGTTGATCGAAGCGTCAATATCCCGCCCCTTGCCGGGTTCGCGCAGGGAGGCTCCGATCGAGGAAAGGAATTCGTTGAAGCGCTCCACGTCCCAGAACCACAGATCCGACATCGCACCCTGCTTCCACCCGCGACCGTACCGGGTCACCTGCATACCTCCATGGCGGCGACCCGCGAACCAGACAACGCGCGGATACACCATGTACTCGACATCGTCGTGTAAATGCGTCGTGTTCCGCATGAAATCATGAGAACCAAACGTCACGGTGCGTTCCGGCGGCGGGCGCAGGGGCGCTTCCATCTCCTTGATGGTGCGCGCCTTGGTCGCTGCGGCTCTGACAAACACCAGCGTCTCGTCCCGGCCGAATGCAAGGGCCGTATCGTAATAGTCATGTCCACCAAGAATGCGCATTTTCGGACCTCTCAGGCTGCGGCGCGCATGCTTTCGCGCGCAATCATGTATTCGGATTCTGCGACGCGCGTGAAGGCCCCGGATCGCGAGAGCGTCTGGCGGATTTTCGCCCGCCACCAATTGTTGCCTGTCGGACGGCGCGGGGCGACGGCGGCATAGATGTCCTGAAGCTTGGCCCTGCCGCCCAGTTCCTCGATGGCCTTTGCGACGACCGCCTTCCACGGCGCGCGACCGCTCGAAAGCTCATCGACCACCCAGGATTTCATCGAGTTCACGTCATGAAGCTCGCGATAGAGCGAGAAGCCTCGCATGCGCCCGCCGGAGTCCTTCGTGAGAACGGCAAAGCAAAGCGGCTTCTGCATCCCCTTGAACAGATTGCGTGGGATCATGTCCTGCTCGAGAGACCAGCGGCGCGCGTACGTTACGACCCGCGAAGCCGTCTGGAAGGCATAGGCAGGCATGATGAAGCCTACCCTGCCACCGTAAGGAAGCAGGTCGTAGCAGCGATCAAAGATCCGATCGATTACCTCGAGGTCAAACGGAGGGTTTCCGATCACGGCAGTTGGCCTGCGGCCGTCGAGTTCAATCTCCGTGAAGTCGCCCGTAAGAACCTCCCTGCCCGTGGAGCGGCGCGCGATCGAAGCCAGAACCGGATCGACCTCGATGCCGACTGCCGGAATGTCGCGGGGAATCGCGTTCAGGAACGTTCCGATGCCGCAGGTCGGCTCGATTACGAGATCATTGCTGCCAAGATCCGCGAAATGCTCGCGGAAGAGGATCTGCCCCGCCCAGGTCGGGGTGAACCACTGATGCCTGTCCTTGTCCGCCACTAGTGCCGTCATGCCTCAATCCTTCTAGTCGGCCGAACTTAGGAGGGATCGAAGCTATTGTCAACATTTATAGCGAAGCGAATCCTGGGGAAACTGCATCAAAGTCGGGCGGATCGTCGCCATACTTGTCGTACAGATGTCTGGCACGACTGGAGACAAGGCTCACGAATGAATCAATCTCGTCGAGCAGGTTGCCAAGCGCGCGAGTCTTGTCATCACTTCCAGGAGGCAAGTTGATCAGTCGCTGCTTCTGGTTTTTGATCCAGTTCGCGAACTGGCCTGCCTGATAGCTGTCGTCGCCGAATTCTCGGCGGAGGAAGACCATCATGTCATCGGGGAGTTCGGTGCCGCGGGACAGGGCGGAGCGGTAGAGTGCATACCCGAACATGTCCATGGCTTCCTCGGCAATCTCGTGGCGCGGCAGGTCGACATAGCTGCCGTCCTTGATCTTGCCAACGACCATGTCGCGCCACGAGAGCAGTTCGTCCGAAAGGTCGAACGTCTTGGCCGTCATGTAGGCGAGATCCCCGAGCCTGGTCGTGATGTCGTGGATGTACCAGAGGTCGTAGAAATCCTTGTGTCGGATCGATGAGGCACCGTCCTCGACCTTGCTCAGGAGCTTCTCCGCGAAGGTGGTTTCGATGGGATAGACCCTTACGCGGATCGGCGGCGGCGCGTGCGGATGGTTTTCCGCATGGTCGAGACTGATCGGGTCGAAGGTCATCTTGTTGCCCAGTCCGACATCGACGACGAAGTCGGTTCTACAGGTGTGAACCGAAGACCTGATCTGGATGCGGAAACCGCCAAGCCCCTGATGCTCTCGCGCCTCGATGCGGATGGACTCGGCGTTAAACACCATTCCGTCTTCGCGCGGAGCGCAGGCCCCTTCGATAAGCGACCTGATCCACATCTCCCTGTCATCGATGCCGTTGCAGTCGATGTTCAGGTCGAGATCCTTTGTCGGCCTTCGGTCGTTTCCGAAGAGCAGCCCGAGCGCCTGCCCGCCCTTTACCGTTGTTCGCCCTTCCGCGTCGGCCTCCATCAGCCGCGCGATGAAGCATCGGATGGCATAGGACTGGGCCTCGTGCTGGACATCCCGGCCCCTCGCCTTGGCCGCGCGCCTCACGTGTTCGAACACGCTGGCACCCATGTTTACCGGACGTTCGCTCATCTGCGCCTCCCCATGGCCTGGGCCATTTCCAGCCGCGGGCGGATGCTGCGCTCGCAGCCGAGCTCCCTCGCCACCTGGATGATATCGGCCATCCTGTGTCCATCAGCATAGTTCAAGAGAACTTCGCCGGCCGTTTCCTCCGCCCCCCGGGATTTCGCAAACCTCTGGAAATCGACCACCGTTCTCGCAGCGCTCGTCATCCTCACCTGCACGCCTGAGATCTCGACCTCGACGATGCCGACGGACATCGATCGCTCGTTCCAGCGGGACGCCTTCAGTTCCATCCCCGATCCCCCGCGCGGCGGCGAACTGTTGTAGGGGAAGGCCGCCCAGACCTCCGAGGGGTTCTGAACCGTAAGCCCGTGATAGGCGGCAGCGCTGTCGAAGCAGATCACCGCGTCAGGACGGGCTATGGCGAGCGCCGCGAAGGTCTCGAAGGAGGTGTCGGCTGACTTGTCGGGATCGAAGAAGGTGTACAGGCCCATCGGCATGCGTTCCACGATCCCGTCATCGACGAGGGTCTTGATAGAGCGGTGGTTTCCCCGCGAGAGTTCCCGAAGTTCGGCATACTTCATCGGCTTTCCGCTGTTGCGGAGAGCTTCAACGATACGGGACTCGGCTTGGGTCAGATGACGCATGACACTTAGAATACTCAATATTTGCGCGGACTGAGTGAATTACGTGTCAAAGGAGACACCTGATCCACTCAGAAACTAATGCCACTGAGTAGATCAGGTGCTAATGCGAGGGACAAGTGCAAGGCGACGTGCTGATATGGAGTTCATGCAATGTTCTTATTTTGGCCTTGCTTGGTTGTCAACATTTATCGCGAGACTGATTTGAATCTCTTGCTGCCATCGGGCATCAGCACCGATGCCGCCGCCGACGCCGATATCGGAGAAGCCTCCCTTCTTCTGCTTTTGCCGCTTGCTTGCTTGTGCTAGTCGGGTCGGCAGGTTCTGCTGGAGGCTCACAGCAGGCGAGACCGGAGGATTGAGGATGTTGTACAGCCAGAGGGCGGGATTGGCGAATGTCGAGCTTGGGGATGGGACGAGGGTTCCGGTCACCGTTCCGAACGACACGATCGACGGAGACGGGTTCTATGTCAGCTACAACTGCCGGGACGAGGCTATCTACGGATGCGACACGACGGCGCTGGTGTTCGGCCAGATGCAAGCCTTCTACATCCTCAACGGGGACCATATGGCTGCATACGCGGATCTGATCGTGGATGGCTTCGACGCCTGCATGGCCTATTTCGAAGAGCACATCGACCAGATCAACAAGCGCAGCGATCAGCCCGTCAAGGGCCCGTCTTCGGGCATGTGAACCAGCCCCATCATGGACTTAGCCGCGCTAGGCGTTTTCGCGCTGCGCGGCTCCGCCCTCGATGACAACCAGATGTCCGACGGTGCGCCCTTCAGGGCGGCGGCCGCGGCGGCTGAATTCGAGCACAGGAACTTCGTGTGCCGGAGGCTGAAGACGCGGATCCCCAATGACGTTTCCTGTCCTCCATGGGCGGTTTTCGACGGAAAGGAGCATATGCCCGGAAACTGGATGGCTACCCTTCCACCAGAGAGACCGCAGGTCAGTTAGAAGCGTCTGACACCCCAGCGCCCTGTTGCACTGGCCGCCGCCGCTCCGGAGAGGGAGAACGAGCGTCTCGGCTTCCACAAATGCAAACTCGGAACGAATCCTGGTCCGGAAGATCTTGATTTCTTCGTGCTCGAAGACCCGTGCGAGTTCCTCGTCCACCAGCGGGCGATCCTTAGCGACGAAGATCTCGCGGAACGAGGTTTTCCCGAGGTCGCGCATGTGCGTGTCGCAGAGGTCGGTTCCAGCGAGGCGGAACGTCGCACCGCGCGGAGGCGCCTTCAGACTCGGGAGAGTGTCGCCCGGTTCGTCCTGCTGCAGGATGAAGACATGAGGCAAGATCGACTTCATCTGTGCCGGATTTACGTCAACGCGATGAGGAATGCCGTCAGCGCGCACAAGCGACCGCCAGTACTCAAATAGCTGGTCCGTTGCCGATGTGATCATTCTCTCGTCCTGGCACAGTGCGCGTATCATTTTGGGTCAGAATCCTCGAATAGTGACATCCCGTAAAGGAAAACGGGGGTCTCGGATCGACCGTTACAAGAATCGTGCCACAATGCGGAGCGCGAGCGGAACCCATCGTTTTTTGATCGGCCCAGCCCCCCAGCAAGATCCTGTTTTCAAATAGCAATATCGAGGTCTTGAGCCTCCGCCGCGATTTTCTGCCGGCGGATTGAATCCTGTTCCTACTTGCGGCGGAAAGGATTGCGGACGGAGACGCGATTGCGGATCTTCTGCCAGAAGCCGTCGGCCCTCTGCTCGAACGTGTTGTTGTCGCGCGCGTCGCTCTGGTAGAAGAGACCCGGTGTGATTTCCCGCGGCGCGTACGCCTGATCCACCCATCCGGACTCGGACGAATGCGGAGATCTGTATCCGCCGCGGCCCAGAGGGGCTGCACCCTCGTAATGGGTGTCCCTGAGGTGGGCGGGCACCTGCGGAATGTTGTTCGACTGGATGTATGCGGCCGCGAGGTTGATGCCGCGGTAGGCAGAGTTCGACTTCGGTGCGCGGCAGATATGCAGTGCTGCCTGGGCGAGCACGATCCTGGCTTCTGGATATCCGATCTTTTCAACGGCAAGCAGCGCCGCCACCGCGGACTGCAGCGCAGATGGATCCGCCAGCCCGACATCCTCCGACGCATGGACCATCATCCGCCGCGCGATGTAGCGCGGATCCTCGCCCGCGTGGATAAGCGCCGCAAGCCAGAGGAGCGTCGCATCCTCGTCCCCTCCACGCATCGATTTCACGAATGCCGACACGATGTCGTAGTGGGCGTCGCCCTTGCGGTCGAACGTCACCGGGGATGCGGCAAGGCTCTCCTCAACCATGGCGACTGTGACCTCTAGATGGCTGTCATCCCGTCCGCTCGCGATATTCTCCAGCGAGCCGATGGCCCTGCGCGTGTCACCACCGGATTTCTTGGCGAGAAGTTCCAGCGCAGCATCCTCGAAGGAGACTATCATCCCGCCTTCCATGAGGTGGGCAGCCGCCCTTCGGACGGCCTTCTTGATATCCTCGACGCCCAGAGGCTCCAGCTCATAGATCGTGGAGCGTGAGACAAGCGCCTTCGTGAGATTGTGGTAGGGGTTTTCGGAGGTCGCGCCGATGAAGTCGAAAGCGCCGTCCTCGGTGAATCCGAGAAGAAGATCAAGCGTCGCGGCCGAATAGCGGTGGCATTCGTCGACGAAGCAGAGCGTCGGATAGTGCCGCGCCCTGTCGGCGACCTTGCGGATGTCGGATGCACCGTGCTCCGCCGGATGCAGCGCGACGAACTCGGTCTTCATCGTGTTGCCGATGGCGCGCGCGATCGTGGTCTTTCCGGTCCCGGGAGGGCCGTAGAGGATGACGCTTCCGATGCGGCCGGAGGCGACCCGGCGCGCCAACTGTTTATCCGAGCCGAGGATGTGCTGCTGGCCGATGATGTCCTGCAGCGTGGTGGGGCGAATCTCCTCGGCCAGTGGACGCTGCTTGTGGGATCGGGAGGCGCTGAAGAGGTCTGACACGGAGGCTCCGGCTATGTGATGGATACAGCATCGAATCCTTGCGCAGAAACTCCTACGCGTCCATATTCTCTTTCAAGTTATGGAGGTGCGGCCTGGTGAATCTTGGCGGTGTAACGGTGATGTCGAGGGAAGCGGCTGCAGGATCGTGGGATCAGTTCGATGCCGTGCTGACGCTGGAGGATAGTTCGGAGGTCGGTGGGCTCCGCATCCCCTGCTCGGACGGCGTGGAGCAGCTCGTTCTAAAATTCGATGATGCGGTCACAGACCTTCATGGCCGCCGCCCGCCGGAGGCGGCACAGGTTGACGAGGCGCTCGCCTTCGCACGCAGAAACGACGGAGGGAAGCTGCTTGTGCACTGTGAGATGGGCGTAAGCCGAAGCGCGGGGATCGCTCTTGCGGTTCTGGCGGAGCGGTACGGCCCTGGGCGCGAGGACGATGCCGTGGCGCATCTCCTGCGCATTCGGCCCGTCGCCTCGTGCAATACGAGGATCGTGGCGATTTCCGACAGGCTGCTCGGCAGGGACGGACTTCTCGCGAAAGCCTGGGAAGCGGCCGACGGTAAACGATTCTCAGGAGGATTCTTCATTCCGCCATCTGGTGGCGCTAGCGCCTGAAGGGAATGATGTCGGTCTCGTCGTTGTTCGTCCGGGCGGCATTGACACGGGCCATCATCGCCGCGATCTCGTCCATGTCGCCCTGGTCGTCGATGATATGCTCTTCCCACTTGTTGCGGCGGTGGTCGTTGCCACAGACGTGGATGCTGAAGCCCACGCCGCGCTCGTCCCAGTTCCTCTGACAGACGGTGCGAAAGCCTCCTGAGCTTGGCTGGTAGGCGCCAAATTTGCCGGATTGGCGACCTGCAAAGATGCCCTGAGCCTCGTTGAACCCAAGTTCTGCGGTCGCGACAGGACCGAAGGCATCATTGTGATCTGTACCCTTCTTCCTGATCTCGGCCCGATATTCCCGGCCATACTTCGTGGTGCGGATCTCAAATCGATCCGACTTCAGCCTGACTAAGAGCTTCGTGGCATCCTCATTCGGCACAAGATCCCGAAATGAAATCAGCACATGGAAGGTCGGCTGGTATTCGCGGTCGAAACCGCTTTCTATGAAGGCATCCGCGTACGGCAGAAACTTCCCGCTGCGAAAGAAGTCCCGTTCGGAACGGTAGAGCCCGCCGATGGCATCTGCATAGCTCTCGACAGCCTTCCCGAACTTGTATTTTCCCAGATCAGTCACATCGGATGTCATCGCCACCTCCAGCAATGGCGATATCTACCCATGTCCGACCGCATCACACAACTGCGATCACGGACTGACCAACAGCACCACCTCAAGCCGTACTCCAGACCGTGGCATCCACACCGAGGTTTTTGAGCTTGGCGATAAGGGACGGATGTTCGCGGAATTCATAGTCAGGGAAGGATTTCAAGATCAACGCCACTGTCCGTCAGTTGCCGCCATCGCGAAAGAAGAAGACCAAAATAGACCTCCTTGGGCACGTCCTCGTAGGCTCCGATCGAGTAACCATCGTTCATCTCGATCAGGGCTGTGCGGCCGTCGGCAAGTACGCCGAAATCGATCGCATAGCCTGCCGGACGATCCGTCATGGAAAGATCGGACACGGCGCTCTCGATTGTTCCGAGATCGACCAGGGCGGATCTGTCGCCATCGCAGAAGCTGATGTGGCGGATGAGGTCGCTGACAACGTAGACGCGCCACTCGCTGCGCCATTCGACGGTATCGCACGCCCACACCTCCTCGCCTCCCGGAATGCCAGCCAGGTGCGGATCCATCGCGGAACCAAACACGAAGCCTGTGAAGCGCTTCGTGCGGACGGACGGTTTGACAAAGAGCGGAACGCCTGTGGCCTCGACATGGGCGGCGGCCTGGCGGAGCGTTGTCCTCCGAACTCCCCGGTGCAGGTATCGCGAAAGCGCTTTCGGATAGCAGTTGTCGCCGGGTGCTTCCGCTCCCAACTGCCTGATGGCTGAAAGTACAAACGGAACATGTCCGGCGACGAGATCCGCACTGGTAACGTCCGAGCGGCCGCGCCGCATGTTCTTGAGGAAGGTCCATTGGACTTCCCAGCCGATCATGGCGGCATGGCTTGCCACCAGAAGCTCCTCCTTGGCAGCGGGCGTGTGCTTCTCGACGATGAGGATCGGCATCGGTTGCTTCGCTCTCGTCACTTCTTCTTGGTGTCGTAGAAGACATAGAAGGGTGGAAAGACCGGATGCACCGAACGGTACGTCAGGGCATCGCTGTGGTCGATCAGGTTCCGGCGCTCGAGCATCCGGACATAGGCTTCGTAGAGGCCTGTCATCCCCGCGATGTCGGCATCGGTCAGCTCCCGCGGCGAGGCCACCATCGACATCAGCTTGTTCCGGATCGCGGGTGCGTCGAGGACGTCCCCGAAGCGCGCGAAGATGCTCATCTGGCCGATCATGTATCGCTTGAAGGCGTTCGATGTGCTGAGAGCTGCGTCGCAGTCCGCCGTCCTCGTCGCATTTCGTGTGACAACCCTGAAGACCGCCTCGAAGATGGCATCGAACAGATCCTTTCCGTCGGACCTGTCGTCCAGGCCGAGCGCGAAGCTGGTGAGGGTCTCGAGTCCGTTCGCCCTCAGATGCTGTCGGCCCACGACATCATCGAGCCAGCGGTCGACGTAGTCCTTCTGGCTCGCGAACTGGTCGAAGTTGTGCTCGGTCCAGCGAAGATCCTCCTCGAAGAAGCGGCCGTACTTGCCCTTGAATGCTTCGAGCGCTCTCTCTGCTTCCTCGCCCGGCCTCAGAAGCGCTCGTAGCAGGTGATCGTCACCGCGGACTGCATACTGCGCCATCGCTTTGACGATGGATCGCAGATCGGCGAGAGAGGTGCCTACATCCATGTTCTGGTAGAGCGGATAGATGAGGCGCTTCTCGAAGTCGTATTCGACCCCGTTCCGGCGCATGTTGTCGACGAAAATCATATCGGCCAGAACCAGCGTGAGGGCCTCTCCCATGACCCGGTGTGTCACATAGATGTCCCGCGCGATCGATCCTCCGTTGTCCGGGATAAGGTCGGGAAGCTGGAAATGCATGAGGTCATGGAAGAGGAAGGTGATCTCGTGGACAGGATCCTTCTTCTCCGTGAGGGGAATGCCTGCATTGAGGCCGGGAAGCCAGTAGTTCTTCTCCTTGCGGTTGGAAGCCGATCGGAAGAAGACTCCCGAACGCAGGACGTGCCCGAGGATGTTTTCGAGATAGGTTCCCGATGTTCCGGCGGCGATGAGTGGGTTCGTGGTGACGAAGTCGAACACCTTCGAGGTGAACTCGAAGGTGCGGTCCTGGTTCATCGGGAAGAAGCGCATGTCGAGGCGGCTTGCGAAATGAACGTGATCCGCAAGGAAGCGGCCGATGTTGAGCTGCCGCGCCGAGGTCTTGATGCGCCGCTCCTTCATGTCGTGGAGCGAGATGCCGCCGTCGATCGGGATGAAGACGTCGTCCCAGCCGAAGACATCTGTCGCTTCCGGAGATCGAAAGGAGAGGTCGATGTAACCCTCGACGCTGGCATCGTAGCTCTTCACCTCCATGGGCGCGCCATTTTCCCCGCCCTTGCGCCAGGTGAGCATGCCGGACCTGTTGAGCAGGAGTGCCATGTCCTTCGGCTCTCCGTCGATCTCCTTGAACGATTCAAGGTCAACTAGCGTCGTCTGTTCCCGGATGACGAAGTCATGCCCATCGGCGAGAAGGTCCAAAACCACTGTAATGTCGACTACGCCGCCTTCGATCGGGACGGCTGTCATCCTCTGGCCGTGACTTCCAAGCGCGGCGGCGAATTCCCGGGCCTTGTGTTCGCTTGAGGTGAGGAGAGCGATGCGCATGCCAAGTTCCTTTAGAAGAGCGATGGCCAGACGAATTTCAGATTGGAGCGGATCAGGGCCAGGGCGGCCCTGTATTCCCGCTCCTTGCCGTGGTCGGACTCCTGTGCGAGGAGCTTCATGAAGTTGCGGAGGCTCGCCGTCATGACGAATGCTGTCGCCTTGGCCGCGGGGTAGACAAGATTGATCGCCTCGAGATCGTCCTTCCTCGTCGCTTCCAGCCCTTCCCTGAGATTTCTCGCGAGCACGAGCGCCTCCCGGAACGCAGTAAGGTGTCTTGGGTCGTGAACGACGAGAGGCGGGTTGTTCTGGATCGCCGTGCGCGCGACGGTGACGCGCGACAGGTGGACCAGGTCACGCTGGCTGTTGAACTCGTTCTCGACCGCAACCGAGATCCCGGCGACCAGAACACTTGCCGAGACCGTATGGGCGGCCGAGAGCTCGTCCCTGGACAGGAGCATTTCAAACATCTCTTCAGAGGTCTTCCGCCCCGAGTTGAGGTAGGACATCATCCCCGAGTAGCCCATCATTTGCTCTGTAGCCGCCCTGTAGGCCACGATGTCGAGTGGGACATCCGGTGACAGCGCGAACGCAAAGCTATCTCCGTGATCAACGAGCGGGATGCCCCCAAGGGACACGATTCGGGTGGACGGCTTGGAAACGAAATCACGACTTTTCGGCTCGACACCGGGGTGCCACGACACTCCTGAGGCATCGAGGAACTTTCGAAGGATGTCGCCTGTGCTGCTGTCCGCAGAAGTGGCTTCGAAGATACTACCGAGGCTGATAAGATTCTCTTGAATGGTATGCGTTCCGGCCATCGTGTCTCGGCGCCTTTTTTCTCGTGAAGAGAGAAGAGGCCCCGCGCCGTTGCCGCGGGGCCTGATACTGGATCCCGCTGTCAGGCGGTCTTGCGCTTCGGCATGGCGGCGGTCACGAGAGGAGCGATCACCTTCCCGACCAGCGGAATGGCAAGCGCGCCGACGAGAATTCCGACCACACCCTGGACCGTCGTCCTGGTGAGCCACGTGGCCGCCCCGGTGACAACTTCAGGCGCCAGATGGCCGACCGTTTCAGCCCAGTGGTGGATGACATGTTCCGGTTCCGCGAAACCCAGAGCGGCGAGGCCGTGGATGAGAATGCTGCCACCGACCCAGAGCATGGCCGCTGTCCCGACCGCAGCCAGAACCGAGAGGAACTTCGGCATTCCGTTCACGAGACCGTGGCCGGCCGATGCGACGATCTTCCGGAGGGCTTCGCCACGGAGCGTGTTGCGTACCATCCGAAGACCGATATCGTCGGCCTTAACAATCAAGCCGACCACGCCGTAGACGATCGCTGTGATGGCGATACCTACGATCGAGATCGAGATTGCCTTCGTGGCGATCGAGGCCAGGAGGTCGTGCGTATTGGTCGGGACAGGCAGCCCATCACTGACGTTTGCGAGCGTAATTGCCATGATCTCAGCCGAGAGAATGAAGTCGGTGCGCACCGCACCCTTGACCTTGCTGTTTTCGAGCGCCTCGCCGGACAGGGCGACACCGCCGTGGGTCTCGTCCTCGTGTGTATGTGCGGCGTGGGGAGCTACGTATTCAAGAAGCTTCTCGGCCCCTTCATAGCAAAGATAGACACCGCCGATCATCAGCAGCGGGGTGATCAGCCAGGGTGCGAAGTAGTCGAGAGCGAGGGCGACCGGCAAGAGCAGGAAGATCTTGTTGATGAACGATCCCTTGGCGATCTTCCAGATCATTGGGAGCTCGCGCTGCGGCGAGAGACCGTCGACGTATTTCGGGGTCACTGCCGCGTCATCGATCACGACACCAGCCGCCTTCGATCCGGCCTTCGCCGCCTGTCCCAGTGCGTCGTCGACCGACGCGGCGGCGAGTTTCGAAATCATCACCACGTCGTCCAATAAAGCCATCAGGCCGGTAGCCATTTCAAGTCCTTTCAAATTGAAGCTGGTCAGGATTTATCACATCGAATCCTTGTGTCAAATGAAATGTTGACATGTCAAATTAGGTGGCTCCTGGCGCTTCCGTCGACTAAAACACAATAGAGGACAGGAATGGGGGGGACTGCGGGAATGACATCGAACGAGCGCGAGGGAGTGGTCCTTCTCCACGGGATCATGAAGTCCTCCAAAAGCCTGTCCCGTCTTGCAGCCCACCTTGCCTCGCAAGGATTCGCTGTTCTCAACCTGGACTATCCGTCTACGAGAATGTCGCTTGCCGAACTCCGCGAGACGGTACACGAGCAGATCGCTGCTTTCGCATCGCGGGTCGCGCGCCTGCATTTCGTCGGATTCTCCATGGGCGGCCTGGTGATCAGAGCCTATCTTAAGGCTCATCGCCCGCAGAATCTCGGAAGGGTCGTGATGATCGGGACTCCGAACAATGGCAGCGAGATGGCCGATCTCCTGAAAGACAACAAGCTCTTCGTGTCTCTGCTTGGCCCGGCTGGACAACAACTCGTCACGAACCAGTCCTCGTTCCGCCACCTTTTCGAGGACGAGGGATACGAGCTGGGAGTGATTGCCGGACGTAACGTTGCCAATCCGATCGCCGCCGTCATCTTCAAAGCTCCGAACGATGGCAAGGTTTCGGTCGCCAGTGCCATCCTTCCAGAGTGCAGCGACCACATTATCATACGGTCAAACCACGCCCTAATCGCGCTGTCTCGCCGGACGCATACCGAGACCTGCGCATTTCTCAGGACCGGTCGTTTCTCGGGCGGTTCCGAGCGAATGAGCACGGTTTCGGGGGCAGGTAAGTAAAAATACCTTGCGCGAACGCCATTAATTCCTTACTCGCATCGCGAGAAAAATAGGAGACATTGGATATGCCGCTGCCGAATGTGAAGTCCCCGAACCCGGTCGACGCCCACGTTGGTTCAAGGATCAGGATGAGAAGACTGCTTCTCGGTATGAGCCAGGAGAAGCTCGGCGAAAGTCTTGGGATCACCTTCCAGCAGGTTCAAAAGTACGAAAAGGGCACCAATCGCGTTGGCGCAAGCCGCCTGCAGGCCATCTCGGACACGCTCGCGGTAGCCCCAAGCTTCTTTTTCGAGGGCATGGAAGGTGCACCGTCAGCCACGAGCGGCAGCGAAAGCGCTGCGGGCGACATCGGTGGCATCAATAGCTTCATCTCCTCGAAGGAAGGCCTCGATCTCAACCGAGCCTTCGTGAAGATCGATGATCCGAAACTGAGGAAGAAGATCGTCGCCATGGTTCGCGCTCTGGCCTCTGACAGCGATCGAGAGGCAAACGCGTAGTTCTACCCATCGCAGTTGACCAAAGATCACGAGAGATAGCGGCTCGCGGGTGCGATGACCTAGCGGGCTCTCTCGCCCTCAGTCCCTCACAAATCCATGGTTCAAGTGACGGCCTTCTTCCTGGGGACCATACAATCGGCGCGCTTTGTCAATCTTGGCACCAATGGCGCTATGGATATCACGGGTCGATCGGTAGACCCCGTCTCGAAGATGGTTTTGGTTGAGCAGTCGATCCTCCGGACGAGGACCGTATAACTTCCGGGCCTTAGCCACCTCGATCTCTAGTTTCGCCATGGGGCTTTTACCGTCCGTTGCACATACTGGAACGCATCCAACGATCATCCTCTCGTGCGGCGACGACGGCAACACTCAACCGACCGCCGCCAAGCGGTTCCCGGCCCCAGCGATGAGCCGAGACAAAAATTCCAAATTCGGGTGATTGCTTCGAACTATCGATGGCGCGATAAGAAGCCGCGAAGTTCAAAAGGAATTCAAGGGGCAGAGACCGTGTCCTACGTGCAAGACCGCCTGGCCGAAATAAGAGCCACCACGCGAAAAATCTCAAAGACGAAGCCCTTGCGAACCAAGGCCGCCGGCGGGACCATTAGGCTGAAGTCCCAGAAACCTGGTCGGACGGATCCTGACATTCTTGAGCGGGAGCTTGTCCCGTCCATGGAACGGTTCGAGGCGCTCGCGGACCAGTTACGGCAGGAAGATGCCGAACTCACGGCGGAATGACGCGTCATCGTTGAAAGTAGGTGAATTCATCGTGGTCGTGAAGACAGTGCCCGGTATCGCCAGACGCCTCCTCTCCGCGGAGCTAACCTATCTCACGGGCGAGCTGGGAGAACCGCTCTTCTACGACTACCACCTCCTCGATGAAGCCGGGATCGAATACACAAGCTCGTTTGGACGGCGTTACCCCCTGACAAAAACCGAGCAGGAATATGTCAGGGGCGAACTCGAAGAACTGGTCGCCGGGCATTACTTCTTCATGGGATCGAGCGCCGTCTGTCTCGGCTCCAAGTACGCGGTCCCCACGTGCCACTTCGACTATCTGCCAAATCGGCTTGGAGACGAACAGGCGCTAGCCGACGAGTCCAGCAAATTGCTGGAACGCGTCAAGCCCTTTGTATCGCAGCATGGCGGGAAGGCATGGGTCGAGAGCGATCGAGGGAAGTCGAGGCATTACCTTCGGCTCATGCTGCCACTCAGCAACGTCACGACCCGACACTCAAACTACGAGGATTGGGTTGTCCATCTGCGTGAGAACCTTTCGTCCGATCACTGATGTCGTTCCCCGGAATCACTGAACGCAGCTCCGCGCATGGGATCGTTTCGGAGCTAAGTGACGAAAATCATTGACGTTGCAACGGCTGGTCTCTACGTGAGTGCGTCCTCCCAAGACACGGCGAATCGCTCTGAGCGTCGCCACAAAGCACGGATCCGCCTGGTCGGACGTGCCTTGCCGCCGCCGGGACTCCATGAGAGTTCCGTCGGCAGCACCATCTCACGATTACGAGCTAGGGCATCATCAAAGGCGGCTGTGCCTTTAGCTGCATCCCATTGAGTAGCTGCTCGAACGCCTGCTCGACCGCCTCCGCCCTCCAGTCCCAGTCCCAAAGCATTCCGAGGCCGAAAGGCAGCGCCTTGCTGGTTATCATCTGCTGGCGATCAAGACTCCAGAGCGCGACGATCATCTCGTGCGAACCGGGCTTGTCGAACAGCACGAGCGCGGTGCTGTCTGAAACCCGCCTCCCTTGATGCGTCTTCAAACCCCTCCCGGCGATATTGATGTACTCGAGGCCGAGTCGGCGTTCCGCCTCGCAGATGGGTTCGTAGTCGGACAAGTCTCGGCTCCCGTAATGGTATCTTCAATCAGATGGTTCGGTCGTCGTCAGCCCGTGTCAACTAACCGCAATCGGTTTGACAGCAGGACAAAAGGTCAGTATTCCGCAACCGATACGGACAGGAGTCCCCAATGTCAGAAACTTTTCATGATCGCGTCCTGCTGAGGATTTCGGCGTTGGGAACCTCGCCTCGTGCCGTCTCCGTGTCGGCCGGACTGGATCCGGGATATGTGGGCAAGCTCTTGAAACGCCGCTCCATGCCGAACAGCAGCTCTCTCTCCCGGATTGCTGATGCGATGAGCATCTCGGTGGCCTACCTGCTGACCGGAGATGACGAAGCACCCATCCATTCCGTACCTTCGGCTGGCACAGTCGGGACAGCAGGCTCGGAAGTGCGGACAATCTTCCGCGACCTACCGCTGCGTCGTGCTTCATCGTTACTGCGAGGGGACGGACGGTTTCACTTACCAGCCGCATCCTCCGAGATGCTCTTCAGGCCGCCTGCACTCGGTCCCTTTGCGAACGCATACGCCTTCGTGATCCCGAACGCATCGCTGCGCCCCCTGATGGCTCCAGGTTCCCTCGCAGTCGCTTGCCCGGAGAAACCACCGGCCTGTGGCGACGCGGTGATCGTCCACTTGCGCGCGGAAAGCGGCCTGGATGATTGTCTGATCGGCATTCTCGCCGACGATATCGGACGCGCCGTCACCATCTCCTTGCACGGCCAGGAAACCCCGTCTTCGCACGAAACGGCAGTGGTCGCGGCAGCCCACAAGATCCTCTCGCTCGCGGAGATCCTCGGCGCCGGACAGTAACCCCGTGGCCACTTGCGTCCCCTCGCGCTAGCGTTGTTGCGTCACAGGAGACATCATCATGAACGAAACGCGAGAAATCACGCTCAACAAGGAGCGGAAGCTCTACGTCATCCCCTCTGGCAGCGGCTACTCATGCCTTGGATTCGACCACGCATTCAAGCAGGCAACCGCCCTTGCAGACGCCATCGCCGCGAAGCGCCCCGATCTGGCAAGTCAGGCGCTTGACCAGAAGCCAGACGCAGCCGACTGGGGAACGATGGTCGTCTACAACGGCTATCAGAACCTAACCTCGCTGCTTTCCCACGAGAAGGTCGACCTCGGCACGTGGTTCGATCCGGAGACTCACCCCGAAGTCCGCCGCCAGCTCGAGCTGGCACGCAATGGAAATTATCGGCTCCGCCTCGAATACGGGGACCGTGAGACTGGACAGGCCTGGGACGACCGTCCGAACAACGGCACAATCAGCCGGTCTATGGGACCCCTTAAGGTTCCTCTTCTCGTCAAGAACTCCCGCTCCATGGGCGGAGAGGCGATCCTCACCGCCAACATCGTCAAGATCAGCGAAACCCCGGGCGGACATCTTCTCTGGCAGCATCCGAACTACAGCCCGGCCCAGAAGCCGGCTAGCGCCCCAGCAGCATAAGGGAAAGCCATGAGCGTCATGAACGACATCCACACCTTCCTCGCACGCTATGCAGACGAGGTCTTCTTCCTGCCCTATCGCCTCGCGCAGGATGCCATCGGCGAGACCGACGGCGGCATCGCCGCACTATTCGAAAGCGACGGACGAGAGTACGGCAGCGGGTTCGCGAACGCAGGTGGCCACTCCATCATCGAAACGCTTCTGCGCCATTTCCCGGGCGACGAGATCGTTGACCGTCTCGCCGCGGCGACGGTGCCAGAAATCACCCAGAGGTTTGCGAGTTCCGAGCTGCTTACGAAGGAAACCATTCCGTCGATCGCCCACGACGTGACGCGACTATGGCACAAAGCGCTGGCTAAGACGTTCCCGGAGATCGCTGACGCAATCGGCGACGGATGCTCTTCCAGCGACCGCGCCGTCACGGCCTATCTCAAGTTTCAGCACGTCTACACGTCGGAGCATGAGCAGAGTTTTCACAGGCCTGGTGCAGCTACCAATTGACGACACTCAGGCGCGCTGCAAGACTGTCATAGTCGAATGGGTTCATCGGCTTCCCTTAGCCCCTGGCGTTGCTCCGCCGGGGGCTTTCAATTCGAGCTTCCTTCACCGAGGATTTGTGGGCGAAGCCTCCACGCTACTCAGTAGCGACCGGTAGGTGTCGAGAACAGGGCCAGGGATATTCCTTTCGTGCAGCCTCAGCGTGCCCACGGCGATCAGGAACGCCCGCGCGATCCAATTTTCCTCGATATCCGATGACGGATCCCATGCACCCTCGAGGGACTCGGCGATGTCCGGTAGGGCATCGATCGTACTATCGTACGAAAAACCCTCAACCCCGCCCGTAGCCACGAGGCGCTGGCAAGCGTCAATGAGCGCAACCTCATCGAGGCCGATTGCATCCGTGAGCGTCGCACAGGCATCCATGAAGGACCTGACGACGTGGTTTTCACGATTGTCAGTGCCTGGATCCCACGCGCCCTCCAGGCACCTTGCGATCTCGCACAGCGCCGCGGCGGGGTCCGGATATCCAAACGGATGATCCTTCATGCGGCCCTCGAGGTACATCCGCCGCTCGGCAGCGGCTATGAGCTCGATTACGCTGTCGTTGGTGCTCTCGTCGATGCCGGCACTTTCCAGAAGCCCGAGAACGGCCTCCTGCAGATCCGACACCGGAACCTCGTCATTCATTGGCATTGCAATATCCCTCATTGATAGTGTTCCCTCACTGTTTGAAATCTACGGCCGAAGCCACCACCCTCTTCGGCCAACCGAAATCGAACCGTCCCGAGTAGTGCGCGTCGTGGAGGAACTCGAGATCCTCCTTCCAGTCCGATATCGCCTCGTCGTAGTTGCCCGGGAGCCGTGCCGCGTTGCGAGCAAAGGCGGCAAGACAGCCGGCGATCTTGTGGAGCCGCCGCGCGCTTCCGTTCGCTCCCCACTGATCCATGTACGGCTTTGGAAACACGGGCGGCAGCGTCCGCATGAAGATCTCCGACAGCATCTTCTGCCTTACGGGCGCAGAAGGGCCGTTCCGGCCAACCCTGTAGCCCATTTCCTTGAGCATCCCGTCCTCGACCATCACGTCGGATGTCCAGCCGGCCCTTGCATCGTTGTCCGACATCGTGACGTGCCGCGCGGTCGCATCCGGCCACCGGAAGGAGTCGGAAAGGTCTGCACGTGCCATCCTTTTCCGCCACTCGTCGTTGATCATGCGGATGATTACCTCCGCCTGTTCGTGATGTTTTGCGAACGCCTCATCGGTGGTGATCCGGACCGCGTTCCGCCAGATAGCGAGAATGTCCCTTGGGGATTTCGCCGCCAGAGACTCCCAGAATTCCAACATCTCCTGTTCGGACATGAGGCGCGGCTCGAATAGAGGTTTCGTCCTTCTTGCCACCTTTTGCGGCGCGGCGGGCTCCGCGAATCCATCGGCGGAAAACCCCTCGAAAGATTCCGCAAGCTGTCTCCCTCGCGCGGTAAGCCCGACCTGGCGTGCCGGGTGAGCAAGGATCCTCTCGCCGATCAGATAGTTCATTGCATGCTGGACCGCCTCATCGAATGTCGTCCCGTTTTCCAGCCACGCCTCCCCGCGCCTGTGCAACGGGACCCTCGCCCGGATCGACACGAGGCGCGCAACCTCGTCGGCAGGACGCGAACCATGCAGAAGGGTCTGCAGGATTGGCCCGAGGAGGGATTCGGCCGTCGGACGTGGCTGAGGCGGCTTTGGTGCGGGCGCGGGTTCAACCTCCCTTTCCACGACCTTTTGCTCCTGGGCCTTGAAAGCCTCGAGCAGGCGCGCCTGCATCGAGGTCTTCGACTCCTTTCTCGGCACGGTCGGGGATACGGCCCTCGCGAAAGACCTCAGGCCATCGAGGCCGAAGGTATTGAAATGAATGGTCACATCGGAACCGACGATGTCATATCGATCAATCTGCTTGGTGCCCTTGAGTTTCTCGGCAAAGCTGACGATGTGGAATAGACTGAGCGGTGTCCTTGCACCCCCATCGTCGAATGCGAGACCGTGGCCAGTGCCAATCTTGAAAACGCTCGCGCTTGGATCCCTTTCCGATTGACGAGCGCAAAAGCGTCCCGCTTCCACATGGGCAGCCTTCAGCTTGGCATCCCTGGAGCCGTGCGCAGCCTGGCCAGCACGTTCTTGCATGTCGACGTTCCTCCGCTTGCATGGTCAATCCAAGCGTGGAACCCGTCGATGCATCAGACCAGAGCCGCAGTCCGCAACACGCTCACGGAATGCAATAGATCCATCCACATCACGTGTTGACTACACGGTTTCTGTGTTTATGCTCGTCGCAGGTTCAGTCGACAAAGTCCGGAGTTGCAAGGTGTTCCAGTTCAACGGCGGACGTCTCGCCGAATACAGGAAGCGAGCCAGTCTCACCCAAGCCCAAGTTGCGGAGGTGCTGGAGACAACCCAGCAGTCAGTCGCTCGCTGGGAGGCTGGCCGCACCGAACCTACCATCAGCATGCTCTGCACTCTGGCTGACTTCTACGCCGTCACCCTCGATGAATTCATCGGGCGAACAGTGCCCGACGATCCTTCTGTCGAGGTTGCACCCCCGGAGCGAGAGTTTCGCATGAGCGCGTCCGACCTGCCAAAGATTGCAAAGGCGATCCGCACGATCACGTCAGCAGCGGGAACTCTCGAGGCCCTGCTGCCGACGCAGGCCCCCTAGAAGCGACGGCGCGGAGCCGGGGCCTCGTCGTCCTCAAACGGCGATGCGTCTCCCAGTTTGCGAAGTGCGGCACGCATCATCCCGGCGTCAGGTATTCGAGGCCAATTGCCCTCCTCGTCAAGGCATCGCGGTGCTTCCGGATCCGTATCGCACCACAACTTCCACATCGTGGTGCCTCCTCCCTTGACCAGCAAGTTCGCGCAGTAGTCCCAGGTTTCATTCGACGGCGAATTGAAGAAGGAAAGGATCCTCTCCTTCGCTCCGTCCGAAAGCGGACCCATCATGGAGTACAGCCCCTTGAAAAGGCCGTATTCGCTTTCCTGGGACGCTTCGTGAGCCGCAATCTGATCAGCGCGGTAATCCCGCTTCATCTGCTCCTCGCCAGCCCTGAGCTGCGCATTGAACTCGGGGTCGTCTTTGAGATCACGATCGATGTCGTCGTAGTACACGTTCTCGCTGAGGCAGTAAGCGAATTCCTCCGCCGCCTCATCGAGGCTCGAAAGGTATCGGGTGTACACGCCATACCCGGCACCGCCGAAAATGAGTTCTTCGCGGGAGACCCCGTCGGCTTCAGCCGCCGCGACATATCCGTTCGGGTCGTCCTTCACCGCCTCGTGGCCCTGCCAGTCGTAATAGTCGATCCGTCCGTCCGCGCGCTCGCGCGCGATACGCCCGAAGGGAATGTACTCGAAAGCAAAGTAGCGACCGTCAAGTTCCTTGCGCGCCTCGAACATACGGCCATTGATGGCCGTGAATTGCATCTCCTCACGCCCCCGTTCGATTTTCATCGATCGACGCAGCGCCGCGGCGATGAATTCCTTGCTGTATGAGAGTGCGTTCATATCGGATCTCCAGGTTGCCTGCCCCGACAGCGTTCATTCTTGGTCGGCAACGCACAAGCATCAGGTCAGAGACTGATCCCGGCCGAAACGCGCCGCTCGAATGAATGCACGGCCTCGATCGCCAATGAAGGTGTCCGGACAAGCTCCCAACGATCATGAAAGTTGTCGATCATGGAGCAGGGAACTCCAGCTTCGCGCACTGTCCGGGCGACGTAATCAGAACTGAAGGGCACGCCGAAATATGTCGAGGTCTCCGGATCCTCCCACGTGGCATCGATCACCTTGCCATCGACATCGACCAGCCACGCGTGATGCGTCGGAAATGCGAAGCTCAGTGAGCCAGAGCAAGCGTACCCCTCGACGTAGATCAGGCCGCCGTCGCGCCCATCCTCGGAAAACAAGATGTCCTGCGAGTTCCCAAAGCACCCTCTGGGGATGCCTGCAGGGTACATCTTGGGGAAATGCTGCGGCTCCCACTCATTCCCATGTTCCAGGATGAATGCGGCGAATGCCCTCGATCCGGCCTCAAGCGAAGCAATGGTACGCAGATAGTCTGTAATCTCGGCCAGAGGCCATGTCGGGCTGGTCAAACTTTCAGCCCCTCAGCGAACGGACCACCAGGGGTCGCCCAGCGACGGCGTGTCCTCTGGAGCATGGTACCCGATGTGCTCGGCGACGCGGGGATCGTCGGGCCGCTCATCCATGAATTCGACACGCAGATTCGCAACGAAATCTCGCTCTTCATCGAGATGCCCGTCCCAGACGGAATAGCCATTCGGCCGCTTCTCATTGAGGTAAGTCCTGATTTCGGCGTAGTCGGCCGTCTGCAGCAGCGTGTTGTCATCCGCATCGTACAGTTGATAGATCGTGCTCATAGGGGTCCCCTCGTTTCCCCTGTCATATCCCATCCCGACGCATTCTACGATCCCCTCCGCGCGCGGCCGCGCGCGCCAGCTTCTCGATCCCCCGCTCGAAGTCAGCCTCGATCCGCGCAGCTTCCAACTCATCGCACCCGCAGATCGACAGGATCGCCTCCCATGAGATGCCGTTCATGGCCACGGACACGACAGCATCGATCTCGCCTTCTGTAAGTTTCACCGTTCTCATTCCGGGCATACCAGCTCCTCCGTTTCCTGCTCACCTCCATAAGGCCACCCAGGGACCAACTCGTGCGGAGAGGACCGAAAATAGTGAGCTTTGAGGCACCCGGGACCCCCGCGGTTGAGACATGCATCCTCCAGACGGAACATCAACCGAAGCAATCTGGATCGGAGCATTCAAATGGAAGAAATGTCGCTTGAACTCGAGCTGTTCGGCGAGATCGAAACGGCGGAGGCCTTCAAGGCACTTGTCGAGGCGCTGTCAAAGTTCAGCACCTACGAGGGGGACGTCAACGCCGCCAGAGCGGCGCTGCTCGATGCCAATGTCGAGGGAGAAGGCTTCAAGCTCGAAGAGGGACTGTACGACTACTATGAGAACCCGCTCGCGGAACTCATCAAGGTTGCCGCGCAGCACAAGATCGACCTTGTGGCGGAGGTCACCGAGGGCGGCATGCAGAATCCAGGTACGATGCGCTTCGTCAGGAACGGCCTTGCCTCGTTTGAACTCCCCACAATGAACGGGGAAGTCCTGGTCAACGCCAAGGTGATCGCGGAACTCCGGAAGCGCAGGATGACGACGCTGGACCAGCTCGATGACTTCCTCGGACATTTCCACGTCGATGATCTTCCGAAGTTCACCGTCTCGAACGATGTCATCGCCTCAATCTACATGCGGAAGCCTCGGTAAGACCACCACTCTGCAGCTTCTGCCAACTCAACACGGAGGCCCAATGGGCGAAAGAATTCCTACCCAGATCGACATCCTGGGCGAGATATCCACCGTCGATTCCTTCAACAGCCTCGTCGACGCACTTGCGGAGACGGGCGACATCAGGATCGGCGGGCGCGAGGTCGCGGCTGACGCAGGTGCAATCCGCCAGGCTCTCGTGGATGCCAACCGCGAGGACAAGCCGCTTCGCATCACGTGCTACAACTGGGGGGACACGGATCTCTTCGAGGCCGCCGGCAAGGGCATCGATCTTCGCATCCGGCTCGGTGGCTACGGCGGTTCTGGCCCGCGGGTTTTCTTCTTCAAGGCTGGCAGGAAATCCCTGACGCTGACCGAGGACAGCGGCGAAGTCGCCATCTCCCATAAGCTCGTCCGGCAGTTCATGTATCGCGGTGTCGAGTCCCTGGCGGAACTGGACGACTTTCTCTCGCTGTACTGCGCCGAAGAGCCGGACTTCAGGATCTCGGACGACGTTCTCATGGAACTCTATGTCCCCAACCGCAATCGCCCCTGAGCCTTCATAGGTGGCACGCGTGGCGTTTTTGATCGATTGAGCATAGAGGCGGCTATTCGGCCGCCTCTTCCTTCTTGGTATCACCGACCTGCGCGGATCCAGCGACGGAATTCATCTGAAACGTCCTACCCGGCGATGGCGAGCCTGACATCCGACGCGCCATCTGCAACGGACAGATGAATCCTGAGGCCCGGGAAAGACGAGACGGCCTCGACATTTCCGGCAACAACGATGGGTCAAGGGATCATTCGAGGCTCGGGAGAGACTATCTCCAGGCTGAAATGCCTTCCGAGGCTTTCGATCTGCTCGGCATGGAAGGCGGAGACCTCGACGAAGCTCCCCTCCCTGTAGACCACGCCATCGTACCCCATGGCCATCAGTTGTTCGCGCGCATCCGGAAACCGGAACACTCTCGCCCACTCCCTGACTTCCGACGTCGCGGCATCGTTACCGTCGATCTCATACGGGTTGTCGATCGTTATCCTCGCGACGACAGGATCCATCCCGCCCGAATAGACATGTGCCATCGCGATGTCGGAGGTGAAGTAGAAACCGCGCCCCATCGATGTCCGCTGGCAGAACGAGAGATCAAATTCGACGAAAGAAGCCCTCGTTCCATGTGCAAGGACTTGCTGAAATGCGGGCATTGGTCCCCCGTAACGACGTGGCAGTATCGTAAACTGCCACCTCTTCAGGCAAGCTACGAGACGAGTCCTGGAGGCGCGAGGAAGGAAGCCGACCTAGACGTTTTCAACGGAAGGATGGTCGCCCCTGACTCTCCGCCAATCGTAGAAGGTGTAGGCATCCGCCTTATAGCTCGTGTGGGTACTGAGGCGTGAACGCGGGGCATCGCGTTATGCTCAGAGAATGATCCCCATTGCCAAGGTCAACATCCTCGATCGAGGCATACTCGCCGGAATCCAACCGGATGCTGGCCTTGGCCTTCTCAAGAACCCTGTGTTCGGAAATGAATCTCATGAGGAATTGCTGTAGGCCAGCGATATCGACCTGGCGCTGCACACTGCCACTCGCGAACGCGGCTCTTTCAAGACTATGCGTATATTCAATGACAACCCGGTCGGCCGAGCCGAGACAGTCTTTGATAAATCTAACGCCAGCGGTCATCGAGTTCTTTCTGTCGGCTCCTTCAATCTCCGGGGCTCCACCTTCGGATTCGGGAAATCCTTTAGCCGCGATGTAGTCGCGAGAAACCTTCAGGCTGCGAGCGTACCACGAATGGAAGAAATCATCTGGTTCAAGGGTCCTCAGGTGCCGGATCTTTGCTCCAATCCTTGCCCGGTTGATCAGCACCCAGGCCTCGTCGCTGGAATCGACCCATGCGATGATCCGCTGGCTGAAGTGGCAAAAAAGCTGGAGCCGCCCGGTGGCCGTCTCCAGCACGCTGCAGTCATCCGGTTCCCAGCAGGGATCAAAGAACTGGTGTTCAAGTATTGTCAAATCGATTGCCATGGGAGCATCCGTGAAGGGCGTGAGAACTGTTGATCATAATCGGCGCGGTTCCACACCGGGAAGTCTTCAAGGATGTAGGTCTCGGGCGCGCGGGGCAATGGAATTTTGACGAGCTTGCTACTCAAGCAGCCTGAACGGCAGGGTTACGATCTCGGCAGCGATCTCGAGCGCACCGACTGCGAGTTCGCCTGCGATTTCCATGGTTGCCAGATCAGCGCCACCAACATCACCCACTGCCGTCTGACGGCGCTCGGCCTCCTCGATCGCTCCCTTGGCCGTCTCCTGGGACACGATGTCGCCCGTGATATCACTTCCGTCTTCGATCATACCGGACCTCCATTGCTGATCGTTTCCCAAAATTCTCGTCTGCGAAATGTGTCTGGCATAAGGCACCGCGGAGGCGGAGACCGCCCTTCTTGGAGCAGTGAAAACGCCCCGATTAGGACGACTCTCCGGGGCGTTTGAACGTAGCTGACGCTTGTACCGCAGCCTCACGGCGCGGGCTGGCCGTCATCAGGTTCGAGCGGCAGCATCTTCACGATCTTTTCGGCTCCCGCGCCATTCCAGATATTGTTGTAGTCGAAGAAGTCATAGATTGCTTCGAGATATCGGCTGATCGCCTCTTCGTGGTCGAGCTCCCCCCGGACGCTCTCCAGAGACCGCTCGCGCATGTCCTCGATCATGTCGGCGAAGTCGAAGTCGTATTCCGGCTTCGCAACATCGAGAAATTTTCCAAGCTGATCCGAAACCAGATCCGCGACATTGCGCATGACATGCCAGGCGTTCACCGCCGAGTCCTCGCTGTACTCGTCGTGGATATAAGCCCCGATGGCGACCGTCTGATCCCACCGCGACTTCCCGGCTGCCCGGCGGGCGCGGCCGACCCGGAACATTTCCACCCGGTGTTCGACACTGTCGACCATTCCAGCCTCCTCAGATTCTCGTTGCAGGCTCCGCCCCTGGGGCCGGATGCGCCATCTGCCAGTAGCTATAGTTGCCCTCCACCGGATTTCCGTCGACGACGGCATCCCATTGCCTGCGAGCGCTCATGTCGATGTAGCGACCCGCCTGCTGTCCTTCACACCGGAGCTTCCAGTACGAGAACATGTTCTCTACCTGCTCGTCGATGGAAAGGGCCAGAGCGTCATCGAGCATCTCGAGGGATATCACGGAGGCCCGTACGCGCCATGCGTCCGTAACGTCCTCGGCCCATCTCCTCCTGGCCTGCACTTCCGCGAGGCAGTGTGCGCGAATGAGATCTTCTTCTGTCATCAGATGGTCTTTCGTGTTAGCGCTTCGGCCCAGCGGGATCAGTGAGGCCACGGATGGTCGAGGTAATCTCGCCGACATTTACCCTCAGCGTGTCCAGCTTGTCATCCCACAACTCGTCATCCTCCCATCCAGCGAACGCCTCGGCGCTGAAGTTGTTGGGCGCGACCGATGCGATCGCCTGCTCACCATGGTTGACACGAATGACGACGTTGCCGGCATCGTCCGCACCGTGGTCAGCGCCATCCTCAAGCAGAAGCGTCACGTGAATGATCTCGCCGTCGGCGCCATCAACTCCAAACTCGAAGCCGAAGTTGTCGCCGACATACTCCTCTGGAGCCTGTCCGAACGGTTTCGCGATCTCGGTGATGATGTCGCGAAGATCATCTTTGATCGCCGCATATCTCGTCTCGTAGCTCATTCAAGTCCCTCCAGGTGATTTGATGACATCGTACCCACCATCCTCGCAAACGCCGAGTCTACATTTGATGGATTCGATCTCGAATCATATGTCAACATTATTGACTTCTCTCGCGTTGAGCTCTAGACAAGCGATCAGACAATGGAGAAATTCCCCATGAAACTCACCATCCCGCTCCTCAGCAAATCCTTCGGCGACGGAACACTGAAGCTCACTGCCGTGTTGCGGGACGGAAGTGGATACTTCGAGATCTCCGCGTTCGGCGGCGACCTGGACGATGTCCATCCAGACTGGGTCCGCGACGTGAACCTCGCGTTTCGCGTCTTCAACCATCGCGCCAATGGCAGTTTCCGCAAGAGCGACGACCTGTGGGTCTACAACCTATTGCCCTCCCCTTCCGTGGAAACACTCTCTGCCCCGGCTCCTGGCCTGCGGGCTCTGCTGGAGGAAGTAAGCGATGGTGATCCGCTTGCCCGCGATCTCAGCCTCCTCCTGGAGCCATGGAATGACGCATTCGATATCTCCGAAGAAGGCTTCTCCACTCTCGGCATTCCCGCACATGGACTGCTCGTTCGCCGGGAAACGACACCTCAGGGACACGACCTCGCCCTGCACGTGACACTTCATCCGGCCAGGGACAAGAGAGCAGCCAACCGCCTGGCGCTCCGGCTCGCCTCACTCAAGGATCTGGATGGTCAGCCAACAGAGGACAACGTCGAGTTCTTCTACGACATCAGCCTTGCCAACAGAGCCTTCGAAACGCGCCTCGCCAACGACACATCCGAACCTACCCGCCTCGGTATGGAGGGCGGCACGCCCCGCGCGCAGCTCGAATATCGCAACGCAATTCTCACCGAGGATGCCATCTCGATCGCGCGCAGCCATGCCGACAAGATCCTCGACCACATGATGCATGCGGGTCTGTATGATGAGTGCGAAGGGCTTTTCTATCACCTGCGCGATGCACGCGATGCGATCTACTCCGGCAACCTCGTGAAATGGCTTGGCAGCGTCACTGTCCAGCCGGACGGAAGCGGACACTACGCAAAGGGTAGAACGAACCCGTTCGAGATGTTCATCAAGGTTGAGGTTCCTCCCGGACAGATCGATCGCCGCGAGGACGGCAGCATCGAATTCGCCTTGTGCTACTTCTCCGGCCTCTACAGCTACGACGACTGGCACCAGCCCGGGCTCGGGTACAACGACCTTCCCTATACCGATAATGGCATCGAAAACTCGGTCAATGACTTCCTGAAGTCGATCGGCCTCGACGGAGGCGTGAACTGGAGCGAACACGGCCGCCAGATCCCGGGCGAAGCGGACTTTGACATGGACTACGGACTGATCGACCAGATCTGGCCGGAGGCCCGCCCTAAGCCCACCGTTACCCCCGCAAACGCCTAAAATCCGAATTGGTCACCCAACTGTCCTGGTCTTCGCCCGGCGGCGCGGGAACGATTGGATAAGTCCAACAGGAGCGATGAACATGACAAGCAGCAGTGCACGAGGCTACGACGACACCAAGGAACTGAAGGAGATGGCCATCGGCATCTTCGACGGCCGCTTCAAGTCGGTCGACCACGCGGCGCGCAGCGTTCTGTCGGACCCGAAGCAGTCGAACGTCGACCGCCTGCGCCGCAAGTTTCGCCAGCAAGGCTGGATGGACAAGGGACGCGACGAGTTTCTCCACCGGGCCAAATTGGCACCCGAGAACGACGGCGACCCCTTTTCGCTCAAAGACTATATGTACGTAGTCGCCGTCAGGCTGAGGCATCCGATCTCGACCCTACGGGACATCTTTGCCAAGGAACCGTTCTGGAACGCCCCCTACATCCCGGCGATGTTCATCGCGTTCGTCATGGGTCTTCTGCCAGCGATCCAGGCGTGCGTGAAGACAGCGCTAGGAATGCCACTCCCCGAAGACTTCTCGCTGTGGCTGGTACCGGTCTTCGTCCTCTTGTCCCTCTTGCCACTTGGCGTGTGCCTGCTTGCGTTGGAGGAGTATCAGGACTACCCGACGCTTCGGACGCAGCCCTGATCGAGGCTTCGTGTGGCAAGCCATCTCGGCCGCCACACCGAACGAGAACGCCGCATCTGCACTGACGAGGCATCCGTCTCGGAACCACCGGAACAGCCTCTCCTGGAAATGGGTTGACGATGACGGAACTGACTGTCGAATCTCGAAGCGATGACATTCCGCTTCGGAGGACCTAGATTTTATCGGTGGTATATAGAGGGGAAAGATCCGTGCCAAATGTGACATCCACCCAGGCCGAAGCGCTGACATGGCTCGAATCCTGCCACGCCGCTAGTCCGGACTGGCACTACGGATTCAATCCAGAGAGCAAGGCCCATGCCCGAGCGTGCCGTCACAGCCTCGAACCAATGGGTCTGGTGACGATCACCAGGCTCTCGGCTCAGCATTTCCGCTACGCGATCACGGATGAAGGCAGGACCGCCTTGGAAAGATACCGGGCGGCGCGTTTGGAAGCGGAAAACCGCCGCGAGGCCCGGCTCCGCACCAAGGCGGATAATCCGTCGTCCTGACAGGCTACAGGAGGGTTTTCACACGGACGGAGACAGGGTGCCAATCATTCCGAGACACCCTCTATTCCCCGGCGCTACGGCTTCCTGAGAACGCAGGTGAACCAGCGGGTCGTGTCGCGACCGAGCAGATCCACGTTCTCGGCCATCTGAAGCTCGAAACCCATGTGGCGGAATTCCTCCGCGACGATCGCCGGGTCGATCTCATACATGAGCCGCTCCTTGTCCTCGGGGGCAACCTTGAACGTAACGATAGCTGTGCCACCGGACTTCAGGATCTCGAACAGTCGGAATGCCGCGACGGGACGCTCGTCCTCATCGAGATGCATCCAGACCGCGGAGCACAGGACAAAGTCGAACCCGCCGACGAACTGGTCGAGACCATCGAGTCCCGGCAGGACGGCCTCGAAGTGGATGATCCGACGGTCCTGACCTGCGGCAATCGCCATGTCGCGCAGCGCCCTTGCAGGCTCCACGGAAATGACCGTGTGGCCCTTCGCCGCCAACCATTCAGAGTCTCGGCCGGAACCCGATCCCAGATCGAGAACAAGCGATGGTTCGGCCGGAACCGCAGAGATCGCCGCCCCGATGACTTCTGGCGTGGAGAGACTGCGGTAGCGTTCGAAGAACGTCGGCGCATTCTCGTGATAGAAGCGTGATGTCTCGATCATCGGCAAACTCCATTGAATCCTTGATACGAGAAGCGTGCTTCAAGGATTCAATGCTGTCCACCGTTTTTGATTATCTACGCATGCCCGCGATCAGGCCAATCTTCTCTTCCGGCATCATCTCCACCTGCAGGTGGCGCGGCATCGTGAATGCGTAATGGCGTCCGCGTCGAGTACTTCAGGCACCCCAATGCCAGATGATCCCGCTCGGGATCATTGGATGCCAGAAGGTCAGCTTCAAGGGGGCATGATCCCGATCGGGATCACACCACATGGCGCTCCACCTGGGCGACCTCCGCCCGCATGGCGCGAGGCACGTAGGACCACGGCTTCTTGTGCCCCCAGTGGAAGTGATCGCAGAAGGAGCACCGATAGGTGTCGATCTCGCGCCGCTCGGCATCCTCAAGACGCGCATGGCGCGCACTTTCGAGGGCCTCTCCGCCCGTCCGGTACCCGACTTTCCCGGTTTTGGCGCAGACCTTGCCCGCGGCGGACGTTGAAGGATTCGATTTCACCCTGGACAAGCTTCTGCCTGCGGAGGCGGCCTGCGCGTCGGTGACCCTTCCGCGGATTTCACCCGTGAGGCCAACCCTGGCCGCCCCGGCAACGGCGCAGGCCTTCTGGTATTCCTGCGAACTCGTGTAGAAATCCATGAACATCTCTACGACTTTCTTCTCGATCGTCGGAAAGGCATTGCGGAGATCATCGACGATGCCGATTTTCAGGGGAACGTGACCGATGCCATTCGGCCGCGCGAATGCCTTCGGATAAACTGCGTGCGCAAGGACATGGAAGTCCTCGATCTGCTTCTTTCTGGATTCCGACATCACGATGGTCATGACGACCCCTTTCATATCATGTTCTTGGACACCTGTTCACTGCGTGAAGGATTCGATCTAGCACGCTAGGATTCGATTTCAAAGCTTAAATTTACGATCTCTCAACCATTTGAGCGATGGCCAATGGATCGGCGGCTCGTACTTTGATTTCCGGAAGGGATCTGGTATGAGCACTCCATGATCGATTTTGCAGACAGGCTGGACCGACAGCTCATCCTGATAGTTGACAGTTTCTGCGAGCACCTCCAGAAGCAGGTCGGGGTGCCATTCGGCTGGATGCTCACGACGATCTCGCTGGGCACTGCGGCCATCGCCTCGACCGCATCCATGCTCATGTTCCGCGAAGTCGGCACAGGGGGTGTGTTCGCAGCACTGTGGATCCTTGCTTTCGCCGCCATCCTGATGTTCTTGCGCAGGACACTCTGGCGACAGATGCGCGACTGGCCGGACGATGTCTTCCGGCGACACTGGTCGACCATGGCGCTCATGACCCGGGATAACGGAAGACCGATCCGTTTCGTCACGCTTGCGGGGACGATCCTGCTCATTCCCGGCGCTCTCATCCCCATATTCTCGGGACAGCCGGAGCTGTCCATCAACTCGCTGCGCTTCCTTTTTGTCAGCATGGTTCCGATCACGATCATGATGTACGCCTTCTGCGCCCTACCCCATGACAGTTCGGCACCTGACCAGCAACCACCCGGGTCTGACAAGATCGACTGATCGGTCGCTTGCGTTCCTCCGCGATAACCTCTCGAAGAAGCGGAGGTTGCGATGCGTCTTTACAGGTATGAGGGAACCGATCCAGAAAGACATGTTTCCGACTGGATTCGCGAAACTGACGAGTACAGGAACATGATGGCCGCCTCCGGGCGCTGGTTCGCCGACACCATCGATGAGGCGCTCTGGTATCGCTGCGAGCACGAATCCGGCGTGCTGATGTCGGTGGAGATCGAAGACGACGAAGCGGAACTCTGGAGGGTCTCCAACCTGCAGCAGCTCCCCGGCGGCCGCAGCAGACCCGAGAACCCCGCCGCGTGGTCGCTCCGGCCCGAGCGCGAGTTCTTCCTTCCGCGGGATCTAGCCATTCTCGCAGTGCCCTTCAATGAGGATCCGGCCCTCGAATGTGAAGCGGCCGCCCAACTCTCGCCGGACGGCCGCCACTTCCAGCTCGGAGCGCTGCCGGACTTACTTGTCCGCTGCCTGTGAGATGAGTTCCTTCGCGTCGGAGGCGATCTTCGCGGAACCGACCGACGGGGTCAGGTTGGCGAGGATGTCGCTCTTGCCCGTGGCGAGGCCGTTGAGGCCGCCCAGCAGGCCGACTTCAGCCATGACGCTGTCGACCAGCGGGGCGACTGCACGGTGGCGCAGGGCTGCGTTGACGACGCGGTCCGCAGTCTCTGCACCGCCTTCGCCGCCAGCCTGGCCGTTGCCGGCACCCGGAGCGAAGCCATCGAGGTCAACGATGCGGATGCTGTCGATCTTCTCGAGTGGCTTGACCGACGCGGAGACGATCGAGGCCAGTTCCTTGGCGAGCGCAAGACGCAGGCGGAGGTTTGCAGCGGTGTCGCCGAGGGAGTTCTCGGCAGCGTTGCGGCGTTCGAGGGCTTCAGCTTCGGCGGCGCCGACGGCGAGGATACCTTCAGCGCGGAGCGCGTCGCGATCCTTCTCAGCCTGCGCCTGCTGGACGATGGCCGCGGCACGGTCCTCGGCAGCCTGCTTCTCAGCCTGGGCGGTCACGCGGACACCGACGGCTTCCTGCTCCGCTTCCTGCTCGGCCTTGATGACGGCGATCGCCTTCTCGCGGGTGGCGACTTCGGTCCTTCGTGCGGTCTCGACCTGCTCCTCGGCCTTCACGGCTTCGGCCTTGGCAAGGTTGGCCTTTGCGGTCGCCGCAGCTTCGGCCTCGGTCTTCTCGGCGAGCTTGATCTTCTTGTCCTGCTCGGACAGTGCGAGGTCGCGCGCCATCTCGATGCTGGCGACTTCGACGGCGCGGGCGCGGGCGATGTCGGCCTCCTCGGCGATGCGCTTCTGCTCCGCGACGGTCTTGGCGACTTCCGCCTCAGTCTGGGCCCGGTTCTCGTCCAGAGCCTTCTGCTGCGCGATCTTCGCCATCTCGTTTTCCTGGGCGATCGTGTAGGCCTGCTTGTCGGCCTCGGTGCGCTTCTTTTCGATCTCGACGCGGGTGTCCTGCTCGATCTGGTTGCGCTTCTTGCGGCGGGTTTCGATCTCCTCGGTCAACTTCGTGAGACCTTCGGCGTCGAACGCGTTGTTCTCGTTGAAGTACTCTCGGGCGGTCTGGTCGAGCCCCGTGAGAGAGACGGACTCCAGCTCGAGGCCGTTCTTCTTCAGGTCGACCTGCACCGCATCCTGAACAGCGGCCACAAACTGCTTGCGCTGCTCATGCAACTCGCCCATTGCCATGGATGCGGCGACGGAACGCAGAGCGTCGACAAACTTACCTTCAATGAGCTTCGACAATTCGTCCGGACGGGTGGTCTTGGATCCGAGCGTTGTCGCGGCATTTGCGATGGATTCGGACTGCTTGCCAACACGGACATAGAATTCGGCCTGGACATCGACACGAAGCTTGTCCTTGGTGATCAGCGAGTTCTGCGCCTGACGACGAACGTCGAGCCTAAGGGTATTCATATTTACCTTAATTGTTTCGTGCAGCACCGGAAAAACGAGCGCACCACCGTCCATGACCACCTTCTCACCACCGAGTCCTGTGCGCACGAACGCAGTCTCCTTGGTGGCGCGGGTGTAGAGGCGCGAGAACATGATGCCGATGCCGACGATCAGGAGGAGGATGACGCCGGAGATGAGGAGCGTGGAGAAGCCGTCAGGGATAAGGCCCATGGGTCTACCTTTCTACTTGGTTTCAGTAATTGGAGGTGCCGAAGAAGAAGCCATCCTGAATGCGGACGAGCAGAGCCTTTCGGCCTTCTTCGATGGATTCGCCCGCGGCACTGGCCTTGAGCTGAATGTGATGGGTGCGGCCATGTTCGTCGATGACCTCTGCAGTCGCCGGTAGCTCCGCCGTCGCCGTGCCATAGGTGATCACCGCTTCACGTCCGATCAGGCTGGCTTCGGAGACGGCGGACGTCTGATCCTTCGGCATGATGCGCGCAAGGACGGACGTGATGCGGCTTGTAAGGAGCAGACCGACGACGACAGCAGCCGGAACCGCCAGCGCAAGCGGGAACACGGCTCCGACGAACTTCTGCGCGATCGACTGGATCCCGTAGCCGGAAAGGCCGAACGATGCCAGGAAGCTCATCAGAACCATGAGGAACGGCACCTTGCCGAAGCCGACAAAGTACAAGGCCTTTCCGAAGCCCATGCCGTCAGAATCTGCGCCATAGTCGAAATCGGGCAGGAGATCATCGGCAAGGCCGAAGAAATGCGTGCCAACAAGCAGCAGAAGAAATTCGGTGAGCACGAGTCCCGCAAGGACAAGCAGCGAGATGGTGAACGGCGTGACACCGCTCATCAGGAGGAAGTTCATTCTCTACCCCAAGCTGGTTTGAACCTGAACCCCTGGGTCACCCAAGGATTCGACACAGAAATGAGCGCACGAATCCTTTCGGTGTTCAACCGACAAAACGAGTTCTTGTGAACTATTTTGGTCTCGTCATGCGGAAGCGTTCTTGAGCGGTGCGAATGACATGCGGTGGATCGGGGTCGGCCCCAGTGCGTTGATCGCGTCCAGATGGGCTTTCGTTCCGTAGCCGGAGTGCTGCGCAAAGCCGTACCCCGGCCAACGCTGGTCCGCGATCTCCATGATGCGGTCACGGGTGACCTTTGCGATGATCGATGCCGCCGCAACCGAGAGGGAGCGCGCATCGCCCTTGACGACCGCTGCAGAGGTGCTGAAAAGCGCCGGAGGCTTCTTGTCGCCGTCGATCAGGTGGAACTCGGCCTTCTGCTTCAGCCGGGCGGCGGCCCGGGTCATTGCCAGGAACGTCGCCTGCAGAATGTTGATCTCATCGATCTCGCGCGCCGAAACGATCCCGACCCCCACGTCGGCAGTCCTGATGATCTCGTGGAAGAGCGCACGGCGCTTCGCCGCGGTGAGCTTCTTGGAATCGTTCAGCCCTGGGGGAATGTTGTCCGGATCGAGAACGACCGCTGAGGCAACGCATGGCCCACACAAGGGGCCTCGGCCGGCCTCGTCGATCCCGGCCACTCGCCTGTACCCCATGTTGAGAACGATCTGTTCCAGATCAAACGACGGTTTCACCGTTTTCGGGTCAAAGGCGATGTTCAACGCGGGAATGGTCATGACGGCTCCTGGGATTCGAAATACCTGGAAACGGTCAGCCGATTACCGAATCCTGTCAACCGAGAGCGTGTGGATTGCTCCGGAGACAGCTATCGTGAGGCCGTAGAAGGACACGAGGCACTTTGATGGACATGATCGAGCACATTGAACTTCCCCGCGAGTGCGCGCAGGCGCTTTTCTCGGCCTACATCTCATGGTTCGAGGACTTCGACAGCGGCTTTGAGGACGGCACCTACGACAGTCAACCTAATGAGGATGACCGCATCGCTTACGAGTTCGCAACGGGCGTTCGCGGCGATCCCGATGCTAGCATCGTCAGGCTCCCTTGGCACGCGGCGGTAGCCTTCGAATCCGGAGTTGGATCGTATCTTGAGGATCTCGCTTCCGGCCGCGCCGACGGCACGTACGAGGAAGATGTCGATCCCAGCGTGCACGAAGCAGTCGCGCTGCTGACGAACAAGATCGAGGTCTCCGAGACCGGCCAGAACTCCCTCGCCAAGCTGTCGGCCTGATCTTAAAGAGGTTACGAACATGGGATATGTAGCGGACTTCGTCACAGGCCGATCGATCGCCGAAGGAGACAAGGCCGTCGGCATTGTCATTGTTCCCAATGTGCGCGGCTGGCCCGATCCGGTTCAAACCGCCGCGGTGGATCCAACCCATCCGCACGATCGGTTCAGCCCTATCTCGCTTCCTCTCAAGGGATTCGTCAACGACCGCGGCTACTTCGAGCCGGAAAAACAGCAGCTCGCACTGTCGCTGCTGCTCGACATGATCGGCTTTGAGAGCTGGAAAGCGTTCTTCGACAAGGGGTTCGACTTCAGGGAGAAAGAGCCCGGCTTCATGTTCGACGGCCGACGCGCACTCGCCGGCATCTCCGCAATGCACGTCGGCACCTACAACGCCCTCCTCGACATCGGAACCTACGAAGGCAACCGCGACAGCCGGGCCGCCGACGCAGCAAGGATCGTCATCGACGCGCAGAGGCGCTTCAATCTCCTCGGTGAGGACCGGTCGTACTTTCTGTCGATCCTTGGTTCCGGCCCCCACGAGGACAGCTACACGACCCTCGGGGGCGAAACCATCTCGGTTCCGGAATGCTCGCGGGCGCTGGAGGACGGCCACATATGGCATGTCGACAGGACAGTCCGCAGACATATCGCACAGTGCTACGGCGATGCGCATGTGGGAGATGGCAAGGAACTCGCGCAGGCGTTCGAGCTGCTCTCGCGCTTCCAGAAACTCTGCATCGGCCTGAACCATACAGGCCACTACTTCAAGCCTGGCGGCTTCATCCGACACGACAATCTCTACGATGTCGCCAACATCCAGCTCGCGTCCCTCAAATCGACATTCGAGAACTCGGGCGAACGCAGGAGAACCGGCTTCGAATGGGCGGATGAAGCGTTCATCGAGGACATGGAGGCCATTGCCGAGCGGATCCGCCAGCTTCACACAGTCGTGGAAGAGCAAATCTCCATAGCCAGGGCGTATTTCAGCGACGAAGAGGCCGATGACGAGGATGACTCTCCCGTCAATTCGATCCGCTGACCAAAGCCCCTGACCTCTGCCGGACAGGTGTCTATCGCCGCATTGACGCAATCAGCGAGGCCTCCTGGAGCGGATCCACCACCGAAATGGCACGATCCCAATCCGACAGGTGGTTTCGCCCCGCACGCCCTTCCGCGATCAGATCCCGGTCGATCCCCAGCATTTCCATGAGAGCATCGACATCCGGGGCGCAGCTCCGCGTCGCCTGGTGCCCGTTGTCGAGGGGATAGAAGATCAGGAAGTGCGATGTCCTGACGACTTCCTTGGTCTCCCTATCCTTGATGGTGCCCCGATACTGGAGGGACACCTCGCCGCCGAACGCCGGGGCTTCAAAACGGATGTACGGATATCCCATGGTCGAGTACCGCAGGCTGTGCGGGATCCCAGCATCGCCGAGATTTCCCCTCGCCTTCTGGAGATGGCGTGGAAGCTCCTTCCTTTGAGGGGCATGCTGCATGATATCAACCTCTCCAACTTTTCCAGCCATCAACGGGCAGAACCTCGAAACAATCAAGCGTGCCGCAATCTAGAAGAGACCGCGGGATCTCTACGCACGCAATTCCTCCACGTCTTCTTCCGTCATCCGAATGACACGCCAGGCCATCTCCGAGGAGAAACCGTTTCGGGCGAATGCGGAAACTTCTTTCACGAGACGCTTCTGATCCGGTTCTGCCCGGCGCCATGGGCCGTATCCCTTCTTTCGCGCGAGGTTCATCGCGGCATCGATGTCCTCCATCTCGGACACCGCAATCCGGGCCTCCTCGCGTCCGATACCCTTGTCCGCGAGCGTCATCGCGATCCTGCGCTTCGAGTGCCCCTTGCGCACCCCCTCGGCGACCCGGTATTCGGCGAAGAGTTCGTCATTGAGAAATCCGTTATCCTTGCAGAAGGCCACAGCGGCATCGGCGAGTTGGTGCGCCTCACCTTCCTCGATCCCTTCGTACTTCCGGGATGCGCGCTCCTGGATCTTCTTCCGCAGGGCCTCGGTGCTCACCGCTCGCTGCGACAGCGTGTTCACGGCCGAGCGCTTGGCCCAGAGAATGCTCATGTCATTGACGAATGCGCTCACGGCAATCTTCCTTCCGGCACCGGAATGCCCATGTCCTCGAGTTCCTGCCTCAGGATCTTCTCGCGCGCCGGCGGCATCTGAAGATATCCCCTGATGCTCGCGTCCTTGGCGACCCGGTCGTCGGCATCCCTGATTCGCTCGAGCAGCGCAAAGAAGCACCGCCCGGTCAGCCAGGCATCGGCACTGGCACCGTGGCGGCGGCCTCGTTCGCCAAATGGGAGAAGATCCGGCGACATGTCGATCCCGAGATCCTCACAGAGATTGTCGAGACCCATGTTCTTTCGCCCGGACGGAGCGAGATATGAGAGCCTCGCGACATCAACACCCCTGCCGATGACGAAATCTATCCCTGGAATCTTCTTGCGCAGCATCTTCAGGTCATTCTCGATCGCAAGGCCGATCACCGTCTGGCCGCGCACCAGATCGGCGATCTCGGATGCGACTTCCTCCATACGGGGCGAGCCAGCCACCATGTCGTCGCTGATACCGTGAACCCATGTCGCATTGGGGTCGATCGGAATTCCCGGATCCGTCAGCCAGCGGTGCTCGGCAACGAAACGACCGCCATCCACCTCGATAAAGGAAGTCTCGACTGGCGTACCCCCATCGAGGCCGCCATCTCCTTCGACGTCGACCAGAAAGATCCTGCCGTCAGCAAGCGCCCTGATGTCTCTGAACCATTTTGTCACGACCGACCTCGAAAATTGACAATCTCCCGCTTTTAACACAAGCCACCGAATCCCACCATCGGCTGTTGCTGGCGGAAAATCATCGAGTCCTTGACGGGCGCGTTATCCTCTGCTCACCAGATATCCGAGCATAGCCGCCAACAAGACCACTCCCCCAACCTTCGACGCACCAATCAACGAGCGCACAACAACAATGCGAACACGGTCAGAAAGCAGGTTGATCAGTCCAACCATTGCAGCGTGAATGCAAAGGGGCACGACGGTGACAGAGAGTATCAACTGAGCCGCGAAGAGGACAGTCCAATCCGGCTCAACGCCGAATCCGAGCAAACTGAAACACAGGCCGCCAATCACACTGCAAATAATGATTCCGGGATCGAGTAACGTCATTGCCTTCCCTCCGGTTGTTCCCGCAACGATGGTGAACCACCCTTGTATGAGGCGCAATTCCTTGACACTCGATATCGGCCACGAATCCTTTCGGGCCCCTTGAACGGACCACTAAACCGTCTCAATCTTTCACTTCCACGCCTCGGCGAATCCAGCCCGATCCGTTCTGGACGACATCCTCTCCATAGCAAACCGCCCCGCGGCATACTGAAAGCGCATCAATGGCCAGAATCCACTTCCACAGCCCAAGCAACACCCTCGATATTTCTGGGGCGGAGCGCCACCACGCCGACTTCGTCTGCCAAGACTTGATGTGGGCGGCATTCGGCGACGAACTGGAGGCCATCGAACTTCTGCGTCCATATCTTCCGGAGTTCTGGCGACGATCCGATGCGGAGGACGTGAAGCTGTTCTTGAACAGCTCACCCTCTTTCGGCGGTGGCACGCTAACCGTGGGCGGCCACGAAATCTACACCCGGAACCTTGCGAAGAACACAGCCCTGGAATGCGGAAGCGATGCCGTAAGGCTGCTCGCCCGCCTGCACGGCCAGTGCGAGATCCACTGCTGGGTCGACGGACCGAACCGCAACTGGTTGGCTGACATCATCGTGGGCGGCCGCAATGAGGGTGTACTGCGCGAAGACGCGGGCTGGGAGCAACTTGCGGATTTCCTTCGCGAACGGGACGACGAGCCCGTCGTCTGCTCCTACAGCGTCTCCGAAGAATTCCCGAACTACGGCATGCTTCCGGACAGTCATCGGCTCAAGAAGCGGGAAGCGAATGGCGATGACATCGATGACATCATCGATGCCTACTACCGTATGCGCTGGGAGACCCAGTGGAAGCTCTGCATGGGCGAACTGCGCAAGCGCACGGGCCTTCTCGAAATGAAGCCGGAGGGCTGGGACACCTACTACTTTGGAGACGGCATTACAGCAGGAAGACTGATCGAAGCCCTCAGGAAGGAAGCATCCGAGGCCTAATTGGTGCTCGACAGGGCGGATGAACCGCCTTTGCCCTCCAGCAATGCGGACAGCCGCTCCACAACCTCCTCGAGATCAGACACCCTCGCCTCGATAGACCGGGATCTTCCGGCCTGCTCTGGGATCGGAAGATCGATTTCTGCCCCAAAGGATTCGATCAAGCGCAGGACGATTTCGACGTTGAGTGTCCGCCCAGCGCGCTCGGCGGCCCATGCAAGCCTTCGTTTCAGTTCTTCCGGCATCCGCACCTGCACGCGTTCGCGTTTCGCCATACCCTTCGAACCCATCCGAAAACCTCCGCCGTTGACTGACGAAACCCCTAGCAGTCGTCACGACGATCTGTCAACACATTGTTTTTATTGTATTTTTTGACGTCAAAATGGCGCCAAAGGTTGATCTTGATCGTCGTGTCGATATTTCGCTCACCGCCGCCTGAAACGCATCGCGAGTCCTTAACGCGTTCGCATGTGGAGCGACGCAATCGGTACCATTTTGCTTAGACCAGCTCGCATCGGGGGCTGCCCAAGTTCCTGTCCCTGCGAATGGACTAGAAGCCGCTCGGCCCCCACACAAACAACAGCCTCGGCCGCCACTGATCACCTTCGATGATGCTTTCGCGAGATGCAGCTATGGCCTCATCGATCATGAGATCGGCTCCAGCGACGTTGTTGACCGTGTCGCTCACCGCCGCGGTGTACCAGACATCCTCGTCGCCATGGCTTCCCGCTCCAAAGACAAGCTTCTTGGCAAACCACCCCATGGTCCAATCGTCCTCATTCATAATATCGACGTCCTTGACCAGAACCACGAACTCGTTCGACCCCACGCATGCAGCCATGGTGTTGTTCTCGGCGACGTACTCCCGCAACTTCGCGGTGAGCTCACCCAGAAGAATCTTCTGATGCTCCTCGGCAAATTCCGCCAGGTTGTCGATCCGGACGAAGACCAGATAGTAGTCGACCCGCCGCGGCGCGGTGCGGATCAGGTGCTCGATGAACGGGAGCGCGTCCCCAAACGCTGGCAGGGGGAACTGGGGATCCTTCGGCATCCGATCGAAGATGTCCAGCGTCGGCTCGCCGACTGCCCATTTTCCCCAGATCGGCGCAGGCCCCGTATTGGCGGCCGCCGCCCTCTCCTCCGACTTCAGCATGTGCATCATGCCGTCCATCGGCATTCCGACGACCGCGGATATCGCTTCGAGAACTGCAGTATGCTGGATGTCCTTCCCGGTCAGCTCCCGGAACCTCTTTGCAAGCGCGCGCGTTTGCGCATAGCCAAGACTGATTGGCATCGATCTTCTCCTCACGTCGCAGTTCGGCGGTCGTCCTCATCTCCTGCCCTGCGACCATACGGATGTTGATCGAAAAGGTGGATTGCCTTGATGCCAGCGTTCAGCTTGCCTGTAAGGGCGAGGACTGCCGGAGCTGCTGGCGGCTCCTTTGGACAAGATTATCCGGCGCTGTGTGCACCGGCAAGACTTGAATCCTCTTCAATCGATCGAATTGTTGTCAACATTTCTATGGGCTCCCGTCTTTCCTTTTCTCGTAACCTGTGCCATTACGGATGCGCAATCAGCAGAAAGGATTGGAACATGTCGCTGATCACGCAGATCAAGACCGACCTGGTCGAGGCTCGGAAAGCCCGTACCGACAAGGACCGCATCGCGCTTCTGACGACGCTGTCGTCCGAAATCGCGATCGTCGGCAAGAACGACGGTAACCGCGAGACCCGCGACGACGAGGCGCTGGCTGTCGTCCGCAAGTTCGTGAAGAACGCGGAGCAGACGCTGACCAACCTCGAGACCGCAGGTCGTGACACCGGCACTGTTCAGAACGAGCTCGCGATCCTGAAGGCATATCTCCCGACGGCCCCGACCGCGGACGAGATCGAAGCTGCAACGCGGGACATCGTTGCAGGTGCCGAAGGCGGCGGCGGGAAACCTGGTGCGCTGCGCGGCCTCGTGATGAAGGAGCTCAAGGCCCGCTTCGGCGACAGGTTCGACGGCGCAGCAGCGGCCCCGGTCGTGGGCCGCGTCCTCGGCGCGTGATTTCCGCCCGGCCTCGTGGGCCGGGCTATTCGGACGGCGGCCACCCGCCGTCGCTTGTTGGAAGCGAGACCGCTGGTTCTGATTGAAGTCCATAACCAGGATCGCGATGCCCGATGAATCAAGACATACTGTACTGCGCCGACCACCACTTCCTGCACGGCGGCAATCCGAAAAATCCCCGTGCAGGGGTCATTGAATGGTGCAACCGCCCCTTTTCCAACATCGATGAGATGACGGAATTCATGATCGAGGCCCACAATGCCGTGGCCGAGCGCGGCACGGAGGTCTACATCATCGGTGACTTCGCGGTCGGCAAGGATTTCAAGGCGAAGGAAGCGATCTTCGACAAGTTGAAAGGCCGCAAGCACCTCATCATCGGCAATCACGAGAAGAACGACACGTTCCGTCTCCGCTGGTCGTCCGAGCCACGCTTCCGGCATACCGTCGAAGACAACGGACGGATGATATTCCTTGACCACCTCTGCAGCCGCTCGTGGCCTGGAATGTACCGCGACCACTACCATTTCTATGGACACACCCATGGCCGCCTGCCGAGCCACGGCCGATCGATGGATGTCGGTGTCGATAGCTGGGGTTACGCCCCCGTGCGCGCCGATGATGTCATCGCCCGCATGATCGAATGGAACTCAGATTTCGAGACCTACGCCCCTGAGCGCAGGGAGATCATCGACTGCGCGGAGAAAAACATGCCTCCTGGCTTCTACCTTCCGGAACTGCGAGAAGACCCGGCTTACGAGACGCTGGTCGTCCGGCGTTAGGTGACCCATGAACCCGTCCGCAGCCAACTCCCACCTGCAGCATCTCCTCCGCGGCACCGCCGTGCAGGAGCGCATTTCGGCGTCGGCCGCACCTGCGCCGCGTGCAGCCAGCTACGCGGTCGCCGACACCCGGGAGGCGGCAGAAGCGTTGGAGGACGTCTTCGGGCCACATGCAGGCGACGATGACACCTGGGACTGGCGGAGCTGGATCCGGCATGCGGGCAGGGATGGCGAAGTGATCGTCGCAGTCCTTGATGGCCCCAACGGATCGCCGCAGGGGTTCGCCTCGATCGCATCGTCACTTGAGATGTCATTCGAAGACGAAAGCGAGGTCTCGCTCAATCTCGAGATTTCCTCCATCTACGTGCTCCGCGGATCGCGCGGCCGCGGTTACGGCACCGCGCTGCGGCATGCGGCAGCTTCCTACATCACGTCGATCATCGACCAGATCGCGGCCATCCCCGCTGGGCTTGTTGCCGACTACGGAGCCGAACACCTGCGGATCACGCTCGACGCGGTGGCGCAGTCGGTCGAAGGAGAGAGATTTTGCGCAAGCCTCTGCCGCGACATCGAGGATCATCTGGATGCGGTCGCAGGCGCCGCCTGGTTCGGCAACGCCCTGCTGGACGGCAGCGTACCGGAGCATGTTGGCTCCGCGCATCCGTAGCAGGCGCAACACGACACTGGTTGCAGGCAGCCTATCCAATTACCTTAATCCGGAACCAAAGGAGACCAGCATGTCCGTACTGACCGAATTTCCAAACTTCGACGACGAACTTCCCGAAATCGAAGGTTTCGTGGACACCAGCTATCACCACGATGTCTGCCCGAGCCTCACCAACAAGGAGCTCGGCCTCCAGCTCTTCGTCGACTACGCCAATCCCGAGGCTTCTGAGTACCCGGAAGGCCGGATGTCTGGGGAAGTCGGCCGCTATCGGCTGATGCAGAGCGAGAAGGACGGCGAAGTCCTCTACGATCTGGAAACCTATGCCGACACTGACGACTTCGGCGATGTGCTGGCGGCTATCGCGAAGGTGAAGAACACGGCCACCTTGCCCATGTAAGCCGCCGCGTCATTCCAGCCTCTCGGGATATCCAACTACTCCCGAGAGGCATCGTCCATATCATCACGAAAGGGTGGGAGCCGACGGCTCATCCTCGTCCCCGTAGGCGCTGGGAATGCGCTTGCCCGTATGGGCACAGATCAGATCCTTATCCTCGTAGTTCACATCCAGGCCGACGATCCGCCAGCCGTCATTGTGACGATGAGCAATGGAATCCGCGATCTGCCGGAAGTTTTCGCGAGCAGCCTCGAAGCTGAGGGCCTCCCCGTCACTGACGACAAAGAACATCGGATATCCGCCGATCTGCGTGAACTCACCATATCGGAGAGCAGCCTTGAAGTCTGTGAGGTTCCCGATCTCCTGACCAGCGCCGTAGTAATGAGTGCGAAGCGGGTTCGATGACCAGTTGGCATCCCGCGTGTCGTAAAGGTTGCCATCATCGGCGACGAAGAGATGCTCTGGAAGGCGGGACATGATCGAACTCCTGTTGGCTGTGGCGTGTTTGGCACGCCAAGCGTCCATGTCAGCGCTGAATATCACAATCGGGAGCCACAGGCATCATGGTTCCGACATCTGTCCCGGCATTACGGCTTGCTGAAGGCTTCGTATCGCCTCACCCTTTATGGCATACCCGAAAAACCCGAGAGGCAGACATGGAACACAGGAAACTCGTCATCATCGGCTCAGGCGCGGCTGGCTGGACGGCATCGATCTACGCGGCGCGCGCGGGCCTGAAGCCGCTCGTGATCGCAGGCATGAACCGGGGCGGCCAGATGCTGATCGCCGGCGAGGTCGAGAACTTCCCGGGCTTTGCCGAGGCCGTTGACGGCCCCGAACTGATGGATCAGATGGAGAAGCAGGCGATCAGCGTCGGCGTCGATGCCGAGGATGACATCGTCAACGACATCGATGTCTCCACTCGCCCATTCAGGATCAAGGGCGAGTTCTCCGAATGGACGGCGGACGCAATCATCATCGCCACGGGGGCCACAGCGAGATGGCTCGGCATCCCCGGCGAAGAGGAGTTCCAGGGCCGGGGCGTTTCCGCTTGCGCCACCTGCGACGGCTTTTTCTTCAAGGGCAAGACGGTCGCGGTTGTTGGCGGCGGCAACACAGCGGCTGAAGAGGCGCTCTATCTCGCCAACATCTGCGAGTCCGTCCACCTCATCCATCGGCGCAACGACATGCGCGCGGAACGAATCCTTCAGGACCGGATCTCGCGCCAGCCGAACATCTTTTTCCATGGTGAACGCGAGGTTAAAGAAGTACACGGCGGCGCTGACAGAACCTCGGGGATAACCCACCTGACGCTGGCTTCCACAGTTGACGGAAAGACCGAATCGCTTGAGGCTGACGGCCTGTTTGTAGCGATCGGCCACGACCCGGCGACGAAACCATTCGTCGGAAAAATCGAGCTGGATTCAAACGGTTACATCGTGACGCACAAAAGCGGCGTGTTCACGAGCGTGCCCGGAGTCTTTGCAGCGGGCGACGTCGCGGATCCACGCTACCGCCAGGCAGTCACTGCGGCTGGATTCGGATGCATGGCAGCGCTCGAAGTCCAGCATTTCCTGGCCGAAAGCGCCTAAAACAAGGGCTCCGGGGTGTTGCAGGCCGCAAAATTTCGTGTAATGCAATAAGTCCCATCATTCAACCAAGGGATTCGAAATGAACAAGAACGATCTGATCGCCGCTCTGGCAGAAAAGACCGAGACGTCCAAGGCGGCAGCAAAGACTCAGGTCGAAGCCGTTATCGACCTTATCTCCAACGCGATCGCCGGCGACGAAGTCGTCGACCTGCCTGGCTTCGGCAAGTTCACGACCAAGGTCAACCCGGCCAAGAAGGGCCGCAATCCGGCCACCGGCGCCGAAATGGAAATCGCCGCCAAGAAGGTCGCCAAGTTCGCCCCGGCCAAGGGCCTGAAGGACCGCCTGAAGGTCTAAGACCTTTCCGGCACTGCCTTGAAAACAGGGAGCTTCGGCTCCCTGTTTAGTTTCCGGATCACTCCTGCGAATCCTCGCGCGCAATTGACTTGGCGGGGGCCTGTGACACGATCTATCCTTGTTAGCGTTTATCTTCTCAAGGATCCATCGATGAACCGGAAATTCCTCCTTGGCGTCGCCATCGGCGCTATCGTAGCCGCCACTGTAGCCGTTCAGCTCACCCGCAGCACCAACGCCTTCGAGATCGATTCCGAGAACTCATCGATCGTGTCGATCCCGGACAAAGGCGAAGCCACCAAGGCTCCCCTAGAGGACTATCTGGACCGGAACGATGTCACGGCTCCTCATACCGGCATCATGATCACCGAAGCCGACCTCGCCAGGCAGCGGCCGACCTCGGCGATCGATGAGAACCGCATCCGGGAACTCATCCGCGAGGAGATCAAGGCCAACCCAGCACTTGTTCTCGATGCCGTCAAGGCGGACGCAGGCAGCATCCTCACCGCCATCAACACCTACGTGGCCGACCAGCAGGCCAACGAGGAGAAGAACCGGGACGCAAAGACGCTCGCGACCGAACCACGCCTCACGAAGTCGGAAGGCTACCCAGTCGTCGGCAACCCGAAAGGCACGGTCGAGCTTTACTACTACTTCGACGTCAACTGCCACTACTGCAAGCTTCTCGAACCCGAACTCGACCGCTTCATCGCGGACAATCCCGACGTGAAGGTAATCCACCGCGAGATGCCGATCCTGGCAGATTCCAGCCGTTATGCTGCCGAGATGGCAGGCCTGCTCTTCGCCAGGTATCCCGAGAAGTACTCAGAGTTCCACCGCCAGCTCATGGCGCTCAAGCCTGGCATGTCGACCGACGACGTCGACGCTGCGCTGAACAACATCCTCGGCATGGACAAGGCGTCGCCTATCATCGCCGATGCCCGAAATCCCAAGGGCAGTGCGGAAGCGCAGGCGGTCGCAAATCGGGTTGCCGAGAGCCTTGCCGCGGCCACCGAGGCTGGTGTCTCCGGAACTCCGTTCGCGATCATCAAGGGCAGCGGTGTAATGCTGAGGGGCGCCGAAAAGGACTCCTACGCCAAGCTTCAGAGCGGCGCGATGAAGGTCCGCGCAAAGCTCGAGGAGAAGGCGGCCGACTGACGGCCGCCAAGTTCCCGTGACGATCGAGCGTTTCCGCCTTCAGGGTTTCAAGAGCTTCGCCGAGCCGACTGAGGTCGTGATCGGACGGGGCATGACGGGCATCGTCGGGCCAAACGGATGCGGCAAGTCCAACCTGATCGAGGCCCTGCGCTGGGGTGTCGGCGAGACATCGTCGAAATCCATGCGGGCGGAGAACGGGATGGAAGATCTGATCTTCGCCGGAACCCAGACACGACCGCCGCGCAACTCAGCAGAAGTGGTGGTGACGATGGACAACGGCGCGCGCCTCGCGCCTGCCGAGTTCAACAGCGCCGACACCCTGGAGATCTCCCGGCGGATGGAGCGCGGCGAAGGAAGCGCTTACCGTATCAACGGCAAGCCAGCGCTCGCGCGCGACGTGCAGGTCCTGTTCAAGGACGCAGGCTTCGGTGCGAAGTCATCGGCGATCGTCAGCCAGGGCAAGGTTGCCGCAATCATCAACGCCAAGCCCTCCGAGCGACGCTCGATCCTCGATGAGGCGGCAGGCACTGCTGGCCTTGCTACACGCCGCCACGAGGCTGACATGCGCCTTCGGGGAACCGAACAGAACCTCGAACGGGCCGAGGCGCTGGAAAAGGGTTTGTCGGACCAGCTCGGCTCTCTCCGGAAGCAGGCGCGGCAAGCCGCCCGCCGCCGCGAGATCGACGGCCTCGTCCGCAAGGCCGAGGCGACCGCGTTCCTCGTGCGATGGCGCACTGCTGCGGGGAGGATTTCCGGATCCGCAGAGGCCCACGAGACCAACGAATGCGTGATCAAGGAAATGATGATCTCGCTGCAATCATCGACAGCCAGCCTCGCCAATCTCGAATCCATGGCCGCGCCACTGACCAAGGCACGCAGCGATGCCGAGACCGCACTTGCGCTGGCTCGCGTCTCTGTCGACACCGTCCGGCGTGAGGCGAATGCAGCCAGAAGCGCCCTTCAGTCCGCGCAGAAGAATGCTGCCCGCACGGAAGCCGATCTTGAGCGCGAGCGCGCCACGCTGGCCGAATCCAATGTCGAGTACGAGGATCTGAAGGATCAGCTCTCGATGGCCGAAGAGGACAGGCAGTACGATGCCGTGCTGATCGAGGAGGCGGCCGCAGCGGCTGAAGAGGCGAAATCCATCCTCGATGATGCAGTGACAGCACTCGAAGCCGGAAACGCGGCCCACGTCCGGGCTGAGACCGAACGAAAGGCTCTGACAGACAGGCTCGCCCGGGATATCGAACACGAAGGCACGATTGCCCTCAGGCTGTCGCAGACGCGCGACCGCATAGAGACCATCGGCAAGCACCTCGATGCCCTTCCTCGGGCATCCTCTGAGATTGCCGACCTGTCCGAAGCGATCGCCGAGCTGGAAAGCGAGACAGCCGAAGCCGAGGCCAGCCGCGCTGCGGCGCGAGAAGCCGAAGCAGACAGCAGGACGGCATCGGAACTCGCCCGAAGCCGGGCAGCCCTTCTGGAGAGCGAAACGCGGACACTCCGGTCTTCGGTGAGCGGGAGCCAGCTTTCGTCGCTCCTCGTGACCGAGGAAGGGCTTGAAGATGCCCTGGCGATCACTCTGGGCGACGGAGCCAGCGCTCTTGTCGGTGTAGAGGGCGACAGATGGTGGTGTCGCTCCCCGGCGAGAGCAACGCCACCGCAGGACACATCCCCGCTCTCCGCCCACGTCAGCGTGCCCGTGGAGCTGGAAGCCGCCGTTTCCGGCGTAGGCGTTGCAGATGACATCGCAACGGCCGAACGGATATCCGCCACCCTTCTCCCTGGTCAGGCAGTCGTCACCAAAGATGGACGCATCTGGCGCTGGGATGGCTTCCGGTCCAGCACCAGCGCCGCTGCGGCGGAGGAGATACGGCGTGCACAGCGTCTGCGGTCCCTAGAGACGGAATTGGAGGACGCAGCGCGGGTGGTTGCAGCTACGGCGGCCTCCCTCTTGGCCGCACGCACCACGCTGGAGGCGGCCACGCTTCGCGAGAATGGTCTTCGAGAGGCCCTGAAGGTGTCGCGGACGAAGATCGAGACCGCACGTCGCTCCGAGGACGAGGCGATCCGGCGACGTGCGGAGCTGGAAGCCCAGCTCGAATCCTCAAAGGAAAACGAAACCACCCAAGCCAGCGAAGTCGCGGCCGCGGCCGAACGACGTGCCGAGTCCGAGGCGGCCATGGCAGACCTGCCTCGCCAGGATCTCGGCGAGGCGGCACTTGCAGCGCTCAGAAGCCAACACGCACTCGCGGCAAAGACCTACGAGGCGGAACGCGGAAAGCTGGAGAAGACGAGGCGCGAAGCCGACACGCGCAACGTAATCATACAGGGCATCGCCCAGAAGGTGCTGGAATTCGACAAGCGCCTCGCCGTGTCGCGATCGATGATTGCCGAGCTGATCGATCGCGCAACAGAGGTTCGTGAGGAGATCAGGACACACGAAGAAAACGTATCGATGGCTCCCGAGCGCGAGGCTGAGGCCATTGAAGCACTAGAGGATGCCATCGCCGCGCACGAGGACGCAGTTGACGCAGCGAGGGAGAGCGAGACCAGGCTCGCGGATCTCAGGGTCGCAACACGGACCCTGGAGCTTCAGCTTGCCGAGCGCCGTGAACAGCGGGCAACCCTTCTGGCCGAAATGAAGGCCTTTGGCGAGGCCGTTTCCGAACTCACCCGCGAGGTTCATGACAGACTGGCATGCAGCGGCGACAAGCTGCCCGAGGTCGCGGGCGTTGAACCCGACGCAGAACTTCCGGATCTCGACGCATGCGAGGCGCGCGTGCAGCGCTTGCACCGCGAGCGTGATGGCCTTGGTTTCGTGAACCTGCTCGCCGACGAGCAGCTCAAGGAAGTCGAGACGAAACTGGGAGACGCGAGCAAGGTGCGCGACGAACTTCGCGAGGCCGTTCGTCGGCTGCGCGACAGCATCGCGAAATTCGACCGCGAACGCAGGGAGAGGCTCACCGAATCCTTCGGACAGCTCGATACGAACTTCCAGGATCTCTTCAGGAGGCTGTTCCACGGCGGACAGGCGTATCTCAAGCTTTCCGGATCCGAAGACATCCTCGAGGCCGGTCTTGAGATCTATGCAGCTCCTCCTGGCAAGAAGATGCAGAGCATGTCGCTTCTCTCTGGCGGAGAACAGGCATTGACGGCACTGGCGATGATCTTCGCGGCATTCCTGATCCGGCCCGCTCCAGTCTGCGTGCTCGACGAGGTCGATGCGGCCCTCGATGACGCAAACGTCGATCGCATGTGCGCGCTCGTCACAGAAATGGCAAGGGAATCCACGCGCTTCCTCGTCATCACCCACCGAGCCTTGACGATGGCGAGATGCGACCGTCTCTACGGCGTCACCATGGCCGAGCGCGGTGTCAGCCGCCTCACATCACTGAACATGGAAGAGGCGGTCGCCTTCGTCGAATCCTTTGACCCAGCGGCCTCGAAGGATTGACCAGGAAAGTTCCGCCGTCCACCCTAGTCATCAAGCAAAAAGATAGAACTCGGGGACTGCTGTGATCTACGACGCTTTCAATTCCATCTCCGACACGGTCGGCGGCTTGTGGGAATCCTCCGGCAGTTCGGCGGCCCACTCGGCGTTCGTCGCCGGCATCATTTTCTGGTTCACCATCGAACGGTTCGTCGGGATCATCGCAACGCCGGTCATCAAGGCAGCATCGATCGCCGTCGTGCTCCTCCTGGTGTTTTTTGGAATCTCGATCCTCGACAGCTTCGGAACCTACTCCGAAGGCGAACGGCCGGCGGTCACGATCGAGGAGGGTAATCGGCAGATCCTGAAGGATGCCCTCGAATGAGCGCCCACGAACGCGATCATCAGAAACGCCGCAGCGGAGCCGGATGCATGATCCTCTGCCGTCGAACGGGGCGATTCCTCATGTGCTTCCGCGGCGCGCGCTCTCCAGTGCCCCACACATGGTCGGTCTGGGGTGGCAGATCCGAATATGACGAGTCGCCCGAGGAGACGGCGAAGCGCGAAGTGTTCGAAGAGACCGGGTGCCGGATCGAAGGCGGCCTCGAACACGTCCACCATCAGGACACCTACGGCTTCCGCTACGACACCTTCCTAGCCGTTGTGGATACAGAGTTCGTACCATTCCTCACCTCCGAGGCGGACGGCTTTGCATGGGTTCCGCTCGAGGATGTTCCTCACCCGCGACACGACGGCCTCGAGGACCTGCTCACGAGCCGCCTCGCAGCGGCGCGGCTCGAGCGTGCGGTCGAACGCATCAGCGGGAGACCTTGCGACCTGCAGGTAGCCCCATGATGATCCTCGCCTAAGGGGAGGATCATCATGCTCACACGCCTACACCACGAAATCGGCCTGAAGATCGATGACGAAGACGGCCGACGCGAATGGGTCGCGCTCGTCACTGATATCGCCGACAGGGTTGACGAAGCAGGCATGGGCGAAGAGATCCTTTTCCACGGCACGACGGCTAACAAGGCCAGAGCGATCATGGAGAACGGTATCAGGCCGACGGACGCCTTCGAGGTGCTCTCTGACGGTTCCGAGGTCATGACGACAGGCAGCTTCTGGGGAACCGTGAGGACAGCGGCCTGGTATGCCGAAGACAAGGCCTTCTACCGACCATGGGACGCGCCCGCGATAATCGCCTGTCCAGTGAATTTCCTGCAGACATACGCGACGCTCGGCATCGACATCCCGTCGAGGGACTTTCCCCATCCCGGGCTGACGCGCCTCGATTACGAGGACGACGTCCGTGCAAGGTGGGCTGCCGGCCGAGAACGAACCTGGCAGGATAGCCTTGCAGACCTCGGTGCCGTGACAGCTCTCCACGAGTACGACCTACCGCTCGATCAGGCCGTCGTGGTGGACAGAATCGAGTCCTTGGTACGAATCCTTCAAGTGCGTGTCTTTTCCGCTTGACGCTAAATTCGAATCCTTGCTATCCGGGGTGCAGCAGCAAATCAGGAGCCCGCTCACATGCAAGGATTCGAAGTCACTCTCGAGGATCACGGCCTTTTCCACGTTCCAGCCCTCCGTCCCGAGGATGGCGACCGCAAGATAGCCTACGATCCGGAGACGAAGCGCAATCCTTGGGTGATCACGGAGATGGATGCGACGTCTCGGTGGCATCGGGTTTTATCGTTCACCACCCTCGACGAGGCTCTCGACTGGGCGGTAAGCGCCGCCACAGGCATCCTTCGTCCGAACTACCGCGTCATGCTCCCTTGCGGCCAGCATTTCTCCCGTCCAGGCCGCGTCCCGGCCGAATCCGTCCTGTCATCCATGGGCTGGGTCTATGTGACGCACCTCATCGGCTTCCACCACTTCAATTCCCCCGCCCCTTGCTCCGAACACCGCGCCCGCAGGCATTTCATTGAACACGTGCAGGACAGCCCCTCCGTTGTCGTGGGCGACGTCACCCCGTGCGACGACGGGGAAAACTGCTTCTGGATCGCCGACCTGCGAATTCCGTTTGATGGTTTCATCCGCCGCGAGGATATTGAAGCGGAGAAGAACATTTCCTTCGCCTCCGAGCGCATCGCGCTTGAGGTCAAAGGATTCGATTGCATAGTCGCAGTCGGCGGCGAGGCACGATCCGCGGATCTCATCTCCCTGGCCGATCATATCGCCGCAAGGCAGATGAAGGCAGCCTGACCCAGGAGGGGGAGGGCCCAGAACGAAAGACGAGGAACCAATTGTGAGAGTCGAAAGCAGTGCAGCCGATCAGGAGGCGTCGCGAGGCACCTCCTTAGAGGGAACCGATCGGTTCCTTTCCGACAACGTGTCCTCCATTGCGGCGGCGCGGCACACACGGGCGGTCGATGCCGCCGTCAAGGCCTACTTCGACTCCCTCGTCATGGACGACGTTCCAGTCGAACTCGAGCAGCTTGTGATCGGACTACGCTAGCCAATGGCAGCCAAGCAGAAGGGGCGGACCGCATGATCCGCCCCTTCTGCTTTTGATGGTCTTGCATCGCTTAGGTGCAGAAACCTGCCCCCATGTCGGCGCCGCCGACGGTGTTGAGGATAAAGCAGGTCGACATCTTGGCGTTTGCCATCAGTACGCCGGCCACGATGTAGACCCCGGCCATCCCGAGAGACCCCTGGCTGCGGCCTTCGACCGTCCCCTTGATCATGAAGACCCCGCGCACGAACGCCCAGGCACCGAAGAACGTGAGAATGACGAAGCTGTGTCCGATCAGCTCGCTGTACTTCTTCACGATCTCGAGGGAGGAACCCGTGGTATAGGTCAGAAGCTTGCTGCCCGCGCCCGTGAGACCACTCTCACCGATCGTCCCGTCGACACCGAACATGGTCCTCGTCGTAAGCCCGAAGGCCAGCGGAGCATTCATCAGCATCACTGCGGTGAAGAGTTTTGTCAGGCCGCTTTTGCCGTGCTGCCTGGGGTCTTCGGACGACCGCGCGATGTCGATCAGGGTCGCCGCGAAAATGACGAGGCCGAAGATGAACACCATCGCGAACAGGGCGTAGACGGCCATCGGGATGACGTTCGATGCAATGTTGCTGGCCATGCATGCTGCCGGGGTCTTCGAGACCAGGCAGTTGTCTACAGCACCGACTGAAGCCAGAGACCCGTTGATCGCAGAAAGGAAGTTGCCTCCGTTGCCCGCCTCGCTGTAGTCCAGCCCGGCCGCGTTTAGCGTTCCACCCCCCCTCGCAGCACCGAGTATGGAGGTCATTCCGATACCCGCGGCGTCAGGGAGTGCGATCAGGCCCGCTGCGAGCGCCAGATATGCGAGACCAGGAGCGTACCCCGAGTTGCTCCTCTCGTTCGATGCCTCTGCAAGCTTCATGAAGCCCTTGGCGAACATGAAGATGCCAGCGATGGCAGATCCCGCGGCAACGACAAGGAAAATCGGGTTCCACGCGTCGTTGACCATGGCCGCGAGACGGTCGCCCACGGTCTGGCCACCTTCGGCGAACGCCATGGTCGGCACAAGTGCCGCAAGCATGAAGGTCGTCAGTTTTGCAAGGATTCGCATCTGGATCCTGTCCTCGAAAAGAAAAGGAGGGCGGAAACCGCCCTCCGCATCCGCGACTGCTTTAGAAGGACGCGCCGCCCGACGTCGTCATCGCGCCCGGATCCCCGAGCGAGAAGGTGTTGGTCATGATTGCAGCGACGGTCGGTATGGCGACAAGGCCAGCGCCGACGGCGATGCGCCATGCACCTGCGCTGTACTTCGTCTGCTGGTTTTCAGAAGCTTCCTTCAGCTTGAAGAAGCCAAGTCCGAACATGAAGATGCCGCCCAGTGCGAAACCAGCGAGAGCGAGCTTTCCGAGGTTGCTCGTCTGGTCGAAGACGCTCTTGGCGACGGTGCCGACGGTATTGGCGGCCTTGGCCTCGCCGACGACGCTCAGAGCAGCAACCGTCGAAGTTGCGGCAAGAGCGTATGGGAAGTCACGAATCTTTGCGATCATCTTGCGCATGGGAACCCCTCTTGCTAAGGATTCGACCATCGAATCCTTAAAACCGTTATTTCGGTTTTCTTAATGATTGCCCGCGCACTTGAGCAAAACAAGGAATTCTGCGGTAATTGAATTGCGCAGTTTCCCAATGATTCCAGAATGTTAGGCGGCATCTGGGTTTGTCAACGGAGTTGAATGAGATGTCCCAGGCGAAAAACGTGTGGCCATCGGCGGAATCCGCCGTTGCATCGATATTGCTAGGCGAGTCCTACGCTAATGCGCGGCTGCACTTCGTCTCTCGAATTCTTGTCGGATCTCTCATCGCAACGGCAATCCTTCTGATCGGCGCATACGCGCTCCTCGATCGTCCTTCGCAGTTCCGATACATCCTCACGGACACGACCGGGGTCGTGATCCCGCAGACCCCGCTGACGCAACCGAACCAGAAGGACGAGTTCGTCATCGACTGGGCGCTCGATGCCGTGACAAGGCTCTATACCTTCGACTACGACAACTTCCGTCTCCAGTTTCAGGACGCGAAGAAGAACCTGACCGTTTCCGGCTGGGAAAGTTTCGAGAAGGCAATGGACGCTTCCGGCAACTTCAATGCAGTCACCGGTTATCAGTACGTGACGACGGCTGCTCCGACCGGACCGGGAAAGATCACGAAGACCGGGGAAATATCGCTCCCCGTGGCCCCCGGCTTGTTTTCGCCGGTGATGGAAACCCGCTACGCGTGGAAGGTCGAGTTCCCCATGGTCATCTCCTACCGCTCCTCGAGGGTCGGAAAGGACGGCAAACCTCTGCTCACCGAACAGAACCTGACGATGTCGGCCACGGTCATCCGCGTCCCCGAGTACGTCAACCCAACCGGCCTTGGGATCAGGGCTATCGTGGCCGAATAACCATGGCGGCTGATCGTGATGACGCAGAACTGCAGATAGAGGCACTCGTCATCGCCTCCCCGCGACCCCTGCCGCTCGACCGGATCCGGGAGATCTACGGCAGGACTCGAACCGACGATGCAGTGAATAGGTTGTCTGCGTGGTGGGAAGGCAGGGGAATGACCATCCAGCTTAGGGACGATCACATATCGCTTGTCCCGTCCCGCGAGGCGGTGCAGCTCCTTGCGGCCGCAGACAGCCGTGGGAGAAGGCGACTGACCGAGGCTGCTGTCGAAACTCTTTCCTACATCGCCTTCAACCAGCCGGTCACCATCCCGGACATCGAGAAGGCGCGAGGGGTCGCGCTGTCGAAGGGGCTGATCGACTCCCTGCTTGATGCCGGATATGTCAGGGCCTCCCTCAGAAAGACGAACTCTGGCAGGGCCGTCATGTACGTCACGACAGACCTGTTCCTCGAGCATTACGGCCTCGGCTCGCTCGCCGATCTGCCGACGCCAGACGAGATGGAGGACTTTGGTCGCCCTCCATCGGATGGTCATAGTGCGAACGATGTCCCGCAGCCGCAGGAAGAAGTCGCGTTGGGATTGACGACAACGAACTTCTCCCCGGCCAGCGTCGACGTCCAGTCCAACTGAGAGCCATCGAGCAGAGCACGGGAAACTCCGTCAATCACAACGGCTGGAATTCCCTCCCCCATCTCTATGGACGTGTCGTCGTCAAGCTTCCTGGTGTCGATCCCTATCCTGTAGGAGTAGCCCTTGCAGCCGCCACCCTCGACAGCCACCTGGACGAAGGCATCGGCGCGGCCGTCGACAGCCGTGAATTCCCGTATCTTGACCCGTGCGCTTTCGGTGATCGTGATGGCCATCAATCCTTCTCCTGCTTCGTCAACTGCGTGAGTACGAGCGTACATCCGGGGACGGCACCGTGCCAGAGCAGGATTCCGATGAACGAATCCTTCACATCGTGGTCTTGCATCCTCAGCGGCATGCGCTGTAATGGCTGAGATCAACTGACAAAAAGTTCCAAGGGGGATCGCTGAATCCGAACTGGGACTCAGAGGAGAGAATGATGCGCGAGTTACTGAAGATCACCCCGAGCGCCGTCGCCCGCATCCGCGCCATCCAGGCTGGCAACGAGGACAAGGCGCTCCGGCTTTCCGTATCGACGGCCGGCTGCGCTGGAAAGCAGTACGACTTCGACTTCGCCGATGCACCGGGCCAGCGCGACGAGAGGATCGAAAAGGACGGAGTGGTCGTCTACGTCGACCCGACGTCCCTGATCTTCATCCTCGGCACCGAGATCGACTGGGTGGAGAATGGCTTCGAGCGCAAATTCGTCTTCAACAATCCAAACCAGACTGGCGAATGCGGCTGCGGCCAGTCCTTCCATGTCGGCTGAGCCCCCTGCCGAACGTTCGCAGATCCGGCTGTCCAAATTGGACATCCAATAAATCCTTGATGAAAAGCGGCGGCGGCGATGTCCTGAAGACGGAAATTCACCCGAAGGAGCCACGCCCATGAGCGGCAACGAAATGCAGCGCGGATACGACGATACCGGATATCTGACGGAGATGGCGGCAGGCCTCGTCTCGCGCAGATACTCCTCGGTCGACGAAGCAGCCAAATCCGTCCTCTGCGAGGAAGCAGGGTCGAACGTCGACCGCCTGCGGCGCAAGTTCAGGGAGCAGAACTGGTACGAGAAGGGTCTCGCCGCCCATGTGGAAGCCGAGATAGCCAGCCGCGGGCTTATCTCCGAACCTTGCTACCACAGGACTGCCCGGCACCTCCTTGGAACCGTGCGCGCGCCGCTCGATAGCCTTCGTCGTGTGAGTTCTGCCGCAGCCCCCATTACCGCAATCCGCCCAAAGACTTCCCTGATGGCGTTCAGCCTCGCCACGACTATCCTTTTCGCCGCCGCGACATCTGGACTCGTCGGCATGTCGACCGCCCTCATGATCGCGGTTTTCTGCTGCGTCGGCATTCTCGTCGCATGGGCAGACAAGACGTCCGAAACCGCCAGCGCGCGGCAAGCCTGCATCCACCTCTGTGGTCTTGGAATCCTCACTGCCGCGCTCGTCACCCTGTTCGGTTACGCCGATCCCTCCCCGGAATTCACGATGGGATCGGAGCAGGGCGCACTCGGCACATGCATCGGCGTGACGATGATGGGTGCCTATTCCACAAGCTTCATCGGAAGCCGCGCGCGAATGGCCGGAACGCGCAAGACGCTCGAGGTGAGCAGTCTCATCGCTGCGCTCAGCATCCTCAGCCAGCTAGGCACGGCGATCCTTGTCCTTGACGGCTTCGCCTCCGCCGCAACGTCAACCATCGCGCTCGCAAACTAAGCACCCTTGAAATCAACATCCGCGATCCCCGGCACCAACACATGGCCGCCGGACGGATCCGCGCGTCCCGAAGGAACGAAAAATGAACCTCATCGAAAGCACGTTGGCACCGGCGATAGCGACGGCCATCTCGACCGCGGCGATGGCCGCATACTTCAACCTCATGGAGCGTCGGACATTCGCGGCCATCGTCGAAAATGCACACGACGTGCCTTTCAACCTGTCCTGCAGGAACGATGGAACCCTCGATGGGAGGCAGGCCGGAAACTGCTTTGAGAAAGCCGGCTACAGGTTCATCCGCGAGGGACTGGGCACGAACATAGCCAGGACTCAGCCGGACGGATCGGCGGAGGTGGTCTACCAGAGCGACACCGGCAACAACGGAGGATCCCTCAGACAGCTCAAGGCGGCGCGCATCGCGCTGACACGCCAGTGAACGAAAGGAAGCCTTCATGCCGAACAATTTCGAACTCGTGGCCACACTCTCCGTCGGAGCCATCTTCGCTGCATCCGCGACCGCCCTGTATCCTACGGTCGAGAAATCATGGGAATTTGCGAAAGTCGCCGAGAAAGTCCGTGAGATGCCCTTCACCAAGTTTTGCGGCACCGACGGTTCCATCCTCTCAGGTTCCGGCAGAATGGGGACGGCACCCTGCAGTGGTCGTTCCCCTCGGCCTGCTGGTCCCGAGAAGTACGGCGAGGACATGGTGACTTCTCCCCGCCCTGAAGGACGGGGCTTCCGGTCTTGATCAGGCAGCGGCTTTCGCCGCGCCACGACTGCTACCCTCTTCTTCCTGCTTGCGACCCACACCCGGGTTCGATCCACAGGCCATCCCCGGATGTCCTCCGGTTCGGGACTCACGCCCCTTCTGATAGATGTTAGCCGACGCATTGGCATCGGCACATGCGGCGTGGCCGCATGAAACGCAGACGAACGTGTCCCGGTCGGAACGGTTCGCAGCGTCGGTGTGCCCGCACTCCGCGCATCGCTGCGACGTGAATGCCGGGTTCACAAGAATGACTGCGCCGCCCTTGCGGCGCATCTTGTACTCGAACTGGAGTCGGGTATCGCCCGGCGACACGTCGAGCATCGAGCGGTTCAGCCCAGCCTTCTGCGCGATGTTGCTGCCGGGATACTCGACCGTACCCTTCACCGAGGCGGTCATGTTCTTCAACTTCAGATCTTCCAGGTAAATCACGTCGCACCGACGAACGACGTCCGTCGTCATCTTGTGCTTCGCGTCCTTGCGGCGGCGGACGATCCTCGCCTTGAACCGGCGCAGGTTCCGTTGCGCGCGCAAGCGGTTCTTCGATCCCTTCTTCTTCCTGGAGACCTTTCTCGAGAGCGCGGCCTCGCGGCGCTTCTCCTTGTCGGTCATGCGCGGCAGGTCGTAGACCGTGCCATCGGACAGCACCAGGGCGTTGACAATCCCGAGGTCGCCACCCAGCTCAACTGCATCTGGATTGGCCGCCAGATCGATCGAATTTTCGACTTCCCGCTCGGTCTGCACCGACACGTACCAGTGGTCTCCGCTGAGGGAGACCGTGACGTTCTTCACCACGCCATGATACGGCCGATGGAGAACAAGCTTCACCCATCCCGCCTTGGGCAGGAAGATGAAACCGTCCCCGATCGTTATCTGAGTTGGATCGGGAAAGCGGAAGGATTCGTTCTGGAACTTCCGACGGGGCTTCGGGTATTTGGCATTCCCCTTAAAGAAGTTCGCATAGGCCTTGTGCAGGTCTATGACGGTCTGTTGCAGGCAGTGGTTCGGAACTTCCTTGAGGAATGGAAAGTGAAGCTTCGCCTCGGGGATCTGCTTGATCTGATCGATCTGGGTCAGCCTGCGCGGGTCGGAGCGTCCCCATTCAAGTTTTTTCTGCTCGAGGAACAGGTTGTAGACAAACCGACAGGATCCGACGGTACGGCGGAACAGCCGTTCCTGCGCCGCGTCGGGATAGATCCTGTACTTGTATCCCAGTTGCTCCTTCATATTGTTGACATTAAATCGTTCCGGTTTCGTTCGCAAGCGGGAAACTTGATTCCCCTCGCGCCCGTCTCAGCCGCCCTGAAGAACGAGGTTTACGCGAACACGATCCGATCAGTGCGTGACGCGCAACCTCGATGACAGCGACATCGAGGAGATTTGTAAGGAGTGCGCTCTCGACGCGGGGGTCATCCACCACTATCCTGATTTCTTCGCCACCGCCAACCAGAAGCCCTAAGATGACCGATCTTGGAACATTCTCGCACCACCCCTCCGAACAGTACGATTCTCTTGAATTCGTCGTCTATGAGCAGGGAGAGCACCGCCACATCATCGGGCGCTGCCTGTTCCGGGAGCACTTCGGAAAAGACGAGGTCAGCGAAATTCTCATGACGGCGCGGGCGAAACACCTCGGTCGTCAGTTCGCAGCACGATCCTGCGCCGAAGACGCCCTCGCCGTGATCCGCAGCCTTGAAGAAGATGCGATCCACTTCTGGGAAGAGGATGATGAGCGCGAGCTCATGCTCCTGGACGAGGTGACAAGGGCGATGACCACTGCGCTTGGGGAACGTGACGCCTTCAGATCGGCGGCAACATTCTGCAGCATCCTCAAGATCGCAGGCTCCGACGAGATCTTTCACGCGTTCAGCGAACGATGGAGACTCGCGGCGACTCCCTCTTCCGAGATGATGTTGGAGGCGGCCCGATCCATGGAGCAGTCACTCGAGGAACAGTTCCCGAACGGCTATGCCGAGGACTTCGCTCGCATCCGCCACACACAGACACCGCTCAGACCCGGCTGAACCACACCGAGAGTCGCGCACTGCGACACCTAAAACTCTCACAACAGAAGCCTTTGATAGTTAACTGCGCATCGATGAGGCCGATCCGGCGGGCACCAGCGATGCGGTAGATGCCCTGATGGGGACCAAGCCGGAGGCGCGCTTCCGCTTCATCCAGGAGCGGGCGGAATTCGCAGAGAACATCGACATCTGACAGAAGAACCCGCCCGGCTTGCAGATTCGGGCGGGTTCCCAGTTCAATTCATCACGTAGGGCTTTACCACCGTCCAGAACTTGCAAGTGTCGCGCCCGAGCTTGGGAAGCCCCACTACAGTCCTCTCGAACGGGAGTCTGAAGTCGATGCCGATCAGGCCATCGGCCACCGCAGCGCAGATCTGCGTCCTAGCACGGCCCTCGCGCGTTCCTCCCTGCACGCCCTCCTCCTTGTCGAACCCCCTATCGGCAAGCAGAGAAGCAGCATCCGCAAGACCAACCCCTTTTGCGAGAACCTCATTTCCAAGTTCATCGGCAATCTTCCGATAGATATCGGCCTCCTTGCGCATCATGCCCCATCGGCGCCAGCGGCAAACTTCCTTGCTGTTCTGCACGGCAGTTTCGTTCAGGAAACCCGACGCGAGAACCGTCATGTCAATTCCATGAGATCGTACGAGCCTGAGAGCAAACTCCGCGTCTTCATCATCGAGTGCAATGTGAACGATCCTCGACTTCCCCTTGGGATCGAAAATTCGGAGATCAGGATGAAACACGCCCACGTGCTCGCCGGACCTCCAGCGAATGGCCAGCGGAAACGTCTCGAAGCTCCTGATATCTGAACTCATATCCAGGAATTTGGCGAGGTCACCCATCACGTACTCCCCTCTCATCCCGACACTTCGTTCCGGGTTCTTGGTCGTGATTGCGTGCCCTAATCCAACATCCGGATTGCTGAGACCATCCCTCTCAAAGTCCTCCAGGGAAAACTCCTCGATGGAGGTCACCTCAAAGTCCCCGGAAGGAGTGCGAGATGGAACGGGCGGGCGCGGATAGTCTTCCTTGACATGGGGTGCCGCCACCGTCACCGACTTCCGCCTCTTCATCTCGGATTCCCATGTCATGGGAATGTCGAAGGGAGCCGAAGCGATCAGCCCATCGATCTGCCTGGCATCAAAGGCATCGGGATCGTAGTCCCGGCCATATCCACATTTGTACAGCCAGTCGAGCTTGTCAGCGTCAGCCTCTCCCGCCCGGATCTCGTCGGCAAGGTCGTTGAACGACTCCGCTCCGTGACTGTTCTCAACAATCGTTCCGCCCTGCCCATCGACAAGAATCGGGCGAGCAGGCATGTCGCCGCGCGGAAGACGGTCGCCAATCTTGATCGTATGGATCCAGCGGTCGCCGAAGTCATACTCGTATTTGAAGCTTCCGGCCCTATAGCCAATGCTCTTCAAGGTCACCAACCGCTCGTCCAGCGCATAGGTGTCGGAAACCGGGCCGTCGTTCAATTCCTGGAGGTTCCCAACGAGAACGCCCAGATGAAAGGCGTGAAGATGCGCCCACTGCCATCCGAAGGCGATCTGGATTGCTGAATGCAGATCTGCGAATGTCGCGTTCTCTGGGATCAGCAATTCGCGCCATACGAGCGGCAAAGTTCCGTCCACCTCGATTCTCAGCCTGAGCATCTGCGGACGTTCTAGGTCTGCCGCCATCCTTTCCATACGTCGCATGACAGCTTCGTAATTAGTTGTTCCCGGGAACTCGGGGACCCTCGGGAGGACTTCGTGCGCCTTTACCGCGTACACCATCCAGCGATCGTCATCGCGGGGATCGACATCGAGATTGACCCCTCGGCGGGCAAGACTGGACAGGATCGTGTCGCGAACCGCATTGGTAGGCATCGATGCCTTCTCGCTTTCCAGCCCGCTAATCGTCCGCAACGAAACCCCCGATGCGTCGGCAAGCTCGTTCTGCTTCAATCCTCCCATTGTCCGCCCCACGGCAACCAATCTGCCGATATCCCGCGTTTCATCGGACTTCGGAAACGTGATGTAAAAGTCGGTCTCGTCCATCCTGACATCACCTTCCGCAACCACTGCAGCTTTGATTTCGGACATCCCATCGATGCCGAATTCCGACGACTTCTCCACGCTGCGAACAGTACCAAGCGACAGTCCGGCCGCCACAGCCAACTGGGTTGATGAAAGACCCGCGGCCACGCGTGCGGCTGCGTACAGATTCCCCGCCTTAGTCATAACGAAACTCCACATTTGCGCAATGTTGCGTAAATGAACAAATACGCAATACTGCGCATACATTCAAGTTCGTTGACAATGTTTTTCTGCCTGAGGGAATCTGCGTGTCACGCTTCGACCAAACGATCGTGGTCGAGAATGCCCACAGGGAGGTCAGATCCGAGGCCGTGGCTTGGAAGTTGCCTCCCCTTCACCTAAGGTTTCCGCAGACCGAAATTCGAGATACCTATGCGCACGTTGAACGACCTCATCAGCCTCTCACCCCTGCTCGCCGCGGCTGGCCAGCAGGAATACGATGTCTGGGAACAGGACGAGGAAGGCTACCACGAGGAGCTCGGCTCCGGCGGCATCTGCCACCTGATCGCAGACCGCATGGTCGGCATACTCTCCGACGAAGGCTTCGAGGCGGTCTCCACGCACTCAGAAGGCATTGGCGAGGACCACGTCTGGGTCACGGCGCAGACGGCGCAGGGCGTGGTGACGGTCGACATTCCTCCCGGGGTCTATGAGATCGGCGGCGGCTACACATGGAAGAAGCGGCCGGATATCGTCTTCGTCCCGTCGGATATCGTCGTGGACGTGATCGACAAGGATCCTTTGCGCTTTCCCGATTATGCGGGCAAACTCTCACGCGAACAGGCAGGCAGCCGTCGACATGATCGAGACAGGTCACATCGCATGACGGAAATGGTGACAGTAACCGGCGTTTTCATGGATGTCGCCGGCAAGCCCTTCAACGCCGACCGGACGGCGGTCCGTCTGCTGAACCGGATGATGGCCGCCGAGGAGCATCTGACCGTCCGCCTCCCGATATCGCGGATGATAGCCACCCAGGATTCCGTGAACGATGACTTTCGTGGATCCGCTCGGCAGGTCAGAGAGGACGGATACGACCTTCCGTGTGTCGTCAAATACAATGGCAGATACTACGTGACCGACGGACATCACAGGCTGATGGATCTCGCCGCTGAGGGCATCTCATCGCCCGAAGTTCGGCTCTATGATCTCGACGGAGACACCCAGTTAAACTTTCCGCTTCTCGACGGCCTCGATGACGAAGACGATGCCGCCAACCACGGGATACCTTTCCGGAGGTAGACCAAACGAATCCTGATTTCGCGAGAGACGAGTCCTTGCGGAACGTGACCAGGAATGTTTCTATTCCGTCCCCACCTGCAGCAAGGACACTCCATGATCATCCAAGGCAAGGGCAACATCCTCGACGCTGACGTTGAGGCCGTGGTCAACACGGTCAACGAGCTCGGATTTATGGGCAAGGGCCTCGCGCTCGAATTCAAGGCCCGCTACCCCGCGAACTTCAAGGCCTACGAGTCGGCCTGCGAGAAGGGCGAAGTCGGTGTCGGCAGGATGTTCGTGACCGAGCACGTCGACATGTTCGGCCCCAGATGGCTCATCAACTTCCCCACCAAGCGCGACTGGCGGAATGGCTCCCGCATCGAATGGATCAGATCCGGCCTCGATGATCTGTTGCGGGTCATCGAGGCGCGGCAGATCCGGTCGATCGCCATTCCGCCGCTCGGCTGCGGCAACGGCGGTCTCGACTGGAGAGCAGTGCGGCCGCTCATCGTTGAAGCACTAGGCAGCCTGCCGGGTTGCACGGTCACCGTCTTCGAACCCGCGGCTTGAGGTTTTCGCAGCCCAGGATAAAATCTCGGAGAGGATATCTGGAGAACATGGAAATGATCGGCGACGACTACACTGGCGACCTGACGGCACTCGAAGACATCGCCGCCGGCGGCATCAAGATCAATGGGAACTGGGTGGAATTCCAACTGGTCGACACCGATCTCACCGTCCAGATGAAGGTCTTCGCCGACAACTCCACCTATGGCATCGGAGAAGGCCGGATCAGCAAGCTAGCGATCTTCAACAACGCGGAGCGTATCCGGCTCAGCAACTTCTTCAAGGCCTGCGAGATGAATTACGACCGCGGCTGGGATATCAAGCCTGGAACGGTCGAAGCATTCGACCGCTGCCGCCTGGTCGTTGAGACGCTGGGCGCACGCATGGACATCAGACGCCCGCGCGCATCCGCTCCCGCCGCGAAACCTTAGTTCGTTTCTTTCAAGTTCCGCCCGCATCATCCCTCCAACAACTTAGGGAGAAGATGCATGGCCGACGTTTTTGAGAAACCCGAAGATCTCTCTGACTACCTGTTCCGCATTGTTGACAACGGCGGATCCACAGCCGACCGCTATACCGTGGTCTTCTGTGACGGAAGTTATCTCGGCATGTCGTCGTCTCCGACGCACCCGCAAGGTGTCTCGATGTGGGGAGAGGACATCGATCCGCAGGTTCTTGAGGATTGGGTAGAAGAAGGCTCCGCCATCGATCTCGCGCTCGGCGACCTGCCGAAGCATCTCGTCGACCACATTCTCTTCCGCAACAACGAGGGGCTTGAAGACTTTCTGGAGGCGGTGGAGCAGAAACTGCCGCAAGCAGTCTCGTCCACGCGCGACGCTGCGACAGCCAATGAGGGCGGCTATGACACCCTCGGAAAGGGCATCTACCTCGAAGATGGAAAGTACATGGTCAAGATGGATGGCGGACCTGACGACCGCGGCCCGTTCGACACCGCTCGCGAGGCCATCCTCAATACGATGCCTGATCAGTACAGTCTCGCCGGTCCGGAATACCACTCCAGCGTCGATGACCTGATGCGCATGACCCCGGATCCGGTTGTCCTCGCCTCCGTGAAAGCTCTCGAAGAACGGCGCGACCGTGAATGGCGCGAAGAGCTGGATCGCCCGCGCTAAGCGGTAACTGATAACTACAGACGGCTACAGGCCGCCGCTGACACTGCTCGACGGCGGTGCAACGTCCCCGTCGTCGAACTCTTCCTCGTCGTCCGGCGACATGGTGAAGGCCGGACGCTTCCGCGGCACGAAGTCCCTGATGAGGGTTTCGGATGCGGCCGCCAGATCCCGGACGTTCGAAGCATAGAGACCCACCTGGCCGAGCTGCATCGGATTCATCTCGATAACGGCCGGAGAGCCGTCGATGATTGCGACATCGATGACGGCATGTTCTGGCACCATGTCCCGCGCGACTGTCCTCGCAAGCTCGAAGTACTGCCCTACGAGTTCGGTATCCATCCTGCTGTCGGATCCGACCGGGCTGTCGTAGACCATGCCGATGTTATCCCGCCAGTCGAACGGGGTAAGCGACACCATCACGGGCGATTCCGTCACGATCCTTCTCCCGATCACGAAGAAGCGGTGCTCGCACTTCACGTCCGCGAGCGCCTGAACCATCAGCGAAGGCCCTCCATCCATGAACGAGAAGGCCATCGGCCCGATCACTGCATCGATGTCCGCTCCCACCGGGAGCCTGCACACAAAATGCTTCATCCGCGTCGACTTCACGAATGCCCCGATGCCGCGGGCATGGAGATCCGACACGGCGGCGTGCAACCCCTCCCACGGCGCGACGCGGAACTCGCGGCCACAGTTTGCGAGAAAGACCGGATCCGTCCAGTACTCCAGCCTCGATGAGACCGGTTCCTGCCCGGTTGCTAACCGCTCGCTTCGGCCGAACATGATCCAGTCGTCTCCAGCGGGATGTTCCGGAGTGACCGCGGAAATGCGGTCTCCATAGAAATCCTTCATCGCCTTCCAGAGCGCGGCCTCCTCGAGCCGCTCCTCGGGATCCTCATTGTCCGTGAGACGAAATCCGATGTGATGCACGCTGTTCCCCGCCGCCGGCTATTCCGTTCAAGCCCGAGGATAGCGGAGACTTCTTCTGTCAACAACACGGTACCGACGATGAAGCCCCCGAGAAGAAGAAAAGACGCGCTGCTGATAGCCGCGCCATGCGTGCTGTTCGGCTTGATCCTCCTGATCGACCACGTAGCGCCCGACAACGGCCGCGACCTGGCGACGGCGATCGAGCGAGAATTGAAGGATTGACCGTCGAATCCTTATTGGCATCGGACTCCGAACATTGTAAGGATCGGCAATGAATCCCATGAACCGGAGCAGCCGAATGGCAAACACCCTAGCATTGGCCGGATCGGCTGGCCGACAGTCTGACACCTCCAAGGTATCCCGAGACCTCTACGACCGCATGTTCGACGTGACATGCGGCACCATCGCGGACTGGAAAATCGACCACGTCGTTTCCGGCGGGGCCGCCTTCGCGGATCATCTCGCCGTCCGCGCCTACCTCGAGAACAAGGTGCAAGCGCTCACCCTTTACCTGCCCGCGCGCTTTGTCGGTCGCAGCTACCAGCACAATCCGCGCTTCCAGAGCAATCCCGGCAAGACGTCGAACGACCTGCACGCCCTCTTCTCGAAGGCCTGCGACATCGACAGCCTCGCAGAGCTTGCCGAAGCCATCCGCAGGGGAGCCAACGTCCACGTCCACGAAGGCTTCCAGACGAGAAACATCTTCGTCGCCAATGCCGCGAGCCACATGCTCGCGTTCACCTTCGGCACCGCCACCAGCAGGGATCTCACCCCCGAGGATCCCGGATTTCAGAACCCCGCGGTTGCTGGGCTGAAGATCACCAAGGGAACCGCCCACTGCTGGAGCGAGGCATGGAAGTGCCGCATGAAAACCCACATCGACCTCAACGAACTCCTGCGCGCAGCCTGACCGGAGCAACAGAATGATCATCACACTCGAACCGAACCAGTCCATCGAGATCCGTTTCGCCCACGGCCGAAACGAGCATGGCGATCCCATCGTTTCCGACGGTGTCATCACCGTGCGGCACGACAACGAAAAGAAGCGTATCCGTATCGTGGCCAGCGAAGCTGACAGCTCCGGCCGCTGCGGCGTGGTCTACCAGGAGGACTACGGCATCCGCCTGGAGGAAGCCAAGACGGAAGCGCTTTCGTTGAAGGAGCAGCAGCTCCTCGACAAGATCCGGCGGATCGTATCCGAGCACGTCGGGCACGATCCCGAACTGGTTAAGCCGGAAGCATCCATCATCGACGACCTCGGGGCCGACTCTCTCGATCAGGTGGAGCTCGTCATTGCGTTCGAGGAGGAGTTCGACATCGCAATCCCCGATGATGTCGCCGAAGGCATGATTACGATCGGCGACGTTCTTTCGTATCTTCGTTCGCGGGTCTGATCAGTCAGAGCGCTGAGGTCGGTGAGGCTTCGGTCTCAACAGAAAGCTCAACGATGACATCCGGAATGTCCTCGTTGAGCCTGCCGATGAAGTCGGCCGCGCCCTCAACCACAGCCTGCCGCAGATCAGCCTCGCCGCCGTTCCTCGCCATCTCGGAGAGCTTGCTCAGAAGTGCCTCTGCATCCTCCACTCTGGGACCGCGAGGCAGGCACATTCCAGTCAGTTCCTGATCGTCCATGTAGGTCTGAAGGCCTGAGACCGCCTTATCCGGCGAAACACCGCTCTTGATGGCCGCATCAAGGTCGAACCCATTATTGACACTCATCGTCCAGAGACCGCGGAACTGGGCCTCGCCAAGGCACGATCCGTGCTCCATGTCTGCCCAGATGCCACCATCGTCCGGGTAGATGCCTTCGATGTCGTAGGGGCGCACCTCCGCGTTCGGCACACTCACATCGGACAGATAGAGAAGCTCTCCCACCTGGTCGAGACGGTCGAGATACGCGCTGTCGGATCCGAACGAGTCGTAGTCGACGAAACGCGACGCGACCGCCTTGGCGGCCCATGTACGAATGTCGCCGAGATTGTCCTTGAAGAAGTCCGGCAGATCACGGGCGCCGTACTCGTCGATGTCGATCACGACCTCATGTTCCCCAAGCTCTTTGCGCGTCACCGGATGAACCTCGATGAGCGACACCTGTACTTTGTTCATGCCTTGTCTCCCTGTTCTCTCCCGAAGCTACCAGTGACGATGGCAAGGCAGAACCGCGGCGAATTCCCGCGGGTTGCCTTTTTCTGAACCTCATCGGATCCTTGGGCCACAAACACAGCGAAAGTAGCCACCATGCATGATGAATCCTCGATCGAACGAGCCGCCTCGGCGATCTCGAAATACGCCACTCAGATACCATTCCTGAAGTTCGGGGAAGGCGCAGACCAGCTCGTCCTGGCCTACCGCAAGAAGGGCGCGGTCATCGAAGACGAGGCCTGCGATGATGATTTCGAGGCGCTTCAGACGGGCGTGTACCGCCGGTTCCAGAAATTTACGGGAGCCCGCGAGAGCTTCACATGGATGCGGATCTCATCGATCGAGGAGGACGAGATCCGCGACGCGCTTATCGAGCGTTTCAATGCCATGAGCCACATCGACATCGAGTCCGTTCCGCTGGACGCAGCCTATCAGGTCCTGCAGCAGCAGGAGGCGAACAAGCGCCTGGCCGCACGCAGCGCCTTCAGGCGCTGATCTACTATAGCCGTCCGAGCGAATCCGGCACGCTCGGCGGCTTCTTCTGGGGCGCTCCGGCCGCACGGTAGCGATCACCGTACTCCTTCAGATGCAGCGCCACGGAATTCTTTCCCTTGAGCTCGCCGTAGGTGATCTTGATCATGCTGGTGCCGGACGGTCCACCCTCTGCCTGGAATTCGATCTGGCTCACCTCGTCCGTGATCGTCAGCGTTCCGCGACCCTCCTTCTCATCGAAGAAGCCCATTCCGTTGCCACCTGGCAGGAAGTTCGAGTAGTTCGTCACCAACTGGTTGGCGATCGCGATGGCGCTGCTGGTCATCGCCTCGCCGTCAGCCTGAAGGATGACCTGCTCTACGATCCACGGAGCGTGAAACGTCGGGACATCGCCCAGCTTCTCGCATGAGGGGATCATGTCCGAGCAGCCGCCACCAAACAGCGAACCCGTTCCCGTGTCCATGCGCTTGGCCCACCCCTTGAACCGGAGATCGTACCGCGGGTCCTGCAGACCGTAGGCAAGCCATCCAAGGTTCGGCTTCATGAGGATCTTCAGTGTGAATTCCTGTCCGCCAAGCGAGACCGGCTTCACGCGCAGTACAAGTGGCTCCCAGAGCACGAGTTCCCTGGCGGCCGGATGCGTCGAGGCGAAACCAAGAGGCATGCCGTCCGGCGCCTGCTCGGCAGCGAGCTGAACGACGTTCTGCAGCACGCGCCCGAACGGCATGCCCTTGTCATCCTTCACCGGTCCGTCGGCGGTCGGAATGAGCGATTGGACGATCTCCACGATCTTCTCGGGACCATTGTTCGCCCCTTGGAAGGACGTGTCCCACGAACGATGCGCCTGCGTTTTGAGGAAGAGCACGTTGAACCTGACGTTTCCTGGAACCTGCTGAAGGCGGCACCAGACCTGAACGAGGCTGTCCCTGGGATTGATCCCAAGGAACCACTGGAGCGCTCCCGTGCCCGAATAATCTGGTGCCGCGCACCTTTGCTGGGCGACCACGGCAGCGGGAGCAGTCTGCGCCTTCGCGGACTGGCCGTATGTCAGTGCGGCTACTCCCGCAAGAAGAATAGGTATCAAGCGTCGCATATCGGATCCTCTCATCCGAAAAGGGTCGCACCGGGCGAGTCATGGCGCAAGTCCGGGATGCTGCGGTGCGTTGACAGCCCGAGACGGCGGCATCTTAATGAATCCTTGGAGCGGCGCCGCCGCAATCAACCTGCCCACGGAAGCACAGATGTCGAAGCGCCCGCAGAACAATCCGATCAAGGCCGAGTTCAACCGGCTCGAGGCCGCCTCGACCCCGTGGTGGGCGCACGGCTTCAGCGTCTTCGGACGCTGCGTGGAACTGGCCATCCTGCCGTTCCGCATGGCGGTCCTCGCTGCCGAAGCCGTCGTCGCGTTCACCTTCGCAGGCCTCGTCGTGGCCGGATACCTGTGGTACAAGGGTGTCATTCCCGATGCCGCCGTCACCGAGCTGCTCGCAGGACTGGGCAACCGCCTCATCTCCATCATCGAGAACTCCGGCCTCATCTGATCGGCGCGCGAATCCTTTCGGTTCAGCGTGTATTCCGGATTGGTGTGTTAATCCTATGTCCACAATCGACCTCCAGGGAGACGAATGGATGAAGAATATCGCCGCCGCCGCCACCATGACCGTCATTCAGACCGGGACTTGATGATCGGCGGCATCGTTGGCCTTACGACCGGGCTGTTCGTGGGAAGCGTCGTCGTGGACGAGCCGCGCTACGACCGCCGCATGCCGCCACCGCCTCCCCGCTACTACGGCCCTCGAGGCCCGCGGTACTTCGACGACGGCCCGCGCTTTGCCCGCGCATAGTCTCCCCTGAGTGTTCAGGAGAAGCTCAGGCCTTGCGGATATCACCTCCGCCAGGCCGAAATGCAACGTTTCCGGCCACCTTCCAGTGTGTATCCAGCGAGCCGCGGACGTTTCCCAGCATAGCACGGGTTCCGCCGGGATCCACTGCGCCGCCCCATGTCCCCAAGGTCAGAGGCTCGTCCACCTCCTCGGAGCGAAGCCCTACCAGCATCCTTCCGGTATCGCGCGCCCTGATGATGCAGCCCGCACCCCTGTTCCCCCAGAATCCAGAATCGGTTCTCACTCGGCCGGACCTCCGGGAAACATCTCGCGCGCGTTGAAGAGGAATTCCCTCACGCCGGGCCTGTAAAGCTCCCCGACCGCGATCCCCGCGCCCATCCCGAATTCATTGAGGATCGGCCTCAGCCGAGCGATCCTGTCCTGCGGAATTGTAAACGACGGCCTGTCGGTCCCGAGCCAATCCATGGCCGACCGCATGAGGTTCGATGCGCTCCCAAAACCGCCAGCATCCCTCCACAGCGTGCATAGTTTCCTCTCGCTTCCCTCCCTTTTGGCGATCGCGACACCCGTCACCGCTTGCCCTTCGATGTCGATGAAGATGCGTCGGCGGCCGTCGGACAACCCCGGCATCACCGTGTGTAGATACCATTCCTTGAAACCAGGATAGGTCTCCTCGAGACCTTCAATCCTTTGCAGGACCGCAAGCGCATCCACATGTGACATCACTTCGCCCAAAGCCATCATCTCCGCGGTTTCCCCGAAGGGATTCATTCCTCCATGCAAGCATAGACCTCTTAGACAGGTCGCCACCAGCCCCGTCTTAGACCGCTCGTTTTGACGCGGCGAACGGAGTTCCTCTCTAAAACGAATCCTTTTAGAGCGGGCGGTCACATTTGGATTGACGCGCGGTGATTTTGAACAAAGGATTGAATCCTGCAAAACCCCAAAAGGACTCGTCATGGCTCTCCGGACTTTCACTCTCGACAAGACTTTCGACGTTCGCGCCAAGCCGTTGAAGGAGATCCTTGCAGGAATCGCCTCGGGCAAGATCCAGCTTCCCCTTTTTCAGAGGAAGTGGCGCTGGCCGAATGAAAACATCAAAAGCCTCCTGGAGTCTGTGATCGACAGGCAGTCGATCGGCATGGCCATGTTCCTCGAGACCGGCGGCGAGATCGCCTTCGACCATCGCCCCGTTGAGGGCTCACAGAAGACGGCGGCCGCAAATTCCTCGCCGACGTATCTGATCCTCGATGGACAGCAGCGTCTGACTTCGCTCCAGCAGGTCTGCAACACGACCGATCCAGTGCTGATCGCATCCAGCAAGGGGCACCAGTATCGCAACTACTACTTTCACTACGGCAAGGCCATCACCACCGACAGCCCGACCATGGACTGCATCATCGACCGCCGGGTCTACAAGGATGGCCGCCCGATGAAGGGCGAGGAAGACTATTCCGACCCGGATTTCCAGTACGCCAACGGCATCTTCCCGATCAACCAGATGCTTGACCCGACTGCATGGCGGGAAGGACACAAGGCGTACTGGGACGCGCAGCCGCGCGGCCCGGAGCGTGACCAGGCCATCTCGTGGCTCAGCGATTTCCGCGAGTGCGTGCCCCCGAGCTTCGCTCTGTGCGAGATCGCCATCACCACCCTCAACAAGAACCTCTCCGTCGACGGCGTCTGCACTGCCTACGAGAAGTTGAACACAAAGGGCGTTCCTCTCAATACGTTCGACCTGATGATCGCGTACTACGCCAGCAACAAGCTCGACCTCAGCGACGAGTGGGAGAACCCGATCACAGGCATCCAGCAGGTGCTCAAGCGCACGGGTTCAAGCCTTCTGTCCGAAATCGATCCGAAGCAGTTCATGCAAACGGTCATGTTCATTTCCGCACTGAAGGGCGGCAAGGCGCTCGACATGCAGACCTCGTCCCTCTTGAAGTTCGAGCCGTCACAGTTCATCGAAGGCCGCCAGGCCAGCGAAAAGGCCTTTGCAAACGCCGCGAAATTCCTGTCGCACGAAGGCTTCATGGCGAAGTGGATGGCCCCACCTGCGATCGTGATCATGTCGCTTGCCACCATTCTTTCCGCATTGGGCCATGCGGCCGAGAGCATCGAAGCCCGCGGCAAGCTCAAGCGCTGGCTTTCCTGTGTCATGTACACTTCAGCCTACTTCGGCAACGACAAGCTCCTGGTTAGCGACGTTCCCGAGGTTATCTCCTGGATCCGCGACAACGGGCCTGAGCCGCGCACCGTCGATCGCACCCACATCGTTGACTCCAGCATCGCTGACAACTCCAAGAAGGGCACGGTCACACGGGCTATCGTTGCCGCTATCCTGAAGAACTCCGCGGTCGACTTCTCCACTGGCAACCCCATCTCGGCGCACAGCTTCTCCGACAACAGCTTCGACCTCCACCACATCTTCCCGGCCAAATGGTGCAAGGCGCAGGGCATTCCGGAGAAGTTCTGGAACAGCATCGTGAACAAGACCCCGATGTCAATCAGCACCAACCGCCGCGTCGGCAGCAGGGCACCCAGCGAGTACCTCGACCAGATCGGCGACCACCTGAAATGTGATGCCACCGTCATCGACCGTTACGTCGCCAGCCACGGCATCAATCCTGAGCACCTGCGCGCCAACGACTTCATGGCCTTCTTCCACGAGCGCAAGGAGTATCTGGCCTCTCTCGTCAGCAAGGACACGGGCCGCAATGTAATGAGGAACACGGATCCGGACGAGGAAGTCTCGACGGTGCAGCCCAAGAACTGGCCCGAGAGCGCCGTATGGCTTCTTACAAGCAAGCAGGGAGTCGTCTACCTCAAGACCGAGGGAGACAGCTTCGTCGTGACGGCCGGAACAATCATGTCGGCCGACCAGGCACCATCCCTCTACGGCAAGTACGCAGAGGCCCGCGCCGAACTCATTGACAACGGCTCCATCGAGATCTCGGAAGACGGAACCAAGACGCTCCTCGTCGACTATCCGGCGACTTCCCTTTCTGCAGCAGCATCGATCTTCAGCGGCAACACACAAAAGGGCCGCTGGATCGACCGCGACGGCGTCACGGCCAACTTCTGAGGCCACGCCACGCTAAAACACCGAGAGGCCGGGAATTGAAATCCCGGCCTCTCGGTGTTTGTGATTACCGCCTTTGGAAAGGCAGCTCGCCCCTAGTCGGCACCATTCCCGTTCACGCAGGGGTGGGCAGCCCTTGCGTCGGAGCCATGTCTGCAACAGCCTCTTCGAGGGCGGATGGAAACCGCTTTACGTCGGATACGTCGAACTCCCGATAGTCGCCGTCACGGCTCATGGAGCAGGTGACGAAGCCGTATCCCGTGACGGTAGCCTCGATCTCAAGACCGTCGCCTCGCGTTAGCCTGACTTTGTTCATGCGCCCGCTCTGGTTCCCTTCGTTGGCTGCCAGTGAATAGTAGCTTCCCGCCTGCGCGCCAACCTCCTCGATCGTCGCGAGAACATCCCTGACCGCCGGGTTCGTGACAATGTACTCTCCATCGCTGTCGATCGGATTGAACGCGGCTCCCGTGCGGCGGAAAGCATCCTCCACGGCATCGATGTACCGGGCGACGTGGGGATAGTGCTCCGAGACGTCGATGCCGACCCTCTTGCCCCTGAAGATTCCCTCCGCGTCCGCACGCTGCGGGATGATCCGTCGAAGCGGTTCCACGTCGTCCGGGCGACTGTAGGCTGCCTCGTAGACGTAGCCTGTCGTACCGATCTTTTCGGAATGGATTCTGGCGGTGGCCAGCGCCGTGTCGCTCCACGCCTCGCCGTTCTTCGGCACGACCACCGAGACCAGGTGGGTGCGGCCGGCTCCGTCGAGGAACTGGATCACATGGTTCACCGCATCCTTTCGGGCGGGGACGATGACTGGCTCGTATCCATAGGTGGAGACGAGCGAGGAAAATTCACGTAGATCTTCAACGATCTTTACGGCGAGCTGCATGGTTTTCTCCCGGCTGGCGGTCAATATGGAAGCTTGTAGGAGCGGCTCTTGCGACGTTCCACGATCACGCCATTCTGCTTCGTGGTGACGGTGGAGCGTGATACCCGCGCTGCCTGATTGTCATCCCCGCCGAACCGCCCGAAGACTTCCTTCGGAAATACCTCATTGGGATCGTATTCCTTGCTGTAGTCGAAATTTTCGTCGTCCATCCCGGAATAGAGACTGCCGAAACCTGCCATGTTGTCCTCGCTGGATTTGCGGCTACCCCGGCCGCCGATTGAATCATGTCAACCGATGTTGCATTCCGCAAATCCGCCGGCAGCGCTCCCGTGCGGAGCATGGGTTGACGGCACCGCTTGAGCGGAACAGGATTCGTAGAAACAGATCAATCGAATCCTTGGAGACCCTGATGCGCATCGAACTCGCAGGTGCCCTTTCATGCGGCAAATCCACCCTTGCGGATTACCTGTCGGCGCTCGGCTTGAAGGTCGTACGCGAGGATCTCTCCACGAATCCCTATCTCGATCTTCGGGTACAGGATCCCGAGAAGTACGACTTCCCTTGCCAGCGGCAGTTCGTGCTCGACAAGATCGCGTCACTGGAGGCGGCCGAGGTCTCGGCCGCGCCGTATGCGTGTGACTTCAGCATCGCCGCCGAGCGCGCTTACGTGACCCACTACGCCGCTGGCCGTCAGCAGTGGATCGACCCGCTCTTCGCGCTCTTGGAACAATGCGAGAAGAGCCTCGGCCAGCCTGACCTCGTCGTCCACCTCCGGTGCGCTCCCGAGGAGCAGTTGAACCGCATCCGCACGCGCGGACGCGACTTCGAGCAGGGCCATGATCTGGCGTTCGTCTCCAGGATCAGCGATCTCGTCGACCTGCACGTGAAGGATCTGCGGGCGATTGCCGGGGTGAACGTCGTCGAATACTGGACAGACCGACAGCGGTGGAGCGAGATCCTGGATGATCTTTGCACCCACTACCTACCGCGTCTCGGATTTCGGCCCGGCATCGCCGCCTGAACGTGACCGATGAGGGCGGGCAGCGGACTGCTCGGCTGAAATCTCCGAGCTGCAGCCGTTTGTGCGTTGCCATACGCAACCTCACGATCTGCTGAAGCCAAACCGGGAGACGCTGCCATGACCCTTCGCAAAATCGTCAACGACATCCGCACGCACGCGGCCAACCATCTCAAGGAGTTGGGCCTTTCTCCGGTCGTGCGCCTGGCGGATGAGACCGCGATCAACGACGTGATCTTCTTTCAGACCAAGGGCGGTCGCGAGCACATCGTCGCGGTCATGGTTCCAGCCAATGCCGGGGAAGATGCCTGGGATCGCGCCGCTATCGCCCCCTTGAACATGCGCATGGAGCAACTGACCGGCACGTCCTGGATACTGGCCCATGCCGAGGGTGTCATTCCAGACTCCATCGAAGGGTTCCGGGATCTCGATGGAGTGGAGCAGCGCGTCGATATGATCGTCAACCACCTGGCGAGCCACGGCGACCAGTACGTCCCCCGCGACGATGTCACCTCGCAGGTGTGCACCGATATCCGCATCAGGTCAGTCGTCAGAAGTCTGCGCGAAATCGCAGAGTGCGCCGGGGGCGACTATGTGATCCGTCTCATAGGCGAGGAGTACCATCACGAGGATGTGGTGGACACAGTCGAGCTTAAGATGGACGACGGACGAGAAATCAACGTCGTGCTCGAGGAAGGGCTGATCCGCATCGCCATCACCGGGAACGATGCCTGGAGCAGCTACGACGCTACGGTCAGCGACATCTCCGCATTCGAACGCGCCGTGGAAACGCTGTCCGAGGCGTTTACCGAAGAGAAACCGGGTTCGGCTGCGGCTGGGTACTGAAGCGCCCATCTCGAGCCGCCATCCGTGTTGACGCTGCCCTCGTGCATATCATGAACGACTGGAGCGGGTCCGTCATCTCCAACGCCTGTGCAATGCGCCTCTGATCGTCTGGAGCATAATCAATCTCGACTATTTCGGCACCTTCGTTCTGGTGTCCGACCAGTTTGCGATCGCCTCCTTGATCGCCTGCTCGATCGTGATGGTCTTGTCGTGCCTGATCCACGTCCGGTGGCAGTCCTCGACGAAAACCTCGGTGTCGGCGAAGTTCTCCGGCTGGAGGCGTATGCCGAGGATCCTGATCTCGTTTCGATGGGTCACGTTGGCATACGGATTATGGCCGTACTTCTGGAAGGCCATCCTGAGATACTTCTCGAATTCTCCCGCGCTCGGGGCAGGCAGCACCACGCGGATGTGGAAACGGCGCAGGATGGCGCGGTCGAGCATTCTGGCGTGGTTGGTCGCACCGATCACCATGACGTGTGGCGGAACGTCATCGAGCTGCACGAGGAGCATTGAGACGACACGCTTCATCTCGCCGGTTTCGTTCGGATCGTCGCGCTCCTTGCCGATCGAGTCGATTTCATCGAAGAACAGGATGCAACGGTGGGTCTTGGCAAAATCGAACACCGCGCGGAGCCGCTTTGAGGTCTCGCCCGGCTTCTGCGAGATGAGCGCGTCGTAACGAACCATGTAGAGCGGGCAGCCCATATAGTTCGCAAGCGCCTTCGTCACCTGCGTCTTGCCGTTTCCAGGCGGGCCGAATAGGAGCGCCTTGTTCCGCGGATCGAGGCCCGCATCGAGATATTTCTGGTTGTTCTTCTGCTCGTTCAGGAAGTCGTAGAGGATCTTCTTCACGTGGTCTGGAAGGATCACGTGATCCATGTCAGCATTTGTCTTGAGCAGCGACAGTCCGACCGGGATGTCGTCCTCACTCTCGAGCTTTCGATCGAACGCTGCAGCCTTCTGCGACGTGTCAGTCTTGTCCTCGACCACGCCCTTCTCACCGCCCGCAGCGACCGATTGGATGAACCCGGCGGACACGTCATCATTTGCGGCCTCGGCCGCACGCAGTGCCTCTTCAAGTTCCGCCCTGAATGTCGACTTGTCGCCGCTTGCTCCAGCACGCAGGAGAGCTTCGAGGTTGAAGTACTGGTGAATCATGACTGCGTCTCTAATATCCGCATCCATGATGAATCCCGGCACGACAGCGGGTCAAATAACGCCAGTCCCGCCGGCGGTCAGGGCGTGTGGGCCACCCAGAGCGCGCGACCCACGATCTGATCCGGTTCCAGAAGATCTGATCCTTCCCGGGAGAACGCCGGATTGTCGCAGACTGCCTCCATTCCTCCGGAAGCGCTGATCCTGATCCGGCGCACGAGAAGTCTGTTCCTGATGCCCACGACGTGGACTGCACCGTCGATGACCCCGGCCCCCGGTAGAAAGAGCACCTCGGCATGCTCCGGAACACTTGGAGCCATGGCAACACCGGAGGAAATCATGCACCTGACGCTGCCGGGATCCGTAGCGAGGTGCTTCAGGAAGCTTTCGGCATAAGCGATGCCATCCGCGGCCATGCCACCCGAGTAGTCGATGAGCGGAACCATCACGAGCTTGTCACCCGGGGTCACCGCAACACCCTGTCCATCGATGTACCAGCGCAGGTCGATCCCCAGAACGTCGCAGATGCGGAGCGCCACGTCTGCGGGCGGAACCTTCCCGTGGGCGTAGCCATGAACGGTCGACGCGACCACGCCGACCTGCTTGGCGAGCCATGCATTGGATCGACCGCCAAGGGCCTCCTTCAATCTTGCTCCGCGCTCGCTGTTCTCTTCCATCGTCGTCCAGTCGAAATCTCGAATTCTTGGATCGAAATATCGAATGCTTGGCACATCGTCAACCGAATTGCTGCTTAAGGATTCAATATTCTGACGATTCACCGCTCCGACGTTCGGAATCTCGAATTTTCGACCGAATGAATCCCCTGGAATCTGACGCATTTTCTGCGGGGAGGATTTTCGAGAATCTTCGACCGTTCGGAATCTCGAATTTTTAGTGGACTTCCCCGAGTCGCCACAGGAAATATCTCCTGGGATTCACCCGAACCTGCAACTCCAGATTCGAGATTCCGAACGACTCACGCATAAGATTCAATATTTCGACCGGAATCACCTCCCCCCAAGGGCCTTGAATCGAGATTCCGAACGCCTGAATCGAAATCTCGAACGCTCGGAATCTCGAACGCGTTCGACTCCACTTGCGCGCGAACAGCTCACAACCGACGACTGAATCCAAGATGCTCGCGTACTGGGCGGCAACTGCGGGCACACCGTTGCGGCGGAACACGACAGCTTCATCACCGACGGTCATCCGTCCCTCTGATGTTCGTTCGGGAGCCGCGCAAACGGTAATGGATGGCACACCTCTGATCCCCGCAATCTGGGTACGGCCCACACATGCGCGTGCGCGCCGGCGAAACGCACAAGATTTGATCCGTCGGAATCGTCGGTGGATCATGGGTCAGCGCGGCATGCCGCGAACTGTCAACAGGACCACAGAGATGAACGCACCACGCAGAGCCGCGGCGGCCGCCGCCCTCATCGCAACAGTTCTCATTGCCGGGGCTGCCCCAGCGCAGGGGTTCGACACGTCCCCGCGATACAGCGCATATTCCGCAACTTCCCAGACCGTGCCGAAGGTAAACCTTCCGAAAATCCAGACTTCCGGCTCGCTCCCCGGCCCATCGGTACAGCAATCCGGAACGCCGCCAGCAGCGTCGTCCGCTCCTTCAGCCATTCCGTCGTCTGGCACCACCGCCGCTCCAGCCAGGAGGACTGATGCTGGAGCCATACGGAAGTCGAAGGAGAAGGAGATTGCCGACCCGAAGAAGGCCGCGGAAACGGACAAGACCGTTGCGACTGCCACGGCAGCCGAGCCGAGGTACGCGGCAGGCATGGTCATCGAAGGCCCGGCAACGGTTTATGACGGGCAGAACCTGATCGTCGAGGGCGTGCCCCTCAGGCTCGACGGCGCTGAGGCTCCCGCCCTCTCGCAGCAGTGCATGACGCGCAAGAGCCTCGTCTGGAATTGCGGACGACGTGCCTATGATCGGCTGGCTGAGATCGCTTCCGGCAGGAAGGTTCGCTGTGTCGTGACAGAACCGCTCGGATCGGGGGCTGCTGCGCTCTGCTCGACCGTCGGTATCTCTGACATCGGAGCGGCGATGATCCGGGATGGCTGGGCCATATCGAACGGGCATGACCGGGGCAGGTACGCTGCGGTGCAGATGATCGCAAAGTCCAACCGGATCGGAATGTGGGTGGGACCGTTCGAGGCCCCCTGGACCTACCGGGCAAGGTACGGGCAATAGCCGTGGCTTGGGGTGCTTCCCCTCTCCGATTCCATGCGAAGCGGCCCAAGCGGACTCGGAAAAAAGTCGTGGTCGAATCCTTCAATTAAGATTCTTTAGATTCAGCGATTTCGAACGTCCCGTAGGCCACTGATTTATAAAAGCTTTCGCATTCGCATCAACTCGAAGTCCCCTGGAAACTCGCACATTCTCCCCTAGAATCCACACAGAAACCCGCGCAAGGACTCGATCCTTCTTGTAATTGTCGAATCCTTACGCTAATCACCTAATGAGCACCACTAAGCCCTAGGCGAATTCGTTAGTGGACTGGCGTGAAATCCTAGGAATGACCAATCCGCGCGTGAAATGACCGTACAAGGAAGCGACAGACATGGAATTCGGACTTGAACACGACACCTTCCGCGAGGGCAGCAGCATCATCACGGCGGTTCCGTACGAGAACTTTCCCTTCACGCCTCTCGACGAGCATATCTTCGCCTACCTGCTGTGCCGCTTCTACTACGAGATCACCCAGGGCAGCGTTCACACGGTTCCAGTGCGCGATGTGCTCGAATTTGCTCGTCTCGACCGTCCGGCCAAGCTCCATGAGTCCCTTCGCCGTCTCGGCACCGGCCTGATCGAGATCGACTACATCGACAAGGACACGAACGACAAGCGCACGCTCTTCGCCCACTACCTCTCGTCCGATGTCTCGCACGCCGAGAAGGGCATGCTCACATTCGCCTTCGACCCGATCCTCGTGCCATTCCTGCGGGATCCTAAGATCTACGCGATGATCAGCGCCCGGGTTCTTCGCGCGCTGAAGACCCTTCCGGCCCAGCAGCTCTACAGGATGATGTGCCTCCGCTACCGTCTCCGTAATCCCGTCTGGCAGGTTCCGGTCGACAGCCTGCGCGCCCACCTTCGCGTGGGTGACAAATACGCCCGCTTCGACAACTTCCGCACCCACGTGATCGAAAAGGCGATCGCAGACGTGAACGCCGTCGCCTATGAGTTCGACGTCGTTCTCGAGGATGCGGTTCTCGGTGGGAAAGGCGGTCAGGTGCAGGAGGTCGTCTTCCGCGCCGTTCCGAAGTCGCACACCCGCATTCTCGAGGCGAGCGGTGTGCGCACGCTCGGCAAGCCGGGATCATCGAAGAAGGAACCGAAGGACAAGCACACCGTCGATCTCCTTGACGGCATGACCAATTCCGAGCGCGGAAGGCCCGCTGAAGTGTCGACGTTCGGGATCGAGAAGGCCCGCGAGGTCATGCCAGTCGATGCCGACCTCAACCAGCTTCTCGCCAAATGGCGCGAGGTCAATCGCGGACGCACGTTCGTGGATCCGGACAAGGCATTCATCGAATGGATCCAGATGTCGGTGGAGCGGGAGAACGATCCGATCCTCAAGAACCTCGAGGACGACGTGTTCGGCGCCATCCTGGCACAGGGGGACTGACCCATGGATCCGAAACAGAAGACTTCGCTCATCGCCCGGCGCGTCTCCGCCCTCTCCTTCTCGGAACGGGTCTTCAGGGATGCCGACCGCATCGCGGAAAAGGCCGGAATGACACTGCCCGGCATGGTCCAGGAACTCTGGAAGGAGTGGCTCAACGATCTCGTGGCCACGAACATCAGCGCCGAATACAGGAAGGCTGCACGAGATCCCGGTGGTCACTTCCTCGAGTGGCTGAAGGCTCGCGTGACGCGTCGCTTCCACGTGACCTGGCGCGCCCTCGATAAGCTCTCGCGCTCCTACGGGCCCGAGATTGCGACGCAGTTCGCCAGCATCATCTGGCCGCAGGAGATCGCCTGGGCGCAGCGGATGCGGCTCTTCGACAATCCGCATGTAGCAACGCGTGCGGCGCTCTTCCTGCGCGAGACCGAAGGAAAGCCTGCGAAGACCTTCGCCGCACTGTGCGACATCTATGCGGAGACGGTCCGCAACGTGATCGAGATCGACAATCCCGCCAGGGATCTCGCCCCCGATGAGATCCGGTTCTCGGAATCACTCCCCGACTACACGCCCCTGTTCCTCCAGTATGCCGGACGGGCGTACAAGGATGTGCTGGAGAGGATGGACCTCGACAAGCTGAGACTTCTGGCTGAGCGCGCCCGCAAGGACGAGACGGCCGACCGCGCCGCCGACACTGCCCGTCAGATGGCCGCAACGACCCGGCTTAACCCGATGCGCCACTCCACCTCTGTCATCAGCGCAGCGATCAGCCTCGGCATCGGCCCGAACGAGCTTTATCTTGCCGAGACGGCCTTCATCGATCGGCTTGAGCGCGGTGACGTCGCCGTCGAGAAGGGATCCCGAACTCCCCAGACGAACTTCATCGCGGCGATCTCGGACAGGAAGAACCGCAAGGCACTCGTCTCATCCTCGATCGCTCCGGAGATCGATCCGGCGGGGGACATCTGGGACGTAGCCCGACTCGACAGGCGCTGGCTCGACACGCTTCCCGGCGGCTACTCCGTCTTCCCCGGACTGCGGGAGAAACTCGATGAGTGGAAGCTCGCGATCATCGAGAGCCGTCGCAACATTCCCTATGACAAGATTTCCGATTTCGGGTTCTTCATCTCTGGCGCCCCGGTCCACGCGAGGGCAGCAGATGCTTGACAGTGTTCCGGCCGAACTGGTCGCCAAACTCCTTGAGCGCGGCTACGAGGTGGCCCGCGGAACGGCGGCCCGGGCAGCCGACATGGCCGCGAACAGGGCGCGCATTCGCGCGAGCCTGGAGGAGCACGGGGCGATCTTCGATGTACCTAACGATGTCCTCGATGAGGCGGAGCTCGGTGATGATGAAGTTTCGGCGATCGACGGCGCCTTCATCTGTGACAACCAGAACATCGGTGACCTCTGCACCGCGGTCGCCGTCTCGGTCGGCCCGAAGGACGGACAGGGCAGCAGCGACGTCTTCATGGAAAACGTCCCTCGGAACGCCACCAACAAGGAACTCACCGCCGGTGTGATGGCGGCGATGGAGATACTGGCCGCGTCCGCGTCCGATGCAAAGGTGGTGCTCGTCGATGGCTCCATGCTTTCAGGCCTCATCACGCTTTCGAAGGCGATCTACAGCGCAGGATCGGGCGGCAACGCTCTCAGCGACCGTGTCCTGTCCTGTGCCAGCCACGAGGTCAGGGAAGCGGCGTGCCGCCTCCTCAGCGAACGCAGGTTCGTCGCGCTTCCAAAATACACGACGACCAATGAACTCGCCCGATGGCTGCCGTCCGAGTTCCATTCGATGGACGGCAAGCCGCTGGCGACGATGGCGCTGCGCCCGGGTGAGATGACCCACTGGATCGAAAAGACAGAAGCGACGAGGAATGCGCAGAGAAGTGTTGGACGCGCCCTCGGATGCGACGACGCGCAGGACAAGTACCTCAAGCACCTGATGGAGGAGGTGGTCTCCTGCTACTACCGCCCGCATTCGTGGACCCCGGCACTCCGGCTCGACGTGGCACGCACCACCTCCGAGGATCCCGAAGCGACGACCATGATCATCAAGGCGATCAGGGATAACACCCTGACCTCGGGCCTCCTCGAACCCCTGCCCCTCTATCTCGTCGACCAATACGCCAAGCAGATTTCCAACGGCGCCGCTCCGATGGTCTCCATGGCAGCAATGGAAAACCTCGATGACGACGATGCGCAGCTCATGCTCGCCATGCGCTACCGAAGCTAAGGATTGAACGAAATGAACCAGCACAGCCCCGCCATCGCCGCCATCGGCAGCCCGTCGTCCACAGATGAACTCTCCCTTGACGTTCTCGCGACAGCCGCCGAGGCCCGTCTCGTCGGTTCGCTCGTCGAATTCTCTCTTCAGCAGGAAGGACGCGAAGTCTGCGTCACAGGTCAGGTCACAGGACTAGAGCTCAGCAACAAGTTCCACGAGAATCCGGTGTTCAAGAACATCATCAAGACCCGGGGGCGGATTCCGCACCTCTCAGGCCGCGAAGACGTTCGCACGGCAACCCTTTCCCCGGCAGCCGCTTTCGGATTCGACGGCGACAACTGGGGGCATGAGGTTCTGGGGACGGTGCCGCCCGCAGGTACGCCAGTCCGCAAGCTGAAACAGGCAAAGCTCGATCTTCTTGTCTCGGCGCAGGCACGTGATCTCTTCTATCTCGGTAAGGCCTACGGTGATGCGGACGTGTCGCTGCCGATGTATGTGAAGCACTTCGGCAACCCGGCTACGGGTGGCCAGGGCGAAGCCTACCACACGATGACCGTCGGGAAGACCGGATCCGGCAAGTCGACGCTGGCCAAGATGCTGCTCGCCGGATATCTGCGCCACGAGGAGATGGCGGTTCTGATCATCGACCCGAAGGGAGAGTTCTCGGACGAGATTGCCGGCTACGCAGTCGGCGATTCCGGCCTGCCTTTCGCCGGAGTGCTCAAGGGGCTGAACCGCATCTCGGAACGCTACGGAATCACACAGGTTCGCCTCGAGGGCTACGACCTGTTCGAGGAAGTCATGCTTTCGCTCGGGATCGACCGCGACCTCAACATCCGCGGTGCCGACAACAAGATCGAGCTTGCGCAGGCGTTCACCGAGATCATCCGCTCCTCCGGCAACGAGCTTGCGCTCGACAACCTCCAGAACCGCGAATGCCTCCGGCAGATCCTCGGTGTCATCATCGACGAGGCGGACGGCTACGTCGATCGGATCTATAAGTCGAAGGAACCGCAGGAGTCGCTGAAGAAGATCATCGAGAAGATCCTCTCGAACGAGGATCACCGGATCTGGCAGACCTGGGACTTTCTCGGATACCTGTTCCAGTCAGACGGCCGCCGCCGCACCATCGGCGAGATCGTCCGTTACGTTATGACGAGCGAACCGGGCGAGCGCCCGCTCGTCACCCTCGATCTCTCCGTCTCAGGCAACCGTCGGGATCTCGCCGATCTCGGTGAACAGTTCGCCGCCCTGCGCGCCGCTGACGAGGAGCGCGACCTCTTCACCGACAGCCTGCAGAAGAAGATCATCTACCGCATCGTCTCCGACATGCGCCGCCTTGCCGAATCCATCTGCTCCGAGAGGATGCGGGCCGGAAGCAAGGCGAACGTGAACACGGCAGTGCTGTTCGAGGAAGCACACAGGCATGTCCCCTCTCGCGTCGCTTCCGACGACGAGGACGGCAAGAAGCTCAAGTCGAAGATCGTGGAATGCATCCGCGAGACCCGAAAGTACGGGCTTGGATGGCAGTTCATCGACCAGACGATCAGCGGCATCGAAAAGGAGATCGTCCAGCAGGTCCGCATCTTCTTCGTCGGCTACGGCCTGCAGATGGGCGAGGAGCTGTCGAGCGTCAGGGAACTCATCGGCGGCGACCAGGGCGACATTTCGCTCTACCGATCCTTCAAGGATCCAGCGAGCTACGGAAAGCCATCGGACAAGAAGTTCCCATGGATGGCGTTCGGCCCCGTATCGCCGCTGGTCGCCAACCACCCGCTGTTCTTCCACGCCTACGGCGGGCCGGAATTCATCGACACCAACAAGCTTCCGGTCCGCATGGATTCGGCTCCCCTGCGCCGTCCGCGGAATATCGCGCCGCCGAAGGGCAGGAACAAGGCGGTTGTGCACCAGAAAAACGTCGAGGCGACATCCCTGGCCGATATTGCGCCCGGTTACCTTGACGACTGAGCGTCGTCTTCTTGTTGGCTGCAAAACGACGGCCCAACATGGGCAAACAGAACAGAAGGAACACCATATGTCAGAGCAGCACTATGAGATCTTTTCCGATGCACTGGAAACGATCGGCCTCGGTTCCCTCGGCTTCTCCCGAAGCGAAGAATTTCACGTCGCCGCGGCACACATCGGTGGCGACGCTATCACACGCATCGAGGAGATGATGGGCGGGGAGATGCCTCATGAACTGAAGGATCTCATCCACCTCCTGGTCGAGCGCTGCGCGCACAAGACTGGCCCTCAGCCATCTCTCGAATTCTGATCGAACCGATGCGCTGGATTTATGGCGCAAAGGGTGATCTCGGTGAAGGTGTTGCAATCGACCGGGCCGCGTCAACGTCAGCCCGCATCTAGCAACGCGGGGAAACGGGGAACATTGCACGACCTCCATCCTTGCTCTGGTGCCGTAGAATTCTGAGCAGGTGTCAGGGAGTTGCCCTGAGCCGCCCCCGATCATCAGGCACTGTCGTTCCTCGACTCCCGTTGGCTTCTTGAGCGCAATTTGTGACTTTCCGAATCCTATCTCAGTGTCAGAGCATTCCAACGACACCAAGGGGATCCGACATGGCCAGGCAGCGACGAGAAATGAAGATGCACAAGGCGTTGCTCTGGTCGGTGATCGAGCGCCAGGCAGGCACCGTTTCTAAGAGCCTCCTCGAAGCGGCCATGAACGCTGTTGATGCGAATTCTACGTTCTGCAACATCACGGTCACCAACAAATCCTTCACCATCATGGACGATGGCAAGGGATTCAAGGATGAGTCCGAGATAGAGAACTTCTTCGAGACGTTCGGATACCCGCACCAGGAAGGCGACGCGAAATACGGACAGTTTCGCATGGGCCGCGGCCAGATGTTCGCCTTCGGACGCAACGTCTGGCGCACCGGACAGTTCCGCATGACTGTCGACATGAAACCCGAAAAGAACGCGGGTACTAACCACGATCTTGGCTACGACCTCGAGACCCTTGAAGAATCGGTGAAAGGCTGCAGCATCGCTGTTGACCTCTATGAGGCTCTTCTTCCGTCGGAGCTCGACAAGACGATCCGCGAGGTCAAGAAGTTTCTTCGCTACGTCAACATTCCGGTCAAGCTGAACGGGGAGCTGATCTCCATCGATCCCGCCAAGGAAAAATGGGACGAGGAAACCAGCGATGCCTACGTCAGGCGCAAGACAAGCGGAAACCTCGAGGTCTACAACCTCGGTGTCCTCGTCAAGGATAGCCCGAGCTACTACAACGGCGTCGCCGGCGTGGTGGTGTCCAAGAAGCAGCTCAAGGTCAACTTTGCGCGAAACGACATCCAGTCGGACTGCCCCGTATGGAAGCGCGTCAACAAGCGCCTGCAAGACCAGACCCTCGCACGGGCTAAGAAGTCAGCTCCGCTAACTGAGTCCGAGCGCGGCTTTTATGCACAGCAACTCGCCTCCGGCGAGGTCGACTTCAGCACCCTCAAGGACACACGCGTCCTCACTGACGTGACCAACTCGCACCATCCACTGAAGAAGCTCCGGAACGTGACGAGTTTTTCTGTCGCGAATGTTGGAGACCGCGTCGCCGAAATGGCTCACACCCGCAAGATGGCCTTTGTGCTCAGCACCGAATGCATCGAACGCTTCGGCGTGAGTACTCCATCGGAGTTCCATACGCTGCTCAAGAAGCTCGGTCAGAAAGATGGCTCCTGGAGGTGGATCGCCGATCGCTTGGTCGCAATTCCGCGCGCAGAGTTCGACAAGACCATTTCCTCGCACCATGAGCCGCTGAAGGACAGCGAGCTCGACAAGGCGGAGTTGCTGGCGCTGCGCGCCATTCGCGAGGGTGCCAAGGCTCTCTACGACGAGGGGGTCTACTCGGACCGCTGGAAGGAGAAGATCGGCGAGACCTTCTGCGATGGGCCGTCGCGGCGACCGCGCAATGCGCGAAAGATCACCGCGGGGGTCTCCGACACCGCGAACGGGTGGACGAACGGCACAAGCGACATCTGGATCAACCGCAAGATTCTGAAGAAGATGAAGGACGGGCTCGCGGGCTACATGCAGGTTTCCGCGCTTCTCCTCCACGAGTACATCCACCGCGAGGCATCGACGGGCACCCACGACCATGGAATCGAATATTATGAGACTTTTCATGAGTATAGTATGAGGACCAAGGTCCTGCAAAAAGCGTCTGCTGCCATGATGAAGTCGATGATTAGCCAGCTAAGGGCAGAAGGCAAGAATGCGACCAGCATGGTGTCGGCGCTTGAGGACGACATCGTCAAGGCTCAGCAGGTCGGTCTTGCTGGCTTCGATGGCGAACCCTCGATCTCAGAGGAAGAATTGGACGCACAGTTCAGGGAAGAGCAGCGGAATGCTGTTAGCCAGTCACTCGCCGCTTCCGCTGCCCGGACGGTGGAGGAACCGCGCAAGCCCCGCCGCGCCAAATCCGATGAGAACCAGTTCCAACTCAAGTTCTGATCTTGGTGGCAGCATCACAATGCCCGGAGCGAAAGCCATCGCTCCGGGCATTGCCGTTCGTATGTCCAGGTCTTGCACGAATTGGACGGGTCATCGGCCCGCCCCCGAATCAGTGAGTGTCGAAGTCGTTGTACGGGGTGCCGTGGACCACGCTTACGTAGACCTCGAGCAGGCACTGCCGCGTCGGATCCGGCTCTGCGACAAAACGGAACTCCATGTTCCTGACCCTCGCGAGCGCTCTTGAGAACGCCGCTGAGAATTCCGTCTCCGCTGACAATGCCAACCTCCCCCGGCCGCCCGCCGTATAGTCGGCTGCGAGGTTCCCGGTCTCCTCCCTTGCGAGCTTGAAAGCAAATGGGGCGGTATTGTGCTTGGATGATGGGCGTGAGTGCTGGCCATACCGCCGCCGGACATCCCGCGTGCGCCCGACATAGAGGTGCCTCTCTCCCTCGCTGAACAGGTAGATGCCCGATCCCCTGACCTCGTGGGGGAGTATCCCCTTCACGGGGTTCATGCGCATCAGCGCCTCGAACTTAGGATGGAGGTTTTCGGTGAAAGCCCTGAAGGTGTCGTGCATGTCCTCTCCCATTCGCCTTCGCGCGGCCATCTCGCCTGGCGCGCGGCGGCGTGTCAAGGGGATCGGATCCTTGCAACCCACCGGCTATTTCGACCCTCAAAATGCAAAAGAGGGAAGCTGTTCGCCTCCGCAAACTCTGCTTCCCTCTTTCTCTCAATGCCTTGCGGTAGTCCTTGTTTGTTCCGATTCGACGGATCAGGCTCGCATGGTTGCCGCGGCATCGTCGTCTAGGACCACCTCGTCGGTGTTCTCGTCGAAGATCTTGAAGCCAGGCTCCGGTTCGCCGTCTGCGTCGAAATTGACCATCGCGACATCGTTCTCCTGTGCGTAGGTCATCAGCGCGATGAACTCCTCCGAAAAGCCCTCCTCCCGCAGGCGTTCCTGACCTTCGGCCACGTCGTCGTAATACATGAAGCCAGCCGAGATGTACCAGCCGTATTCCTGTTCATAGACATGCGGGACCGGCCAGTTCTCCGACTTCTGGGTGTCGGCCAGACGTTGCAGCGCTTCCCTGTCCTGCTTCTTAAGGTGCCCGGTGGTCACATCGAGCATCGTTCTCTTCGGCATGGCGATAGTCTCCCTCTCTGCTTCTCCGTGAAGCATTCCGTGCCCTGCAGCAAGGCACCACGCCCTCAGTGCTGGCGGTAGTGGGCCGGGAAGTTGCTCTCGAACTTGCGGCCGAGCCTGATCCAGGCTCGCAGCTTCTTCATCGATTTGGCCGAAAGCACTCCGTTCCTTGCTCCGGATGTGTCCGAAACAATCTTCTCGATGTTCTCGGCGACCATGACCCTCGTCCGGATGTTCGTGATTGCCTCCCTGGCCTTTGAATTGACGACGTAAGCAAGCTTCCACTGCGGCAGTACATCTTCGGCATCCCGCCATTCCAGTCCGCGCGCCTTCATTGCCTGCTTCAGAGCGGTGCCGTTGCCATCCCCCCGGATGACGGAGATTTTTTTCATCCAGGCGGGCGCGCGCAGATAGGTTTCCAGGTTGTCGAGCGACCGCTTGAGGAGGACATCCTCCCGTCTGACCATGTTGCCCGGGAGCGGCTCCGATCGCTCGATGAGCCTGGTCGGTGGATTGTTCCCGGCAGCAGCAGGGGCAACTGCAGCCGCACAAGCCATCCCCGCCACAACGACGACCGCGAGCATCGTTTGCATTTTCATTCTTCCTCCTTTGGGACCTATTGAAGTCCCACCATGGGATTAGTTCTCGGCTCTTTTAGCAACCCATTGATCCTGCAGAATTTTTTAGACATGTTTGAATAAGAAACGGAAATGCTTAGGACATCTAGACGGACACCGCTGCGGCTGATACGAAGGATTCGACGAACCGAATCCTTGAATTACGTTGACGCTAGCCAGGCCCGGTGTAAGGTTTTCAGCATGGAACACACATCCGATACAGCCCAGTCCCAATGGATTGACCTTGCCGATCTTTCCGGCCTCATCGCTTCAATGACGGAGCCAGACCCCAGGGTCGACGCAATCGTTGATGCAATGCTCGCTGGTCCCGAGGTCGTACAGAAGCTGACGCTTGCCCATCTTCGGGACACGGGTTGGATCGAGAGCCTCCCGTTTTCCGCTGGCGGGGCCCCGCTGCGCGTCCTTCTGCAGCGCCGTGGGCTGAAGGCCCGTACCTCGACGGTAGATGGCATCGTGACTACCTACGTGAGCGACATGTCCGGCGCCTCCCGACAGGCGAGCGGCCACGACGAGGTCGTCTCGACCCTGCTCGCGATCATTCTCTTCGAAACCACCAGGAACCAGACAGCATGACCGACATCGCCGCGATCATCGACGCGAACGATCTTCAGTTCCGGTCAATTCCGGCGCAGTCGAATCCAGTGATGCCGCAGGATTCTGGCGACATGGCGCACTGGTTCTGCACAATGACCGGCAGCTCCATCTCCGGCTTCGACTTCTACATCTCCCTCGGCGAAAACTTTGGCGGCGAGCCGCCCAGCCCGGAACTCGCCCTGTCTCTCCTTCTGGAAGACGTCAGAGCCTACAAGGAGTGCGAGGGCTATGAGGACTTCGCCAGACTGCTCGGCATCGAGGACGACGATTCCGACGGCCAGGCGCAGGGCTATGCGGCCTACGAGGAGCTTTCCAAGCTGTCGCCGCTGATGGACGAGGTCCTCGGCCTCGACGGCCCGTCCAGCGTCCCCGTCCGATAAGAGTTCAGACGGTGACAATCCACGACGCGATCAGATTTGCCTTCGATCATCCGGCGCTCGTGTCATCGGGTGGATTCTTCCTGTCAGGAGTGCTTCTCGGGTTTCTTGCTGGCAGGCGCGGCCGAACGCGCCGCGCCGACAAAGCTGCTGGAGGGCGGATCGAACCCCGGTTCTAGTCTACTTGTGCATCGCCCGCGAGCTTCCTTGTGCGAAGGGGGAATTCCGATCACGCTGAAGCGAACCCTCAGCAGGAGGTTGGATGCCGTGAAACCCGTCGAACCGTTCCTTTACGGCGGACTTTTATCCTACGCCATAGTGCCTGTCGCTGCCTTTGCGCTGGGTTTCGAGCCGTCTCTGTCCTGGAAATACGCCTTCATCGTTGTGTTCCTGCCGATACTGCTCGCGGTCCCGGCGGTTCTGCCGCTCTCCATTTTTCTCGAGATCGTCTTCGGTCACGGCGTGAAGGGGCGGCTCATTCCCGCGCTGACGACCACGTTGGTTGGAACCCTCACATTCCTCGCGGCCAAGCAGTGGGTCAATTCTCCCCAAACAGATCTGCAGGAGATTGCGCTCGCACTCTCGGCCCCTTTTGTGGGTTGGGTGTGGATCGCGCTGGCGGCAACTGTGGTTCTACTGGCCAGATTTGTCGTTGCGGGCTCAGGCGCGGGTCTTGTCAAGAAACTCCGCTGATCACATGGGAACGTCTCAACGGCTCTGTGGACCTCTGTCTGCCAGCCAAGATTCGTCCAATGGGCCGACCTCGCCAAATACAGGCTCCAGCAGTTCCCATGCAGCAATCGATACCCGGTCGTCGCCGTGATCCCTGAAGATTACATGCAGCGACAGTGAATCCACGACGTCCTCATCGCCCAGCAGATCAGGCCTGTAATCCCATTTCTCTATTCGGAAATCGGCATCTTCCTCGTCGCAGGCCGCGGCTTCCACGCACAAAAAGTGGCGGCCTTCATGAACTGCAAACGCGGGAACATCGTTCTGGATAAGCATGGTGCCCTTGCAGAGGGCGGCATCACCCGCAAGCGGAAGATTATCGGGATGCCGACCGACAAAGTGCTCCACCCTGCGGATGGGACTTGCGAGCTTCCCGGCTGCGGCCTTGAAAAGCTCACTGCCGTCGAGGAGGAAATCAATCTCCTCCCCGCTGACGTTGCATAGGCCGTCTTCAGCCAGTTCGCCTGCTGCCTTGAGCGCGGTCGTTACCTCCAAGCCCAACCTGTTCGCGAGTTCATAGCAGTTTATCTGCGACGGCAGCCGTCCGAGAACCCGCATGAGAACGATCGCCTGCGTCACGGCGCTAAACGCGTCGCTCGGCCTTTCTCCGCAGATCTCCGCACCCCGCGGCGGGTCGAAATTTTCGAGCACCGGGGGAAGATCCGGAAGATTGAGATGCCGCGAAGGCGTGAGGAAGTGGATACCAGCCGCGACGAATCGTTTCGCCCTCGCTTCAGTCATCCTTCTCGTTACCAGCACCGGGAAGCTGGCAGTATTTCTCGCAACGAACGCCATGTGCCTGGAGACCTGCCGGGCGGAAAACCGCCCCGTCTCATCAGGAACCATGAGAACGATCGTCTCGCCCGCTAGGTCAGTCTGATACATGTCGTACCAGTGCGTGAAAAACGAGGGTAGCCGGACACTTGGGCTGAGAGGCGTCACATTCCCGGCTACACATCCACGAGCCTTTGCGGCGATGCGCGCGGCCATCTCGGCGGTCTCCCGGTTCAGGTGAACTGTCTCCATGGCCGCTAGACCCCTCTGATTCTGGCATCGTGCGCGGATACTTCGCCCATCGCGCGCCGCTTCAGCATCAACCGCCGGCCCTGAAGGATTCAATCATTTTATCGGACGGCGTTCCAAATAAATCCTTTGCTGGATGGAAGCCGGTTTGTGACTCTGATCATGGACATGAACGACGGAGGTGCCGTTGACGCATATGCCTGGCCACTTCGATGACGGAGTGCCGCTCCCTCCAAGGGGGCGCAGGCAGGCGGACAATCCACCGCTGGAAACCAGAGAAGGCGCGACCGGAAACGGCCGCGCCTTCTGCGTTTTTCATGCCCTCCCAGCACAGACAGGAGATCGTCATGAAGCGAAGCAAGTCGGGACGCGGCCGTCAGACAGGCACGGCAGTACTGGATCCCAATCTGGAGGCCATGTTCATGGATTCGAAGGCAATGGAGATCCGCAGGAAGGGGCGCAACACTAAGCCGCGCTACCAGAGGAACATCGAACCGAAGACGGACGACCAGAAGGACTACCGCGCCTCCTGCCTGACCAGCGACATCGCCTTTGGCATCGGCCCCGCCGGGACGGGAAAGACACACATCGCGGTGTCGACCGCCTGCGAGATGTTCGAGAACGGCGACGTGGAACGGATCATCCTCTCTCGACCCGCAATCGAGGCCGGAGAAGAACGGCTAGGGTTCCTGCCGGGTGACATGCGCGACAAGCTCGATCCTTACATGCGGCCGCTCTTCGACATCCTGGCCAAGCGCCTCGGCCGTGGCGAGGTGGAAAAGCTGGTGACAGCGGGGCACATCGAGCTCTGCCCGCTCGCATTCATGCGCGGTCGCACCTTCGACAACGCTGTCATCGTGCTCGACGAGATGCAGAACGCCACCGAGCGCCAGCTCAAGATGGCTCTGACGCGCATGGGCGAGAACTCAAAATGCTTCGTGACCGGAGACCCCGACCAGCTCGACGACCTCCCGAATGGCGCGGCCAGCGGACTGCAGCCGATCGCCCAGACACTTCGGGATGCACCGGGGATCGATGTTGTCTATTTCCAGGTCTCCGGTGTCGTGCGCTCTCGCATCGTGCGCACAGTGCTCGAGCGCATCTGAACGGAAGAGGGCGGCGGGGAAACCCGCCGCCCTCTCGGAGCGCAGCATCAGTCTGCGTCGATCAGCCGTTGATCGCGGTGTTCAGATCCTTGCCGACGGTGAGCGTCACGCGGCGGCGGAACGGAATCTCGGTCGGTGCGCCTGTCTTCGGGTTCTTGCCCTGCCGGGCGGGACGGTCCTTGACCTTCAGGTTGACGAATCCCGTCAGCCGCACGGCTTCGCCACGCGAGAGGCTCTGGGTGACGACGCTTTGAAACGCCTGGATGATCTCGGCGACCGTCTTCTTGTTGATGCCGGTGTCTTCCGCGATCTGCGCCTCGATTTCCGTCTTGTTCATTTTTGCCTCGTTGAATTTTCTCGTGGTATGCCCGCCATTGCGGAGCAATACTAAAAAGGGTCAGGCTAGACGGATTCGCTGTCAAGCGCGGCCGAATCCTTGCCACGCAATCACATCCGCATGCCCCCGGGCCTGCGCGGACACACCGGACACAAGGCATGCAGGACGCTTCGATCGAAGAAAACGCGAACCCGGCCGCGCCGGCCGACCAGGGTGTTCCCCGACCCCGGACGCTGGCCGAATTCAACGGGCAATCGGCCGCGAAGGAAAACCTTTCGATATCCATCTCCTCTGCCCGCATCCGTTCGGCGGCGCTTGACCATGTCCTTTTCGATGGGCCGCCCGGGGTCGGTAAAACGACGCTCGCGCAGATCATGGCGAACGAACTCGAAGCGAACTTCAAGGCAGTCTCCGCTCCGTCGCTGAAGCAGCCGTCGGACATCTTCACGATGCTGTCGACGCTTGAGGAGCGCGACGTGCTGTTCATCGATGAGATCCATCGTCTCCCCATCACGCTCGAGGAAAACCTCTACACCGCGATGGAGGATTTCTGCATGGACATCGTCATCGGTGAGCCGGGCTCGTCCCGCATCGTCCGCGTTCCGATCCCTCCGTTCACTCTGATCGGCGCGACGACGCGCCGGGGCATGCTCTCTCAGCCCATGCGGGACCGTTTCGGCATCAAGGTGCGTCTCGAACTCTATACCGAGGAGGAGATGCGCCTGGTGATCGAGCGTGCGGTCGGCAAGCTCGATCTGGCCATGGAGCCTGAGGCCATCGTCTCGCTTGCCCGACGCGCCCGTGGAACGCCGCGTATCGGGCTGAACCTTCTAAATCGCGTCCGAGACTACACCGTGGCCGATCATCGAGACACCGTGACCATGGAAGACACACGGACCGCGATGCAGGCCCTCGGCATCGATGAGAATGGCCTCGATGACAGCGACCGCCGTTATCTTTCCATGCTCAGGGACCGCTTCAAGGGTGGCCCGGTAGGATTGAAGTCGCTGGCGATGGCGCTTGCGGAGAGCGAGGAGACACTCGAGAACACCGTCGAACCCTATCTGCTGATGAAGGGCCTGATCGACAGGACGGCACGTGGACGAGTCCTTCGCTCAACAGGAATCGAGCAGCATTCGCAAGGAAGCCTTTTCTAGTTGAATCCGTCAACAATTCTTGTATCCTTCTCGGCAAGCATCGAAAGGCAGACAGCGAATCCATGACGCGCAGCTTCCAGCGACTGGCAGTGCAACGGACGACGGCACCCCCGTCGGATCGTCCCCCGCGTGTCGTCGCCCTCGCCCCGGTTTCTCCCAGCCCTCTTGAAGCACCGGCCGCAGATTCATTCGAGCCTGCCTCCACCCCGCGGCCAGCCGAGCAGGAGGACGACCGCCCGTCGGCTCCTCCGGTCTACTTCGGCGATCTGCGTCTCTACACCTGGAGCAATTCCGCCAAGATGGGAATGACGGTCAGCCTCGGCGTTCTCGACCGCAGCTTCACGGACATCCACCCGTTCAAGGGTCTGGGGATCGGCAAGGAGAACGGGCAGCGGTTTCGCCTGTGGATCGCCGAGCACTGCGAGGACGAGAGGCCGATCAGCGAGGCCCCGGTCGTCTACAAGGGCGAGGCCGTCCTTTCCTTCTGGTCCGACGACCCGCGGGGCATGACGGTGAAGTTTCTCCTCGACGACGGCCCCGACGGCGCTTCCGGAAAGCATCCCTTCGACGGCTTCCCTGCTGGGCCGAAGGAAGGCCAGACCTTCCAGGGGGTCTGCTGGGCGATCAGCGACGAGGACAACATTCAGGATCCGCGCCGCATCAAGCTGAAGACCCCCTTCTTCGCGCTCAAGGAGGTGACGCAGGCTCAGATCCTGTGCCGTGACCAGAAGTTCATCACCTACCTCAAGAGCAACGAGGTCGCCCTTCTCGACGGCGAGGTTTCCGATGTCGACGTCTTCGCGGATGGTCCTGCGTATGCGGCCGACGTCGTCCGCCGTCATCTGGGCATTGAAAGCCGGGGCGAGCTTGGCCATCAGACGGTGGCTGCGGAACGTGCGAGGATGAGGTGGGCGCGACTGCGCGACGAATACATGCGCCAGCGCGACTGGAACAGATGACGACCGCCGGCGCTTTGTTTCTGCGTCACCTTTCTTGCGACCTTACACACTAATGTTGACCATCCCGGCGGCAGGGCCGCCCGTCATCATGTGTTTCCGAAGCAGAAGAAATGGAAATGAACAGCAGACTGAGAGACCCGCAGCTTCGCACGCGCCTTCCTCCGCACGAGATGTGGAGGGAGTACGTGCGTGTGGATCTGCTTGCTCGGCTCGAGTCCTCGACCGGAGGGCTCATCCGCTCGGATGCGCACATCTACGACCAGCGCCGCGCGGCCTGATCGCGCACATGGGCTCGGCTGTCCGGTGTTCAAGGACTCGGCATTAAAAAGTCGTTGACCTTACAAAACCACCGCAGTTAGCATCAACATATTAGCGCCCGATTGGTGCTCGGTGTTTCTTCCCGGCCTCCTGGCCACGTCCACGCAATTTAGCGTTCAGCGCACTCGTGCTCGGCGATCCCGAGACGTGTCGTGATTGCAGTTCGGTGGACAAATGAAAAAGAGCGAATTCTTTGACTGGTGCGTCAGGCACCACCTTGAAACAACCCGCGACATAGTCGCGATCATTCCAGTGTCGGGACAGACCGTCAGGAACTGGATGAAGAAGCTTCCAGACGACGATGATCTCGCGCCGTGGGTTGCCTATGCCTGCCATTACTACGATGTAACCGCCGGCGAAACGGGTGATCTCGCACCATCCGCGATTCCTTCCATGACCGTTTCCGAATTGAAGGAATGGCAGACAGGCCACGGCTTCAAGACCTACAAGGCGACCGGAGACATCTTCGGAATCAAGCGTCAAGCGGTTCACAACTGGCACAAGCGCGGCAAGTTCCCCCGCTGGCTGGCCCTTGCTTGCGCCGGCTATGACCTCAGCCTTCAATCGAAGGCGAAGCCCAGGCGCAAGACCGCCGCTTGACCGCCAATCCTTGACCGATGAACATCAATGGGAACGGCAAATAACCGGCCGAAACCGGAGTCCAGAAGGGGAATAAGATGATCAACAATCGCATGAGGGGATTGGCTGCGGGCATCGCGCTTGCCGTATCCGTGACAGCATTCACACAGGCGCACGCCGAGCGCTTTGAAGGATTCGGACAGGATATCCCGCTCGAGAGCGCCGCCCGCCAGATCGTCCCCGACAATGTGAAGGTCGAATATGGTGCTGGCGTGGACTCTCAGGTCGGCATCACCTTCTCCTCGGCGGCGGACTGGCAGAGCGCACTTTCCCAGGCGGTCAGCAAGAAGGGCCTGAAGGCCGAGATCGGCAAGGAACAGGTCACGATCGTCAAGGCTCCGAAGAATGATGCGGCGCGCGCCTATTCGTCGACGCCTGCGAAGCAGAACGTGCAGAAGAAGAACCGGAGCACCCGCAGCACCCGCCCTGCGGCACCTGTTGAACAGCATGGTCCGCGCGTCGTCGCTGACGCGGCGCACTCCCCTTCGCCCGCGACCGCTTCGAACTCCTCGGCTCCCGCAACCACGACGCAGGGCGGCGGCGGCTTCAGCATCCGCCAGGCGGCTGCACCCGCTCCGGCTTCCACCCCCACCGCTGTTCCGGCCACGGCCGCCGCACCTGCGACGGGACGGGGAATGGACGGCAAGGAATTCGCCGCCAAGGATTCGCAGAAGCCCGTCCTCGGAAACGTCGGCAGCGGCAAGTTCATCGTCGTTCCCGGCTACGACCTGCGCGTCACCCTCGAGAGCTGGGCGGCCGCCACGGGGTGGACCGTCAACTGGCAGAGCGAGTTCAAGTATCAGATCGAGGCCGACGCCACCTTCCAAGGCGACTTCGTCCAGGCCACGACCGACCTCATCAAGGCGATGTCAGCCGCCCGCCCGACAATCACGGTGGATTTCTATGCCGCCAACCGCGTCGTCGTGATCAGCAACACGCTCGCCGACGAAGTCAACTAATCTCCGGAGAACCGTCAAATGCGTAAGTTCAAGTTCTTCATGGGCCTGCTGGCGGCTTCGATCGCCGTAACGGGCTGCACGGTCTCCCAGAAGGCCACGGGCAATGTCGATACGGCAGCGAACCACGCGCGTCAGGGCGTTGTGACCGCTGCTTCGCCGCTCCCTGCGGCCGACAAGTCACCGATCAAGGTTCACGACGGCGTGTTTGTGGGCACGAAGGCCGTGCGCAACGAGAACGGCGATCCCCTGCCGGGCAAGTTCGAACGCCCGAACGGCGTTCAGATCGTCCGCGTCAACGCGATCGGTCTTCGCGAGATCGGCGCGATCGTCACCGAGCAGACGAAGATCCCGATGGTTCTCGCGGCCGCGGCTCCGTCCGGATCGGGGGGTGCTTCCGGAACGCCCGAGGCTGCCGCGAGCGAACCCGTCCAGGCTCCGTCCGGAAGCGGACTTGCCGCTGGCCCCATTCCGCCGAACTTCCCGCTCGATCAGGCGCTCGCCGAGATTCAGAACGGCCGCGGCACCGCTCCGGCTTCTGCCGGGGGCGGCACCATCAACGCTTCCGTGCAGTCCGTCAGCGCGACCTCGATCCCGCTGAACTACACAGGTCCGCTCTCCGGCCTCCTCGACATCGTCAGCGCGCACTTCAACGTGGCGTGGCGCCATGAGGGCGGCAAGATCGTCCTCGACCAGGTGGTTACCCGCAGCTTCGACGTGCCCGCCCTCTCGGTCGCGGCCTCCCTGAGCTTCGACCTCGGCACTCAGTCCAGCAGTGGCGGCACGGGCGGCGGCACGCAGTCGTCCGGCAACTCCGCGGCCTCGACCAAGAGCGACATCAACGTCTTCGGCGAACTCGACAGCGGCCTGAAGGAGATGATCGGCGACGGTACGTTCTCGATCAACAAGGTCACCGGCGTTGTCACCGTGACAGCGAGCCCTGCGACCGCGGCCCGGGTGGCCAAGTTCATCGAGGGGGTCAACGAGCGCCTCAGCGACCAGGTCGCGATGTCGGTCAAGGTCTACTCGGTCACGCTCACTGACACCGAGGCGTTCAACCTCGACATCGCGGGCATCTTCAAGAAGTCGGGCAAGTACGGCATCAACTTCGGCAACGCCGCTGCCGCCACTGCGGCTCCTGCGGTCGGTGCCGTCGAGGGCGCGGGCTTCGGTTGGGCGCTGCTCAATCCTTCGTCCGAATGGTACGGCACGAACGCGCTCGTTGATGCGCTGTCGACCGCGGGCAAGGTGTCCGAGGTGCGAAACCTGAACCAGGTCACCCTGAACGGAATTCCGGTTCCGATCCAGGTCGGCGAACTGCGCGACTACGTGGCGAAGGTGGAGAAGACGACTTCCGAAAACACTGACTCGTTCTCGGTCGAGACGGACAGTGTCTCCACTGGCTTCTCGATGCAGCTCGCACCGCGCATCCAGCGCGACGGTGACGTGATCCTGCAGTACGGACTGAACATCTCCGAACTCGTCGGCAACGAGGACGGCTTCGACAGCTACACCACCCCGGATGGCCAGAAGCTGCAGTTGCGCCGCATGAAGCAGCGCAATTTCATCCAGCAGGCGCGCATCCCGAATGGCAGCACCCTTGTCCTCGCCGGCTTCGACCAGGTCAAGTCGAAGGACAACAGGCGTGGAGCTGGCGCAGCGGATTTCCCGCTGTTCGGCGGCGGCAGGGATTCGTCGGTCGAGCATGAGATCATCGTGATCGCGATCACGCCGACCGTGCTCAAGAAGTAAACGGAGGAGTTCATGGCCAACATGGACGATGGTTTCGGCATCGACGGCATGGATGACAGCGCGCTCGGAGAGAGCTCGACGTACATCATGCGCGTCGGGGTCATCCGCGTTAACAAGAGGGACTACGCCGTCGGCCTGCAGTGGAACACGCTGGAGGATCCATCGCGCGCATCCGAGGAAGCGCGGGCTTATGCATCCATGCCGTCGGTCTCCGCCGACTTCATCGGGGTCAGGCAGAGCACCAGCCCTCAGTTCGCCGTAGGTTTCAAGTCCTACGGACACAAGTCGAACATGCCCTCCCTCGCTGCCCATGCGGCGCGCGAGAAGGGCGGCTCGTGGCTCGGTCTCTTCGAGGTTGCTGGCGGATACTATCTGCTTGCGGTCCGCGACGACGCGATCATCTCGGAATTCGATCGGTTCTACGACGACCGCGAGGCCGCGCTGCGGGCGTTCCAGGAAGTCCGCTACATGCCGTGGGACGAGACCATCGCCCCCGCATCGTTCCAGGTCGACCAGAACAGCTCCGCGACGCTCGAGACCCTCCTGAGCGGCAAGCCGCCTGTCAAGCTGTCGGACGTGAAGAAGACCTCGCCGATCGTGAAGTTCTGCCTCGCAGGCTTCTTCGTCGTAGGCTCGATCGTTGGAGTCTCGTTGTATCTCCAGGGCGAGGGCCTGGAGGAGGGGCAGCGCCGAGCGGCAGAACTCGCACAGCAGGCGACCAGTCCCTTCGCGCAGCAGCCCGAAGTGGAGGCTCCGCCGGAGATGCCGTGGGTCAACAAGCTCCAAGGGGCCAAGTTCCTCGACAGGTGCGTTGGCGACATCCGCAAGTTCCGTCTCAGCATCCCGGGGTGGACCGTCACCGAGTTCTTCTGCAAGCTCGAGACCGGCACGGCCGCGGCCGCGATCGACAGGGCCGGGACCATCGGATCCGGCGGCGGGTCCATCAACTGGATCAAGAAGTACGTCTCTCGTGACGGTTTCGAGCCCCGGATCACCCCTCCGCCGGAAGGATCTGGCTCCCGGGTACGTGTCGACTGGCCGCTGTCGGACGTGCCAAACCATCCGGTCGACATCAAGACCCTCAAGATCGACAAGATCCGTCACGCACTCCTGACGATCTTCGAAGACAGGATGACCCCCATCCGCTTCGGCGAGGCCGACACCAACCAGTTCTGGCGTGGTCTTCAGTTCGACTACGAGACGAAGCTCGATCCGTTGGCTTTCGCCGATGTGCTCAGCGCCGTCCCCGGTCTGATCGTCGATGACGTCACCTACTCAGTCACAACCAACACCTGGTCAGTCAAAGGAAGGGCCTATGAACAGCTCCCGCTCCCCAAAAAGAACCCGTAACGCCGTCGCGGTACTGGCGGCCCTGCTCTCGTCCGTCGCAGCCAGCGCCGTGGCCCAGGAGATTCCGGCTCCCCCGGCGCTCTCCGCGCAGCAGGTGCGCGACGCCGCCATCAATCCCGCGCTCGCGCCCACAGGCGGCCAGGCTCCGGCCGCGGCCCTGCCACCGGACGCCTCGCTCGGCGAAGCGAACGAGCGCGTCAAGGCGATGTCGTCGGAAGCAGATCAGATGCTCGACCGCCTTGTCGACGGCGCGCTCACCAACGAGGCTGGCAAGACGACCGTCGAGGAGATGAGCGCCTCGGATCTCCGCATCATGCACATCGAGAAGAAGCTGCAGGAGGCCAAGCTTGTCGCCGAATACTGGGAGACCGTGAGCGGCAAGGATCACCGCGCCGACGAGAAGATTAAGGCGCTGGAGGCCGAGAAGGCCGACATGCAGAACGAGCTCACCCGTCTCCGTGAACAGGCCTCCAAGCTGGCCGTGGAGCGTCGTCGGGTAACAGCCGATCCAGATCCGGTCGTCGCCGAAATCACCGGAGCTGCCGGCTCCATCAAGGCGAAGATCCTGATCCCCTACATGGGCGAGGTCATCGCCCGCCCCGGGGACACCCTGCCGAATGGACAGAAGATCACCGGCATCTCCGCGACGGGCGTAAAGATCCTGAAGGCCGACGGAAGTTCTGCCGTCCTCGGCTTCGGAACCTCGGTTCCGCGGTCACGCCCGCTGCCACTCGCCGGCGCTGGCGTGGCCACCATGGTCTCGCAGTAACATGAAGTGACTGCGTCGGCGGGAGAGGTTCCCGCCGACAATCCAAAGGGACATGCCGCATGCTCGAAGGTTACATCGAACGCTTTCTCGTGCTGGTTGGCGCCAAGCAGCCTTCCGAAGCCGCAGAGATCGTCTCCAGTTCCGAGCAGGCGCTGGTTCCAAGGGACGCGAAGTCCGTCACCCGGACCAAGCAGGCGGCCGCGCCCCTGTCCCCACATCCCATCGCGGCGCGCCCCGCAGCGTCCCACCCCTCTGCGGCGCCGACAGCGGAGAAAGCCCGTTCTGTCGGATCCCAGCAGGTGGCCGTTTCCGTGACCACCAAGGTCGCCGCCGCGCCAGCAAAGAACCGCTCGGCATCCCCCGAAGTGGTGGAGCGAATCCTTTCCATCAATTGGGAAATCCTTTCCGGGCCAGGTGGCAAGGTCGAACTCAGTCCTTCACAGTTGAAGTATGTCGCCCTTCTGACCAACCCGAAGGACCGTCAGAACACCCTCATCATCGCCGACGGCTTCCAGATGCACCCGGAGACCTCCGCCGCGCGCTCGCTGCTGCGCCGCCGGGGAGAGACATGGGTCCATGAGTTCATCGTCGAGCTTCCTGTCGTCCGGCAGGTCTACCAGAAGGCCGGCATTGTGCCCGAGAGGGCCGGCGGAATAGGAGCCGCGGCACAGCGCGGCAAGGAGTTCCTGGAGCTCATCAAGAAAGCTGCTGAAGTCAATTCGTCGGACATGCACCTTACGGTCTATGAGCACGAGGCCCGGGCGGAGCGGCGCGAGGACGGCGACCTAGAAACCTTCGACCACCTCCTGTCCCAGTCCGCTCTGGAGATCTGCCAGGCCGCCTTCGCGATGGCGGACAACTCCGACCCCACCTACATGCCGATGGAAGACCAGGAAGCGCGTGTCACCAAGGCCTCCGTCGAGGCGGCGGGACAGAAATTCCCCCCTGGCGTGCAGTCGCTCCGCCTCACCTTCACCCCCCTCCCACCCGGTGGCAGATACCTCGTCGCCCGCCTGCTCTACGATCAGAAGGCCGGTGTGGACGCCGATATCGATACGCTCGGCTTCGCGAAAAACCAGATACGCGATCTCAATCTGATGCGTTCTCGCCCATACGGCGTGAACATCATTTCCGGTCCGACCGGATCGGGTAAGTCGACCACGCTGCAATTGCTGCTCACCGCGCTCAAGCGCAGGTATCCGGGCGCCAACTTTATTTCGATCGAGGATCCGCCGGAATACCTCATCGAGGGTGTCCGCCAGCTCGCGATCACGAATGCCCACACGGAGGGCGAGCGCTCGGCCGCGTTCCAGAAGAAGATGAACACGACCATGCGCCTCGACCCCGACAAGATCATGGTCGGCGAGGTACGCGACGGGCCATCGGCATCCCTCATGTTCAAAGCGGCCATGTCTGGCCATGGCGTCTACACGACCCTGCATGCCAACACCGCCGCGGCCATTCTGGACCGCCTCCGCGACATGGGAGTGGAGCCATGGAAGCTCGGGGACTCCACGCTTGTCACAGGTCTTGTGGGGCAGCGTCTCCTGCGCCGCATCAATCCGGAGTACGGCCTCACGATCGCCGAGGCGCGGGGACTCGGACTCCTTGAGGAGGAGGATTTCGACTATCTGATCCGCCTCGCAGGTCCACATGCGGACAAGATCAGGTTCGACGGTTCGCTGGGCAACGTGGATCGGAAGAAGGCGAGACACGGCCGCTCGATCATCGCAGAGACGATCCATCCCGATCAGACCTATCTCGACCTCTACTTCGAGAAGAGCAAAGCCGCGGCGAACCAGTACTGGCTCGATGAACTCAACGGCGTGACGATGTTCGAGCATGCGCTGACTGTCATGTGCAAGGGCACTCTCTGCCCCGTCGAGTTCATCTCGAAGCTCGGACGTCTGCAGACGGTCTCGACCGAACGGACCAGCAGGGTATTCCAGCTCGTCGGCGCGTAATTCCGCCGGCGGGATTGAGCGGCTGCAAATGGGTTTAGCATTGTTCAAATACCCAAGGATTCAGAGGATTCAAAGATGGCCTTCAACTTCCAGCGTTTCTGGCTGAAGCTCCAGTTTGGAGCCGCTCAGAGGATTCGCGTGTATCAGAAGCTGAACCGCTTCCTCTCGAGTTCTGTCTCCTTGAGCCGCGCGCTTGAAATCATGTACCAGCACGCCAGCGAGGATGGCCGCAAGCCAAATGATCCAACTGCAGTCATCCTGCTCCACTGGATACGTTCCGTTAAGAACGGCCAGAGTTTCGGCCAGGCGATACAGGGCTGGGTTCCCGATGGCGACCGTCTCGTGATCGAGGGTGGCGAGGCCGCAGGCAACCTGCCGCAGGCTATCGAGCGCGCCGTTCTGATCTCGGAATCGCTTCGGCTCATCGTCAGTACGATCGTGACGGGCATCGGCTATCCGGTGATGCTGTTCCTTGCCGCGGTCGGCTTCATGATCTTCTTCGGGACAAGCGTCATCCCCCAGTTCGAGGAAATCCTCCCCCGGGAGGAGTGGACAGGCATCGCGGGGCAGATGTCAGTGTTGTCCGACTTCGTGCAGAACGGCTTGATCTGGGTGCTGCTGGCGCTGGCCGCCCTCGGTGTCTTGATCGCGGCCACGATGACGAAGTGGACGGGAAGCCTCCGGGTAAAATTCGACAAGTATCCCCCGTGGTCTCTTTATCGCCTCGTGATCGGCGCGGGCTTCATGCTGACGGTGTCCGGAATGATCAGGTCTGGCATCGCCGTGCCGAAGATCCTCGTGATGCTCCAGCGCGGGTCTTCTCCCTGGTACGTCGAGAAGCTTTCGAAGACGCTTTTCCAGGTGAAGAACGGCAACAACCTCGGAGAGGCACTCTACCGCACGGGATTCAACTTCCCGGACAAGGAGACGGTCGCCGACCTTCGCGCCTATGCCAGCCTCAACAAGTTCGATGAAACCCTCGAGCGTCTCGGCGAGGAGTGGCTCGGCGATGCCGTCAAGCGCATCAAGGCCCAGATGGCGGTTCTCTTCATGACCTGCCTCCTCTTCTTCGGCGGCGTCTTCTTCTGGATCGCGGGCGGCATCTTCTCGCTCGTCAACCAGGTCCAGTCGGTCACGCAGTGAGGTAGCATGTCCAGGGACCCAATCGATCCAAACAATCCGAACTCCACCGGGAATGGTGATCGGGGTTCCCTGCGATCCGGCGATCTGGTCGTCAGCGACGAGCGTCGCTTTCTGCAGGAGAACGCACCGGAACCATCTTCTGGGGTCAGGCTCGCCCAGCTCAACTTCACCGACCTCTTCATCAACGAGGCCGGCCGTGTCCGCATGGGAGGAGCCGAGGACGCGGAGGGGCCGCTCGTCGAAGTGCCCGACAACGCGATCTCGGACATCGACACCTTGCGAATCCTTGTCATGCAGAAGGGCCAGAACGCCAAGGAATTCGCGATCGAGTTCGACGGGATCCGCTACCGCGTCACCCGGATCAAGACCGTCCGCGACGTGTGGTACACGCTCCGCCGCACCAAGACAAAGCCGCCGCGGCTCCGGGAGCTTGGCGGATTTCCGGGGCCGGTTCTTCGACATCTCGGATGGCTGGGAGAGGAACCGAACAAGGGGCTGATCCTGCTCGCCGGCCCGACGAACCAGGGCAAGACCACGACGGCTTCTTCGCTCCTGATCGAGTATCTGATCAAGTACGGGGGAGTCGGTGTCACAATCGAGGATCCGCCGGAACTCATGCTCGATGGCGATCATGGCAGGTTTGGGCAGTGCCTGCAGCAGGCACTGGAGAAGGATCAGACGTTCGGATCTGCCCTCGTTGACGCGATGCGCCAGACGCCTCGTTTCATCTTCGTGAGCGAGATGCGCCGTCCCGAGGATGCCAGCGAGGTTCTGCGCACCGCGATTTCCGGTCACGTCGTCATTTCTACCATCCATGCGGGCGACCCGCTGGAAGCCATCGGCTCCCTCGTGAAGCTTGTCTCAGCCCACGACGGAAGCCACGAATATGCGCGCGAACAGGTCGCCACCGGGCTTTCCGCGGTGATCCACCAGCGCCTCCACACCATCCGCAAACCCGGCGAGAAGGTCCGGCGAGTTCTGGAGATCAAGTCGCTCTTCATGGGGCTTCCAGACAGCAACGAGCGAACCCTCGTGCGCGAGGGCAAGATCAGCCAGTTGCAGACCAACATCGAGCAGCAGCTTGCCCGCGTGAAGCAGAAACGCGACCCCGTACTGCCCGACCAGTACGACAAACAGGGAAGGTGACATCATGCAGATCATGTTCCTCGTGGCCTTCGCGCTTCTGATCATCTCCGTTGCAACGGTCGGGACAAACCGGATCGATCGGTCCGCTGTCCTCGAACCCAGGGCGGCGGCGGCGCACATGGCGGTCTACCATAACGCCGCAGTGGATCTGTGCAGGCAGACAGCGTGCCTGTCTGGCATCCTTGGCCCGAATTCGATCAAGGGCCGCATGACGTCCTCCATCGCCGACGGCCCCCTCTTCGCCATGCAGTTGTTCGCGTCGAACTACGATGCGCCGTCGAAGACGGTCGTCACGTACATGAAGCCTGGGTTCGCACTTCGCGGCACCGTGACCTACGGCACCGTGAACGCCGCTCTGCGCGACCTGCAGAAGGGTGACAGCTCCAGTTTTGGTAGCTGGGATGCGTCCGCGAGGAAGGTCGTACCGAGCTACGTCCAGGGCTACGCGGTCAACTACTCGGTTCCGGTCGGGATAGCGAGCGTGCTCACCGATGGCTCGCCTGTGATCGTCAACCACCTTTGACCGCGAATTCATCGTTTTCAGCCGGCGGATGCAATGCTTATCATGATCGGATGAAGGATTCGATCATATCGCAAGGATTCACACAGGAGGTCCTGATGCAGGCCGGACACACAGACGACACCGTGGCTGTCGGTTACCGTTCAAGACGTTCGCGCCGCCGCAAGGCCATGACCCTCATCGAGACTGCGATGGCGCTGGGTCTCTTCGCCCTCGCCACGGGGTACGCCGTCACGCAGGTCGCCAACTATTCCGAGAACGTCAAGGCAAGAAACGTCGCCGACAAGATGATCGAGGTATCCGAGGCTTCGGCGGGATACGTGAAGGCGAACTACGCCGCGCTCGTTCAGTCGACTGCCATCGGCGGGGTCACGAAGATCGATATCGGGCGTCCCAGCGCGACGGCAAACCCGCCCGCAAACAGCGTGCAGGCGCAGGGCTTCCTTCCGTCGGGCTTCATCGACATCAACGGATATGGCCAGCGCCACGCCCTGCTCGTCAAGCGGGTCAGTGCATCGCGGCTCGAGGCACTGGTCACGACCTACAGCACGACGAACCGCACCATCTCCGACCGCATGCTCGCAATGATCGGCACCTATGTCGGAAACAGCGGTGGATATGTGCTGCAGAACCCCCTGGTTCCCGCCGACGCCAACAAGATTGTCGGCGCTTATGGCGGATACCGATCCGACATCGGTGACTGGGGCGGCAGCGCGGAGCGGCCGCGGGCCGGATACTTCCAGTCAAGCCTCGCCTTCGAGGACGGCAAGCTGCTGGCCGACTACCTCTACCGCAACGACATCGGCATCCCCGAAGCCAACCAGATGAACACTGCCATCAACATGCAGGGGTCCAACGGCACGCGGAACGACATCAACAACGGTGGCACCTTTAATTCGGAGCACGTCAGGGCCTCGATCGACGTTTGGGCCAAGAACGACGTTATCGCCGGGCGCAACGTCACCGCGTCTGGCAGCGTCTCGGCGGCTGGAGACGTGACGGCCGCGCAGAACGTCCGCGCCAGGCAGCACGTCGTCGCCGAGCAGAATGTCATTGCAGGCAACGATCTCGACGTAGCCAACAATGCCCGCATCGGTCAGGACCTGACGGTCAACCAGAACGCCACCATCCGCGGCAATGCGGCTGTCTCCGGGAACGCGAAGATCGATGGCCAGGCGAACATCGCCACCCTGGATCTCTCCCGGACGGAGGTCGTCATTCCCGGCCGATATGGCACCGCTCAGGGCATGAAGCTTTCGGATCTGCTCCCGAGGCAGGTCAACCAGTACTCGTATGTGGTCACCGAGGCCGACAACAAAGTCATGAAGCCTACCTGCGCCGGCGGGTTCGGCAACGCCCGCATCTACGTCTACCGCCAGGTGGATTCCACCAAGGCAACCCCGCAGATCGGCCTCAACGTGTCGAAATCCGGTGCCTATGTGACTGATGTCCAGCAGGACGTTTCGAAGTCGTTCGTCAATGTGTCCGACGGCATCGTGGCCACCACGTCCCCGACCTCGAGCCTGTGGACTGTCACCTGGATCGGATCTCCCCCGGCTGACGGCGCGACCAGGCAGGCCATCGCCCAGACCTTCTGCCACTACGGCTGATCAGCACCGTTTCTCCCACGAAAATCCCCGGCGAAGCCTTCCGCCGGGGATTTTCCATTTTTGCGGCGTGCACGCAGTTCAGTGCCATCGATGCTTGTCCGGCGCTTGTCCCATGCCACGGCTTCGATTTCGATGGACTGTGAAATGGAGGATCCGATGAGCAACACGAACGACATCCTGCTGAGCATTGCCATGCAGTCCTGGGACGCAAGCGACCCCCGAGGCGGTGGACATGACGAAAAATGGAAGGCCGAGGTGGCAATCGACAACGCCCAGAGCCGCCTGACGGTCATCCTGACGGACGGCCAGGGGCAAAGGCAGTCGATTGGCATCGAGATCGACGGCCGACAGGTCGGCGTCTATGCAAACACCGACGTTCACCACGATGCTCCACTTCTCGCCGCCAAGATCGGTCAGAACGAGGCCTTCGTGTTTGAGCCGCAGAACACCACGGGCACAGATCAGATCATCAGGATCGATGAGAACGGCTTCTCGAAGGTCGAGGCGATCGCGTTCTCGGATGATGCGGTTCCTGCCGCGAAACGCTGAGCGAGCTGCCGATGAAGTATGAGATCCCAGGGACGGACACCGTGCAGACTGACAGGGGCTACGACCTCGTCTCCCGAGCTTCGGGCATCACCGTGTCCGTCACCGACAACAGCGACATCCTGATGTTCGACCTCAAGGCTCCCGAAAACGCGGTCTCGAAGGCGTTCTCAGGCAGCACCGACGACTGGAAGGAAGCCTGCAGGATGTTTGCCGAGTCCTGGATCACCTGGGTGACAGCAGAGATCGGCATGGGCTTCCATCCCGACACGCCCGCCGACCACTACACTCCTCCGCTGCAGTCGCCGCTGAGGGGGGAGTATGACGCTATGATAGGCTTCGTGCACGAGCACATCGATCCCTATGCGGTCGCTCTCGATGCCATGGACCGTCTCGAGTTCACGAAGAACCCGACCCGCCACTGATGGTTCAGTGGCGGTAGAGCAGGTCGAGCCCCTCCTTGATCCTGCATCTGTCCTTGCCAGGCTGGACTGTCTTCGCCCACGGGGTGGCAAGCATGTCCAGACAGTTTGCGGATCGTGGGCATGAGCCGCAGAGCTGTCTCTCCGGCGACATCTGCCTTCGGGTCAGCGCCACCATGGCGCTTGGGAAGTCCGCAGTCGAATGGCTGTAGCCGATACCGTAGTAGCGCACGCCCCTCTCCGGCTCCACCCGGCTTTCCGAGAACCACGCACTTTCAACCACGGGCGTTTCCTCGGGGAGTTGCCGGAAAAGCGAGGCCGCCGCCGTGAACCTGTCCTGGTATTCCGGATCGTTCTGATCGGCGAACAGGAGCATCGATATCGGACGATGAGGAGCTCCGAAGTAGCCTGCCCTAGGGTCGATGAGAAGGATGTCAGGGTCGTCTTCCTCGTGGTCGGAGACCGTCACCACGCCTAGCGAAGACACACCGCTGGCGGCATAGTCCTTCATCGCCATCTCCGCATGCTCCGGCCGGCAGAAGATCTGCAGTTCGTCGAACCCGGTGAACGCGTCGACCGGCGGCACCTCCCCGTCCAGCAGCTTGGCAATCGCCGACCGATAGGCGGGCATCCTTCTCGCCCTCGGTGCGTGGAGATTTCCTCCGGCATAGACCCACCTGCCACTCGCCTGTCCGACCTCACCATGGAGAAGGTGCTTGTGCTCCGTTCCTCCGAACACGTCGTCGGTCGTGAGACAAAGTCCCAGTCTGTCAGAGAACAGCGCGGGCACGCGGAGAAGCCCGCTTCCCGTCATCGTCATGCCGAGGGTCTCCCTCTCGGTGCCGAACCGGGAGTGCTGCCATATCGGAGTGACGCATCCACCCGAGACCTCGAACTCCCAACCCGACCTCGACCGCCTCAGCTCGGATCTGATCTCGCCGCTGTGCTCGGGATCGTGCCGGACGGGGTCAAGCATCGAGGCCGATCCATCATCGAGCACCACGGCGACCTTCCGTACGGCCTCTCCCGCACCACTCCCGGACAGGAACACCTGAAGGAAGGTGAGCGTCGGATGCTCAACGACGATGGCAGGATCGATGTGGGATCCGTGATCGGCTGTTCCCCGGACGTGGTCGATGATGACAGCATGGTCGTTGGCCTTCACGCCCCTGATTCTCGAAAGCTCGGCAGCCGTACCGACGAAGGTCAGAGTTCCTTCATCGATCGTCTCGATGTCCGTGCCGTCTTCCATATGCCTGTGCATGACGCTTGCATGCGTCGAGTGAACAACTCTCATCCTAAAGCCAAGATTCCCTGATACAACTGATCGGACTTCCGGGAAACGCGCGTCGCCCGGTGATTTGGCGGCGTGTCCGCAGGAGCGCCCGTTCTCAATCTTGAGTCTTGATCCGGAAGCGCCAGAAATCAAGGATTCGAATTGGACGACCGTTGATGCGGCAATGGCCGTAGCTCCTAGGTCATCGCTTGGTTCGAGCGAGGCGAATCCTGTTTTATTGACAAGAACACGCTCACCTGAAAGGATCCTGCACATGTACGCAAAAGGATTCGACTATGACCAGTTTCCGTGAAGAGATCGAGAACATCACCCATGCCGCCCAGGCCGACATCGCTGCCGCCGCCCAGGCGGAACGGACCGCCGCCGCGCAGCGGCACAAGGCTTCGGTTGATGACAAGAAGTCGCAATTCTCCAAGTCTCGGATCGAGTCCCTCGTCAGAGACCGCGCCGCTTCCGGCTCCAGCACGGCGTATCTCGATGTCTTCTCCTTCGAGGACGATGTTCCGGATTGGTGGGGCGACGTGGCTCTCCACATCAAAGCGATCGCCTCCGGACTTGGGATCGGCTGTGAGACTTCGACCAGGAAGGTCGAGCCGACTGGTTCCGATCCACTGGTCTGCTACACGACCTATGAAGGATTCGTTCGGTTCGAGTGGAAATGACCGAGCTCATTGTTCGCAACGAGGACACCTCCATGCAGAATAGCCAGACTTCATCCGGCCCGGACACGCGAGACGTGGCCTGTGGATATCTCCTGCACGGCAGCGAGAATGTCGTGCGGAGGTTTCTGACCGACGGCGACGTAGCCGCTGCATGGCTCGGACGCGGAGAGGTCGTTGAGGAGGTTTTCACCGCTGCTCAGGTCGCCTCGATTCGGGCGGCTGACCTCGAGCGCATCGAGGAACTGGAGGCGCAGATCGAGAACGCGCACATGGCGGCCGCCGAGACCCAGCCGTCGTGGAAGCATCGGTGCCACGTCATCCTCGCCGCACTCGGAGCGGACTATGGCGATCCCGACTGGATTATGCCTGGCGACCTCAGGAAGCTCGATGCCGCGCTCGCCCGGGTTGCCGAGCTCCAGGAGAGGCTGCAGGAGAAGGCCCTGGGACAGGACAAGGTAGAGCGCCTTCTCGGCCTTGAACGAGACCTGCGCACGTGCACCGTTGTCTTTGAGACAGCTTTCGGCGAGGACGGCGGATGGCATGTGCGATCACTCGGATCCTTCAAGATCATCTCGTCGCACGCCACCCGCTGGGATGCCATCGCATCGGCGGCGGAATACGAGCGCGACGCGGAGGAATGAGGTGGCTGCCCGCTCTGCGAAGATCCTGATCCTGTGCGCATCGCTGCTCTCGCCGTCCGGGGCATGGGCCGGATCCCCGCCACCACCCTCGCGGCCGAGCGCCCCCACTGGAGTCTTCCGCTCTGTTGCCTTCCCGGTCGCATCCTTCCCGGCGATGCGCGAATGGAATACGGTCCGTCCCATGGTCGAGAGCGCTGACTTCCATCAATGCGTCAGCGCAAAGGACTGTGAGGGGCGAGAGATCGTTCGGCGTGCGCTCAAGGATGTCACCTCCGCTGACCTTGCCCGCAAGCTCGACGTGATCAACCGCACAGTCAACGGCCTCGTGCGCTATCTTCCCGACGCTCTGGACAAAGGTTCTCTCGATGCCTGGGCCTCGCCTGACGAGACGCTTTCCCGCGGAACAGGGGACTGCGAGGACTACGCCATTCTCAAGATGGCGGTTCTGAATGAGGCTGGCGTTCCGATGAAGAACATGTCCGTCGTTGTCGTGCGCGACACCCGGCGCAACCTCTACCATGCCGTCCTGGCCGTCTCTACTGACGAAGGCTACCGCATTCTTGACAACCTGAGAGACAAGGTGTCTTCCGACGGCGACTTCGACAACTACATGCCTCTCTATTCGGTCGGCGGCGCAGGAGGCTGGGTTCATGGTTCCATGCCTCCACGGGAGAGCGCAGGAGCCTCGTAGGCCCGGACGGGCCTCCTCCCGATGAGCGCGTTACGTAACGGCAAAGAGATGCGTTCGCGTTCCTCGTGGCCGCAATCCCCCCACTTCCCCTGCAGACAGGGCCATTTTCGCTGCGGAGGAAATTTTTTGGTCGCTTGCAAGTCACGACTGGGTCACGGTTTCGGACCGAACTGCCGCGGTTCGTGACCCTTCGACGGGGATCGCAGGCGGAACCCACCGAAATCAGGCTTTCCAGCCTCAGGCACGTCCAGTCGTATACTTACGCAAGATATGGGTCGCCGGCGCGCTGCCGGCGACTAGATATAGACGCTCTACGTGCCAACGTTTGTTGCTCTTTCTGCAAAAACATTGAAATTCAACCCTTTATGACAGTTTGCTGACCTCGCTCTCAGGTTTGCCTTGTGTCTGCTTGTGGTGGGCATTTTCCTGACCTCTCCCGGCAGTTGGCGGGCCTGTCAATTTCCTTGCTGGGGCTGTCCAAAATCGATGTTGAACCCTGCGCCGACGGAGCCGACGATAATCCTATCCAACGGCGTTCGGAGGGATTCCGTCGCCTAAAAATCACTGGACGAAGGCAATTGCCATGCGGCCCGCAGACGCGAGTCTTTGCGGGAGAGGCTCTGTCTCTGTCCGAATTCGGTAGCGGAAGGAAGAACGAATGACCGTCGTCGTATACAGCACCCAGAAGTGCGGCCAGTGCAAGATGACCTACAAGGACCTCGAGCGTCACAACGTCAACTACGAGGTCATCGATGTCAGCGGCGACGAAGATATGATGAACAGGCTGCGCGACATGGGCTTCAAGCAGTTCCCGGTCGTCATGGCAGGCGAGGAAAGCTGGAACGGCTTCCGTCCGGACAAGATCCGCGCGCTTGCAGCCTGATCATGGGCGCGCTCGTCTACTTCTCGAGCCAGACAGGCAACACCCACGCCCTGATCGAGAAGACGGGAATTCGCGCGTCGAGGATTCCGATCAGCCCGAAGGACGAACAGCTTCTAATCGAGGAGCCATTCGTCCTGGTGGTCCCGACCCACGGGGCCTTTGACGGAAGAGGCGCGGTTCCCAAGCAGGTGCTCAACTTCCTCTCGGACGGCGAGCATGGAGACCTGATCCGCGGGGTCATCGGCGGCGGCAACACGAACTTCGGCGAGACATACTGCCTCGCCGCCAGAAAGGTCTCCGACACGTACCGCGTTCCCGTCCTCTATCGGTTTGAACTGCGCGGCACGCTCAGGGATGCGGACAACATTAAAACAGGGATGGAACGGTTTTGGACAACTCAGCATTGACGATCAAGAAGATCGACCCACGCTACGACGGTCTCGACTACCATGCGCTGAACGCGCTGCTCAACCTCTACGACGATGACGGGAAGATCCAGTTCGAGGCCGACCGCGAGGCGGCCCGCCAGTATTTCCTGACGCACGTCAACATGAACACGGTCTTCTTCCACAGCCTGCGCGAGAAGCTGTCATATCTGGTGGCGAACGACTACTACGAGCAGGAATTCCTCGACCAGTACTCGTTCGACTTCATCAAGAAGCTCTTCAAGCGCGTTTACGCGGTGAAATACCGCTTCAAGACGTTCATGGGGGCGTTCAAGTACTACCGCTCCTACACGCTGAAGACCTTCGACGGCAAGAAGTACCTCGAGCGCTTCGAAGACCGGGTCGCCGTCGTGGCGCTGGTCCTTGCTCGTGGCGACGAGAAGCTCGCGACCAACCTCGCGGACGAGATGATCGCCGGCCGCTTCCAGCCTGCTACCCCGACCTTCCTCAATGCGGGCAAGAAGCAGCGCGGCGAGCTCGTCTCGTGCTTCCTGCTGCGTCTTGAAGACAACATGGAATCGATCGCACGCGGCATCAACGGAGCCCTACAGCTCTCCAAGCGTGGCGGCGGCGTGGCCCTGCTGCTCTCGAACCTTCGCGAGTTCATGGCTCCGATCAAGAACATCGAGGGCCAGTCGTCGGGTGTCATTCCTGTGATGAAGCAGTTCGAGAACGCGTTTTCGTATGCCAACCAGCTTGGCGCCCGAGACGGCGCTGGGGCCGTCTATCTGAACGTGTTCCACCCGGACATTCTCCGCTTCCTGGACACCAAGCGTGAGAACGCGGACGAAAAGATCCGCATCAAGACTCTGTCTCTCGGCGTGATCATTCCCGACGTGTTCTTCCGTATTGCCCAGGCGGACGGCGAAATGGCTCTGTTCAGCCCCTATGACGTCCAGAAGGTCTATGGCGTACCGTTCTCCGAAATCTCGGTCACCGACCACTACGACGAGATGGTCGCCAACCCGAAGATCAAGAAGAGCTGGATCAACGCCCGCGAGCTGCTCTCGACGATCGCCGAAATCCAGTTTGAAAGCGGATATCCGTACATCATGTACGAGGACACCGTGAACAAGGCGAACCCGATCGACGGCCGCGTCACGATGAGCAACCTCTGCTCGGAAATCCTCCAGGTCAACACGGCAAGCTCGTACAACGAGGATCTGTCCTATGACCACATCGGCAAGGACATCTCCTGCAACCTCGGTTCGCAGAACATCGCTCTCACGATGGATTCGCAGGATTTCGGCCGCTCGATCGAAACCTCGATCCGCGCTCTGACTGCCGTTTCCGAGATGAGCAACATCAACTGCGTTCCGTCGGTCAAGCGCGGCAATGATGAGTCCCACGCCGTCGGCCTCGGCGCGATGAACCTGCATGGCTACCTCGCCCGCGAGCAGATCATGTATGGCTCGGAAGAAGGTCTCGACTTCACGAACATGTACTTCTACACGGTCGCCTATCACGCGATCCGAGCATCGAACCAGATCGCCATCGAGAAGGGCGAGACCTTCGCTGGCTTCGAGAAGTCGAAGTATGCGACCGGAGAGTTCTTCACGAAGTACCTCGAGCGTGAGTGGAAGCCGGAAACCGCACGTGTCGCCGAGCTGTTTTCCCGCCACCACATCCCGACCCGGGAGGATTGGGCCCAGCTCGCCGAGTCCGTCCGCAAGCACGGCCTGTACAACGCATACCTGCAGGCTATTCCGCCGACCGGCTCGATCTCCTACATCAACAACTCGACGTCCTCCATCCATCCGGTCGTTGACATCGTCGAGACCCGCAAGGAGGGCAAGACTGGCCGCGTCTACGTCCCTGCTCCGTTCCTGACCGACGAGAACAAGCGGTTCTACCGCAGCGCCTACGATCTCGGCTGGAAGGCGACCATCGACACCTACGCGGTGGCCACCCAGCACATCGACCAAGGTCTGTCTCTCACGCTGTTCTTCAACGAGACGGCGACGACGCGCGACATCAACCGTGCTCAGATCTACGCGTGGAGGAAGGGAATCAAGACGATCTACTACATCCGCATCCGCCAGGAGGCCCTCGAGGGCACCGAAGTTCAGGGCTGCGTCTCCTGCAGCCTCTGAGACGGTCATCAAACGAAGAAACGGATAAACCAATGACCATTCACACACCCGTCCGCTACAAGGCCGTCAACTGGAACAAGGTCGAGGATCAGAAGGATCTCGAGGTCTGGAGACGTCTCTGGAACAACATCTGGTTCCCCGAGAAAATTCCTGTCGGCAACGACCAGCAGGTCTGGGCGAGCCTGACCGACGCGCAGCGCCTTACGACCATGCGCGTCTTCACCGGCCTGACGCTCCTCGACACCATCCAGGCAACCGTCGGCGTTCCCTCGCTGATGGAGGCGGCCCTGACGGAACACGAGAAGTCCTGTCTCGCCCAGATCACGGCCATGGAGGCTATCCATGCGCAGTCCTACTCGAACATCTTCTCGACGCTGTGCTCGTCCAAGGAAATCGACGCGGCTTTCGAGTGGAGCGAGCAGAACGTTCACCTGCAGCGCAAGGCGGCGCTGGTGTCCGAGCACTATGCCGGATCTGATCCCTACAAGCGTAAGATCGCCTCGGTGTTCCTCGAATCCTTCCTGTTCTATTCCGGATTCTATCTGCCGATGAAGTGGTCCTCGCGCGGACTGCTGACGAACACGGCCGACATGATCCGCCTCATCATCCGCGACGAGGCCGTGCATGGCTACTACATCGGCTACAAGTTCCAGAAGATGACGGCGAAACTCTCTCAGGAAGAGCGCGACGAGCTGAAGGAATGGGCAAACGAGCTTCTGTTCGCCCTCTACGAGAACGAGCTGGCCTATACGGAGGAGATGTACCGCGAACTCGGCTGGGTCGAGGACGTCAATGCCTTCCTCTGCTACAACGCCAACAAGGCACTGATGAATCTCGGCTTCGATCCGATGTTCCCCGAAGACATGACCAATGTCGACCCGGCGATCATCGCCGCGCTGGCGCCGAACTCGAACGAGAACCACGACTTCTTCTCCGGCAGCGGCTCGAGCTATGTCATCGGCAAGGTCGAGGCGCTCCGCGACGAGGACTTCGAATTCGATATCTAATCCCACCCTTTCCCCGGAAGACCGCCCGCCGCGTCGTCGTCGTCGGAAGGTGCGGTCTTCCGTCTTTTCAGACTATTCATACGAACCTGCGCCACAAGCGGTTCACAAGTATCGAATCCTTGCCCACAATTCCTCACAGCAGCACCTGGAGGTCACATGCAGGATTCAATTCATCAAGGCGTTCGAGCAAAGCCCGCGAAGCCCCTCGGTTCGAAGGGATACGGCAGCACGCCGCATCTCGTCGGCAGCCGCGTCGGACCTGCGGACAGCCATGTCGATCCCACGCTTGCACTGATAATGACCCGGAAGGTCAGGAACAGGCACGACAGGATCATCGTGACCGAGAAGGTCGACGGATCCTGCATGACGGTGGCCCGGATCGGCCGCTGGATACTTCCCGTCAACCGGGCAGGATATCTCGTGACCGACTCCCCGTGGCCGATGCAGCACGTATTCGCCGATTACGTTTCCGATCGCTCGAAGATGATTTCGTCCATCCTCTCCGATGGCGAGCGGATCGCCGGGGAGTGGATGCTCCAGGCTCACGGCACGCGTCACCTGATCGAGGATCCGCGCGATCTGTTTGTCGCCTTCTCGATCATCGGCCCGCGCGGGAGGATACCTTACGACGACTTCGCGTCGCGGGTTGACTCCGTCGGCATCCGTCGCGCGCACGTTATCTCCGACGGTCCGGCCATGTCACAAGCTGGTGCCGTAGCCGCGCTTGGCGAAACAGGCTTCCACAATGCGCTCGAGCAGCCCGAAGGAGCGGTTTGGGTTCTCGAAACCCGCGGCGAGTTCAACTGCATCGCCAAGCATGTCATTCCCGAGAAGGTCGATGGCAAGTATCTCTCCAGCATCAACGGCGGCGAGGATACCTGGAACTACCATGGCAAGGATTACCGCGTCTGATCTCTGGTTACTCGGCGCCGCCCGCCCGAACCTGGGCCCCGGGGATCTGCTTGTCCCCGAGGCCTTCTCTTAGGGTCAGACAGTCGCCGAAAGAGTAGGCACGGCGGCAGCGGCATCCTTGACGTTGGGATAGTTTCCGATGAGGTCTTCGCCATTGAACAGCGCCCAGGTGGTGGAGCCGTCGTCTGCCTGCAACGAGAAGGTTTCATCATGCAGGTAGGTCGCGAAGATGAAGCCCCTTTCGGTTTCCACCTCGATCTCCCAGTCGTTTTCATCCAGCTCCAACGAGGCGGCGACGAGCTTGTCGGACTGCTCGTAGCTGTCCTGAAAGAGCTCCAGCCCAGCAATCATCCCCCGAAGCCGGGTTGGATATTCGGACTGACCAGCCTGGTTGGGAACCGATAGCCACCACGAGCCGTTCTCGCGGCGGAGAAAGACAACATCGGTCTCGTCGGAGACCCATTCGTCGAAATCGACAGGTGCCAGCTTGATGTAGAAATCGCTGTCGCGACCGTCGATGTCCTCCCAGGGGTTAAACGTCAGCACCGGCATGGCAGCCGCTGCCTCGGCGGGAGAAGAGAACGATCCCAAGGATTGCCCGGCCTCGTCCAGTGACCAATGGTCGACTCCGGCAGGGGTGATCACGTAGCTGTCTTCTCGCCTCCAGACTGCACGGATACGCCCTTCGTCGTCTGGTCCGACGTTCCACACCCTGGTGGGTAGGCCTGTTGCGTCATCGATATCGGACATCGTTTTCCCTTTGGATTGCTAAGCACGGTGAGGCTTCGGAAGAATTGCGACATCCTCCCAGTTCTAAGATCATCCTACCGCGTATTGCCGCATGCGACGACATCGCATTGGAGCTGGTTAACCGATCTGTTTCGAGTGGCTCAGCAGCCGATTGCTGACTTGAGACGCAGCAGTGACCGCATCAAGCCGAAGACGGCGAGGAGGTAAACGGCAGCACAGAGTATCTTGGTAAAGGCCCCGAGAGAGGCAAAGGCGTGGCCTATTCCCATGATCCCGGCACCGAGACAAACCGACAACAGAACATGCGTGGTGTATTTTGCCGCGTGCTCCTGCTGCGTCCTGACCGGAGTCAAACCCAGGACGAGCCCAATGTGTTTCCGTAGTGTCATCTCAGGCGCTCCACAGTTGATCTGGTTCGTTCTCGAGCAGGACACGACCGGCCGCACGCGGTTTCCTCGCAATGGAAGCGATCGAATTGCGCGGATCACCGGAGACAGACCGCGGCCTTTTGAGTTGACATCGGATCGAATCCTTCATATCCCGACATTATTCAAGGATTCCGTAGACAGGCCCAATCATCAGGATGGAGTTAAGATGGCACGCATTGAGGCTGGAACGATGCTCGCTTTCTCGGGAGGAGAATGGAGCGACAAATGGACAGTCGGTCCCTTCGAGGTTCTGAGGGATTTCGAGCAGGCTGATGTCGTTGAGCGCTACCTGTCATCGATCGACGGGCAAAAAGATAAGTTCGGGCATGACGATGAGCCGAGCGAGGATGGTTTCACGGCGTGGCTGACTCTCAATGGATACATCGTAGATGTGGCGAAAGCCTTCTGTTGGTATCTCGGAGGCAATGGCTTCAAGCCAAATGTCTCCTGAGTTGATTCTCACGCTCCAGCGGCAAATCCCAAGCAAATCAGATCTTGAAGGATGACTTAAATGGGCAGCGATATCTGCATCGGCATGCGCCGCAAATCTGGGGAGATCATCAGTGCCTTGAGCTACTCACACGTCTTCGGACGGATACTGGTCGAGGCCGATCTCGCCTCCCCGAACGAGGACGAACTCGCGGTTCTGATCTGCGAATACCGCGACAGGGCGGATTGCGGACCACTGCCGACGGCTCCGTTCGGTTCGGGGATCTTGTTCTTCGACTTCGTGTCCGGCACGATTTTCGACGGGCAGAGCATCTCGTGGTTCCCAGCTTTCCGGGAACAGGACATCGTGCAGGCGCTGTTCGAACATCAGGAACGCTTCGATGCCTATGTCCCGCATTTCAACGAACTGCTGTCATTCGGCGAGCGCGACGGCTCTGGACGGATACCCAAGATCGTGTCGCGGAGTTTCTCAAAAGCTTCCGACCGTGCAGGCCTATGGCGGAACGTCGGCCTCGAGACAGCTCCGGGGATGATGTCGCGGTACGAGAATGGCGAGGAGATCGTCGTTGCCAGGGCGGAGGTACCGACGGGCAGCTTCCTTGCCCTCATGCTGGATCTGCCGACATGGAAGGTGGTGCCGGTCGCCCCCCGGAACGTCGATGAATGGGAGAGCGCGAGGGCTCAGTTCCGGTCACTGGGGCTTCTTGCGCAGGCGGACGAGGCCGCCTGGGATCAGCATGTCGGTGAGTTGAAGTCGGGGGGTTGCGAATGACTGACAGGAGGCTGCCGAGTTCAAAGCACTCCGGAAGATGGCAACACCTGCCGTTCTCGAACTCCTGACGAAGGAAGGATATTTTAGTGCTCCAGTTTGATCGAAAGATTGTGGCATGGTTCGCCGTCATTGCCCCGTTGTCCATAGTGGCGCTGTGTGCTGGCGTTTTCCTATTTGACCAATTGGTGATGAAGTGAACCGTGGGGCTAACGGTTTAGCTTTTCTTGGCTCAACTGAACGCCGTCGTTCGGTTCCTCAAACCGATCCATAAAGACTCGCCAGTAAAATCTTGAGAAGGATTCGACGATTGACAACTCCGAATCCTGGCCTCACGTTCTTTGTATGTTCGCATCCGGCGGTGTCCAGCACTCGATATGAGGAGAGCTCATGCTCACAAGACAGCAATACAGACTGCTCGCGTTCATCCAAAGCTATGTCAGGGAGCACGGCTATAGTCCGTCGTACGAGGAAATGAGGAACGAGCTGGAGCTTAAGTCGCGATCTGGAGTGCACCGCCTGGTTCATTCGCTCAAGGATCGCGGGTTCGTCCGCGTCCTCCCCAATCTCGCCAGGGCCGTCGAGATTGTCCGGCTGCCAGAGGGGCCATTGTCGGCTGATCCCCACCTGTCGGTAGCGGACGGCATGAGCTCCGCCCGTTTTTGAGGGCACTGAGGCCTGTTTCAACCCGTCGGCTATAGGTGCGGGACGGTGCCGGGCGGTTCGTCGCGGGGATAGCACAGTTCGTGCAACCGGAGCCTTTCTGGCCCGATGTCGCAGCGTACATACCACCACATCTCGTCCTTTGCCCAGTTGGCGGTGTCGACGCTGAAGTCCGGAACGAGATCGTCGGCGGCCGCGCCAAGTTCGGTCGTTCGCCATGGCATTCCCGCGGTGTCGAGCACCCAGACATCCTCCATAGGCGTGATGTCGTGGATCACGGTCGAAAAGAACACGCCGCCAAACGTCCACCACTCCTCTTCGCCCATCTCCTCCGCGGTCTGTGCAGTTTCGCTGTGGCGAAGGAGAAGGCCCTCGGCCGCGATCTGCTCGCGCCTTGAGGCATCCGTCGAGTGGTAGAGGAACCGAGGCGGGCCGTTGGCGGCGATCTCGTCGTAGTGATCCTGGAAGAAGTATGGATCGTCCTGCGTTGGCATTACCGCGCGAACATCGGCGATGAGGGCTTCCCTGTCTTCCGGGTCTATGTCGAGCACAGCGATGCGATTGTTCATGTGATACCCCTTCGATAGCAGAACTTCCCGCGGAGAGATGCCTCTGACAAGGGGGCTGAATCCGGAGATCGCGCTGACAGCCGGGGATATGCGCCGGCGCGGCGCGGCAAGACTTCCTCTGGACATGTCGGCTCATCAAGGTTTCGTTTATGGATTCGACGTCGAGTCTTGATTCTCCCGCCGGCGCATACAATCATGCTCATTGTGACTTTCAAGGATGACTTCTACCGTCATCCTCGAGAGTAGCGACCTCCTTTCGACGTGTATCAGCAAAGCCGAAACTCACGAATGGACGACACCTCAACTGCAAGAATTGACAACCGGAATTAGGAAAGGTCGTAACATGGTAAATCTCAACGCAAGCAGGAAGACCACGAACCGCAACAATGGCGGTGGCTACACCCCGATGGAGAACATTCTCGTTCAGGTGAAGGAGGTCTTCGAAACGGACGCCAAGAAGCCGAATCCGGAAAAGGACAGGATCGAGGCCTATCTGCTCCACGATGCAGCCGGCATCACCGCAGAGTTCGATAAGGACGGCAATCCGACGACGGTCATCTCCGCGCGAATCGACACCAAGGCCAAGGGTCGCTATACGAACCCCGACCCGTCGAAGACCCCGCTTGAAATGTGGGATCTCAAGGTCGGTCGCAAGAAGGGCACCAGCGACCGCATGGGCGAGGGCGGCCTTGTGGTTCTCGAGAAGGCCAAGAAGGTGGGCGACCGCGAGTTCGAAGTTGCCTTCCTCTATACCGCCCAGCGCAATCCCGCCGGCGAAAAAGAACTCGTCATCGAGAACGTCATGGCCACGGTCGCGCCGGAAGGCGAGAAGACGCTTGCCGATGGCAGCGTCGTGGGCAAGCAGGAGCGCCGCATCTATCTGGCCGAAGAGGCCAAGCTGGTCACGAACATGGACGAGCTCCGTGCCGCGATCGCCGAGAAGCTCGAGGACGCGCGCGCCGATCGTCCCTTCGCGATCATCCACGTCGTCGGCACCGAGGAGGCTCCGCGGGTCGTCGAGAACGATGACGGCACCGAAACTCCCCGCTATCCGTACGAGGCGAGGACCGCCACCGTCTACCCGGCATGGGAGAACAACGCGCGGCTCACTTCTGACCAGGCCTTTGATCGTTGGCTCGCTGCCGTTTCCACGACCCGCGACGGCAAGCCCGTCTACGAGCGCGACGAGCAAGGCGAGATCGTCAAGGATGCCGAGGGCCAGCCCGTCCAGGAGCTCCGCAACGGGGAGATGATCCAGATCATCAACAACTACCTCGGCGAGGAGGGGTTGATGTTCGAGGTGATTGGCGGCTTCACGTACGGCACCGGCAAGAACTCGCTGCCGAGCGCCAAGAACCGCAAGAGCGACCACTACAACTATGAGATGGACTGGGAGAACCGTGAAACCGGTGAGACCGCCGTCAACAGGGACACCGGCAAGAACTACGTCATGCAAGGCCTCGCACGGTCGCACATGATTCTCGGCCGCGTCGAAGAAGAGACCCAGCCGGGCTCCTACGGCCCGTGGTATGCCCAGAAGACGTACACCACGAGGTCGTACAACCCGCAGACCTTCCTCGAGCGCGAGATCATCACGCCGAACACGCCTCCGGCCATCGCGAAGCTGTTCCTGGAGCAGGCCGAGCGTCGCTCCAAGGCCAAGAACGAGGAGTTCCGCACCGCCCGTGGCAACAACGCGGGCGCGGTGAAGGAAGACGACGAGATCCGCGTCGACAACGAGCCTGATTACAGCGGCGGCATGGCAATGTCCCGCTAAGGCTCAGCCTCAACTAAAAAGCGGCCCCAAGGATTCATTCCTTGGGGCCTCTTTCTTTTCGGGCTTCGGTTGACGGATCCTTGGATTGCAGCAAGGATTCACCCATGACCGACAAGAGCGCTATCATTCCTCGCAGTGCAGCCGCGACCAGGCGGAGCTTTGGCAGGCGTTCGTCCGCCAATCCGCTCCAGCTCTGCGGCCACACCCCCTCCCCACAGCCCCCAAGTGCCTCACCCGCAAGGAAACTGGCGCTCCTTCCCCCGTCGAATCCACCGACCATGACGGACTTCAATTGGGCTTTGATGAAGGGAGCGGAGGCAAAGAACGTCAAGAAGGTTCTGGCGAACTGGGAGAGACGCAGGAAGCGCCAGTGTCCAGACGAGTGGCCGGAAGTGCTCAAGGCGTTCAAGGCGTCGACACACACCGTTCTCTACCGACTGACGCTGGATTTGGTGGAGGAGGCGGCCAAGGACACGGAGCACGCGCTAGGATCGGTCAAGGCGTATGAGGCTCGAAAGCACCGTGATGCCGCAGATGTATCGCCGGCATATCCCATCATCATGCTTTTCTACGACTTGATGGAGAGGCAGGGGCGCATCCCACGATGGAAGGATGTGCAAACTTACCTGTTCGAGCACCAGTCTCTCTGCCTGGCCTATTTCTACAAGGCTTGCGGTATTCCGGCTCCCACCTCCATTTCGCACATGTGGAAGGGTGAAAAGCTGCGGGCCATCCGTTTCCGAATAGGCTGCCTGTACTATTCCTTCCTTCGCGAGGTCCATACGCTCGTCGCGCTACGCGAAAGGCATGGACTGGATGCGCGGTATCACCCGCTGCAGGATGCGGAATGGAAGGCAGACATCCTGGTCAATCTGGTCCGGGTCGAACTCTTCCTCGTCAATCCCAAATACAAGGAACGTTGCGAGCGAGAAATGGCGGGTCGAAAGCTCGCCTGTGAGGCCGTCAATCCCGGCCTTCCCGTCGTCATAGGGGCAATGGAGCCAGGCACATGCTGGGGCGAGGCATGGCTGTTCTCGGATGAGACGATCGACGGACTCGCGCAGGACATCAAGAAGGCGATGATCGCCAACTGAGTTCCCTCTTTCATCCGCCGCCGCTAGAATCTTCGTGCGAATCCTTGAAACGAAAGTGCGAGACCTTGTCTGACGGAACCAAGAGAGCATGGGCCGACCTGCGTTACGGCGATTTCCACATCGTTTCGGCAAGCTTCGACCACCATCCGGGAGAGCCAGCCCTTGTGATCCGCGGAGAGGACACCCTTCTGCCAGATCAGGAGGAGATACTCAGCGCGTCGGGGTTCGTTCAAATCCCAGGCCCCATGACTGTCTGGGCGCGCTATGGCGGCGAGTTCAAGATGCGCGAGCTGCGCGACGTCTTTCCGGCGATGCGCGGACGGGAGCTGACCTCCTCCGACCGCATTAGGGTCCGTGGGCCGAACCCTCTCTCGACCAATCCGCCGACGCTTCCCGGTGCCGAGAAGGTGGCCGATAAAAAGGCTCCCGATGAGAAGTCCCAGGCCTCCCGGGTCAACGACTACCAGGTTGCCTACCAGCCTGCGAGCAAGCTTGGCGAACCTATCGCCGTCATTCCGAAATTTCTCGCGGAACCGACTTCCAAGGCGCTGGCGAAGTTCGAGGAGATCCACGGTTCGATCGATGAATTCGTCGCCGAAAAACTCGACGTCACCCTTTACGAGCTGAAGAAGATGCTGGCCCCGGAGCAGATCGATGCCGTGGGTCTCGGGATCTGGGCCACGGAGCGCGACCGCGACCTCATCATCGCCGACCAGACGGGTCTCGGTAAGGGCCGCATCCTCGCCTGCCTTGCGCTCGCAGCCATCAATGCGGGGAAAAACGTGATCTTCCTGACCGAGAAGGCAAACCTTTTCTCCGACTTCTGGCGTGACATCAGCGATGTCGGCGCCGCCAAGAAGATCGGCAAGCCGTTCATCCTTAACTCGGGCACCAAGATCAAGGACGTATCATCGGTCAACGGCGATGTCCTGTTTGAATCCATGAAGGATTCCGAGACCGCGAAGGTCGTAAAGAGCCTCGAGCTGCCGACTGGATGCAGGATGCTCGTCTCCACCTATTCGCAGTTCAACAAGCGCGGCTCGCCGAAGGCGAAGTTCCTGAAGGCGGTCGCCAGGGGTGCCTATGGACTGAAGGACGAGGCGCACAACGCCGCCGGAGACGATTCGAACACCGCCGACATGCTGGACGAGGCGTTCGAGGAGACGTGGGGCATGGTTCGTTCGTCGGCGACCTTTGCCACGAAGGTGCTGAACCTGCTGCGCTACAAGAAGGCGTTGCCCCCGTCCCTGCGCACGAAGGAGGCTGCCGAACATCTCGCCAACGCCGGGACGGCTGCGGCGGAGGTGCTCGCTGCCGCTCTGGCCGAGGACGGCATTCTCATCCGCCGCGAGCAGGATCTGTCCGGAATGGACATCAAGCTGGTCATCGATGAGAAGAATGTCGGTCGCAACAGGATCTACCAGAACAAGCTCGCGCCGATCCTGCGCCGGATGGCCCGGCTGCAGCGCAACGTGGAATCTCTCATCGACGCTAAGAACGAGGAAGCCGAAGAGGCCGGTGGCAAGGCAGCCAAGGAGAAGTGGTACACGTCGAACTTCGGCTCGCGCCTCTCGATCATCCGCAGGCAGTTCCTTACGGCGCTCAGTGTCGACCAGTGCGTGGAGCGCTGCGTCGAGCTCCTGATGCAGGACATCAAACCCGTCGTCGTCATCGAGTCGACGATGGAGGCGATGATGCGCGAACTCGCGGGCGAGAAGACCTACGAGGACGTGGAGGACGCAGCCGACATGCCGGAGAACGCGGTTCCGAAGGAGACGGACACTCCGCCTGACTTCCCCGCGGCCCTCAACCTCATGCTCGACCGCATCATGCAGATGAGCGTCAAGCGCGGCAAGGACGCGGAGCCTGAGAAGATCCCCGTCGAGGATCCCTACTTCATGCGGGACGCGCAGGCCATCCGCGACATGCTGGCGGACTTCCCCGCCCTTTCGCTCTCGCCGATCGATGACATCAAGGACCGCGTCGAGGCGCGCGGGCGCGAGCTTTTCAAGCAGGGACTGATCCCGAAGGCGTGGCAGATGGGCGAGATCTCGGCCCGCAGCATGCGCGTGCGCGACGGCAAGTACGAAAGCATGCCCAAGGTCGATCGAAACGACACGATCGTCGCGTTCCAGAACGGCACCTACGACGGAGCGATCCTGACCGGGGCAGCCTCGACAGGTCTCTCACTTCACGCATCCGAAAAAGCCCTGGATCAAAGAATCCGGTGCATGCTGGAGCTTCAGATCGCAAGGAATGTGCGCCAGCGCAGCCAGTTCTGGGGCCGCATCGACCGCCGCGGGCAGGTGGCCAAGCCGCTATTCGAAGTTCTCGCCACCGGCCTGCTCGTGCAGACGCGCATCCTGATCATGGAGAACAACAAGATCAGGGGCATGTACGCCAACGTCACGGGCAACGCCGAGACCGGGAAGGCCATGGAAAACGTTCCCGACCTGATCAACAGCATCGGAAACGTCGTGGCGCAGCGCATTCTCGAGGACCAGCCGCGTCTGGCCGAGGCGATGTCGATCGGCATGCGCGGAATCGATCAGGAAATGGCCGACCAGGAACTCTACTACATCAACAAGCTGCTCGGACGCTTCGATCTGATCGATGCCGATGAGGCGGACCGTGTCTTTGAACTTCTCCTCAAGGAATTCGCCGACGAGCTGGCTGCCTACATGGCGAAAGGTCGCTCAATCCGTGGCGTGCGCGAACTGGACGGCACCTGGAAGGAAGTGTCGCGCCGTCCATACGAGGATGGCGACGAACGCGATGGCGATGTGTTTGGCCGTCCGGTCGACCTCGTGGTGATGGAGGGAACATTCGAGCGCGAAACGATGTCCTCGGAGAAGGTCTCTGGGATCCTGCGCGCCTCCCGCAAGAGGCTCTTCGAGGAGACGGGCAAGGCGGCCGGGCCGTTCTTCGAAAAGCATGTTGCGGACATCCGCAAGCGCCGCCGGGCCGTTCTCACGGCCTCGCTCGCGGGGCGCTACACGTCCGTCGACATGGCGCTGAAGGACAAGGAGCACAATGCGGTGAAGGCCGCAGACGAGCGGCTGGAGAAGCTCATGAAGGCAGCCAGCATGCTGCAGCCGGGGCTTTCAATGTTTGTCCCTGCCGACGAGGGTGAAGGTGACCGTGTCGTCGCGACCATCCTCGACATCCGCGCTCCGGAGGATTCCGAGCTTCACCATGCGGGACGGTGGACCGTTCGGTTCGCCGTTCCCGGCGAGACACACCCGAAGGAGATCTCGATCGCAACGCTCCTACGCGACAAGGCATACGAGGTCATTCCGTCGCGGTCGTCGGAAGCGCTCACACCCGATCTCCGTGCTTTCGACAGGGCGCCTAAGGGCATCGTGACCGAAAGGCGGGAGTTCCTTGCTGGCAATCTCGTGAAGGCTGTCGCGATCGCGGCGGAGACCTCGTCCGGATCCATGGTGACCTATACCCGTCCGGACGGAACGCTGGAGCGTTCCGTGCTCGTCAGCAAGCGCGGCAGGCGTGCTCTTCTCAACCGCGCCTCCAAGACCACCGACGTGGCCGACGCGCGCACGATCCTCGACGACGGGCGAACCTTGTTCTCCGATTTCAACAACCGGACCGACGGCCTCGTCATCGAGCCGCAGCACAAGGGCTACCTCCTCAGCATTCCGCTCAGAGGAAAACGTTTCGACGAGGCGTCTTTCAAGCCATTCTGCCAGTCCTTCCGACAGGACCGGAGCATGCTGTCCGCCCGCGTTCCTGATGACAGCATCGATGACCTCCTCAGGTTCGTGCTGTCGCGGGGCACCTCGCTCCACTACGAGGGCGTGCCCGTCCCTGCCAACACCTCCTCGCCACCGCAAGCCCGGCCCGGCTCCAGGGGCTTTGGTGCTCGGGGATTCGCGGCACGCCGTTGACGTGAATCCTTCCGAGATGCGGCTCGAATCCTTGACTGCACGCCCCCGCACCGTCAGTCTTTTCTGACGTGATACGGAGTTCCTGCATTGATCGATTTCGCATACATTGCCGAAAAGCCGTCGCTTGCCGACAAGCTGGCCGCCGCTCTCGGAAGGATTAACAATGTTACTCCGCAGAAGAACAGCGGCTACTACACGGTTGGAAGGGACATCGTCACCTGGGTCGCGGGTCACTTCTTCGAGCCGTGGATGCCGCAGGACTACGATACAAGGCAGGCGACCTGGCGTGTCGACAACTACCCCTACTGGCCTGAGGTCTGGAAGAGGAAGCCACGCGAACCGAAGAAGGGCGACAGGGATCCGGAGTACGTCAAGAGACAGTCGGCGGTCGTAAAGTCGCTGATTGCCAAGGCCCGGAACATAGTCAATGTGGGAGACCCCGGACGTGAAGGGCAGCTCCTCATCGATGAACTCCTCGAGGAGTTCGGCTACGATCCGTTCGCAGGCAACATGTGGCGTGTGTGGACCGACGACCTGTCTGACGGCCCGCTGGAGCAGGCAATCAAGACGCGTTTCCCAAACGCGAAGAAGAAGCATCTGTTCGAGGCGGCGGTGATGCGCCAGCGCGCAGACTGGGTGCACGGACTCAATCTGACCGGACTTTACACCGCGCTCGCAAAGAATTCTGGCGCAAACATGCTGATCTCGGTCGGGCGGGTTCAGTCTCCGGTCCTAAAGCTTGTCGTCGACCGAGACCGCGAGATCGAAAACTTCAAGCCAGTAAAGCACTTCCTGCCGAACATCCTGTTCGCCCACGCAAACGGCAAGTTCAAGGCGGACTGGATCATTCCGGACGACGCTTCTGGCCTCAACGCCAACAGGCAGCTTGTGGACAAGGCGGTCGCCGATGCGGTGGCGGCCAAGGTCGTCGGCAAGACGGGCAAGGTCGAATCCTATGCGGTCGCCAAGAAGTCGAAGGCCCCGCCCCTTCCCTATTCGCTGGCGACCCTCACCAAGAAGTGCGCCTCCGCTCTTGGTCTCACCGCCGACGAGACCTTGAAGCATGCTCAGAGCCTCTACGATGCGAAGCTCACGACATATCCGCGAAGCGAAAGCGAGTACCTTCGCGCCGACCAGTTCACGGAAGCGCCCGGGATCTTGTCGGGCCTTGCGGGAGTGAAGGAGCTGTCCGGCCTCGCGAGTGGGGCGAACCTCAAGATCAGGACCAAGGCTTGGGACGATTCCAAGTCCAAGGAGCACTCCGGCATCATTCCAGCCAAGGAATTCTCAGCAAGCGGTCTCGCCAGGGTGTCGCCGATCGAAAGGGCGGTGTTCGATCTGATCGCCAAGCAATACATCGCCAACTTCTACCCCGATCAGACGTGGAACTCCCTGACCGCGACGATCGGTGTCGAGGGAGAGAAGTTCAAGGCGACCGGAAGACAGATCACATCCCAGGGCTGGCGCGTTGTGTTCGGCGCGGTGGACGACGACGAGGACGACAAGGACCAGGAGACCGAGCAGAACGTTCCTCAGATGACGAAGGGCGATCCGGTCAAGGCAGAATCGGGAGACATCGCCTTCAAGCAGACGACCCCTCCGGCTCGCTTCAACGACGGTACGCTCGTTGATGCGATGACCAAGATCTGGCTGTTTGTCACGGAACCTGAAGTCAAGAAGCGCTTGAACGAATCCGGCGGGCTTGGCACGGCCGCGACGCGGGCCTCGATAATCAAGACGCTCCTCGCCCGCGGCTTTCTGACACGACCCGGCGGAAACAAGAAGGGAAAGGTGTCCAACAAGGACGCCGTCACGCTCATTTCGACGGAAGCAGGGCGTTCGCTGGTGGACGTTCTCCCTCCCCAGCTAACCAGCCCCGGCCTGACAGCTCTCTGGGAAGGCCAGCTCTCCAAGATAGCCGATGGTCAGTTCCCAACCGAGCAGTTCTACGATGCCCTCCTGAAGACCGTCGCGAAGTATTGCGAGAGGGCCAAGGAGACCCCTCTGCGGATAGCGGGTGCGACGATTGATCCGCTGCCAGGCGACGGTGAGATGTGCCCGAAGTGCGGCGTCGGACGGATGCGCACGCGCAAGTTCACGAAGGGTGATCAGAAGGGCAAGCGCTTCCTCTCCTGCGACGCCTACAGCAAGGACGATCCAAATTCGTGCCGCCACGCGGTGTTTCCTGAGTCCGGACCCAAGAAGGAGGTCAAGCCCGCGGAAGGACATGGCAAGACCTGCCCGAAATGCGGCAAGGGCCAGCTCATCACCCGCAAGAGCAAGACCGGCACTGTCTTCCTCGGCTGCAACAACTGGGTCAAGGACAATCCGAAGCTCTCCTGCGACTACGTCGAATTCCTTGAAGAGAAGATCCCGTCGTTGCCGGGCGACGGCGAGACCTGCACCGCCTGTGGCAAGGGCAGGATGCGCACGCGCAAGTTCTTCACCGGAGAGCGCAAGGGCGAACGCTTCCTGTCCTGCGATGCATACCGCAAGGACGATCCGAATTCCTGCCGGAACGCGATCTTCTCGAACGACGGCTCCAAGAGGTCATCCGGGGGGTCGGGCGGTGCGAGCAAGTTCCCGGCCAAGGGTGCCTCCGGCGGCAAGTCGTCGTCGGGCGCTCGCAGATCGTCGAGGAGCTGAGTCCTTCGCGTAGAAGATTCAGCTTCACAAAGCCGTTGACCAGGCCGCGTGCCTGGCTGATCATTTTTCGTACCAATTGGAGGATGCGATGAAATTTCGAACCCTACTGTTCCTCGCCTCGACGCTGCTGGCGGCCCCGGCGCTTGCCGAGGAGGCTTCTTCTCCGGCTGCATCGCTCCCGCGCCAGGACGAGATCAAGGCGCAGAACCCGCTCGCTGCCCGCGAGCAGGCGCTGGCGCCCGTCCTGAGCTGGATGCAGTCGCTTGGCATCAAGCTCACCTACCTCGGTGACGAAGGTGGCCTCTCTGGCTATATCGCCGAGGACGCGACCGGAAAGATGCAGACCATCTACGTCACGCCCGACCGCGAACACGTGGTCGCTGGGCTCCTGCTCAAGCGTGGCGGCGACAACATCACTGGTGTGCAGGTCGGCGAGATGCGCGAGCGCTTTGCGAAGGCGGCCGAACAGTACGTTTCGAAGGATGGCGCGGCCGCAGCGGCGAAGGCCACCGGGACGGAGTCGGCAACGCCGCAAGCCAAGCCGTCCGAGGACAAGGACACCGGCGAAGCCGAGCCAGACCCTGCCCCGGCAACTGCCAATCCCGATGCCGCTGGCGCGTCATCATCGGGTGGAAATGACACCGTTGCGCCCGTCGGAAACGCAGAGGAGAAGGCCGATGCTGCCCCGACACCCGGATCCCCGGCGGCGGCTGCCAAGGCTGACCTCCAGTCATCCGTCTCGGGGCTTGCGCTTCCGGCGGCTTCTGGCCCCATCGCTGGTGCCGCGGGCAATCCCGCCGAGCTGTGGATCAGCAAGATCGACCGCGAGAAATTTCTCAAGTCAGCGTCCGAGGCACCATACTTCGAAGTCGGTTCACTGAGCGCTCCGATCACGCTCTACGTGATCGCGGACCCGCAGTGCCCGTACTGCCACGCTGCTTGGGACCACATCAAGCCGCTCGTCCAGGACAAGAAGATCAAGCTCCGCGTCATCCTGATCGCCGCCCTGAACGGAAGCGAGCCAAAGGTCCTTGAGATTCTCGCAAGCGGCCGTCCGGCCCGGCGCTGGATCGACAGCGACGGCGGCAAGAACCTGAAGCTCGAAATCGATCAGAACTCGCAACCGTGGAAGGATTCGATTCCATTCCTCGACATGAATATGGAATTCGCCCGCGAATTTGGCGTAGACAGGACTCCATTCCTTGGTTACGTAGGATTCGATGGTAAATTTTATTCGGCTCTTGGCCTTCCGTCCGACCTCGGATCCTTCCTGAGCGCGGCCGTGGCCCGATAGCCCCACCGATGGCCCGATGACAGTTCCAACGCCTCCAGTCTCTGATGTCCTGCGCGGTATCGAAGAACTTGCCGCGCGCTCCGGCGAGATGCTCGCCGAGGCGCTGAGCCTCATCGAGCAGGCGGCGCGGGCGGAGGCGGCAGCCATGGAGACGGCTGTGGCTGCTCTCGGCGAGAGCCATGCCAGAACCGTGGTGGATCTGGCCCGGATGCCCGTCGCCGCAGAGGTGACACGGGTGCTTCTCGCCATCCGTTCATCCGCCGACGCAATGCTCTCAGGCACCCGCCCGTCGTCCTCCATCGAGCTACCCCCTGCACCCAGCGCTGGACATCATGGCTCTCTCGTGCGCTCTTCGTCAGTTCCGCATCCCGACGCATCGGGACGGATCGACCTCTACGGGATAATGGTGCCCGCCAGCAGGTCGCAGGAGGCCTCCGAGGTCGTCGCGGCGGCAAGGACCGCTGTCGCGCAGAACCGCAAGGCCAATCCGTACGACCACTACCGTGGCAAGAACTCCTGGTGCAAATCTCTCTTCCTCGCGGCCTTCGCCGAGATATCCACCGAAGCCTCCCGTGTTCAGGTCGATGCCGCCCCCGCCCTCTATGAGGATGCGGCTCCCGCCGTGTCGCCGCGTCTCGCAGACGTTGCTGTCACGGAGGTCGAGGCGCGGCCCGCTGTCGCGCCCAGGCCTTCCATCGCTGGTTCCGGACCGCTTCGGGGCGCCAGACACGCAGCCGGAGAGCCGTCGCAGATGGCCTCCCGTCCCGCGGCGGCTGCGTCGCCCGCAAGGCTTCATGCCCAGGGCATCACCGCGCAGACGATCGAGGATCCCGGGACCTCGAGGCAGCCTCCTCAGCAGGCCTCCAACCGCCCCACTCGTTCCTTCTTCAAACAACGCACAAGGTAGACCATGTCCAAGCCGAATCTGATACTCATTCATGGCCTGAAGACTGCGGGAAAGAGCCTTCTCGCTTCTCCATTGATCGACAAGCATGGCTATCAGCGCGTGAAGATGGCCGGCCCGCTCAAGAACATGGTCAGGTCGCTGCTCGTTGATTCCGGCGTGCAGGAGTCCCTGATCGAGGAATACGTCGAGGGCAGCCTCAAGGAGCAGCCCATCCCCGAACTGTCCAAGAGCCGTGACATCTCGGCCCGGTCACTGATGATGACGCTGGGCGACGAGTGGCGGAACCTGCATGGCAAGGATCTCTGGGTGAACATCGCCCGCGGCAAGATCCGGCAGCATCTGGAAGCAGGACGCAGCGTCGTCGTGGACGACATCCGCTACATCTTCGAACTCGAAGGCTTCCTGGAGTTCAACCCGTTCAAGCTGGTCATCTCCCGTCATGGAAAACACTTCGAGCCGTGGGGCGAAGAGCGCCATCCCGGGGAGCGGCCGCTCGACATCAGCCACTTCGACTACCACTTTCGCAATGACGGAAACTCGGTCCCGGATCTTCATGCTGAACTGGAGAAGGTCCTCGAGATCCGCCGCCATTACGTCAGCATCCTCGCGGATCTGGCGGACGATCGCGACAGGGGATCCCACCTGCTCGCCGCGTGACGGGCTTTATTGTTGACACAGCCTTGGTCATGTGGTTCCTGAGAGCATGACCAAGGATTTAAGCAGAACTCTCAGTCTTGTTCTCAGGCACGCTCCTGAAAAGATCGGCATCACCCTCGACGGGGGTGGATGGACTCGGATCGACAAGCTCCTCCCGGCCCTGAAGAAGGCCGGACACAAGGTCGACCGTGCCTCGCTGCAGGCGGTAGTCGACACCAACAACAAGAAACGCTTCACGATCTCCGAGGACGGTCGGCTCATCCGGGCGGCGCAAGGCCATTCGGTGCAGGTCTCGCTGGGCCTCGCTGCAACGCAGCCGCCTGCGGTCCTCTACCACGGGACGGCGAGCGCGAACCTCGACTCGATCTTCGCTACGGGTCTGAACCCGGGTAGCCGGCAGCAGGTTCATCTTTCATCGGACATCGAGACAGCCCTCAAGGTGGGCGGACGGCATGGCAGGGCGATAGTATTGAAAGTCGACTGCGCCGCAATGCATGCTTCGGGGTTTGCGTTTTTCCGGGCCGACAACGGGGTGTGGCTCACCGACTCGGTTCCGCCGGAGCACCTGTCTTTCTAGCCAGCGGCACCACCATCCAGCGGCAGCTCGCCTTGCTGCTCCAAGGAACGGCTGGCCAGCTTTCGCGCTATGACAGCAGCCTTCGCGGCCGCAAGAACTTTGGCCTTCTCCCGCGAGGCCTTGAGCGCTCCTTCGAGCGAGCTTAGTTCTGAGGTGTCCAGGAGGTTTCCGGTTCGTTGAGCCTCCGCCCCGGTTCTTCCGGTCTTGCTACGCTTCAACGGGAACGGGTCGCCGTAGATCAGTTCTCCGTTCTTCCTGACCGTAGAAAGCGATATCGACGGGTTGTTGAGATGTTCCCGGCCGCTGGCGAGACTTGCTTCCCAGGACGCGAATTGCGGTTCCAGAGCCTCCGGGTGAACGATGTAGACTGATACGATGTCCCCACCCCTGAAGGCCGCGAAGATGAAACCCGCGGCCCGGTACTTGTTCAATGTCGCCACCGTCAGATGATGGGAGGTGGTGAAGCAGGGGTGAGCGTTATCGAGGTTGCAGGTCTTGAGCTCGTATTCATGGCCCATTCCGCACCGGAAATCGTTTCCAGTTCTTCCGGACACCACGCCCAAGTTCAGAAGCAGCTTTAGCTGCAGAACGCGCCTGCCATGGTCGAGATCGAGGTCCCAAATTTGGTGGGCCCCGCCGATCTCCCCGAGGATGTGATCCATGACTTTGCCAACAAGGGTCGTCTTATAATAATCGGGGTGCGGCTCGATCTCGTCACCGCAGACTGCAGCCTTCCTCGTGCACCGCGGCTGTGATCCCAGCAGCGAAATGATAGTTCGGGCAGCATCGAAGGCGCCTGCGTCCATCGCCATCAAATCCGACGCGATCGCGCAGACGGATTCCTCGCGTGAATGGTCGCCGCTGGGGGCGCTCATTTCCTCGAGTCTTCCGATATCAGATTTAGAGGTTGCCATTCTAGGATTCAGGGAGTATAGTGTCCGCACTGGCGCGGATGCTGGGATCCGCGCGGGAAGGTGGGGCTACCAATCCCAACGGTCCGATCCGCCCTCATCTTTCTTGCACTTTGCGCACATGCGATTGTGCGCGCCCTCGGACCAGAAGATCTCCTGGCAAGTCATACAGGGGCGTTTCTTTCCAACCTTGCGGCTGTCGAGTCCTTTCTGCGTATCCTTCGCCGGCGGCAACGACACACCAAAGCTCTTCCGAGTGACACGAATCCTTTCGAATAGGGCCTTTTCGCTTCCGAATTCTTCGAATTCGGTCAGCTTGGCCGCGACCGCGTCAATCGAGCGCCCGACATCGTCGGCGATCTCGCAAATCAACACCTTACCATCGCGGTCGGTGTTCCTCCTGAGCGAATCCTTCAGATTGTCGACATCTTCCGGTGTCCACTTCCTGCGGTGGCGTTCGTTTCCTTCGGTGCGGCGCGGCAGATTCTTGCGGCTCGCCATGGTCTGCACTGAAGAGGTTGATCTCTTCAGCTCCAGAGCGATCAGAACGATGCTCATCATGCGCGGCCACATGTCGAGCAGGGCCTGGATATGGCCGTCCTCCCAATCACGTCGTCCGAAGTCGCCCATGTCCCTACCATTCCGAATGATTATTGACTTGGTTCAATGTTCGGGGAGAATTGTTAGAGCCGTCAAGAAGAACCAAAAAAGCGAATCCTTGATAGTTCGTTTTTCAAAGGATTAGGGGCAGGAAATGAGTGGGAAAACAGCCGCACCGGCGGATAGAAAGGCGGCTGCTGCCGCAAAGAAGGCCAACGGCAGAACCGCCAAGGGTACCTCCCCGCACGTCGAGGCCGCCGCCGGCACGGAACTCGCGAGGAACGCCCTTTCCCGCGAGCGCTATGAGTTTCTCATGAAGGTGACATCGGGGATCGTCGGCCTCGCGATCCTGCTTTCGGTCTTCATCGTGTATCTCGCGACGCGCCCCGTCGAATATCGGTACTTCACCACCGACTCCCGCGGCGGCATACGCGAGATCGTCGCCCTGAACCGCCCCATCCAGACCGACGAGGAGGTGCTCAACTGGACGACGATGGCCGTTACCAAGGCCTATTCGATGTCGTTCGCGAACTACGGCCAGCAGCTCAACGACCTCAAGGCCAACTTCAACGATGCGGGCTGGCGCGGCTATGAACAGGCGCTCGAGCGCGCCGGGTTCCTGGACTCGCTCCTGAAGAACCAGTACGTCACCAGCTCGGTTCCGCGGAAGGCTCCGGTCGTCGTGGCCAAGGGCATCGTGAACGGCGTCTACGGCTGGCGGCTCCAGATCCCGATCATCGTCACGTTCACGAGCGCGAGCAACAGCAGTAGCCAAGAGATTAATGTTGAGGTTACAGTTGTTCGCAGGCATGAATCCGAGAACCCATCGGGCCTCGGCATCGCGCAAATCCTTTCACAGTGAGGTCAGGGGAATGACTCGCAGAACCCGTCTTGTTGCCGTCCTGGCGCTTATACTAGGCCTTGCGCCGATTGAATCCTTTGCGCAGGATGTGGACCCTTTGCTCCTTCCCCCTGCGAACTACCCTGTCACGGCCAATTCGGCTGCGGCCGGAAACCAGATGGCTGTAGCGCCGGCGGCTCCTGTCGATCCGGACGCAGCTTTCAAGGAGGCCCTCAAGGGGGTTGTTCCGCTGACCGACGACCAGGTGCGCAAGCTCCGTATCGAGCTCGACAAGATCGACAAGGCGCAGGGCCAGCCCCTCACCGCGGTCAAGCCGTCGACCCGATCGATCCAGGTTTCACTCCGGTCGGGCGAGTATCCCGCGGTGATCAACACGTCCCCCGGCTGGATATCGACAATCACGTTCTCGGACGTCACCGGCCAGCCATGGCCGGTCCAGTCGGTCACCAATGGCAACCCCGATGCCTACAACATCCAGTCCTCCGGCCCGGAAGGGTCGACCAACATCATCACGATCAGCTCCAAACAGGGCTACGTTCCCTCGAACATCGCCGTGACGCTCGTCGGGGCGAAGGTTCCGATTCTGATGACGCTGCAGCCCACGGACAAGGGCCAGGTCGACTTCCGCGTCGATGCCCTGATGGATCAGCGCGGCCCCAACGCAGCTTACGACATCATTGCCAACGAGACGCTGTCGCCGACCGACGACGCCACCATGCTGGCCTTCCTCGATGGAGTTCCCCCGTCGGGCGCGAAGCCGCTCAAGTCCTCCAGTCGGGACGTGCAGGCCTGGCGGTACAATGACCTGACGTACATCAGGACGGACAAGGCGCTCATGGCTCCGGCGCCCATCCGCAAGACGAGCAACGCCAGCCGCACCAACGTCTGGGTGATCCAGGAAATTCCCGTCGTGCAGTTCTCGGACCGCGACACTGGCCGCACCGAGTTCGTCAACATCAGCCGCCGCTAACGGCACCGGAGAACCATCATGGCAGGTTTTGGCAAAAAAGCCGTCGAAACGATTAAGGGCGGCAAGATGATCCTGATCCCCGTGGGGCTGGCAGCCTTCTTTGCGGTCGGGTACAGCTACATGACCGCGGAACCACCTGCGGCGAATCCTTCAAGCGTGTCCAAGGGGCCGATGGGTGGCCAGCCGACGCTCCAGGGCGGAGAGACGCTTTCCCCCCAGTACGCCAGCGAGCTTGGACGTGCGGACGAGCAGCGTATCGAACAGGCGCGAAACTCTGGTGGATCTGCCATTCCGACGATCCGTCCCGGCACGCAGGAGCAGCTCAACCCCGTGCCTCTCCTTGATCCTGTCAAGGATGACACGCCGGTGATCGAGGCCCCGAAGGTCGATGTCGCTCCCATCGTGCTCGACACGCCGCCCGCAGCGCCCATCCCCATCGTCGCGGCTCCGCCCGTGATGGCGCAGACGAACCCTGCGAACGTCGAGAACATCAAGACGTACATGTCGTCACTCCGTCGTCCGAATCCGGTCGCCGAAGTGACGACCTATGCCGATCCGGAGCGTTTCGCGCAGCAGGCCGCGCAGCAGACTTCCCCGGCGGCAGAGACCCCGGCGACAACGGCAACCGCCGAGGCCCAGTCGAAGGTCAAGCTGCCGCTCGCAGGCAAGATACTCTATGCGCAGATGGTGAGCCGCGCGGACTCCGACGCTCCCGGACCTGTGCTCGCGAAGATCGTCCAGGGCGAGTACGCCGGAGCAACCCTCATCGGTTCGTTCCAGAAGGCCGAAAACGCGCTCGTCATAAGCTTCGACCGCATGACGGTGGAGAACACCCGCGACGGCGACGAGATCAACGAGACCGTCGCCATCGAGGCGATCGCCGTGAGCACCGACTACATAGGGACTGCGTTGGCGACCCATGTCGACAGGCATCTCTTCCAGAAGATCGGGATCGGCTTCCTGGCGGGCTTTGCCGAAGGCTTCGGCGACGCCATCAGCCAGAAGGGCGAAACCACGATCAACGGCACCAATGGCACGGTGACCACGAGGACGGGCGACCTCTCGACCAAGGAAGAACTTTACGCTGCCGGCGGCAAGGCGGTCGCGAACACTGGCTCCATACTGATGGACGAGTTCGGCCGCCGACCCACGACGGTCCGCGTCGAGAGCGGCACCCCCATCGGCGTACTTTTCCTCTAATCCACTGCGAGCAGAAAAATGGCAGACAGCAAGAACAACGATACGGTCGACGGTTTCGACTTCAGGGAAGAGGATTTCAACTGGGGGAACGACGAGGGCGCCGCAACGTCGGCATCGTCGTCGTCCTCCGCCTCCGCCGTGTCCAGCGCATCGCTTGGCGACGACCCCTTCAGCGCGGCCAACGATGACGATGGCTTCGGCGGCAACGAAAGCTTCTATTCGCTTGAGCAGATGCCTGACGCGGATGGACAGGATACCTTCGCTGAACTCGGTGGCGACGACTTCGGCGACATCAAGACCGACGACCAGCCGGTCACCTACGACTTCGGTGCCGAACCGGACGAACTCCCAGCGGGTCGCGTCATCACCGATGCACCGACGACGTACGACGAGGTCGAAGACCCGTTCAACACGTCCTACCAGCCGGATCAGGGCGACGAGGAGAGCATCGACCCGTTTGCCGTGCCGGATGCCGCGGATGCCGCAAACCCGGCCGATGGAGCTGCACCCGCCGAACCGAAGAAGTCCTCGAAGCTTGTCACCTACGCGATGGCTGCTGCTGCTTCAGTCGTCGCGGTTGGAGGCATCTTCTACGTCATGCCGTCCTTCCTCGGCGGCGATGCGCCCGTCGACACTGCGCAGGTGCAGCCGGCACAGGGTCCTGCTGAGGCGTTCCCTGCCGCCCTGCCGACACAGAGCACGGCACAGCCGGAGATCACTCCGGCGACGGACGTCGCACCGACGGAAATCGCGCAGGCGACACCTCCCGTTCTGGCAGGTTCCGCCACGCCTCCTGCCGCGGAAGCCGTCCCCACCCCGCCAGCCCTCGATATTCCGGAGCTTCCCACGGTCGAGCCCACCCCACCTGCAATTGAAGCCGACAAGCCTACCCTGGCTCTTCCCCAGGCACCGGTCGGTACAGTCGAGGATCCGAAGCTCGTGATCCCTGAGAAGGAAGACCCCTTCAAGGATCTCGTCGGCGGCAAGGAGCGCGGCGGCATCGATGCGATGAAGGGCGATGCACCAGCGGCGGTCGCTGCGGCTCCAACAGCCCCCTCCGGTGAGGTGGCGGCGTTGTCGGCACGTCTCGACGCGCTTGAAGGCAAGGTTGACCGTCTGTCCGACAGCTTCGACAACTACGTCCAGACAACCGTCAAAGCGGCCGAACCCACTCCTGCTGCTCCGATCGTTGCGGCTGCCGTCGGCGATGTGACACCGCCCATGAAGCCGCCGATCATCGAGGGCGTTTCGCTGAAGGGCGTGGCGGGCGATGTCGCCTGGATCAGCACCAAGTCCGGCGTGGTCGAGGTCAAGTCCGGCGACGAGGTTCCCAATGGAGGCAAGGTCGTCTCGTTCAGGAACTACCGCGGTGACTGGATCGTCGTCACCACCGATGGCCTGATCGTCAGGCAGTAAGGAGCTACCGATGCAGAAGCCTCTTCGGCCCCTGGGTCTCAGCGTCAAGTGCTTGAACTGGCGCATGAACGATGCTGACGCGGCCGAGGCCGACGCGGAGTTCAAGGGCAAGCGCAAGAGCGCGCTTGAACGCGACCAGCACACCTGCCAGTTCTGCGGCTTCAAGTCGATGCACTGGCAGGAGGTCCATCATGCCAACGACGATCATGCGGACAACCGTCTGGACAACCTCATCACGACCTGCTCGTTCTGCCACATGTGCCAGCACATCGGTCTCGCCGGATCCCACAAGGAAGCCGTGCTGATCTACCTGCCGCAGGTGTCGCAGGCCGATCTGCATCACCTTGTCCGAACGGCGCTGATCGCCGAGCGCGCGCTCGACGTCATTCGCGCCGATCAGCGCTCGGCGCCGCCACTCATCAGGCAGCACCGCGAGGCGGCCGATGTTGCGAAGGCAGTTCTTGCCGCCCTCCGGTCGCGAACCGAAGGCGCCGAGAGGCGAATCCTTACGTCGGACCCCGCGGAGATCGCCAACGTCCTCAAGATGCTTCCCGACGATGCCTATGCGCGCCGTGCCGAAACGCTTGCGGGCATCCGCCTGCTCCCGCTCGGCAAGCGGTCGAAGGGGCACGAGGACATCATGATGAAACAACTGGATTCGTGGATGGCGACGGGCGGCCCCTACGCCCTGCTGAAGCCAAACGCCTGGCTCGGGGTGCTCAAGGCCGTCCTCGCTGGTTGACCAATTCCTTCGATTGTCGGTCTAATCAATGGACGGCATTCGTCCGGCATATTTCAAGGAAGGTCATAGGTGCATGTCAGACAGGGGAGTGAAGAAGTTCGGAGTCGTCCTGTTTGACGACGACAAGGATCCGGCCGGTGGCTGGGCCTATGTCGAAGGCGACCGGATGGCACGACGCATCACGTCTCCCGACGACCTGTCGACCGGCACGATCTGGTGGACGAACGTCACAAGCGACTACTTCTTCTTCAAGACCGAGCTCTACAAGCGCTCCTGGCTGCGTCACGACAAGTACCTCGTCGTGACCCACAAGGACATCATGCGCGAGTGGAACTACGACCCCGCGATGACCGACCCGGCCATCATCTGCCAGGTCACGGCCAAGTTCTTTTCCCGGATCATGGTGATCTCCTTCAAGATGATCAAGGACTCGCAGCCGCGGATCACGATGGAGGATGCCTTCATCGGTCAAACGCTGCGCGAAGATCTTCGCGTCGTCCTTCCGGAGGTCGAGTATCCCCGCTCCGAGGCGGCGTCGATCATGAAGGCCGATAAGGCATTCGCCGAATTCACACCCACGACGATGAAGTCCGTCAGGGATTCGACCTGGGTCATGGTCCGGAAACCGCGTCTGCTCTATGCCCTCGAAATGCTCCAGACCCCCGCCCCGCTCGGTCCCTTCGAGTTCATGTCGAGGAAGGACATCCGGGACGAAAATCCTGACCGGAACATGTTCGTCCGCCAGTCTAGCCGCCCCTGCATGGTCGAGCTGGCGCTGGAGAACATGAATCCAGACATCGCCCCGGTCTACAGCTTCGGCGCCGCCGCGGACAAGAACAAGCGCATCTCCAGAACCTGGGTGACGCACAACGAGTTCGTCGTGCTGAACAACATCGCCGAGGTCGATGTCAAGTCGGCATGGGTCGGACGGGAGTACGGAAGCCTGCTTCAGGAACTGCCGGATTCGGTCCGCGAGTTCCTGTTCGACAAGCTCAACGAGTTCTCGTGGTCGGCTGGCGTCGTGGCCGAGACGCTCTGGCGGGCGTGCTGTCTCAAGGAGGGACGGGCGAAGGCAGGCAAGCTCTCCGACGGCGAGGATCGCGCCGGAACGAGCTGGCAGGGTGCCTGGATCAAGGGAGCCGACAAGCTTTCCATGTTCTCGTCCTCCATGGATCTGGTGAAGATGGGCTATTCCGTGTCGTCCTACGGAATCGGCTGGATCCGTGCGTCGATCACCGAGGAGATGCGCGCCGACTTCATCAACGACGCGCTGGCCGCGGGCCTCATTCCGGCGATGACCGACATTCCGGAAGGGATGTTCAGCATCGATGACGACTTCAACTGGGGCGGCGACCAGAAGTCCAAGATGATGGCCCTGTTCCAGTCGGCGAAGAAGCGCGACATGCTGCTCAACCTCGACCGGGTGCCGACGATCCCTCCTGACAAGAAGAAGGCCTTCATTGCCGAACTGCTGAAGCAGTACCTGAAGCAGGGCATCTGAACCAAACCGGACCTTGATGGTCTTCCGCCCATGCCCTGACGATCCGTCGGTCTGATCCGAACGCTGCCGCGACAGGGTATCCGAAGTGCGATGCGACACCGATGGCCGCGTTGAGGGAAGCAAGGCCGGACCCGTAGTCCTCCTCGTAAGCACCGCCGTCGTCCCCTGGGCGTGCGTCCGCGAATTCGTCCGGCGGGGGCACAATGCCGAATTCGCGCAGCACCCTTCTCGCGTCCCTGTCGGCCCATTCTCGCGTCGTGTCGTACTGGTGCGCCAGCGTCTGGTACGGGCCGAAGCCGATATAGCGCTCAAGTTCATCTGGCGCCGCCATCAAGTCGAAGCCGATGCGTCGAAATGCATGTACTTGCGGAAATGTCTGGCCGCCTTGCTGCGGTGGACGCGCCCCGTCACGTCCCATACGACGTCTTCCGGATCGAGGCAGGCGACATGCATCAGGCAATGCAGGACTTCGCCCTTTTCGTTCCGGATGCTTGGTTCGCTCTTTTCATAGACGAGAAGAAGCGGCCAGCCCGTGTGGGCATGCAGGGCGCAGGCGAAATCGTGGCACGATCCTTCCATGTAGGTGGAAATGTCGCTCTTAGTCGCCTTCGATGGGAGGAAGCTCATTCCGGTCTCCGCCAGTCCCTTGCTGATGGGTGTATCGTGTGGCCGCCAGAAGGCAAGCGACAACGTGTTCGCCAGCGGCCGAGCCTCGATCCCTGGTCGTTGCTCCTAAGAGAAGCTCTCGCCGAGTTGCGGCAGCAGTGAAGCAGCCCCACAATTATTTCCTCCGATTCACTCCGCTTCATCCATGTGCGATGGTTCGCATCCGGGGCGGGCTGCTTGAGTTTGGACACCTTCCTGCTTCCCACGGACGCATTCTGGTCCGCTTTCACCACGCTGTCGTTGTGGCCGGCGATTTTGAAATGAATCCTTGACTGGCTGGAATCTGGAGCTTGTCGTGGGGATCTATTTCTATTCGATACTGATGACGTGTGTGGCGGGCGGGCTGACCTGGTTTCTCCTTAGTCGCCCAACACCGGAAAAGGTCGCTCTCCAAGCGGCCCGCCTGGCGGGCATACAGCGTGATGTGAAGTCGAAACAAGACAGCCTTTTGAACCTCGAGCGGGATCTGCAATCGCTAAAGGGCGAAATTGATCTCGCCCTTCGGAAAAAGCTTGTCTCGAATGCCCGCGAATCCGCGAACCGTCTCAAAGAGGAGGCGCGGATTGAGGCGAAGATCATTAGAGACAAGGCCCGCGCCGAAGCAACCTGGACCAAGGATGAGGCGAAGGCGCAGGCTGCAGCCATCAAGGGCGAGGCGCAGCAAAAATATGAGAACATTCGCGACCGGGCTGCCAAGATTAAGGCCGACATCAGAGAGCATGTCGGGCGATTGAAATCCGAGTGCAAAGAAATCGAGCAGAGCGCGCGAACGAAGGCCGGAGATATTGTTGACACAGCCAGACAGAAGAGCTCCGACCTTCTCAGCGCCGCCAAGTCGAATTCACTGGAAGTCGAGAGGTCGGCCACGGAGGCGGCGGCCCTCGTAAAACGCAAGGCCGAGGAAGAATCCGAAAACCAGTTGGCAGCCGCCATGAACAAAGTCCACGCGGCACTCTCCCTGGCGGCTGAGGCAAACAACTGCTCTCTCGCTGGAGTTCGTTTTCTCACAGGCGCCGACCAGCAGGCGTTCCTGCGCACATCAAGCTATATAGATGACCTGCTTCTTGTCTATGGGAATACAGATGTCGCGCACAAACTGAGGGAAGCTAAGGATTCGTGTACCCACATCCTGCAGACGGGTCTGGCGGTGAGAACTGGATGTCCTTATCCAGAGCTAGCCCAAAGAACAACTCGCCTTGTCCTTTCTTACTTCGACTCGCGCGTGGATCTCCTTATGCGTAGGGTCAAGACACTGGGCTTGGATGATCTGCTTGCGGGGATAATGAAAGCAGGGGCTGAGGTTAACATTGATGCCCCTGCCTTCTGGGGGTCGCATGTTTCTGACGAGTACGTCCTCGCCCGTGCCGAAGAGGCTCGATGGTCATGGCACATCAATGAGTTGAGGCGACTGGCTCAGGAAGAGCAGCGCGAAATCAAGGCCAAGCAGCGCGAGGAAGAAAAGGTTCTGCGGGAACACGAAAAAGCCGCTCGCGATGCTCTCCGAGAGCAGGAACAGATTCTTAAAGCCATTGAGAGGCACCAGCTAGAGGCACAGCGCCGAACGGAAGAAATGGAGCGCGCTTTTCAATCAAAGCTGGACAGCACTCGCGCGGAGCGTGAGTTGTTGGAGAGGGAACAAGAGACCTACAAGGCTGACCAGGCGAGCAGGCTCTCGGAGTTGGAACAAAAGCTGGCAGAGGCGGAAGAGCGCGGCCGTCGAGAGCTATCGATGGCGCAGCAGACCAAGGCTGGCAATGTCTACGTCATCTCTAATGAAGGATCGTTTGGTGCCGGAATTTACAAGATCGGCATGACCCGGAGGCTCGATCCGATGGACCGTGTCCGTGAACTCGGCGATGCCAGTGTTCCCTTTACCTTTGATGTGCATGGCATGATCTGGAGCAACGACGCGCCGGCCTTGGAGAGCAAGCTTCACAAGCTTTTCGCAAAGCATCGGGTGAACAAGATCAATTTTAAGAAAGAGTTCTTTCGGACATCGGTTGCGGAGATTCGGGAGGCGGTCGAAAAACTCGGGTTCGAGTCGACGTGGACAATGGAAGCGCAGGCGGTTGAATATTTCGAGACGCGGCAACTTAACGCCAAAATTGACGAAGATCCGGGTTTCTGGGAGCGCTGGCTGGCAAGCGTTGGGCGACTGAAGCTTCTGGAAGCCTCCGTCGATGACGACGAGACGCTTACGGATTGATGCAGGTGTCGTGGACTAGACCTCCTCGGACACCTGCGTCACCCCATCGATCGACTTCAGCGAGTTCTCGGCCGCCTGGTCTATGACGTACTTTCCCTCGAGCGCGATGTTGGTCTCCGCCTCGCCGACTTTGAGAGTGATGATCACGGGAACGGCCTGGGGCGCTTCGTCGTCGCGAAGCCGTCCGACAGCGGCGTTGATGTCCGCGGCCTTTCTCTTGATGCCATCCATCTTGGTCATGAGCCGGATCCGCTCGAGTTCCTGCTCGGGCATCTCGCCTTTCTCGAACAGAGCGACGGCATCGCGAACCTTGTGGGATTCCTCTGCCGACGGCATGACGCTGTCACGGTCGACGATGATGCGGATGCGTCCCCGCTCCTCCGACATCAGCGTCTCGGCATCGTAGGCCTCGTCCCCGTAGATCGACACGGAGCTGTTGTCGCGGATGACGACACGGCCGAGCACGACGACAGGCCGTCTGGCTATGGTGGCGTTGCGCAAAGTTTCCTGCAGGTTCTCGAGCTTCTTGCGGTCTCCGGAGAACCATACGGTGAAGCTGTCGCTCTTCTCGGAGAAGTCCGCGACGAGGTAGGGGTTCCCCTTCTTGCTGATGCCGGAGCGGTAGTTGTCGACGAGACCTGCCAGGCGCTTGTCGTTCAGTTCGGCGCGCCCGTTCTCCTTCATCCATTGGATGAGGGACCCCTTCCGCTTGACCTTGATCTTGCGGAGCTTGGATTCGTAGCGCTCCATCGGATGTTCGCCGAAATAGAAGCCGACAGCCTTGAATTCCCGATCGACGCGGTTGCCCCATTCGGGGATGTCTGCAGTCTCTGCCGGCACCGCGATCTCAAGCTCCCCGCCGAACAGATCGCCCTGGTTGGGATTGACCTTCCTTCCACCGCGCGACAGGAAGCCAAGGACGTTCGCGGCCGAAGCCCGATTCTTGGCCAGCATGTCGAAAGCGCCGGCCTCCGCAAGCTTCTCGAACTGGCCCTTGTTGAACTGGGTTCCTGCACGCTTGTAGAAGTCTTCGAGGGACTTGAACGGCCCCTTGGAGCGCGCCTCGAGCATGATCGGCATTTCCGCCGAAATTCCCTGGATCGCCATGAGGCCGAAACGCACGCCGAACTTTCCGGGCTGGTATTCCTGCGGCTTGAACCTCGGATATGACTCATTGATGTCGGGCAGCAGCATGGGCACGCCTACTGCGTCCATGTCTTCCTTGATCTTGGCCATGCGTTCCGGCTTCTCGACTTCGTATGTCAGGAAGGCGGCGAAGAACTGCGCCGGGTAGTGACGCTTGAGATAGGCGGTGTGATAGGAGATCAGCGAGTACGCGGCTGCGTGGGACTTGTTGAAGCCGTAACCTGCGAACTTGGCGATATGGTCGAAGAGATGGTCGGCCGCCTTTTTGACACGCTGTTCGTCAAACGGCTCCGGATCCTGACCTGCGGCTGCAGCTTCCGCCGCAGCCGCAGCCTTTTTCTTTGCCTCGTCGACCGCTCCCGCCACGAACGCGACGCGCTGCTGGATCATCTCGGCTTCGATCTTCTTGCCCATCGCGCGGCGCAAGATGTCGGCCTTGCCGAGCGAGTACCCGGCGACCTTCTGGGCAACTTGCATCACCTGCTCCTGATAGACCATGATGCCGTGGGTTTCCTCGAGGAATAGCTTCGTCTCCTCCACGGGTTCCGGGTACTCTGGCTTGGCGACCCCATTCTTGCAGTCGACATAGTGGGGAATCATGTCCATCGGCCCCGGCCGATAGAGCGACGTCATCGCGACGAGATCCTCGAAGCGGTCCGGCTTGAGGGCTTGGAGCCACTTCTTCATGCCGTCGGATTCGAACTGGAAGATGCCGTTGGTCTCGCCGCGGGCAAGCATCGCATATGTTTCCGCGTCATCGAGCGGCAGCAGGTCAAGATTGATCTCCTTGCCCGTCGTGTTCTTCACGTGTTCCACTGCTTCGCGCAGCACCGAGAGTGTCTTCAGGCCGAGGAAGTCGAACTTCACCGCGCCTGCGGGCTCCACGTCCTTCATGTTGAACTGGGACACGCCCATCTGCTTCTTCTCGTCCCATCCGACTGCGCAGATGCTGGTCATCGGAACGCCAGTGATGAGCACGCCCGCCGCATGCGATCCGTTGCTTCGGAAGAGACCTTCGATCTTCATCGCGTTGTCGATGAGAACCTTGTACTTGCGGTCGGATTCGACCATCTCGCGGAACTGCGGCGCATCGTCGTCCGCGAGCGCATCCTTGAGCTTCTTCGGCTGCTGCTTCTCCATCGGGATGAGCTTGGTCAGACGGTCCATCTCGCCGAAACCGTATTCTCCGAACTCGTCGGAACGAGCGACGCGGCCGACATCCTTCAGCGCAGTCTTCGACTTGATCTCGCCGAAGGTCGCGATCAGTGCCACGTAGTCCATGCCGTACTTTTTCAACACGTACTGGATGACTTCTTCGCGTCGATCCTGGCAGAAGTCGATATCGAAGTCCGGCATCGAGACGCGTTCCGGGTTGAGGAAGCGTTCGAACAGAAGTCCGTGCGGGATGGGATTGATGTTGGTGATCTGCAGCGCATAGGCGACCAGCGACCCCGCACCGGAGCCGCGGCCCGGCCCCACCGGGATGCCCTGGGCCTTCGCCCACTTGATGAAGTCGGAGACGATTAGGAAGTAGCCCGGGAAGCCCATGCCCTCGATGATGCCCAGTTCGAACTCGAGGCGCTTGCGGTATGACGCGTGCTGATCCTCGGGAATGAGCATCAGACGCAGGCGCTCATCGAGTCCTTCGCGGGACTGCACTTTCAGTTCCTCGGCCTCGGTGCGGCCAGTTCCTGCATCGAATGGGGGCAGAATCGGCTCGCGATACTCCACCTTGAAGGAGCAGCGACGTGCGATGTGGGCGGTGTTGTCGACGGCGTGGGGGATGTCCTCGAACAGCGCCTTCATCTCGTCGAGCGTGCGCAGGTAGAAGCGGCGCTGGGTCTTCGACTGGATGCCTTCGTCGCTAAGCTTGACGGTGCCCTGGCTTTCGACGGCCTTCAGGATCTCGAAGGCGTCGTTCCTGCTCTCCACGGAGTACCATGCCTCGCTTGCGGCCACGAGCGGGACTTCCTGGGAGTAGGCCATGTCGATGAGCTTTTCCTCGATGGACACCTCGTCGGCATCCTCGTCGCCGCAGCGCGCGACCTCGACATAGAGCCGATCGCCGAAACGCTGTCTGAGGTAGTCCAGCAAACCCTCGGCATCCTCGTCCCGGCCCTTCTCGAGGAAGCGCCACAGGCATCCGTCGCGTCCGCCCGTGAGGGCGATCACGCCGTCGAGATAGTCCTCGAATACCTCCATGTCGATGATGCCCTCTCCCCCCTTTGTCCCGTCATGGGGGCGATGGCCTGCCGAGAGAATGGCGCAGATGTTCGCGTAGCCGGTGGCATTCTGCGCCAGCAGGATGATGCTTCCGCGCAGTCCGTTGTCGTCCAGCGCGAACCACAGCTTGGTTCCGATGATCGGCTGGATGCCCTTCTCCGCGGCCTCCTTCGAGAATTGGAAGGCGCCGTACATGTTGCCGTCATCGACGAGCGCCATCGCCGGGATCGATAGCATCTTCGCGCGGGCCACCATTTCCTTGACCTTGCTCGCCCCCTTCGAAAGCGAATAGTCCGAGTGGACATGGAGCTGGGCAAAGGCTCCCGCTGGCAGTCCGCCGGTCGGTCCGGATACAATGGTGCCGTCGTGCGGAACTGTCTGCGTGAAGGATTCGCTCATCTGATCTCTCGTGCTCTGGCAAGGATTCGAAGATATGCCGAGGTCGCGGCAAGGTCGATATCCTTTTAATCCTTGACACGTAAGGACTGATTTGGTCAACAGGATAGGCAAGGAGACACCCGATGGAAATTCTTCAAGGACTCGATGCCGACCAGGAGCTTGCCGCTCGTTCGTCATCAAATTCTTCCCTCATCACCGCCGGTGCCGGCACGGGCAAGACCAGAACGCTGACGGCCCGCATCGCCCATCTGATCGTGGAGCGGGGGATACCTGCCGACCAGATCGTGGCGGTGACGTTCACCAACCGCGCCGCCAACGAGCTTCGCGAGCGCATCGTGGCCAACCTCGGCTCCCTCGCGACTGGCTTGCGTCTTGGAACGTTCCACGGGCTGTCCAACCGCATTCTCCGACGGCATGCAGAATATACCCGGCTGCGCTCCGGGAATTTCGAGATCGTCGATGAGGACCAGTCCAAAGAGCTTATGACGGCCGCTGTCCGTGTTCCCGGCGCTTTTGGTGTCTTTACTCCTGATCCGGCTCTTTCTGAGTCCGAGAACCTGGCGATGTCGAAGGAATTCGAGTCAAATCTTCGCGGCTTCGCGTCCCGCGCACTGCGTCAGGTGTCTCTGTGGAAGGCATGGGGACTCCCGGACGAGGAAGCTGGCGATCCGTCGCGGTCTGCCCGGAGCGAGGATGAAGAGCGCCTCGCCGCTGCATACTGCGCGTATCAGTACGAGCTTGAGTCGAGGAACATGGTCGATTTCGGCGATCTGATCCTCAAGACGGTGACGCTCCTGAAGAAGCACGACGACATCCGGCTGATCGAATCCGGCCGCATCACACACATGCTCGTTGATGAAGCCCAGGACGCGGACTATGCGCAGGTCGAGTGGGTGCGCCTTCTGACTTCGGTGCACCGAGGCCTGACCGCCGTCGGTGACGAGGATCAGAACATCTACGGCTTCAAGGGTGGCTATCCCGGGGCGATGAAGGACATGGCGTGGCCCGGTTCCACGGAATTCACTCTTAGGACCAACCGACGCTGCACCGAGGAGATCCTGAAGCCCGCCATCACCATCGTCGGCTACAACCGCCGAAAGGGTAAGAAGGAGCTCTTCTCCGGCCGCCACGGCGCTCCTGTCCGGTCGACGGGACATCCAACGGATGCAAACGAAGCGGCCTGGGTCGCCGCCCGCGTCGCAGAACTCATCGAAGGAGGGGCGCGCCCATCCGAAATCGCGATCCTTTTCAGGACAACGTTCGCCATGGCTGCTTTCGAGGAGGCGCTCGCCCGGAAGGGGGTTGCCGCGAAGGTCTGCAGCGGGACCTCTATGCTCGAGCGCGAGGAGGTGCGCGACGTGCTGGCGCTTCTGCGCCTCGCCCTCAATCCCTTTGACGACCTGTCCTTCGTGCGCGTCGCCAGCAAGCTTTCGAAGGGCCTCGGAACCGTGGCGGTCGACGCCATCGCCGAGCTTGCAAAGTCACGCGACATTCCCATCCACGAAGCCTGCCTCCTCGCCTGCGATCCGGTTTCAGGCATCGCGCTCAAGAAACAGGGCCGCACTTCGGCTTCACGGCTCGCGTCGGCGCTGCAGATGATGGCCGAGGAAGGCAGGTGGGGCAGCCAGCCGTTCGACATCATCTCGACAGCTCTGAGGGAGACCGCGTACGTCGACGTTCTGTCAACGTCCGAGGATGCGGCCGACCGCAAGGCAAATGTCGAAGCCCTGCAGCGCCTTGCCGAAGGCTTCCAGGATCCGGCCGCCTTTCTTCAGGAAATGGCGCTCCTGACCGACATCGAGGACATGTCCGAAGCTGACCTGAAGAAGGTTCGCCTCCTGACAATCCATGCCTCGAAGGGGCTGGAGTTCGACCACGTCTTCTGCCCGGCCTTCGACGACGGGGTCATGCCGAACCAGCGCGCTGTCGACGAGGGCCGTCGAGGGAAGCCGGGTGATCCCTGGAACGGCCCTCAGGGAGGCGGACTGGAAGAGGAGCGCAGGCTGGCGCACGTTGCCTTCACCCGCGCCCGTCATACTCTCGATGTAAGCTTCCCCTGGCAGCGCCGCAGCCGGATGCAGAAGTCGGCGAAGAAGTCGAAGTCGGGTGGCCCGTCGAGCTTCCTTGAGGAATGCGCGTTCGCCTGGCAGGAGGTTGGCCCGGCGGCGACTGCGGATCTGGGGCTGAGGAAGGCGACGAAGAAAAGCCGCGCCGAGCGGCTTGGATTCGATCGCGACTAGGGGAGTGTCTTTTTGACTGGTCCTGCCACCGAAGATTTGAGGCAGTCCTCGGCCAGGCATCCGCATTCGTTGGTCGGCGGAATCGGGATCCGGGGACTGCTGTTCTGACAAACATGGCCGGAAACCGAGGTGGACTGGTCTCAGGAGTGGCCCACAAGACGCGCGAAGTGTCCGTGGGTCTGCGGAAGGACTCCCGAGGAGATGGACGACTTGATCTTGTATCGGCCGTCCGGTCTCATCTCGAAACGCTCGACATCCCAGTCTCCGAGGTAGTTCCGTCCCGTGACGGTCCAAGTCTCGCCCCAGTATTCGACCTCCCTGCCCGTGATGTCCATTCCATCGCCAAGCAGCACTTGTTCGAGTTTTCCTGCACACGGAATGTTCGGCATCGGCCTTCTCCTGAAATTCCCGGTTCACGACAGCGTTGGCAAAAAGTTAGGCGACGGTTTTGAATTGCGCAAAAGACGACAATCTCTGTGCGGCAGACGGTCCGTCGGGATGGTGGAGGTTTCCAACCGTAAAACCTGACTACGGGTTTGCGGGTCTGATTATCACGCTCACCGATGGCTTCGGCCCGCAGATCTTCTCGACCTTCTTGCGCACGATCAGCCTGTCGTCGGTGAAGACGATTTCGTTGAGAGCGTCGAGCACGGCCTTCTGGAGATTGTCGCCGTCCCCGTCGAGACCCGAGGTCGGCCAGGTCGTCGGGTCGCCCGCGAGCGTGAAGACGATGTCTGCCTCGAGCGGAATGTCGAACGGTTTTCGACGGCTGGTCAGCATCAGCTCTTTCGCAGCCGCCTCGAGAAGCTTCTCGTATTCGAGCGTTCGCTCCGGAGTATAGGTGTGGATTGCGCCCTTCGTCGCCATGGCCATGAAGGTGCCGAGATTGCCCGACGCGCCGATGAACGCCTTCATCAGAACCTCGCGGTCAAGCGCGGAGCGCGGACGCTCCTTCGGCCTCGGGTCGTAGGGGAGCTCCATGTTCATGACAAACGGCTCGGCAGCATAGGTTTCCCGGGCATGCCGATTGCGGCCCTCCGAGGCCGATGCCGGATCCTTCACCTTGCTTGATTTCGGGGCGCGCTTCTTCGTCATCTTGCCGTCCGGCTTGATGTTGAAAAGCTTCCGTGCCTGGGCCTCGGATATCCGCATGGATTCGTCTCCTACCTCAGTCCTGCGGTTTTGTGAGCCCCTCGCAGAAGCTCTTTCGACGCATCGGCGGTTCCAAAGCTCAATCCAGGTACGGCAGAAGCCGGGCATTCCGCCTTTTCCCACGCGAGTCCTGCCAGCGCCGACGAGAGAGCGGCATGCCTAAGTTCGCCGCCCGTCTGCGCAAGCCTGACGGAGATGCCTGCCTCGACGATGGCAGCTCCCGCAGCGCGGCAGCGCCACGATAGCGGCGTGTGCGCACCAACCTGGATGACCACGCTCTCGGCGGCCGCTCTGTAGGGGTGCTCGTCGGGCGACTCCCATGGCACCAGGGAGCAGGATGCCGCCAGGCAGGCGAGGGAGACGAGTGCAGCGGCTCGGAGAAGCAAAGGATTCATTCGATTTGACATACCCTCCAGATCCATGGATTTTGGATTCCCATCCTCAAAGCTGACTTGAATCCATCATCCCCAAGGATCCGAAATGTTGCAACACGAGCGCGACGACCAACTTCAAAGTTCGACCGCACTGCAGACACCTCAGAGCGGGCAGCGCATTGTCGTGCTCGACACCGAAACGACCGGTTTCTACGCCAACAAGGGCGACCGGGTGATCGAAATCGGCGCGGTGGAATTCATCGGAAGCCAGGAAACAGGCCGAACCTATCACCAGTTGATCAACCCCATGGGGCGGCGCGTCGACCCGGGCGCACTCGAGGTGCACGGACACACCGACGAATCTCTGAAGGACAAGCCCTCCTTCAGGATGATCGTCCAGGGGTTCCTCGATTTCATCCGCGGCGCGAAGCTGGTCATCCACAACGCGAAGTTCGACATGGGCTTCCTGAACGCCGAGCTTGAGAAGCTCGGGCTTCCTCCGCTGGACAACGAGGTGGTCGACACGCTGGCGGTCGCCAGAAAGCTCTATCCGGGGCAGAGGAACACGCTCGACGCCCTCTGCAACAGGCTCGGTGTGGATAACTCCGGCCGTACCCGCCACGGCGCTCTGATCGACGCCGCGCTGCTTGGCAGGGTCTTCATCAAGATGACCCGCCTCGACCAGCTCCAGCTAGGCGAGAGCCTTGGGGATGACGGCGAGCTCGGCGTGGCCAACGCCCCGAAGGCAGTCATGCTTCCGCGGAAGATCCGTCCGGCCACGGCGCCCCTGCACGCCACGGCCGAGGAGGTCGCAGCACACGAATCCTTCGTTCAGAAGAAAATCAAGGATTCCGTGTGGGAGAAATTACAGAAAACTCTGTTGACAGCCTGATATCTGCCGGGCTTATATCCGTCTCAAGGATTCACTTCATCACCCACAAGGATTGGAGACGGAATGTCGCTCATCAACGACCACACCGACCGCCAGATCGAGGATTTCAGCCTCACCAGCCCGACCCTGGCAGCAGCCGCCGCTGAGTCGCTGCAGGCGATGGCGCACAACAGGGTCAGACAGGCGGAACGCGTCGCCGGCGTGATCAAGGAGCTGCGAGCGGAGATCGTTGATCTAGAGACCGAGAACGTGACGCTCAAGCGTCATATCGCCCAGCTCACTTCGGAAAACGTCGCCCTCCTCAAGTCGCGCCAGAGCCTCAGCGAAAGCCACCGCCGCCTCAACATGTGCTTCGTCAGCCTGCTGAAGTCCGTCGAGGACCACTGCGGCGGCGCGGTCAGCGTCGAGCAGCGCGTCGAGGCGACCATCCAGGCCAAGGATGTCTCGCTCGAGACGGATGACGATCTCGATGCCGTGTCGAACCGCATGGCGAACTTCCTTGGGCAGTTCTCCCGCGACCCATCCCTTTCCACCATCAAGCATTCAATCTAAGGAGCAGTCATGCACAACAACCAGCTTGCAAACTCGGCCGTCGAGAAGCTCAGCAACATCTTGAAAAAGCACGAATCCGACCGCATTGCGATGGTCGGCATGATGAAGAAGATCTACAGCTCGTACAACGCCCTCAAGGACGCGTTCTCCAAGCTGACGATCGAGCACACGCAGGCCAGGAAGGATCTCGATCGCGCCCAGAACGAGATCAAGCGCCTCGAGAAGGCGAACGGCGAGCTTTCGAACGACGTCATGATGCTTTCCTCCGCAGTCTCGCTGCTCGACCAGACCGTCGGCCAGGGCGACGACATTCTGATCGACTCGATCCGCACCGTCGTGCGCGACTTCCAGCTCGATGACACGCCGATGACTTCCGCCGCCGCCACGATCGAGCTTGCTCCGGCCGTCCAGGAGAAGTCCCCGGCCCTCGCGCTCGTCGCCGCCGCGCCCGCCGCAGTCCATGCCGAGCCGGCAGTCGCCTTCGTATTGCCCGAACTCGTATCCGCCGAGGAGGCCGCCGCCGTCGATCACGACGACCTTCTGACAGGCGACGACATCAGTCAGATCGAGAATCTCCTGAATGAAAGCGTCGACTTCGATCTGAACGGAACGAATTGAGTCTTTGACGCTTCCAAGGACTCATGCGAGAAGGCCCCGGAATCACCCTCGGGGCCTTCTGTGTTAGCGGGCGTCGAGTTCGCCCTTCCAGTACATGTAGTCGGTCCATGCCTCGAGCGGCGGCGCATAGCGTCCCATCTGTCTTGCATTGCGGGCCAGCTCGTACGACGTCGGCCGATGCGGGGTCCGGTGAGGCTTCATTCCCGACTGCTTCACCGTCTTGTTGGCCTTCCTGACGTTGCACTCCTGGCATGCGCAGACAATGTTCTCCCAGTTGGCCGGGCCGCCGAGCGACCTCGGATACACATGGTCGAACGTCAGGTCACGGAGTGACACTTCCGCGCGGCAGTAGGCGCACCTGCCCATGTCGCGGAACCAGATGTTCTCGCGGTTGAAGGGCGCGTGGTGGTTCGCCTTCGAGACATACTTCGCCGACACGACGACGCTCGGAAACTTGAATGTGTTCGCCGGGTTAACCGTCGGAATCCGCTCGTCGTATTCGGAGACGACATAGAGCTTCTTTTTCAGAATGCCGGGGATTGCGTCATGCCACGTCATCGTCGACAGCGGGAAAACGCTCATCGGCGAGAAGTCGGCGTTGAGGTGGAGAACGGGGAATCTGCTTATGGTCGAAGTCGTCATCTTTTCGGCCCTACTCTTCTACGGTGAGGCCGGACGCTTCTTGCTCCTGTTCCCGTCCGGCCCTTCGGCTGCGGCACGGGAACAATCAGTTCACCCCCTGCCCGCCTGCGTTTTTGCGCTTTCGATGGCATACGCGCATACGACGATGGTCCCTGCCAGTGGCAAGGATGTCGTATCGAGCAGCCAATTCATTCGCGATTCCGCAAACACGGGAGTGATCCTGTTCGGTGTGTCCTTCCCAGATAGATGCACGAATTTCTCGAAGAACACAACCGTATTGTTGGCAATTCTATCGGCGACCGGCCGGTTCGAATGCAAGAGCGCCCTTGATCTGCGAGTACTTCCCCGTCCGGATGGCTGACCTGATCGCATCCTGCGGGTCTGTCGGAGATGGTTCGAGGAGTTCAATCCTCGGCCCCCTCTCCGTCATTGTCTGGTGGATCACGCCGATCAGCCCGTCTGCGAGCTTCCCCTTTGCGCTTTCGCCCAGTCCGGTCTCGGCCTTCTGCATCACGGCCGTGATCGTGTCGGCAGCGCTGCTCGCATGGGTGGTCGTCATGACAAGCTGGCCGGACGCAAGAAGCAGGCTTCCTGCCGCCTCGGGAGACCGTATCTCGCCGAACATCAGGATATTGGGATTGGAGCGCATCGCCGTTTCGAGCGCTTCAGCCCACGTGGTATTGATGTCGACGGGCGTCTGGATTGCGAATCCCTTCCCCATCACACCCATCATGCCCAGTTCGGGCGGATCCTCGACCGTGTAGACGAGGCCGCCGATCGTCTCCATGAAATAGTTGATGAGCCCGACCATGGTGGTCGTCTTGCCCGCGCCTGTCGTTCCGCCGAAGAGAACGAATCCTTTGCGGCGCCCCCAGGACTTGATCCTCCGCAGGACATCCTCGTTGATGTTCAGGCTGTCGATTTCCGGCAGATCGAGAGGAAGGCTTCTGACCGAGGTCCAGATCTCGCCGCCGTCTGCGTAGATCCGGTTAAAGCGCAGTCGACGGCCGAGATAGTCGAGCGTGCCGAGACGCCGCCCGTCTTTATTGATTCCTTTCCGCACCTCTTCCACATACCAGTTGAAGGAATCGGGAACTCGGAAGTTGCCAGGACCCAGTTGTGCACCGAATTGCGTGGTGATGTCGGGCTTGAAACGGGCAGGCGTCTCCAGGTCCAGCCTGAGGTACAGATCAGAGAAGGGAAGGATCTTCAGATTGGATTCTCCACCGCTCATCGTGAATCCTTTGGGAGTTGGCGTTTGGCTACCGTTAAGCCTGACGCGACATTTCTCCCCCGCCAAGCGCCGGCGGAAACTTGCAATATCTGCAGGAAGGTGTATGAGGGTCCTAAACGTAGAGGAGTTCTTGATGTCGCCAGCGATGACTGTAGCTGACAGGATCCGCGTCTCGGATGATCTGGTGAGCGTGACCGCCGATCTCGTCTCCGCGATGCTCAGGTCGAAGATGGTTTCGAAGGATCGTCTGCCTGATCATGTGAGAGACATCCATAGTGCCCTGATCGACATCTCCTTTGACAGTCGGTCCATAGTCGAAAAGCTGGAAACAGCCGCTGGTGTTTCGCCTGCCGCTCCCGTCGCGCCCGAGCGTCGGCAGCCTTCCCAGGAATCAATCAAGCAGGCGGTCAGCCAGCTCCTCGACAGATCATCCTCGACAGTCTTCGAGCCTCCGGTTCCATACCAGGTAAGAGTCCCGCAGACCTCCGCGCGTCCGGCACCCCGTCCTCCACAGTCGACTGAGACAACGGCCGCGCCTCCTGTACGCAGCCAGCCCGCTCCCCAGGAAACACCCGCCGTCCCGCCAGTGCAGGCGAGCCTTCCTCTTGAGGAAGCCGCTCCCGCGCCAATCGGCCCCTGGTCCGGCGAAGAGCGCCGCGCGCGGCCAATCAAATCGAAGTCAAAGCAGATTTTCGAAACGGTTCTGCCACCGCGCCTCTCATCGATCGAGGAGGCCGTGACGCTCGACTACATCATCTGCCTCGAGGACGGACGCAAGGTGAAGGATCTCGGTGAACACCTCGCCAAGATCGGGATGACCCCCGATGGCTACCGTGAGAAGTGGAAGCTCCCAGCGGAGTACCCGATGATGGCTCCGAACGCGATAACGAAGCGCGCCGACGTGTACGAGATAGATCTCGTCACGGGGAAGATCAGCAAGAGCCGCTGACGCGTTGTGACATTCGTCGTGCGGCTCGAACATCGGCCGCATAGCACGGAGAATGTCCATGAGCGTCGTACTCGAGCAAGCACGGGAAATCAGCGCGCGAATTCCAGCAGGCATCTCCTTCTCGGAAAGGGCCAAGTGGCTGCTTGGGGAGGAGTCGGTCGACCGACCGTTCGTGCGCTTCCACTCCAACGGCGTCGCCTATTATGCTGCCAAGCTGGCCGCATTCATCGACATGGATCCGCAGAAGGTCGAGGACATCCGCTTCGGCTCACTGCTCCACGATATCGGAAAGCTTGCAGTTCCTGACGAGATCCTTCGCTTTCCCGGAAAGCTTCCGGGTGCCGGGATGGCGCAGATGAAGAAGCATGCCGAGGCCGGCGGGATCCTCCTCGGTGAGGCCGCCCCAGCGGTCGTGAAGAACATCACGCTCTACCATCACGAACGCTATGATGGTCTCGGCTACTTCGGGCTGCGAGGAGAGGACATTCCCCTTGAGGCGCGCATCGTTCAGATCGCCGACGTTCATGATGCACTCATGGAGAAGCGCGACTACAAGCCTGGGATGAGCGAGGAGCAGACGCTCAGACTCATGACGCAGAATCCGGCGGAGCGCGGCCAGTTCGGCCGCTTCAACTTCGATCCCTACCTCCTTCGCCGTTTCGTCACGATGCGGCTCGTGGACATCGACTTCAACGTCGGTCTTTCCGCGGAGGGACGTGAGGAGCTCACTGCCTACGCCAAGTCACATCCCATGGACGACTTCGAAGACCGCCTCGCCCATGGATGGAAGATCGATGCGAACGGGCACCGAAGCTACAAGTACATCGACGGAAAGAGCGGTAACGAAAAAATTGGCGAGATGCGCAATGCACGGGGCGAGCTGATCTACGGACCCGTCGGCCCCCGGGCCGAGCAGGTCGCGCTCAACAAGCCCGAGATCGAGGAAGACTTCACCTCTGCGTTCCGGCGTTAATTCAAACGCAGCCCTGACACGAGATCCTTGCAATTCCACCATGGCGGGCTCAGCATTCACCCGCCATGGAAACTGCATCCGCACCAGTCAGAAAGATTCTGCATATCGACGCTGACGCGTTCTACGCCAGCGTCGAGCAGCGCGATGATCCGACGCTCCGCGGCAAGCCCGTCGCGGTCGGCGGATCCCGTGAGCGCGGGGTGGTAGCGGCCGCCAGCTACGAGGCGAGAAAGTTCGGGGTACGTTCGGCGATGTCGTCAATCGTCGCCAAACGAAGGTGTCCCCAGCTCGTCTTCGTCCGTCCAAGATTCGAAGTCTACAAGGCCGTCTCCCAGCAGATGCGTGACATCTTTCTCGAATACAGCGATCTGATGGAGCCGCTGTCGCTGGACGAGGCCTATCTCGACGTCACGACCAACAGCCGCAACATGCCGATCGCCACCGAGATCGCACGGGAGATCAGGGCGAAGATCCGGAAGGAGACGGGTTTGACCGTTTCTGTTGGGGTGAGCTATTGCCGCTTCCTAGCCAAGATGGCCTCGGACGAGAACAAGCCGGACGGGCTCTTCGTCATCACCCCGAAGAACGGGCCGATTTACATGGAGCGACTGGCAGTAGAAAAGTTCCACGGCGTGGGGCCAGCCACAGCAGCAAAGATGCGGTCACTCGGCATCATGAACGGTGCCGATCTGAAACAGAGATCCGAGGCGTTCCTGCGTCAGCACTTTGGAAAGGCCGGCCCCTACTTCTACAATCTTTCAAGAGGCATCGACGAGCGTCCGGTCGTTCCCGACAGGATCCGCAAATCCGTTGGCTCGGAGAACACATACGAGGTCGACCTTCACGATCCGGCGGATGCAGAGGCGGCGATCCTCAAGATCTCTGACGAAACATGGAGGAGGTGTGAGCGGCTTGCGACGACCGGGCGAACGGCGACGGTGAAGATCAAGTATTCGACCTTCGAGCAGATCACCCGCAGCCGTTCGGCCGACGGCTACATCGATGATGGCGCCGCACTCCAGAAAATCGCGCTTGACCTGATCCGACAGGTCATGCCCTTCAAGGCCGGAATAAGGCTACTCGGAGTCACCGTTTCCAACCTTCGTGGCGAGGAAGAGGAGAACGACAGGGGCAAGGACGGGCAACTGTCGCTTCTGTGAGTTCAGCGCCGCGCGCCGAACTCGGATGTCAGAGACTCCAATACCTCGGCTGGTACGACGAGTTCTTTCGGGACGTCCTTCAGGGCCTTCCGGTCGTATTCGGCGATCATCTCCTTTACGGCCTCGAATCCTTGGGAAACCGCATTCCTCACGTCGCGCATCGGCACGACCTCGTTGGCGACATCCAGGGGAATCTGGAACTCATCGCCTCCAGCGCGATAGAAGATGCCTTCGCGAAAGTCCTCCTCGCCCGAAACTCCATAGCTGACGACGTAATGAAGCCCCGCCTCCTGGCAGGCCTTCCGCGTCTCCCCGAAGAGGCCTCGGGTTTCGCTCTTGACGAGGGTCAGGACACGGTTCTCCTGAACGGCCGCACTGATGGCCTCGATGATGTCCCGGTCGTCAGCTCCCATGCGCCAATCGATCTGAGCTGCGTCTGTTTCAGCCGCCTCAATCACATCGCGGAGAACCGCTGCGTCGTCGCAGTTCCCCATGATTTCGATCGCGACATCATAGTCCTCGGGCATGTTCTTTTCCTTCTCTGAGCGTGCTCCACTCGAACACGCCAGACTGCATCGTACAAGGCTTCGTCTGTCCGATCTTGTGGCTTGCTGTCCCCGCGGGTGAGATCGAGCCAGAAACCAACATCAGGAGGATCGCCATGCTCGCAGTATATTGCCATACCGACCGCCGTGGACCGATTGCGGAGACGATCGACGGGTCCGCTTGGTTCGGCCAGGCATCGGTCGAAGACATCGTCGCATTCCTCGACGGCGACCGCTGGCAGGGCAACCTCGGCTCGTCCTTCGCTGCGCTCGACTTCCTCGATTTCTACAAGGACGAGAAGCTCGCCGCGATTGATGCGCAGCTTACGAAAGGGTCGGGCCACGACATAAACGTGCTCTTCGACATCGACCCCGAGCACGGAATGGCCTGGTTCGAGGCAAACCGTCCGGATGTTTTCGAGGAGCTTTCCTCGACCAGACACAGGGCTTACTCCTTCGCCTGACGCTCTCAGTCGATGCCGATCTCAGGTCGGCATCGACTCCTTCGCGAGCCGCTCGGCTCGTATCGAGACGGTTTTCGGATGCCTATCAAGCGGGCATCGCTCCGATAAACGCGGGTGTCTCCCTCATCCCTTTTCCCGCTATTATGTAGGAGCCACCACCAACTCGCCTGGGGCATAAATTTAGAGTAATCACGATTAAGGTAATCGCGGTTACTCTGACATAGATCTCCGGATTTCGGGATCATGCCATGGGTGTCTGGTGGTGGGTCCTTCATAATAGCGCTTTTCCCCTCCGCGTAGCGATCCCACGTCGTCCTCGAGGATTGCGCCGGCCTCAAAGCCGACTGAGCATGAACGTATCCAAACCTAGACGGAGACAAACATGGGTATGCATGCATCGGGCTTTCTCGCCTACGGGATCGATTTCGGCGAAGAGAAGCCAGACTTCCTCTCGGATTTCGACGGAGAGATCGACGAATGGGTCTATGAGCACGCTGGCGACGTGATCGAGCCAGTGCTCTACTTCGTTGACGGGCATACCGTGCTAGCGGTTAAGGATCATGTGCGGAACGCGGACTACGATTCGCTTCTCACCGACATCAACGATCTTCACGTCGACCCTGCCAAGCTAGAGGCATTCAAAGCCGCGCTGGTGGACGCTGGATACCCGAATCCAGAGCCGCGCTGGCTCCTTGGTTTTAGGTTTGGCTAACGCGGCCCCTTGCCACCAGTCGCCCCCGGGGTTGCCGCTGTTCGGACGACACTAAGGCCATCCGTTTGAATGGAGTCTGGTTGGCGGATGGGGATAGCCTTGGCCTCCCACCCCCGACCAGGCCATCTGGTCAGTTTCGTGCCCCTTGTCTATGGTCTGGGAGAGGCACGGAGATTTCAAATGCATGACAACCCGCTGAACATCACGCTCAAGGACACGATCCACGCCGAATGGCACGAGCGCGACCGCAACCACCTCGCCCTGTACGTCAGGGACGGTGATGACGGATACGGTGACACCATCATCGAGTGGTGGGATGAAGCCTACGCGCAAGCCATCGAGGACGGCTTCATCGATCCGCATCGGCCACATGAGAGCGCCTTCGAGTATGCGGCCGAAATGGGCCTCCTCAATCCCGAAAACCGTGTCCAGCGCGATCCGGTTCCCACCGGATGGGTGATCGTCCATGCGGAACAGGGAGCGCTGCTGTCGTGGCGCGCAGGCGGTCACATGATCTGGAGTTCCGATGCCCCGGACGAAGATGTCGAGCGCGGCGCTGTAGCGTTCGCAGACGAGAACGCTGCGGAGGAATTCTTCCGCGAGGATGTCGAAGGCGAGGAGCTTGCCGACAACGAGGAGTTCCTTGCAAAGCTTTCCTTCCACGAGGTCGAGCTCGACGTGACTCCGGAAGGGCACACGCGCCCGCGCCGCGCGTCGGCAGGGAAACTTGCCGAGATCGGCGTCGAGATCCGTTCTCCGGCCTCGGCGATCTGAGGTCGATGATGAGGGTGGTCGAACTTCCAGCGCAGGATGGCAATGATGCCGTATATTCCGCGGCCTTCCATCACCGCCTGCGCCTGGTGCGCGCCTTCATCGACGGCATGAACCAAACCCTCTGCGACCCCGTCGATCTTCTCGCGGTTCGCGACGGGGTGAAGTTCGACTTCGTGGTGAAGGATAGTTCGGGAGCCGTTCTTGCTGTCGTCCGCCCGATCGCTGACAGAGTTTCGGGTTCCATCGAAGGAATGCACCTTCAGATGACCGGATACGGCGGTACCACGGGCGATTTCGGCTTCTCGGCGGGAGAGGTTTCGGAAGCAGCGGGCATGCTTTCAGAGCGGATTCGATGCCTCTCCGGATCGCAATGTTTCCGATAGACGTTGCGCCGGTTGCCCTGGTGGCACTACGATTTCTATCAGACGCGGCGTAAAGGCCAGAAGCGGTACTCCACGGCTATTCGGATTATTGTGTGGATTCGCAATGCCTGAGTAATGTTGACACCGTCGTTCGCTCGTGATCTGATCAACGTAGGAAATCCGTTTCGAGCCTCATGATCCTCACCTTCCGCTACAAGCTTGCCCCGACGAAAGCGCAGTACGCTGCGCTCGACCGTCTGTGCGAGATGCAGCGGCAGCTCTACAACGCGGCACTCCAGGAGCGCTGCGAGGCGTGGCGTAAGAGCGGGATATCGGTCACCAAGCTCGACCAGTTCAAGTCCCTGACACAGATACGGTCCTTCGATGAGGAGTATTCCTCTGTTTCAGTGAAAATGTCCCGGTGGTCGATCGCCCGTGTCGATGACGCATTCAAGGGCTTCTTCTCCCGCGTCAAGCGTGGCGACAAGCCGGGCTTTCCAAGATTCAAGGCCAAATTAAGATGGCGCAGTTTCGGTTTCGTCGAATGGGATGGCATCCGTCTGAAAGACGACAGGATAATGTCTCGCGGATTGATTGGTGGATTGAAGGTCCGTCTGCATCGCCCGATCCCCGAGGGTGCTTCGATCAAGGCATGCACGTTCACGAAAACGGGACGGAACTGGTTCATCGCCATGCAGGCCGACATTCCGGCGGCGGGGACCCATGGGAATCCTGATGCGGCCATCGGCCTTGACGTGGGCATCGAGCATTTGGTCACCACCAGCGACGGAGAGCACATTCCGAACCACCGCCCGCGATCGCGGCGCGAGCGCGAACTGCGCATCGCCCAGCGG
>JAESGS010000073.1_pt1 | contig 192564 bp, 199 predicted proteins | sample 9269761 | NCBI WGS metagenome assembly JAESGS01 (sample SAMN15741799, study PRJNA653493) | algae metagenome | isolation source: Cyanosarcina radialis HA8281-LM2 and co-occurring heterotrophs from damp... | place: USA: Makauwahi cave, Hawaii | collected 2011-01-06 | reverse complement strand
GCTCACGAAGATCATTGGATAAAGGGGCTGTCATCAGATGCTGGCCTCCATTCCAGCCAGCATCTTGAATCACAAAAGTATCAATCAGGGAATCCCAACGATTCAGTTAGGCAGTGAACCGCTCTAAACCTGTGGCGCTGCGACGTACTGGACAGTTCCTATGCCCGAAGGCTCTTCAACGCTGACGTAGCGGGCCCTGTGATTGTTTTTGCAGACCCGAGGGAGTCCACATACCTTGGGTCGTTTGGGCGCGGGTTGCCGTCCCAGACCAGGGAAGAGCACCTGCGCCGGACATTCGGGCTGAAGCCGAGGCCCAGCCTAAGCGATAAGCGACGTGCCGGCTGGAAGGGGATGAGCGTCTTCGAGCCCCAGCAAATGCTGACGCACGGCACATGGACCTGTTCCGCAAGAGCCAGCGAGTTCGCAGACCTCGTTACAAGGCTTCACGACATACATTTGGCGGCCAAGACTGACCTTAAGCACCCGTATCTGTTCATCAACGCTAAGAACATCCAGTACCTCGGCGAGCCGCTCAAAATGGGCAACGTGGAAAAGGCGTTTTCGCGCGCATGCAAGCGAGCCGCTATCGAGCCTCATTCGCCAGGAGCCAGCCTGCATGGATTGCGTCACTACTATCGCTGGTACGCGACAAATATCCTGAAGCTCGGAGAAGACATCGTACAGGTGATGTTACGACATCGCAGTCCCCTTAGCCAGCGCGTCTACGGTAAAAGGACATCCGATCTCTTCGAGGTCATGAATAATTTAACTGACCTGTGTTGGGGATCAGAATGACGTTAAAATTCATCGACGATAACAATATTATGGCTTCCGATCTTGAGCCAGGTGGCGTTTTCAACGGCGGAACACAGATGGTGTTGTTGCGGCTGCCTACCGCTCAAGAACTACGAGACTTGTGGCGGGAATTCGACAGGGAAATTCGATTGGAATTCTGTGACCTCCTGCAGAGCACATTTGGCGAATTGGCGGAAAATCTCGGCGCTTTGAAGTTCCGGGCCGTTAACCTTGAGGCCCGCGCGAGTCTGCCTTTCGGCATGATTTCCTATTCCAAACCTGCAAAATCCGTACATTTCAAGAAAAGTGCGCTCACTCAAGCAGCGGTGTCGCTCGGATATCTGTCCGACAAGACTCCGCACGGAAAGCGACGAACAAACTCGCCTAGAGGCACGGGATCAATCGTCGACTTCACGCTCACTCTGGACCGTCAACAACAGCTGTGCCTTATAGAAGCGATCGTGAAACAGGGGGACATCGACGAGTGGATGGTGGTGTCGCAGGGCTCCACTGTAAGATGGCGCGAGCTCCGCGAGGAGGTCGCGCGGGCCGATGACGTCTTCAGCTTTCTCAGCTACTTGGCCGAAAAGGTTGACCGTTGGATGGGCGACACTGGCGTTCGTGCCAAAAGATCCAACAAGTCGGAAGAGGCTGTGGAATATGCCCACGGCTGGTTTGCACAGTATCTGGCCAGGCGGGGCATTTGGGTATGGCCCGCACGATACGTCGGGCGGATAATTTACCTATTCCCTAGCCGCTACCTGCCGCTCGCGACTCGGATGTCGGTCGGTCGAGATTGTCGTGAATTTGCCGATTTCGTCTACCGCTTCCATCAGGGTAAACGACAGCAGTCGGCGTCGATGACCATACAAGCGTTCGTTATCTCGGCATTGTCCGGCAATACTTGGCAGTCAGAAAGCAGCCCCTTTCGTTGGTATCCCCTCGCTGCCTTCAAGGAATGCACCGATCAAATCTCGTCCACGTCGCAGCTCTCGACGTCGATCAACGCCGTCTACAAACTGGCAACCGAGTGGTTCGGAAACGCCGCCCTACGCGGATCCGAGGCTAAGTTATTCCTGACATCCGCACGCATCGGCATGATTGGTGTCGATGCCTTCGATTGGACAGCTAGACCGACGGCACGAAACACCCAGTTGGCTGCGAGACTTACCGGATCGCCCGTTACTGCTATTCCGCCGCATGTCAAATCGTGGGCGGGTCAATTGAGGGAATTGCTTCCACACTTCGGCGTCAAGGACATCCGCCAGATAGAAAATGATCTGAGCATATGGCTCATATATCTACTGACGCTGGACCCGACCGATGCCCCGCCGGACTTTCGATCAATCTCGCGCCCGAAGCACGTTCACGACTTGAGCGGCACCAACAAGAGCGGCTTCCGGACGTTTCTCGCTTCGAAATTTTCAAAGAAGGCATCCGATCGCGCAAATCGTGCGATTTCTGCGATGGCGAAGGCCTTCTACCTGGCATCCGTACAGGACGGATTTGTGAGCGAGACAAGCCCATTCGACCTCAAACACGACCGCCTCGGGAGGTCACGCGCAAAGCGTAATGATGTGACGCATCGCAAGCCGCTGGAACTGGAAGTGTGGGAATTCATTATTCAAATGAACCGGGAAGGAGATTTCGCGTTTGCGCGTAGTCTAGCTCCTAGACGTTTCCAGTACAGGCTTCGTAACCGGCATACGGGCGAATTCGAAGTCGTATTCTGGCCAGCTGAAGCGATCATCGTGGATATCTTGTTGAATTCCGGGATGCGCCTTGTCAGCGCGCGCTGGCTCGACAGCGGGGAGGGAGATCAATTCGTCCTTGACGTTGAGGGTTTAAGACTGGTTCCAAACGAGCATTCCTGCGCAACCATCGATCGGAACGAGGGCCTTCTTCAACTGGTCACGCTGCCAGGAAGGGAAGCGACTAAGATCATCGGAATGCGTGTGGGGCTGAACAAGACCGGAAAGCCGTTCGTCATCCCGTGGACGGATCCAGCTATAGTGAAAGCGACACATATGATGCTTGCACTACAGCAAAAATACAATCCGATCACATCGCCGGTAACCCAGCGATTAGAGACAACGAGAGCATCCAGGGCTGACCCAGATCTGTTCCCCGAAATTTATCCTCTGTTCCGCGACCCCGGAGTTGCTCTGAATCTTGCCATCAGTGAGGAAAAGGTCCGTGGCTATTGGCAAGAACTGCTGCATGCGTGCCAGGACGGCGTAAACAAACTCCTTGGTCACGAGTACCCGCTGGTGGACGAGAATGGACCATTGTTCGACCTCCACTCATTGCGCGTGACCATGGTTTCAAACCTCTTGGCCGCCGGGGTCAACATTGAGATAGTCAAGGATCTAGTCGGGCATTCTACTTGGATAATGACCTGGCATTACAACGGGCTGCGCAGTGCGCGACTGAATACTGCCGTGGCGCAGGCTATGGCGATGCGTAGCGAGGCGCTTGATCAGTTAGTCTCAGGCAATAGCGATCTAGTCCGGGATTACGCCGATCAAACAATCACGCCGCCGTTCGTCGACGATCATGTGGGGGCAGGCTTGCTGCGGCGTCACGCGGAAGACAAGAGCGCCTCATTGTTGGATGTATTCGATCACGGCATCTGTCCCGGAGGAACCTGCTCAATCGGCGGACAGAAATACATGGAGGGCAAGTTTCGCCCTGTTTGGAGAGATCGAGCATGCTCGGGATGCCGCTTCCGAGCAACCGGGCCTAGGTTCAAGGACGGAATCAAGCGTCGAATCAATATTCTCATGGTCGAGCTTCGACTAACCGGCCTCCGGATGCAACAATTGGCCGAGCGAATAGAGGCCGAGGAGAAACGGACCGGCAAGACGGCACACAGGCTCCGTAAATTGCGGCACGCAGACAGCAGCCTCAAAGACAACCTTACGTTCGAACTGTCAAGAGAACTTCAAGTCAGCGAGATAATCAGGCAGATCGAGTGGGCAGCGAAGTCAGAGGGAAAATCGGCCGACAACATCCTCATTCCATCTGTACCTGATTTCGATCCGAGTGCAATTTCTTGCAGCTTGGTCGAAGTCCATGAATTTGAGTTGCTGCACTCCTTAGTGAGGGAGATGCGACTTCTTCCATCAGTAATCATGGAAATCCCGCATGGGGCGGAGGCAAGTATGATTTCTATGGTGCGCGAGATAATGCGTATCAACGACTTGGGCGAGCTGATGCTCAGAATTCCGATGAAGGATGAAGCGGAAGCGTGTTTAAGGATCGGCGATACTCTGCTCGATGGTTGTCCAGACGCTGATCGATTTCAACAGTTACTCGAAGGAGTTGTTCGTTTGGACGAACGCGTTCTCGACAGTATCCGTGCAGACATCGCAACGGTGGTCTCCAGCTTACCGGCCAGTTCTAAGAGAGAAATCGGGCATGAACGGTAGCGATCCGAACTCCCTGGCCGAACAGCTGATGGACCGCCAGCGGTCTGCTGCGACGATGGCCGGCGATAAGCGCAGACTTGGTACGTTGGCTCGCCTGGTCGAGGCATGCGACGAAATATTGTCGGGAGAGGCGTACAATAGAGCAAAATCCGCCGGGGAAGATCCAGAGTCGTTTAACCCCCAGTTCCCCAAGCTCAATCCGCGAATTGTTGAAACGTACGTCCGTTTGCGCAAACGAGCTGAGAAAGGTTCGTCGGAGTGGACAGGGCCTGTTGGCACTACTATCCGCGCTGATAAAGAACTTAGGGATTACGTCAAACTCCGTTTCGCCGAGGTTTGGGCACCCAATCGGCCAAAAGCTCGCAGCAATCGCGCGCACCAGTTGGAGGAAATCGTCAACACCGTACCCGGGCTCACCGGTCAGGCAATGTTGCGCCAAGCTCTTGCCGAGGGACGGCTATGGAAGCGGCAGTTTGACATACTGAGCGCCGCCTTGCGCCAAGGACCTGTAGCCGACATCGACAGCCTCCATAAGGGACGGCTGAGTATCATGGACATGTCGAGCCTCTCGTCGCGTGAACAGGTGATTTTACAGCATTTTGTGAGTCGGCTTAAGGACGCCAAGACGCTTGCGGAGTTCGGTCTCTCTTATGAGGGCGGCCGGATCAAAATGGACTATGCACCAGGGTCCGACCTCGTTGTTGCGGAGGAACTCAGGTTACTAGAAAAAATGGCTGGGCTAGCCGATCCCGGCGCGGTGGGCGGGTAGCCGACTGTAGACAAGGCTACGGTGCGGCGACCGAAGCCGGAATTTTACCTGCACGGAATCTCGATTCCTAAGCCGAACATCACTTTTGTGTAGCTCTGACGGCTCCGTTCCATCGGGATGAGAGAGCCCGGCCTGCGGCCGGGTCCAACCGCCAAGCTGGACCCGCAGGCGGTGCGACGCTTGCGCTGTGGAAGCCTCGCCGCACCGCCTACTATCCTAAACGACAATTTTGAGTAGGGGGGATAAGGCTACGACACCAAGGCGATCCGCACCATCATCCGCCTGCGCAAGAAGGACCCGAACGAGCGCCAGGAAGAAGAGGCGCTGGTCGAGCTCTACATGAACGCGCTCGGCATGGCCTGAGTGAGACCCGCCGATCGGCGGGCGGCTGAGCGATGACGATTCTCGCCCTTCCCGACGATCTTTACGCCAGTCAGGTCTTCGTCCTGCTGGCGACATGGTTCGGCGCCGGCCTCGTCGAGCCCTTGCGCGCAGGCCTGGCAGTCGCCAGCGTCGCGATCGTGGCGGCTGTGCCCTTGCGTTCCGGTCGAATGATCTGGGCCGCGGTCACCGTCGTCTTCGCACTGGCGGGCAGTTGGGCCGCGCATGTGTGGGGCGCGACGAGCGGCCTGTCCGACGATCGCCGCATCGTGATCGACGAGGTCGCGGGTTTCGCGGCCGCCATGGCTGTGGCTGGGACGATGCGGCTGCGCGGCGCAATCGCCGTCGCCCTTCTGTTTCTCGCGCTCGATCGCCTCAAGCCCTGGCCGTTTGACCGGATCGAGGCCGTGCCGGGTGGGCCGGGCGTCATGCTGGACGATGTCGTCCTTGGCCTCGCGCTGGGGGCTGCGATCTTCCTGTTCGGCAGGCTGCGGGCCTGATTTCGTCTATGGCGTCCGCTCGAGCGGCGCTTTACGTTCGAGCCGGGCGACGATGCCGGCGAGCGGCTCTGGGCGGTGGAGGAAGAAGCCCTGCCCGTATTTGATGCCCAGTTCGGCCAGAAGCGCCAGCGTTCCTTCATCCTCGATCTTCTCGGCCACCACGGTCAGGCCGATCGCCTTGGCGACGTCGTTGATGGCGCGCACGACGGCCTGGTCGAACGCCGAACCGGCGAGATTCTCGACGAAATCGCCATTGATCTTGATGCTGTCGACCGGAAAGCGGCGCAGATAGTCGAACGAACTCAGGCCGGAGCCGAAATCGTCGAGGCTGACGCGGCAATTGCGCTCGCGCGCGGCGTGGACGAAGCGCTCGGCCGCCTGGAAGTTGGTGACGGCCGCGGTTTCGGTGATCTCGAAGACGAGGTTGGAATGGCTCGCCTGCGAGGCTTCGACCTCGCGGTCGACGAACGGCCAGAGGCCGGGGTCGCTGAGCGTCTGCGCCGAAAGATTGAAGCCGAGCACAAGGTCGCCCTCGCCGCGCATGGCATGGCCGTGGCGCTGGAGGGCGGTGCGGATGATCCATCTGTCGAGCCGGGCCGCCATGCCGAAGCGTTCGGCGGCGGGAATGAAGGCGGCGGGCGGGATGAGCTTGCCGTTCCGGTCTTCGAGCCGCGCCAGAACCTCGCAACGGTGCGAGGCGTCCCAGGGCTGTCCCAGAATGTGGATCTGCTGGCCGAAGAGGAGCAGCCGGTTGTCTTCCATCGCATCGATCGTCTCGGACACGATGCGCGCCGCGGTGAGGCCCGAGGTGGAGGCGCCGGGTCCTTCGCCGAAGGCCACGCAGCGATTACGCCCCGACGCCTTTGCGGCATAGCAGGCGTCGTCGGCGCGGGCGAGCGCGTCGGCCTGCGAGATCGCGGCGTCGCAGATCATCGCATAGCCGATGCTGGCGCCGAGCTTGGGCGACCCCGCATTCTCGCCGAAGCTGGTGCCGGCGATCTCGCTCAGGATGGCGCGCCCGAGGCGGGCCGTGTCCTGTCCTGACGCAATGGGCGCAAGGATGGCGAATTCGTCGCCGCCGAGGCGCGCGGCGATCGCGCCTTCGGGAAGGGCGCCGGCGATGATGCCGCCGATGATCTGCAAGGCGCGGTCGCCGGCGGCATGACCGGCGAAGTCGTTCAACGCCTTGAAGTAGTCGAGATCGAGATAGTAGATCGCGAAATGGCGTTCGGCGGCGCCCGCCAGCGCGCTTGCCAGTTCGACGTCGAATGCGCTTCGGTTCAAGAGCCCGGTGAGCGGGTCGTGACGGGCGGCGCGGGCCAGTTCCTCCTCGCGCAGGCAGGCTTCGGTGACGTCGCGCACCGTGCCGACGAACTGGCCGGCCCCGCCGAACTCGGCAACGAAGCAGACCAGCGTCTCCAGATGACGGACCTCGCCGTCCGCGCGGATCATCCGGTAGCGCAGTTGAACGGTCTCCCCGGTTTCACGCGGCATCATGTGCTCGCGTTCCGCGCGTTCGCGGTCCTGCGGGTGGAGCTGCGCACTCCAGTAGTCGAGCGGAACATCGCCGTCGACGGCGGGAAGCCCGAATATCGCGTGGGTGCGTGCGTCCCAGAAGCTGGTCCGGGTTTCGAAATCGTGGTGCCAGATGCCGGTGCCGCTCGCCGCGAGCGCGAGGCGAAAGCGGGCATTGATCTGGGCGAGACGGTCTTCGGCCTGCTTGCGGCGCGTGATGTCGGTCTGCACGCCGACCACGCGCGAGGGCTTGCCCGCTGCGTCCCAGGCGACGGTGCCGCCGCGATCGAGAACCCAGATCCAGTGCCCGTCCTTGTGGCGCAGCCGCATTTCGGTGTCGATGCGCTCGGTCAACCCCGCGACATGCCGGTCGCCGCTGGCGACGGCTTGCTCGTAATCGTCCGGGTGAAGCAGCTTAAGCCACAGATCGGGATCGTCCGGCAATTCGCCCGGTTCATAGCCGAGCATCCGCGACCAGCTCGGCGAATAATAGCAGCCGCCGCTTGCAAGATCGGCGTCCCAGACGCCCAGCCCCGCGCGGTCGATCGCGTGCGCCCAAAGGTCGCTTCGCGCGCCATTTTTCTCGTCTTTGCCAGCCATGCCCCGTCTCGACCGCATTTTCCCCGAGGCGCACGCTGGACCATAAAGCCAGAAGAAAACGTTAAGTGGCGGGCGCGGCCTGCGGTTCGCCGGGATCGGCGCAGGTCTCGACATTGAAGGCGTCGCCGGCGATGCGGTCCTGAACGGTCAGCGAGAGCGCCTGAAGGTCGATCTCGCGCCCGGCCACTTTCTCGATGGCGGCGAGGGTCAGTTCGGGCGCCACCCAGTCCGGCTTGTGGCCGAGATTGCGCACCCAGACCCCCTCGGCGCCGGCAATGTCGCGGATCAGCCCGCCGGCATGGATCTCCTCGAAGACGACCGTATCGCGGTCGCCCGAGATCACCACCGTCGGGGCGTCGATCTCGCCATAGCGCGGTGCCGCGATCTGAGTGTGCGCAAAGAGCCCGGCGACATCGATGGCGTTGGCGCGGAAGGTGGCGGGGCGCAGGAGGAGCGCGATGCCGGCCTCGTCAAGATAGGTCTCGGAGAGCGGATTCGGCGAGAATACGCATTGCGAGGCGCCGCGCATCCTCGCCCACGCGCCCGGCAGCGCCAGCGTCCCGGCAAACAGCCGGCCGACCAGCGGCCTTGCCGCCAGGTCGTAATACCAGGACGTGTCGCCCCCCGGCCAGGGATGGCTGGCCGGCGCGAGCAGCACCAGCCCGCGCACCTTTTGCGGGTGGTCGAGGGCAAAAGCGGTCGCGACGGCGGCGCCGAAGGAATGGGCGACGATGACGGCGTCCTCGATATCGAGTTCGTCCATCAGGGCGGCGATCGTCGCGGCCTGGCCGAACGGCGTCTCGTTGTTGCCCGGACCACGCCCGGACCAGCCATGGCCCGGCCGGTCGAGGAACAGAAGTTCGGCCCGCCCTTCGATCGCGCCGCGCACCGGGATCATCTGGTCGAGCAGATTGCCGCTCGCGCCGTGGATGAAAACGACCGGCGGCAGGTCCGTTTCGCCTTCGGCGCGCAGATGCATATGATGCAGGCGCGTCTCGTTGACGGTCGTGAAGGTCCCGATCGGCGGGTTGCGGCGCTCGATCAGCCATGAGCCGACACGGGTGACGCCGACGAAGACCAGGATCAGGGCGACAATGAAGGCCGCGGCGGCGGTCAAGAGATTCATGCGGGCATGATGCTTGTGCGTGGGGCCGGACGCGATCGGCGAACCCGGTTCGATTGCGGGGAACTCAGATGCCTTCACCGGTCAGTTCGTCGGCCAGCGTGCCGACCTGATCCTGCGCGTTGCGCATCATCGGATAGACATCTAGCACGCGCTCATAGGCCTTCAAGGCCGGTTCCTTGCGCCCGGTGCGCTGGAGGATCTGCGCCATGCCGGCGATCGCGCCGAAATGGCGCGGTTCGAGCCGCAGCGTGCGGTCGATGTCGGACATGGAGAGCGCGTAGTTGTTCATCATGAAGTGGACGGTGGCGCGCCGGTTCCAGCCCTCGGCATAATCGGGCGAGAGCGTCACCACCTGATCGAGAAGGTCGAGCGCGGTGGCGAACTTGCGCGCCTCCATGGCCGTGGCCGCCCATTGCATCAGAAGATCGATGGAGCGGCTGCCCGAGCGCGTCCATTCGCGCTGAATCCGTCCCGCGATTCGCGCCGCCGCCGCTTCGTTGCCGCTGCGCTTCAAATCGTGGAAAAGCTCGTCGAGGGAGGGCTTGTCGGAGCGCTCCGCCGCCGGCGCCGCGGCCTCTTCCGCCGGCTCGGCAGCCTGGGCGAAGCCGATGGAGAGGAGAATCGCGAGCGCGCATGGAAAAACGTTCCGCATGACAGGCATGGTATGCCCCACATGCGGAACGTCAAACTGAAATGTCCGTGAGGCGGCGAACGCCGCCCGAACGGGACCGCCTGCGATCAGCCCTGGCGGGCCTTGAAGCGCGGGTTGGACTTGTTGATGATGTAGACGCGGCCCTTGCGACGCACGAGGCGGTTTTCGCGGTGACGGCCCTTGAGCGCCTTGAGCGAGTTCTTGATCTTCATCGGTCTGCCCGTTTTTTCTTCTTGCCCTTGATCGGGCGCCAAACTGAAACGACGCGCCACGGGGCGCGCCTGAATTCGTTGCGCTGGCTCATAGCGGAGGAGCGGCCAGCGTGTCAACCTGGCCCGAAAGCGCCTTCACCTCAGATCGGCGATGAGAGCCTTCATCTGTTCGATCTCGTCGCGCTGGGCGCGTATGATCTCGTCGGCCAGTTCCCGTACGCGCGGATCGGAAATCTCTGCCCGTTCGCTGGTCAGAATTGCAATGGAGTGGTGCGGGATCATCGCCCGCATATAGGCAACATCCTGAATGGTCTCCTGGCTGCGGACCAGATAGAGCGCGCCCAAGAGCAGTATGACACTGGCCGCAACGATGCCAAGGTTCGCGCCGCGGCTGGAATACATTTGCCACATGAACAGCAACATGACCACGGACATGGCCGCTCCCATGACGAGAGCCATGTATGCGCGCGTCTCGCTGAAAAAAACATGGTTGCCGCTATAGGTGTTCAGGTACATCAGCCCAAACATGATGACGGTCGATGTCGCGATCATAAGCGCGAATCGGAGATAAGGGTTCATGGCGCGTCCTTTCGCGGGCTGATCGTGGAAATTCGCTTCGGCTGCAAACCGGCGGGGCGTGCCGGTTTGCGAAGTGGCGCCGCCGATTGCAGGACGTTCAGCGAACCCTCCGTTTCAAGGACTACGGTAATCGTTGCATCGATTTCGAGATGACCGGCCTGGCGGACTGCAGCCTGCACCTCCTCGAATGTCACACGCTCACGCAGCATGGCCTTGGCCATCGCATCGCCACGGAACAAAAGCACAGTCGGTTCGGCCTTGACGACCCCCTGAAACCAGTCAAAGCGAACGGACATCCATGTGATTGCGAACTGCAAGGCGATGAGCAGCGCCAAGGCCGCAATTCCATCGGCCAGCGGGACCGATCGGCTGAGCAGTACGGTAGCGAGCGTGGAACCCAAGGCCACAGTAACGATGAAATCGAAGGCATTCATCTTCGACAGCGTCCGCTTGCCGGACACGCGAAGCATCAGCACGAGCGCCGCATAGGCCAAGCTTCCAACAAGCAGGACGCGGCCGAAACTGGACCATGTGTCGAAGAGGATCGGCTGTTCCATAGACCTCTCTATTAAAGACGTTGAGAACCGAACAGTTCGCGACGCAATCTGTTCCGACATCCAAACGCCGCGGATCACGATAAAATTCTTTTTGGAACAATCCGGGAGAGTTGCTGTTGGCCTAGTATCACCGCACCGCCAGAGTGCCGAACCAACCTCTTAAACAAGGGTGGATTCCAATGTTTATCAAACTTGCCTCGGCGACAGCTATCGCCACAGCGATGCTTGCGCTGACAGCGACGAGTGCAGCTGCGCAGCAGAATCAGGGGAGCGAGGATCAAACGAGGATCGCGGAAGATTGCCTTCTCGGCATGAACGAGTTCGCTCAGCGCATGTATGAAGACGAGTTCTGGCTCTCGGGCTGGGGAACGGGCGCATATGGCGTTCCACCGGCTCCCCAATCGACCCGGAGCCGAGCCATGACCGCTCCGACCGCAAGCGACACGAGCAACACGTCGCGCGCAAGCAACGCAGAAGACATCGAATCCTCAAGTGCCGATCCGCGAGGCGAAATAGTGGGAATCGATGCGCCGCGTTATCAGATTCGCGCGCTCTACAGTGCAGGTCGCGTCCTTGCTCATCGCGGCGACAATGAGGGCTGCGAGTATCTCGTTGCCAAGATGAACGAGGTCTACGACAGCTACTCCCAGCAGCTTCGGGACGCGGGCGTCGATCCTTCAGCGGTGACGACCTGGCGTCAGGAGCGGCTCGCGCTCGCGGAGCCGTTGGCGACCGACGATGAGACGACGCGGTATCGCATGGAAAACATTACCGGCACCGACGTTCGCAACATGGAGGATGAAAACCTCGGCAGTGTCAGCGACGTGATTTTTGATCCAGAGAGCGGAACGGCATCCTACGTCATCGTCGCCCGCGGAGGGTTGCTGGGCATGGGTGAGGAACATTATGCCATCCCCTGGAACAAGGTGCGTGCGACTCCAGGTCTTGAAATTATCGTCGTCGACCGAACCGAAGCCGAACTTCAACAGGCTCCGAACGTCGATCTGGAGCGCTTCCGCAATCCCGAAACGATGATGGACGAGCGCCGCAGGACCGACGAGTTCTGGACGCGCCGCGGCTGAAGCCTTCCGTCGTTCCGGAGGTAAGCGGTTCCCGCCCGGCGCGGGGCTATTTCGCCTCCGTGTCGGTCAGCGATGAAGAGCTTTTGGAACTCACGCGGTCAGTGCGTGTTCGGCCTCCAAGGAGAAATGCCATGACCAAACATCACAAGGACGACAACCAGACGCGCAAGATGAGCACCGGTGGGCACCTCGGCGGAACCCATCTCGGCCAGGGCAAGGACGCCAAGACAACATCGACGACGGAGAAAACGGGCGATAAGGCGCGGCCCAATGAGGGCCGTGACCAGCCCCGTGACTTCATTGCCGACGATATCGATTGAGAAGGCGATAATGGCATCCGTTCGCCATCTCTTGACCTACCATGGTCCCGGCCAAACAAAACGGCGCAAAGCAGATCTATGCGGCATATGGGCTGTGGTAAACCGTGTTCGATTTCGACGCGGCCGTCGGCTTTCTTGTTGGCAGTATCTTGTTCTTGTCAGAAGCAACGAAGTCGCTCGGCATCTATCTGTTTATTTTGGGATCGGTTCTTTTCTTGCTAAAGCCGGCCATCCGGCTTCAGCGTGAAGCGCAATATGCGGTCGACGGCGATGTGGAAACCTTGGCACGTCGAGCAGGCTGGCGGGCTCCCGCCAACCGTTCTACTGAGAACCGATTGCCGATGAGGTTGAGTGCCGGCTCCATGATCCGTGAGACATGGGCCAAATGCTCGTCCCTCACCCCCGCGCCGTCACCCGCGTAAAATGCCCCATCTTGCGTCCCGGCCGCGCTTCGCTCTTGCCATAAAGATGCAGCGCCAAATCCGGTTCGCCAAGCAGCGCTTCCGCCCGCCCGACCTCGTCGCCGATGAGGTTCTCCATCACGCAGTCCGAGTGGCGTTTCGGGTCGCCGAGCGGGAGGCCGGTGATGGCGCGGATGTGTTGTTCGAATTGCGAGACGGTGCAGGCGGCTTCCGTCCAGTGGCCGGAATTGTGGACGCGCGGCGCGATCTCGTTGGCGATAATCGAGCTGTCGCCGAGAACGAAGAACTCGACGCCGATCACGCCGACATAGCCGAGCGCGTCGAGGATGCGCAGGGTCGCCGCGCGGGCGGCCTCCAGCGCCTCGGGCGCGACTTTCGCGGGTACGGTCGAGCTTTTCAGGATGCCGCTGCGGTGCAGGTTTTCGGCCGGGTCGAAGGCGCGGCTCGTCCCGTCGAGGCCGCGCGCGGCGACGACCGAGATTTCGGTCGCGAAGGGCACGAAGCCTTCGAGGATCAGCGGCACCGCGCCCATACCCTCATAGATGCCCTGCGTCTGGTCGCCGCCGGCGTCGCGGAAGACCTTCTGGCCCTTGCCGTCATAGCCGAGCCGGCGCGTCTTCAAAACACCCGAGCCGCCCATGAGGTCGAGCGCCTCGGCGAGCTGCGCACCGCTGTCGACCGCGCGAAAGGGCGCCGTGGGTATGCCGGCTTTATTGAGGAATTCCTTTTCCGTCAGCCGGTCCTGCGCCACTTCGAGCGCGCGCGGCGGCGGGTAGACGGCGTGGCCGAGGCTAAGGCTTTGTGCGGCTTCCATCGGCACGTTCTCGAACTCGTAAGTGATGACGTCGCTCGCCGAGCCGAGCCGGGCGAGACCATGCGCGTCGTCATAGGCGGCGACGATCTGCTCGTTGGCGACCTGGGCGGCCGGGCAGTCGCCTTCGGGGTCCAGGATGATCGTGCGGTAGCCGAGTCGGGCCGCTGCCATGGCCAGCATCCGGCCGAGCTGGCCGCCGCCGATGATGCCGATCGTCGAGCCCGGCTTGAGCGCGCTCATGCCTCGTCCTTCGGCCGCTCGGCCACGGCCTTTGTCTGCCTTTCCCGCCAGGCGTCGAGCCGTTTGGCAAGTGCGTCGTCGCTCAAGGCCAGCACGGCGGCTGCCATCAGCGCGGCATTGATCGCGCCGGCCTTGCCGATGGCGAGCGTGCCGACGGGAATGCCGGCCGGCATCTGGACGATGGAGAGAAGCGAATCCCGTCCCGACAGCGCCTTCGATTCGACCGGCACGCCGAAGACCGGCAGCGGCGTCATCGCCGCCGTCATGCCGGGCAGATGCGCGGCGCCGCCGGCGCCGGCGATGATCACCTTGAAGCCGTCGGCCTTCGCGCGCCTGGCGAATTCGTAGAGCCGGTCGGGCGTGCGGTGGGCGGAGACGATGCGGGAATCATAAGCGAGATCGAGCGCGTCGAGCGTTGCGGCCGCGTGGCGCATCGTCTCCCAGTCGGACTGGCTGCCCATGATGATGGCGATTTGGGCGCGATGGTCGGCCATGGCGATGCTCCGTCCGGCCTGTCAGGCGATGATGTCGGGGATGATGCCGTCTTCCAGCTTGGAAAGCTTGTCCTTGAGCGCAAGCTTCTTCTTCTTCATGCGCTGGATCTGGAGCGGGTCGCAGCCGACCTTCATCATGGCGTTTATGGCCGCGTCGAAATCCGCATGTTCCTGCTTGGTCCGGGCAAATTCGAGACGAATCTCCGCCTGATCCTGTTCCGACATTTTCACCGTCTAAAGAATGCGAGCGCGCTCGCGGGGGCAGGCCGCGCGACGCACAGTCCTCGTTGGCGACTCATACCACATGTCGAAACGTCAGCAAATGCTACTACGAGATGTTCGACAGCATTTGAAAGCGATGGCAGACTGTCATCGTGCTGTCATATCCGGTCCCCGCCGGGAGCCGGACGGCAGGCACGCAAACGAGGAACCAGGAAGGGAGAGCCCGGAATGTCTCTTGCGTCCCACTTGCAGGAACTCCAGCGTAAACACGGCGACATCGAGCGCCGGATCGACGAGGCGATGCTGCATCCGTCGACCGATCCGCTCGAGATCGCCAGTCTCAAGCGGCGAAAGCTGGCCCTCAAGGACGAAATGGAAAAACTCCGGTCGCATCCGACCCGACACTGAGCGGAAGCGCTTGAACGAGGCAACCTGCCGGTGGCGCCAGCGCCGCCGGCTTTGTTTTTCGGGGGCGCTCACCCCTGCCAGAACTGGTCCAGCCACAAATTGAGCTTCAGGAACCCGGCCTCCTCGACGCGGTAGACGCGGTGGGTGCCCTCGGTCTTCACCGCCACCAGACCCGCATCGCGCAACGCCTTCAGATGCTGCGAGACCGCCGGCCGCGAGACCGGCAATCCCTGCGCCAGCTCGTTGACGGTCTTCGGGCCGCGCCGCAACTCCTCCAGGAGGTGGCGCCGGTTGGCGTCGGCGATGGCCGCGAAGGCGTCCGCGCGGCTCATGCGGCGTCCTGGCGGTCTGCCGCCTCGACCGGATCGTCCATGTCGCTGCGTGGATCGAGCAGCACGGCCTGCGGCGTCACGGCGCGTTCGGAAGGCAGCGTCTTGAACGCCTCCTTGTCCTCGCTGGCAACCGGCGCGCGGCGCGAGATGCGCAGGAGCGTGTAGCCGGCAAGGACGAAATGCGGCAGCGCCGTCGCCAGGAACAGGCTTTCGGGCCGCATGACGTCCATCAGCGGCGCACCGATCACCGGTCCGATCATCGTGCCGAAGCCGTAGAGCAGCAGCAGTCCGCCCGACACCTTGACGAAATCCTCGGGGCTCGCATGGTCGTTGGCGTGCGCGACGGCGATCGAATAGAGCGTATAGGCGAGCATCCCGTATGTCGCCGTCATCAGGAGGACGGCGACGCCCGAACGCGGCATGGCGACGAAGATCAAAAGCGCGATGACGCCGCAGCCGGCCGCCGCGCCGGCCAGCACATAGCGCCGGTCCATCCGGTCGGAAAGCCGCCCGACCGGCATCTGCGCCAGCGCGCCGGCCAAGACGACGAGGCTCATCATCAGCGCGATCTCGAAGGTGGAAATGCCGATCCGCGCGCCATAGACCGCGCCGAGCGTGCCCCATGCGCCATTGGCGATGCCGACCAGAAGGCAGGCGGCGGAGGCGACCGGCGAGTTGCGGTAGAGGCCCTTGATGTCGAGCGAGACGCTTTGCAGGGGCTTGGGCGCCATGGCGGAGGAGATCGCGGTCGGGATCAGCGAGGCGCAGAACAGGATGCCCGCCATCATGAACAGCGAGCCGTTGCCGATTTCGGCCGAGGCGACGACCATCTGTCCGGCCATGATCGAGGCATAGGTGACCATCATGTAGAGGCCGAAGACGGTGCCGCGGTTCTCGTTCGACGACCGTTCGTTGAGCCAGCTTTCGATGACCATGAAGGCGCCGGCCATGGCGAAGCCGGTGAACATGCGCAGGATGATCCAGGCATATTCGTTGATCCAGATGCCGGTCATCAGCGCGACGATGGAGGCGGTGGCGGCGAATGCGCCATAGGCACGCACATGGCCGACCTTGCGCACCAGGCGCGGCGCCAGGTAGCAGCCGGCGACGAAACCGATTGCCCAGGCCGTGCCCAGAAGGCCGAGCGCCGTCGTCGAGAATCCTTCCGTCTGGCCGCGCAAAGGCAGAATCAGGCCGTGCAGGCCCGATCCGGCAAGCAGGAAGGCGGTGCCCCAGAGCAGAGACAGGACGGGGCGGAAGGACATGAACATCAGGCGAATCTCATAGCGTTCGAAGCGGCATCGAGGCGCCGGGACAATAGACCCTTTACGTCGTTTTGACGGCGCGGGTGCGACAGCCGCATCGGCAAAACCGTCGCGGGAGGGGGTGTCCCCTCGCGCCTTCGCTCGTCATGTCCGCTTGAAGAGAGCCTCGGCCGCCGACCGGGTGGAACTCTTGCCCGCCATGTCGGCCTCCAGGCGGGCGATCTCCACCTTCAGCGCCTCGATCCTGTCACCGAGTTCACCGACCGACAAGAGCGACAGATCCTGCCCGATCTCGTGGATCGGTGTCTTTCGGACCGGGTCGTCGTCGAAAATGGCCATGGCGCATTTCTCCGGTTTGATCGCAACCCGCTAAACCTACATAAGGAGACCTTGCCGATCAAACCCCCCGAAGGAGTACGAGATGAGCCAGACCCTGCCGGAAAAGATGACCGCGATCGCGATCACCGAGCACGGAGGGCCGCTTGTCCTGAAACCCGAGCGGCGCGGCCTGCCCGACCTGCGCGCCGGCGAAATCCTGATCCGCGTCAAGGCGGCGGGCGTCAACCGTCCCGACATCCAGCAGCGCAAGGGCGCCTATCCGCCTCCGCCGGACGCGTCCGACCTGCCGGGACTGGAAGCTGCGGGCGAAGTCGCAGCCGTCGGTCCGGGCGTCAAGCGCTGGCGCGTCGGCGATACCGTGACCGCGCTGACGCCGGGCGGCGCCTATGCCGAGTATTGCCGCGTCCACGAGACCAACGCGCTGCCGATCCCGCATGGCTACACCTTCACCGAGGCCGCCGCGATCCCGGAAACCTACTTCACCGTCTGGCACAACGTCTTCCAGCGCGGCGGATTGCAGCCGGGCGAGACGCTGCTCGTCCATGGCGGCTCGTCGGGCATCGGCACGACGGCGATCCAGATTGCGACGAAGCTCGGCGCGAAGGTCGTCGTCACGGCCGGCTCGAAGGAAAAATGCGAGGCCTGCGAAGCCCTCGGCGCCGTGCGCGCGATCAACTATCGCGAGGAGGATTTCGTCGCGGTGGTGAAGGAGATGACCGGCGGCAAGGGCGTCGAAGTCATCCTCGACATGGTCGGCGGCACCTATGTCGGACGCAACTACGACGCCGCGGCCATCGACGGGCGCATCGTCCAGATCGCCACGATGAGCGGCGCCACCAGCGAGGCGAACTATTCCAAGCTGATGGTCAAGCGCCTGACCCATACCGGCTCGACGCTGCGCCCGCGCACGACCGAGTTCAAGGCGAAGATCGCGTCGGAACTCGAGGCGCGCATCTGGCCGCTTCTGGCTTCGCGCGAGATCGCGCCGGTGATGGACATGATCTTTCCGCTGAAGGACGCCTGGCGCGCCCATGAGCGGATGGAAGAGGGCGGCCATGTCGGCAAGATCGTGCTCGACGTCGCCTGATCTGTCGCACATGAACATGCGTTGACACCGCCGCCGCTTCGGTGATGACGGCGAGACGCTCCGGCTCCAGGACTGCAAATCCGGGAACCGGGGCGCACCGATTCGCATTCTCCTTTCGTCAACGAAACGGAGAGCCCGATGAAACCCCTTCTCGCCGCCGCCGCAGGATTCACGCTGTCGCTGGGCATGTTCGCGGGAGGGGCGGTGCTCGCCACCTATACGCTGTCCGCCAAGCCGGTTGCCGTGAAGGCCGGCTCCGCCCAGGACGTGGCGGATCTTTGGACCGCGCAGCCGAAAACGATCGACCAGGATGATCAGCAATTGGAGCGTGTCGCGGCCGCGCCGCTTCCAGCCGAACCCGAAACGGTGGCCGCCGATGACGGAGGCGAGCGAAGTGAAATCACCCTGGCAAGCGCCGATCCGATGGCGTGGCCCTCGCCGGAACCGGCAATCGACGAGATGACGACGAGCGCCACCGGACCGACCGCGCCGTCGGCCGAAGATGACATGCCGGCTGCCGGATTGCCGGTCGCCCACATGCAGTGGTGCGCCGATCGCTACCGTTCCTATCGGCCCGAGACGAACAGCTACACGCCCTATAGCGGCGGCAGCAGGGTCTGCGTCTCGCCCTATGCCGAACCAAGCCAGGACGAGGACGGCGCAATGGTCGTGCAGGCATCCGCCCGGAACGTTTCCGCCGCCGCGCCATCTTCCGAAAGCGGGCGCCATGTCGAGATGACGTCGCGCCATCTCCAGTCCTGTTTCGACCGCTATCGCTCCTACCGCCCGGAAGACAATACCTACCAGCCCTATGGCGGCGGCCCGCGCCGGCAATGCGAATAGTTTGGCCTTCGAGTCGACCCTAGCGGGTCTGCGCACTCAGATAGCGGTTGTAGATCCAGCCCTCATATTCGGCGGTGGTGACGAAATGCCAGTTGCCGTCGACCTGTAGCGAGCGCACCCGCGTTCCGGCAGGTGCCGTCCAGACGATGCCGAAATTGGAGGACGGGCCGCTGCGAAGCCTCACATTGGCGGTTGTGGTGAAGATGTCCGCCTGTAATTCAGGCTCCGCCGTTTCGACAGGTTCTTCGGGAACGGGCTCGGCGCTGATTGGCGCTGCGGGCTCCGGCTCGACTTCGGACGGTTCCGGCTCCGGCTCCGGTGCGCTCGGGCGAATGGCGCCGACCTCGATCGGCTCGGTGCGCTCGATCGGGGACCACCAGCCGATCCCCAGCGCCGCGACGAGCAGCAAGGCTCCGAAAAATGCTGTTGCCGTTCTCATCCGGCACTCCGAACTGTCATGCGCGCATCCATAGACCGGCGCGCCTTCACGTCAGGTTAAGCGAGCATGACCGGTGCGTGAAGGGCATTCAAGAAAAGCTCTGGCAGCAAAAAGGCCCGGCATCAAAGTCCATAGGCGCGTCGCGCCATCAGGCAATCCTCCCCGCCGGGCGTGCATTCGCGGCAGACGACCGGGCGGACCGCATAGACGGAACAGGCGGTCGCGCGCCCGACGTCGCCGCAAAGCGCCGCGCAACGCGATCCGTCACAGGCCATGCCGGTGAGATCGGCCGAGACGAGCGAAGGCGGCAAAAGCGCAAGATCCGCCTCGTCCTCCGTCGAGAAACGCGGCCAGGCGGACGAATAGGCGCAGCACGCGCCGCAGCTTTGGCAATCCGCATCCGACAGGTCGCGGGTCTGCCCGCCGGCAGGCGAGGCCGGTGCAAGCGGCGAAAGCCGCAATGTCGGCGGGCGCGGCCCGCTCGCCTGGGATCGTGTCAGCTTATTTGCGCGCCTTGCGCGCGGCATAGCGGGCGTCGCGCGCGGCCTTGCGTTCCATCTCGTACTGCATGACCTGCTCGATGCGCGCCTTGTCCGCTTCTTCCTTGGCAAGGCGATCGGCATTCGCGGCCTGTTCGGCTGCGGCCTTGCGTTCCTCTTCCTCGCGCTTGAGGCGCTCGGCCTTTTCGCGTTTTGCCTGTTCGCGTTCGGCGGTCCGCTTCTCGCGTTCCGCAGCGATGCGCGCACGCTCGGCCTGTTTGGCGAGCATTTCGGGCGAATCGACTGCCGGACGCGCCTTGAACTTTTCGAGAAGCTCTTTCTTGGCCGCGTCGGCCGCAGCGCGGCGATCCTGGAAATTCTGGTGCTTGGAGATCGACAAAATCAGCTTTCTTCTGTGATTGAGGCCTCCCTTTAGTGAATATCGTCGCCAACATCCAGCCGGTATCCGCGCACGAGCATCAAACGGGCATCAACTTGCATGTCATCGGTGGCGGGCCCGCAAGCCCCGTGACCCCGCTCCGATCCGACGGCGAACCATTCTCGCCACTTTCGGCCTCTACCGACGCGGGATGATCTGCCTTCGGCCCTTGCTTCTGATCCTCGCCTTCTGCCTCGCGTTCAGCGCGCCGGCACAGGCCGGCGGCTGGCTGGGCGCCGAAAGCCACACATGTCGCCATCTGGCCGCGCGCGCGACGGCGCCACAGGCAACCGCGCCGGACGAGATCGCGCAGGACGGCATCGTTGCCGCCGCCTGCCATGTGATCAGCGCCATCGTCGAAGCGGGCGCGACGCTTCCCGCCGACGATGGCGCCGCGACCCCCGCAACCCTCGAACGCAGGCTCGATCTGTCTTTGCGGCCCTCCGGCATCGATCGCCCCCCGAAAGCTTGAGCGCGATCACCGCGCGCGCCCTGCCCAGGGCGCTTGAATTACCGCTCACTTCAGTCTTCGAGGCAATCATGACCATCATTTCATCCGACCCCGGCATGGCCGGGCGCGTCGGCCGCCGCTATTTCATGCTGGGTGCAGGCGCGCTCGCACTTTCGGGCTGTGTCTCCTCGCCCCGGCCGCAGGTCGCCCCACCCTTGCCTGCACCCGAACCCGAACCGCGCATCCGTCCGCTGATGTACGACGCGCTCCCCGAGGAGCCGTTCTCCGTTCCCGCCGTCGATGTCGATCAGGTCGATCCGCGCTGGTGGCGGACCGAAATCGACTATGTCACCGAGGAGCTGGCGGGCACGCTCGTCGTCGATACGGCCGCCCGCTATCTCTATCATGTCGGCTCCGGCGGGCGGGCCACGCGCTATGGAATCGGCGTCGGTCGCGACGGGTTTGCCTGGCAGGGCCGCGCCATCGTCGCCTACAAGCGCAAATGGCCGCGCTGGACGCCGCCGGACTCCATGGTCGCCCGCCAACCGGAACTGGAACCGTTCAGCATCGCCAATGGCGGCATGGCGCCCTCCGCGACCAATCCGCTCGGCGCACGGGCGCTCTACATTCACCAGGACGGCCGCGACACGCTCTATCGGGTCCACGGCACACACCAGCCCTGGTCGATCGGCAACTCGATCTCGTCGGGCTGCATCCGCCTGTTGAATCAGGATGTGATCCATCTTTACGACCAGGTTCGCGATGGCAGCCCGATCGTCGTCATGCACGATGGCGGCATGGAGATTGCGGCGGCCTGACACGTATCGGCAAGCGTGAGCGGCCGGCGCCAGATCCTGCGCCGCTCACCCGATTCCGTCGGCCGGTCACGATTCGACCTCGTCCGACGACCGTTGCGAGACGGTCCAAATCTCGCTATATGGCATGTTGATTTTCCCAATATCGGTGGCTCTGCCCACCGCCCGCGGCAGGGACCGCGGGCGAACAGGAAGGATTTATTTCATGGCCAACACGCTTCTCATGCCCAAGGCCACGGCCGTCTGGCTGGTCGACAACACCGCTTTGTCCTTCGATCAGATCGCGCATTTCTGCACGCTGCATCCGCTCGAAGTGAAGGCGATCGCCGATGGCGAGGCGGCGCAGGGCATCAAGGGTCTCGATCCGGTGATGACCGGCCAGCTTTCGCGCGACGAGATCGCAAAGGGCGAGGCCGATTCCAACCATCGGCTGAAGCTTGCCGAGCCGAAGGTGCGCGTACCCGAATCCAAGCGCCGCACGCCGCGCTATACGCCGGTTTCCAAGCGCCAGGATCGTCCCAACGCGATCCTCTGGCTGGTGCGCAACCATCCCGAACTCAAGGACGCGCAGATTTCGCGCCTCGTCGGCACCACCAAGTCGACCATCGAGCAGATCCGCGAGCGCAAGCACTGGAACGCGGCCAATCTGGTGCCGATGGACCCGGTGACGCTTGGGCTGTGCTCGCAGATCGATCTCGACCTCGAAGTCCAGAAGGCGTCGCGCGGCTTGCCGGCGGCTGAGCCGACCGGCGGCACCCTGCTTCCGGCGCGGGAAACGGAATCCCTGGAAGTGCGCGAGGATCGCGAGGATCAGGAACTCGACGCCGATGCCGTCTTCGCCAAGCTGTCGTCGCTGAAATCGACCCAGCCGGAAGAGGATGAAGACGACAATCGCTACTGAAGCGACCTCGTCACGACATGCAAAAGGGCGCCGCGCGGCGCCCTTTTTCGTTTCAGCGAATGCGCCCCATCTCCATCGTCTCGACGCGGCGTTCGAGGTTGGCTTCGCGGACCATGGAGGGCAGGAGGAAGAGGTCGATGAACTGGCCGATGCCGAGCAGGCCCAGCGTCAGCAGCCACAGGAGGCCGGTCCAGATGCGGCCGGTGTAGAAGCGGTGGAGGCCGCAGAAGCCGACGAGGCCCAACAGCCACAAGAGGAATGCAACGGGTCCCGATTTCATGCGCCTTGCTCCAGATCAGATCGTTTCGATCAAGAGATAGGTGCTCACGTTGCCTTTTGCGAGCGTCGATGCGCCCAGTCGCGCGCGGCCTCGTCGCGCTCCATCTGGCGGTAGAAATCGGCAAGCTGCTTGCCACGCTCGTGCTTGAAGACGCTGCCGTCGCAGGCGATGGAGGCGATGCGGTCGATGCGGAAGGCGCGGAAGTCGCCGCGCAGCTCGCACCAGGCGACGACCGTCCACACCTTGCCCCAGAACCACAGGCCGAGCGGGCGGATGTCGCGGCAGGACGATTGGCCCGCCTCGTCGCGATAGTCGATCTTGAGAACGTGCCGCGCTTCCACCGCGCGTTCCAGCGTGTCGATCGTCCGACGCTCTTCCTCCGAGACGACCCAGAGCGGCATGTGGATTTCGGTGCGGTCGATGCGGGCGCGCTCGGCGTCGGGCAGGACGGCCGAGATCTTGACCAGCGCCTCCTCCGCCGCGCGCGCCATCGCCGCCCCGCCGAAGGCCCGCACCATGCGCGCGCCGGCGACGAGGGCGACGATCTCGTCACGCGTGAACATCAAGGGCGGAAGGTCGAAGCCTTCCCGCAGGATGTAGCCGACGCCCGCCTCGCCATCGATCGGCACGCCGGTCGACTGGAGGTCCGCGATGTCGCGATAGATGGTGCGATCGGACACTTCCAGCCGCTCGGCCAGCATGTGCGCGGTGACCAGACGGCCGCCGCGGAGATATTGCACGATCTGGAACAGCCGGTCGGCGCGCCGCATCGGGGCTTATCCTCAACTGAACAGGCCGAAGCTGTTGCCGTCGGGATCGAGGCAATAGCAAAAGCGGCCGGCCGGTATCGTTATCACGGGCGAGACGACCTGTCCGCCATTCGACGCCACGCGCTCCATCGCGGCCTCGAGGTCGGTGACCGCGAGATGGATGGTGGGGCCGGTGCCGGGGGTGGCGGGCTTGCCGGGATAGATGTGACCCGCGACGCCCTCCTGCATGTTTGCGACGGCGAAATTCGCCATCGGGTTCGGCGCGTCCTTCTGGTCTTCCAGGTCGTGGCCGGTGACGGTGGCGTAAAAGGCTTTCGCCCTGCCCATGTCGGTGACCGGGATTTCGAACCAGACGGCGGCGTTCTTCGGCAGATGATGGCTCATGGCGGTCCCTCTCGCGGAGCGTTGAATTGTCATGATGCGCCACGCCTCCTGACAGCATTATGTCAGGAGGCGCGGGACGCGTCAGAGGGACCACAGATGCGGCCAGCCGGTCGTCAGGCGCGTGCGCTGCGGTTCGGGCCAGCCGATGTCGCGGCGGATGTCCGGCGGCAGCGCGTCGATTAGCATCCTGGTGCGGCGGCGGGCGACGGCGCGGCGCAGCCGGCCGATGAGATTGGTGTCGTGCATGTTTCGTCTCCCGTTTCATGGAAGACGATCATGCGCCATGCCTCCCGACAGCCTGCCGTCAGGAGCATTTTCCTGTCGCATTTCCGGACGTCGAACCGGCGGCCGCTTCGACTGGAAATGCTCACTTGACCGGCACCGTATAATTGAGCGGCAGCCGGCCGCCATCGGCATAGATGGTCTGGCCGGTGATGTAGGAGGCGTCGTCGGAGGCGAGGAAGGCGGCGACGGATGCGATTTCGGACGGCTCGCCGATGCGGCCCATCGGCGTGCGCGACAGGATGCGGTTCTTCGCCGCCGGGTCGGCGTTCACGGCCGACAGCATGTCGGTCATGATCGAGCCCGGGCCGATGGCGTTGACGCGGATGCCGTAGGGCGCGAGCGCCAGCGCCATGACCTTGGTCAACTGCATCACGCCGCCCTTGGAGATCGAATAGGGCACCTGGTTGGGCAGCGCGAAGACGGCGTTGATCGACGACATGTTGACGATGGCGCCGGCCGGCCTGCCGTCATTGACCTTGTCGACCATGAAGCGGGCGACCGCCTGGCCCGCCAGAAACGAACCTTTGAGATTGACGGCGAGGACGCGGTCGAAATCCTCCTCGGAGATTTCCAGGAACTCCGCGCCGTGGACGATGCCGGCATTGTTGACGAGGACGTCGATGTCGCCGAAGGCGTCGATGGTGGCGGCGACCATGTTGTGAACGTCGAGCCGCTTCGACACGTCGGCCTTCACGAAGCGCGCATCGCCGAGCTTCTGCAGATCGGCCTCGGCCCGCTCGCCCTTTTCGACATCGATGTCAGCGAACATCACGCGGGCGCCCTCGCGCAGGAAGCGCTCCGCGATCGCATAGCCGATGCCGCCCGCCGCCCCCGTCACGATCGCCGTCTTTCCGTCCAGTGCCATGTCGTCATCCTTTTCCGTTCGGGGCGTTATAGCGGGTGGGGGAGAGGGGGAAAAGGCGCCGTGGGCGCGCGTCATCGGCACCGCGCCGCATTGGCCGGATCATGGGGGGAGAAAGTCGGGAAGGCGGCGGTCTGCGTCTCGCTTCCTGATTTCTAAATGTAACGCGATCCGCAGACCGTCGCCCGGTGTCTGTCGCGCCTTCGGCCGGTCACAGACGCGCCTCGAAAGGTGCGCCCGCGGCTTTTCCCGCATGGTTCTTCGCTTGGCCCGAAAGCCTCGCTCCCCACGCCGACCTGTCCCGCGCCCTCACGTGCCTGTGGTTTACCACGCCACAGGGGGAGGCCACCGCCGCCCTGCCAAATCCCGGTCCGGACCGGTTCCCGTCAGAGCGATGGGACGGATTGTAGGGGAGGATTTGGGGAGGGGGATAAGATTCGTGGGGGCTATTCGCTGAACAGGTCGGAATGCGTTCCTGTTCGCGCCAGTTGCAGTTCGTCGCCTTCGATCCGGTAAATCAGCAGCCAGTCAGGCTCGATATGCGAATCGCGAAAGCCCTTCCAGTCACCCTTGAGCGGATGGTCCTTGTAGGTGGCGGGCAATTCGTCGCCAGCGATCAGAAGCTGGAGAAGCGCGCGGAGTTTGGACATGTCCTTGCCCCGCTTTTGCATTCGCTTGACGTCGCGGCGGAACTGCCCCGCCTGAACCGGCGTCCGCAATTCAAATGCCGAGATCGTCGAAGAGTTCGTCGGCCGAGGCGTGCCGCTTGCCCTTGTCTTTCTCCAGTTCCGTCATGGCTTTGCGCGTCGTGGCGTTGGGAACTTTGACCGCAAATGGGAAGGCCTTGTCGGCAGCTACGCGGACAAGGAGCAGGCGGATGGCGTCGGAGACGGACAGGCCCATGGCGGCCAAGGCTTCGGTAGCCTGATCTTTGGTTGCGCTGTCGATGCGCGCGCGGACTACGGTGTCGGTGGACATGGATAAGCTCCGTTTGGCTACAATGTAGCTACATCCACGCAGGGGTCAATTAGCTGCGGGGTCTTTTTTCCGCCGCGCCAGAATTTTCAATGATGTGAAAACTGAACGCGGGCACTTGCGCGTTTAAGTTTTCTGCCCTCTATTGAGGGAGAGATTCTTAAATGCGAGATGCAAATGTCGCCCTTCCGAACCGCAGTAATAGACAACCCGATCGATGTGAGCCGCCGGCTCAGCGACTTTGAACTTACGATCGACCAACTGCTCGCCGTCCGAGACATTGCGCGTGCGGCATCTGATGACGCAAGCCCTCTGATGCCATTGAACGCGCCAGGCACGCTCGCGTACATTCACGGCGTCGGTGCTCTTCGCGACCAGATCTTGAACGGTGAGTGGGTCGTTGATCGAACGCTCGGAGTTGAAGCGATTATCAATCATCGCCTTGGTTTCCGGATCGGTTATCAAAATGTCGATCGTTCATGCGACCTCAACTTTCCACCCATGCCGCGTTCGGAGAAGGGTAGCGGTTCAGCCCGGCTATGTCGGTTACCACTATTCGATTTTTACGGCGTTGTCCTTGAATCAGATGTTGACCGAGTTCCTTCTGAGAGTGCAGAGGACCCGCATCATGACTGCGTATTCACCTACTTTGTGATGGTCGGTGAGGACGGCAGTGTGGAGCTGTCATGCCCTGTCATTGCCAACAAAAAGTACTCGGACTTTATGGAACGGATTTTCATTGATCGACCCGACAAAGATTGGGACGTTCGAGTGGACCTTGAAACCGGTCCGGTTGAGGACTTCGACGTGCCAGTAGTCTTTAAAGATAGCGCAGCATGATGTTCTGCGCTGATAGGCTGAAAATTGCCCGCTATCGAAGAAAGTTGACAGGGAAAGAGCTGGCAGCGGCGGCGGGCGTCACTGACGTTACGGTCTCGAAGGTGGAGAATGGCCATCAACCGGACGATGTTACAGTGGAGAAGCTCGTTAGTGCTCTCGGCTATCCACGAGCATTTTTCTTTATGGACAAGCCGGAGACGCTCGAACCCAAAGCCGTGTCATTTCGTAGTCTGAAGAAGATGAAGGCTGCTGAGCGGAACGCTGCGCTGGCGGCAGGCGCAAACGGTATAGCACTCTACCAATGGATAGATGAAAGGTTTGCTCTTCCGGCTCCAGACCTTATCGACCTTAGCCGAGAACAGGGCCGACCTGAGGTTGCAGCTAGACTGCTTCGCCAGCACTGGGGGCTAGGCGATAGACCCATAGGTAACATTTTGCAGTTGTTCGAGTCGAAAGGTATCCGTGCCTTATCCCTCTCGGAGAACACCCAGAATGTTGACGCATACTCATTTTGGCACGCACACAATCCCTATATTTTTCTTAATCAGAAGAAAACCGCCGAACGTTCCAATTTCGATGCGGCGCATGAGCTAGGTCACCTTGTACTGCACTTCCACGCTCAAGCAGAATCGATGCCAGAGGACGATGCCGAAAGACAAGCCAATGTGTTCGCATCTGCGTTTCTAATGCCTGACGCAGACATCAAAAGTGTTTTGGGGCGCGTTTACAGCTCGTCCCAAATTATCAAAGCGAAGATGCGATGGAAGGTTTCGGCGCTCGCTCTAGCAACACGGCTGCATCAGATTGGTATGCTTTCTGAATGGAACTATCGATCAATCTTCATCGATCTTGGGCAAAGAGGATTTAGAACGGGTGAGCCATTGGGCGTTCCACGGGAAACGTCCACGCTGCTGGCGAAGGTGTTCGCGGCGCTCTGGTCACGAGGCGTCACTAGAAATGACATTGCCGCCGACTTGAACCTGCCATGGGATGAAGTAGAGGTTCTTGTTTTCGGATTGACCGGGCCGATATCGGCCCCTCCTCGGAAGCCCAGTTTGTCACTGGTAAGCGGCGAAAACAGATAGCTGGTTTGAAGTATTAAAAGATCCAGAACAAAACAGACTCAAAGTCACCCTATTCCCCTTCCCCGCAACGCCTCGCTCACCTCCTCCAAAATCGCCGGATCGTCAATCGTCGCCGGCATCGTCCACTCCTCCCTGTCCGCGATCTTCTGCATCGTCGCCCGCAAGATCTTGCCCGAACGCGTCTTCGGCAGGCGCTTGACCGGGACGACGGTCTTGAGGGCGGCTATGGCGCCGATGCGGTCGCGGACGAGGGCGACGATTTCGCGTTCGATGTCGGCCGCCGGGCGGTCGACGCCGGCGTTGAGGACGACGAAGCCGCAGGGCACCTGGCCCTTCATCGGGTCGATTATCCCGATGACGGCGCATTCGGCGACGTCGGGGTGTTCGGACAGGACCTCCTCCATCGCGCCGGTCGACAGGCGGTGGCCGGCGACGTTGATGATGTCGTCGGTGCGGGCCATGATGAAGAGGTAGCCGTCCTCGTCGATGATGCCGGCGTCGGCCGTCTTGTAGTAGCCGGGGAACTCGGCGAGATAGGCGCTTTTGAAGCGCTCGTCTGCGTGCCAGAGCGTCGGCAGGCTGCCGGGGGGCAGCGGCAGCTTCGCCACCACGTTGCCGAGCGTGCCGCGCGGGACGGGGTGGCCGGAATCGTCGAGGATTTCCATCCGCCAGCCGGGCATCGGCACGCCGGGCGAGCCGTATTTGACCGGCAGGCTGCCTAAGCCGACCGGGTTCTGCGTGATCGGCGCGCCGGTTTCCGTCTGCCACCAATGGTCGATGACGGGTTTTTGGAGCTGGTTTTCCGCCCATTTGATCGTTTCGGGATCGGCGCGCTCGCCGGCCAGGAACAGGGTTCGGAATTTCGACAGGTCGTATTTTTTGACGAACTCGCCCTTCGGGTCCTGCCCCTTGATGGCGCGGAAGGCGGTGGGGGCGGTGAAAAGCGCGACGACATCGTGGTCGGAAATCACGCGCCAATAGGTGCCTGCATCGGGCGTGCCGACGGGCTTGCCCTCGAACAGGATCGTCGTGCAGCCATGGATGAGCGGCGCGTAGACGATGTAGGAATGGCCGACGACCCAGCCGACATCCGACGCCGCCCAGAACGCCTCGCCCGGCTTGACGCCGAACTCGTTTTCCATCGACCAGGCGAGCACGACCAGATGGCCGCCATTGTCGCGCACCACGCCCTTGGGCTGGCCGGTCGTGCCGGAGGTGTAGAGGACGTAGAGCGGGTCGGTCGCCTCGACGGGGACGCAAGGGATGTCGCGGGCGTCGGATTTGGCTTTGGCGACGGAAGATGCGTAGTCGATGTCGCGGCCGGGGGTGAGGGCGGCGGTCTCCTGCTCGCGCTTGAGGACGATGACGGTCTCGACCTTGTGCTTCGCGATGTCGATCGCGCCGTCATAAAGCGGCTTGTAGGCAATGGTGCGGCCGGGCTCCAGGCCGCAGGAGGCGGTGACGATGGCTTTGGGCTTGGCATCGTCGATGCGGGTGGCGAGCTCGCGCGCGGCAAAGCCGCCGAAGACGACCGAATGGACCGCGCCGAGGCGGGCGCAGGCGAGCATGGCGATGGCGGCCTCGGCGACCATGGGCATGTAGACGATGACGACATCGCCCTTGCCGATGCCATTGTCCTGCAGGACGGCGGCGAGGGCGACGATCTCGGCCTTGAGTTCGGCATAGGTGAATTTGCGCACCGTGCCGGTGATGGCGCTGTCGTGGATCAGCGCGAGCTGGTCGGCCCGGCCGCACTCGACATGGCGGTCGACGGCGTTCCAGCAGGTGTTGCATTCCGCGTCGGGGAACCAGCGGCCGTAGATGCCGGCATCGGCGTCGAAGATCTTTTGCGGCTCACGGGTCCAGTCGACGAGTTTGGCCGCGTCGCGCCAGAAGGCTTCCGGGTCGGATTTCCAGCTCTGGTAGGTCTGATGGTAGCGCGACATGCGGTTCCTCCCTGTCGTTTCCTGACGTAACGGGCGGGGCGCGGCGTGTCCAGTTCGGCAAAAGTCGGAAGGGCTGCTATAGGGGGCGATCGAATCGCGAGGATGAAGATGCAGTCGAAAGTGGTGGCGTTCCTGTTCATCGCCGCCATGGTGATCCAGGTGATCAAGCCGATCGGCCTGCCGGGGCTGAAGAAGCGCGGCGATTTCTGGAAGATCGCGGTGGCGGCGATCGCGGTGATGATGCTGACGGTGCTTATACGCCCCGCCTAAGCTTCGGTGATGCGGGTATCCAAAAGCAAAGGCAGCAGATGCTCGGCCCAGCGGTCGTAGCCCGCTTCGGAGGCGTGGAAGCCGTCGAGCGAGAAGCCGGCGACGGGGTCGTCGATCGGCAGGCGGGTGGCGGGGACGGCGCCGCGTTCCAGGCACAGGCGATGGCCCCAGTAGTTGATCAGCCCGGCGCGGATTTCGAGGATGCGGCCGAGCGCGGGCGGCAAAGCGGGCATCAGCGACATCTCGACGACCGGCGACCAGACGACGCGCGCCTCGGGCCATTTTGCCCGCAGCGCATAGAGCAACGTGCCGAATTCGCGGTTGAAGCGGGCGCCGGTGTGGAAGTTCTTGGCGTCGTTGGAGCCGACCGTCAGCACCAGATGCGTCCAGTGGCCGGGGTCCATGTTGGGCACGACATGATCGCGCAGGCGGCCGGCGGTGGCGGAGTTGAAGCCGGCGGCGCGCCAGACGACGGGCCGTCCGGTCGCCTCATGCGCGCGATGGGCAATGCGGGCGGCAAGGCCGCGCTCTGAGCTCTCGACGCCGACGGAGGCGGCGGAGGAATCGCCCAGCACCAGCAGGTTGATCGGCTCGCCGGTGCCGTCGATGCGGTGGATCACCGGGCCCTGCGCGGGCAACATGCGCTGGACGCGGCGGCGCACGCCAAGCCCCTGCCAGACATAGACCGGGAAGGCGAGCCAGGTGAGGAGGGGGAGAAGGCCGGGCATGGCGCCCATATAAAGGCGCGAAGGCGGAAAGAAAAAGCCCGGATGGCGGCCATCCGGGCTTCTGCGTCACTGTGACCGCGTGGGGCCGCGCGATCAGCCCTGCTTTTCGAGCGCGGCGGTCCACTTGCCCTGGGCGGCGAGGCCGTTCATGCGGGCGCGGTGGGCGAAGGCCTTTTGCGCGGCGGCGACGTTTTCTTGTCTGCCGGCCCAAGCCTTCTGCGGGGCGGCCTGGAGGGCGCGGCCATAGGAGAAGGTGAGCTTCCAGGGGTGCGGGCCGGCGGCGTTCATGGCGTTCAAGTTGGCGGTCGCCTCCTCGTCGGACTGGCCGCCCGAGAGGAAGGCGATGCCGGGAATGGCGGCCGGGACGGTTTCGCGGAAGACCTTCAGCGTCATCCCGGCGACCTCATCGGGCGAGGCCTTCGCGCCGGACTTCTTGCCTGGAATGACCATGTTGGGCTTGAGGATCGTGCCTTCGAGATTGACGTCGGCGGCGTAGAGCTCGGAGAAGAGCTGCAAGAGCGTGACCTTGGTGATCTCGTAGCAGGTGTCGATGTCGTGCGCGCCGTCCATCAGCACTTCCGGCTCGACGATCGGCACGATGCCGGCTTCCTGGCAGAGCGCGGCATAGCGGGCGAGCGCGTGGCAGTTGGCGTCGATGGCGGTGGCGGAGGGGACGTTCGCCTCCTCGTCGATGTCGATCACGGCGCGCCATTTGGCGAAGCGCGCGCCGAGCTTGTAGTATTCGGCCAGACGCTCGCGCAGGCCGTCGAGGCCTTCGGTGATCGTGTCGCCCGGAAAGGCGGCGAGCGGCTTGGCGCCGGCGTCGACCTTGATGCCGGGAATGGCGCCGGCGGCCTTGATGATGTCGACCAGCGGGGTGCCGTCGGCGGCCTTCTGGCGGATCGTCTCGTCATAGAGGATGACGCCGGAGATGTGGTTCTTCATCGCGTCGTTCGCCCGGAACATCAGCTCGCGATAGTCGCGGCGGCTGTCTTCGGTCGATTCCACCTTGATGGCGTCGAAACGCTTCTTGATCGTGCCGGAGCTTTCGTCGGCGGCCAGGATGCCCTTGCCGTCCGCCACCATGGCGAGCGCGATGTCTTCCAGACGTTCCGTCATCTTGCGAAATCTCCTGATGAAATGATCGGATGGCGCATAGCAGATGGACCCGCCAAACGGAATGCCGCGCCAAGTGCTCGAATCGATTGAATGATCGGGAAATGCCATCGAAGCGGGAAATGGTTGGCGCAGAAGCGCCGACCTTGCGCTCAGCCAGCGCGCATTCTATGTCTTGAGCACTCTAACGGGGTGCCGCGCGCGCGGCTGAGAGGCGAATGCCAACCCGCAGAACCTGATCCGGTTTGTACCGGCGGAGGGATTAGACGCGAAGATCGAAGCGCCTGTCCTTCAACCCGTGTTTGAAAAGGAGGCGCATGATGAAATCCATTTCCGTTCTCGCCGTTGCCATGGCGATCTCGCTGCCGGCTGCCGCGCAGGAGACGCTGACGGTCTATACCTATGAGAGCTTCACCGCCGAATGGGGGCCGGGACCACTGGTCAAGACCGCATTCGAGGCCGAGTGCGGCTGCACGTTGAATTTCGTCTCCGCCGCAGACGGGGTGGCGCTGTTGAACCGGCTGAAGCTGGAAGGCGAAGGGAGCGAGGCCGATATCGTGCTCGGGCTCGACACGAACCTGACGCATGAGGCGCGGGAGAGCGGACTTTTCGCCCCGCATGGCGTTTCGCTGGAAAACGTCTCGGTTCCGGGCGGCTGGACGGACGAGATGTTCGTGCCGTTTGACTATGGCTATTTCGCTTTCGTCTACGACACCGAGACGGTCGAGAGGCCACCCGCGAGCCTTGCCGAACTCGTCGACGGCGATCCGGAACAGAAGATCGTCATCCAGGACCCGCGCACCTCGACGCCGGGGCTCGGCCTGCTCCTGTGGATCAAGGCCGTCTATGGCGAGGAAGCCGAGGCCGCCTGGGAAAAGCTGTCCGACCGGGTGCTGACGGTGACGCCCGGCTGGAGCGAGGCTTACGGGCTGTTCACCTCGGGCGAGGCGCCGATGGTGTTGTCCTACACAACGTCGCCCGCCTATCACCAGATCGCCGAGCGCACCGACCGCTATCAGGCGGCGATCTTCGAGGAGGGGCACTATTTGCAGGTGGAGGTTGCGGCGGCGACGGTGAAGGGTGCGGAGAACCCGCTGACGGCGCAGTTTCTGACGTTCATGACCGGGCCGGGGTTCCAGGACGCGATCCCCGAGCACAACTGGATGTTTCCGGCAGGACCGACCTCGGAGCCGCTCAATCCGGTTTTCGAGGATGCGGTGGCGCCGGAGAATGCGCTGCAATTGCCGGCGGAGGAGATCGCGGCCAATCGTGCGGCGTGGGTGGACGAGTGGCTGGGGGTGATGAGCAGGTAATGGGGGATTGAGAGGTTGGCCCTTCGTCACACCCCCCTCTGCCCTGCCGGGCGCCCTGGCCCGAGCCACGGGTCTCGGCCCGTCCTTCGGACCCCACTCAAGGGGGGAGATCACGCACGTCATCTGTCCCACCAGGACCGTCAACGGTTTCGCAAGAGGATGACGAGACTGATCTCCCCCCTTGAGGGGGAGATGCCCGGCAGGGCAGAGGAGGGTGCCTCGCGGTTACGTTGCATTGAGTGGGCATGAAACAGCCCGGAGCGGCAACGCCCGGCATCCTCGCCCTCGCCGCCATCGCCATTCTCGTCGGCGGTGCGTTCACCGGGCTCGTGGTCGAGGCCGGGCGCGATCTTTCCGGGGCGGTCGGGGCGTTCGACACCTATCTCTTTCGCGTTGCCCGCTTCACGCTCTGGCAGGCCGCGTTGTCGACGCTCGTTTCGATCGTCCCGGCGATCTTCGTTGCGCGCGCCTTGGCGCGGCGGCCGGCATTTTTCGGGCGGCGGCTGTTGCTGGCGCTCTTCGCCGTGCCGCTTGCGCTTCCGGCGATCGTCGCGGCGCTGGGTGTGCTGGCGCTTCTCGGGCGCGCCGGGTTGCTGGCCGAATCGCTGGCTGCACTGACGGGGACGCGCTGGCCGGGGATTTACGGGCTTTCGGGCATCCTCGTCGCACACGCCTTCTTCAACCTGCCGCTGGCGACGCGGCTTTTCCTCCAAGTGCTTGACACCGTTCCCAACGACCGCTGGCGGCTGGCGAGCCAGCTCGGCTTCGGGCCGTGGGCAACGTTCCGGTTCGTCGAGTGGCCGGTGCTGCGGTCGAGCCTTGCCGGTGTCGCCGGGCTTGTCTTCATGCTGTGCGTGACGTCGTTCACCATTGTCCTGATTCTCGGCGGCGGGCCGCGCGCGACGACGCTGGAGGTCGCGATCTACCAGGCGCTGCGCTTCGATTTCGACCCGGCGCGGGCGGTGGCGCTCGTCGTCGTCCAGATCGCTCTGACGCTCGTTGCCGTCCTCGCGCTGCGCAAGGCGGGCGGCGATCTGGTGGCCGACGCGACGATCGGCACGACCGCGCGGCGGCCGGCGCAGCGGGGCTGGGCCGGGCGGATCGCGGACGGCGTTCCGATCACGCTCGCCTTCCTGTTCGTCGCGGCGCCGATGGCGGCGATCGTCATTTCAGGAGCGAGGGCGGACCTGGCGCGGCTTGCGGGCGACCCGGCCGTTCACGCCGCGACGATGACCAGCCTTCAGCTTTCCGCACTTGCCGCCTGCGGCACGCTGCTTCTCGCCGTTTCGCTCGTGCGGGCACGGCAGCGGCTGGAAGCCGTCCGGCGAGGCGGGCAGGCCGGGCTTGTGGAACGCGCGATGGATACGGGCGCCGGTTTCGTGCTCGTCGTGCCGCCCATCGTCGTTGGCGCCGGGTGGTTCATCCTCTTGCGGCAGTCGGGCAATGTGCTCGCCTTTGCTGCGGCGATGGTGGTCGCCGTCAACGCCGTCATGGCGCTGCCCTTTGCGCTGAGGGTCATCCGGCCGGCGCATGACGCGGCGGCTGCCCGCTACGATCGGCTGTCGGCTTCGCTCGGCCTCGGCGGTTTTGCACGACTGCGGCTCGTCGACTGGCCGTTGATGCGCCGGCCGCTCGGCACGGCCTTCGCCTTCGCCATGGCGCTGTCGCTCGGCGATCTCGGCGTCATCGCGCTGTTCGGGTCGGATGCGGTGCAGACGCTGCCCTATCTCCTGCTCGCGCGGATGGGCAGCTACCGGACGGCGGACGCGGCGGGAATCGCGCTGATGCTTGCGCTTTTGACGCTGATCCTGATGCTGGCGGCCGAATGGTTCGGACGCAGGCGGATATGACGGGCGCGCGGCTTCAACTCGATCAGGTGCGCTTTGCCTATCCGGGCGGGGCGCAGATGCGGTTCGATCTCGACATCGAAGCGGGAAGCGTCGTCGCGCTTCTCGGCGCCAGCGGGTCGGGAAAATCGACGCTGCTCCACCTCGTCGCCGGCTTCGAGGAGCCTCAGGAAGGGCGCATCCTGATCGACGGAGCCGACGTCACGGGGCTCGACCCGGCAAAGCGGCCGGTGTCGATGGTGTTTCAGGAAAACAATCTTTTTCATCACCTGACCGTTGCCAAGAATATCGGGCTCGGTCGCTCGCCAGGTCTGAAGCTTTCGGGGCAGGATCGGACCGACATCGCAACGGCCCTCGCCGATGTCGGGCTCGCCGGCAAGGAGGCGCGGCTGCCCTCGGAGCTTTCGGGCGGCGAGCGGCAGCGCGTCGCCATTGCCCGTGCGCTGGTGCGGCAGCGGCCACTTCTGCTTCTCGACGAGCCCTTCGCCTCTCTCGGCCCGGCGCTGCGCGGCGAGATGGCGGAACTTGTCCGCAGCCTTGCCGCCAAGACCGGCATGACGGTCGTCTTCGTCACTCATCAGCCCGAAGATGCGCGAACGCTGGCCGGCCGAATCATCTTCCTGGCGGAGGGGATGGTCGCGGCGGACGGGCCGGCCGAAATCTTCTTCGGCCCCGATGCGCCGGGCGTTTTCACCGATTATGCGGGACGTTTGCCCACGCTTTGACGGCAAAACGCCCGCATGTCACCACATTCGCAAGGCACAGAGCAGTCAGGCTGAAGGGGACTTGTCTTTCCTCAAGGATTCTGTTGTCTGCGCGGGCATCGCGCCACCATATGCGCCGAGTCCCGTCCAAGAGTGGGAGGCCGAACTGGCCGCACGAGCGATCGAACCTGATTTCGGCATGAAGGCCGGGCCGAAAAACCTCGGCCGGCTGGCGATCGCGCTTGCCCTGGCGACGGCGCTGACCTCCTGCCAGGCGTTCGACACCGCTTCGCTCAGCGAGGACGCGTTTCGTCCCTCCGACAATCCGGTGACAGTCGACAGCGTGACGCGCGACGACCGCATGGCTGCGATCGCGCGCGAACAGCACCCGCGAATCCTCGCCACCTATGGCGGCGAATATTCCGATCCCAAGCTCGAACGGTCGATCGCGCGCATCGTCGGCTCGCTGACGCTCGACCCGGAAAATCCGAACCAGACCTACCAGATCACCATCCTCAACTCGCCCAACATCAACGCCTTCGCGCTGCCGGGCGGGTTTCTCTACCTGACGCGGGGGCTTCTGGCGCTGGCCAATGATTCGGCGGAAGTCGCGGCCGTCGTCGCGCACGAGATGGCGCATGTGACGGCCAATCACGGCATCCAGCGTCAGCAGAAGGAAGCCGAGGAAGTGCTCGCCGCGCGCGTCGTCTCCGACGTGCTCGGCGGCGGCGACACGGGCGGGCAGGTCGCGCTGATCCGCGGCAAGCTGCGTCTGGCGCAATTCTCGCGCAACCAGGAACTGGAGGCCGACGCGGTCGGCATCAAGTCGATCGGGCGCGCGGGGTACGATCCTTATGCCGCCTCGCGCTTCCTCCAGTCGATGGCGTCCTATGCCGAATCGCGCACGGTGGAATCCTCGGCCAATCGCAGCCTCGACTTCCTCGCCAGCCACCCCAATCCGCCGCAGCGCATCGACCTTGCCACGCGCCACGCGCGCCAGTTCGGAATGCCGGGCGTCGGCAATCGCGAGCGCAATTCATTTCTCGACGGCATCGACGGGATGCTGTTCGGCGACACGCCGGAGGAAGGCTTCGTGCGCGGCACGTCCTTCGTTCATCCGATCCTCGGCATCTCGTTCGAGGTGCCGCAGGGCTTCGTGATCGACAATTCGGCCGCCGCCGTCACCGCGGCGGGGCCGGGCGACATGGCCGTGCGCTTCGACGGCGTGACGGTCGAGCCGCGCCAGTCGCTCGCCGACTACATCCAGTCGGGCTGGGTGGCCGGGCTCGATCCGGCCTCTGTGCGGCAGACGACGATCAACGGCAATGAAGCGGTCAACGCGCAGGCGCAGGCCGAGGGCTGGCAGTTCGATGTGACCCTGATCCGCTCGGGCCGGCAGGTCTACCGGCTTTTGACCGCCGCGCCGCTCGCCAGCAGCAATCTGCAAGGCGTCGCACGTTCGGTGGCGGCCAGCTTCCGGACGCTGTCCGATGCGCAAAAGGCGCAGATCCGTCCGCTGCGTATCCGCGTCGTGCAGGTCGCGGCCGGCGACAACGTCGCCTCGATGGCGCGGCGGATGGTGGGAACGAACCGTCCGCTGGAACTTTTCCAGCTTCTCAACGGACTCGGGCCGGGAGCCAGCCTTTCGGTCGGCGACCGGGTCAAGATCGTCTCGGACCGGTAGGTCCGAGCGGCCGGATCAGGCGCTGACGGCCATGTTCGGATTGCCGTCGATGAGCGCCGTGCGCAACTTTTCGATCGCGCGGCTTTCGATCTGGCGGACACGTTCCTTGGAAATGCCGAGCCTTTCGCCCAGCGATTCGAGCGTTGCGCCATCCTCGCGCAGACGGCGCTCGCGGATGATCTTCAACTCGCGCGGATTGAGCGCGTTCAAGGCGCCCGACAGCCACTGGCTGCGCCGCTCGGTGTCGATCGTGTCGGTCACGATCTCGTCGGGCAGGGGGGCGTCGGAGACGAGAAAGGCCATGCGGTCGGTTCCGCCGGGCGAATCGTCCATCACAGGCGCGTTGAGCGAGGTGTCGGGGCCGGACAGACGCGCATCCATCACCGCGACATCGGCCTCGTTGACGCCGAGCGCGGCGGAGACCTGGCGATAGAGATCGGCATTGGACAGGTTTTCCGGCCCGCTTTGCAGCTTGGCGCGCAGGCGGCGCAGATTGAAGAACAGCGCCTTTTGCGCCGAGGACGTGCCGCCGCGCACGATCGACCAGTTGCGCAGGATATAGTCCTGCATCGACGCCCTGATCCACCACGTCGCATAGGTCGAAAAGCGGACCTCGCGGTCGGGCTCGAAGCGGGCGGCGGCCTCCAGCAGGCCGACATGGCCTTCCTGGATCAAATCGCTCATCGACAGGCCGAAATGGCGGAATTTGGAGGCCATCGAAATGACGAGCCGCATATGGGCGGTGGTGATCTTGTGGAGCGCGTTCTGGTCGCGGTTTTCCTTCCACTGGATCGCCAGTTCCAGCTCTTCCTCGCGCGCCAGATAGGGCGCCTTCATGGCCGCCCGGATCATCGAACTTCTCGAGCTACTTTCCATGGCCTGAGCGCTCCCGATGTTGCAGCATCTTGTCTTCTCTACGGTCCGCACCAAATTTCGGATCATCGAGCAGCATGGTCAGGCCCTGCAAGTCGTCCGGTATTGACGCAGCGCGCGATCCCTGATGCGCGCATGTCGAAAACGTCCGGTCGCCGCGCCGGTTCCATGGCGTGCGGTCAAGTGCGCGTGATCGCTCAGGCTTCACACCGCCGCAAACGAAAAGACCCGGCGCGGGGCCGGGTCTTTCAACTCGATTTTCGGAAAGGGTTCGGCCTTACGCGGCTTCTTCCTGCTCGGTCTCGGTCTCTTCATTGTCGGCCTTGGCGCCGCGCTTGGGACCCTTGTTGAGATTGATCTCGATCAGGCGCACCGCCTCGGTGTCGGAGACGCGGTTGACGGCGGCGATCTCGCGGGCCATGCGGTCGAGGGCCGCTTCATAAAGCTGGCGCTCGGAATAGGACTGCTCCGGCTGGTTCTCGGCGCGGTAGAGGTCGCGCACGACTTCGGAGATCGAAATCAGGTCGCCCGAATTGATCTTCGCGTCATATTCCTGCGCGCGGCGCGACCACATGGTCCGCTTCACGCGGGCACGGCCCTGGACCACCTTGAGCGCACGATCGACGTAATCGGTTTCCGACAGCTTGCGCATTCCGATGGAAACGGCCTTGGCAACCGGCACCTTGAGGCGCATCTTGTCCTTCTGGAAATCGATGACGAAGAGTTCCAGCTTGTGGCCCGCGACTTCCTGCTCCTCGATCGTCGCGATCTGGCCCACGCCATGGGCGGGGTAGACGATGAATTCGCCGGTCTTGAAACCGTTACGCGCCGCGGATTTCTTCTGCTGGGTTGCCATACGCCCGATACTCCCTGTTGCGATACCGGCCTCTCAAGGGCCGGTCATCCGGAAACGGCCGGGTCGAACCGGCCAGCATGGTGTCGGGACAATAAGGCGGACATCGGTTGCCAAGGTCGAGAGCCAGACTCACCTGAAACGGTGAAGCGCGGCCCAGATCACCCTGGTCCGTATTGAGTCCCACCTTTCAGTGATTGCTGCGCTTGCGCACGAAATCGACGTTTGTCACCGGCATGTCGTGATTGTGTAACACAAAATGTGGAAAGAATCAACCATTTGCACTAGGCGCGCAACGCCAGCGCCGCTAAGGCGCGGCGTGATTCGCATCGGCTGCGGCGCGATGCCGCAGATCGGACAAGTCAAGCCTCTCCGTCGCCCGCTCCGGACCGGATTTGCGGCTTCAGTCGCCCGTTCCGGGCTCGGGAGAAAAGTACTTCTCCAGCTTGCCCTCCTCGCCGTCGAACTCCTTGGCGTCCGCCGGCGGTTCTTTCTTGGCCGTGATGTTCGGCCACTTCTGGGCATATTCGGTGTTGATTTCAAGCCATTTCTCAAGCCCCGGCTCGGTGTCCGGCTTGATCGCCTCGGCAGGGCATTCGGGCTCGCAGACGCCGCAATCGATGCACTCGTCGGGATGGATGACGAGCATGTTGTCGCCTTCGTAGAAACAGTCGACCGGGCACACCTCGATGCAGTCCATGTACTTGCACTTGATGCAATTGTCGGTGACGAGGTAGGTCATTCGTGCCGGCTCCGGCCCTTCAAAGGCGCTGCAATGTCTGTCGGCTGGTCACGTAGCGAGTTCGGGTCGCCCTGACAAGGGTCGGGCGTTGCGCCAGAGCCGGCGCGAAAGGAATGAATTTCTCCGGTTCAATCGCGGCCTTCGAAGCGGTCGATCTCGCGGCGCTCGCGCTTGGTCGGGCGGCCCGCGCCCGGATCGCGCGCGGCGACGGGTAGAGGCTCGGCGGCCTTCGCCGCGGGCGTCGGCGACAAATCCTCATAGAGCGTGCGCGCTTCCTCGAAGGGGCCGCGCCTCGTGCCCGGCGACAAGACTTTCAGGACGAGGATGCGCCGGTCGAGCGAGATGGTCAGACCGTCGCCCGGCTTCACCATTTGCGCGGGCTGGTCGATCTTCTCGCGATTGAGGCGAACCTTGCCGGACTGGACGAGCTTCGCCGCCAGCGAGCGGGACTTCACCACGCGGGCGAAGAACAGCCATTTGTCGATCCGCTGGCAGCCCGAGGCGGGAGGCGCTTCGCTCATCGCGTCCTACTTCTTCAACTGCTCCTTGAGCGCGGCGAGCTTGGCGAAGGGCGAGTCGGGATCGAGTTTCGCCGGCTTGGCCTCGCGCGGCGGCTGCGCCTCCCAGCGGCGTTCGCCGCCCGGCTTGCCGCCTGATTTTCCGCCAGGCTTGCCGTTGCGGGACCGCTCGTCGCGGTTATGCTGCTGCCCATTGCCGGGACCACGGCTTGGACGGCCGGGACCGTCGCCGCGCGGCTTGTCGCGGAACGCGCGCTTCTCGCCCTGGCCTTCGCGCTCGGCGGGCTGGCCCGTGCCTTCGGGCTGACGGGCGCGATTGCCCTCGGGCCTGTTGCGGGAATTGCCGCGCTCGTTGCGATTGCCATGGCGCGGACGGCCTTCGGACCGGCCCTGACGCCAGATCGTGATCGTCTTCGGCGCTTCCACTTCCTCCGCAGCCACGGGCGCGTCGGCTGCTACCTCGGCAGGAGCTTCTGCGGGCGTCTCGGAAATGGGCTCGGCAACGGGTTCGGCTTCCGCATCGGCAACCGGTGCTGCGGCGGATTCGGCTTCGGCCGTCGCCTTGGGGGAGGCGTCGCCCGCTTCTTCGGTCGCGACAGGCGTCGCCTCGACAGCGGTGTCGGCGTCAGCGGTTTCCGTTGCAGCTTCGGTGACCGGTTGGGCAGCTTCGGCCTTCGCGTTCGCCTCGGCATCGAGCGCCGCGAGCTTCGTCGTCACTTCGGCCTCAGGTTTCGTTTCGCCGCGATAGCCCAGGCCCTTCAGGATCTCGTCCATGTCTTCCGAGGTGGCGCCGAGGATCGACATCATGGCCGGCGTGACGAGGAAGGCATTGCCGTCGAACGCGCCTTCGGGGCGCGCGCCGCTGCCGGCCTTCCACGCCAAGGCTGGGCGGATCAGGTCGGCCAGGCGCTCCAGAATATCGACGCGGACGGCGCGGCGGCCAAGATTGCGGTAGCCGGCAAGGCGATAGAATTCCCTGTCGATCGCCTGGTCGACGACGACCGAGGTGCGGCCCGAGGCAAGCGCATTGACGACATCGCCGAAGCCGGGCTTGTCCTTGCCGTCATTTTGCAGCGCCCAGAGGAGCGTGACGATGCCGGCGGGCGCCGGCTTCAAAAGTGCGGGCACGAAGACATGGAAGGCGCCGAAGCGCACACCGAGGCGGCGCAGAGCTGCGCGCGCTTCCTGATCGAGCCCGCGCACATCCTCCGCCACGTCGCGGCGGTTGAGCAGCCCGAAATTCTCGACGAGCCGGAACGCGATGCCGCGCGCCATGCCGGACAGTTGCTCGGCGGCATGGAGATCGAAGAGCGGCTTCAAGGCCGTCTCGACCTGATAATTGACGAAGCGCTCGATGCGGGCGGCGACCTTGTCGCGCGCCGGGCCGGTCAATTGTTCGTCGGCGAGCAGGATCGCGCGCGGGCGCAGCGCGTCGTCCCCTGCGGTGAGCGTGGCGACGGGCGCGCCGACCCAGCGAACGAGACCGTCGGCCGTCAGCGCGAAATCGCCATTGGCCGCCGCCGAAAATCGCTCGGCGCGCGTCTCGAACTCGCTTGCCAGCGCCTTTTGCGCGGCAGCGCGCACGGCCTTGGCGTCCTCGCCTTCCGCCTTCTGGTCGGCTGTGAAGCGGAAGCCCTGCAACTCGCCCACATGATGGCCTTCGACCAGAACCTCGCCGGTCGGATTGATTTCAGCTTCAAGCATACTGTTTTCTCTTAAGCGCCGCATCAGCACCGATGTCCTGCGGTCTACGAAGCGTTTCGTCAATCGTTCGTGAAGCGCATCGGACAATCTGTCCTCGATATCGCGTGTTTTTTCCTGCCAATGGACCGGATCGGCAAGCCATCCCGGCCGGTTCGAAACGAAAGTCCAGGTGCGGATCTGGGCGATGCGATGCGACAGCGCGTCGATGTCGCCCACGGTCGAATCCGCCTGACGCACCTGTTCGGCCATGTAGTCCGCATCGACATGGCCCTTGGTCGCCAGGTCGACGAACATCGACGCGATGAGTTCGGCGTGCTGTGCGGGCGCGATGCGGCGGTAGTCGGGCAGGGCGCAGGCATCCCACAGCATCGCCACGCGCGCCGGCGTATTCGCCAGATCGCGCACGCGCGCGTCGCGCGAGAGGAAGTCGAGCGCCTTGGCGTCGACCGCCGGCAGCGCGCGCGTCAGACCCTCGACGGGGGGAACCGCGTCAATCGACCGCTTGAGCGCATCGAGCGAGGAGAAGTCGAACTGCGCGCTGCGCCATTGCAGCACCTTCACGCTGTCGAAATTGTGCACCTCGACGCGCTCCACCAACTCGTCGGGAAGCGGATCGACCTGGCCGGTGACGCCGAAGGTGCCGTCGCGCAAATGCCGGCCGGCGCGCCCGGCGATCTGACCCATCTCGGCCGGCGTCAGTTCGCGATACTGGAAGCCGTCGAACTTGCGGTTCTGGGCGAAGGCGACGTGGTCGACGTCGAGGTTCAAACCCATGCCGATGGCGTCGGTGGCGATGAGGTAGTCGACGTCGCCCGACTGGTAGAGCTGAACCTGGGCATTGCGGGTGCGCGGCGAGAGCGCGCCGAGGACGACGGCGGCGGCGCCGCGCTGGCGGCGGATCAGTTCGGCGATGGCGTAGACCTCGTCGGCCGAAAAGGCGACGATGGCCGTGCGGCGCGGCAGGCGGGTCAGCTTCTTGGAGCCGGCATAGGCCAGATGCGACATGCGCGGACGGGTGACGACCGAGACGCCGCGCAGAAGCTTTTCCAGGATGCCGCGCATGGTGGCCGCGCCGAGAAGCAGCGTTTCCTGCCGGCCGCGCAGATGGAGGATGCGGTCCGTGAAGATGTGGCCGCGCTCGAGGTCGGCTGCAAGCTGCACCTCGTCGATGGCGACGAAAGCGGCGTCGGTCTCGCGCGGCATGGCCTCGACGGTGCAGACCGAATAGCGCGCGCCGGGCGGAACGATCTTTTCCTCGCCGGTGACGAGCGCGACCTTCTTGTCGCCGACCTTTTCGCAGACGCGGGCATAGACCTCGCGCGCAAGCAGGCGCAGCGGCAGGCCGATGACCCCCGTCTCATGCGCCACCATGCGCTCGATCGCCAGATGGGTCTTGCCGGTATTGGTCGGACCGAGGATCGCGGTCACGTCGCGGCCCGACAGGATCAGGGGCTGCGACGGGCGGGGCTGGATGTTCATCAGTGGGGGACTTCACCTTTCAACGGCAATGACTCATGATGCCGGTCGACTGCCGTAAGTCACATAGTACGCGGCGCGCGCGATGCCAACGATCCGTGCCTTCACGTAACTTTGCAGCAATATCGCGGCATTCGTCCGAGGCCAAGGGGCACAGCCATGAATGGCGAGCGCGCCGATCACTGGGAAAAGGTCTATCGCTCGAAACCGGAAAACGAGGTCAGTTGGTTCGAGGACGAACCGCGGATTTCGCTGGACCTGATCAATGCGGCCGGCCTGGCGCTGGATGCGCCGATCATCGATGTCGGCGGCGGGGAAGCGCGTCTCGTCGACCGGCTGATCGCCCGCGGGCATACCGATCTGTGCGTTCTCGATCTCTCGCATAAGGCACTCGATGTCGCGCGAGTGCGGCTCGGCAAGGCCGCGTCGAGCGTCGGCTGGATCGTGGCCGACGTGACGCAATGGGAACCGGAACGGAAGTGGCAATTGTGGCACGACCGGGCGGTCTTTCATTTCCTGACGGATGCCGACGATCGCCGAGCCTACGTGAACGCGATGCGGCAGGCGCTGAACGCGGATGCCGACGTCATCATCGCGACTTTCGCGCCGGACGGTCCCGAGCGCTGTAGCGGACTTGCAGTCATGCGTCATGACGCGGAATCCGTCGGAAAGGCACTGGGACCTGAATTCAGGTTGGAGGAGACGCGCAGTTACGAGCACCGGACGCCCGGCGGCGCGTCGCAGCGCTTCCAGTATGCGCGCTTTTCGCGCCGGCCGGGGTGATCGGGGTCTGCAACCGGAACGAGTCCCGAACGAACCGGGACCGAATCACTGACTCGCCGGATTCACGTTCTGTTCCGTTGAGAGGTTTTCGGGTCACGCAAGGGAAGATTATCCACCGGCTGTCCACAGGATGCGCAACGGATATGAACAATCGTGCGAAGCGGACCCCCACCCTTTATCCCTCCCCACAAGGGGGAGGGAATTCGTCAGCGTCGCGAACGGCGATCAGACGAAGAACTGGCCACCATTGGCCGAGATGGTCGAGCCGGTGATGAAGCCGGCTTCGTCGGAGGCGAGGAAGACGACGCAGCGGGCGATCTCGCCGGGTTCGCCGAGGCGGCCGACGGGGATCTGCGCGACGATGCTCTCGCGCACCTTTTCGGGGACGGCCATGACCATGTCGGTGCCGATATAGCCGGGGCAGATGGCGTTGATGGTGATGCCGGCCTTGGCGCCTTCCTGGGCGAGCGCCTTGGTGAAGCCGAGATCGCCGGCCTTGGCGGCGGAATAATTCGCCTGGCCCATCTGGCCCTTTTGGCCGTTGATGGACGAAATGTTGATGACGCGGCCGAACTTGCGCTCGCGCATCCCGGCCCAGACCGGATGCGTCATGTTGAACAGGCCGGTCAGATTGGTGTTGATGACCTCGTTCCACATGTCGGGCGTCATCTTGTGGAACATGGCGTCGCGCGTGATGCCGGCATTATTGACCAGAACGTCGATCGGGCCGATCTCCGCCTCAACCTTCTCGATGCCGGCCTTGCAGGCGTCGTAGCTCGCCACATCCCATTTGAAGACGGGAATGCCGGTTTCCTTTTTGAAGGCCTCGGCCTTTTCGTCATTGCCGGCATAGGTCGCCGCGACCTTGTAGCCCGCCTCGGTGAGCGCGACCGAGATGGCCGCGCCAATGCCGCGCGAGCCGCCGGTGACGAGTGCTGTGCGTGTCATGTGGTCTCCTCCCTGTTGGTGAATTGTGAATAGTGAATGGTGAATGGCCTGAAAGGGAGTTGACGCCCTCCATTCACCATTCACCATTTTCCCATTCACCCCATAGCTTCAACGCACATGGCGACGCCCATTCCGCCGCCGATGCACAGTGTCGCGAGGCCCTTTTGCGCGCCGCGGCGCTTCATTTCGAAGAGCAGCGTGTTGAAGACGCGGGCGCCCGACGCGCCGATCGGATGGCCGATGGCAATGGCGCCGCCATTGACGTTCACGATCTCGGGGTTCCAGCCCATGTCCTTGTTGACCGCGCAGGCCTGCGCGGCGAAGGCCTCGTTGGCTTCGACGAGATCGAGGTCGCCGACCGACCAGCCGGCCTTTTCGAGCGCCTTGCGCGAGGCGGGGATCGGGCCGGTGCCCATGATCTGCGGGTCGACGCCGGCGGTCGCCCAGGAGACGATGCGCGCGAGCGGTGCGATACCGCGTCGCTTCGCCTCGGCCTCGCTCATCAGCACGACGGCGGCGGCGCCGTCATTGATGCCGGACGCGTTGGCGGCGGTGACGGTGCCTTCCTTGTCGAAGGCGGGCTTGAGCTTGGCCATCGCGTCGATCGTGGCGCCGTGGCGGATATATTCGTCCTGATCGACAACGGTGTCGCCCTTGCGGCCCTTGACCGTGACCGGGACGATCTCGTCCTTGAAGCGGCCTTCCTTCTGGGCGGCTTCGGCCTTGTTCTGCGAGGCGACCGCGAACTGGTCCTGCTCGTCGCGCGAGAGCTGCCACTGGCGGGCGACGTTCTCGGCGGTGTTGCCCATGTGGTAGCCGTGGAAGGCGTCCCACAGCCCGTCCTTGATCATGGTGTCGATCATCTTGAAGTCGCCCATCTTCTGGCCCGAGCGCAGATAGGCCGCGTGGGGCGCCATGGACATCGATTCCTGACCTCCGGCGACGATGATGTTCGCATCGCCGGTGGCGATCTGCTGCATTCCGAGCGCGACTGCGCGCAGGCCCGAACCGCAGAGCTGGTTCATGCTCCAGGCGGTCGCCTCCTGCGGGATGCCGGCGGCCATGGCGGCCTGGCGGGCCGGGTTCTGGCCCTGCGCGGCCTGCAGGATCTGGCCCATGATGACCTCGTCGACATCCGTCGGGTCGACGCCGGCGCGCTCGAGCGCGCCCTTGATGGCGATCGCGCCGAGGTCATGGGCGGGAACGGTGGCGAACGCGCCGTTGAAAGAACCTACGGGCGTGCGTGCGGCGCTCGCGACGACGATCGAATTCATCTCGGACATGTCGGGTTACTCCGGGTCAGTGAGGGACGCGCGAAAAGCGCTTTGTCCCATTTCTTGCCGTTTCGCCGCGTCCAAGTCAAACCGGGGGTGTGTCTTCGTGCGCTGCACAAAGCGCTTTCAATTGCCCGCCTTTTGCGCATATCCTCAAAGCTTGCCGAGCGGAAACAGTCGGTTAAATCACTGGGAGCCAGCTACATGCCCGCAAAGAACGATCCGGTGGCCATCAAGAAATACGCCAACCGCCGTCTCTACAATACGGGCACGAGTACTTACGTGACGCTCGAGGACCTGGCCGAAATGGTCAAGCGCGGCGAGGAATTCACCGTGCAGGACGCCAAATCCGGCGACGACATCACGCATTCCGTGCTGACGCAGATCATCTTCGAACTGGAGAACCGCGACGGGCAGAACATGCTGCCGATCCCGTTCCTGCGCCAGCTCATCGCCTTTTACGGCGACCAGATGCAGATGGTCGTGCCGAGCTTCCTCGAACAGTCCATGGTGGCCTTCGCCAAGGAGCAGGAACGCTTTCGCCAGCAGATGAAGGACGCCGTCGGCAAATCACCGATCGGCATGATGCCCATGGCCGCCGCGCCGCTGAAGGCGATGGAGGAACAGGCGCGGCGCAATGCCGAGATGTTCCAGAACGCCATGCGCATGTTCACGCCGTTCCCGATGCCGGGCGCCGGCGGCGTCGAAGCCGCCAAGGACGAGCCGGAAGCGGCCAAGGGCGACGATCTGTCGGAGCTGAAGGAACAGATCGCCGCGATGCAGCGCAAGCTCGACCAGATGGGGCGGTAGGTCCGGTCTCGACCGCGCATTCCGACGTTGTCGTTGTGGGCGCGGAACTGGTGATTGTAGCGCCGGTTTTTCTGAATTGACCCCCACCCTTTATCCCTCCCCACAAGGGGGAGGGAGTTCGCCAGCGTCTTTCTTTTCCCGTCAGTGCAAGTGCCAAGCGGAAGGTGAATCGCGGCGAGGATGCCTCCCTCCCCCTTGTGGGGAGGGATAAAGGGTGGGGGTCGCCTTCATAAAACCGGCGTCGACTATCCCGCACCGAAACCTACCAGCCCATCGCGCAGCCGTCCTTGCGGGGGTCGGAGCCGCCGATGAGGAAGCCGGTTTTTTCGTCGATGACGATGGCCTGACCGCCGCCATGCGGGGCCTTGGCGTCCTGGACGCGGTGGCCGCGGCGCTCCAGGTCGGCGCGGATGTCGGGGCCGATGCCGGTTTCGGCGTTGAGAACCGACCCTGTGTCGTCCCAGAAGATCCGGGCATGGTCGATCGCTTCCTGCGGGTCCATGCCGTGATCGGCCATGTTGGACAGGACATGGGCGTGGCCCATGGGCTGGTAGTCGCCGCCCATGACGCCGAAGGAAATCGCCGCCTTTCCGCCCCGCGTCGCCATGGCCGGGATAATGGTGTGCATCGGGCGCTTGCCGGGGCCGATCTCGTTCGGGTGGCCGGCAGTGAGCGAGAAGCCGGCGCCGCGGTTTTGCAGGGTGATGCCGGATTTTTCCGTCACGACCTTCGAGCCGAAGCCGTGATAGGTCGAGTTGATGAAGGAGACCGCGCGGCGGTCGCGGTCGACCACGGTCAGATAGACCGTATCGGAGGACGGCATTTCCGGCGGCGCGATGTCGTCGTTGCGGCGTGCGATGTCGATGCGGGCGGCGAGCGCGTCGATATAGGCGTCCGACAGGAGGTCGGCGGGGGTCACGGTCATCGTCCTCGGGTCGGCGACCAGATGGTCGCGGACCGAATAGGCGAGCCGCGCCGCCTCGATCTCCATGTGGACGCGGTCGGCGGAATCGGGCGCGAGGCGGCCGGTGCCGAGCTTCGCCATCAGGCGCAGGAGGATCAGCGCGGTGATGCCCTGGCCGTTCGGCGGAATCTCATGGACGTCATGGTCGCCATAGCGCGCGGCGATGGTGTCGACCCAGTCGGCCGAGACGGCGGCGAGGTCGTCCTCGGTCAGAAGACCGCCGAGCGACTTGACGGTGGCCGCGATCTCGGCGCCGATCTCGCCCTGATAGAAGGCCTTCGATCCGTTCTTCGCGATGGCGCGGAAGGTGGCGGCAAGCGCAGGCGCGGTGTGGCGCGAGCCGACCTGAGGGGCCTTGCCGTCGACGAGGTAGTGCTTCGCGCCGCCCGCATCCTTCACGAGCAGATCGACGGCCTTCGGCCAGTCGAGCGCGACGCGGCCATGGACGGCGTAGCCCTCCTCGCCATAACGGATGGCGTCCGCGAAGAGTTCGTCGAAGCCTTTCGAGCCGAAGCGGGTCGCCAGCTTCTCCCAGGCGTCGATGGCGCCGGGAACGGTGATCGGCAGCGCGCCGTGCTCCGGCATCGCGTTCAGGCCCTTGTCGCGGAACCATTGGGGATCGGCGGCCATCGGCGCGCGACCGGAGCCGTTGAGGCCGTGGATCTTCCCATCCGGCTCAGTCAGGATGACGAAGCAGTCGCCGCCGATGCCGGTCATGTGCGGCTCGACCACGCACAGCGTCGCGCAGGCGGCGATGGCCGCATCGACGGCATTGCCGCCCGAGCGCAGCACCGACAGCGCGGTCAGGGTGGCAAGCGGGTGCGAGGTCGCGGCCATGCCATTGTCGGCATAGACGGCCGAGCGGCCGGGCAGGTCGAAATTGCGCATTCTTGTTCTCTCCCATTTCCGGCCGCATGATCCGGTTCGGCCCTTTGGGCGATAGTTCGCATGTTCAGTTCGGAGAGATCAATGGCGCGCTCGACCTTCTTCTGCATCGACGGCCACACCTGCGGAAATCCGGTGCGGCTGGTGGCCGGCGGCGGGCCGCAGCTCTCCGGCGCGACGATGATGGAAAGGCGCGCGCAGTTCATCGCCGAACATGACTGGGTCCGCACCGGGCTGATGTTCGAGCCGCGCGGCCACGACATGATGTCGGGCGCGATCCTCTATCCGCCGACGCGTGAGGACTGCGACATCGGCGTCCTCTATATCGAGACGACCGGCTGCCTGCCGATGTGCGGCCACGGCACGATCGGCACGGTGACCTTCGCGCTCGAACAGGGGCTGGTGCGGCCGGAGGCGCCGGGCACCTTGCGGCTGGACACGCCGGCGGGGCTGGTCATTGCCGAATACCGGCAGGACGGCGACAAGGTGCGCGAGGTTCGGATCACCAACGTGCCGTCCTTCCTTCATGCCGAAGGGCTGGAGGTGGATTGCCCGGATCTCGGGCCGCTCAAGGTGGATGTCGCCTATGGCGGGAATTTCTACGCCATCATCGAGCCTCAGGCGAATTTCACCGACATGGCGGATTATCCGGCCGACCGGCTGATCGCCTGGGCGCGGGAATTGCGGGAAAGGCTGAACGACGCCTACTCCTTCGTCCATCCCGAAAACCCGGCCATCGACCGGCTGACGCATATCCAGTGGACCGGCAAGGCGCGCCACCCGGACGCTCATGCGCGCAATGCGGTGTTCTATGGCGACAAGGCGATCGACCGCTCGCCCTGCGGCACCGGCACCTCGGCGCGCATGGCGCAGCTTCACGCGCAGGGGCGGCTCGCGACCGGCAGCGACTTCGTCCACGAATCGATCATCGGCTCGCTGTTTCATGGCCGGATCGAGCGTGAGACGACGGTCGGCGACAAGCCCGCGATCGTGCCCTCGATTTCCGGCTGGGCGCGAATGACGGGGCTGAACACGATCTTCATCGACCCCGAGGACGATCCGTTCGCGACGGGTTTTTCCGTTCTTTGACCTTGCGTCGGCCGGCGTTTGCGCTGCACCATGCAGCCCCATGCCTGCCGGAGCGCCTGCCTTGAAAATCCAGAAAATCCTCGTCGCCAACCGATCCGAAATCGCCATCCGCGTGTTCCGCGCGGCCAATGAACTCGGCATCAAGACCGTCGCCATCTGGGCGGAAGAGGACAAATATTCGCTGCACCGCTTCAAGGCGGACGAGAGCTACCAGGTCGGGCGCGGCGCGCATCTGGTGAAGGATCTGGGGCCGATCGAAAGCTATCTGTCGATCGAAGAGGTGATCCGGGTGGCGAAGCTTTCCGGCGCCGACGCGATCCATCCGGGCTACGGGCTGCTGTCGGAAAGCCCCGAATTCGCGGAGGCGTGCGCGGAAGCCGGCGTGGTCTTCATCGGGCCGACGCCGGAGACGATGCGCAGGCTCGGCAACAAGGTCGCTGCGCGCAATCTGGCGATCGAAGTCGGCGTGCCGGTGGTGCCCGCGACGGAGCCGCTGCCTGACGACATGGACGTGGTGAAGAAGATGGCCGACGAGATCGGCTATCCGGTGATGCTGAAGGCCTCGTGGGGCGGCGGCGGGCGCGGGATGCGGGCAATCCGCGCGGAAGGCGACCTCGCGCGCGAGGTGACGGAAGCCAAACGCGAGGCCAAGGCCGCCTTCGGCAAGGACGAAGTGTACCTCGAAAAGCTGATCGAGCGCGCCCGCCACGTGGAAGTGCAGGTTCTGGGCGACACCCATGGCAATGCCGTCCACCTCTTCGAGCGCGACTGCTCGATCCAGCGGCGCAACCAGAAGGTGGTGGAACGCGCGCCGGCGCCCTATCTTGACGACGCGCAGCGGGCGGAACTGTGCGGCCATGCGCTGAAGATCGCCGAGGCGACGGATTATGTCGGCGCGGGCACGGTCGAATTCCTGACGGATGCCGATACCGGCGCGTTCTACTTCATCGAGGTCAATCCGCGCATCCAGGTCGAGCATACGGTGACCGAGGAGGTCACGGGCATCGACATCGTCAAGGCGCAAATCAGGATTCTCGAAGGCGCGGCGATCGGCGCCATGGAATCGGGCGTGCCGCCGCAGGCCGAAATCCGGCTCAACGGCCATGCGCTGCAATGTCGGATCACCACCGAGGACCCGGAGCAGAATTTCATCCCCGATTATGGCCGCATCACCGCTTATCGCGGCGCCACCGGTTTCGGCATAAGGCTCGACGGCGGCACGGCCTATTCGGGCGCGGTGATCACGCGGTTCTACGATCCGCTCCTGGAAAAGGTGACGGCATGGTCGCCTTCGGCCGACGAGACGATCCTGCGCATGGACCGGGCGCTGCGCGAGTTCCGCATTCGCGGCGTGGCGACGAACCTCACCTTCCTCGAGGCGATCATCGGCCATCAAAGCTTTCGCGACAATTCCTATACGACGCGGTTCATCGACACGACGCCCGAGCTCTTCACCGCCGTTAAGCGGCAGGACCGGGCGACGAAGCTCTTGAACTATCTCGCCGACGTTTCGGTGAACGGCCACCCCGAGGCGCGGGGGCGGCCGATGCCGAAGGCGGATGCGGCCCCGCCGCGCGCGCCCTTCGTCGGCGGGGCGATCGCTGACGGAACCAAACAAAGGCTCGATCGCGACGGGCCTGAGGCGTTCGCGCGCTGGATGCGGGCCGAAGAAAAGGTGCTCGTCACCGACACGACGATGCGCGACGGACACCAGTCGCTGCTGGCGACGCGGATGCGCACGCATGACATCGCCGCCATCGCAGGCACCTATGCGCGCGCGCTGCCGCAACTCCTGTCGCTGGAATGCTGGGGCGGGGCGACCTTCGACGTCGCGATGCGATTTTTGACCGAGGACCCGTGGGAGCGGCTCGCCAAGGTGCGCGAGGCGGCGCCGAACATCCTGTTGCAGATGCTCCTGCGCGGGGCAAACGGGGTCGGCTACACCAACTATCCCGACAATGTGGTGCGCTACTTCGTGCGGCAGGCCGCAAGCGGCGGCATCGACCTCTTCCGGGTCTTCGACTGCCTGAACTGGGTCGAGAACATGCGCGTTTCGATGGACGCGGTGCGCGAGGAGGGGAAGCTGTGCGAGGCGGCGATCTGCTACACCGGCAACATCCTCGACCCGGACCGCGCGAAATACGACCTCAGATATTATGTCGACCTCGCGCGCGAACTGGAGGCGGCGGGGGCGCATATCATCGCGATCAAGGACATGGCCGGCGTCCTGAAGCCGGCGGCGGCGAAGGTGCTGTTCAAGGCGCTGCGCGAGGCGACCGATCTGCCGCTGCATTTCCACACGCATGACACGTCCGGCATCGCGGCCGCGACCGTGCTGGCGGCGGTCGAAGGCGGGGTCGACGCGATCGACGCGGCGATGGACGCGCTATCGGGCAACACGTCGCAGCCCTGCCTCGGCTCTATCGTCGAGGCGCTGAAGGACGATCCGCGCGATCCGGGGCTCGATGCCGAGTGGATACGCAAGATCTCCTTCTATTGGGAGGCGGTGCGCAATCAGTACGCCGCCTTCGAGAGCGACCTGAAAGGGCCGGCATCGGAGGTCTATCTGCACGAAATGCCGGGCGGCCAGTTCACGAATTTGAAGGAACAGGCGCGCTCGCTCGGGCTGGAGGCCCGCTGGCACGAAGTCGCGCAGGCCTATCACGACGCCAATCTGATGTTCGGCGACATCGTCAAGGTAACGCCGTCATCGAAAGTCGTGGGCGACATGGCGCTGATGATGGTGAGCCAGGATCTGACGGTGGCAGACGTCGAAAATCCGAAAAAGGACATCTCCTTTCCCGACTCGGTCGTCTCGATGCTGAAGGGCGATCTCGGCCAGCCGCCGCAAGGCTGGCCGCAGGCGTTGCAGAAAAAAGCGCTGAAGGGCGAGAAGCCGATCGTGGAGCGGCCGGGCTCGCTGCTAGCGCCGGCCGATCTCGACGCGGACCGCAAGGAAATCGAGGAGAAGCTGGAACGCGACCTTTCCGATTTCGAGTTCGCGTCATGGCTGATGTATCCGAAGGTGTTTTCGGATTTTGCCGCCGCGCAGAACGATTACGGCCCCGTCTCGGCACTGCCGACGCCGGTCTATTTCTACGGGATGAGCCAGGAGGACGAGATTTTCGTCGAGATCGAGCGCGGCAAGACGCTGGTCGTGCGATGCCTGGCGATCGGCGAGAGCGACGAAAAGGGCATGGTGACGGTGTTCTTCGAACTGAACGGCCAGCCGCGCCGGATCAAGGTGCCGGACCGCACGCATGGGGCGGGCGGGGCGCAGGCGCGCGCCAAGGCGGAGGCCGGCAATGCAGCCCATGTCGGCGCGCCGATGCCGGGCGTCGTCTCGACGCTTGCCGTCGCGGCCGGTCAGAAGGTTTCGGCCGGCGACGTGCTGCTCTCGATCGAGGCGATGAAGATGGAGACGGCGCTGCACGCCGAGCGCGACGGGGAGGTCGCCGAGGTGCTGGTGCGCGCAGGCGACCAGATCGACGCCAAGGACCTGCTGGTCGTCTATGCCGGATAGCAAAAAGCCCGGAGCGATCCGGGCTTTTCATTTCGCGGGTGGCGCGGATCAGTTCCGGGCGATGAAGCTGCGGTAGATGTAGCCGGTCTTGCCCTCATAGCTGACTTCACACCAGCGGCAGTCGTCTTCGGCCTCGATCGAGGCATTGGCCGGGACGACCGTCAGGACGGTGGCATCGTCGTCCGGCCCGGCGCGCATGTTGACATATTGCGTCGCCTTGGCGGGCGAAAGGTTCGAGGCGACGGCCGGGGCGGGCTCGGCCACCGTCTCATCGTCCTCGGTGACCAGGGCGGCATCGAAGGCGCTGCGTTCGGACGCCGGCGTCGACGGGCGCTCCGGCGCGAAGCCGGCTGCCGTCGCGGGGATGCCGGATGTGACGAGCCCTTCGGTGTTGCCCATCGCGGTCGCGATTTCCGCCGCGGCGACGGTCTCGTCGACGGCCTGCCTGAGCGCGGCGAGCTTGTCCTCGTCGACGGCGAGCGCGGCCGGGTTCCAGCGCGGATCATCGGTATCGAGGCTGGCTGTATCGAGGCTGGCGGAATCGGGCTCGGCAGGCGCCCGCGCGGCGGCGGTGATGGCTGCCGCGGGTGCGGCGGCGGACGCGCCTGCTTCGGTCTTCGTCGCGGCCGCCGGCGCTGCATCTGTCGCTTCGGCGGTTGCGGGCTGGACGACGGCGGCGGTTTCGACCGTCCCGGCCGGGGTCGTGTCAGCCGCCACGGCGGCCGGTTCGGTCTGCGCGGCGGTCATGCCGCGCATGATCGGTCCTGCGGCCAGAGCCGCGATGAGGGCAAGCGCGGTGAAACCGATCGCGGCGGGCACGTAGGCCTTGCGCAGGAAACCGTGCGATCTCAAAATCTGCGAAACGTTTTCCTTCTGTCCCTCGCCATTCCAGTCGATGCGTCGACGCGGATTGTCTGTAGACATTCGATCACCTTGGCTGTCCGAGCTTGCGCTGCACGGCGATACCGGAAACGACCGGCCGGCCGGTTGGGGGCGCGAAGCGAAGTTCATGAATCCCTCTTCGCGTGACCATAGCATCGATTGTGGCGCTGATGAGCCCAGGTTAAGCACGAGTTAAGCATCTTGGCCGTGTGGCGCGCTTGCAACGGCGGTAAACTATTTGTATTGCTGTCTTTCAATCGATTTAAATTATCATTATAGCTCGAATAGCGTATTGCAGGGAGTAATGAAACGTGAATCCGGATTTTCCTGCGATTCGTCTTGCCGTGGCGCTCGCCTTTCTCGCCAACGGCCTGATCATCGGCGCATGGGCGCCGCAGATCCCGGCGCTGGCGGAGCGGCTCGATCTTTCGGAAAGCAGGCTCGGGCTGCTGATCCTGATCTTCGGGCTGGGCGCACTGGCCGCGATGCCATGGTGCGGCGGACTGATCGCACGGCACGGCTCGCGTCGCCCGCTCGCCGGTTTCGCTGTCCTCGTTCCGCTGGCGCTTCCCGTCGTAGTGCTTGCGCCCGGCTTTGCCGGCGCGGCGCTGGCGATGTTCTGCTTCGGTGCGGTGACCGGCGGCATGGATGTCGCGATGAACGCCAATGCCGTGGCCGTCGAGCGAAAACTCGACCGGGCGATCATGTCGTCCTCGCACGGCTTCTGGAGCCTTGGCGGCTTTTTCGGCGCGGCGGCCGGCGGTGCGCTTTTGCAAGCCCATGGTGCGATCATCCAGGCGCTGGTGGCGGCGATCCTGTGCGCGGGCATCGTCGCCGCGATGCTGGCCTGGTCCCTGCGCGATCTTCCGGCGAAGGGCGCCGAAAGGCCATCGGCGCGCTGGCCGCTGACGCCGCTTCCCTATCTGCTCGGCCTGGCGGCGCTGTTCGGCATGATCCCCGAGGGAGCGGTTCTCGACTGGGCGGCGCTTTACCTGCAACGCGAACTCGGCTCGAACGTCGCGGCGGCCAGTCTTGCCTTTGCCGGCTTTTCCGGTGCGATGGCGCTGATGCGCTTTTCGGGCGATGCGATCCGCAACCGGTTCGGCGCCGTGACGACGATGCGGGTTTCCTGCCTCGTGGCCGGAACGGGGCTCGTCGGCGCCGGACTTGCGCCCGCTGCGCCGCTGGCCATCGGCTTCTTCGCCCTTGCCGGGCTCGGCATCGCCAATGTCGTGCCGATCGCCTTTTCGGCGGCCGGCAACCAGCCGGGACTGGCGCCAGGCGTCGGCATGAGCGTTGCGACCACGATGGGCTATTCGGGCATCCTCGTCGCGCCCTCGGCGATCGGCTTCATCGGCGAGCGGACGGGGTTTGCGCCGATCTTCGTCGTTCTGGCGCTGGTGCTGTTCACGCTCGCGGCGCTGGCGCGCGTCGTCGCGACGGCGGACCGTCAGAAGGTCATCGCATAGGCCTTGAGCCGGTCGTGCAGATGGTCGGCCACACGGCGAATGCGCGGCGAGGTCCGGACGTCGCGGTGCATGGCGAGCCACATCGGCAGGACGGGCAGCTTCATCTCGGCGAGGACGATCTCGATGCCGGCCGTGCGGCGCGCGAGACCGCGTTGCGCAAAGCCGATGCCGATGCCGGCCTTCACCAGTTCCCAGAAGACGATCTGATTGTCGGTGCGCACGCTAAAGGCGTGGCGGTCGATCTCGACGCCGAAGCCGTGGAAGCCGGTGATGAGGTCGAGCCCGCGGTCATAGCCGACGAGATCGTGGTCGATGAGGTCTTGCGGACTACCGGGGCGTCCGCGCCGGTCGAGATAGGTCGTGGCCGCGCAGGCGCAAAGCGGCAGGTCCGCGATCTTGCGCGCAACGAGATCGAGCTGCGACGGCTCGACCATGCGGATCGCGATGTCGGCGTCGCGGCGCAAGAGGTTCTCGACCGCGTTGGAGGCGACGAGCTCCATTTCGATGGCGGGCTCGGAGCGCCGCAAGGGTTCGATGATCTCCGGCAGTACATAGGCGGCGACGATCTCGCTGGCGCTGATGCGGACCGTTCCGGCGAGGCGCTCGGCACGGCCGGTGGCAAGGCGAGCGAAACCGTCGGCAGCGGCGTTCATTTCGGATGAGCGGGCGAAGAGTCGCGCGCCCTCCTCGCTCAGCGCATAGCCGCGCCGGCCGCGCTGAAAGAGCGTGATGCCGAGTTCGGTTTCGAGCGCCTGGATATGGCGGCCGAGCGAGGGCTGCGACATGCCGAGCCTGCGCGCGGCGGCCGACAGGCTGCCGGTTTCGGCGACGGCGTGGAAGGAGCGGATGAGCGACCAGTCGGTCATGATATCTATTCAATAATGAATAATGATTCGCCAATATTGGCGAATGTCCATTTCTAGGCGAAGAGGCGATGATCCGTCCATCGAAACTTCGACGATGGAGATGGAACATGAATACGGTCGTCATTCTGGGAGCCGGCGGACGGGTTGGGAACGAGATCGCAAAGGCGTTCGTCGCCGCCGGCTGGCGGGTCAGGGGCCTCGCGCGTGGGGCAAAGGCGAAAGGGCTTGTCGCAGGCGTCGAGGCGGTATCGGCAGACGCCGCCGATCGCGACGCGCTGGTTGCGGCCTGCATGGGCGCGGACGTCATCGTCCATGCGCTGAACCCGCTCTATACGGAGTGGGCGGACAAGGTGATGCCGCTGGCCCGCAACGTGCTCGCGGCGGCGCAAGCCAGCGGCGCGACGATCATGCTGCCGGGCAATGTCTACAATTTCGGGCTCGAGATCGGCATGGACATGGGCGAAGGGGATGCCCAGACCGGCTCGACCGCCAAGGCGCGCATCCGCATCGAGATGGAGCGGATGCTGGAGGACGCGGCACGGCGCGAGGGCGTGAGGACGATCGTCATCCGGGCCGGCGATTTCTATGGCGGGGAAAAGCGGGGGACATGGCTCGACGAACTGGTGCTCGCCAAGCTCGACAAGGGCGTTTTCACATGGCCGGGGCCGATGGATGTGCCGCATTCCTTTGCGTTCCTTCCGGACCTCGCACAGGCCTTCGTCGGCGTTGCGGCACGGCGCGAGGAACTGGCGCCGTTCGAGACTCTGCACTTTGCCGGGCATACGGTCACGGGGGCGCAGATGAAGGAAGCTGCCGAGCACGCGATCGGCCGGACGCTCGCTCGCCGTGGCGTGCCGTGGACGCTGCTGCGGGCAGCAGGACTGTTCATGCCGATGATGCGGGAACTGGCCGCGATGTCCTATCTGTGGCGCACCCCGCATTCGCTCGACGGAGGCCGGTTGGCGGCGCTGGTCCCGGAGATGAAGGCGACGCATTTCGAAAATGCGATGGAAAGCGTGGTCCGCGAGACAACGCGGAAAAAAGCGGCCTGAAAAGGTGACGCCCGGCAGCGCGGGTACGCTGCCGGGCGAAGGCGTGCTCCGTCTCGCGGAGGGACGTATCGTTTGCGCCGGAGCGCTAGATGCGTCCCATCAACACGAGGATCAGCACTACTACCAGGACGACCCCGAGAATGCCCGACGGACCATAGCCCCAGCCGCGCGAATGCGGCCAGGCCGGAATGGCGCCGAGCAGGATCAGGATCAGAATGATGACGAGGATCGTTCCAACGCTCATGGCAAGTTCCCCAACTCTCCCTGGACGACAGGACGATCCCTGCTCCAGCGCTTAAATGCGCAAGGCGGCCCGCAGGTTCCGCGAGCCGCCTCGGGGAGCGTCAAAACACCTATTCCGCAGGCGCGGGAAGCGTATCCGGGGCCGTTTCGCCCCCGGTCTTGCGCTTTCGCCGCAACAGCCATTGCCAGAAGCTGCGCCGCGTCTCGCCCGGCTTCAGATGTTCGCGCGTGAACACCATCAGGGCGGCCGGGGTAACGACGAGCGTCAGCACGGTGGCGAAGGAGAGGCCGTAGACGATCGCCGAGGACAGCGAAATCCACCATTGCGTCGACGGTGCGTCGATCGTCGTCTCGTGGTGGAAGAGCTCCAGCCCGAGACCGAAGGCGATCGGCGCGACGCCGAAGATCGCCGACAAAGCGGTGAGGACGACCGGACGGGCGCGCTCGCGGCAGGTCTGCAAGATCGCGTCCATCTTCGACATGCCCTCACGGCGCAACAGGTCGTAGGTGTCGATCAGGACGATGTTGTTGTTCACCACCACGCCGGCAAGCGCGATGATGCCGATGCCCGACATGACGACGCCGAAGGTCTGGCCCGTCAGCAGGAGCCCCAGGAACACGCCTATGGTGGACATGACCACGGTCATCAGGACGAGGAAGACACTGGTGAACTTGTTGAACTGGGCGAGCAGCACGACGAAGATCAGGAAGATCGCAGCGCCGAACGCCTTGGTCAGGAAGGCGCCGGCCTCGGCGCTTTCCTCGCTCGATCCGGCAAGGCGCCAGCGGATCTGGCCCATCTCCATCTCCGACAGCGCCTGCGCGACCTCGGCCTGGACCTCGGCGACCTGCGCGCCCGAAGCGATGTTGGCCTGGACGACGATGGTGCGTTCGCCGTCGATGCGGTTGAGGATGCCGGTGCGCGCCTGCGGCTCGCGGGTGACGAAATTGGAGATCGGCACCGCGCCCTGCGGCGTCTGAACCCGAAGCTGGTCGAGGCTCGACAAGGTGCGGCGGTCGTCGGGCAGGCGCAGGCGGATGTCGACGGCGTCGTCGACGCCGGCGGGGCGGTAGTCGGTGAGCTTCAGCCCGGTGGTGACGAGCTGGACGACCGTGCCGACCTGGCTCGGCGAGACGCCGTAGCGCGCCGCCTTGGCGCGGTCGACCTTGAGCGCCCAATCGACGCCGGGCGGCGGCAGGCCGTCGGAGATCTCGATGACGCCGGGGATCTCGCCGATGCGCGCGGCCACGGCGGCGGCCCGGTCCCTGAGGCCGGACGGATCGGCGGCCGACAGGCGCACCTGGATCGGCTGGCCGGTCGGCGGGCCGGCCTCGGGCACGCGCACCTGCACCTCGACGCCGGGAATGCCCGACATCTCGGCGCGCAGATCGTTCAGGATGTCGCTCGCCGCCTTGCGCTCGCGCCAGTCGAGGAATTCGTACTGGATGACGCCGACGACATCCTCGTCGATGTCCTGCCCGCCGCCGCGCGACTGGCCGACGCGGGTATAGACCGACGAGATGCCGGGCCAGCCGAGCAGGCGTTCTTCGGCCTGCCGGGTCGCCGCATCCATCTCGGCAAGCGAAAGATTGCCGCGCGCATGGACGTACATCAGTCCGTATTCGGGCTCGACATTGGGGAAGAATTCGACGCCCGCGCCATATTGCGTGTAGCTGTACTGGACGCCGACGAGGAGGCCGACCGTCAGGACCAGCACGGTCTTGGGGAAGGCGACGGCCTTCTTCACGATCGCCATGTAAAGTCCGTCGGGCTTGGGCTCGTGGATCGGCTCGGCCTTGGCGAACATGGCGCCGAGCGTCGGCGTGAAGACCAGCGCGAAAAGCATCGACGCCGACAGCGTGACGATCAGCGTCAGCGGCAGGAACTTCATGAACTCGCCGACGATGCCCGGCCAGAAGAGGAGCGGCGAGAAGGCGGCGATGCGGGTCATGGTGGCGGCGATGACGGGGCCGGCCATGCGGTTGGCCGCAAGCTCGAAGGCGGCGCGCTTGTCCATGCCTTCCGACATGCGCCGCTCGGCGAATTCGGTGACGATGATCGCGTCGTCGACCAGCATCCCGACCGCCAGGATCAGACTGAACAGCACGATCATGTTGACGGTGTAGCCCATCAGCGACAGCGCCAGGATGCCCATCAGGAACGAGGCCGGAATGGCGAGGCCGATCAGCAGCGAGGCGCGGCCCGACAGCGCGTAGAGGATGACGATGAAGACGAGGATGACCGCGATCAGGACGTGATTCTGCAAGTCGCTGAGCAACTGGCGGACCATGTCCGACTTGTCCTGGCTGTAGGAGATGTCGACGTCTATGGGGAGGGCCTGCTGGAAAGCGGTCGCGACGACCTTCACCTGATCGACCGTATCGATCAGGTTCGCGCCGGAGCGCTTCTTGACCTCGATGGCGATGGCCGGGCGGCCGTCGAGACGGGTGATGGTCTCAGCTTCCTTGAAGGTGGAGCGGATGGTGGCGAGATCCTGCGCGCGCACGATCGCGTTGGGGCCGGCGACGATCGGCAGGTTGGCGACGTCCTCGACGGTTTCGATCAGGGACGGCACCTTGACCGGGTAGCGGCCCTCCGCGCCCTGCAAGGCGCCGGCTGCGACGAGGCTGTTGCCGGCATTGACGCCCTGGATCATCTCGTCGAGCTGGAGGCCGTAGGAGGACAGTTTCACCGGATCGATGACGACATCGACCTGTTCCTCGCGCGTGCCCTGGAGCGCGCCTTCGAGGACGCCCGGCACTTCCTCGATGCGGTCGCGCAGTTCGCGCGCGGTCTGGGACAGGACGCGCTCGGGAAGGTCGCCCGACAGGGTGACGACGAGGACCGGAAATTCGGAGACGTTGACCTCGTTGACGGTCGGCTCGTCGACGCCCTGCGGCAGTTCGCGCCGCGCGTCCGAGACCTTGGCGCGGACGTCCTCCAGCGCGTTGGAGAAGTCGTAGCCGGGCTGGAACTCGACCAGCACGAAACCGCCGCCCTCATAGGCCGAGGAACGCATCTCCTTGACGCCCGACAGCCCCTTCATCTGCGCCTCGACGGGACGCAGCAGGAGCCGTTCGGAATCCTCGGGCGAGATGCCCTGATAGGCGAGGCTCACATAGATGATCGGGATCGCGATGTCGGGCTCGGCCTCCTTCGGGATCGACTGGTAGGACAGGGCGCCGGCCACGATCAGGAACAGGAGGATCGAGATCGTCAGGCGGGCATTGTCGATGGCGATGCGGACGATGTTCATGTCCCAAAAACCCTAGTCGAGGCCGATCCGGGCCACTTCGCCCGTCAGGCTGCGGATCGTTTCCTCGTCGGCCTCGACGGCGTTGACCATATCGCCTTCGGCGACCAGATCCTGGCCCGAGACGATGATCCGGGCGTCGGCCGGTATGCCGGCAAGGACGAGGCCTTCGGGCGTGTCGTCGACGAGATCGATGGGGTAGAAGGCCACCTTGCCCTCGCGGTCGACGGCGCGGATGCCGAGATCGCCGGCGCCGCTCAGCGTCACCACCGAACGCGGCAGGCGGACCGACTCGACGGCCTTGGCGCGCAGCGTCATCTCCGTCGTCATGCCGGCGGGAATCTCGTTGTTCTCGTTGTCGATGGCGACCTCGACCTGGAAGGTGCGGGTCTGGCTCGACGCATCGCGCGAGATGTAGCGGATCTCGCCCTCGACGATATCGCCATTGACGAGGCGCACATCGGCGCGGTCGCCGACCGATACATGGCCCAGGTTGATCTCGCCGACCTCGCCGGTGGCGATGATCGGGTCGAGCGCCAGGATGGTTGCAATCTCGGTGCCCTGCATGACGGACCCGCCGATCTCGACATTGATGCGGTCGATCAGCCCGGAAAAGGGCGCGCGGACCTCGTTGCGGGTGAGTTCGGCCTGCGCCATTTCCAGCTCCGAACGGGCCGCAGACAGCGCGGAGCGCGCATTGTCGGCCTGGAGCCGCGGCAGCGAGCCGGACTGGACGAGCCGTTCCGCCGCTTCGGCTTCGGCCTCGCGCTGGGAGAGCAGTTGCCGCGCCGTCTCGACGGCGGCCTGCTTGCCCTCGGCGTCGAGACGCAGGATCAGGTCGCCCGCCTCGACCGACTGGCCCTTGGATATGGGCAGTTCGGCAATGATGCCCGCCGAACGGGCGGCAAGAACGGAGCGCTTGTCGGCTTCGGTCAGGCCGGACATGCGAATGGCGCGGGAATGCTCGATGCGCGGCGGGCGCACGACGGCGACCGTGTGGCGCTTTTCCTCGACCTTGGAAGCCTCGGTCGACGGGGTGTCGGACTCGTCCTGCGCGGAGCCGACCGACGAGAACTCGCCGGTGGCGACCCACGCAGCCGTGGCGACAAACACGGCGACGGCCGCGAACTTGTGAAACTTGAACTTCGACATTGTCGGTCAATCCGGTTTCGGGACCCACCGGCGCCTTCGCGCCCTGCATCCGTGCTTCAATTGGGGATGCTCGGTCCCGTCTTCAAACGGTTCGAAACCACGCGGCTTCTACATCATCGCAGTTGGCGCAAACAGTCATATTTCCTCATCGATCCATCACTCCTGCCAAACCGTGGCGTCATCATCCATCGGTGTCTTGCGGGCATGGCGCGCCGAGCCCGGCCCAGCGTTCCAGCGCCGCAAAGGTTTCCTGTGCCGAGCCAGGCGCGGGCTCGCGGCCGGGGCCGGGCGCCCAGCCCCATGCGACCAGCGCATCGTCGCGGACATGAACGGCGACCTCTTCCAGGCTCATGCCGCCATTGCGGGCGGGGTCCTTGATCTGGGCGCAGATTTCGGCCGAACTCTTCTCGAACCAGACCATCTCGGCCGGCGCCAGATGCCATTCCGGCGCGCCGGGCGGCCCGTGCAGGATTTCGGCGTTCGCTTCCTGATGGCAGGTCCGGCAGGTCAGCCCCGGATTGCCGAAGCCGTCGGGACCGCGCCTCACATTGAACGGGTGAATGCGCGTTGCGCCATAATGCGCGCCCGACCAGCGCGGGTGGTCGTCCTGCGTATGGCAGTTGGCGCAACGGGGATGGGAAAAGACCTCGAAGATGCTCTGCCATTCGGCCAGGCCGGCATCCTGCGCGGCGGCCGACAGCGGAAAGGCCAAAAGGAAAAGGAATATCAGCCGCTTCATGCGAAATTCACCTCGCGCGCGAGCGGCAACTGGCGAATGCGCTGGCCCGTCAGCGCGAAAATGGCGTTGGCGAGCGCGGGCGCGGCCGGCGGCGTGCCCACCTCGCCGACGCCGCCCATCTTCGCGGCGGTCTGAAGGATCGCGATCTCGACCTTCGGCGACTGGTGGATGCGCAGCGGTTCGTAGTCGTGGAAATTCGTCTGCACGACGCGCCCGCCGTCGAAATTGATCTCCTCGAACATCGCCGCCGACAGGCCGAACAGGGCGCCCGACATCAGTTGCGCCTCGACGATGCCAGGATCGAGCGCGGTGCCGACATCGGCCGCGATCCAGATGTTCTCGACGCGAACCCGGCCGGCATCTTCAGAAACCTCGACGATTTCTGCCACCCAGGAGCCGAAACTCGTCGCAAAGGCGAAGCCCTTGGCCCGGTTGGCCGGGGTTTCGGCCGACCAGTCCGCCATTTCGGCGACCTTCTCGACCACGCCGAGGGCGGTCGGATAATCCGCCATCAGGCGCCGGCGCAACCCGACCGGATCGATGCCGCCGGCGGTTGCGACCTCGTCCATGAAGGCCTCGTGGAAGAAGCCGTTGTAGGAATTTCCGACCGAACGCCAGAAGCCGACCGGCACGCCGAGATCGGCCTTGACGCCCGCGACGCGGTAATTCTGGATCGTGTAGGGCTGGTTGTAGGAGCCGTCGACGATGGCGGCATCGGCTCCCATCGCCGACAGGCTGGGGTAGAAACGGGGAAGCAGCGAGGCGATGATGGACGGCGAGGCGATCTTCATGTCGAGCGCCTGCGGAAGGCCGTCCTCGCCGATCCGCGCCTGGAAACGACCGATCGCTGCCGGACGATAGGTGTCGTGCGTCGTGTCTTCCTCACGCGTCCACGTCACCTTGACCGCGCGGCCGCCCGCTTCCATCGCGAGCCGCGTCGCATAGACGGCATAGTCCGTTTCCAGCCGGCGGCCGAAACCGCCGCCCAGGCTCGTCGTATGGATCGTGCAGCGGTCCTGGTCGATGCCGGCTTCGCGCGCGCAGGCCATGCGCACGAGCGTCGGTGCCTGATTGGGCGCCCACACATGGAGACGGCCGTCGCGAAACCGGGCGGTCGCGTTCATCGGCTCAAGCGTGGCATGGGCGAGGAACGGAACGCGGTATTCAGCCTCGACGATGCGCTCGCGCGGCGCGTCTGCAAAGACGGTGTCGACGTCGCCATCGTCGCGGAAGGTCGAGCCGTCATTGCGGGAGACGGCATCTTCGAGCCTTTCCCAGATAGCGGCGTCGTCGAGGCCGGCGGGGGCCTCCTCCCATTCGATCTCGACGGCTTCGGCCGCGCGAAAAGCGTGCCAGGTCGAGCGCGCGATGATGCCGACGCCGTGGCCGAGATTGGTATCGATCTCGACGACCTTCAGGACGCCGGGCATCGCTTCGGCCGCAGCCGCGTCGAAGCCGCGCATCCTGCCGCCGAGGACGGGGTTCATGCGCACCGTGCCGTAGACCATGCCGGGCAATGCGACATCGATGCCGAAGATCGGCGCGCCGGTCGACTTGGCTTCCATGTCGAGACGGGGCTGCGCGCGGCCGAGAAGCGTCCATTCCGAGGCCGGACGAAGGCCCGGCTCGCCCGAATAGGCGACCGAGGCGGCATCGACCGCCAGTTCGGCGTAGGAGAATCTTTGACCGCTTGCGGGGTCGGTGACGGTCGCGTCCGCGGTGGCCAGGCTCGACGCCTCGACATTCCAGCGACGCGCGGCCTCGGCCTTCAGCGCCTCGCGGGCGAGCGCGCCGGCGTGGCGCATCCGCTCGAATGCGTCGATCGTGGATGAGGAACCGCCGGTGCCCTGGATGGCAAGGAACTTGCCGACGACGCCCATGCCGGAGCGCAGCATTTCGGCCGTTGCCGATTCATCGAAGCGGGGAAACGGAACGGCATCCTGCAACATGCCGATATTGGCGTAGGCAGAGGCGGCCGGTCCGTGCTCGACGGCGATCTGGTCGAGCCGCACGTCAAGCTCCTCGGCGACGAGCGCGGCCAGCGTGGTCGTCACGCCCTGGCCCATTTCGGCGCGCGGAACGATGATCGTGATCGGACCGTCGGCCGCGATCTTGACGAAGGGGCTGAATACCCCCTCGCCTTCGGCGGCGCCGGCCTCCAGCGGGTTGGGAAAGGGGCGGCGGTAGAAATAATAGCCGATCGCAAGCCCGGCAGCGGCGGCGCCTGCCGTGCCGAGGAAAACGCGTCTGGTGATCCGTCCCGCGCGCGACATGATCAGGCTCCGGCACTTGCGCCGGCGGCGCGCCTGATCGCCGCGCGAATGCGCGGATAGGTGGCGCAGCGGCACAGATTGCCGCCCATCGCCCGGTCGATCTCGTCATCGCTCGGAGCGGGAATTTCGTTCAGGAGCGCCACGGCGCTCATGATCTGTCCCGCCTGGCAATAGCCGCACTGGGCGACCTGCTCGTCGATCCATGCCTGCTGGACGGGATGCAGCGCCTCGGGCGAGCCGATGCCCTCGATGGTCGTGACCTCGCCATCGACCTGGCCGACCGGCAGGACGCAGGAGCGGACGGGGCGGTCATCGACGAAAACCGTGCAGGCGCCGCAGGCGGCGATGCCGCAGCCGAATTTCGGCCCCTGGATGCCGGCGAGATCGCGCAGCGCCCACAGGAGCGGCATTTCAGGCTCCGCATCGATCCGAATCGCTTTTCCGTTGACGGTCAGCCGCATCTCGTGAGCCTTCTGGTCTCGTGGGGCGCCATATGCGGAGGACACATTGACAAAATCTGTTATTTTGTCAATTAGGACAGGATGACACAGGCTCTTTCCGACATGCTGTTCGCCAATTGCGAGGACGAGCGCCGCGCGCGCATCCTCGACGGAGCGATGGGCTGCTTCCTCGCCTACGGCTATCAGCGCACGACGATGGACGACATCGCCAAGGCGGCGGAAATCTCGCGCCCGGCGCTCTATCTGCAGTTCCGAAACAAGACCGATATCTATCGCGCAATTGCGACCGCCTTCATGCAATATGCGGTGTCGAATGCGGAAACGGTCTTTTCCGGGCCGGACGATCTGGAACAGAAGCTCGCCGGCGCGCTGACCTGCGTGATGGATCTCGTCGGCGCAGTCGAGGCCTCGCCCCACGGCGCGGAAATCCTCGACATGAAGACGAGCCTTGCCGCGGAGATCGTCGCCACCGGGCGGGGCCGGATGATCGAACTCGTGGAGACCGCCATCGCGGCCAGCGGCGCGACGCCGCTGCCGCCGCGCGTTTATGCCGACATGCTGCTCGACGCGCTTGACGGCATGAAACTGAGGATGCCGCCCGCCGCCGAACAGTTGCGCCTCAGGGACGGATACATCGCGGTGCTTCTGGCGGCGATGGGGCGATAGCCCGGTTCAACGCGCCGCTTCGGCGGGCTTCCTGCGCGTCGACATGAATTCCTGCACGCGCCGGCCGACCGTGCGCCGCGGCTTCATGCCCGGCGCCAGCATGTCGGACAGGTCGAGCGTGGCATCGCGGCCGACGGCATCGAAATGGTCCGCGAGCCAGTCCTCGGCGGCCGAGCGGCCGAGGTCGCGCAGATATTCCAGGAAGGCCCATTCGGCATTGATCTTGGAGGAGGCGGACAGGTCCTTGAACGCCTCGTCGGCGTCGATCCGGTGCATCCGGATGTCACGATACTGGCCGCCGTCGAGCTTGCCCGCCGCGATGAGCTCCTTGACGAAGGCGATGGCGCGGAATTCGCGCAGGAGCGCGGCGTTGAAGGTGATTTCGTCGATCCGGTTCTGGATCTCGCGCGAGGTCGTCGGCGCCTTGTCGCGGGCGACCGGATTGATCTGGACGAGGAGGACGTCATCGGTCTTCGACGCCGTGAAGAACGGGTAGAGCGCGGGATTGCCGCCATAGCCGCCGTCCCAATAGGGCTCGCCGTCGATCTCGACGGCCTGAAAGATGTGCGGCAGGCAGGCCGACGCCATCACCACGTCGGGCGTGATCTGGCCCGTCTCGAACACCCGCAACTGGCCCGAAAGGACATTGGTCGCCGAGATGAAGAGCTTCGGCCCGGCCGAATGGCGCACGCGGTCGAAATCGATCTCGTGCTCGACCACGTCGCGCAGCGGATTGAGGTTGAGCGGATTGGCGACATAGGGCGAGACCATGCGCGTGAAGGCGTCGAAGAACAGATAGCCCGGCGTGTTCTCGATCTTCCAGTTGCCCCAGAACACATCCCAGGGCGCCCGCTGGACGGGAGAGAACCGGCCCTTGCGGGCCACCGCCGCCCAGAATCGGGCGAGACTCTCGCGCGCGCCGTCAGCCTTGCCGCGCGACCAGCCATCTGCGAATGCGACCGCATTCATCGCGCCGGCGCTGGTGCCCGAGACGGCGGCGACGTCGAGCCTGCCGTCCTCAAGCAGCCGGTCCAGCACGCCCCAGGTGAAGGCCCCGTGCGAGCCGCCGCCCTGAAGGGCGATGTTGATGGGCTTGGCCGTCACTGGGCCGTCCAACCGCCATCGACGGAGATCGTCGTGCCGGTGATCTGCGCGGCGTCGTCGGAGCACAGGAACGCCACCGTGCCGGCGATCTGTTCGACGGTGGCGAATTCCTTCGAGGGCTGCTTGCGCAGGACATGTTCGGCGACGACCGTGTCGCGGTCGAGGCTCTTTTCGGCCATCAGATCCTCGATCTGCTTCTCCACGAGGGGCGTCAGCACGAAGCCCGGGCAGACGGCGTTGCAGGTGATACCCTGGCCGCCGGTCTCCAGCGCCGTCGTCTTCGACAAGCCGACGATGCCGTGCTTGGCGGCCACATAGGCCGATTTGTTGACCGAGGCGCGCAGGCCGTGCGCCGAGGCGATGTTGACGATGCGCCCGAAGCCGGCCTCGCGCATGATCGGCAGGGCGGCTGCCGTCGTGTGGAAGGCCGAGGTCAGGTTGATCGCGATGATGCGGTCCCACTGCTCGACGGGAAACGTCTCGATCGGCGAAACGTGCTGGATGCCGGCATTGTTGACGATGACATGGACGGCGCCGAAGGTCTCGGCGGCCTTGGCGACCAGTTGCCGCGCGGCGTCGCCCATCGACATGTCGGCGGAGACGTAGATCGCCTTGACGCCGAACTCGGCGGCGAGGCTTTCGGCGAGCGCGCGATCCTCCGCGGCGTCGGTATAGGAGTTCAGGACGAGGTTGAACCCCTCCGCCGCCAGCCGCCGGGCGATGGCGAGGCCGATGCCCGAGGTCGATCCGGTCACGATTGCCGTTTTCGTCATATCGTCTTCATCCCGTTTTGATGTTGGTGTTTGATCTTCATATATTGCAGTGCAGCACAATATCCAACCGCCGTGCCTTGCTCCGGCCCGATGCCGGGTTTACTTCCAGAGGATCAGGAGCGGCGCGAACCGAGGCAGGCCCGACAAGTGAATCCGCATGTTCAGTTTCTCGACCGTCCGCTGACGCGCCGGATTTCGGTTCCGGTGCCGGTGGGCGGCATCCTCGTAGGCGGCGCCGCGCCCGTCGTCGTCCAGTCGATGACCAATACCGACACGGCCGACATCGACGGTACCGTCGCCCAGGTCGCGGCCCTCAACCGGGCCGGCTCGGAAATCGTGCGCATCACGGTCGACCGGGACGAGAGCGCGGCGGCGGTGCCGAAAATCCGCGAGCGGCTGGAACGGCTCGGCCTCGACGTCCCGCTCGTCGGCGACTTTCACTATATCGGCCACAAGCTTCTGGCCGACCATCCTGCCTGCGCCGAGGCGTTGGCCAAGTACCGGATCAATCCGGGAAATGTCGGCTTCAAGGACAAGAAGGACAAGCAGTTCGCCGCCATCGTCGAGATGGCGATCCGGCACGACAAGCCGGTGCGGATCGGCGTCAACTGGGGCTCGCTCGACCAGGAACTCCTGACGCGCCTGATGGACGACAACCAGGCCAAAGGCTTTCCGATGACGGCGCAGGAGGTGACGCGCGAGGCGATCGTGCAGTCCGCCATCCTGTCGGCCGAACTCGCCGAGGAAATCGGGCTGGCGCGCGAGCGCATCATCCTCTCGGCCAAGGTTTCCCAGGTTCAGGACCTGATTGCCGTCTATGTCGAGCTTGCCAAACGTTCGAACCATGCGCTGCATCTGGGCCTCACCGAGGCCGGCATGGGCACCAAGGGCATCGTCGCCTCTTCGGCGGCGATGGGCATCCTGTTGCAGCAGGGGATCGGCGACACGATCCGCATCTCGCTGACGCCGGAACCGGGTGGCGACCGCACGCGCGAGGTGCAGGTGGCGCAGGAATTGTTGCAGACCATGGGCTTTCGCCAGTTCGTGCCGGTGGTCGCCGCCTGTCCGGGCTGCGGGCGCACGACCTCGACCGTGTTCCAGGAACTCGCCCAGACGATCGAGGGCGATCTTCGCCGCAACATGCCTCTCTGGCGCGAGAAATATCCCGGCGTCGAGAATCTGAAGGTCGCCGTGATGGGCTGCATCGTCAACGGGCCGGGCGAATCGAAGCACGCCGATATCGGGATTTCGCTGCCCGGCACCGGCGAGACGCCGGCCGCGCCGGTCTTCATCGACGGGGCGAAGGCGGCGACGCTGCGCGGACCGGCGATCGCCGCAGATTTCCAGGTGATGGTCGCCGACTATATCGAAAAGCGCTTCGGGCGCGGCATGGGCGCCTGAGAATGCGGGCGCGGGCGCTTCTTGCAGCCCTCGCCATCGGGCTTTGCGCGTCGCCGTCGCACACCGCCGAAAAGGCCGCGCCCACGATCGGGCTCGTTTGCGATCTGATCTCCGAACATGCCGGCAGGAACGACCTGCCCGAACAATATTTCGCCCGGCTGATCTGGAAGGAGAGCCGGTTCGATCCGAATGCCGTCAGTCCGGTCGGGGCGGAGGGCATCGCGCAGTTCATGCCGGGAACGGCGGCGCTGCGGGGGCTGGCCGACAGTTTCGACTTGCATCAGGCGCTCGCGGCCTCGGCCGACTATCTTGGCGAACTGACCGCCAAATACGGCAATCTCGGCCTTGCGGCGGCGGCCTACAATTCGGGCGAAGGGCGCGTGTCGCGATGGCTCGCCTCGGGCGGTTTCCTGCCGCTGGAGACGGAGAATTACGTTCTCGACATCATGGGCGCCCCGGCCGACGCCTTCATCGGCGTCAGGAAGACGGTGGAGGTGCAGCCGCTCGACGAGAAGAAGCCTTTCGACGCCGCGTGTCGGGAACTGCCCGTCTCCGGCGCGTCGATGATCGCGATGGCGACGGTGCCGGTGCTGCCCTGGGGCATCCAGGTCGCCGGCAATTTCCGTCGCGACGTGGCGATGCGGCAATGGCAGCGCCTGCGCCAGCAACATGCAAGAGTTCTGTCCGGGCACGAGCCGGTCGTCAGCCGCGTGCGGACCGGCCGCTCGCGCGCCGGCATCCATGCGGTGCGGATCGGTGCGGAGACGCGCGGCGAGGCCGACCGGATCTGCGCGGCGCTGCGCGGGTCGGGCGGGTCGTGCATTGTATTGAAGAACAGATGAGGGCTATCGCTGCCGCTCGGCGATGAAGCGGGCCGTTGCCATCAGGATCGTGGCGCGGTCGCCATAGGGCGTGAGAAGGTCGCCGGCCTGCGTGACCAGCCCGTCCAGTTGGCGGCGCGCCCAGTCCTCGCCGTGAAGCGCCACGAGCGTCGCCTTGCCGGCAGCGGCGTCCTTGCCGGTCGCCTTGCCCATCGCCTGCGGCGTCGAGGTGTGGTCGAGAAGATCGTCGGCCAACTGGAAGGCGAGGCCGACGGCGGAGCCGAATTCCGCAAGGCGTTCGACATCGGCTTGCGCGGCATTGGCGGCGATGGCGCCTGCCTCGCAGGCGAAGCGGATCAGCGCGCCGGTCTTCATCGCCTGCAGCCGGATGATGCCGGCCTCGTCGGGCGCGTCGCGCTCGGCGGCAAGATCGAGCGCCTGCCCGCCGACCATGCCGCCGATGCCTGCCGCGCGCGCGAGCCTGCCGACCAGCGCGATGCGCGTCTTCGCGTCGAGCTCGGTGGCGGGATCGGCGATGATGTCGAAGGCGAGCGTCAGAAGCGCGTCGCCGGCGAGAATCGCGGCGGCCTCGTCGAAGGCCTTGTGGACGGTCGGCTGGCCGCGCCTCAGGTCGTCGTCATCCATTGCCGGCAGGTCGTCATGGACGAGCGAATAGGAATGGACGCATTCGAGCGCGGCGGCGACGCGCAGGATCGCCTCGCCGTCAGCGCCGAACAGCGCCGCGCTTTCGAGGACGAGAAAGGGGCGAAGCCGCTTGCCGCCGTTGAGGACGCCGTGCCGCATGGCGGCGAGGAGGCGCTGCGGCCGGGCGATTTCGCCGGTAAGCGGCGCCGGCGACAAGAGGACGTCCAGCTTGGTTTCGACGCGCAAGGCGGCGGCTGCGAGCAAGGTTTCGAAATCGATCGGGCTGTGGTCGTGCATGGCTTCGCAATCGCCCCTGCGCGCGATGCGGTCAAGCGATATCGGCGGTACAATCGCGCATGAAAGCCGCCCGCGATTGCGCGCGGCGCTTCGAGCCGCTAGACGGGGCGATAGCTGGACATGGAAGAGACGGGTGGACGAGCCTGCAATCGAGGTCGAACCGCGCAGGGCCGAAAGGCCGGAAGCCTTGGCGCTTTTGAAGCCGCGCCGCAAGCGCCGCTCCGGGCTGCGCTGGGTCGGGCGGGCGCTGGGCGTGCTCGTCATTGTCGCATTGCTTCCGCTGGCATTGACGCTTCTCTACCGCCTGCCGGCGGTTCCGGCGCCCTCGACGCTGATGATGCGCGATGTAATCACCCTTCAGGGCTATGACCGGCGCTGGGCACCGATCGACGAGATGGGAACGGCGATCGTCGATTCGGTGATGATGTCGGAGGACGGGCAGTTCTGCGCGCATGACGGCGTCGACTGGCCGGCGCTCAATGCCGTCATCGAGGATGCGATGTCGGGCGAGCGCACGCGCGGCGCTTCCACAATCACGATGCAGACGGCGAAGAACCTGTTCCTCTGGCATGGCCGCTCGGTGATCCGCAAAGGCATCGAAGTGCCGCTGTCGCTCTATCTCGACGCGGTGCTGCCGAAGAAGCGGATCATGGAAATCTATTTGAACATCGCCGAGTGGGGGCCGAACATCTATGGCGCGGAAGCGGCGGCGCAGCATCATTTCGGCCGTTCCGCGCGTGATCTGAATTCCCGGCAGGCGGCGCTTCTGGCCGTGACGCTGCCCAATCCGCTGAATCGCGACCCGGCCAATCCGGGCCAGGGGCTTTCCCGGCTGGCCGCGACGATCGAGGCGAGGGCCAGCCAGGCCGGAGCCTATGTCGGATGCCTGCGGTGAGCGGAAGGCCGCGGAAAAATTTCCGCAACGAGTCTGGTCAACCAGGACCGGGGCGTGTATAGGCACGCCAACCTTTCACAGAATTCGGCCAGTTGCGGCCCTTGACCCAAGGGCGGCGCAGGCCATTGACCGATACCCGGAGCAGGACAAATGGCTGTACCTAAAAGGAAAACTTCGCCCTCGAAGCGCGGTATGCGCCGCTCGGCCGATGCGCTGAAGTCCCCGACCTTCACCGAAGACAAGAATTCCGGCGAAATGCGCCGCCCGCACCACATCGACCTGAAGACGGGCATGTATCGCGGCCGCCAGGTGCTGACGCCGAAGGAAGGCTGATCCCTTCCGACAAAACATGAAAAAGCCGGGCATTGCCCGGCTTTTTTGTTGCCTGCGTTGCGTTCGATCAGGCGTCCGCGCCGCGAACCATCTGCGTCGATTCCCAGCCTTCGCCGGCCGAGATGATGCAGCTCTTGCCGTCCGTGCCGGTGGCGAGGATGGTCCACGAGCCGCTGTCGGACACGAAGACTTCGACGACAGCGTTGTTGTCGACCATGCCGACCGCCGTCGCGCTTTCGTTGAAATGCTGTTCGAGCTCGGTGACGATGTTCGCGCGCTCCGAGCACATGTTCATCGACAGCATGTTGGCGTTCAGCGCCGGGGTGTCGATGGCCGGGGCGTCCGGCTGGATGGTCGCCATGTCGGCATTCGGGCTGGTGGCCGAGGCAAAGGGAAGCGCAGTCAGGACCATCGCTGCTGCCGCCGCTGAGACGATAAGGGCTGTGCGTGCCATTGGAGCACCTCCTGCGTTTCGGCCAGCGGGGGAAGACGATCTACAAAATTGCCCTGCCCGACCCGGAAAATTCTTGGCCACCTCGGCGGCTTCGGGGGAACAAGGGTCGAGGGCGCATTTCCGTTCCATCACGTCTCTGTGACGTTGCGTCATGCAGGGAAAAAAACGGGCGCCACGAGGACGCCCGTTTTTTGTCACGAAGGGAAGCACCCCCCACTCCGTCGCGCTTCGCGCGCCACCTCTCCCCATTCCCGGGGAAAGAAGGGGCGCCGCTCAGTTCATCGTCGGGATGACGAATTCCGCGCCGTCCTTGATGCCGGAGGGCCAGCGCGAGGTGACGGTCTTGGTCTTGGTGTAGAAGCGGAAGGCGTCGGGGCCGTGCTGGTTCAGGTCACCGAAGCCGGAGGCCTTCCAGCCGCCGAAGGTGTAGTAGGCGATCGGCACCGGGATCGGCACGTTGACGCCGACCATGCCGACCTGGACGCGGGCGGCGAAGTCGCGGGCGGCGTCGCCGTCGCGGGTGAAGATCGAGACGCCGTTGCCGTATTCGTGCTCGTTCGGAAGCTTGAGTGCGTCTTCGTAATTCTTGGCGCGTACGATAGAGAGCACGGGGCCGAAAATCTCCTCCTTGTAGATCTTCATGTCGGGCGTGACGTTGTCGAACAGGCAACCGGCCATGTAATAGCCGTTCTCGTAGCCCTGCATCTTGAAGTCGCGCCCGTCGACGACGAGGTCTGCGCCTTCCTTCACGCCGCCATCCACATAGGCCTTGATGCGGTTCAGCGCGTCTTCGGTCACGACCGGTCCGAAATCGGCCGAAGCGTCGAGCGAGGAGCCGATCTTCAGCGCCTCGACGCGCGGGATCAGCTTTTCGACCAGGCGGTCGGCGGTCTCCTTGCCGACGGGAACGGCGACCGAGATCGCCATGCAGCGCTCGCCCGCCGAGCCGTAGCCGGCGCCGATCAGCGCGTCGACCGTCTGGTCCATGTCGGCGTCGGGCATGATGATCATGTGGTTCTTGGCGCCGCCGAAGCACTGGGCGCGCTTGCCGTTGGCGGTCGCGCGCGAATAGATGTATTGCGCGATCGGCGTCGAGCCGACGAAGCCGACGGCCTTGATGTCCGGATCGTCGAGGATGCCGTCGACGACTTCCTTGCCGCCATTGACGACGTTGAGGACGCCGGCGGGAAGGCCGGCCTCGATGAACAGTTCGGCAATGCGCATCGGCACCGACGGATCGCGCTCCGACGGCTTGAGGATGAAGGCATTGCCGGCCGAAATCGCCGGGCCGATCTTCCACAGCGGGATCATGGCCGGGAAGTTGAACGGCGTGATGCCGGCGACGACGCCGAGCGGCTGGCGCAGCGAATAGACGTCGATGCCGGGACCGGCGCCGTCGGTATATTCGCCCTTCATCAGATGCGGCGCGCCGATGCAGACCTCGATCACTTCGAGGCCGCGCTGGATGTCGCCCTTGGCGTCGGGGATGGTCTTGCCGTGCTCGCGGGCGAGCATTTCGGCGAGTTCGTCATACTCGTTGTGGACGAGGTCGAGGAACTTCATCAGGACGCGCACGCGGCGCTGCGGGTTGGTCGCGGCCCAGCCGACCTGCGCCTGCTTGGCGTTCTCGACGGCTTCGCGCAATTCCTCGCGCGAGGCGAGCGCGACCTTGCCGCGCACCGAGCCGTCCATAGGCTGCATGATGTCAGCGGTGCGACCGCTCTTGCCGGCGACGCGCTTGCCGCCGATGAAATGTCCGACCTCGATCATGAGGACTCTCCCTTGGCTATCCGGTTTGGCGGCATCTTCTGCGCATGGCGGCGCCATTGCAACGTCAGGCGGGCGCAATCCGCTGTGCAAGGATCGATGCGCAAGAAAGAGGGTGCGCCAATTGGTGCAACGCGGTATGGGAGATGAGGGAGGTGATTTCGATGAACTGGGACGACATGAGGGTGTTTCTGGCGGTCGCGCGATCCGGCCAGATCCTGGGGGCGGGCAAGCGGCTCGGGCTTAATCACGCGACCGTTTCCCGGCGCATGGTGGCGCTGGAATCCGCGCTCGGGGCGAAACTCCTCAACCGCCTGACGACGGGCTGCGAGCTGACGCCGGAAGGCGAGCGCTTTTTGCAGGTGGCCGAGCGGATGGAGGCGGACATGATCGCCGCGCGCTCGGAGGTCGCCGGCGAGGGAGCCGCGCTTTCCGGCACGGTGCGGATCGGCGCGCCGGACGGGTTCGGCGTCGCCTATCTCGCCGGCAAACTGCCGGAATTCTCTGCGCTTCACGCCGATCTCGACCTGCAACTCGTACCGGTGCCGCGCTCCTTTTCGCTGTCGCGGCACGAGGCCGACATCGCGATTACCGTCGATCGGCCGACCGAAGGCCGGCTGGTCGCGGCCAAGCTCGTCGACTACACGCTCGCGATCTACGCCTCGCGCGCCTATGCGAAGGCCCATGGCCTGCCGCAATCGACCGACGATCTCCTGAAGCACCGGCTGATCGGCTATGTGCCGGACCTGATCGTCAGCCCGTCGCTCGACTATGCGCGGCAGTTCCATCCACAATGGGAGGCGCGGTTCTCGGTGTCTTCGGCGCTGGGGCAGGTCGAGGCGGTGCGGTCGGGCGCCGGGGTGGGTATTTTGCACTCTTTCATCGCGCGCAAGCATCCGGAACTGATGCTGGTGGAGACGATCAAGCCGATCCGGCGGGCGTACTGGCTGGTCTATCACGAGTCGGTGCGGCCGGTGCGGCGGATACAGGCGGTGGCGGGGTTCATCGCGCAGGCGGTGGAGAGGGATCGGGGGCTTTTCGCGTAGGACTGCGCTTTGTCGCACCCCCCTCTGCCCTGCCGGGCATCTCCCCCTCAAGGGGGGAGAACAATCACGTCTTCCTCCTGTCTATTCCGACAAGGTCAGGCGTGGCGATGAAGCGACTGATCTCCCCCCTTGAGGGGGAGATGGCCGGCAGGGCAGAGGGGGGTGCCTCGCTCGACGTCTAAGCTATCGCCCGCAACCGCTCCGGCAATGTTCCCAAAATCTCCGCCGTCGCATTGGCGAACGCCACGCGAAGGTGCCGTTCGTTGCCGGGGCCGAAGAAGGCGCCGGGGATGGTGACGATGCCGGCCTCGCGGGCGAGGCTCTCCGAGATGCGGGTCGAACTTTCACCCTCGAACGGATGGCGCAGGAAGGCGAAATAGGCGCCGAGCGCGTCGAGCGTCCAGCCGTTGACGCCGTCCAGTGCCGCGCGCAGGGCATCGGCACGGCGGGCGATCTCGGCGCGGTTGCCTTCGCGCCAGGCGGCGAGCGGCGCGATGGCCGAGGCGACCGCGATCTGCGGCGCGCGGGGGGCGCAGATCTGGACGTTGTCCATGATCCGGGCGATGGCATCGACCATGAAGGGCGAGGCGGTGACCGCGCCGAGGCGGTGGCCGGGGATGCAGAAGGATTTCGAGAAGGAGTAGAGGCCGATCAGGTTGTCGGGCCAGAGCGGCTCGGAAAAGAGGTCGTGCGGGCGCAGGGTGCCGGGCGGCAGGAAATCGCGATAGGTCTCGTCGAGGATCAGCCAGATGCCCCGGTCGCGGCAAAGCGCGAGGAGATCGGCGAGGAGGGCGGGCGGATAGATCGCGCCCGTCGGGTTGTTGGGCGTGACGATGGCGAGTGCGCGGATGTCGGGCGAGATGGCGGCGGCGACGTCCTCCGGCGTCGGCAAGAAGCCGTTTTCGGCGCGGCATCTGACGTAGCGCGGCGCGATGCCGAGCATTTCCAGCGTGGTCTCGTGATTGAAATAGCAGGGATTGGTCATCAGGATCGCATCGCCGACGCCGGCGACCGCCATCGCGGCGGTTACGAAGGCCTGGTTGCAACCCGAGGTGACGTGGATGTTTTCGGCCGCGATGGGCGCGCCGTAGAGCTCGGCCTGATGCGCAGCGTAGCTTGCGCGCAAGCGGTCCTCCCCCTCGATCGGGCCATAGCCGCAGGCGGCGACGGAACCGGCCGCTTCGGCCAGCCATGCCAGCATTCGCGGTTCGGGCGGGTAGCCGGGAACGGCCTGGGAAAGGTCGATCAGCGGGCCGAGGCGGCCATCATAGGCGCGGCCCCAGGCCTGGACGGCCGGGATCGGCGGGGCCGACAGGCTGGCGATCAGCGGATTGAGGCGCGGTCTCATCATGCGGGGTCAGGTCTCAGGACTTGCGGGACTTGGCGGGTTTGCGTGCGGGCGGCGCCTTGCGCTGGGCGGGGGTGGAGCGGCGAATGGCGCGGCGGGCCGTCGTCTGCGGCTCGGCGCGGGCGTCCATATCCGCAAACTCGCTCGTCAACCAGTCGATGAAGACCTGGACGACCGGCGCGGCGCGCAGATCCGAGCGACAGGCGACGTGGAAGGCGTCGACCGCGGGGACGGCGAGGTTGAACGGCGCGACGAGTTGGCCCGAGGCGAGGAAGCGGCTCGCTGTCACCGTGTCGCCGAGCGCCACGCCATAGCCGTGGATCGCCGCCTCGATGGCGAGCCGCGCGTCGCACATGTGATGCTGCGCATTGCGCTTCTGATCGAGCGCGTCGGCGGCGGAAAGCCAGGTGTGCCATTCGCGACCGTCATCGGCGTGGAGCAGGATGTGCTCCTTCATGTCGCGGATGGTGCGGATCGGCCGGTTGTTGATGAGCGAGGGCGAGACGACGGGAAAGAGGTCGAGCCCGGTCAGCCGGCGCGACCAGCAGTCGGACCAATTGCCGTCGCCGTAAAGGACGCAGATGTCGATGCCGGGCGCATGGATCAGGTCCGGGTCGTTGGCGGCGTCGAGCGTCAGGCGGATGTCCGGGAAGCGCGCGGTGAAGGAGGACAGGCGCGGCAAAAGCCAGAAGGAGAGGAGTGCGGGAACGCAGGTGACGGACAGCGCGCCGGCGCTGGACGGGCGCGTCAGCCGCGCGGTGGCGCCGGCGATCTCGGCGAATGCGCTGGAGACCGAGGGCAGCAATTCGGCGCCGTGGGCGGTGAGCTTCAGGCGCTGGCCGCCACGCTCGAACAATTGCACGTCGAGCGCGGATTCCAACGCCCTGATCTGGTGGCTGACCGCGCCATGTGTCACCGACAATTCCGCCGCCGCCTTGGTCAGCGAGCCGTGGCGGGCCGCCGCCTCGAAGGCGCGCAGGGGATTGAGCGGGGGCAGGCGAGGGGCCAAGCGTCAGATTCCGATGTGAAGAAAACTCACAAGAAGCGCTACAACAATATCAATTGCATTTTCAATGGCACTGGCTCAACAATTCGATACTGCCAAAACAATAAGCTTTTGACGATAGCGACCAGGGAGCAGGCAATGGGTTGGGACCAGGCGAAACTCGAAGCGTTGCGCGACAAGTTCGCCGACGGCACCGGCGGCGACATCGCCGATCCGCGCTTCCGCAAGGTGGCCGACAAGATCTTCTCCAAATCCGGCACGCGGCTGGCGCCCTATGCCGGTATCCCGACCTTCCTGACCGCGCCGCATCGCGCCATCGACCCCGCCGCGCCGGATTTCGGCGATTTGCAGGTCGGCATCTATGGCGTGCCGATGGATCTGGGCGTCACCAACCGCAACGGCTCGCGCTTCGGCCCGCGCGCGCTGCGGACGATCGAGCGGATCGGGCCCTACAACCACGTCCTCGAATGCGCGCCGGTGCAGGAACTGCGCGTGGCCGACATCGGCGACGTGCCCTTCGCCAGCCGCTACCGGCTGGAGCAGAGCCATGACGACATCGAAGCCTTTGTAACGCGGATGGTCGATGCCGGCGTCGTGCCGCTGGGCGTCGGCGGCGATCATTCGATCACCCATCCGATCCTGAAGGCGGTCGGCCGCGACCGGCCGGTCGGAATGATCCATATCGACGCGCATTGCGACACGAGCGGCTCGTTCGACCAGACGAAGTTCCACCATGGCGGACCGTTCCGCAACGCGGTGCTCGACGGCGTGCTCGACCCGACGCGGACGGTCCAAATCGGCATTCGCGGCTCGGCCGAATATCTGTGGGAGTTTTCCTATGAGAGCGGGATGACGGTGATCCATGCCGAGGAGGTCGACGGGCTCGGCATTGCCGCGATCATCGAAAAGGCGCGCGCGATCGTCGGCGACGGGCCGACCTATCTCTCCTTCGACATCGACAGCCTCGACCCTGCCTTCGCGCCCGGCACCGGCACGCCGGAAGTGGGCGGGCTGACGACGCGCGAGGTGCTGGAACTGCTGCGCGGCCTGAAGGGTATCGACTTCGTCGGCGGCGACGTCGTCGAAGTCGCGCCGCAATATGATTCCACCACCAACACCGCCCATGCGGGAGCTCAAGTGCTGTTTGAAATTTTAAGCCTGATGGTGTTCAGTCCCAGCATCATTCGGGCCTGAGCGGCTTGCACGGCACGACAAGTCTTCGGGACCAAGGGAACGGCCGCAAAGGCCAGACAAGAGGAACGACAATGAAAAAGTTTCTGACGACCAATGTGAGCCGGCGCACGGTTCTCGCCGGTACGGCGATGACGGCCGGCGTTCTCGCCATGCCCTCGATCCTGCGGGCGCAGGACCGCTCGATCAAGGTCGGCGTCTATGGCGGCTACTTCAAGGATTCGTTCGACGAGCACATCTTCCCGGCCTTCACCGAGGAAACAGGCATCGCGGTCGAATCCATCGCCGAGCCGACGGGCGAAGCCTGGCTCGTGCAACTCGAACAGGCCGCGCGCGCCAACCAGGCGCCGGCCGACCTTTCGATGATGGCGCAGGTCGCCATGCTCAAGGGCCAGGCGAGCGAGCTTTGGCAGGAACTCGACCTCGCCAAGATCTCGAATGCCGACAATCTGCTCGAGCGTTCGGTCAACACATATCCGGACGGGCGCGTCTGCGGCATCGGCGCGGTTGCGTGGTACATCACGCTCGTGACCAATACCGACGCCTATCCCGAAGCGCCGACCTCCTGGCAGGCGCTGTGGGACCCGGAGAATGCCGACCGTCTCGGCCTTCTCGCGCTCGTCTCCAACTCGTTCCTGCTGGAAGTCACCGCCAAGACCTTCTTCGGCGGCACCAACCATCTCGACACCGACGAGGGGTTGGAGGAGGTGTTCCAGAAGCTCGCCGAAGTGAAGCCGAACGTGCGGCTTTGGTATCGCGACGAGGCGCAATTCGAGCAGGCGCTGAAGTCGGGCGAAATTCCGATGGGCCAGTACTACCACGACGTCACAGGCCTTGCGGCGGCTGACGGCAACCCGGTCCGTTCGACCTTCCCCGAGGAAGGCGGCATCCTGGACTCGGGCTCGTGGGCGCTGTCCCGCGCCTCGCAGAAGGCCGAGGAAGCGCATGTCTTCATCGACTACATGACGCGCGCCGAGACCCAGACCCTGATGTCGCAGAAGGTCGGCACCGCGCCGACGATCAAGCGCGAGTTGACGACGCTGACCGACGAGGAATTCGCCGCCGTGTCGTCTGACATCGAGCCGATCATCCCGCGCTACGACCTCTACCAGACGCGCGATGATTTTCTGAACCAGAAGTGGACCGAATTGATCGCCGGCTGACGGGCGCGACGATATTCACGCCAGGACGGCCTGCAAACGGCAGTCTTCTGCGCTTCCGGTGCTCACGTACGAAAAGTACGCTCCGCTCCGGTTCTCGAAGCCAGCCGTTTTCGGCTCGCCCTGACCCGAATCTCGACGCGCCCGGAGCGTCAGTGCCGGGCAGGTTGGAACTTCACTCTTCCGGGCTGCGTGGCAGCCCGGACCATTGGAAAGACGGGGCAGCGATGACGGGACTCGCGCTCAAGGCGATCACCAAAGAATTCGGCAAGTTCAAAGCCGTCGATCATGTCGACCTCGACGTGCCGCAGGGCACGTTCGTGTGCCTGCTCGGCCCGTCCGGCTGCGGCAAGACCACGCTTTTGCGCATGATCGCGGGGCTGGAGGAGCCGAGTTCGGGGCAGGTCGTGGTCGACGGGCAGGACATCACCGGGACGCCGACGCACAAGCGCGACTTCGGCATGGTGTTCCAGTCGCTCGCGCTGTTCCCGCATCTCGATGTCGGCGACAACATCGCCTATCCGCTGCGCATTCGCGGCGCGTCGAAAGCCGAGCAGAGCGCGCGGGTCGACGAGCTTTTGAAGCTCATTCATCTGCCCGATTTTGCGAAGCGTCCGGTCGCAAAACTTTCCGGCGGCCAGCGCCAGCGCGTGGCCATCGCCCGCGCGCTCGCCATCTCGCCGCGCCTCTTTTTGCTCGACGAGCCGCTTTCGGCGCTCGACGCCAAATTGCGCGAGGCAATGCAGGTGGAACTGCGCCAGCTCCAGCAGCAGCTCGGCATCACCACCATCGTCGTCACCCATGACCAGCGCGAGGCGATGACCATGGCCGACCTCGTCGTCGTCATGGGCGAGGGGCGCATCCGGCAGGTCGCGCCGCCGGTCGAAATCTATCGCCGCCCGGCCGACAGCTTCGTCGCCGGCTTCATCGGCTCGACCAATCTTCTCGCCGTCGAGAGCGACGGCGCGGGCCGCGTCACGGCGCTCGGCGCGGCACTGCCCGATGTGGCGATGCTGGACGGCGCGCGGGCCGCGACGCTCTCCGTGCGACCCGAAGACGTGCAGATCACCGCGCCGGGCGATGGCGCTCTTTCCGGCACGGTCACCTTCGTGCGCGACCTCGGCGGCACGATCGAAACCTTCGTCGACGTATCCGGCGCGACCATCGTCGCGGTGACGACGCCGCGGGACCGAACGGAATTCTCGGCCGGGCAGAAGGTCGGCGTGCGGATACCGGCGGCGAGCGCGGTGGTGCTGAAATCATGACAGACGCTGCTCACCCCTCATCCGACCGAACTTCGCTCGGCCACTGCCCTGGTTCGAGCCACCGGTCTCGAACCGTCTTTCGGACCCCACAAGGGGAGAAGGACATGATTGCATCGGCGGCCGCGCAAGCTCGTCACTATCCGGATTGGCAGAAGCGCATTTGCGAAGCGCTCCCTTCTCCCCTTGTGGGAGAAGGTGGCCCGAAGGGTCGGATGAGGGGTTGGGCGCTATGAGACGCGAGGCGCCGAAGAACGTTGCGGACTACGCGCCGCTGGTCTTTCCCGGCTTCATGCTGGTCGCCTTCTTCGTCGTGCCGTTCGGAACGATGGTCGCCGTCTCGTTCTTCCAGCGCCAGCAGGGCGGATTCTACACGCCGGCCTTCATCTTCGACAATTACGAGCGGTTCCTGTCCGCCTTCTTCGGCGGGGTGCTCGGCTTCTCGATCATGCTCGCCGTCATGGTGGCGCTCGTCTGCGTCGCCATCGGCTTCCCGTTCACCTGGCTGATTTCCAAGGCCAGCCGGCGTGTACAGGTGGTCTGGCTGGTCGCGCTTCTCTCCGTCCTGTCGCTGTCGGAAGTCATCATCGGCTTTGCCTGGTCGACGCTCTTCTCACGCACCGCCGGCATCACCAATCTTCTTGTCGCGATCGGCCTGATGGCGGAGCCGCGGGCGCTCTTTCCCGGCTTCGGCGCGGTCCTGACCGCGATGGTCTATCAGGCGCTGCCCTATACGGTGCTGATCCTCTACCCCGCCATCGTACGGCTCGACCCGACCTTGACGGAAGCCGCGCGGACGCTGGGCGCGTCGCCGATCCGCGCCTTCTTCAACGTCGTCGTGCCGGGACTGCGCAACACGATCGTGGCGACGCTGATCATGGTCTTCGTCTTCGCGCTCGGCGCTTATCTCCTGCCGCAGATCCTCGGCCGGCCGCAGCACTGGACGCTGTCGGTGCTGATCACCGACCAGGCGATCTACCAGTCGAACATGCCGTTCGCTGCCGCCATGGCCGTGTTCCTGGTGCTGATGTCGCTGGCGATGGTGGGGCTGACGCTGCTCGTCGGGCGCAAGGGAGAGGTCGCATGAACGCCTTCCTGTCCCGTCTTTACCTTGCCTGCATCGCGATCTTCCTTGCCGCGCCGATCGTCGTCGTCGCGGGCGTTTCGGTGAACGAGCGGCAGAACCTGACCTTTCCGCCGGAGGGCTTTTCGCTGTCCTGGTACGCCGCGATCTTCACCGACGACGGCTGGCGGCAGGCGCTGGTCAATTCCGTGCTCCTTGCGACGCTCGCCGCCACGCTCGCCGTCCTGATCGCGCTGCCGCTTGCCTGGTTCCTGTGGCGGCGGATCGCACCCTGGGCAAACGTTTTCCAGCTTCTCGGCGTCGCGCCCTTCGTGCTGCCGCCGGTCATCACCGCGCTCGGCTTCCTGACGTTCTGGACGACGGCAGGCGCCTATGGCCAGTGGTGGACGGCGATCATCTCGCACGGCATCTTCTTCGTCACCCTGCCGCTGGTGACGCTGACGCTCGGCTTCGCATCCATCGACCGCTCGCTGGTCGAGGCTGCGTCAACGATGGGCGCCAGCGACCGCACGGTGCTGCGAACGGTGGTCCTGCCGCTGATCCTGCCCTATCTGGTATCGGGCTTCGCCTTCGTCTTCGTCCTGTCGCTCAACGAATACATCGTCGCCTACATGACCGTCGGATTCACCATGGAAACGTTGCCGATCAAGATTTTCAACGCACTGCGCTACGGCTACACGCCGACGATGGCGTCGGTGTCGGTGTTCTTCGTCGCGCTGGCGGCGCTGATCTTCGGGCTGGTGGCGCGGTTCGGCGACCTGCCGCGGCTGCTCGGCGCGCTGCCGGCGGAGGAAAGCTGATGAGGATCGCTGCCTACCAGATGGAAAGCGTGCCGGGCGACGTCGATGCCAATCTGGCCAAGATCGAAGCGGCCGCGCGGACGGCTGCCGCCAAAGGCGTCTCGATCCTGATCGCGCCGGAACTGGCGTTGACCGGCTACGGCGCGGGGCGCGCGGTGCGCGAGAAGGCCGAGACTTTGGAGGGTGCGCAGGTTGCGCGACTCGCCGAGATCGCGGCGGGGACGGGTGTCGCCATCCTCGCCGGTTTCTCCGAGCGCGACGGCGAGACGCTGCGCAACAGTGCCGTCTATGTCGACGGCGAGGCGGTGCCGACGATCTACCGCAAGTGCAATCTCTACGGGCCCTATGAGCGCGGGCTGTTCGAGCAGGCGAAGCCCGAGGCCGTGACCTTCGAGCGCGGCGGGCTGAAGTTCGGCATCCTGATCTGCTACGACGTCGAATTTCCGGAGAACGTGCGCCGGCTTGCAAAGGCCGGCGTCGATGTCGTGCTGGTGCCGACGGCGCTGCCGGCAAGTGATCATGACGCATTCATCGCGCGCAAGCTGGTGCCGGTGCGGGCTTTCGAGAACCAGGTGTTTCTTGCCTATGTCGACCATTGCGGCGCGGACGAGCGCTTCGCCTATGCGGGCCTCTCGGTGATCGTCGCGCCGGACGGGACGCTGCTCGCGCAGGCCGGTGAGAGCGGCGAGGCGCTTCTCGTTGCGCAGATCGATCCCAGCCGCTACCAAGCCTCGGCGGAGGCCAACAGCTATCTGGCCGATCTGAATTCCTGAAGGAGCCCTTTATGACCATCACCCGGCACGAGACCGGCCCGCGCATGAGCCAGGCCAACATTCACAACGGCGTCGTCTATCTGGCCGGACAGGTCGGCGACGGCGACACGGTGAAGGCGCAGACCGAATCGATCCTGAAAGAGATCGACCGGCTTTTGGCGCTGTCGGGCTCGTCGAAGTCGCGGATTTTGTCGGCGCAGATCTGGCTCGACGACATGGCGAATTTCGCCGAGATGAACGAAGCCTGGGACGCCTGGGTCGACAAGGCGAACACGCCCGCGCGCGCGACCGGCGAGGCGAAGCTTGCGGCAGCGAAGTACAAGGTGGAGATCATCGTGGTGGCGGCGCAGGGCTGATCGGGTTCCCGCCGGAGCGGCCTGCAAACGGCGATCTTCTGCGCTTCCGGTGCTTACGTACGAAATGTACGCTCCGCTCCGGTTCTCGAAGCTCACCGTTTTCGACTCGCTCTGACGCGAACCGGGCGGCGCCCTATGATGCTGCATCCCGACGATAGAACCGCCCCAGCAGGATCGGCGTCAGGTACATCGGGATCTGGTAGCAGCCGATGAAGAGCAGCAGCGGGTCGGTCACCGCGGCCGGCAGGGCGGCGATGAAGAGCGCGATGTTGCGGTTGCCGGCGACGATGCCGAGCGGGGCGGCCAGATGCCGGCGTCCGCTTGCGCGCAGGGCCGTGGCGGCGGCAAGCTGAAGGCCGAAATTCGCCGCGAAGACGACGAGAAGCGCGAGCGCCAGACCGGCCGGGTCGTCGAAGATCGCCGGGCCTACAGCCGACATCAGCCCGACCACCACCACGCCCATGAGGATCGCCGATGCGCCGTCGATGGCGGCGAGTGTTGCAGGTGGTGGATCGCGCAGGAATGAGGCGCGGAGGGCGAAGCCGAGGCCGGTCGCAGCGAGAATGAGCGCGAGAAGCCGGGCGGCGGCGGCGAAGACGTCGGCGAGGTTGCCGAGATCGGGTGTCAGCCAGAAGACCGGGATGACGGTAAGCGGCAGAAGCGCCGTACCGATGACGAGCTGGCGCAAAGCCGGCGCGGGGTCGTTGCCCGTCATCAGCGTGATGTTCGGGCTGCCCGAAATCGGCGAGGCGGCGAGCATCAGGATGATGGCGGTGGCGAAGGTTCCGCTCCAGCCGAAGGCCATGAAGAGCGCGATGACGGCGAGCGGGAAGACGACCTGATAGATGCCGGCAATGCCGACCGCCGCGCCAAAATCCCGCGCGGCGCCGAAGGCCGCGCGCGGGCCGATGCGAAGCGCGGCGACGAACAGCATCGCAGCGACGAGCTCGGGAATCCATGGCCGCATTGTGAAGGCGAGGCCGGGAAAGGCGATGCCTGCGACAAGGCCGGCGATGAGGATCGCGCGGCCGTGGCGCGCGGCGACCTGAAGCAGGATCATGCGGCCGGGGCGACGCCGCGAACCGGGCGAACCTGTTCGGGAAGCCATGTCGCAAGCTCGGGAAAGGCGACGAGGACGAGCACCATCAGGAACATGATCAGGAACATCGGCAGCGCGGCGCGCGCGATATAGCTCATCGGATGGCCCGTCATGCCCTGGAGCACGAACAGGTTGAAGCCGATGGGCGGGGTGATCTGCGCCATCTCGACCACCACGACGATGAAGATGCCGAACCAGATCAGGTCGATGCCGGCCTGGCGCACCATCGGCTCGACGATAGCGATGGTGAGGACGACGATGGAGATGCCGTCGAGGAAGCAGCCGAGGATGATGTAGAACACCATCAGCACCATGATGAGCTGGAACTGGGTGAGTTCCATCGAGGCGATGAAGGCGGCAAGCCCACGCGGCAGGCCGGTGAAGCCCATGGCGAGCGTCAGGAAGGCGGCGCCGGCGAGGATCAGCGCGATCATCGCCGAAGTGCGGGTGGCACCCATCAGGCTTTCGACGAAGACCGACCAGGTGAGAGAGCGCTGAGCGGCGGCGAGCACCAGCGCGCCGACGACGCCGATCGCGGCGGCCTCCGTGGCGGTCGCGACACCGGTATACATCGAGCCGATGACGAGCAGGATCAGGAGCAGGACCGGCACGAGGAAGCGTGAGCGCTTCAGCTTCTCACCGAAGCTGATCTTCGGCTCGGGCGTCGGATTGTAGGACTTCGAGACCTGCGAGACGCCGACGACATAGAGCATGAACATTCCAGCCAGGACGAGGCCCGGAACGATGCCGGCGATGAACAGCGAGGTGATGGATTCGTTGATCGAGACGCCATAGACGATGAGGGTCAGCGAGGGCGGGATCATCAGGCCGAGCGTCGCCGCGCCGGCCAGCGTGCCGATCACCATGCGCTCGGGATAGCGCCGCTTGCGCAGTTCTGGAATCGTCATCTTGCCGACGGTGGTCAGCGTGGCCGCGGACGAACCCGAGACGGCGGCGAATACGGCGCAACCGGCAATGTTGGTGTGCATCAACCCGCCGGGCAGGCGCGCCATCCAGGGGGCGAGGCCCTTGAACATGTCTTCCGACAGGCGCGTGCGGAAGAGAATCTCGCCCATCCAGATGAACATGGGCAACGCCGTCAGCGTCCAGGACGAGGCCGAGCGCCAGACGGCGGTCATCATCGCGTCGCCGGTCGGGCGGATGGTGAACATCTCCATGCCGACATAGGCGACGCCGAGCAGGGCGAGACCGATCCAGACGCCGGAGCCGAGCAGGAAAAAGAGGACGAAGAGAAAGATGCCGATCGCGTAAAACGGTTCCATCGGCCTATTCCGCCCGGTTCTGTTCTTCGGGGCGGATGTTGTCGCGCCCAGTCAGAAGAAGCGTTGCGAGATTGTCGACGAAGCAGATGGCGAGGATGATGGCGCCGATGGCGACGGGGGTCTGAACGATCCAGAGCGGGGTGGCGTCCTGCGCCTGGCTGATGTCGCCGAGCTTCCACGACCAGTAGACCGCCTTGCAGGCATACCAGGCAAGAAAGATGCTCGCGGCCGACGCGACGAGCAGGCACCAAAGCTCGGCCCAGAAACGGCGCTCGCCCATAATGTTCATCAGCAGCCCGACGCGGATGTGCGCGCCGCGATTGAGCGTGTGCGCGAAGGCGAGGAAGGACGCCGCCGCCATCAGGTAGCCGGCATATTCGGCCGGGCCGTGGACCGTGATGCCGGCCCAGCGCGCGCCGACCTGCGCCATGATCACGATCAGGATCGCGATCAGGCAAAGAGCGGCCAGGAAGCCGGCACCGTCATAGATCGCATCGAGCGACCGGCGTATCACGCGCCCCGCGCCATTCATGTCCTGCTCCGCATTGCCGGAAATGGATGAGGACCCGGCACGGCGCCGGGTCCTCGCTCATGTGCCGTTACTCGGCGCGATAGGCCTCGACGATCGCAGCCCCGGACTCGCCGGCGCTCTCGACCCATTCCGTCGTCATCGTCTCGCCGAAGGCGGCGAGTTCGGCGCGCAGCTCGTCCGAAGGCTCGGCGACCGTCATGCCGTTATCGCCCAGGGTCTCCAGATAGCCGGCGGTCAGTTCCTCGGCCTTGGCGTTGCCGGCCTCGCCGGCTTCGGTGGCGCAAGTCATCAGCGCGGTGCGGCTTTCCTCGTCCAGCGCCTCGACGGCGTCCTTGTTGGCGAAGACGACATTGCGCGGCAGCCAGGCCTGGACGTCATAGAAATGCGTCAGCGTTTCCCACGCCTTGGAATCGACGCCCGTCGAGCCCGACGAGACGAAGCTTTCGACGACGCCGGTAGCCAGCGCCTGGCTGAGTTCGGCGGCCTCGATCTGGACCGGCGCCATGCCGGCGAGTTCGGCGATGCGGGCCGTGGCCGCGTTGTAGGCGCGGAACTTGATGCCCTGGAGATCGGCCGCCGAATTGATCTCCTTCTTGGTGTAGAGGCCCTGCGGCGGCCAGGCGACGGCGTAGAGGTAGACGAGGTTCTGTTCGTCGAGCACGCTGGCCATTTCCTCGGATGCCGCGTCCCAGAGCCTGTGGGATTCGTCGAAGGAGGTGGCGAGGAAGGGGATGGAATCGACGCCGAAAAGCGGGTTCTCATTGGCATGGGCCGAGATCAGGCGCTCGCCGATGGGCGCCTGGCCGGTCTGGATCGCGCGCTTGATGTCATTGCCGGCAAAGAGCGCGCCGTTCGGATGGGTGACGATCTCCAGTTCGCCACCGGTGGCGTCGGTGACGCATTGCGCGAAGACGGCCGCGTTTTCGGAGTGGAAGTTCGTCGCCGGATAGGCGAGCGGCATGTCCCACTTTTCAGCGAAGGCGGCGCCGGTTGCCAGGGATGCGACGGCGGTTGACGCCAATATGGTTGCAAGCTTCTTCATGGTTCGACCCTCTTCCCGTGTTCTCAGGTTTTTGTTCTGGCGAGAAATTTCAAGCTTCAATCAAAGCGCGCGGGGGCGTAGGGCGCAAGGTCAATATTCGGCCTCGCGCCAGAAATAAGCTGCGCCAGAAGCCGTCCGGTCTTCGGGCCGCCGGTAAGGCCGACATGATGATGGCCGAAGCCGAGCCAGGCGCCGGCCACCTTCGGCGCCGGCCCGATCAACGGAATCGAGTCGGACGGGGCCGGGCGATGGCCCATCCATTCCTTCGTCTCCTTCCAGGTCAGGTCGGGGATCGCGGCGCGGATATTGCGCATCAGGAGGTCGAAGGGCGCGCGCGAGGGCGGGGCGTCGAGGCCGCCGAATTCGACGATGCCGGCCAGCCGAAGCCGTCCTTCCATCGGCGTGACGACGAATTTCGCCGCGGCGATCATCGCCGGCGAACGCGGCATGGCGCTTGGCTCCCACAATTCCAGATGATAGCCGCGCTCGCTTTCGAGCGGCACGTTCACGCCGAGTCTTGCCGCCAGCGCCTTCGACCAGACCCCGGTGGTCAGCACGACGCCTGAGCACGGGATCGTCTGTCCGCCTGCGCGCAGGCCCGTGACGCGGCCGGCCTCGATGACGAAATCGTCGACATGGGCCTTTACGATCCGCGCGCCATTGGCCTCGGCATGGGCGGCGAGGTCCTTCACGTAGCGGCTCGGATCGGCGATGCGGCCGTGATTCTTCAGGCGGATGGCAAAGCCGTTGGCGGACGAGAGCACCGGATCGTAGGCGCGCAGGGCGGAGCCCTCGAACTCATCCCATTCGAAGCCGTGATCGCGGCGGATCGACCAGCCGAAGGCGTCGGCGGCGAAGGCCGCGCGGTCGCGATAGAGAAACACATAGTCGGACGGGACCAGCCATCTGGCGGCTTGCGTGCCCGCGGAAAGCGCCTGATGGTCGGCGAGGCTGTCGCCGATGATCGGGTGCAAGGCGGCGGCGATGCGGCGGGCCTCGTCGGCAGTGGCGTGGGAGAGATAGCGGCGCAGCCAGGGCGCGAGACGCGGCAGATAGGACCATTTGAGGAAGAGCGGCTGGTCGCGATCGAACAGCATCCCCGGCGCCTTCTTCATCAGGCCGGGAACGGTGACCGGGACGATGGCGGCGGATGCCAGCACGCCGCCATTGCCATAGCTCGTGCCCTCGCCGGGGCCGGCGCGGTCGACGAGAATGACGTCGTGTCCGGCGCGCTGCAACCAGATCGCCGTCGACACGCCGACAATGCCCGCGCCGACGATCGCGATCGGCTTGCTGCTCGAAGATTTTTCCATGCGCGAATAGCGACGCAAGCCTTGCTTCGGGTCAAGCCGTCTGGTGACATTTCCACCGGCGTGGCAAAGGAAACCCAGCGAATGGAGGCAGGACATGCAGGCGACGGGCGGCAAGGCGATCTATGGGGCGGCGGTCGGGATATTGATGCTCGAGGCGCGGTTTCCGCGCATCGTCGGCGACATGGGCAATGCGCTCTCCTGGCCGTTCCCGGTTCACTACAAGATCGTGCGCGGCGCTTCGCCCGACCGGGTCGTGCGGCGCAATGCGGAAGGGCTGCTCGACGATTTCATCGCGGCGGCGCGTGAACTCGTCGCCGACGGGGTCGACGGCATCACCACCAATTGCGGATTCCTGTCGCTGTTCCAGGAGGAACTGGCGGACGCGGTCGGCGTGCCGGTCGCGACCTCTTCGCTGATGCAGGTGGCGATGGTCAACCGGCTTTTGCCGAAGAACAAGCGCGCGGGCATATTGACGATTTCGAGCTCCACACTGACGTCGCTTCACCTCGACAAGGCCGGCGTGCCGGCCGGAACGCCGGTGGGCTCGACCGAGAACGGACGCGAATTCACCCGCGCGATCCTCGGCAACGAAATGACGCTCGACGTGGACGCGGCGCGGGCCGACAACATCGAGGCTGCAAATAGGCTTAAGGCGGACAATCCCGATCTCGGAGCGATCGTGCTCGAATGCACCAACATGGTGCCTTATGCGGCCGACATCCGTGCGGCGACCGGTCTGCCTGTGTTCACGATCGCCAGCTTCGTGGCGTGGTTCCAGTCGGGGCTTTCGCCGCGCATCTATTGAAACGAAAAGGCCGGGCATCGCGCCCGGCCTCCAAATGATCGCTGCCATGCCGGGGCTCCGCTGGCTACGCCAACGCCCCGGCGTTCGAGCCCTGCCATGATGCCACTGGCATCATGGCTTTCGCTTCGCGAAACCGGGCTCTCACCCCTGCGGCTGCGGCTCCAGTCCGCCGGGTTCCTCGCCGCCCTTCTTGTCTTCCTTGCGGCCGCCGGCCTTGGGCACGGTCGAGCCGCGCGTCGGCGGGGTGTCGTCGCCCATGTCGCGGGCCGGCTTCTCGCCCTTGATCAACTGGCGGATCTCGTCGCCCGAGAGGGTTTCGTATTCGAGCAGGCCTTCGGCGATGGCCAGCCAGCCGTCGCGGTGTTCGGTCAGGATGCGGCGGGCTTCGGTATAGGCCTCGTCGATCAGGCGGCGCACCTCGGCATCGATGATCTGCGAGGTTTCCTCGGAGATGTTCTGCGTGCGGGCGACCGAATGGCCGAGGAAGACTTCTTCCTGGTTCTCGCCATAGGCGACCTGGCCGAGCTTGTCGGAAAAGCCCCAGCGCGTGACCATCGCGCGGGCGAGCTTGGTCGCCTGGTCGATGTCGGAGGAGGCGCCGGACGTGATGTTCTCCTTGCCGAACTTGATCTCCTCGGCGACGCGCCCGCCCATCATGATGATCAAACGCGAGACCATGTATTTGTAGCTCATGGAATAGCGGTCGCCCTCGGGCAATTGCATGACCATGCCGAGCGCGCGGCCGCGCGGGATGATCGTCGCCTTGTGCAGCGGATCGGACGAGGGGACGTGCAGCGCGGTGATGGCATGGCCGGCCTCGTGATAGGCGGTCAGTTCCTTCTCGGCCTGCGTCATGGCGTTGGAGCGGCGCTCCGCGCCCATCATGATCTTGTCCTTGGCGTCCTCGAATTCCTGCATGGTGACGAGGCGCTTGTTGCGGCGGGCGGCCATGAGAGCCGCTTCGTTGACCAGATTGGCAAGATCGGCACCGGAAAAGCCCGGCGTGCCGCGCGCGAGCACCTTGAGATCGACATTAGGCGCCAGCGGCACGTTGCGGACATGGACCTTGAGGATCTTCTCACGGCCGCCGACATCCGGATTGGGGACGACGACCTGGCGGTCGAAGCGGCCCGGACGCAAAAGCGCGGGGTCAAGCACGTCGGGACGGTTGGTCGCGGCGATGAGGATGACGCCTTCATTGGCCTCGAAGCCGTCCATCTCGACAAGCAACTGGTTCAGCGTCTGCTCGCGCTCGTCATTGCCGCCGCCGAGACCGGCGCCGCGATGACGGCCGACGGCGTCGATCTCGTCGATGAAGATGATGCAGGGCGCGTTCTTCTTGGCCTGCTCGAACATGTCGCGCACGCGGCTTGCGCCGACGCCGACGAACATCTCGACGAAATCGGAGCCTGAAATGGTGAAGAAGGGAACGTTGGCTTCACCGGCGACGGCGCGTGCGGTTAGCGTCTTGCCGGTGCCGGGAGGGCCGACGAGCAGGACGCCGCGCGGAATCTTGCCGCCGAGGCGCTGGAACTTCTGCGGGTCGCGCAGGAACTCGACGATTTCCTCAAGGTCCTGCTTGGCCTCGTCGACGCCGGCGACGTCGGCGAAGGTGACGCGGCCATGGGCCTCGGTCAGGAGCTTGGCCTTGGACTTGCCGAAGCCCATGGCGCGGCCCGAGCCGGACTGCATCTGGCGCATGAAGAAGATCCAGACGCCGAGGATCAGGATCATCGGCAGCCAGGAGAGCAGATAGCCGAAGATCGAGTTCGAGCCGTCCGCCTCGGGGCGGGCGTTGATGGTCACGCCGCGCTCTTCGAGGCGCTGGACGAGATTGGCCTCGTTGGGCGCGTAGGTCTGGAAGCCTTGCGACGAGTCGCCATAGGTGCCGGTGATGCGGTTGCCGGTGATGGTGACCGACTGGACGCGGCCGCTATCCACTTCCTGGATGAACTCCGAATAGGGCACCTCGCGCGCGGTGCCGCGCTGCTGCGGCGCCTGGAAAAGATTGAAAAGCGCGATCAGAAGGACGGCGATGACCGCCCAGAGCGCGAGGTTGCGATAATTCGGATTCATCGTCCATCCCGTTCGTGCCCGCAGGTCGCGGGCAAAGGTCCAAGCCAAGAGCTTCACGCTAACATAGGAAGCTCGCGAACCCTTGCCAAGCGCCGCCCTTCAGTGAGGTTAAGGTCGGCGGCAAATGTGGTCGCGCCATGGCGATGGCGGCAGATCGGGCAGGTCAAACAGGCGGCGCAGGGCTGCCGCAGGGGCAAGGTCGAAGGAAGGCAGGAACAGCCGCCAGGGCGCTAGTGTCTGGATCAGCGGCGAAGGAGCCGCCGGCCCAGTGAATAGGCCATGCCGCCACAGGCCGGGCTCGGTGCGCAGCGCAGACAGAACAACGGCTTGGCTGGCGCCTGGCGGGACCGGCCCATCGTGCCCGACAGCGGCATTGCCGGTTGGCGCGATCCGTTCGTCGGGCCCGAGAGGCGCGGCGAGACGGAAGCGGCCGTCCCACAAATCGTCCGGCTGAAGGATGGCGGGCACGGGGAGGCCGCGATTTTCGCGGTGGAGCCAGATCGCATCGCGGCGTCGATCGACGACCGCGCGCGACAATGTGGCGCGCGCCCTTTGTTGCGTGAGCGTTGCGATCAGCGCCTGTGCGCGGGCTTCGTCTGGAAGGTGTTCGGTGCCGCCGGTCGCCGCGAGCAACAGGCGAAGGGCAGTGACGCCACCTTCGTCGCCTTCGAGCAAGGCGGGATCGAGACGCAGCAGGCCGGGTGCCGGACGCGTGGCATAGGCGGCGATCAGTGCCGCGGCACGGGCGTTGTCGGCAAGCCGCGTTTCATGGTCGGGAACCGCATCGGGGCGGCCTTCGCGGACCCGAACGCGCTCGTAGCTGCGGTCGCGATTGCTCGGATCGTCGATCCAGCCGAGCGCGTTTCGTCGCAGATGGTCGCGCAGGACCGCGCGCGGCATGGAGAGCAGGGGGCGCACGAACCACGTCCGGTCGGCATGAAGAAAGGCCTGGGCCATGCCGGCATCGCCGCGCCGTACGCCATCGCCGGAGCCACGCGACTGCCGCATCGCGACCGTCTCGGACTGGTCGTCGGCGGTGTGACCGAGGAGGACGATGTCCGTTCCCATGCCGCGGGCGGCCTCGTCGAGCAGGCGGTAGCGTGCGAGGCGGGCTGCGGCCTGGATGCCGGTCGCGGGCTTGTCGCCCGTCCAGCGCAGCGTGACGTGATCGATGCCGAGGCCAGCGCAGAGTTGTGCGACCAGTTTCGCCTCGTCAGCCGCCGCCGCGCGCAATCCATGATCGACGGTCGCCGCGACGATGCGAAGGCCGGGTGCGTGGCGCTCGGCGAAGGACTTGAAAAGATGAAGAAGGGCGGTGGAATCGCTGCCGCCGGAAATCGCGACGAGGACCTTGGGCCGTCCCGTCAGATCGAGTGGTGCAAAGAGCGGTTCCGGGTCGAGCGGCATCGAAGCCGGCCGGTCAGCAGGAGGTGAGCTGTTTTTCCTGTTCGACGCGCTCCTTCAGCGCCTCGGACATCTGCGGATAGCGCTGGCCGACCTCGTTGAAGGTGGCGCAGGCGACTTCGCGCTGGTTGAGCGCGGCAAGCGAGACGCCGAGCTTGAACAGCATTTCGGGCGCGCGGCGCGACTGCGGATGATCGCGGCTGGCCGCGAGAAAGGTTTCGGCCGCGTCGCGATATTTTTCCTGTCCGAGTTGCGCCTCGCCGAGCCAGAACTGAGCGTCCGGAATCTGCTCGTTCTCGGGATAGCGCGCGATCATGTCGCGAAAGCCGGCCTCTGCGGTCGCATAATCGCCCGACAGGATGAACTCGTAGGAATTGCGGTAGAGCTGGCCTGCATCGCCGGCAGGAGGCAGGGCCGCGACTGTGGTTCCGTCCGATGGGGCGCCGGCGACGCCAGGCTGCGGGGCGACCGGCTCGGCGACGCCGGAGCCGACCGGATTGCCCTGCGCGTCGAAGGTGATCGAGCCCAGTTCGCGCGGCGGCGCGCCAAGGTTCCGGCTCGAGCCGGCGGCGGCCGGGGGCTGGACCGCGCCATGGGATTCGGCGTCCGCCGTATCGGTGGTCGCGGGCGGCGTCAGGGAATTGTTGCCCTGATCGTTGGGCGATGCGCCGCTCGAACCGGTGTTGCCGCCGCCTTCCAGTTCCTGAAAGCGGAACTCGTTGTCTTCCTGCATACGCCGCAACTGGTCCTGCATCTGGAGGACCTGAAAATTCAGTTCCTCCACGCGGCCGGTCAGGTCGCGCACCTGTTCTTCAAGGCCAAGAACGCGCTGATCGGCCATCTGGGCCTGCGCCGGAGCAGCAAACAGAAGCGGAAGGGCGAGCGCACCGCTCAATAGGGTTGCAAATTTCATCATGCCTCTCGCTTGACGATGACGGTGGCGGGCCGTGACCTTGCGTCGCGTCCCGAAGTTCGCTTCTACCAGCGCGCCGGAGTTCGGCCAAATTTTGTTTTCGAGCGCAACAAGAAAGGCGACCCGAGGGCCGCCTTTGATTGTTTCGCGCGAGTGTTGCCGAAATGGATCAGCTACCGGCGCCATCCAGAAGCGTCACCGCGCGGCGGTTCTGCGACCAGCAGGAGATGTTGTCGCAAACGGCGACCGGACGTTCCTTGCCGTAGGAGATCGTCCGCACGCGATTGGCGGCAACGCCCTGGCTGACGAGGTAGTCGCGCGTGGCGGCGGCGCGGCGGGCGGAAAGCGCGAGGTTGTATTCGCGCGTTCCGCGCTCGTCGGCATGGCCCTCGACGGTGATGCCGTAATTGCCGTACTGGTTCAGCCACTGCGCCTGGCGGGCGAGCGTCTGCTGGGCGTCGGCACGAATGACGGTCGAATCCGTATCGAAGAAGATGCGGTCGCCGACATTGACGGTGAAGTCCTGGCTGGACCCCGGCGTGGCCGCGATGCCCGAACCGGCGCCGCCGAGGCCGAGATCGGCCGTGTTGTTGGGGGTCTGCTTGCTGGCGCAACCTGCAAGCGCAAGGCCGGCAACGAATGCGACGATCAGGGGGCTACGGGTGATGGCTGCGATACGGCGCATGGCCGCCTCTCCTTCGCACTAGATGGGTTTCGTTGAATTTCCAGTAACCACATTGGGGTTAACGGACCCTCAACAGGCAGGGTTTCGAGATGGTTTCGACAGTCGGACGCCGGGTCGGTGGCTGTGATTCGGAAAAGCGACGATCCTTTCGAGACGCTAGGCCGAATCTGGGCCAAAACGCGGCGCATCCGTGTCTTTGCCGCCGCACTATTCCAAAAGCGGCGACCAGGCCGGGTCCGAACCGAAATTCGGCGTGGCGATCGTCTGCTCGTTGCGACCGGTCAGGTCGATCGAATGCAGGCTCGGGCCGGCCGCGCCGGCCGCCTCGCGGAAGAACATCAGGACGCGGCCGTTCGGCGCCCAGGTCGGGCCTTCCTGGAGATGGCCGGTCGACAGGATGCGCTCGCCCGACCCGTCGGTGCGCATGACGCCGATCTGGAACTGGCCGGCACTCTGCTTGGTGAAGGCGATCAGATCGCCGCGCGGCGACCAGACGGGCGTCGAATAGGAACCGTCGCCGAACGAGATGCGGGTCGGGTTCGACCCGTCCGCGCCCATCACGTAGATATGCGGGCGGCCGCCGCGGTCCGAAGTGAAGGCGACCTTGGTGCCGTCCGGAGAATAGGTGGGCGAGGTGTCGATCGCGTTGGAATTGGTCAGGCGCGTGGTGGTGCGCGAGCGCAGGTCCATCATGTAGATGTTGGAGTTGCCGTCCTCGCGCAGAAGGCTCATCACGATGCGCTGGCCGTCCGGCGAGAAACGCGGCGCGAAGGTCATTCCGGGGAAGTTGCCGACGAGTTCGCGCTGGCCGGTCTCGATCTGCAACAGATAGACCTGGGGCGTGCCGCCCTCATACGACATGTAGGTGATTTCCTGGCGCGTCGGCGAGAAGCGCGGCGTCAGGACGATGGCGCCACCATCGGTCAGCGTGCGCTGGTTGGCGCCGTCCTGATCCATGATGGCGAGGCGCTTGACGCGCTGGTTCTTCGGCCCCTGCTCGTCGACATAGACGATGCGGGTGTCGAAATAACCGCTCTCGCCGGTCAGGTTCTGGTAGATCGAATCCGAGATGATGTGGGCGATGCGGCGCCAGTTCTGGCGGTTGGCGAAATATTGCTCGCCGACGACCTGCTGGCCCGAAAACGTATCCCACAGACGGTATTCGGCGCGCAGACGGCCATCGGCTTCCTGCGTGACGCGGCCCGTGACGAGGGCCTGCGCATTGATGACGGTCCAGTCATTGAAGCGCGGCGCGACATCGGGATTGGAGATGCGCTCGATGAAGGCGCTCTTGGCGATCGGGGCAAAAAGGCCCGAGCGGCGCAGATTGGCCTCGATGACCCCAGTGATCTCGGCGCCGACAGTGTCGCTCGACAGGAAGTCGGTGACGGCGATTGGCATCGGTTCGACAACGCCCTGCGTCACGTCGATCTGAAGCTGCGCGCGGGCCGGCATGGTGACTGCGAGCGCAGCGCCCAGCGCCAGTGCGCCGATCGACATGCAGGTCTTGAGGAATTTCATCATCGGTTTCGCCTCTTTGTCCGGTCTTCAGGCCGGGTGCGGTCAGAACATCTGGCTCGGGTCGAAATTGAACTGGACGTCGGCCCAGGCTTCATATTTGTCGGCGGGTGCGTTGAAGGGGGCGCAGCGCATCACGGCGCGGCGCGCGGCGTCGGCGGCTGCGCGCTCGGCCATGGACGAACCGCCGCCGGACACGACTTCCGGATTGCCGTCGAGCGCGCCGGACGGGTCGAGCCTCAAACGGATCGAGACGACCATGCTTTCGGCCTCGGCCGCGCCGACGGGCGGGTTCCAGCAACGCGAGACCTGGCTGCGCAGCGAATCGATCTCGGACTGCGACAGCACCGCGCCGGTCGTCTGGCGGCCGCCAAGCGCGGCCTGGTCGCTGGAGCGCTGGGCGCCGCCGCCCTGGGCCTCGTCGCGGTTCAGGAGCGCTGCGATCTCGTCCTCGTTGAACGCGCTTTCCTCGCTCGGCTGCTGGGCCTGCTGAGGCTCTTGCGCCGGGCGTTCGGGCTCACGCTGCGGCTCGGGTCGCGTGGCCTGCTGCTGCGGCTGCGGGCGGACCTGCGGACGCGGCGCGCTGGTTGGCAATTGCACCAGTTCTTGCGGCTGTTCTTCGGCGATGGCCGGCTCCTCGGCAGGCTCCGGCGTCGCCTGCTCGACGGGGGCAGGTTCGGGCTCGGATTCGGCCTCTTCGGCGGGCGGAGGCGGCGCAGGCTCAGGCTCGGGCGCAGGCGTCGGCTCCTGAACTGGCTCGGGGGCGGGCGGCTCTTCGGCGGGCGGCGGGGCGGATGCGGTGTCGACCGGGCGGTTGCCCGGCACGGTCGCGGAATTGGGCAGGTCGACCTGGTTGTCGCCGATGTTCTGCGCGTTGTCGACCGGCGCTTCCTCGGTCGTCGGCTCGGGCGCGGGCGCCTCGGCGACGGGCGCGGTGCGTTCGCCCTGGACGCTTTGCGAGAGTTCGGCCAGCGGCACCATCTCGACCGGGAAGGATTCGAAATTCGAGCTTTCGAGCGGACGCGGCGAGGACAGGCTGACGAGCCCCGCCCCGATGAGGACGACATGCATGGCCACAGATGTTGTGAGGCCGGCCTTCATCGCGTCGCTCAGCTATCCTCGGGAAGGGTGACGAGCCCAACATTGCGATAGCCGGCTCCGTTGATGCGGCCGAGCACGCGCATGACCATGGCGTAATTCGCCGCGCCGTCCGCGCGCACATAGATGCGCTCGTCATAGCCGGTGGTGGCGACGGCCTCGAGGGTCGACACGATGTCGTCGATCGCGATCTCGGTCTCCTGCAGATAGACCTGGCCGTCCGCATTGACGGAAACGGTGATCGGCGTGGTCTCGGAATTCAGCGCGCCGGCGCGCGATTCGGGCAGGTCGATCGGCACGCCGACCGTGAGCAGCGGGGCTGCGACCATGAAGATGATCAGCAGCACCAGCATCACGTCGACGAAAGGCGTGACATTGATCTCGGAGACCAGCGCGTGGCGCCTGCCCCTGCGTCTCGCGCGTCCGCCGCCCGACTGTCCGACTGCCATGCCCATGGTGAAGCTCCCTTGCCGCGATCAGGCCGCTGCCGCGCGCGGCACGACCTTTTCATCGATCTGGCGCGAAAGAATGGCGGAGAACTCGTCGGAGAACCCCTCCATGCGCGCAGCGAGCTTGCCGGCGTCAGCCGACAGCTTGTTGTAGGCGATGACGGCGGGAATTGCCGCCAACAGGCCGAGCGCCGTTGCCAGAAGCGCCTCGGCGATGCCCGGCGCCACGACGGCGAGATTGGTGGACTGCGAGCCGGCGATGGCCTGAAACGAGGTCATGATGCCGACGACGGTGCCGAACAGGCCGATGAAGGGTGCGGCCGAGCCGATCGATGCGAGGTAACCGAGCCGGCCTTCCAGCCCTTCCATCTCGCGGGTGATGGCGAGGTCCATCGCCTTGTCGATGCGGGTCTGCAGGCCGATGGGCGACTTGGCGCCCTTCTCGAAGCTCTTCTTCCACTCGCGCATGGCCGAGACGAAGACCGCGCCCATGCCGGTCGTCTTGCGGTCGGCGAGCGTGCGGTAGAGTTCTTCCAGCGACTGGCCCGACCAGAACACCTGCTCGAAGCGGTTCAGCGAGGCGTCCATGCGCTTGTAGGCGATGATCTTGTCGACGATGATCGCCCAGGTCCAGATCGAGGCTGCGATCAGGCCGAGCATCACGAGCTTGACGACCCAACCGGCCTGCCAGAACAGAGCCCAGATCGAATGATCGCCGCCCGGCGCGGCCAAAGTCACGGTTTCCATGGTCCCAACGTCCTCATCACGAGTCTGGACGGCTTTTGCCGCCCTTCCTCCAGGTGCGCCTGTCAGTTGTTCATCGATTGCGTGCCGGCCTCGACCCCACGGCACCATGATTGGCCTTGTTCAAGCCAAATTTGGTGAAAGGAAGGCGCATGACGTTATCGACGATCTTCATCGCCTTGTTCATGCGCCGTTAGGGTTAAGGAAGCGTTTAGACGGAGGTCGCGGATCAGTCGGAAACGGCGTCGCGCGGCATGAAGGCGGCCAGCCATTCCTTCGGAAAACGTCGTGGTTTTCCGGCTTCCGAAACGATCGCCGCCTCGACGCGGGCGGTGACCAGCACGTCGTCGCCGCGCCTCAGTTCCTGCGCCATGTAGATGCGCGCGCCCGATATCTTCTCGGTTCTGGTGTCGATGGTCAGGATGTCGTCGATCTTCGCCGAGGCGCGAAAGTCGATCTCCATGCGCTTGACCACCCAGACGAGCTTCTCGCCGTGCTTGCCGTCGGCGAGCTCGGTGTGATGGACGCCGGCAAGGCGCAGGAAATCGGACCGGCCGCGCTCGAAGAATTCGAGATAACGCGCATGGTAGACGACGCCGGAAAAATCGGTGTCGGCGTAGTAGACGCGGGCGTGGATGCGGTGGCCGAAGGGGGTGAGCTCGCCGGCGATCGCGGCCAAGTCGCTCATGAATCGTCCTCGAACAGGCTCGTCTGCCGCACCGCCAGATCGCGGGGCGCTTCGAGGCCAAGATGCCGCCAGGCATTGGCGGTCAGCATCCGGCCGCGGGGCGTGCGCTGGATGAAGCCCTGCTGGATCAGATAGGGCTCGATGATGTCCTCGATCGCGTCGCGTGGCTCCGAAAGGCCTGCCGCGATGGTCTCGATGCCGACCGGGCCGCCGCCGAAATTGCCGGCGATCATGGTGAGGTAGCGCCGGTCGAGGCTGTCGAGGCCGAGCGCGTCGACCTCGAGGCGCGTCAGCGCGGCATCGGCGACCTTGCGGTCGACCGTCCCGGCGCCGGCGACCGAAGCGAAGTCGCGCACGCGGCGCAAAAGCCGGCCGGCGATCCGCGGCGTGCCGCGCGCTCGCCTTGCGATCTCGACCGCACCGTCCCCGCTCATGGGCAGGGACAGGATGCGCGCGCCGCGGCTGACGATCTTTTCCAGTTCCTCGACCGTGTAAAAGTCGAGCCGGACAGGGATGCCGAAGCGGTCGCGCAGCGGGTTGGTCAGGAGGCCGAGCCGGGTCGTCGCTGCGACCAGCGTGAAGCGGGCGAGGTCGATCTTGACCGAGCGCGCCGCTGGCCCCTCGCCGATGATCAGGTCGAGCTGGAAATCCTCCATCGGCGGATAGAGGATTTCCTCGACCGCCGGGTTCAGCCGGTGGATCTCATCGATGAAGAGGACGTCGCGGTCTTCGAGGTTGGTCAAAAGCGCGGCGAGGTCGCCGGCCTTCGCGATCACCGGGCCGGATGTCGAGCGGAAGTTGACGCCAAGCTCGCGCGCCATGATCTGCGCGAGCGTCGTCTTGCCGAGGCCAGGCGGGCCGACGAAGAGGACATGGTCCAGCGCCTCGCCGCGGTTCTTCGCCGCTTCGATGAAGATCTTGAGATTGGCGCGCGCTGCCGCCTGGCCGACGAAATCGTCGAGCGTTTGCGGGCGGAGCGTCATGTCGACGTCTTCGCCGCGCTTTTCCGGGGTGATCAGGCGGGGGGCGGTGTTCACGAGCTGGAGGCTCCGGTCAGGAGTTGCATGGAACTCACCGCCTTCGCGGCATCGCGATCGAAGGTGTATGTGAAGTCGCAGTCAGCTTCGACATTGCGCTCCGCAAGCAGGGCATCCTCGAAATCCATGCGCCCTTTCCGGTACATCGCCAAGGCCTGTACCACGGCGGCCGAGCTCTCAACGTCGAGATGTTTTATCATCAGCAGTTCGCGCATCGTCTCGCATAGGGGTTGGCGCGGTACGCGATAGCGGCTGCGCAGAACCCAGAATATCTCTAAAAGGGCTGAAATGCCGACATAGCCCCGCCGTTCGTCGCTGAGACTGGCAAGCAGTTCGTGCGCAACGGCGGATTGCGAAGGATCGTCGTTCAAGAGCGCCCTCAAGAGGACGTTTGCATCGACACCGAAGCGCATCACGCTGCTTCGCCCTTATCTCCGTGAGTGTTGTCTTCCTTTACGAAGTAGTCCTCCACGGCGTCGCGATAATCCTTCAGACTTGTGTTCGGAATCGCATATTCCTTCAGACGTCCGAACAGGCTCGTTGCCGGGCGGTTTCGAGGAATAATCTCGTAATTGCCATCGACCAGCACGAACTGAATCGTGTCGCCGGGACCGATCTGAAGGCGCTCGCGGACCTCAATCGGGATCGTAGTCTGCCCCTTAGCGGTGATCCGAGACTCATATGTCTTTGGCGACATTCAGCAATTCTCCTTACAACGGATAGGATAGTAAGGAAATTTCCGCGTTGCAATACTCACCGCGCCAGTTCCTTCAGCCCCTGCCGGATCAGCTTCGACGAATCCGCGTCCTCGCCGGCTGTCTTGAGCGCGGCGGAGATGGCGTTGGCGGCGATGTCGCGGGAGTAGCCGAGATTGACGAGGGCGGAGACGGCGTCGGATATGGGCGCAGGGGCGACGCCTTCGCCCAGTTCCTGTTTGAGACCGATCGTTCCGGTCGCCTCGCCGGCATAGGCCGGCGCCTTGGTGCGCAGTTCGGTGACGATGCGCTCGGCGACTTTCTTGCCGACGCCGGGGGCGCGGGCGACCATGGTGATGTCGCGCAGCGCGATGGCGTTGGCGAGTTCGGACGGGGTGAGGGTGGAGAGGACGGCCAGCGCGACCTTGGCGCCGACGCCCTGGACATTGTTCTGCAAGAGGCGGAACCATTCGCGCTCGAGCTGCGACCTGAAGCCGTAGAGCCGGATCATGTCCTCGCGGACATAGGTCTCGATGAAGAGCGTCACCGCCTCCCCGGCTGCGATACCGGCCAGCGTGCGCGTGGAGCAGTAGGCGACGTAGCCGATACCGTGGACGTCGACAATGCAGTGATCCTCGGCAATCTCGTCGACGGTGCCCTTCAGCTTTCCGATCATCTCTCCCGCTCCTATCCGGCCAGCGCGGCGGCAACGGCCATCCGGCCGGTCACGCTCTGCCGGTGATGGGCGTGGCAGATGGCGATGGCGATGGCGTCCGCCGCGTCGTCCGTGTCGAAGGTCGCGCGGGGCATCAGCACCTTGACCATCATGTGTATCTGCTTCTTGTCGCCGTGACCGACGCCGATCACCGATTTCTTGACCGCATTGGGCGCGTATTCGGCGACGCGAAGGCCGCCGCGCGCGGGCACCAGCATGGCGATGCCGCGCGCCTGGCCGAGCTTCAGCGTCGCCGTCGCGTCCTTGTTGACGAAGGTCTGTTCGACCGCCGCCTCGACCGGCATGTGCGTGTGGATGATCTCTTCCAGCCCGTCATGGAGTTGGCACAGCCGCGAGGCGAGGTCCATGTCGGCATCCGAGCGGATGGTGCCGGAGCCGACGAAGCGCAGCGAATTGCCGATAGCGTCGATGATGCCCCATCCGGTGCGGCGCAGGCCCGGATCGATGCCGATGATGCGAATCGTCTCTGCCATGAAGTCCCCGTCTTTCACATCCGTCATGACATGAAAGCGTGAACAAAGCAGCAACGAAATTGCTGTTTATCTTCCGAAAGCGGTCTTCAGGAGCGTGATCTGGTCGGAGACGGGATTGACGGCGCGGCGCTCGAAGCTGTCGTCGGCGCCATAGACCTCGCCATCCATGCGGCGGACCAGCGACTGAAGGCGCAGCGAGCGATCGACGAGATCGCGGAACGCGGCGGGCAGTTCGCCCCAGGAGTTGTCGGTGTCGAAGGCCGATGCCGTGTCGAGCCGAACCTTGGATTTTTCGGCGGCGACCTGATCGCGCGTCATCTCGCCGGAATTGGCGGCGCGTTGAAGAAGGAGCCATGAGGCGATCTGCATCAGGCGCGTGGTGAGCCGCATCGATTCGGCCGCGTAGAGCGTGGCGGCGACGCGCGACAGCGTCTTGGCTTCCAGCCGCCCCTGGCCGTCGAGATATTCCGCAGCCTCCTCGACGAGGTGCATCCCTTCGCCATAAAGTTTCTTGAACGAGCCGGAGAAGACGCGGCGTTCCGCAAGATTGATCGTCGCGGCCTGGCCGCTGGCGGCTTCCATTCTCATCAAACGCCCCGAAATTCCTGAATTCTCGCGCCTTCGTGTCGATAACGGCGCGGCGGAGCCTGAAGTTCCACACAATGCCGTCGGTCACAAGGAGGACCATGCGCCTTGTCCACCGCGGGGGCAACCGGATGTTTAACAAAGGGTTAACGCGCGGTGCGGGGGCGGTGTCGAAAGCCAAAAAAAAGAGCCACGGGAAGCGCGGCTCTCAGGAGTTTAACAGGGAGGCGTCAAACGAAGTGGTCCAACCACTCGGTAAGAATCCAGCGGACTGGATGGGGACAGTAATGACCCATAAAGCTTAACGAAGCGTAAAATTCGATGAAAACTGTCCCGTTTTGACCGACCGCCTTAAAGATCGCGCGCCATTTCGCGCAGGCGGAACTTCTGGATTTTGCCGGTCGATGTCTTCGGCACTTCGGCGAAGATGACCGTGCGCGGGCATTTGAAGCGCGCCAGCAAGGACCTGCAATGGGCGATGATCTCCTCCTCGCTCGCCGAGCGGCCGGGCTTCAGTTCGACATAGGCGACCGGCGTCTCGCCCCATTTGTCATCGGCGCGCGCGACGACGCCGCACGCCGCAATGGCGGGGTGCTTGTAGAGCGCGTCCTCGACCTCGATGGACGATATGTTCTCGCCGCCCGAGATGATGATGTCCTTGGAGCGGTCCTTCAACTGGATGTATCCGTCTTCGTGCATGACGCCCAGATCGCCCGAATGGAACCAGCCGCCGGCGAACGCCTCGTCGCTCGCCCTGGGGTTCTTCAGATAGCCCTTCATGACGATGTTGCCGCGGAACATGACCTCGCCGATGGTCGCGCCGTCGGCGGGCGTTTCGCGCATCGTCTCGGGGTCCATGACGGTCAGGCCTTCCAACGCGGCGTAGCGTACGCCCTGGCGCGCCTTTTTCGTGGTGCGCGGCCCCTTTTCGAGCGCGTCCCAATCGCCCTTCCACTCGTTGACCACGGCGGGGCCGTAGGTTTCCGTCAGGCCGTAGAGATGGGTGACGGCGAAGCCGGCTTCCGCCATGCCCGACAGAACGGCCTCGGGCGGCGGCGCGGCGGCCGTGTTGAACGTCACCTGCTGCGGGAAGTCGCGCTTGTCCTTGTCCTCGGCGTTTATCAGCGTCGCCATGACGACCGGCGCGCCGCACAGATGGGTGACGCCGTGATCGGCGATGGCGTCATACATCGCCTTCGCCCGCACCCAGCGCAGGCAGACATGGGTGCCGGCCTGGACGGCAATCGTCCAGGGAAAGCACCAGCCATTGCAGTGGAACATCGGCAGCGTCCACAGATAGGCGCCATGCTTGCCGAGCCCTGCATGGATGGTGTTGGCATAGCACATCAGCGCGGCGGAGCGGTGGCTGTAGACGACGCCCTTGGGATTGCCGGTGGTGCCGGAGGTGTAATTGAGCGAAATCGCGTCCCATTCGTCGTCCGGCATCGACCAGGCGAAATCCGGGTCGCCGCCGGCAAGCAGATCCTCGTAGTCCTCGCTGCCGATGCGCCCGCCCCTGGGATAGGGGGCGTCGTCGGCATAGTCTGGATCGTCATAATCGATGACCAGCGGCTTGACCGAGGCAAGGGCAAGCGCCTGCGCCATGACCTCCGAGAACTCGCGGTCGACGATCAGCACCTTCGTTTCGGCATGGTCGAGCTGGAAGGCGATGGCGGCGGCGTCGAGGCGCGTGTTGAGCGAGTGCAGCACGGCCCTGACCATCGGCACGCCGTAGTGCGCCTCCAGCATCGGCGGCGTGTTGGACAGCATCACCGTCACCGTGTCGCCCTTGCCGACGCCGCGCGCGGCGAGCACTGATGCGAGACGCAGCGAACGCTCCCAGAACGACTTGTAGCTCGTCCGGCTGGCGCCATGGACGATGGCGAGCTGGTCCGGGAAGACTTTGGCGGCGCGCTCCAGGAAGGTGAGCGGGGTCAGCGGCTGATGGTTGGCCGGATTCTTGCCGAGATGCTGCTCGTAGGCGTTCATGCTGGTCGTATCCTCCCCTGTCGACGCGACGAGAAGAACCGGAGCGGCGCTATCCGTCAAGAAGGGCGGACAGTCCGTCCCAGATCAGCTTGACCGCGACGATGAAGACCATGGCGTACATGAAGGGGTAGAAGATTTCCGCGCGCATCCGCCGGACGATCCACGCGCCGGCGATGGTGGCGAGCGGGGCGATCGGCATCAGGACGGCCGAGGCGGTCAGGTTCGCCGCGTCGAACTGGCCGAGCACGAAATAGGGTACGAGCTTCACCGCGTTGACGATGGCGAAGAAGATGATGCTGGTGCCGACATAGATGCGCGGCGCCTGGCCCAGCGCCAGCGCATAGACCTGATAGGGCGGCCCGCCCGCATGGGCGACGAAGGAGGTGAAGCCGCTGACCGTGCCCCAGAAGGCGCCGCGCGCGACGGAGTGGCCGGCGCGATGTTCGGCACCCGCCATGCGGGTGGCGAACCAGCGCAGGAAGAAGGCGAGGGCGACGATGCCGACGATCAGCCGCACCATCGCCTCGGTGACGACGGCCGCCGTCAGCCAGCCGATGGCGATGCCGAGAAGCGCGCCCGGCAGCATGATGCGCAGGGTTGTCATGTCGCGATTGCCGCGCCACAGCCACAGCGAGACGATGTCCATCAGGATCAGGATCGGCAGAAGGATCGCGGCGGCCTGGACGGGGGAGACGACCAGCGCCATCAGCGGCACGCCGATCAGCGCCGCCGCGCCGCCAAGGCCGCCCTTGGACAGGCCGACGAGCAGGACGGAGGGGATGGCGGCGGCGTAGAACCAGGGATCGGTCAGCAAGGCGCGGGTCTTCTTGGCTTCTGGTCAAGTCGTGTCGCATGGCTTATGCCGCAATCACAACAAGATCGCGCGCCAAATCGGCGTGTACGTCCAAGAGAGTGCAATGCCAGACGCAAGCTTCAATCGCTGCCGCCTCGTTTTGATCGCGCCCCGGTCAGGCGATGCGCGCGCCGCCATCCTGTCTGCGCTTGCCGGCGGCGACGTGGCCTCGATCATCCTTCCGCGCGGCGAAAGATCCGAACAGGACTATCAGTCCTTCGTCGAAAGTGTGACGCCGGACATCCAGGCGGCGGGCGTCGCGGTCATCGTCGAGGGCGATGCGCGCGTCGCGATGCGGGCGAAGGCCGACGGTCTGCATTTCGAAGGTTCGAAGGCCGATCTCGCCGACATGATCGAGCGCCACGGTAACAAGATCATGGTCGGCACCGGCGGCGTGAAGACGCGCGACGACGCGCTGCAACTGGGCGAGACGCAGCCCGACTACATGTTCTTCGGCCGGTTCGGCTACGACACCAAGCCCGAGGCCCATCCGCGCAACGTGGCGCTCGGCGAATGGTGGGGCGAGATGGTCGCGGTGCCCTGCATCGTCATGGCCGGCGCGTCGGACGAGAGCGTCGCGGTGGTGGCCGGGACGGGCGTCGATTTCGTCGCCGTCGAGCAGGCGGTTTTCGGACATGACGATCCGGCGGCGCGGGTATCGGCGCTGAACGCGCTTCTGGACGAGAGGGCGCCGCGCCTTGACGAGGAATAGTCCGCTTCTCGCACTCCTGCTTTTCGCCGTGCTGACCGGACCTGCGCGTGCGCAGGACGGCGGGACGGTGACAGGTCCGCAGGCCTCCGAGGTCGCACCGAGCCGGTTCGGGGGGCGCGAGCCCGACCAGGCCTATGGCGCCTACCAGCGCGGGCTCTACATCACGGCGCTGAAACTGGCACTGCCGCGCGCCGAAGCCGGCGACAAGGCGGCGCAGACCCTTGTCGCGGAGATCTATGCGCGCGGGCTCGGCGTGCGTCGCGACGGCGAACAGGCCGCCAAATGGTACGAGGCGGCGGCGGAGCAGGGCGTTCCCGAAGCGCAGTTCCAGACCGCGCTGATGCTGATCGACGGCGAGTTCCTGCCGCGCGATCGCACCCGCGCCTACGATCTGATGCAGGCGGCCGCCGATGCCGGCAATCCGATGGCGCAGTTCAATTTCGGCCAGTTGATGATCGACGAGGCCGGGAACGAGGCAGACGAGCGCGAGGCGATGGCCTATTTCGAGCGTGCGGCGCGCACCGGCCTTCCCGACGCGCAATACGCGCTCGCCCTGATGCTGACCCAGGGCGAGGAGCCGGACTTCGACGCCGCGCGCGGCTGGCTCGCCCGCGCCGCGCAGCAGAATTTCGACACCGCCCAGGTTGAACTCGGCTCCTGGCTCGTCGAGGGCATCGGCGGGGCGCGCGACATGGAGGCCGGTTTCGGCTGGATCGAGCTTGCCGCCAATGGCGGCAACGTCGCCGCGCGCAACCGGCTCGCCAAGCTCTACTGGGCCGGGATGGGCGTCGAGGGCGATCCGATCGCCGCTGCCGCGTGGTACATGCTCGCCAAGCGCGAGGGGCTGGTCGACCCGGTGATGGAGGACCACCTCGCCGGCCTCACCGACGCCGATCTCGAACAGGCCGGGGCGCGCATGGCGGAACTGGAGCAGGGCGGTTCCGGCCCGGCGGCTCTGCAAGAGCCGGAGGACGCCGAGGCCGGGTCCGCGGACGGGAACGCTTCCCAAGACGAGAACGCGGGGCAAGATCAGCCTTAGCCTTGCCTGACGCCGCGTTTTATGGTCTTGGAAGCCGCAATTGCGGCCCGCACGGCCATTTCCCCATTTGCGAAAGACGATCATGGCGAAGATCAACGGCAACGAAATCCGTCCCGGCAATGTCATCGAACACGATGGCGGACTGTGGGTCGCGGTCAAGACCAACGCGGTGAAGCCCGGCAAGGGCGGCGCCTACAATCAGGTCGAACTGAAGAACCTGATCAACGGCACCAAGCTCAACGAGCGCTTCCGCGCCGCCGAGACGGTCGAGAAGGTCCGTCTCGAACAGAAGGATTTCTCCTATCTCTACGAGCAGGGCGATGCGCTGGTGTTCATGGACGACGAAAGCTACGAACAGCTCGAACTCGACAAGGATTTCGTCGGCGAGCGCGCGGCTTTCCTTCAGGACGGCATGAAGGTGACGGTCGAGCTCTACGAGGAAAAGCCGATCGGCATCTCGCTGCCCGACTACGTCACGCTGACGATCGCCGAGGCCGACCCCGTCGTGAAAGGCCAGACGGCGGCTTCGTCCTACAAGCCGGCTGTGATGGAAAACGGCGTGCGCGTCATGGTCCCGCCCTTCATCTCGTCGGGCGAGAAGATCGTCGTCGATACGAACGAAATCACCTACGTGCGCCGCGCCGATTAGGCTGCGCCGTTATTTCGGCCGGGACGGCCTGCAAATGGCTGCTCGCTGCGCTTCCGGTGCTCACGTACTGATGTACGCTCCGCTCCGGTTCTCGCGATCAGCCATTTTCGCCTCGCCCCGCCCAAAATCCCGGCGCACCCGGCTCGCGCCTAACTTTGGAATGATCTGATGGCACGCTCCGCTCTTCTCAACGTGATGGTCCAGGCCGCGATGAAGGCCGGGCGTTCGCTTTCGCGCGATTTCGGCGAGGTGCAGAATTTGCAGGTCTCGCTCAAGGGGCCGGGCGACTATGTCAGCCAGGCCGACCGCAAGGCCGAGGAGATTATCCACACTGAGCTGTCGCGCGCGCGGCCGGGCTATTCGTTCCTGATGGAGGAACGCGGCGCGATCGAAGGCGATGACGGCCAGCACACCTGGATCGTCGACCCGCTCGACGGCACGACCAACTATCTGCACGGCATCCCGATCTTCGCGATCTCCATCGCGCTGGAGCGTCAGGGCCAGATCGTGGCGGGCGTGGTGTACAATCCCGCCATGGACGAACTCTATACGGCCGAGCGCGGCGGCGGGGCGTTCATGAACGACCGGCGCCTGCGCGTCGCGTCGCGTTCCAAGCTTTCCGATTGCGTCATCGCCACGGGCATTCCCCATCTGGGACGCGGCCATCACGGCAAGGCGCTGGTCGACCTGCGCAACGTGATGAGTGAAGTCTCCGGCATCCGCCGCATGGGCGCCGCCTCGCTCGATCTCGCCTATGTCGCCGCCGGCCGCCTCGACGGCTATTGGGAGGACTGGCTGTCGGCCTGGGACATGGCGGCGGGAATGTTGATCGTGCGCGAGGCGGGCGGCTTCACCTCCGACCGAACCGGCGGGCAGGACGTGCTTTCGGGCGGCTCGATCGTCGCGGGCAACGAGCAGATCCACAAGGCGCTGTTGAAGACGCTCGCCAAGCCCGTCTAGGCGGCATCGATATGCCGACCCGCACGGACGAAATCCCGACGCCGCCGAAAACCAAGGGTGATCCCCTGCATTCGCCGGTGCGCGTTCTTTCAATTTCGCCATGATTGCGTTTACAGTCGTGATCGATTGAAATGCGGCACGAATCCGGGGCGCGAGGCATGGCCTTTTTCAGAACCCTGGGTGCGGACAGCGCGGCCGAGGATGCGGACTACGATCCGCGTGGCCTGTCCAGCCCCCAGGTCTTCCTCTTTTCGATGATCATATTCCTGGCGATCGTCGGCTTCATCGCCGCCATCCTCTATCGCCAGATCTCGTCCGCCTTTCAGACCAATCCGGGCCTGAACGGGCTGATTCTGGGCGTCCTGATGATCGGCATCCTGCTGGCCTTCGGCCAGGTCGTCCGGCTCTTCCGCGAGGTCAAGTGGGTGAACTCGTTCCGCGCCGGTTCGGCCGAGACCGAGCCGGTCCTGCTCGCGCCGATGAGGACGCTGCTCTCCCGCTCGCAGAGCATGGCGCTGTCGACGACCTCGCTGCGCTCGATCCTCGATTCGATCGCCACGCGTCTCGATGAAAGCCGCGACATCTCGCGCTATCTGATCGGGCTTCTCGTCTTTCTGGGCCTGCTCGGGACGTTCTGGGGCCTGCTCGGGACGATCGGTTCGATCGGCAGCACGATCCAGTCGCTCGACCCGGCGTCCGGCGACGCCAACGACGTTTTGAATTCGCTCAAGTCCGGCCTTGCGGCGCCGCTCGAAGGCATGGGCACGGCATTCTCGTCCTCGCTTTTCGGCCTGTCCGGATCGCTGGTGCTGGGCTTTCTCGACCTTCAGGCGGGCCGGGCGCAGAACCGCTTCTACATCGAACTGGAAAACTGGCTCTCCTCGGTCACCGATCTCGGCTCCGACATGGCGGTCGTCGATCCGTCCAAGGCTGGATCGGCCGAAGAGATCAAGGCGATGTCGGAGCAGTTGCGGACCATGCAGGAACAGGGCGGCGGCTCGAGCCCGCGCGTGGCGGCGGCGATGGCCAACCTTGCCGACGGCATTTCGGGCCTCGTCAAGAACATGCGCTCGGAGCAGCAGATGATGCGCGACTGGGTGGAGAGCCAGGCGGCCGAACAGCGCGAACTGCGCGCCACGCTCGACCGCATCGCCGGCGCGCTCGAAAAGCAGGACAAGAGCTGACATGGCCCTCGCGCGCGGCAGGCGCAGCCAGCGCAATGTCGACTACTGGCCGGGCTTCGTCGACGCCCTGTCGACGCTGCTGCTTGCCATCATGTTCCTGTTGTCGGTCTTCGTGCTGGCGCAGTTCCTGCTCTCCCAGGAGATCAGCGGCCGCGACCAGGCGCTGATCCGCCTCAACGCGCAGATCAACGAACTGACGCAATTGCTGGCGCTGGAACAGTCGAGCAACCAGGACATGGAGGACGCGCTGTCCTCGCTTCAGGCCTCGCTCGCCGATGCCGAAAGCGAACGCTCGCGGTTGCAGCAGCTTCTCGATGCCGGCTCCGGCGCGGGCGCGGAGGCGGAAGCGCAGATCGGCTCGCTGACGGGCGAACTCGACGAGGAGCGGCAGGTCTCGCAGCGCGCGCTCTCCCAGGTCGAGCTTCTCAACCAGCAGATCGCGGCGCTCAGGAGCCAGATCGGCGCGCTGGAATCCGCGCTCGACGTCTCCGAGGCGCGCGACCAGGAATCCAACGCCAAGATCGCCGATCTGGGACGCCGGCTGAACGTCGCGCTCGCCCAGCGCGTGCAGGAGTTGAACCGTTACCGCTCGGATTTCTTCGGGCGCCTGCGCGAAATCCTGTCGGACCGCGAGAACATCCGCATCGTCGGCGACCGGTTCGTGTTCCAGTCCGAAGTGCTGTTCGCCACCGGCGCCGATGTGATCAATCCGGCAGGCGAGGAGGAAATGGCAAAACTCGCGGATGCGATCCTCGACCTCCAGCGCGAGATTCCGCCGGAGATCAACTGGGTCCTGCGTGTCGACGGCCACACCGACAATGTGCCGCTTTCCGGCACCGGACGTTTCCGCGACAATTGGGAATTGTCGTCGGCGCGCGCGATCTCGGTCGTCAAGTTCCTCGTCGACCAGGGCGTGCCGGCCGAACGGCTGGTCGCGGCCGGTTTCGGCGAGTTCCAGCCGCTCGACGAGGCGAACACGCCGCAGGCGCGCGACCGCAACCGCCGGATCGAACTGAAACTCACCGAGCGATAGGCTGCGCGAAGGGGGACGGCATGGATTGCGACGTGATCATCGTCGGGGGCGGGCTTGCCGGGCTGGTCGCGGCAGCCGAACTCGGGGACCGCGGCAAGCGCGTCGTGATTCTCGAACAGGAGGGCGAAAACTCGCTCGGCGGGCAGGCCTTCTGGTCGCTCGGCGGCCTGTTCATGGTCGACACGCCCGAACAGCGGCGCCTGAGAATTCACGACAGCCATGACCTTGCAATGTCCGACTGGATGGGTTCGGCCGGGTTCGACCGCGACGAAGACCACTGGCCGCGCAAGGTGGCTCAAGCCTATGTCGATTTCGCCGCGGGCGAGATGCGAAGCTGGCTTCACCAGATGGGAATGCGCTGGTTTCCCATCGTCGGCTGGGCCGAGCGCGGCGGGGCGCTTGCCACCGGTCACGGCAATTCGGTTCCGCGCTTTCATCTGACCTGGGGAACCGGGTCAGGCGTCGTCGCGCCGTTCGAGCGGCGCGTGCGCACGCATGTCTCAGCCGGGCGGATCACGCTGAAATTCCGCCATCGGGCGAGCCGGCTCGTCAAGACCAACGGCGCGGTGACGGGCGTGGCCGGCGAGGTTCTGGCGCCGTCGACCGTGGGGCGCGGCGAGAAGTCGTCGCGCGAGATCGCCGGCGATTTCGAACTGTCGGCCGGCGCGGTGATCGTCGCCTCGGGCGGGATCGGCGGCGATTTCGAGCTGGTGCGGAAGAACTGGCCGGTCGATCGGCTCGGGCCGGCGCCCAAGAGCATGGTTGCCGGCGTGCCGCACCATGTCGACGGGCGGATGATCGGCATCGCGCGCGAGGCGGGCGCGGCCGTCATCAACGAAGACCGGATGTGGCACTATACGGAAGGACTGAGGAACTGGTCGCCGATCTGGCCGAACCACGGCATCCGTATCCTGCCCGGTCCGTCCTCGATGTGGTTCGACGCCTTCGGCGCGCGGCTCGAGCCACCATGTATGCCGGGCTTCGATACGCTCTCGACGCTGAAGCGCATCCTGTCGACGGGGCGCGACCATTCCTGGTTCGTGCTGACGCAGAAGATCATCGAGAAGGAATTCGCGCTGTCGGGCTCGGAGCAGAATCCGGATCTGACATCCGGCGAGTGGTTGCAGGTGGTGAAGAGCCGGCGCGGCAAGGGCGCGCCGCCGCCGGTCGAAGCATTCAAGCGCAATGGCGAGGATTTCGTCGTCTCGTCTTCGCTGGGCGAACTCGTCGCGGGGATGAACAGGCTCGTCGGCGAGGAACTGATCGACCATGACCGGCTGGAGGCGCAGATCGCCGCGCGCGACCGGCAGATTTACAATCCCTTCGCCAAGGACGCGCAGGTGACCGCCATTCGCGGCGCGCGCGCCTATCTCGGCGACAAGTTGATCCGCACGGCCAGGCCGCACAAGATCCTCGATGCGAAGAACGGGCCGCTGATCGCGGTGCGGCTCAACATTCTCACCCGCAAGACGCTGGGTGGCATCCATACCGACCTCGACGCGCGCGTGCTGGACGGATCGGGCGAGCCGATCGAAGGACTTTACGCCGTCGGCGAGGCGGCGGGTTTCGGCGGCGGGGGCTATCACGGCACCAACGCGCTGGAGGGCACGTTCCTCGGCGGCTGCATCTTTTCGAGCCGCGCCGCCGGGCGCAGTGCCGCGCAATGAAATCGACCGGGGAAATCTCATGCAATTGACCAACAGCGACATCGCGGAACTGACGGCGTGGCGGCGCAAGCTGCACCAGCAGCCGGAAATCTCGGGCGAGGAAGAAATGACGGCGCGCGAGGTGGTGTCGTTCCTGACGCCGAGCGAGCCGGATGAAATCCTGACCGGGCTTGGCGGGCATGGCGTGGCGGTCGTCTATGACAGCGGCCAGCCGGGGCCGACCGTGCTCTTTCGTTCCGAGACCGACGCTCTGCCGATCGAGGAAATTTCGGACATCCCGCATCGTTCGCAGGTGCCGGGCAAGTCGCATATGTGCGGCCATGAAGGCCACACGACGATCCTTGCCGCCGTCGGGCGCCAGCTCGGGCGCGAGCGGCCGGCCAAGGGCCGCGTGGTGCTGATGTTCCAGCCGGCGGAGGAGACAGGCGCAGGCGCGGCCGGCGTCGTCGCCGATCCGCGCTACGACGCGATCCTGCCCGATTTCGCCTTCTCGCTGCACAATCTGCCGGGGACGCCGCTCGGCCATGTGCGGCTGAAGGAGGGCGTCGTCAATTGCGCCTCGCGCGGGATGCGGATCGTCCTGACCGGCAAGACCGCGCATTCCTCGATGCCCGAGACGGGAACCTCGCCGATGCCGGCGGTGGCCGAACTGATGCCGAAGCTCGCCGCGCTCGGCGGCGGGCGGTTCTCGGAAGACGATTTCGCGATGGTGACGGTGACCCACGTCTCGATGGGCGAGGCGGTGTTCGGCATCGCGCCCGGCTACGCCGAAGTGTGGGCGACGCTGCGCACGCGGCTCGACGAGCGGATGGCCGATCTCGTCGCGTCCGCCGAGGCGCTGGCGACGGATGCGTCGGCGCGCGAGGGGCTTTCCTGCGCGGTCGACTATCACGAAATCTTCGTCGCCAGCCTCAATGCGCCGGAGGCGGTGTCGCATCTGCGCGCGGCGATGGACGCGGAAGGCATCCCGCATGACGAGGCCGAACTGCCGATGCGCGCGTCGGAGGATTTCGGCCATTTCGGGCGGCGGGCGAAATCGGCGATGCTGTTCCTGGGCGCTGGCGAGACCCACCCGCAGCTTCACAATCCGGACTATGACTTTCCAGACGACCTGATCCCGATCGGGGCGCGGATTTTCATGCGCACGACGCGGAATTTGCTGGGGTAGATGGACGATCAGGCTTGAGTTGCAGCCTCGATCAGCCTCGCCTTGGCGAGATCCTTGGGTCGGCCGAACATGCGCAGGATGTCGACTTGTTCGCGGAGCGTCGGCACGAAAATCGAATGCCCGGCGATCTTCAGTTCAACACGGGTGGCCGGACGAACAGGAAGCCAGGCGCCATTGGCGTAGACCTGAAGGTCGCCCATCGTCTCGATCGGAAGGCAGCCGGGGAGATTGATGCGGACATAGGGATGCGACCTGAACTGCCCGCCGGGATATGAAACGCCGGAGGCGGCCTGCCAGTGATCAAGGAACTTCAGAAGTGTCGCCGATGATCCGAGGATGTCGACATCTTCGGGCTCGACGCCTTCAATTCCCGCTGCGGCAATCGCGGCGCTGCCGATGATCCACCAATCATCATGTCCCACATCATCATGTCCCACAGGCGCAGCTTGCGCGACTTCGATCAGGGCTTGGCGCACCTGCGGGTTCATCACTCAGCCGCCCTTCTGAACGCCTCTGCACCGGCATCGAATTGCAGGCTGGCGAGGCGGGCGTAGGTGCCGCCCTGACGCACCAGGCTTTGATGCGTGCCCGTCTCGACGATGCGGCCCTGATCGATGACGAGGATGCGGTCGGCCTTGAGGACGGTCGCAAGCCGGTGGGCGATGACCAGCGTGGTGCGGCCCTGCATCAGCCGTTCGAGCGCGGCCTGGACCAGCGTCTCGCTTTCGGCGTCGAGGGCAGAGGTTGCCTCGTCGAGAAGAAGGATCGGCGCGTTGCGCAGAATCGCGCGGGCAATCGCCACGCGCTGGCGCTGGCCGCCGGACAAGGTGACGCCGCGTTCGCCGAGTTCGGCGTCGAACCCGTTGTCGAGCTTGTCGATCAAGGTTTCGGCATGGGCATCGCGCGCGGCGGCCTCGATTTCGGCGCGGCTCGCATCGGGGCGGCCGAAGCCGATGTTCTCGGCCGCTGTCGCGGCGAAGATGGTCACGTCCTGCGGCACGATCGCGATGCGGCTGCGCAACTCGTCGAGCGTCGCCTTTCGGATGTCGACGCCGTCGACCAGGATCGCGCCGGACGAGGGATCGTAAAAGCGCAGGAGCAGCGAGAAGATCGTGCTCTTGCCGGCGCCGGACGGGCCGACGATGGCGACCGTCTCGCCGGGGCGGACGGTGAAATCAAGCGACTGGATTGCGGACTGGCCGGGACGGACCGGATAGGCGAAGGACACGTCGCGGAAGACGACCTCGCCGCGTGCGGGTGCAGGCAGCGGGACCGGATTGGCCGCCTCGGCGACGTGCGGCTCCTCGGCAAGGAGTTCGGTCAGCCGTTCGGCGGCACCGGCTGCCTGGGACAACTCGCCCCAGACCTCCGACAGCGCGCCGAGCGCGCCGGCGGCGAAGACGGCATAAAGCAGGAACTGCGACAGCGTGCCGGGGCTCATACCGCCGGTCAGAACGTCGCGCGAGCCGAACCAGAGGACGCCGACGATGGAGGAGAAGATCGTCAGGATGGCGAAGAAGGTGAGGAAGGAGCGTGCGAAGACGGAAAGCCGCGCGGCCTCGAAGGCTTCCTCGACGGCGCTCGAATAGCGGCCGGTGACCAGCGCCTCGTTGGTGAAGGCCTGGAGCGTGCGCACCGAGCCGATCTGCTCGCTCGCATAGGCGGTGGCGTGCGCCAAAGTGTCCTGCGCGTGGCGCGATTTGGCCCTAACCGAGCGGCCGAAGGCGACGAGCGGCAGGACGATCAGCGGAATGGCGGCGATGACGAGGCCGGAAAGCTTGGGACTGGTGACGACCATCATCGTCAGCGCGCCGGCGCCGAGTATGACGTTGCGCAGCGCGACCGAGGCGGTGGCGCCCATCGCCGACTTGATCTGCGTCGTATCGGCGGTCAGGCGCGAGACGATCTCGCCGGACTGCACCGTGTCGAAGAAGCCGGGCGAGAGCCGCGCGACATGGGCGAAGACATCGCGGCGCACGTCGGAGACGACGCGCTCGCCGAGCGTGATGACGAAATAGTAGCGGCCGGCCGAGGCGGCCGCGAGCACCACGGCAATGACGATCAGCATCGAGAAGTAGTTGGTGATGAGCTGGTCGTTGGAGCCGGTGAAACCGTGGTCGATCATCCGGCGCACCGCCAGCGGCAGCGTCAGCGTGGTCAGCGCCGCCAGCGACAGGAAGAAGAGCGCGCCCGCGACCTTGCCGCGATAGCGCAGCATATAGGGCAGCATGGTGCGCAAGGGGCGCAGCGAGCGCCGGCGGGCTTCGGCTTCGGCGTCTGCGGGTCTCATGATCGCGTCGGGCGTCCTCGGCTCGGCGCGTTTGCCAATTTCGCGGGCGCGCTCTTGTGATTCAAATTCGGCTCCTGTATAGGCCAGCCGACGTTTTTCGAAGCCGTAGACCCTGACGGTCTCAGCTTCAAGTGCCCGGAGCGGGCGCAATCGCCGCAGGCATTGGCTCCGTGCTCCCCATCGAGACATTAGGACAAGACCGATGAAAGCCGATATCCATCCCGATTACCACAACATCAAGGTCGTGATGACCGATGGCACCGAGTACGTGACCCGTTCGACCTGGGGCAAGGAAGGTGACACGATGAACCTCGACATCGACCCGAGCACGCACCCGGCCTGGACCGGCGGCAACCAGTCGATGCTCGATCGCGGCGGCCGCGTTTCCAAGTTCAAGAACAAGTTCGCCAATCTCGGCATCTAAGCCGGACGCGAATGCTGGTTGCGAAGAACCCGCCCGCGTGGCGGGTTTTTGTCGTTCGGGGTCAAGGTATGCGCGAGGCGCAAGGCCTCGCCGTCCATGACAGGCTGAGCCTGCTACCGATCCGAATGCCCGAGATCGCGCTGCGGCCAGACGACGTCGCGCACGCGCTGCTTCAGCACCTTCGCCTCGGGAAAGCCGCCGTCCGCCTTGCGATCCCAGATCGTCCGGTCGTCGAGCGTGATGACGAAGATGCCGCCCGTGCCTGGGACGAGCGCGACTTCAGCAAGATCCTGCCCGAAGGTCGAGAGCAGTTCCTGCGCCATCCAGGCCGCGCGCAGCAGCCAACTGCATTGCGTGCAATAGGTGATCGCGATGCGCGGCCGGGAAGCTTCGCTCATCAGGCGGCCGAGAGTTTGGCCATCGTGGCCTCGTCGACCTCGAAATTGGCGTAGACGTTCTGCACGTCGTCGTCGTCCTCGAGCGTGGCGACGAGTTTCAGGATCGACTGCGCCTTTTCCTCGTCGACCGGCGTGCCGGTCTGCGGACGCCAGATCGCCTTGACCGATTCGGCCTCGCCGAGCGCGGCTTCCAGCCCCGAAGTGACGTCGCCGATATCCTCGAAGGCGCAATAGATCGTGTGGCCTTCCTCGTCGCTCTGGACGTCCTCGGCGCCGGCCTCGATGGCCGCTTCCATCACCTTGTCGGCGTCGCCGGCTTCCGGCTTGTAGACGATCTCGCCGACGCGATCGAACATGAAGGCGACCGAGCCGGTCTCGCCCATCGCGCCGCCGGATTTGGTGAAGGCCGCGCGGACATTGGAAGCGGAGCGGTTGCGGTTGTCGGTCAGCGCCTCGACGATGACGGCGACGCCGCCCGGGCCATAGCCCTCGTAACGCACCTCCTCATAGGTCTCCGCATCGCCGCCGGAGGCCTTGTTGATGGCGCGCTGGATGTTGTCCTTCGGCATGGACTGGGCCTTGGCGTTCTGGATCGCCAGCCGCAGACGCGGGTTCATCGCCGGATCGGGCGCGCCCATCTTGGCGGCGACGGTGATTTCGCGCGCGAGCTTGGAAAACATCTTGGAGCGCACCGCATCCTGGCGGCCCTTGCGATGCATGATGTTCTTGAACTGTGAATGGCCGGCCATGGCGCCCCCGTCGATCAGATTGGCGAATTCGGAAAATTTGGCCGGGTTATAATGAAATCGGGCATGGGCGTCCAGAAGGCCGGGCTCGCGCAATCGTGACACACCTGCCCTGATACGGCGGTTACGCTGGGGCAGTGTTTCGCCCGGAGCCCCAGCCATGAAACTTCTCGTCGCCGCCGGCCTCTTCGCTTTCCTCGCCCTTCCCGCTGCCGCGCAGGATGCGCAGGACGCACCCGTGCCGAGCCAGTGCCTGGCCATCGCGCAAGCCATTCCGAACGTCGTCTATACGAATTTCACGCCGGTGCAGGCCGAAGAGGAAACGGTCACGATCACCTATGCCGGGCATTCGACCTATCTGATCGAGACGCCGGGCGGGGTGCGGATCGCGACCGATTTTTCGGGCGCCTACGGGGCCGACCCGCTGCCCGATGTCGTCACCATGAACAAGGCGCACGGCACGCATTTCACGCTCAACCCCGATCCGCGCATCGCGCACGTCCTTCCGGGCTGGGGCGAGGAAGGGCCAGCGCGCCACGCCGTCGTGGTCGAGGACGTCTATATCCGCAACGTGCCGACCGACATCATGCGCTGGGGGACGAGCGAAGTCGGCGGCAATTCGATCTTCATCTTCGAGGTGGCGGGCCTGTGCATCGGGCATCTGGGCCATCTGCATCACGCGCTCGCACCCGAGCATTACGGCGCGATCGGCCGGCTCGACGTGGTGATGGTGCCGATCGACGGCGGCATGACATTGTCGCTCGGCGACGTGTCGGAGATCACCACGCGGCTGCAATCCTCGATCGTGCTGCCGATGCACCGATTCTCGACGCCGATCTCCACCTTCGCGGCGATGATCGGCGAGAACTTCGCGGTCGAGTATCGCGACGGCCGGTCCTTCGACGTGTCGATCCGGTCCCTGCCGCGGCGGCCGACCGTGCTCATCCTCGACGGAGTGTGAGCACGGCCTTGATTGCCTAGTGGACGGGCGGGGCCGGCGGCGTTTGCGACGCGGCCCTGCTGCGCGCCTTCTTGCGGCGCGACAGCATGTTGAGGCCCTCGACGAGCGCCGAGAAGCCCATTGCGGCGTAGATGTAGCCCTTGGGCACATGGAAGCCCATGCCTTCGGCGATCAGCGTCATGCCGATCATCAAGAGGAAGCCCAGCGCCAGCATGACGATGGTCGGGTTCTTGGCGATGAAATTGGCGAGCGGGGTCGCCGCCACGAGCATGACGGTCACCGTGACGATCACCGCAATGTACATGATCGCGATATGCTCGGTCATGCCGACGGCGGTGATGATCGAGTCGACAGAGAAGACGAGATCGAGAATCAGAATCTGGAAGATCACGCCGCCCAGAGTGAAAGTCGCCGCGCTGCCCACGATATCTTCCTTGTGGTCGTCCGGGTCGACCGTGTGGTGGATTTCCTTGGTCGCCTTCCAGACCAGGAACAGGCCGCCGACGATGAGGATGATGTCCTTCCAGGAGAAGGGCTCGCCGAACAGGGTGAAGACGGGCTGCGTCAACTGGACGATGAAGGCGACGGTCGCCAGCAGGATCAGGCGCATCACCAGTGCCGCACCGATGCCGAGACGCCGGGCGCGTTCGCGCTGGTGCTCGGGCAGCTTGTTGGACAGAATGGAGATGAAGATGAGGTTGTCGATGCCGAGGACGACCTCAAGCGCGATGAGAGTGCCGAGCGCGACCCAGGCCGTGGGGTCGTTGAGCCAGTCGAAGTAGCCGGAGAGCCATTCCATATCGTGATTCCAGCCGCAAAGGATCGGGTGCGGGTGCCCTTATGTCGCGAATCGTTAGGCTCCGGCCGAAAAGCCGTCAACCAACAGTCCGCAACAATGGCAAAACCGGCGCCTTAGTTCCAGAAGGCGGGGATGGTTTCTTCAAGCCGCGGGCCGAGCCGCAGCGGCGCGATCTTTTCGGCAAGGCCGGTGCGGTCGGAAATCTCGACGCTTACGCCGCAGATCGTCGCCGGACCGGAGGCCGCCTCGAACCGGCCCTTGGCGACCTTGGAGAGGAACCGGTTCAGCGGCTCCTCCTTGTCCATGCCGAGCGAGGAATCGTAGTCGCCGCACATGCCGGCATCTGTCAGGTAGCCGGTGCCGCCATTCAGGATCTGGTGGTCGGCGGTGGGGTGGTGGGTGTGCGTGCCGACGACGAGGCTCGCACGACCGTCGACGAAATGGCCGAAACACATCTTTTCCGACGTCGCCTCGGCGTGAAAGTCGATCACCACCGCATCGGCCTGTTCGCCGAGCGGGCAGACGGCAAGCTCCTCCTCGGCGCATTTGAACGGATCGTCGAGTTCGGGGTGCATGAAGACCCGGCCCATGATGTTGGAGACGAGCACGCGCGCGCCGTTCCTGGCCATGTAAAGGCCGGTGCCCCGCCCCGGCGTGCCCTTGGGAAAATTCGCCGGCCGCAGGAAGCGCTCCTCGTGCGGGGCGAATTGCAGCGCCTCGCGCTGATCCCAGACATGGTTGCCGGTGGTGACGACATCGGCGCCCGCATCGAGCGTCAGGCGGAAAATCTCCTCGGTGATGCCGAAGCCGCCGGCGGCGTTCTCGCCATTGACGATGACGAAGTCGAGGTTGAAATCGGAGATGAGGCCCGGCAGCCGGTCGAAGACCGCATTCCGGCCCGTCCGGCCCACCATATCGCCCAGAAAGAGAAGTCGCATCGCTTCCCTATAATCCGTTCGGAAAGGGGCGCAACCCGCTTTCGGTCAGGATTTCGGGCAGTTGGACATCGTGGTCCTGGTCGGGAACGCGCGTCACTTCCTGGCAGTCGAAGGCGATGGCGACGAGGCGCGGGTCGTGGCCGCGCGTCTTCATCGCATCGATCGCGCGGTCGTAATAGCCCGCGCCATAGCCGATCCGATGGCCGCGATCGTCGAAGGCGGCGAGCGGGATCAGCATCAGATCGGGATCGAGCACGGCGGCGTCCGGGCCGGGACCGAAGGTGCCAAAGCCCATGTCGATCATCCCCGCATCGCGGACGAGTTCGCGAAAGACGATGGTCTGCCTGTCGAGAATGGCAGGCAGGCAAAGCCGCGCGCCGCGCTCGCGCAATGCGAACATCAGCGGACGCACGTCGACCTCCGAGCGCATCGGCCAGAAGCCGGAGACGACCATGCCCGGCTCGACGCCAAGGCGGTCGGCGGCCTCGACCATCCGAAGCGAGGCCTCGATACGCCATTGCGGATCGAGCGCGTCGCGCCTCGCCAGAGCTTCTTCGCGCAGGGCCTTCTTCAGTTCGCGTGGGTTCATGCCTCGCCCTCCTGTCCACCCCCGATTACAGATCGAAGCAGGGTGACGGAAGGGGAGATGGCGACATGGCGGTGTCGCGAACCGGGGAATGGAGAGAGCGAAGGCGAACCACGACATCCGATGGAGAGGTTGATCCCGGGTGCCTACAACGTAGGTGGGCGCCGTGTGTCCGAACCCACGGGTCCGGCCAGGGACAGCTCCCTTGAGATCAGTAAGGCCCCGAGAATTAAGTTACTCCTGTCGAGAAGCGCAGAACGCAATTGCCAATATAGGCCGAGCCTTCCCGTTCCGCCAGCCGCGTTCACGCCGGCGTGCCGCATTTCGTGACGGACTGCGTGAGGCGCGTCACGGCGCGGCGACATGCGGGCGCGCCGTTCTGGCGCGTCGTTGTTTTGCCAGTGAATTCGACATTGCTCATATTGCGTCCATGGCCAAGCGGCCGGTTCGACAGACGAAAGGTTCCAACGAAACGGTCACGAAGCTGCGATCAATACGGTGACGGATTGTTCAATGTTGAACACATTGCGACCCCTTAGCCGGTTTCCCAAATGACGGTCATCGGACGGCATCAACCGCCGCCTCGAATATTCACCCGGTCCAAACCGCGCATCCTCGTGAAGGGCGCCGGACCAAACCAAGGAGTACCATCATGAACCGCATTCTTCTCGCTTCCGCTCTCGTCCTCGGCGTCTCGGGCGCAGCTTTCGCCCAGCAGGCTCCCTACTATTACGGCAACTATGACGGCGCCGTGCTGAACCAGCTCAACGATGCGCTGTCGGGCTCGAACGTCGCCGTTGCTCCGGCCGGCGATTTCGATACCGTGACGACCGCTTCGATCGACGACATGCCGACCGCGTCCTTCGCTCCCACGGACTCGACGGAAAACGTCTACAACGCCTGGCAGGCCGGCAGCTCGGGCCGCTAAACGCCACATCCTCCCCGACTCCAACCCCGCAGCGCTCGCGCGTTGCGGGGTTTTTTCGTGGCGGGTTCTTGCGCCGCCGAAAGCCCCTCCCTACTGTCCGCCCCTGTTTGGAAAACGGAGTTTGCGGATGCGTTTCGAAGGGACATCGTCCTATGTCGCCGACAAGGACCTGATGGTTGCCGTCAATGCGGCGATCGCGCTGGAGCGGCCGCTTCTCGTCAAGGGCGAGCCGGGCACCGGCAAGACGGAACTGGCCAGGCAGATCGCCGCCGCACTCGGGCTCGACCTTCTCGAATGGCACGTCAAATCGACCACCAAGGCGCAGCAGGGCCTCTACGAATATGACGCGGTCTCGCGCCTGCGCGACAGCCAGCTCGGCGACGAGCGCTTCAACGACATCCGAAACTACATCAAGCGCGGCAAATTGTGGGAGGCGTTCGCTGCCGACCGCAAGGTGGTGCTCCTGATCGACGAGATCGACAAGGCGGACATCGAGTTCCCGAACGATCTCCTTCAGGAACTCGACAGAAACGAATTCTACGTCTACGAGACCGGCGAGACGGTGCGGGCCGTTCACCGCCCGATCGTGATCATCACCTCGAACAATGAAAAGGAACTGCCGGACGCATTCCTGCGCCGCTGCTTCTTCCACTATATCCGCTTTCCCGACGCCGAGACCCTGTCGAAGATCGTCGACGTCCACTATCCGGGCATCAAAAAAGACCTCGTACGCTCGGCGCTGGCGCAGTTCTACGAGGTGCGGGAGGTGCCGGGATTGAAGAAGAAGCCGTCGACATCCGAAGCGCTGGACTGGATAAGGCTGCTCGTCGCCGACGACGTCGATCCGGCCGATCTGCGCGCCGACCCGAAGAACGCGCTGCCGAAGCTGCATGGCGCGCTCCTGAAGAACGAACAGGACGTGCATCTGTTCGAAAAGCTCGCCTTCATGGCGCGCCGGCAAGGCTGACCGCACGAAAAAGCCCCGCACGGAGGCGGGGCTCGATCGGGTGCATAGGGTTTGCCCGGCGGGTTATTCGGCCGGTTCGGTCGCAGGTGCCGTATCGGCAGGCGCCTCGTCGGCGGGAGCCGGGGCAGCGTCCTCGGCGGCCGGTGCATCGTCGGCCGGAGCCGTCGTTGCCGGCGCTTCAGCGGCCGGAGCCGGAGCGGTCGCGTCGCCTGCGGGAGCAGTGGCCGCAGGCTCCTCGACAGCGGCGCCGCCCGGATCGACCGCGGTATCGGTGCTGGGCGACCAGTTCATGAAGACCAGAAGCGCAACGACGATCGCAGCGGCGACGACGCCGATGACGAGGACGTTGGAACCGCCCGATCGGCCGGTATTGTCGACGACGACCGTATCTGAAGGTCGCGCCGCGCCGGCCGCAGGGTCGGTTGCACGGGGATCGTTGGCTGCATAGGTCGGATTCGCCGGATCGGCGGGGTTCAATGGGTCATGCGCGACAGGATCGCGGTTACGCAGGGGGTCGGCCATGGTTCAGGCTCCTCAAGGTGACTTATCGGAACCTCAACGTTCACGAGGCCGTGCAGTTCCCGAGGGCTCATTCGCGCGCCGGGACAGGCGTTGCGGAATAGCCGGAACTTTCGAGAAGCGCGACGACGCCCTCCTCGCCCGGCAGATGCAGCGCGCCGATCGCCACGAAGGCGCCGCCGGCATCCAGCATCGGCTTCATGCGTTCGGCCATCGTCCGGTTGCGATCGACGACTACCGACTGCTCGAAACCTGCGATGGCGACGCCGTCCGCACCGTCGCCGGGAAGCGCAGCCGCGAAGAACGGCCAGTAGAGGCCCGGCTCGCCGCGCGCGTGGATGACGATCATCGTCTCGATGACGTCGTCGATCGTTTCGCCCAGCGCCAAGGTCTCGACGAGCGCGCGCATGTGGAAGTCGAGCGGCAGTGCGGCCATGGCGCCGAGTTGCTCGGCAGTCGTCTCCAGCCCCTCGATTTTCATGCCCGCCGCCCTGGCGCGGGTGGCAAGCGCGACGTCGAGGATTTCGGCGCCGGCGGATTTGCGCGCGAGTTCGCAGGCCGGCAAGGCCACCATTGCCGCGATCATCCACGGCTTCATCTGGTCGACGGAGGCAAGCGACAGCCCGCGCTCGCCGAGCGCCGCTTCGACACGCTCCCGGTCCGCATCGGCCAGAAGCGAGGACAGCGTCGTCGCGTCGGTGAACATCATCAGATCGGGGCGCTCGGCCATCGTCGCCATGATGGCGGCGGGATCGAGGATGTCGGTCGTCTCGATGACCAGTGTGTCGGCGGCGTCGAAGGCGGCGCTCGCCGCGTCGCCAAGCTTCGCGATGCGCGGATCGGTGACGTGCATGGTGCCGTAGAGATGCGAAATCGCGCCGCCCGGCGCCTCGACCCGCCACAGCATCGACTCGCCGTTCGGCGTTTCGGCGGATGCATCGAGAAGACGCGCATAGGCATCCGGATCGTCGCGCTCCATGGTTGCCAGCAAATCCCCGCCGGTGCAGACCGTTTCGGCCTGGGCGGTCCAGGTTCCGGCGAAAAGGATCGCGACGAAGCTGGCGAAGGCGAGCGTCGTCAGCGCGGCCAGGAAGCGCAGTGCGGCATCGGCAAGGCGGTCAGGATCGAAACGCATCAACATGGGTCGAAGGCTAACGCGGATTTGAGGCCAAATCGTTAAGCGGCAGAACGGCCGCGAGGATGCGCCCTGTCGTAGATTTCGAGGAGGCGCGCGGAATCGACGCCCGTATAGATCTGCGTGGTCGATAGGCTGGCATGGCCGAGCAGTTCCTGGATCGCGCGCAGGTCGCCGCCGCGCGCCAGAAGATGCGTCGCGAAGGAATGGCGCAGCGCGTGCGGCGTCGCGGTTTCGGGCAGGTTCAGCGCGGAACGCAGCTTCTTCATCTCGCGCTGGATGATGGCGGGTGCGAGCGGGCCGCCCTTTGCGCCGCGAAAGAGCGGTTTGTTGGCGTCGAGATGCCAGGGACAGAGCCGGCGATAGTCCGCGATGGCGGCAAGTGCGGCGGGCAGGACCGGGACGAGCCGCGTCTTGCCGCCCTTGCCGGCGACCCGCAGTACGGTGTCGGCATCGCCCGACAGATCGTCTCCGCAAAGCCCCAGCGCTTCGGAAATGCGCAGGCCGCAGGCATAAAGAAGCGTCAGAACGGCCGCGTTGCGCGCGGCGATCCATGGCTCTTCGGCAAGCTGGTCGCTGGCCGAGACGACGCGGCGGGCATCGGAGGCCGTCAGCGGCTTGGGCAGGGATTTCGGCTGCTTCGGCGAGCGCAGCGCCGATGCGCCGGCGGAATTGACTAGGCCGCGCCGTTCGAGGAAATTCAAGAGCGAGCGGATGCCCGCCAGCCCGCGACCGAGCGTTCGCGCGCCCGCGCCTTCCCCACGCCGCGCGGCCAGATAGGCGCGCAGATCGGCCGGGCGCAGATCCGCGATGTCGCAGATGGCGGGCGGCGCGCCAAGATGACCGGTGAGGAACTGGAAGAACTGGCGCGTGTCGCGCTCATAGGCCTCGACCGTCAAAGCGGACAGCCGGCGCTCATGGCCAAGCGATTTCAGCCAGGCTGCGCGGGCGTCCTGAAGGTCGGGCTTTGCGATGACGAGGAATTCGGACATGGCGGCATCTTCGCGGTGCAAGGTTGACAGGCGATGAAGGCCGGCGTTTGAAGCAGGCCGAAACAGGAATATATTCGATGAACGACGACCAGCGGGTTCTGATGGCCGTGATCGGCGCGCCGCACGGCGTGCGCGGCGAGGTGCGGATCAAGACATTTACCGGCGATCCGCTGGCGCTGGGCGATTACGGCCCGCTGACCGACGCCAAGGGCAAGGTCTATACGATCGCCACGCTGCGTCCGGCAAAGACGGTCGTGGTCGCGCGCATCAAGGAATTGACGACCCGCGAGGCCGCGGAGGCCGCCAACGGGACGGAACTGTTCGTTGCCCGTTCGAGGCTGCCGGACGATCTCGACGAGGACGAGTTCTACCAGGCCGATCTGATCGGCCTCGACGCGGTCGACCCGGACGACGCCAAGCTCGGTTCGGTCAAGGCGATGCATGATTTCGGCGCCGGCGACATCGTCGAACTGACGCTCTCGTCGGGCGGCACGGCGATGGTGCCCTTCACACGCGCCGCCGTGCCGGAGATTTCTCTGTCGGCGCGGCGGATCGTCGTCGATCCGGCCGCGGCCGGGCTTTTGCCCGACGAGGACGAGGAAACCCCGTGAGTTTCCGCGCCACCATCCTCACGCTCTACCCGGAGATGTTTCCAGGCACGCTCGCCCACTCGCTCGCCGGCCGGGCTCTGGCCGAGGGCATCTGGTCGCTCGACACGGTTCAGATCCGGGATTTCGCCACCGGCCGTCACCGCACGGTGGACGACACGCCGGCCGGCGGCGGCGCCGGGATGGTGCTGAAGGCCGACATCCTCGCCAAAGCCATCGACCACGCATCGCCGCAGGGCGATCCGCGCCCGCGCCTTCTGATGAGCCCGCGCGGGCGGCCGCTGACGCAGGCGCGCGTGCGCGAACTGGCTGCCGGTCCGGGGGCGGTGATCCTGTGCGGCCGGTTCGAGGGCGTCGACCAGCGCGTCATCGATACGCGCGGGCTGGAGGAGGTCTCGATCGGCGACTACATCCTGTCGGGCGGGGAAATCGCGGCGCAGGCCTTGCTGGATGCCGTGGTTCGGATCTTGCCGGGCGTGATGGGCAATGTCGTGTCCGGCGAGGAGGAGAGTTTCGAGAGCGGAATGCTGGAACACCCGCACTATACCCGTCCGGCGATCTTCGAGGGCGTGCCGATCCCGGAAGTTCTGATCTCGGGCAATCACGGCAGGATCGCCGAGTGGCGGCGGGCGAAAGCGCTCGAACTGACGCGGGCGCGGCGGCCCGATCTGCTTGGCGAAAAATGACACGCCGGGGCGTGACAATCGGGCCAAAGCCATGTATGAGCGCGTCGCTGAGCCCGGATCGTTTTCTCCGGACCCGTCAATAATTACTGACCACCGCTCCTGCTTCCCGGTTTCGTGCCGGTTCGCATAGCCTGCCGGTCCATCGAGACTGAGAAGGCGAGTGCCGAGCGCTCTGGCTGTTCGAAGAACAAGAAGAGGTTTAATCCGATGGACATCATCCGTCAGCTCGATGCCGAACAGGCAGCAAAGATCGAAGCCAAGCGCACGCTTCCCGAATTCCAGCCGGGCGATACCGTCCGCGTCCTGGTCCGCGTCACCGAAGGCACGCGCACCCGTGTGCAGGCCTATGAAGGCGTGTGCATCGCGCGTTCGGGCGCCGGCCTGAACGAGAACTTCACGGTCCGCAAGATTTCCTACGGCGAAGGCGTGGAGCGCGTGTTCCCGATCTATTCGCCGATGGTCGAGGGCGTCGAGATCGTCCGCCGCGGCAAGGTGCGTCGCGCCAAGCTCTATTACCTGCGCGATCGTCGCGGCAAGTCGGCGCGTATCGTCGAGAACACCAGCGTTCGCGCCCGCAAGCTCAACGACGCCGAACGCGAAGCCGCCAATGCCGAGAAGGCACGCATCGAGGCCGAGAAGGTCGCGGCCGCACAGGCGCTCGCCGCCGAGAAAGCCGCTGCCGACAAGGAAGCCGCCGACAAGGCTGCGGCCGAAGCCGACAACGCATAAGATTTCCGCCTCGAGGCGTGATGAAAGGGCGCGGAGTTTCCGCGCCCTTTTTCATTTTGCGAGGCGGAGCAGGTCCGGCTAAGGAACATGCGTTCGCAACCGGACTTCGACCCTTTATGAGCGATCTCGTCGCCGACTTCACCCAGTCGACCCATATGCCGTTCACGGTCATTGCCGCGCGGCTTCTCGTCGCCGCCATTCTGGGCGCCCTGGTCGGCTTCGAGCGCGAATGGCGCCACCATCCTGCGGGCCTTCGCACACATATGCTCGTCGCGCTCGCCTCGGCGGCCTTCGCCATTCTGGGCGTCGAGATCGTCCATTCGAACCAGTTCGAATCCGATGGCGCGCGACTCGACCCGATCCGCATGATCGAGGCGGTGACGGCAGGCGTTGCCTTTCTCGCGGCCGGCTCCATCATCTTCGCGCGCGGCAAGGTGCAGGGGCTGACGACCGGCGCGGGACTGTGGCTCGCGGGCGCCATCGGGCTCGCCGCCGGGCTCGGCTTCTGGCAGATCGCCGCCTTCGCCACGCTGCTCGCCCTCGTCATTCTCGGCCTGATGCATCAGATGGAAAAGCACCTCGGCCGCCTCGACGGACAGGACGGGCCGCCGGACGACTGAGATATTGTGGGACGGAACCAAGTGCTTAGGAGGTGTTCTTGCGTGTCAAAGCAATTTCAGAAACTGTCGAAATCGACGGGGATTATACCTCGGTCGAAGGCATCCGGCTAACTTGTGAACGATGTGGTCATGAGGTTGAGGTCTACGGCACCGAGGAGCGGTCCTTGTCGAGAGCGGCTGTAATGCTCAAGGAAGAATGTCCGAAGGGAGAACGAAATTACTACGTGGTCGAGGAGGACTGAACGGCAGATTGAAGGCCGGCCGAAAGGCTGGTAATGAAACGATCCATGGAAAAGCTCTTCGGGAACCCGGCCTATAAGAGGTTCGTGCTACAGGATCACAAGCGCCTGCCGTCCCGTTTCTTTGCGCGGTTTTCCGGTGCGACGGCGAGCCTCGCGCGCTAGGCGCGCATCTCGTATTTCGCCCTTTTCCACCTGCTTTCTGACCGAACGGACTCCATGCCATGAGCGCACCGCGTACACTTTACGACAAGATCTTCGATGACCATGTCGTCGACCGCCAGGACGACGGCACCTGCCTCCTCTACATCGACCGTCACCTCGTCCACGAGGTGACGAGCCCGCAGGCCTTCGAGGGGCTGCGCATGGCGGGCCGCAAGGTGCGCCATCCCGAAAAGACGCTCGCCGTCGTCGACCACAACGTCCCGACCTCGCCCGACCGCAAGCTCGGCATCAACCGCAATGAGGAAAGCCGCATCCAGATCGAGGCGCTGGCGAAGAACGCTGCCGACTTTAATGTCGAATATTACGACGCCGCCGACATCCGCCAGGGCATCGTCCACATCATCGGACCGGAGCAGGGCTTCACCCTGCCGGGCATGACGATCGTGTGCGGCGACAGCCATACCTCGACGCATGGCGCGTTCGGCGCGCTCGCCCACGGCATCGGCACGTCGGAGGTCGAGCATGTGCTGGCCACGCAGACGCTGATCCAGAAGAAGGCGAAGAACATGCTGGTGCGCGTCGACGGGCAACTGCCCCAAGGCGTCACCGCCAAGGACATCATCCTCGCCATCATCGGCGAGATCGGCACCGCCGGCGGCACCGGCTACGTCATCGAATATGCCGGCGAGGCGATCCGCGCGCTGTCGATGGAAGGGCGGATGACGATCTGCAACATGTCGATCGAAGGGGGCGCGCGCGCCGGCCTGATCGCGCCCGACGAGACGACCTTCGCCTATGTGAAGGACAAGCCGCGCGCGCCGAAGGGCAAGGCCTGGGACATGGCGCTTGCCTATTGGAAGACGCTGAATTCCGACGAAGGCGCGCATTACGACAAGGTCGTGGTGCTCGACGCCGCCAATTTGCCGCCGATCGTCTCATGGGGCTCCTCGCCCGAAGATGTCGTCGCCGTCACCGGCGAAGTGCCCGATCCCGCAAAGATCCCCGACGAGAACAAGCGCACCTCCAAGCAGCGCGCGCTCGACTATATGGGCCTGACGCCGGGCACCAAGATCACCGACATCACCATCGATCGCGTCTTCATCGGCTCCTGCACCAATGGCCGCATCGAGGATCTGCGCGCCGCCGCCGCCGTCATCGAGGGCCGCAAGGTCGCAACGAGCGTCGATGCGATGGTGGTTCCGGGTTCGGGCCTCGTAAAGAGCCAGGCCGAGGCGGAAGGTCTCGACAAGGTCTTCATCGAAGCCGGCTTCGACTGGCGCGAGCCGGGCTGCTCGATGTGCCTTGCGATGAACGACGACCGGCTGAAGCCGCACGAGCGCTGTGCCTCGACCTCGAACCGCAATTTCGAGGGCCGCCAGGGCTTCAAGGGCCGCACTCATCTCGTCTCGCCCGCCATGGCCGCTGCGGCGGCGATCGCGGGGCATTTCGTCGACATACGCGACTGGAAACAGCCTTGAAGAAGGCCGGCCCCGGCAAGTCTTCCCGTTTGTGAGCAAACCGTTCCGCGTTACGGAATCTTGAGGTTTTGCACTCAGATTGGCGGCCGAAAACGGGGTCGGGGCAATGAGCGGTGCAGCATTTCTGATGGCGATCAATTTCGCCATCGCCAGTCTTCTGGCTGCGGCCTTCATCGCCATCGCGCTTTACGACCGCACGCGGATCGCGGCGAAATATTTCGCCGGCGCCTATGTTCTGGGCGCGGCCTATTTCGGCGTCGAATTCCTGATCCCGATGCTGACGGGCGGCAATCGGACCGTGCTTGTGGGTTATGCCCTCTTCCTCGGCGCGCTCGTCGTCTTCAATCGCGGGTTGGCGCGGCTCTACCGCGTTCAAATGCCATGGAAGGCGATCGCGGCGATCTTCGTCGTCTCGATCCTGGCGAAGGTCGCCAGCGACCAGTTGCCGCGCGAATCCTTTACCCGGCTGGTGATCTACCAGCTACCCTATTTCGTCATGCAGGCGATCGGCGCGGGGATCATCTTCCTCTCGGCCAGGCGGCGTCCGCTCGACCTCGTTCTGGCCGCTCTTTTGACGGCCACCTCCGTCCACTACATCATGAAGCCGGCGGTGGCGCTGCAAACCGGAGGCGTGGGCGCTTCGCCGTCGCATTACGTTTCCACGCTCTACGCCTTCATCGGGCAGACGACAGGCGCGGTCCTGTCGGTCGCGGTCGCGCTTTTGCTGATGGTCATTCTGGTGCGCGATCTTCTGGCCGAAATCACCATCCGCTCGGAGACCGACGCGCTGTCGGGGCTCTTCAACCGCCGCGGCTTCGAACTGCGCTTTGCGCGCCTGATGCAGGAGACCGAGACGAAGGGCCTGCCGATCTCGCTGGTGCTGTGCGATCTCGACCATTTCAAGTCGGTCAACGACACCCATGGCCATGCCGGCGGCGACAGGGTGATCGCAGCCTTTGCCGACGCCTTGCGGGAAGCGACAATGCCCGGACATGTCGTCGCGCGCATCGGCGGCGAGGAGTTCGCGATCGTTCTTCCTGGCTGCAAGCTTGCTGCGGCGCGGCTTTTCGCCGAAAGCGTACGCATCCGAATGGGCACGATGAGCGTCGAGGCGATGCCGGCGGACGCGCGCTTCACGGCCAGCTTCGGCGTCGCCGAACGGGCGGCGGGGGAAACCGCCGAAAGCGTTCACTATCGCTCCGACGCGGCGCTCTATCGGGCCAAGGATGCCGGCCGCGACCGCGTGCGCGCCTCAAGCGCGGACGGCACCAGGTCCGGCCTGATGATCGGCGATCCTAGTCCTGACGAAAGGCCAGCGGCCCGGTCGATGTGACGAGCTTGTAGTCGGCCATTTCCTCGGCCGACAGATAATAAAGCGCGCGCGGCGGGGTATCGAGCGCGTGCAGCCACATGGCGGGGTCGATGCCCATTTCCGACAGATAGCGGGAGATGCGCGCGGCAGTGACCTGCGCGTCCGACATCGCCTGTTCGGGCGCCGGCAGGTTCGCCGTGCCGGCGTAGAACTGGTGCAGGCCGATCGCCGCCTTGTCGCCGACGGTGCGCGTCGTGCCGCCGGCGAAGACAAGCGGGCAGGAGGAGGCGCACAGCGCCCCGTCCGGCACGAGCGTCGCCAGATCGCGCTCGCGGATCATCCGCGCCATCGACATGGCGTCTTCCAGCGAGCCGCCGGGCGAGTTGAGCGAGACGGTCTGCACATACTCGCCGCGCGCGTCGAGTTCGGCGGCAAGGCGCGCCGAGGAGCCGACATCGATGGAGCCGGTCGCGGCGAGGACGCCGCCGGGCTTCAGTTCGAAGCGAACGGCGTCCTTCAGGAGCGCCTCGTCCGTCTGGACGTTTTCGCGCGGGTCCTGCGAACCGCTCGACGAGCCGTCCGTTTCGACGGCTGGCGGCAGGATCGGCTCGCTGACGTGTACCGACGCCTGGTCCGACGGCCACAGACCGCCGGCCTCGCGCCGCAGTTCATAAAGATCGAAGGCGAGAACGCCGATGACGCCGACGAGCATCGCGCCGAAGGTGAAGCGCATGACGTTGCCGTCGTCGATGCGATCGACAAAGGCCGAAAGACGACCCTGGCGGGGGAGGTCGGAGTGATGCGCGTGGTCTCTCATGGCTCGAACCGCTTGCGTTCGTTGAGGGAAAGGGGTGTCACATTCTCGCTCGACGGCGCTGCGGGCGGCGGCGCCTGCGCTGCGGGCCGCGCCTCGACCGCGTCCGGCCCGGTTTCGGGCGCCGCGACGGGCTGGCGCGCGGCGCGGGCGGCGGCGAGCGTCTCGTGCAGTTCGATCGAGCGCAACATGTCTGCCGCCGTTATGCGGTCCGCATCGGACAGGCCGTCCTCGTTGCGGCGAAGCGCCGCCATCACCACCGCCATCACGGCGACGAAGACGCCGGGCAGGAGGTCGATCGAGATCGCGCCAGCCCAGCTCGGCAGGAAGCTCGTGGCATAGACCAGCACCGCCTCGGCCGACGACAGCGGCACGAAGCGGCGCTCGTCGACGCGGGGCTGGGCGAGGATTTCGTTCGCCGCTTCCGAAAGCGCGGCGGACTGCGCGGCGACCGAGGCGCGCACCGTCTCCATCACGGTCGTCTGGCGCCCCGCAAGGTCGGCGTCGCTGCCGCTCGTCACCGGGGCGATGAAGCCCATCGACAGATCCTGCGCCGCACGCGCGACCGAAGGTGCGATCGAGGTCTGTTCCAGCGAAGCGATGACGCCCGACAGCGCGACTGTCTCCTGCGCGAATTCATTGGCGCGCGGCTCGACCTGACCGGACGCCGAAACGAGCTGGCGCATTGCCGTCAAATGAAGCTGGCCTTCCTCGAACAGCGTCTGGACGCGTTCGCGCGAGCCCTCGATCGTCGCCTGCAACTCGTTCATCTGCGCCGACATCTGCGTCAGGAGCTGGACAACGCTGCCCGAACCGGACGTGCCTGTCAGCGCGCCCGAGTTGCGCTCGTCCTCGGCAAGCCTTGCAAAGCGTTCCTGCGCCCGCTGGATGTCGGGCAGGAGCGACAACGCGCCCAGCGCGTTTGAATGGGCCTGGTCGAGATCGGCCGTATATTCCTGCTGCGTCGTCGCCAGATGCTGCTCCACGGCGGCAGAGCCGGCGAGGGCGGCCGCATTGAGCCATGACGACATGGCGATGATCATCACCGAGCCGACCAGCATGATGGCGAACAGCGCCGCGCGCGACGCGCCGTCGCGCATCTCGGGAACGAAGCGGATCAGATAGGTCCAGAAGCCGTAGATGCCGACCGAAACGGCGACCGAATAGATGATCGCACCGAGGAAGATCAGAGTTGCCGAACCGTCGAGCAGGCCGCGCACGCCGAGATAGGTGTAGACGCCGCTGGCGAGCGCCAGCGTGGCAAGGACGAAGCGCGTCATCGTCTGCAGCGAGGCGACATGATTGCGCAGGCGGCTCGCGGATGCGGATGTCGAATGGTTACTCATATCTTAACCTCTCCCTGCGCACTGGCAAAAGAAAGGTGTCGAAATGAGGACGCGGGGATTGGCGCCGCCTTCACGAGCATGTGTCCGCTCAGCGGCACAGCGCGTCCGCCGGGGTGGGGACGACATGATCCGGCAGGCCGTACATGTAGCTGCGGCCATGAAGCAGCACGGCGCCGAACTCGCAGTCGCGATAGGGACGAAGCCGGAGGCGCTGGCCGCCATGATATGCGATGCGCGGCGCGTCGCTCTCGTAGTAGGAGCCGGTGGCCCCGTAGCCGCTCGCCGCCTCGCCGGCGCCCACGACGATGCGCTTGCAGCCGGCCGGTGAATGGATCACCAGATTGCCGAAACTGTCTGCGTGGACACTGTCCCGATAGAGATTGCCAGCGCCGGCGACGGACGCAGATGCAGCGACAAATGCGGCGGAAAGGGCGATCGAAAGGAACTTCATCTCGGTCCTCCGGAAAGGCGCCATGCGGCGATCTCAAGACAGGTTAACGTATTCTTAACCCTTGTCACCCGAAACGGGTCGCTTGCCCGCGCGTCTTTCTGCGGACATGGTTAATGCCGGGCCGTCCGCGACGCGCCTGCCACAAGGACACGCATGAAACGCATCGACACTCCGCTGGCCCTTCTCGGCATCCTCATACTCTCCGGTTGCGTCGCCGATCTCGACGAGGTTTCGACCGGCTCCGTTCCCGCACAGCCGCCTCTGGCCACCTATGCCTGCGAGGACGGAAGCGAACTGAAGGTCGCGGCCGCCGGCTCGTCGGTCGTGGTCGACGCACAGGGCGAGGAGGAACCGGTCGCGCTGCCGGCCAGCCCGCCCAACCAGATCTATCGGTTCGCCGAAGGTCTCTATTCGCTGGTGGTCGAAAACGGCGAGGCGCTGTGGATGAAAAATGGCGAGGGTGCGCTTGCCTGTCGCGGGTGACCGAATATTTCAGCGGTTAATCGATTGAAGCGCGACGGCCCCGCTTTTCTCTCGGCCGTGTGCTCCTAAATGTCCGCTCGACCAGCCTTTTCCGGCTTTGACGCATTGCAAAAACCGCATTAGAAAGCGCCAACACTTCACGTCGCAGTCCGGCGACGGCATGACGCATCCAGTCGAGTGCCGCCGTCGAACGGGGGAGCCATGAGCAAGACCACAGCCACCCGAGCGAGACCCCTGTCTCCGCATCTCCAGATCTACAAGCCGATCCCGACGATGATGATGTCGATCATCCATCGCATCTCCGGCTGCGCGCTCTATTTCGGCACGCTGCTTGTCGCGATCTGGCTGATGGCGGCGGCCGGCACGCCCGAGACGTTCGCGCGCGTGCAAGGCATCTACGGCTCGTGGCTCGGGCTGGTCGTGCTGTTCGGCTATAGCTGGGTGCTGATCCACCACATGATCGGCGGCATCCGCCATCTGGTCATGGACACCGGCAGCGAGGCGGCGCTCGGCAAGGACGAATCGACGAAAGCTGCAATCGCGATGCCGGTCGTCTCGATCGCGCTGGCGATCCTCGTCTGGCTGGTTGCAATCCTGGCGCGGGGAGCCTGACATGAGCGACATGCGCACACCGCTCGGCCGCGTCCGCGGCCTGGGTTCGGCCCGCGAGGGCACCCTCCATTTCTGGCGCCAGCGCCTGACGGCCATCGCAAACGTGCCGCTCGTCCTGTTCATGGTCGGGCTGATCGTCGCACTCGTCGGCGCGCCTTACGACGAAGTCCGCGCGACGCTCGCCAATCCGTTCGTGACGCTGGTCGTGATCCTCTTCCTCGTCTCCGTGCTCTATCACATGAAACTCGGGATGCAGATCGTGATCGAGGATTACGTGCATGGCGAAGGCGCCAAGGTGGCGCTGATCGCGCTCAACATCTTCTTCCCGCTCATCGTCGGCGTCGCCTCCGTCTTCGCCCTTCTCAAAATCGCATTCGGAGGCTGACCAGTGGCCGACGCTGAAACCAGAATGAATGCCTCGCGGCCCGCCAGCGACGCCTACACCTATGTCGACCACAAATATGACGTCGTCGTCGTCGGCGCGGGCGGCGCGGGCCTGCGCGCCACGCTCGGCATGGCCGAGCAGGGCCTGAAGACGGCCTGCATCACCAAGGTCTTCCCGACCCGCTCGCACACGGTCGCGGCGCAGGGCGGCATCGCCGCCTCGTTGCAGAACATGGGCGCGGATTCATGGCAGTGGCACATGTACGACACCGTCAAGGGGTCGGACTGGCTGGGCGACGTCGACGCGATGGAATACCTCGCCCGCGAGGCGCCCGCCGCGGTCTACGAACTCGAACATTACGGCGTGCCGTTCTCGCGCACCGAGGACGGCCGCATCTACCAGCGGCCCTTCGGCGGCCACATGCAGAATTTCGGCGACGGCCCGCCCGTCCAGCGCACCTGCGCGGCGGCCGACCGCACCGGCCACGCCATCCTGCACACGCTCTACGGCCAGTCGGTCAAGAACAACGCGCAGTTCTTCATCGAGTATTTCGCGCTCGACCTGATCATGACCGACGGCGTCTGCACCGGCGTCGTCGCCTGGAACCTCGACGACGGCACGATCCACCGCTTCTCCGCCAAGATGGTGGTGCTGGCGACGGGCGGCTATGGCCGCGCCTATTTCTCCGCCACCTCCGCGCATACCTGCACAGGAGATGGGAACGGAATGGTCGCGCGCGCGGGCCTGCCCTTGCAGGACATGGAATTCGTCCAGTTCCACCCGACCGGCATATATGGCGCGGGCTGCCTCATCACCGAAGGCGTGCGCGGCGAGGGCGGCTATCTCGTCAATTCGGAAGGCGAGCGCTTCATGGAGCGCTATGCGCCTTCGGCCAAGGACCTCGCCTCGCGCGATGTCGTCTCGCGCTGCATGACGATGGAAATCCGCGAGGGGCGCGGCGTCGGCAAGGACAAGGACCACATTTTCCTGCATCTCGACCATCTCGACCCCGCGGTCATCCACGAGCGGCTGCCGGGCATCGCCGAATCGGCGCGCATCTTCGCCGGCGTCGACGTGACGCGCGAGCCGATCCCGGTGCTGCCGACGGTCCACTACAATATGGGCGGCATCCCGACCAATTACTGGGGCGAGGTGCTCAACCCGACCGCAGAGAACCCCGACGCCATCGCGCCCGGCCTGATGGCGGTGGGCGAAGCGGCCTGCGCCTCGGTTCACGGCGCCAATCGCCTGGGCTCCAATTCGCTGATCGATCTCGTCGTCTTCGGACGCGCGGCCGCGATCCGCGCCGGCCAGGTGATCGACCGCGACGCGGCGATCCCGTCGATCAACAATGCTGCCTGCGACAGGATCATGGAGCGCTTCGACCGCATCCGTCATGCCAATGGCGGCACACCGACCGCGAAGCTGCGTGACCGGATGCAAAAGGCGATGCAGGACGATGCGGCCGTGTTCCGCACGCAGGAAAGCCTCGAAAAGGGCTGCGAAAACGTGTCCGCCATCTGGGCCGACCTGGCCGACATCAAGGTCACCGACCGTTCGATGATCTGGAATTCGGACCTCGTCGAGACGCTGGAACTCGACAATCTGATGGCGAACGCGATCACCACGGTCTATTCGGCCGAGGCGCGCAAGGAAAGCCGCGGCGCCCACGCCCGCGAGGACTTCTCCGAACGCGACGACGCCAACTGGCGCAAGCACACTTTGTCCTGGGTCGACGAAACTGGAAAGGTGCGCCTCGACTACCGTCCGGTCCATACCGAGCCGATGCTGGCAATTTCCGATGGCGGCATCGATCCGGCGAAGATCGCCCCGAAGAAGCGCGTTTACTGAGGAACGGCAGAATGGTCGAAATCACCCTTCCCAAGAATTCGCGGATCAACGAGGGCAAGACCTGGCCGAAGCCGGCCGGCGCCACCAATCTGCGCGAATACAAGATCTATCGCTGGTCGCCGGATGACGACGAAAACCCGCGCACCGACACCTATTATGTCGACATGGACGATTGCGGGCCGATGGTTCTCGACGCGCTCTTGTGGATCAAGAACAATGTCGATCCGACGCTGACGCTGCGCCGCTCGTGCCGCGAGGGCATCTGCGGCTCCTGCGCGATGAACATCGACGGCACCAACACGCTCGCCTGCACCAAGGGAGCGGACGAGGTTTCAGGCGTCGTCAAGGTCTATCCTCTGCCGCACATGCCGGTGGTCAAGGATCTTGTGCCGGACCTGACCGTGCCATACGCGCAACTTTCCTCGATCCAGCCCTGGCTGCAGACGGTCTCGCCGGAACCCGCCAAGGAATGGACGCAGAGCCATGAGGATCGCCAGAAGCTCGACGGTCTTTACGAATGCATCCTGTGCTTCTGCTGCCAGACGTCCTGCCCGTCCTACTGGTGGAACGGCGAGCGCTATCTCGGCCCGGCCGTGCTGCTCCAGGCCTATCGCTGGCTGATCGACTCCAGAGACGAGGCGACCGGCGAGCGGCTTGACAATCTGGAAGACCCGTTCCGGCTCTATCGCTGCCACACGATCATGAACTGCACGCAGGCCTGCCCGAAGGGACTTAATCCAGCCAAGGCGATCGCCGAAATCAAGAAGATGATGGTGGAACGGCGGGTGTAAGCCATTCAGGCAGGCGTCATCCCGGCCGAAATCGAGCATCGCGAGATGAGAGCCCGGACCCATTCCGGGATGTTGAAGGTCACGGCATGGCTCCCGGATACGGTTCCGCCGCTTCGCGGCATTCCCGTTCCGGGATGACGCCGCGCCAAGAACCGGAAGATCACGCGCTTATCCCGCAGCCTTGATTTGAAACTGCGGCGTGCGGCGCTACGTTCCTTCGCAACATTCCCGGAGGACGACCATGTTCCGCACTGCCGCGCTTGCGATCACCTTTGCCCTTACCGCCATTCCGGCCTCGGCCCAGAACACCGAGAGGGCGATCTTCGCCGGCGGCTGCTTCTGGTGCGTCGAGTCCGATTTCGACAAGGTCGGCGGCGTCATCTCGACGACGTCCGGCTATATCGGGGGGACGAACGACAACCCGACCTACGAGAACCATACGGCAGCGCGGCATCGCGAGGCGGTCGAGATCGTCTATGATCCGTCCCGCGTGTCCTACGAGGCCCTGCTTTCGGCCTTCTTCCGATCGGTCGATCCGACCGATGGCGGCGGCCAGTTCTGCGACCGCGGCTTCAGCTATTCGACGGCGGTCTATGCAGTGGGCGACGGCCAGCTCGCGGCCGCGCAGGACGCCAAGGCCGAAGCCGCAGAGGCGCTGGGCGGTGTGCAGCTTGCAACCGAGATCGTGCCGGCGCCGCAGTTCTGGCCGGCCGAGGAGTATCATCAGGATTATTACACCAAGAACCCGCTGCGCTATCGCTACTATCGCGGCGCGTGCGGACGCGACGCGCGGGTCAAGGAAGTGTGGGGCGCGGAAGCCATGGCCGGCATCAAGGGAAGCTGAGCCGCGCGCCCTTAGGAATCCCGCAGCTCCAGCATTCGAGGAGAAGAAGCCATGATCCGACTTTACGTCGCATCCCTGGCCGTCGCCGCCATCATATCCGCCGGCGGCGGAGCGTTCGCGGCCGATGGCATGATCGTCGTGGACAGTGAAGGAACGGTCGCTGAAACGGCCGATCGGCTCGAAGCGTTGATCGAGGAGGGACCACCCACGCTCGTCGCGCGGGTGGATCATCAGGCCAATGCCGCGTCGGTCGGCGCCGATATCGCGCCATCGGTCGTGCTGATCTTCGGAAATCCCGCGGCAGGAACGCCGATCGTCGCGGCATCGCCCAAGGCCGGCCTCGACCTGCCCGTGCGGGTCCTGATCTGGGAAGACGACGGCGCGACGCGGATCGGTTATCTCGATCCTGCGGAACTGACCGCGCGATACGGCGTCGAGGGCGCGGACGAGGCGATTGAAAACATGGGCGAGGCCATTGCCGGTCTGGTCGAAAGGGCGGCCGCCGCGCAATAGGTGCCGGGACCGATTCCGGCCGGTGTCGGTTTTCCGATCTCCCGGCCGGTTCCCCTCGGGTTCAAATGATCAGCGGCGCGCGGCGATGCGCTCGTCTGCGATTTCCTCGGCAATTGCGTTGGTCGGGCGCTTTTCGGCATCGGAGCGGGCGAAGATGTCGGCAAGCGTCGCCGGGATCGCCTCGACGAGCTTAATCGCACGCGCGCGGTCATAGCCGCCCGGCAGGAGTTCGCTTGCGACATTGATCAGGCCGCCGGCATTGATGACGTAGTCGGGCGCGTAGAGGATGCCGCGTTCGGCGAGGCGCGCGGCGTCGTCTTCGTTGGCGAGCTGGTTGTTGGCGGCGCCCGCGATGATCTTCGCCTTGATCTTATCGATCATGCCGGCATGGATGACGCCGCCGAGCGCGCAGGGCGCGAAGATGTCGACATCTGCGGTCGCCATGGCGTCGGAGGCAAGCACAGTTGCGCCGAAGTCGCGGATGGCCTGTTCGACACGCGAAGCGTCGATGTCGGCGACGACCAGCGTTGCGCCGGCTGCGTGCAATTCCTCGCACAGTTTGCGGCCAACCGAGCCAAGCCCCTGCACGCCGATGCGCAGGCCGGCAAGACCGTCGCGGCCAAAGCGATGCCTGGCGGCGGCCTTCAGGCCGAGGAACACGCCGTGGGCGGTGACGGGCGAGGGGTTTTCGCTGCCGCCGATCGTGGTGCCGGTGACGTTGGGCGTCAGGGCGCGCAGGAAGTCGGCGTCGGCGAGCGTCAGGCCGACATCCTCGCCAGTGTAGTAGTCGCCGTCGAGTTCGGCCAGCATCTCGGCATAGGCTTCGAGCAGTTCGGGCGTCTTGTCGGTCCTGGCGTTGGCGAGGATGACGGCCTTGCCGCCGCCGAAAGGCATTCCCGCGATGGCCGATTTGTAGGTCATTCCGCGCGACAGGCGCAGCGCATCGGTGATGGCGGCTTCCAGGCTCTCGTGCTTCCACACGCGCGTGCCGCCCAGCGCCGGGCCAAGCTTCGTGTTGTGGATGGCGACGATGGCGATCAGCCCGCGCGTCTCGTCCCGGCCGAGCACGATGCGTTCGTGACCTTCAAAGCCTGGCAGAAGCCTTGCATCGTCGGTGATGTCGGTGAGTTCCAGCGTGTTGCGCTGGAGGGGCGTGTGAGCCTGCAACATGGCGTTCCTCCCGTCCGTTACATATGCAACAGTCTAGGGCAAACGGCCGGTTCTTTGGTTGCGAAGACGCAAGGGAAACGGTTGTTCCCTTGCGTCAAATGCGTCGGCAGAATCAGGAAATTACGCGAGCTTCGCGTCGAGCGTGACCTTGATCGCGCCGAGCGCCTTGGAGACCGGGCAGCCGGCCTTGGCCTTTTCAGCCAGCTCCTTGAACTTGGCTTCGTCGATACCGGGAACGGAGCCGGTCAGCTTGAGCGCGCTTTCGGTGATCTCGAAGCCGCCGCCTGCCGCCTCGCCATAGGTCACGACGGCCTTGGCATCGAGCTTTTCGGCCGGCGTGCCGTTTTCTGCGAGAAAGTGGGAGAGCTGCATGGCGAAGCAACCGGCATGGGCGGCGGCGATCAGCTCTTCCGGGTTGGTGCCGGACTTGCCGCTTTCGTCCTGGAAGCGCCCCTTGAAGGAATAGGGCTGCTTGTCGAACGCGCCGCTCTGCATGTCGAGCGTGCCCGATCCGTCCGCGAGCGCGCCTTGCCAGATTGCCGTTGCGTGCCTGTTCATGTCGGTCTCCTTGGGAGGGTTGGTGGTGTACCTCAACGTAGGAGCGGGCGCGATGGTTTCCAGTGCGACGAAGGTTCTACTGGCAGACGTCGATCCATTCGGCGCCGGTGAGCGCGACGAGCCGGTCCGTCGGCAGGCGGACCGCGGCGTTGGTCGCGCCGGCGGCGGGCACCACCTCGTCGAATTTCCGCAGCGACACGTCGCAATAGACCGGTAGCGTCGAGGGCAGGCCGAAGGGGCAGACGCCGCCGACCGGATGCGACGTCATCGCAACCACCTCGTCGGCCGGCAGCATCCGCGCCTTGCCGCCGAAGCGGTCCTTGAACTTGCGATTGTCGAGGCGGGCGAGGCCGGAGGCGACGATCAGCATCGCCTCCTCGCCGACGCGCAGGCAGATCGTCTTGGCGATCTGGTCGGGCTCGACGCCATGCGCCTCGGCCGCAAGCGCCACGGTCGCGGAACTCTGCTCGGTCTCGATGACGGAGATGTCGGGGGCGTTCCGGGCAAGGAACGCGCGCACGCTTTCAAGGCTCATGTGCTGTCCTGAATTTTCAGATGGATTCGCCGCGCAACAGGCGCGGCGCGGCAGGGGAGAGGCCAGAGGCCTGGCGGATGAAGAACTCCTTCAGCCGCGGCATCCGCTCGACGAGGCCGAGCCCTATGTCGCGGACGGCGCGGACGGGCGCGATGTCGTTGGAGAAGAGGCGGTTCAAGACATCCGTCGTCACGCCCATCTGCACCGTATCGAAGCGGCGCCAGCGCTCATAGCGCTGGAGGACGTCGAGGGCGCCGATGTCCTGGCCAAGCCGGTCGGCATCGACGATGGTCTCGGCAAGGGCGGCGGCGTCCTTGAAGCCGAGATTGAGGCCCTGACCGGCGATCGGGTGGATGCCATGTGCAGCGTCGCCCACCAGCGCAAATCGCGGCTTGACGAAGTCGCGCGCGAGCGTCAGCCCGAGCGGCCAGGCGCGGGGCTTGCCCTCGACATGGATCTCGCCGAGTTCGAGGCCGAAGCGCTGCTCCAGTTCGTGCTCGAAGACGATCAGATCGTCGGCGACGAGGCGGTCGGCTTCCTCGGTGCGCTCGGTCCAGACGATGGAAGAGCGGTTGTTGCCGTCCGCGTCGGGCGCGAGCGGCAGGGTCGCGAAGGGGCCGGCGGGCAGGAAGTGTTCTTCCGCGCGGCCATTGTGCGGGCGCTCGTGCCGGACGGTGCAGACGATGCCGGACTGGCCGTAGTCCCAGTGGACGGTCCGGATACCGGCCATGTCGCGCAGCCGCGATTTGACGCCATCGGCGGCGACGAGCAACCGCGCATCGACACTGGAGCCATCGGCGAAATCGACGCGGGTCGCGGCGGGAAGCGTCGTGAAGCCGGTGACGCCCAACCCTTCGCGCATTTCGACGCCGAGTTCGGCCGCGCGGCGGCGCAGCGCACCGTTCAAGTCCTTGTTGGAGACCATGTGGGCGAAGGCCTCGCCGGGGCCGACCTCGCCGTCGAAGGTCAGGAAGACCGGGCGCACCGGGTCGGAGGTGCGCGAATCCGTGACGATCATCTCGGTCATCGCCTGCGCATTCGGCGCAATCTCGGCCCAGCAGCCGAGCTGGTCGAGCATCCGCGTCGCCGCCGCCGCGATGGCCGAAGCGCGGGTGTCGCGCTGCCAGACGCCCTCGGGCGCGGCATCGACGATCAGGACGGACAGGTTCGGGCGCGCCGCCTTGATCGACACCGCCGTTGCCAGACCGACATAGCCCGCGCCAGCGATGACAATATCGACCGCGCTCTGTTTCGTGTCCTCAACCATCGATCCGTCCTTCCTCATGCCCGGTCTGCTTGACTTCCCGGCGTGTTCCTGTTGCAACCCGCCCGATCAGGGGAATGTCGGCTTCCGCCGGGGGATTTCAACATGACGACCGCCATGCAGGAACTTCTGTCCATACTCGATCTCGAGCGGCTGGAACACAATCTGTATCGTGGTCGCAGCCCCCAGGCCGGCTGGCAGCGCGTCTTCGGCGGCCAGGTAATCGGCCAGGCGCTGGTCGCCGCGCAGCGCACGGTGGAGGCCGAGCGGCACGTCCATTCGCTGCATTGCTACTTCATGCGGCCGGGCGACCCGTCGGTGCCGATCATCTACGAGGTCGACCGCATCCGCGACGGCGGCTCGTTCACGACGCGGCGCGTGGTCGCGATCCAGCACGGCCATGCGATCTTTTCGCTCGAGGCCTCGTTCCAGGCCGAGGAAGAGGGGCTCGAGCATCAGATCGACGGCCCGCTCGACGTGCCGGAGCCCGAGACGCTGAAATCGCAGACGGAACTCATCGAGATGATGGGCGACAACGTGCCCGAGGCGATCCGCAGATTCTGGGCACGGGAGCGGCCGCTCGAGATCAAGCCGGTGATCCTCGAACATTACACGACGCGCAAGAAGCTGCCGCCGCAGCAGCGCGTGTGGGTGCGCACTTCGGGCGACGTGCCGGACGACCGGGCCTTGCAGGCGGCGATCCTCGCCTATTTGTCCGACATGACGTTGCTCGACACCTCGACCTTCGCACATGGCCGCACCGGTTTCGACCCGGACCTGATGATGGCGAGCCTCGACCATGCCATGTGGTTCCACCGTCCGCACAGGCTCGACGACTGGCTGCTCTACAGCCAGGACAGCCCGAACGCGATCGGCGCGCGCGGGTTCACGCGCGGATTCCTCTACGGACGCGACGGACGCCTGATCGCCTCGGTGGCCCAGGAAGGGCTTGTGCGCGTCAAGTCAAAGCCAAAAAAATAGGCAGTTCTGAGTTTTCTGCGAGAAATTGAGTAATTTTTAAGCTACTGCTCGATTTCTGGCAGGCAACGATCTCCCGATTTCACCCTGATTCCGGCTCGCGCTCCATTTGGCACGCGGCTTGATTCCCTTGTGACCGATCGTCAGCTCGCACGGCCGGCAGGCGATGTCACGCAACGGCGGGGGACCGCAGGGAAAAGGGCGAAAGCTTATGAAAATCGTGATGGCTATCATCAAGCCGTTCAAGCTCGACGAAGTGCGCGAGGCGCTTACCGCCGTCGGCATCCAGGGCCTGACCGTGACCGAGGTCAAGGGCTACGGACGCCAGAAGGGGCATACTGAAATCTATCGCGGCGCCGAATATGCCGTGTCGTTCCTGCCGAAGATCAAGATCGAGGTCGCTGTCGGTGTCGAACTGGTCGACAAGGCCGTCGAGGCGATCGCGGTCGCTGCCAAGACCGGCCAGATCGGCGACGGCAAGATCTTCGTCTACGGCATCGAACAGGCGCTGCGCATCCGCACCGGCGAAACCGACACCGACGCACTTTGAGCAGGATCGTGGCAGGCGGGAACCGGCTTTCACGCAAGGTCGCGCTTCACCGCAAAACGCTCACGGCAACATTCGACATGGAGACCTCAATGAAAATCCCATCCATCGCGCCGGTGCGGGCTTGTGCCGCCACCCTGGCGCTCACCGCGTTCACCGCCCTTCCGGCCTTTGCTCAGGAAGCTGCCGAGGAAGCCGTCGAGGCGGCGCCCGAATTCGCGACCGTCGCCGAGACCGCCTTCATCTTCAACACGCTGCTCTTCCTCATGGGCGGCTTCCTGGTGATGTGGATGGCCGCGGGCTTCGCCATGCTGGAAGCCGGCATGGTGCGCACCAAGAACGTGTCGATCCAGCTCACCAAGAACGTCGCGCTCTACGCCATCGCCGGCATCATGTACTGGGCGATCGGCTATTCGATCATGTATGTCGACGTGGGGTCTCTCATCGGCTCGTTCAGCCCCTATAGCTGGCCTGCCGCCGGCACCGCCAACGAGGGCGACTATTCCGTCGCGTCGGACTGGTTCTTCCAGATGGTGTTCGTGGCGACCGCAGCCTCGATCGTCTCCGGCACGCTTGCCGAGCGCATCCGGCTGTGGCCGTTCCTGCTCTTCGTCGTGGTTCTGACGGGCATCCTCTATCCGATCACCGGCGCCTGGACCTGGGGCGGCGGCTGGCTTTCGCAAATGGGCTTTTCCGATTTCGCCGGTTCGACCATCGTCCATGGCATCGGCGGCTGGGCAGCGCTTGCCGGCGCCATCCTGCTCGGTGCGCGCGAGGGCAAATACGGCCCGAACGGCCAGGTCCTGCCGCTGCCGGGCTCCAACATGGCGCTCGCCACGCTGGGCACCTTCATCCTGTGGCTCGGCTGGTTCGGCTTCAACGGCGCGTCGCAGCTCGCCATGGGCACCAATGGCGACGTCTCCGACATCAGCCGCATCTTCGCCAACACCAATCTGGCGGCGGCCGGCGGCGTCGTCGCTGCGCTCATCCTGACGCAGCTTCTCTACAAGAAGGTCGACATCACGATGGTGCTGAACGGGGCGCTCGCGGGCCTCGTCTCGATCACCGCCGAGCCGCTTCAGCCCGGACCGTTCCTGGCCATCCTGATCGGCGCGGTCGGCGGCGTGATCGTGGTCTTCGCGGTGCCGCTGCTCGACAAGCTCAAGATCGACGACGTCGTCGGCGCGATCCCGGTCCACCTTCTGGCCGGCATCTGGGGCACGCTGGTCGTGCCGCTGTCCAACGGCGAGGCAAGCTTCGTCACGCAGATCATCGGCATCGTGGCCATGGGCGGCTTCACCTTCATCGCCTCCTTCGTGGTCTGGATGGCCATCAAGGCGACGGTCGGCATCCGCGCCTCGAAGGAAGATGAACTCAGAGGGCTCGACGTGGCCGAGATCGGCGTCGAAGCCTACCCCGAATTCACCTCGTCCAGCACGCGCTGAGCGATCCAACCATCCCGTCGCAATGCCGGCTCCCCCGGCATTGCACATTTGGGGCCCGGTTCGTCCGGGCCCCTTTTTCGTTTGCCGCCCATGGTTAATGCGGCCTTAACCCCCTGCCGTTAGCGTCGGGCGAATCTGGCGCCGATCGAGCGGCGCGACGGGCATACGGGGTCAGCCATGCGTTCGCAGTCACACGCACTCACCTTGAACGAGGGCGATAGCGGTTTCACCGGCTTCCTGCGCCGGCAGGTGCGCAAGCTGGCCGGCACCGCGATCCTCGTCGCCGTCGCCGCCATCGTCGCGAGCCTTGCGACCTGGAACGTCGCCGATCCGAGCTTCAGCCACGCGACCGACAATCCGGTCACCAACGCCGCCGGCTATCCGGGCGCCGTCGTCTCCGATCTCCTGATGCAGTTCTTCGGCCTCGGCTCGGTCGTCGCGCTGGTCCCGGCCATCGTCTGGGCGATCGGGCTCGTGCTGGGGCGCGGCATCCTGCAACCGGGCAAGCGGGCCTTCGCCTGGTTCGGCGCTGCCGCGCTCGGCGCAGGCATCATCGGCTGCATGGAAGCGCCGCCGACCTGGCCGCTGCCGTCCGGCCTTGGCGGCGTCTTCGGCGACATCGTGCTTGCGTTGCCGGGCAAGTTCATCGGCGCGTATCCGAGCGGCCTTGCGGGCTTCATCACGGCGTCGCTTCTGTTCGTTCCTGCCGGCGCGCTTCTCTACGTCGCCTGCAATGCCCTGACGGCGAAGCCCGTCGAACGCAAGAAGCCTGCCCGCAAGCCGGTCGAGGAAGAGATCGAGGAGGACGATTACGAGGACGACGATCTCGACGACGAGGGTACCGAAGGCCGGTTCCTTGCGCTCGGCGCCGTCGCCCATATGTGGCTTTCCGCTCAGGCGTTCTTCCGGCGCCATGGCAGCGGGGCGTTCGCTGCCCGCACCCGGCACCGCGACGACACGCTGGAAGCGCTGGACGAGATCGAGAACCGGCCCGCACGCCCGGCCGGGCGTGTCGAGCCCGGCTTCGAGCCGGCCCCTCGTGCCGTGGCACCGTCGATCGAGCCGCCCTTCGATGTCGACGACATCGGTCTCGACGAGGACGATCTCGATCCCGACACCCCTGTACCGACGCCGCAGGAGATCGCTGCACGCCGGGCGCAGGCGGCGCCGCGTCCGGCTCCACAGCCCGCCTCGGCGCGTGTCGACCAGGCCGCACCGCGACCGATGCCGAGCGCGCCCGCCGCGCGTGCGCCGGGCTCGAACGGCTTCGAGATGCCCGATCTCGGATTCCTGTCCGAGCCGAAGGCGATGGCGCGCGATGCCTCGCTTTCCAAGGACGCGCTGGAACAGAACGCGCGCATCCTCGAAGGCGTGCTGGAGGATTTCGGCGTCAAGGGCGAGATCATCCAGGTCCGTCCCGGCCCGGTCGTCACGCTCTACGAACTGGAGCCGGCGCCCGGCATCAAGTCGTCGCGCGTCATCGGCCTTGCCGACGACATCGCGCGCTCGATGAGCGCGATCGCCGCCCGCGTCGCCGTCGTGCCGGGCCGCAACGCGATCGGCATCGAACTGCCCAACGCCAAGCGCGAGACCGTCTATCTGCGAGAGATCCTCGCCAGCCAGGACTTCAACCAGACCAAGGCCAAGCTGGCGCTGGCGCTCGGCAAGTCGATCAATGGCGAGGCTGTCATCGTCGACATCGCCAAGATGCCGCACGTCCTCGTCGCCGGCACCACCGGTTCGGGCAAGTCGGTCGCCATCAACACCATGATCCTGTCACTGCTCTACCGCATGACGCCGGACGAATGCCGCCTGATCATGATCGATCCGAAGATGCTGGAACTGTCCGTCTATGACGGCATCCCGCATCTCCTGACACCTGTCGTCACCGACCCCAAGAAGGCCGTCGTCGCGCTCAAATGGACCGTGCGCGAGATGGAAGACCGCTATCGAAAGATGTCGAAGGTCGGCGTGCGCAACATCGACGGCTTCAACCAGCGCGTCGCGGTAGCCGAGAAGAAGGGCGAGCAGATCAGCCGCACGGTGCAGACCGGCTTCGACCGCGAGACCGGCGAGGCGATCTACGAGACCGAGACGCTCGAAATGGAGCGGATGCCCTATATCGTCGTCATCATCGACGAGATGGCCGACCTGATGATGGTCGCCGGCAAGGAAATCGAGGGCGCGGTGCAGCGCCTCGCGCAAATGGCGCGCGCGGCCGGCATCCACGTCATCATGGCGACGCAGCGTCCCTCGGTCGACGTTATCACCGGCACGATCAAGGCGAACTTCCCGACCCGCATGTCCTTCCAGGTCACCTCGAAGATCGACAGCCGCACCATCTTGGGCGAGCAGGGCGCCGAACAGCTTCTGGGCATGGGCGACATGCTCTACATGGCCGGCGGCGGGCGCATCCAGCGCGTCCACGGTCCATTCGTGGCCGATGACGAGGTCGAGAAGGTCGTGGCGCATCTGAAGCTTCAGGGCGTGCCGGAATATCTCGATTCGATCACCGAGGACGACGAGGACGACGAGGGCGGCGGCTCGTCGGCCAAGTCCGGCGGCGGCAACGGCAACAGCAATCTCGACGATTCCGACGACCCCTACGACCAGGCCGTCGCGGTCGTGCTGCGCGACGGCAAGGCGTCGACCTCCTACATCCAGCGCCGCCTCGGCATCGGCTACAACCGCGCCGCCTCGATCATCGAGAAGATGGAGCAGGAAGGCATCGTCGGCCCGGCCAACCATGCCGGCAAGCGCGAAATCCTGGTGCCGACCGAGGAAGAGACCTACTGACGGACGATCGGCGGGGGCGCGACAAATTTGCCGCACACCCGGCCAAACTAAAGCCCCACTGGCGCGTTATCGGCCTTGAGTGAGGGCAACACAGATGATTTCGCGAGTTCAAAGAATGGCAAAATCCAGTTCGAAGTCCCGCCGCACCGTACTGACGCTCGGCATCGGCGCGGCGTTTCTCGCCGTTTCCGGCATCGTGCCGGCAGGCAAGGCGATGGCGCAGCCTGCCGAGGCGCAAGCGATCGCCGATCACTTCTCCTCCGTGAAGACGATGATGGGCGATTTCGTCCAGTTCGGGCCGGGCGGCGAGCAGACCGGCGGCAAGTTCTTCATCGAGCGGCCGGGCAAGGTTCGCTTCAACTACGAAAACCCGTCGACCTTCAAGGTCACGGCGGACGGCAATTCGGTCGTCCTCGAAAACGACCGGATGAACACGGCGGATCTTTATTCGCTGTCGTCGACACCGCTGAAGCTGTTGCTCGACGAACGCATCGATCTTTCGGGCAGCAAGGTTCAGGACGTGCGCCAGGAGGCCGACGCGACGACGATCACGCTCGCCGACCGCTCGGTCTTCGGCAATTCGACGATCACAATGATGTTCGATCCGCAGAACTACGAATTGAAGCAGTGGACGATCCGTGACGCGCAGGGCAAGGACACGACCGTGATGATCTACAATGTGGAATCGGGCGTCACCTTCGATCCGTCGGTTTTCGCAATCAATTACGACCGGATCAACGAGATGGTCTCGCCCAATCGTTGAGGTTCGGCGCTGACCTGTGGACGACCGGCCTTTCCGGCCGGTTCTCTTGTCCGAAGCTTGAGTTCGAGGAATGCGGCTGGCAGGGTCCGGCCGCATTCCTCATTTCGGGCGCAGCTTCTCCATGCCGTTTTCCATCGCCACCTGGAACATCAATTCCGTTCGCCTGCGTATGCCGCTGATCGAGCAGTTCCTGACCGCTCGCCGACCAGACGTGCTGTGCCTGCAAGAGACGAAATGCCCGGACGATCTCTTCCCGCTGAAGGCGCTGCGCAAGCTCGGCTACGAGCATATCGAGATCAGCGGCCAGAAGGGCTATCACGGCGTCGCCACTGTTTCGCTGAAGCCGCTCGAACTCGTCGAAAAGCGCGATTTCTGCACCATGGGCGACTGCCGGCATCTGGCCGTCAATGTCGAGGCGGGCGGCCACAAGATCCTCATTCATAATTTCTACGTGCCGGCTGGCGGCGACGAGCCGGACCCGGCGATCAACCCGAAATTCCGCCACAAGCTCGACTTCGTCTCCGAGATGCACGGTACACCGGCGACGAGCGGCGAGGCGACCGCGTCGATCCTCGTCGGCGACCTCAACATCGCGCCGCTGGAAGCCGACGTCTGGTCGCACAGGCAGCTTCTCAATGTCGTCAGCCACACGCCCATCGAGACGGAAAGCTTCGAGGCGATGCGCGGGGCCGGCAATTGGGTCGACCTGATGCGCCAGGCGATCCCGGAACCGGAGAAGATCTATACATGGTGGAGCTACCGGGCGAAGGACTGGGAAGCGTCCAATCGCGGCCGCCGGCTCGATCATGTCTGGTCGTCGGCGAATCTCGCGCCAAGGCTTCGATCGGTCGAGGTGCTGAGGGCGGCGCGCGGGTGGGAGCGCCCGTCCGACCATGTGCCGGTGATCGCGCGGTTCGATCTGGACTGATCGGGGATCAGTCCGAAAACCGCGGCGCCAGGCTTTGGATATCCGCGAGAAGGGCACCGAGATTGTCGATGATGCGCTGGTGGAGGAGCGCGGCGGTCTCGGGATATTCGGTCAGGATTCGGCGGAAGAGGATGCGGTTGAGCCGGATCAACTCGACATCGCTGACGGCGAGCGCCCCGGTCAGCCGGTTGGTCGGGGCGATGATGGCGAGTTCGCCAAGCATGGTGCCGGGGCCGACTTCGGCCAGGCTCACCCGCTCGCCGTCACGCTCGCGAAAGAGCGAAACCGTGCCCGACGTCACGACATATCCGCTTTCGGCCGACTGGCCCTCGCGATAGAGCACGCGGCCGGCGGCGAGGCGAAGGCTTTCGGCGCCGAAGGCGAGCAGGCGCAATTGCTCCGACGTGAAGCCGGAAAGCAGCTCCACGCCCGAGAGAATGCGAATGTCGTCGTCCAAGGCCATCGGCGTCCCCGTCTGCGCGCGCCGACCCCCATCGGCTGCGGCAGCACGTCCGTGCCTCAAATCAGGGCACGAGCTTGTATCCGCCGCTTTCTGTCACAAGAATTTCGGCATTGGAAGGATCGCGCTCGATCTTCTGGCGCAGGCGGTAGACATGCGTTTCGAGCGTGTGCGTCGTGACGCCGGAATTGTAGCCCCAGACCTCTTCCAGGAGCACGTCGCGGGTGACGACCTTCTTGTCGGCCCGGTAGAGATACTTGATGATCGACGCTTCCTTTTCCGTCAGGCGGATCTTGCCGCCCTTGGCGTCGGTCAGAAGCTTCTGGCTCGGCTTGAAGACGTAGGGACCGACATTGAAGGTCGCGTCCTCGCTCTGCTCGTGCTGGCGAAGCTGCGCGCGGATGCGGGCGAGAAGCACGGCGAAGCGAAAGGGCTTGGTGACATAGTCGTTGGCGCCGGCTTCGAGACCGAGGATGGTGTCGGAATCGGTGTCCTGCCCGGTCAGCATGATGATGGGCGCCTTGTAGCCGCCCTTGCGCAGGATCTTCACCGCCTCGCGGCCGTCCATGTCCGGCAGGCCGACATCCATGATAAGAAGATCGACGATGCCGCCGCGCGCCGTATGCACGCCTTTGGTGGCGGTCGGCTCCTGCAGAACGTCGAACTCCTCGTAGAGCGACAACTGGTCGGCGAGCGTCTCGCGCAGATCGTTGTCGTCATCGACGATGAGAATGGTGCGTGACGTCATCGTTCAGTCCATCTTGTTGAGATTGCGGGCGAATATGCCTATCGCTTTAGGATGGGCGGGAGAAGCGGGAAAGTCTTTCACGGTGATTTGCTTGAGCAACCGATCATACTCCAAATTCCGTGAGTGCAAGGGCGTTGCGGCGAAAAAAGGACGCTTTGTCAAACATATGGTAGTGCGGCCCCGGCCCGGCGACCAGAGGCAGGGTCTTCTGGCCGTGGGAAACCGGGTCTTGCGCTGCGCACTGGGGAAGGGCGGCATCCGTGCGATCAAGCGCGAAGGCGACGGTGCGACCCCGCTCGGGCCGATGCGGCTCCTCACGGCCTTCGTGCGCCGCGAGCGCCGGCCGCGTCTTGTTTCGGGGCTCGCCCTTCATCCGATAAGGCCCGGCGACGGGTGGTGCGACGCCGTCGACGACCGCAACTACAACCGTCCCGTGCGCCTGCCCTACGCCGCGAGCCACGAGAGGATGCAACGCGGCGACCATCTCTATGATCTGGTGATCGTGCTCGACGCGAATATCCGTCCGCGCCGGCGCGGCATGGGCAGCGCGATCTTCTTCCATCTCGCACGGCCGGACTATTCGCCGACCGAGGGCTGCGTCGCCATCCACCCGCGCGACATGGAATGGCTTCTGCCGCGCCTGTCGCCGCATACGATCATGATCGTCGCGAGATAGTCTCAGACGCCCAACCAGCCGATCACGGCGCCCATGACCAGCGCCACGCCCAGCCAGTGACCGCCATCGATCAGCGTCAGGTCCCAGCCATAGGCCTGATAGCGATGGTTGACCGCCATCACCGTCACCATGAAGCCAAGCCAGACGAGAAAGCCGCAGACGATGCCGTTCGCCAGCGTCACCTGGCCCGTGCCAAGATGACCGATGACTCCGGCAAGGACCCAGGCCATGACGAGTTCGGCGCCGAAGGTTATGCCCAAAAGCGCGGGGCCAGGCTTCGCCTGTACCGCATCGATCCGGCCGGCCTTCATCCAGGCCGTGGAGAGAACGCCGTAATAGCCGGCGCCGAAAACGAAGGCGGCAATGGCCGCCAGCAGGACCGACAGGTAATTGACGCCGGCGAAGTCCATCTCATCCTCCCATCGAGAAAACAGGATGCTGACACGATCCGAAAGGGCGTCAAGCTAGACGAACCGCCAGACCGTCGTGCGCTTGACTTCGGCGTCCTCGAGAATGCGCGTTACCGGCACTTGATAACGGGCAAGCTCCGTCAGACGCTCGCGGGGCAGATATGCACGGCCGGGATCGCCGACGAGGACCGTGACGCCCGCCGCCGTCAGGTGGCGCAGCCAAGGCACCAGCCGTTCGGTGAAGGCGCGGTCGTAGAAGACGTCGCCGGCCAAAAGCACGTCACAATCGAGCGCCGCGCCGACGAGATCGCGATCGGTCGTCTGCACCGCAACATCGTTTTCGGCTGCGTTGAGCGCGACAGCCGCCCCGCAGAACGGATCGATGTCGCTCGCCAGAACGTGCGCAGCGCCCGTCTTCATCGCGGCGATGGCGACGAGGCCGGAGCCGGTGGCGAAATCGACGACGCGCCTGCCGGCGACGGTTTCGGGATGGTCGAGGACATAGCGCGCAAGGCCCTGTCCTCCTGCCCAGGCAAAGGCCCAGAAGGGCGGCTCGAGGCCGATGGCTTCAAGCTCCGCTTCGGTACGATGCCAGAGATCATGCGCCTCGTCGGCCAGATGCAGCCGGATTTCGGGCACATGCGGCGGTGTGATCAGCGCGGTGTTGGCAAGGATGAAATCGCGCCTGTCCCTCAAGGGGTTTTCTTGAAGCCGGCCATGCGGCAGACTTCCGCCCACTCGTCCGGCTTCACCGGCTGAACGGACAGGCGCATGGACGTCACCAGCGACATGTCGGCGAGCTTTGGGTTGGCCTTGACCTCGGCCAGCGTCACCGGCGTCGGCACTTTCTCCACAGCGCGCACGTCGACGCATTCCCAGCGCGGATCGTCGGTCGTGGAATCGGGATGGATCTCGCCGCACACCTCGACGATGCCGACGACCTCGAGGCCGATATTGGAATGGTAGAAGAAGCCGCGGTCGCCGACCTTCATCGCCCGCATGTTGTTGCGCGCCTGGTAGTTGCGCACGCCGTCCCATTCCTGGCCCTTCTTTCCCTTCGCTTTCAGGTCGTCGAAGGAGAAGACGTCGGGTTCCGACTTGAACAGCCAGTACTGCATCAGGCGGCATCCGGCTTCTTGAAGACCCAGTTCCAGGGGCGGATGTCGACGCTCTCGAACAAGCCTGCCTTCGCATAGGGATCGGCATCGGCGATCGCGCGGGCGGCGGCCTCATCGTCGGCCTCGACGGCGACCATCGACCCGTTGGGCTTGCCCTCAGTGTCGAGGAACGGGCCGGCAAAGCGCAGCGCGCCCTTGGCGTCGAGCCCGTTCAGATAGTCGACATGGGCCGGACGGTTGTCGAGCCTGGTCTGCAAATGCCCTGCCTTGTCCCTGCACAGAAGAATGAAGATCATCGTCGCCCCTTTTCCGGCTCATCGCAATTCGGTTCCGAGATAGGCCGGCGGCGGCCCCAAAAGCAAGACGGCCATGCGTCCTGTGGACACATGGCCGTCTGCAATGGCATCAGTCGCCTGGGGCCTACGCCGCGCCGGCGATCTTGGCCGACTTTTCGAAGCGCTTGCGCTCGTGCGGATCGAGATAGAGCTTGCGCAGGCGGATCGTCTTCGGCGTCACCTCGACCAGCTCGTCATCCTGAATCCATGCCAGCGCGCGCTCTAGCGTCATGCGGATCGGCGGGGTGAGACGCACGGCTTCGTCCTTGCCGGCGGCACGGATGTTGGTGAGCTTCTTGCCCTTGAGCACGTTCACTTCGAGGTCGTTGTCACGCGAATGGATGCCGATGATCATGCCGGCATAGACCTTGACGCCGGCGTCGATGACCATCGGGCCACGATCTTCCAGATTCCACATCGCGAAAGCGACCGACTCGCCCTGGTCGTTCGAGATCAGGACGCCGTTGGTGCGGCCTCCAAGCTCGCCCTTGTAGGGCTGGTAGGAGTGGAACAGGCGGTTCATCACGGCGGTGCCGCGCGTGTCGGTCAGAAGTTCCGACTGGTAGCCGATCAGGCCGCGCGTCGGCGCATGGAAGACGAGGCGCTGGCGGTCTCCGCCGGAGGGGCGCAGCTCGACCATGTCGGCCTTGCGCTCCGACATCTTCTGCACGACGACGCCCGAATGCTCCTCGTCGACGTCGATGACGACTTCTTCGATCGGCTCGAGCAAATCGCCATTCTCGTCCTTCTGCATCACGACGCGCGGGCGCGAGACGGCCAGCTCGAAGCCCTCACGGCGCATGGTCTCGATCAGGACGGCGAGCTGCAATTCACCGCGGCCGGAGACGTAGAACGAATCCTTGTCGGCCGATTCCTCGATCTTCAGCGCGACATTGCCTTCGGCCTCCTTCATCAGGCGGTCGCGGATGACGCGGCTCGTCACCTTGTCGCCTTCGGTGCCGGCGAGCGGCGAATCGTTGACGATGAAGGACATGGTGACGGTCGGCGGATCGATGGGCTGCGCCTGCATCGGCTCGGTAACGGCCGGATCGCAGAACGTGTCGGCGACGGTGCCCTTGGACAGCCCGGCGATGGCGACGATGTCGCCGGCCTGCGCTTCCTCGATCGGCTGGCGCTCGAGACCGCGGAAGGCGAGGATCTTGGAGACGCGGCCATTTTCGAGCAGCGAGCCGTCATGGTGCAGCACCTTGACCGACTGGTTCGGCTTCAACGTGCCCGACGCGATGCGGCCGGTGATAATGCGTCCGAGGAACGGATTGGCCTCGAGGATCGTGCCGATCATGCGGAATGGGCCGGGCGCGACGGTCGGCTCCGGCACGTGCTTCAGGACGAGGTCGAAGAGCGGCGCGAGCTTCTCGTCCTTCGGCCCTTCCGGATTTTCGGACACCCAGCCGTCGCGGCCCGAGCCGTAGAGGATCGGGAAGTCGAGCTGCTCGTCGGTCGCGTCGAGCGCGGCGAACAGGTCGAACACCTCGTTGACCACCTCGACATGGCGGGCGTCGGGACGGTCGATCTTGTTGATGACGACGATCGGGCGCAGGCCGACCTTGAGCGCCTTGCCGACGACGAACTTGGTCTGCGGCATCGGGCCCTCGGCGGCGTCGACGAGGACGATCGCGCCATCGACCATCGACAGGATGCGCTCGACCTCGCCGCCGAAATCGGCGTGGCCCGGCGTGTCGACGATGTTGATGCGGGTGTCCTTCCAGTCGACCGAGGTCGCCTTGGCGAGGATCGTGATGCCGCGCTCCTTTTCGAGATCGTTGGAATCCATCGCGCGCTCGGCGACGCGCTGGTTCTCGCGGAACGAGCCCGACTGCTTCAGGAGTTCGTCGACGAGCGTGGTCTTGCCATGGTCGACGTGCGCGATGATCGCGATATTGCGGAGCTTCATTGTGGATACCCTGGGGGTTTTTGCGTCCAGCGCCCAACATGGCGCGGCGATTACGTTGGCGCGCTCTTACAGGTTTTTTCGCAAATGCGAAAGGGGGCGCGGTGCGCCCCAGATGGGAAGTGCGGGCCGCGATATCAATTCCCGCCGCGTCGGCTAGATGGTCATGTCAGTAAAACATCGGGATAAGCGTTGTCCTAATGAAATTTTGAGCAAAGAAGATTAGGAGTAGGACAATAATTGGTGAGATGTCGATGCCACCTAGGTCAGGCAAAAGTCGACGAAGTGGCCGCAATGCCGGCTCAGTCACCTTGTTGAGAAAATTTCCAATTGTCGCAACGAACTGGTTGCGTGGATTGACGACGTTGAAGGCGTAGAGCCAGGAGAAGATCGCCGACAGGATGATCAGCCACCAGTAGATGCTTAGCGCCAGAATGATGGTCTCGAGTAGGGCGATCATGCCGGTCTCCGTTGGTCGCGATCGGCCGCGACCGATGCTCTTTCGTTGGTGGCCGACATGTAGACGCTGGCTGTTTGCGCGACAAGCCCCGAGCGCTTTCGCAAGGCTGCGGCGGGGCAAACATGCGCAAAACATGTGCTTGACAGCAAACGAGGCCAATCCCTAAATGTCGGCCACTGGTGACGGGGCTGTAGCTCAGTTGGGAGAGCGCGTCGTTCGCAATGACGAGGTCAGCGGTTCGATCCCGCTCAGCTCCACCAGTGTTAACCCATTGTTTTTGAAATATTTATTGTCTCTCGACCGGATGGTTCATTGAGGCCCATGCATCGATCTCTCCGAGTTGGATGAAGGCTCGCAAATCTCTCAGTATTGTGCGGAAACTTCAGGCTTGATGTCGTTGAGGCAAACTATTGCTTTATTTCAATGACTTAGAACCCGTCTCGAAAGGGTTGAGTAGCTGGCGCGGTCGTGATTCCGAATTGGGTGTCGAAGCCTATTCGGAGAGACCTGATGTGGACGCCGGCTACCCGTCGCCAGCATAACCGTGAAAGCCTGCGCTACGAAACTGATCTGACGGATCGGGAGTGGAATTTGATGGCGCCGATGATGCCGGTGGCGGCGCGAACGGGGCGGCCGCGCAAATGGACGCTGCGCGAGATCATGATCGCGATCTTCTACGTCATGCGCGGCGGTATCGGCTGGCGGCTGCTGCCTTCCGACTTCGACCGCACCCGGCGCGACCGCGTTGACGCGAATGCCGCTATGCCAAGCTGAGCTGGCACCACATATCCGCCGATCGAGGATATCTGGCACTCAAGTATCCTGATGAACACGTATGGGCCGGATCTGAGCAAAACGGTGCTGGAACCAGTGCATCTCGCACGCCCAAAATTCAAGAAGCGCCGCTCCCGACAGCCGCCCCGAGAGTCGATCGCAGTTGATACCCTTTGCTCTTGCAAAATACCAACTAGTAGGACATCCTGATTATAAGGATGGCAAACAATCTGATCCGTCCTACGTTCGGCAGGGTAAAGAGCATGGTGGAAACCATCGACGCGGTCATTGTTGGCGCCGGTTTTGCGGGCTTGCGCGCCCTGTGGCGACTGCGCGGCATGGGCAAACGTGTCCTCGTCCTCGAAGCCGCCGACGACATCGGCGGCGTCTGGTACCACAACGCCTACCCCGGCGCCCGCTGCGACGTCGAAAGCTACGACTACTCCTACAGCTTCTCGCCGGAACTCGAGCAGGAATGGCGCTGGAGCGAGCGCTACGCGACGCAGCCGGAAATCCTGCGCTACATCAACCACGTCGCCGACCGGTTCGACCTGCGCCGCGACATCGTCCTGAACACGCGGATGGAAAGCGCCGTCTATGACGAGGCCGCCGTGCTCTGGACGATCACCTCGACCGACGGTCGCCGATGGTCGGCGCAATATCTCGTCATGGCGGTCGGCCAGCTCTCGACGACCAAGGCGCCCGAATACCCTGGTCAGCAGTCGTTCAGGGGCGAGATCATCCACAGCGGCATTTGGCCGAAGCACGAAGTCGACTACGAAGGAAAGCGCGTCGCGATCATCGGCACCGGCTCGTCCGGCATGCAGATGACGCCTGTCATCGCCGAAAAGGCGGCGCATTTGACCGTTTTCCAGCGCACGCCAAACTATAGCGTTCCCGCCGCCAACGCGCCAGTGACCGACGAGGAAGACCGCCGCGTCAAAGCGGGATACCGCGCGCGGCGCGAACAGTGCCGCAACTCGCCGACCGGGCTCGGCTTCAAGCCCAACCGCCAATCCGCGCTCGACGTGCCGGCCGAGGAGCGCGACCGCGTCTACGAGGCTGCCTGGCACCGGCTCGGCTTCGGCTTCGCCCTGGCCTACTATGACATTCTCCTGTCGAAGCCGGCCAACGATACGGCTGCCGAGTTCATCCAGAAGAAGATCGGCTCGGTGATCGACGATCCGCGCTTGCGCGAAAAGCTCGTCCCGAGCGGCCATCCCTTCGCCGCCCGCCGGCCTTCCGTCGACAGCGGCTATTTCCAGGCCTTCAACCGCGACAATGTCGAGTTGGCCGACCTGCGCGAATTCCCCATCCAAGAGTTCACGCCGAAGGGCATTCGCACGGCGGATAAGGAGCACGGGTTCGACATCGTGATCTTCGCGACCGGCTTCGACGCCTTCACCGGCTCGATCCTCAAGCCCCGCATCGAGGGCCGCGACGGGCTGACGCTGAAGGATAAGTGGTCAGAAGGCCCGATCACCCAGCTCGGCGTCGGCGTAGCCGGCTTTCCCAACATGTTGATCGTCGTCGGTCCCGGCAGCCCCTCGCTTCTCTCGAACGTGATGGTGTCGATCGAAGAGCAGATCGACTGGCTGGCCGAACTAGTCGCCTACATGGACGCCAACGGCATCGTCGAGTTCGAGGCGGAGCCGGAGGCTGAGCGCGCCTGGGTCGAGCACGTCAACGAGCGGGCGCGCGAGACGCTCTACATGTCCACCAACTCCTACTACAACGGCGCCGAAGTGACCGGAAAGCCGCGCGTCTTCATGCCCTATTCGGGTGGCATCCGGGGCTACCGCCGCATCCTCAACGACTGCGCGGCGCAAGGATATTCGGGCTTCGTCCTGCGCGAGGTGCCGCTCGGCGCTGCTGCGAACGACCAGCGGAGCGCGGCATCGTCATGAGGATCGAATTCGCCGGCAAGGCTGCGGTGGTGACTGGTGCGGGCGGCGGTATCGGCCGCGCGGTCGCGCTCGGGCTCGCCGCCCTCGGCGCGAGCGTCCTGGCGGTAGACTTGTCGGAAGCGGGGGGCCGCGAGACCGAAAGGCAAGGCCGCGCCGCCGGACAGGACATCGTCTTTCACCGCGCCGACGTCACCCGCGAGGTCGACGTCGCCGCCTATATCGGGGAGGCGACGCGACGCTGGGGCACGATCGACATCTTCATGAACAATGCCGGCTGGCAGGGGCCGATCGCGCCACTCTCGGCCTATGCGCTGGAGGATTTCGACCGCGTCATGGCGATCAATGTCGGCGGCGTGTTCCTCGGCCTGAAGTACGTCCTGCCGGTGATGGCGGCGAAGGGGCGCGGCGCCGTCGTCAACACTGCCTCGCTGGGATCGCACGTCGCCACCCGCAATCTGGGCCCGTACACGGCCAGCAAGCACGCCGTTCTCGGCCTGACCAAGACAGCCGCGCTCGAAGTCGCGCGCAAGGGCGTGCGCGTCAATGCAGTCTGCCCCGGCCCGGTGTCGACCGCCATGCTCGACGAGATCGAGGCAGCCCAGGCCGGCGGTGACGCTCAGGAATTGCGGCGCCGCCGCGCCGCGTCGATCCCGGATGGACGCTATGCCGAGCCAGAGGAAGTCGCCGACCTGATGATCTATCTCGCCTCCGACCATGCCCGCCACATCACCGGCCAAGGCATCCACATCAACGGAGGCAGCCATGCGATCTGAACGCATTGCTGTCGTCGGCGGCGGCACGATGGGCGTCGGCATCGTCTATATCTTCGCCCTCGCAGGTTTCGACGTGACGCTGGTCGAACCGTCCGAGCTGCGCGTCGCCGCGGTTAAGAACACGCTGCACGAAGTGTCCGACGGAGCGATCAGGCGCGGCAAGATTTCTGCCGAGGATGCCCAGACTCGACTCGACACAATCCACTACCTCGGCGACGCTGACGACCTGACCGAGGGGCTCGATCTGGTCGTCGAGACCGTGCCGGAGCGTATCGAGATCAAGCATGACGTGTTGCGCGCCATCGATGCGCGGCACCCGAAGATCATCGCCAGCAACACCAGCGCCCTTTCCATCGACGCGCTGGCGCAGAACGTCTCGGACGCGTCGCGCTTCCTTGGAATGCACTTCTTCAATCCGGTCTGGTCGATACAGCTCGTCGAGCTCATTCGCGGTGCGAAGACCAGTGAGGCCTCGCTCACCACCGCCCGCACCTTCGCCGAAGCCGCCGGCAAGACCACCATCACCGTGCGCGACGTGCCGGGCTTTGCCACCAGCCGGCTCGACCTGATCGCCGCGCTCGAAGCGATCCGGATGCTGGAGGACGAGGTGGCATCCGCCGAAGACATCGACCGCGCCATGCTCGTCGCCTACCGCCATCCGATCGGTCCGCTGCGACTCTCCGACATGGTCGGGCTCGACGTGCGGCTCGACATCGCTCGTCATCTCGCCGCGACGCTCGGCCCGCGCTACGCGCCGCCGAAGCTTCTGGAAGAGATGGTGGCGCGCGGTGATCTCGGCGCCAAGACCGGCAAGGGGTTCTTCGATTGGACGAAGCCGGAGGAAAAAGGGGCAGTTCGACGCCATGGCTAGCCTCTTCAACACCACGCTCGTCGACACCGCCGACCACCATGCCATGCTGCGTGACAGCGTCGGCCGCCTCGTCGGCGGCTTCGGCCGGCGCTACTTCCAGGACATCGTCAAGCGTAAGGAAAAGCCCGAAGCGCTCTGGAACGCGATGGCCGAAGCCGGTTTTCTCGGCGTCCATATCTCCGAAGAATATGGCGGATCGGGTAGCGGGCTTGCCGACTACAACGTCATCGTCGAGGAAGCGGCTGCGCAGGGCTGCCCCATCCTCTCGCTGGTCATCGGTTCGATCTGCGCGCCGATCATCGAGCAGCATGCAAGCGACGAGGTCAAGAAGCTCTGGCTGCCTGGTCTTGCCAGTGGCAAGCTGCGTCTCGCCTTCGCCATCACCGAGCCCGACGCCGGCTCCAACACCCACAAGATCTCGACGGTCGCCCGGCGCGACGGCAATGGCTGGAGCCTGAAGGGCACGAAATACTGGACGTCCGCCGTCGACGAGGTCGACGCGATCATGGTCGTCGCGCGCGGCGAGACGCTGGATGCACAGGGACGCGGCCAGCTTTCCATCTTCATCGTCGCGCCGGATGCCAAGGGCATCTCGAAGACGCCGATCGAAACCGCGCTGCACGTACCTGAAACCCAGTTCATGCTATATTTCGACGATGTGAAGCTGCCCGCCGACGCGCTTGTCGGCATTGAGGGTCAGGGGCTGAAGCATCTCTTCGCCGGCCTCAATCCCGAGCGCGTCTGCGCAGCCGCGATCAATAACGGCATCGCGCGATATGCACTGGAAAAGGGCGCGGCCTATGCCAGTGAACGAAGCGTCTGGAAAACGCCGATCGGCGCGCATCAGGGCGTCGCGCATCCGCTCGCCAAGGCCTATGTCGCGGTCCAGCAGGCGCGGCTGATGACGGCGCGGGCGGCACAACTCTACGATCAGGGTTCAAGCGAAGCCGGCGAAGCTGCCAACATGGCCAAGTTCGCCGCTGCCGACGCCTCGCTCGAAGCGCTCGACCAGGCAATCCAGACGCATGGCGGCAATGGACTGGCGCTCGAATACGGGCTGGCCGACCTCTGGTTCATCGCCCGCCTTCACAAGACGGCGCCGGTCAGCCGGGAAATGGTCCTCAATTTCGTCGCCCAGCATTCGCTGGGCCTGCCGAAGGGCTATTGAGGGCGATCGGGCGATGAACATGGCGCATTCCACAACCAGTACCTTCGCCGAGATCATCCGCACGCACGCCGCTACGCGCCCGAACGCACCCGCTCTCACCTTCGAGGATGTGACGCAGACCTTTGCAGATCTCGATGCGGCAAGTTCGCGAACAGCCAACGCACTTCGCGCCGAGGGCGTTCGTCCCGGCGACCGTGTCGCGGTCCTGACCAAGAACCGCGCCGAATTCTTCGAGCTCATCATCGCCTGCAGCAAGATCGGCGCGATCCTCGTCGGCCTGAACTGGCGGTTGGCCGCCAGCGAGATCGCCGCCATCGTCGCCGACGCCGAGCCTGCCATCGTCATTGCCGGCCCGCAGGAGAAGGCACTGCTTCCCGAAACGCCGATCCGCACGCTCGTCTTCGGCGACGGGTACGATGCCTGGCGCGATGCGCAACCTGCCACCGATCCCGGCCATCGTGGCGCGCGGGACGACGTGATCCTCATTCTCTACACCTCCGGCACCACCGGCCTGCCGAAGGGCGTGATGCTTACGAATGAGGGCATGTCCTATACGCGCAAGCTCGCAGATGCGTGGGGCATGACGACCGCGAGCGTCAATCTCGTCGCCATGCCGATGTTCCACATCGGCGGCTGCGGTTATGGATCGAGCACGATGATGGCGGGCGGACACACGGTGCTGATGCGCGAGGTCGATCCCGCGAAAACCATCGAACTGATCGCGCGATACCGCGTCACGCACACCTTCTTCGTTCCGTCCGTCATCCAGATAATGCTGCGGGAGCCGGCAATCGAGACAGCCGATCTTTCGAGCCTCGAATTGTTGATGTATGGAGCCGCGCCGATCGGCGACGTTCTGTTGCAGCAGGCGCTCAAGAAGCTGAACTGCGGTTTCATGCACGCCTATGGCATGACCGAGGCCTCGGGGACGGTGACCATCCTGCCGCCTGCGGATCACGATCCGGGCGGCCCGCGCGCCGGCCTGCTCAAATCCTGCGGAAAGCCTCTGCCCTGGGTCGAATTGCGGGTCATTGATCCGGCGTCCCAGACCGACGCCCGGCCCGGAACCGTCGGAGAGGTCTGGCTGCGCTCGCCGATGATCATGAAAGGCTACTGGAATAAGCCGACCGCGACCCACGAGGCGATCGTCGAGGATGGCTGGTATCGAACTGGCGACGCGGGCACGCGCGACGCGGAGGGCTATCTCTATCTCGTCGACCGCTTCAAGGACATGATCATCTCCGGCGGCGAGAACATCTACCCGGCCGAGATTGAAAACGCGCTCAATGCCCATCCCGCCGTCAAGGAAGTCGGCGTGATCGGCATCGAGCACTCTCGTTGGGGCGAGACGCCGATGGCCGTGGTCGTGCTGCATCAAGACGGCGCGGCCACGGCCGAGGACATCATCGAATTCACGTGCGGCCGGCTCGCGCGCTACAAGTGCCCGACGAGCGTGGTTTTCGTCGATGCCTTGCCGCGCAACGCATCGGGCAAGCTCCTGAAGCACGAGATGCGGCGAATCTACCGCCGCCCGGCCGTGCCGGCGCTGTCGCTGGTGCGCCGCTGGGTGAACGACTATTTCAACCGGCACGATGCCGCCGCCTGCGCCGGTTTCGTTGCACCGGACTATACGCTGGAAATCGGCGACGTGACGCTCGCCGGCCGCGACGATGTCTGGCTCCCCGCCGTCGACGTCCAGATGAAACGCTTTTCCGGCCTCGGCATGACGGTTCACCGGACGGTCGCCGGCGAGGACTGGGCAGCCGCGTTCTTCTCCGAACATGGCGCGAGCGACGGCCGGCAGGCCGTCTGGTCGGGCGTCGGCATCTGGCGGTCGGACGGCGAAGTCCTCACCGGCTGCATCGCGCAGGAAGACTACATGACGCGCCAGCGGCAGCTCAAATCCGGCATTGTCGATCCGGCCGACCCGCCGGCCGCAGCACCCTGGGACGTCGCGCGCCTGCCGCGCGACGAGACTGCGGAAAAGACCGTCGCCGACTGGCTGCACGGCGCCTGGCCGCGCAAACCCTTTGCGGTCCGCTGCGACGACGACCACATCACCGGCATCCCGCTTCGGTTCGACGTGCGCGAGATGGAGACAGTCTTCCTGAATTCGTCCGGCACGGATGTCGTCTTTCATGTTCGCCAGACCGGTCTATACCAGGGCGGCCTTGCGAAGATCGCCGCGACCGGCCTGCCTGCAACGCTCTACGTCAACGGCATCGTGCGGGTCGACGACGGTCGCGTCGTCTCCGGCCGCATCATCCGCGACCGCATCGGACTTCAGGCCGCGCTCGAACGGGTGCAGCGATGACGGTCCACCCGACCCAGGCGAAGACCGTCCTTGTCGAGACCGACGGGCCGATCCTGATCGTCACCATCGACCGCCCGCAGGCGCGCAACGCGATCGATCGCGCGACCTCGCAGACGATCGCCGATGCGATCGACCGTCTCGACGTCGATCCGCAGCTTGCCGTCGGCATCGTGACCGGCGCCGGCGGTCATTTCTCTTCGGGCATGGACCTGAAGGCCTTCCTCGCGGGCGAACGCGTCGAACTCGACGGACGCGGCCTTGCCGGCATTATCGAGACGCCGCCGGCAAAGCCGCTGATCGCCGCCGTCGAGGGCTATGCGCTGGCCGGCGGCTGCGAGATCGCGCTGGCTTGCGACCTGATCGTCGCATCGAGCGATGCGCACTTCGGCATCCCGGAAGTTAAGACCGGGCTGATCGCCGGCTCGGGCGGGCTGATCCGGCTGCCACAACGCGTCCCACGCCAGATCGCTATGGAATATGCGCTGACTGGCCGGATGATGACGGGCACCGAAGCGCACCGATTCGGTCTCGTCAACCGCCTGACGGAGCCAGGAATGGCGCTCGATGCCGCGCGCGAACTGGCGCGCGAGATCGCAGCCAACGCGCCGATATCGGTGGCGATGTCGAAACGCATCGTCAACGAGGCGGGCGATTGGCCGGCCGAAGAAGTCTGGACACGCCAGCGTGCGCTTCTGGAAGAGATCATCGCGACCGAAGACGCACGCGAAGGTGCGCGGGCATTTTCCGAAAAGCGCCGGCCGCACTGGCAGGGGCGATGAGACAATATCGAAGGAGGTGACGGATCAGGCAAGTGGACAAGACGGAGGAATGAACCGGTCCTGCCAATGATGGCCGCTCCGGTGACGACCAAGATCATCGACGTGTCAGCAGGAGGAACCATGACACAGAAATCATTCACGCGATCGCAGGATCGCAGACTTCACCCGGTGGCCCTGTCAGTCGCACTGACGCTCGCTACCGGCCTCGCAGCCTTCGGCGCCCAGGCCCAGGAATCGCCCGCCGACGGCGTATACGCGGACCGTGTCGACTGGGGCATCCTGATGGACATGTCGGGACCGACCGCCTCATCGCAGAGCGTATGGGTTCGCGGCTTCCAGGACTACGCCGCCAAGATCAACGCCGATGGCGGCGTCAACGGTCGCAATCTCAACCTTCTCGTCGAGGACAACCGCTTCGACGCGGCCACCGACAAGATCGCTTTCGAAAAGCTGGTCGGCCAGACGCCCGTCATCGCCATTTCCGGCATGGGCAGTTCGGTCTCGCAGGTCGCTCTCGCCGACACGATCAAGAACGGCCAGGTGCCGGTCATCGGTACTTATACGCCGACAAGGGCGCTGTCGGAGCCTGTCTCGCCGATGGTGTATAACGGCTTTTGCGGCTACCGGCAGCAGGCCGAAGCCGGAGTCGGCTACATGGTCGAGAAGCTGGGCCTGGAAAATCCCAAGGTCATGACGGTCGCGATCGAAACGGCGGGCGGGCAGGAATATGCCGACTTCGTCGCCGAAGCGGTGGCGAAATATGGCGGCACCGCCTCGTCGACCACGATGAAGGTCACCGCGGCCGATGTGACGCCGCAGGTCCAGCAGATCATGGGCGAAGAGCCCGACTTCATCACGATCTACGGCATCGAGAACACAGCGATCCTGACGATGAAGACGCTGGCGCAATACGGGCTCGAGACGCCAGCCTTCGGCATCACCTATCTGGGCACGCCGTCGGTCTACGCCGCGCTCGGTGCGGAAGCCGGCGCAAACTACAACTTCATCTCCTGCTTCACCCCCGGCGGGGCGGACGATACGGAAGGCAATGCCGAACTCGTCGCCTATGCTGAAGAAGCCGGCAACGAGAACCTTTCCGGCAACATCAACTACGTCGCCGGCTGGGTTGCGGGCCAGCTCGCAGCCGAGGCGCTCGATATGGCGGGCGAGAACCCGACCCGCGCGAGCCTCGTCGAAGCACTCGAAGGCGGCTTCACCATCGATAGCAAGGGGCTCGCCGCTCCCATCGTCTTCACACCCGAGGACCATACCGGTCCGCAGGTCCTGAAGATGTTCAGCTACGACTATGACAATTCGACCTTCACGGCCGATGGGGACTACGCCGACTACGAGAAATACACCAAGCCGGCGGAGTGATCGGATGTTCGCGCAAGTCCTGTTCAGCGGCCTCGCCCTCGGCAGCATCTACGGGCTCGTCGCCCTTGGTTTTGCCGTCGTGTTCAAGGCCACTGACGTGTTCAACTTCGCGCAGGGAATGTTCGCGGTGTGCGGCGCCTATTTCGCCGTCACCGCCATTTCCGCGCTCCAGCTTCCTTTCGGGCTGGCGATCCTGTTCATGATCGCAGCCTGCGCGACGTTGGGGGTGCTTGCGCACATCTTCCTCATCCAGCCGCTCGCGGGACGATCTATGCTCGCCGTCATCATGGTGACGATCGCGCTGTCGATCGTCCTGCGCGCGGGCATCGAGATCTTCTACGGGCCGCAGGGCCGCGTCCTGACGACGCCGCTGCCCTCCGGCGTCATCCGGATCGGCGACCTGCGCATCTCGCAGCTTCACTTGATCGCGGCGCTGACGAGTTGGGCCTGCATGGCCGTCTTCGGCGCCTTCTTCCGCTTCACCTCGGTCGGGCTTTTAATGCGCGCGACGGCCGACGGCCATGAAGCCGCGCTCGTCTCCGGCGTCAACGTCAACGCGATGAACCGCCTCGCCTGGGCCATCGGCGCTGTGCTCGCCGGCATCGGCGGGCTCTTTCTTGGCCAGATCCAGATCGTCTCGCCCGAGCTCGAAGCCATCGGCCTGCTTGCCCTTCCCGCTGTCGTCATCGGCGGGATGCAATCGATACCCGGCGCCATCATCGGCGGGCTTCTCGTTGGGCTGATCGCGCAGTTTGCCGGCTCATACATCTCGCCCAAATCGACCGACATCGTGATTTACGGTCTACTTCTCCTGATCCTGATGGTGCGTCCCTGGGGCCTGCTCGGCCAGCGCGAATTGGGGAGGGTCTGATGTCCGACACGCTCGCGACAGCGACGGTCGCATCCGCGCGCCACAAGACATCGGCTGCGAGATGGATCATGCGCGCGCTGATCCTCGCCATACTCTTCTATATCCCCTTCGTTCTGACCAGCCGCTCGGCATTCGGCATACCCCTATCGAACATGCAGCTTCTCAACCTGGGCCTGACCCAGATCAATCTGATGCTGATCGCCATGCTCGGCGCGCTGTCGCTCAATTTCCTGACCGGCAGCGCCGGGCTGATCTCGATCGGCCACGCCGCGTTTTATGCGACCGGCGCGATGACGGCCGCGATTTTCGGCACCCAGTTCGGCTGGCCTTTCCCGCTGGTCCTGGTCTGCGCAGCCATCGCCGGTGCGCTCGCCGGCATCCTCGCGGGGCTACCGTCGCTGCGCGTGCGCGGCCTTTATTTCGTCCTCTCCACGCTCGCGGTCCACTATGTCGTGGTGTTCCTGTTCCAGGAATATCAGTTCAAGTTCTTCGGCGTGGTCGGCGTCCCCTTCCGGCAGCCCTCGCTCGGTCCACTTGCGATCGACAGCCCGATCCGCTGGTATTTCTTCCTGCTGCCGCTCGTCGCCCTCGTCTATATCGGTCTGCGCAACGTGCTGGCGACGCGGGAGGGCCGTGCGCTACAGGCCATGCGCGATCATGAACTCGCCGCAACCGCCATGGGCGCCGATGTCCGCATCCTTCGCCTGAAGGCGTTCGCGCTGAGTTCATCGATCGCGGCGGTCGCAGGTGCGCTCTACGCGCATCTTCTGACCAACGCGACCTCGGAGGTCTTTGGCATCCACTTCGCGATCCAGTTCATCGCAATGATCATCATCGGCGGGCTCGGATCGCTGTCGGGCTCGCTCCTCGGCGCGGCGGTCTGGCTGCTTCTGCCGACGATCATCACCGGTCTGACATCCTTTGCCGCCGACTCCACAGGTTTTGTCCGCACGGTTTTCGTCGACCACCGGCCGCAGCTCGTCCAGATGATCTTCGGCCTTCTGGTCATCGTGCTCCTGATCTTCGCGCCCGGCGGCATGGCAGACCTGGTGACCAGGCTGCGCACGATGATTTTCAGCAGGGGACGCAGATGAAGGACGACGCCATCCTCTCCGTCGAGAACCTGTCGGTCGGCTACGCTCGCAAGGGCCTTGCGCTCGAAGATGTCGGACTGACGGTCCCGCGCGGCGGCATCGTCGCGCTGCTCGGCGCGAATGGCGCCGGAAAGACCACTCTCATCCGCGCGATCTCCGGCCTGCTCGACCACCATCACGGCCGCATCGAGGGCGGTTCCGTCCGTTTCGACAGCCGCGTTGTCAACGCTTTGCCGCCGCACAAGCGCATCCGCCTCGGCATGGCGCAATCACCCGAAGGCCGACTGGTCTTCAAGAACCTGACCGTCGAGGACAATCTCCTCGTCGGTGCCGCGATCCTGCCGGGTGCGAAGCGTCAGGACGGGCTCGACGCGGTCTACGCGCTTTTCCCGCGCCTCAAGGAACGTCGCAGCCAGTCCGCCGGCTGGATGTCGGGCGGCGAGCAGCAGATGCTGGCCCTTGGCCGCGCGCTGATCGGACGCCCGCAACTCCTGCTTGTGGACGAGTTGTCGCTCGGCCTAGCTCCGCTTCTCGTCCGTTCCATCTACGAGGAACTGAAAAAAGTGCGTGAACTCTTCGGCTCCTCCATGCTCATCGTCGAGCAGAACGCCAAGCTGGCGCTTGGTTTCGCAGAATACGCCTACGTACTCGACCGGGGCCGCATTGCAATTTCCGGCACCGCATCCGATGTCGCCGCAAGTACCGCCATCCGCGATTCCTATCTCGGCACCGAGCGCACAGCCGACGAGGGAGCGCACGCATGACCCGGCCGCTTCTCCAGATAAACGCCCTCCACATGCGCTTTCAGGGCATCGTCGCGCTGGAGGATGTCTCCTTCTCGCTCGACGAGGGCAAGGTGACGGCGCTGATAGGCCCCAATGGCGCCGGCAAGACCACCATGTTCAACTGCGTGACCGGCATGTACAAGCCGACGGACGGCGCGATCCGCTTTGCGGGCGAGACCATCACCGGCCTGAAGGCGCACCGCATTGCGCGCCACGGCATCGCCCGCACCTTCCAGAATCTGGCGCTTTTCTCGGGCCTGACGGTCCTGCAGAACCTTCTCGTCGGGGCTTATCTCAAGGGCTCGTCCGGCCTTTTGCAGGGCATGTTCCGCACAGGCGCGACGCGCGCGGAGGAAGCGGCGGCCGAAGCGCAGGCGCGCGAAATCCTCGTCTATCTCGGCCTTGAGGACGTCGCCGACGTAAAACCCTCGCAATTGCCCTACGGCCAGCAAAAGCGCATCGAGTTCGGCCGCGCCTTGATGCAAAAGGCGAAGCTGATCCTGCTCGACGAGCCGATGGCGGGAATGAGCAAAACCGAAAAGGCCGCGATGACGGCGCTCATCCAGCGCGTGCGCGCCGAAATGGGCTTGACCTTCCTGATCGTTGAGCACGACATCCCGGTCATCATGGACGTTTCGGACAAGATCGTGGTGCTCGATTTCGGCCGCAAGATCGCCGATGGCGAGCCGCGCGCGGTGCGCTCCGATCCGGCGGTGATCGCCGCCTATCTCGGCACCGACGAGTAGGATTTAGCTGGCGGCCGCCGCAGTCGTCTTCCGCTGGATCGGCGCGCGCTTGGCGCCGGCGATGCCGAGGATCAGCCGCGTCATCTCGGACGCGATGCCGGCGACTTCGAGCCGGCCTTCCGGCCGGTACCAGAAAGTCGACCAACTCACCGCGCCGCCAATGGCGAGCGCAGCCATCTTGGCGTCCTCGAGATCGAACTCGCCCGCGTCGGAGCCGGCCTGCAAGAGGCTCGCGACCTGGCCGAAGAACCGGCGGCGCATATCGCCAAGCCGCCGCGCGTCGGCGGGCTCGAGGTTCTTTTCCTCGCGTGTGTAGATCGCGATGTTCTTCTGGTTCATCAGGATCGAGGTGACGTAGCGCTTGCCGAACAGGCGCAGGCTATCCGTCGGACCGAGTTGTTCGGCAAGGACGCCCTCGATCTCGTCGAGTGCCGCGCGCACGCCGCGCTCGCAGATTTCGGCCAGAAGTTCGCTTTTCGAGCCGAAATTGGCATAGATGAACGGCTTGGTGACACCCAGCCGCTCTGCAACCTCGTCCAGCGTCGTATTGTCGTAGCCCTTCTCATAGAAGAGATCGGCCGCCGCGCTCACAGTGCGCTCGCGCTTCAACGCCGCAACCTCGTCGCGGATATTCAGGTGCCCGTGGGCTGCTTTGGCCATGACGCTCAAGTTCTCCAAGCGCCTCGATCGAGCGCGCGTCGCACAGTCTAGGCGATTCCCCGTCTCAAAGGGACAGGATGTCCCGAATTTCGGTCATGTAGAGCTTGCCGGTCTCCACATCGTCGACCGTCACCTCGTGGCGCACATAGCGCCGCTCGCGCTTCACATATTTGTCGATCGCCTTCGTCGTGATGCGGATGGTCGCACCGACCGGGATCGGCGCCACGATCTCGGTGTCGTGGAAAGTGTGGATAGACCCGATCGCAAAGGGCTTTGTGTGGTCGAACTGGACCGACAGCACGAAATGCGAGACGAGAAGCGGCGGCACGATGGCGGGGCCGAATGGCGAGTCGCCCTCGATCCGCCACTTGTTCATGCGCCACCCCTCGTACCAGGGATTGTAGTCCTCCACCGCATCGGCATAGAGGATGACGAGTTCGGGCGCGAGATAGAGTTCGCGTGACAGCACGTCGCCGACCTCCACCATGTCCCAATACGTCTGGCATTCCTCCTGCAGGCCTTCGACGAAGGCACGCTCCTGCGCAACCTGCAACGGTGTCATCGGGCGCAGGTCGTCGGTCCTTGGTTCGGGCCTCATGCCGGTTCTCCCTGCACCCCGACGTCGACTTCGGCGAAGCCGACCGTCTTGACCTCGCCTTCCTCGTTGTCGGCCCAGAACTCGACCCGGAAGCGGTATCCGGCGCCCTTCGGCGTCTTCGCCCGCACCACGCCATGCGTGGTGATGATTTCGTTGGCGAAGGTCGAGGCGACGTATTTGCACTGGATGCGCGAGCGGGTGAAGAAATCGGCGCCGAAATAGTTCACGCACATCTCCGCGATATAGGCCGACGACATCTCGCCCGTCTGGATCGGTGCCTTCAGCCCCGTCGCCGCGGCATAGACGGGGTCCCAATGGTTAGGGTTGAACCGGCCCCACAGCCGCGAACCCATGAGCTGGATCGCTGCCTTCTTCTTGACGCCGATCATCTCGAATCCGACCGGCGTGTCCCTGGTGATGCGCTCGGGCATTCCCGAAGGGCTCGTCGACGGCTCGGCTTGCACCTTGAAAGCGGCGGTCATGTCAGTTTCAACTCCTCGATGGCGCGCTGGGCGAGCAGGAACTTGCGGGCGCGACCGGACGGAGTGGTCGGCAGGTCCTCGGCCCGGATCGGCAGCACGTATTTCGGCACCTTGAAGCGCGCCAGCTTATCTGCGCAAAGCGCGATCAACTCGTCCGGCGCGACCGGCAGGCCGTCACGCAGCACGACATAGGCCGCCCCTGCCTCGCCCATTCGCCTGTCGGGCACCGGCACGACATGCGCCTGAAGCACGGCCGGATGCGCCGTCAGCACATCCTCGATTTCGGTGGGCATCACCTGCTCGCCGCCGCAGCGGTAGGATTCCTTGCGACGACCGACCAGCGTCATGTAGCCGTCGGCATCAAACCGGGCGAGGTCGCCGGTGTGAAGCCACCCCTCGCCATCGAACGCCTCGGCCGTCGCGTCGGGCTTGTTGTAGTAGCCCCTTGTCACACCGGGCCCCTTTGCCATCAGTTCACCGACTTCGCCGGGTGCGAGCACCTTTCGGGTTTCGGGATCGACGATGCGGTAGTCGACGAGACGCCCTGCGAGGCTCGGCTCGCCTGCCGGGCCGATTTCGCGCATCCGTCCATTGGTCCAGGCGAGCCGCTCATACGGATCGTCGACGCGTGTCGCCATCGTCGTCGCGGTGACCTCGGTCATCCCGTAGCCGGTCGTCACCTCGTCGGGCGTCATCAGGTCGAATATCTCCCGGAAAATGCCCTGCGGCGAGCGCTGACCCGACGAGATCACCGCCCGCAACGACGGCAACTCGCGTGGGCGCGCACGCAATTCGTCGAGAATGACAGTCGTCATTGTCGGTACCAGAAGCACGTCGTCCGCCTGATGCGCGTCGATCGCGTCGAGCGTGCCGGCCGGACTGAACTGTAGTTGCGGAATGATTGCGCCGGCAACGAAGGGCACCGTCAGCATTCCCTCGACATAGCCGTAGACGTGGTACATCGGCAGGGAAAAGGTGACGCGCCAGCCATCGTCGAAACCGCGACAATAGGCGCTGCCGAACGCGGCGCGCAGGAGCATGTCATGCGTCAGCATCACGCCCTTTGGTGCCCCCGTGGTGCCCGACGTGTAGATGATGTCGCTGACCGATTGCGGATCGACGACCGGAAATGTCGCCGGTCCAGCGCCCATCGCCAAAAGCTGGTCGAACCCCGTCGTCCCCGCGCGAACCGGCGCGTCGCCCGTTGCAAACACCACCACGCGCTTCAGCCGCGGAAGGGCATTGCCACCGCCTGTACGTTCCCAACCGGGCATCAGCGCGTCGAGCGCGGTGAGGTAGTCGAGATCGCGGAAGCGGTCCATCGTCACGAGGAACGCCGCATCCGACTGCTTCAGTACATAACCGAGCTCGTCGCGCCGGTTGAGGAAATTGACCGGGATCGCGGTCGCACCGACCCGCGAGATCGCATATTTCAGCGCGACGAAATCCGGATAATTGGCGAGCACCATCGCCACGTGATCGCCCGGCTTCACCCCTGCTGCCACAAGTCCTGCGGCAATCGCCTCCGAACGTGACTTCATATCCGCGTAGGACCAGGCGAGTTCGTCGGTCACGACATAGGGGCGGTCAGGAAAGCTTGCGGCGGCGTGATCGAGCGTCTCGTGGAGCGTGCGGGCGACCCATTGCGGATGACGCCGCACGAGAGCGTCTTGACGGTCCCTCAAACTCGACTTCATTGCGCCTCTCTGCCCGTCCGTCCGCCCCGGGCGGTGAACCTCCCGCCGCTGTGGAACGGCTTTACATGACGCAAGGTCCACATTACCGTTCTCGTCAGCAATAAAATCTACTTACACGTAAGCATCGAAACTTACAAGTTCGCAAAGGCACCGACATGCCGCCAGATCCGCGTCTTGAAGGATATCTTGCCAATCCGCGTAACCATGTGCGACCGCCGCCCGCGCATGTGCCGATGGAAAAGCTGCGCCAGGCTGCGAATGCTGCCATGCTAGGTCCGAGACGGGTCGAACTCGCCGACGTTCGCGCGTTTACCGGCCCGGGCGGTATCGCGCTGCGGCTCTATCGACCGTCCGCCGCGCTTGACCTTCCGATCATTGTCTTCCTTCATGGTGGGGGCTGGGTCTGGGGCAATCTCGACACGCACGACACGATCTGTCGCGCACTTGCGCAACAAGCAGGTGCTGCGGTCATCGCCGTGGCATACAGGCTCGCGCCTGAAACGCATTTTCCGGGCCAGATCGAAGACGGACTCGCGGTGCTGCGCTGGCTTGAGAGAGAATCGGCCCCGCTTGGCCTCGATGGCGAGCGGATCGCTCTTTGCGGTGACAGTGCAGGCGGGGCCATCGCCTGTACGATAGCGATGGTGACCGGGAAATACCGTATGGGTATCCGCCATCTGGCCATGGTCTATCCGCCACTAGACGCTACCTGCGCCAGCTCCTCGCAGCACGAGTTCGCCGACGGCTACCTCCTGAGCAGTGCTGGTATGAGATGGTTCTGGGATTGCTATCTCGGCGATCACTCGGCCATGCAAAATCCGCTTGTCTCGCCACTCGCGGCAAGCCCGGCCGAGCTCGCCGCCCTGCCGCCGGTTTCGATCGCGACCGCGCAGTTCGACATCTTGCGCGACGAGGGCGAAGCTTTTGCGGCACATCTGCGACAGGTTGGCATCGCAGTTTCGCTGCGCCGCTATGACGGCATGGTTCACGGCTTCCTGTCGCTTCCTATTGTCGAGGACATTGCCCTCGCCGCGATCACAGACATTGCCGGCGACATCGCCGCAAGCCTCGAGGTTTGAGATGATCCGCGATTTCCCCGTTTACGAAACGATCCGCACCGAGCGCCGCGGACGCATTCTGACCATCACCCTCGACCGACCCGAAAAACTCAATGCCGTCGATGAGAAGATGCACGCAGAATTGGCCACGATCTTCGCCGAGGCGGCCGATGATCGGCATTCCGACGTCATTGTCCTCACCGGGGCGGGCCGCGCCTTCTCCGCCGGAGGCGACATTGTCTGGATGCAGAAAATGATCGACGAAGGCTTCGAAAAAACCGCACGCGAAGCCAAGCGTATCGTGCTCGACCTCCTCGATTGCGATAAGCCGATCATTGCCAAGCTGAACGGTCACGCCGCCGGTTTTGGCGCCACGATAGCGTTGTTCTGCGACGTCATCTTCGCCGCCGACCATGCAAAGATCGGCGACCCGCACGTTTCGGTCGGGCTGACCGCGGGCGATGGCGGTGCGCTGATCTGGCCACAACTGGTCGGCTACGCGCGCGCCAAGCAACACCTGCTCACCGGCGACATGCTCACCGCCGAGGAAGCCGAGCGCATAGGTCTGATCAACCATGCGGTGCCAGCCGGCGAACTCGATCTGGCGGTCGATAACTTTGCCGATCGCCTTGCTGGTGGGGCCCAAGTCGCTATCCGGACCACGAAGTGCGCCATCAACGCACCACTCAAGCAGTTTGCAGCGCAGATGATGGATACCTGCCTTGCCCTCGAAGCCATATCCAACGCTTCAGATGACCATCAGGAAGCGGTGAATGCCTTCCGCGGCGCCCGGCAGCCGATTTTCAAAGGGCGCTGACGAATTCAGTAGCAACACCAGTTGCCTGACCTGATGTGGCGGACGGCCTCCGATCCCGGCATCGAAATGTGCCAGGATGCACATCGCAATATCCATGCGTTGCGGCAGAGCCTCGCCGCTCTTCGACCCATGGGTCTCATCGGGCCGGAAAGTCGGTTTGCGCTTGGCGCGGATGGGCCGGATCAGGCTTGGGCGGCGGGCACGTCGCGGTGTTGACGGTCGAAACGCCGGTCCTTCTCCTGGCGTTCGCGAATTCCTGAATTCCTTGAATTGCCACCTTCTGGGAGGAAACGCCTCATGGTCGAGCGGTGCGATCCGCACCAGCGGCTTGCCTTCTTCCCCCGTCAAGGACGCGAGCGTGCAATCTGCTGCATGTCGCGCTGGGCGATCCAGTCATGTTCGGGATGGTTTTCGAAGCGCCATTTGCGTAACGGTCCGGCCATGACGTTGAGATAATACATGTCGTAGCCATAGGGCGCGCCGCATGGATGGTGGCCTTTCGGCACCAGCACCAGATCGCCGTCCTCGACCGTCATGGTTTCGTCGAGCGAACCGTCATCGGTGAAGACGCGCTGGAAGCCGAAACCCTGCGGCGGGTCGAGGCGATGGTAATAGGTCTCCTCGAGATAGGTCATGCGCGGGAAATCGTCTTCGTCGTGCCTGTGCGGCGGATAGGACGACCAGTTGCCGGCGGGCGTGAAAACCTCGGTGACGAGAAGACTGTCCGCCACGTCGCGTTCTTCCATCGCGATCGGGTGGATGAAGCGCGTATTGGCGCCCTTGCCGCGCGTGACCTTTTCGATGCCGGCCGGGCCGATGATCCGTGCCTGCCTGCCGCCTTCGGAAGGCGCGGAGCAGACGGCGAGGGTGAGCTTCGTCGTAGCGACGGCCTTCCATGGCGTGTCCGGCGGCACGTAGAGGCAATGCGGCGGCGTCTTCTCGAAAACGTCCATCCGCTCGCCGGTCTCGCCGAAATTCTTGCCGCCGGCTTCGATCCGCGCCTTGCCCTCGACGATGACGAGGATCGCCTCCCGGCGATCCAGACGGCCCTCGACTTCCTCGCCGGGCGCCAGCCGGTAGAGATCGAAACCGACATATGACCATCCGGCATCCTGCGGCGTGAGCCGGTGGACGTGGCCGTGATCGCCGGACGGCTTTCGCAACAGGTTGGCCATCACGCCTCTCCTTGTCGGTCGAGGCCCGCATCACGCGCAATCGTCCGCAGCGCCTTCAGACCCATCGCCTGATAGTGGACGGGGTCGCGCTGGTCGGGGTCCTGTTCGGCCTCGATGACCAGCCAACCCGAATAGCCATGGCGCGCGGCGGCCTCGAGAACCGGCGCGAAATCGACGCCGCCTTCCGGATCGCCCGGAACGGTGAAGACGCCTGCGCGGACGCCTTCCAGGAAGGAAAGGCGTTCGGCGTGAACGCGCTTCATGATCTTAGACCGCACATTCTTGCAGTGGATATGGCCGACGCGGTCCATGTAGCGGACGGCAATGGCCGCCGGGTCGGCTCCGCCGAAAAAAGCGTGACCGGTGTCGAGAAGGAGCCGGGTCGCCGGCCCCGTAGCATTCATGAACGCATCGATCTGCGGGCCCGTCTCGACCACCGTTCCCATATGGTGGTGATAGACGAGGGGCACGCCCTCGCCGGCAGTGAAGGCAGCGAACCGCTCCATCTTTTCGCCGAAACGTTTCATCTCATCCTCGTCGAGCGTTGGGCTTTCGGCCAGCGGCGTCGCGTTCGCTCCGTGAATGGCGTTCGACGTCTCCGCTGCGATGAAGACCTTGGCGCCTGCCCGCTGGACCATGTCGAGATGCGCGCGGGCGGCGGTGATTTCGGCCTCCACGTCGCGCGCCAGAAGATGCGTCGAATACCAGCCGCCGACGAAGCGCAGGCCATGCGCGCCGAGCGCCGCTTTCAGCGCGTCGCCCTCATCGGGCATCTTGTGTCCCTTCTCGATGCCGTCGAAGCCGATCGCGGCGGCCTGTTCGAGACAGGTTTCGAGCGGGATCGCGGCGCCGAGGGAGCGGTCGTCGTCGTTCGACCAGGCGATGGGGTTGGTTCCGTAGTAGATCATGCGTGTCAGTCCGTTCGCTGGTTCTTGCGCGCGCCGTCATAGGCCTTGCGGGCCTCGACAACCTGCCGCCGTTCCGAAACCTCCGGCACCGCCACGTCCCACCATGCGCCGCCCGCTTCGGTGGTCTGCATCGGGTCCGTGTCGATGACGATCACACTGGTGCGTGTGGCGGCGCGGGCGCGCGCGATTGCCTCTTTCAGCGCTGCCAGGTCGGCCACCTTCTCGGCATTCGCCCCCATGGAGGCCGCATGGGCGGCGAAATCGATGGCCGAGGGCACGACATGCGCGGCCGTGTCGAACAGATTGTTGAAGCTTGTCCCGCCGGACGCGACCTGCAACCTGTTGATGCAGCCATAGCCGCGATTGTCGAGCAGCACGACGATGAGTTTTTGGCCGAGCATGACCGAGGTGGCCAGTTCGGAGTTCATCATCATGTAGCTTCCGTCGCCGACCATGACGACGACTTCGCGGTCGGGCCGTGCCATCTTGACGCCAAGCCCGCCGGCGATCTCGTAGCCCATGCATGAGAAGCCATATTCGACGTGGTAGCCACCGGGGCGGCGGGCGCGCCAAAGCTTGTGCAACTCGCCCGGAAGCCCGCCCGCCGCGCAGACCACGATCGCGTCGTCATCGAGGCTGCGCTGCACCGCGCCGATCACCTCCGCGTCGGAGGGAAGTCTGTTTTGCGTCTCGTCGCCGGTCGCCGTCACCGCATCGACGGCGGCTGTCCATTGCGCGATCAGACCGGCATCGTGCGCGGGCGCGCTGTGGTCGCCGAGTGCGGCGCCAAGCGCTTCAAGCGTGACGCGCGCATCGGCAACGAGCGTCAACGCCGCGTGCTTGGCGGCATCATAGGGCGCGACGTTGATCGTCAGGAGGCGGCAATCCGGGTTGCGGAACAGCGCCCACGATCCGGTGGTGAAATCCTGCAATCGGGTGCCGACCGCGATGACGAGATCGGCATCCGCCGCGATCGCATTGGCGGCCGAACTGCCGGTGACCCCGAGCGAACCCAGATTGAGCGCGTGGTCCCAGGGCAGGGCGGACTTGCCGGCCTGCGTTTCGGCAACGGGAATGCCGTGGGTCTCGGCAAAGGCGCGCAAGGCGTCGGTCGCCAGCGAATAGTGAACGCCGCCGCCCGCGACGATCAGCGGCTTGCGCGCCGCGCGGATCGCAGCGGCTGCGGCGTCGAGTTCGCGTGGATCGGGCGGCGGCCTGCGGACGGCCCAGACGCGCGGGGCGAAGAAGCTTTCGGGGTAGTCGAAGGCTTCGGCCTGCACATCCTGGCAAAAGGCCAGCGTGACCGGACCGCACTCGGCCGGGTCGGTCATCACGCGAAAGGCGCGGGGAAGGGCCGTGAGCAGGTGTTCAGGCCGAGAGATGCGATCGAAATAGCGGCTGACCGGTCGAAACGCATTATTGGCGGAGACCGTGCCGTCGGCAAAATCCTCGACCTGCTGGAGGACGGGGTCGGGCGCCCGGCTGGCGAAGACATCGCCCGGCACGAACAGCACCGGCAGCCTGTTCACATGGGCAAGAGCCGCGGCCGTCACCATGTTCAGCGCGCCGGGGCCGATGGAACTCGTCACCATCATCGCCCGCCGGCGGTTCAGCGTCTTGGCATAGGCGATTGCCGCGTGCGCCATGCCCTGCTCGTTGTGTCCGCGCCAGGTTGGAAGGTTTTCGCGCGCACCGTGAAGCGCCTCGCCGATACCTGCGACATTGCCATGGCCGAAGATCGCCCACACGCCCGCAAGAAACGGCACGCCATCCTCGTTGAGCTGGCTGGCGCAATAGCGCACCATGGCTTGCGCGGCGGTCAGTCGGATGGTGGTCATGCGGCATCTTCCCTGGCGTTGCGGGCGTCGTCCCAGGATTGGGCGAGTGCGCGATAGCGTGCGCTCATGTCGGCGACGGCTTCGTCATCCGTCATTGCGCCGGAGAACCAGGCACGCGCGGCATAGCCGAAAATGCTGCGGCCGACCGCAAAGCCCTTGACGAGATCGAACCGGGCGGCGCGCCGGAATGCTTCGGAAAGCTGAGCTTGCGGCGCATCGAGGCCGAGAACGACGATGCCGCGCGTGTGGGGATCATGGGCTTCGATGCGAGACACCACATTCTCCCAGGCGCGGCCGCTCGTCATCGGTTCGAGTTTCCACCAGTCGGGATAGATCGCGCGCAGGTAGATTTTTTCAATGATGCGCGCGGTCGTCATGTCATCGACCGGACCCACCTTCGACGGAATGATTTCCAGCAGGAATTCCAGATCGTTGCGGCGCGCGGATTCGGCCAGCCGGGCGATCGTGTCGAGTTGATCGCTCCACATCGCCGCGTCGTCGTCGGGATGGCAAAAGCACAGCGCCTTGACGACATGATCGCGCGGCCATTCGTCAAGAGCGCCGCCCCAATCGGCGCCAAGTTCGGCTTCGAGCCGCAATGGCCGCGAGCCAGGGTGCTCGACCGGCCGTCCGATCCACAGCCCGCTCCCGGCCGCTGCTTGGAGCGCGCGGCGGCCCAGCCGGTCGTCGCACAAGATGCCGTAGCCGTGACGACCGTCGGCGACCGCAAGCGCGGCTCGCAGGCAAAGCTCTTTGAACCGGCCGATGCGCTTTTCGCCGGTGCCGTCCATCGCTTCCAGTTGCGCGCGGTGGTCGAAGGCGAAGACCCGCATGTCGGGCCAGGCGCCGCGCCGGTTGGTCGACCAGTGGATCTGTTCCAGTTCGCGGTCATGGCGCAGGGCAGGCGTCATGACCCCGCGCTTGAGGAAAAAGGCAAGTTCCTGTGCGGACGGGTAGGCCGGCGTGCAGCCATGGCGCGAGACGGCGAGCGCGCCGCAGGCATTGGCATAGGCGAGGGCGAGGGGCCAAGGCGCGTCTTCGAGCCAGCCCTTGAGAAGGCCGGACATGAAGCCGTCGCCGGCGCCGAGCACGTTGAAGACCTCGATCCGGAACGCGGGACCGGCTTCGCCCGCGTCGAGCGTTTCGGGGATTTCGCCGGCAAAGGCGGCGGCCCCCATCGGTCCGCGCTTGGCGACCAGCGTCGCGTTCGTGACGGCGCGCACGGCCCTGAGCGCTTCCATCGTGTCGGTCGAGCCGCCGGCAATGTGAAACTCTTCCTCCGTGCCGACGATCAGATCGAACAGATGCAAATGCGACTGAAGCTTGGCCGTCACTGCTTGCGAAGCGATGAAGCGGCTGTCGCCCGCATCGTGACCGGCAAGCCCCCATAGATTGGGCCGGTAATCGATGTCGAGCGCGGTTCGCGCGCCGCTTTCGCGGGCAAGGCGCAGCGCCTTCAGGACGGCCGCTTCGGTGCGCGGATGGGACAGGTGCGTGCCGGTCGCGATCACGGCGCGCGCCTCTGCGATGAAGGCAGGGTCGATGTCGGCTTCGTCGAGCGCCATGTCTGCGCAGTTCTCGCGATAGAAGATCAGCGGAAAATTGTCCTCGTCGCGGATGCCGAGAATGACGAGCGCGGTCAGGCGTTCGGGGTCGGTGACGACGCCGCGCGTATCGACGCCCTCGGCGGCGAGCTGTTCGCGGATGAAGCGTCCCATATGCTCGTCACCGACGCGCGTGATGACCGCCGATTTCAACCCGAGCCGCGCCGTTCCGCAGGCCATGTTGGTGGGCGAACCGCCGATATATTTGCGCAGCGAGCGCATGTCCTCCAGCCGCCCGCCGATCTGCGCGCCGTAGAGATCGACCGAGGATCGGCCGATGGTGATGACGTCGAGGCTCATACGGTTCCCCCGAGCGAGCCCTCGAGTTCGGCCATTTCCTGTCCGCCCGCCATCAGATCCTGCAATTCTTCCGCGCTGATCTCGCCGCGTGCGGCCGTGCCCAGCGTCTTGCCGCGATTGAGCACGGTGAAGCGATCGCCGACCGCCATCGCGTGGCGCACATTATGGGTGATGAAGACGACGCCGATGCCCTGCTTGCGTACCCGGTCGATCGTCGCCAGGACGTTCGAGGTCTGGCGCACACCCAGCGCGGATGTCGGTTCGTCGAGAATCAGCACCTTGGCGCCGAAGTGAACCGCGCGCGCGATGGCGACGGTCTGGCGCTCGCCGCCCGACAAAGTGCCGACGGCCTGTTCGGGCTCGCGCAGATTGATGCCCATGCGGCGCATCTCCTCCATCGTGATCCGGTTCGCCGTCTCGAAATCGATCAGCTTCAGCGGCCCGAACCTGCGGACCGGTTCGCGGCCCATCCAGAAATTGCGCGTCACCGACATCAGCGGGATCATCGCCAGATCCTGGTATACGGTCGCGATGCCCGCCTCCATGGCGTCGCGCGGGCTCTGGAAGACGACCTCCCTGCCCTCGACGACCATCTTGCCGGCGGAGGGCTTGTGGACGCCGGACATGGTCTTGATGAAGGTCGACTTGCCGGCGCCATTGTCGCCCAGGAGGCAGTGGCATTCGCCGGCCTGCACGTCGAAGGACACGCCGCCCAGCGCGATGACCGCGCCGAAATGCTTTTCGATGTCACGCATTTCCATCAGCGACATCACCGTTCTCCCGTGATCATGCGGCGGATGAAGGTGTTCATGATGACGGCGAGGATCAGGATCGTGCCGAGGAACACGCGGAAGAGCGAGCTTTCGGCTCCGGCAAAGAACAGACCCTGCTGGACGACACCGAAGATGAGTGCGCCCAGCGCCGCGCCAACGACCGAGCCGTAGCCGCCGGTGAGAAGCGCGCCGCCGATGACGACGCAGATGATCGCCTCGAATTCCTTCAGCAATCCGCGGTCGGCCGCCGCCGACCCGAATTCCATCACTTGGCATGTCGCAAAGACGGTCGCGCAGAAGGCGGTGAACATGAACATCAGGATCTTGACCCGATCGACCGGCACGCCGACATAGCGCGCGGCCTGCGCGTCGCCGCCGGCAGCAAATATCCAGTTGCCGAAGCGGGTCCGGGTCAACAGCACATGCGCGAAGATCATCAGGCCGATGGCCCAGACGATCAGCATGGGAATGCCGTCGACGATCGGCTGACCGATGCGCGAGCCGCGGTCATAGGTGGCGATCAGGCCCGCATCGGCCAGCCAGACGAACAGGCTGCCGAGAATCTTGCCGCCGAACAGCCAGGCAAGCCAGTCGCCTTCGGCTGCTGCCCCCACACCGCCGATGATCGTCTGGCGCGTGGTCAGGATCGAAAGCCAGATCGTCAGGCCGCGCAGGATGTAGAGAAAGGCGAGCGTGACGATGAAACTCGGCAGCCCGGTGCGGATGACGAGCCATCCGTTGAGCGCGCCGATGGCCAGCGCGACGGCAAAGGCGCACAGGATCGCGATCCACACCGGCCAGCCCCATTGCACCGACACGATGGCGATGACCGTTCCGGCAAAGCCGATCATCGAGCCGACCGACAGGTCGAACTCCCCCGCGATCATCAGGAGGCACGCGCCGACCGCGATGATGGCGAACTGCGCCGACACAAGCGTCCAGTTCATCACGCCCTGCGCGGCGAACATGCCGGAATCGCCGGCGATGAGCAGAAAGAAGGCGAAGACGAGGATCGTGCCGCAGATCGCGCCGAGTTCGGGGCGGATCATGGCCCGGCGCAAGCCCGAGACGGACTTGACGCGTTCGTCGGTGGTGGCCGTCATGGCGGGTCCCCCGGATGGTGTGCGGCAAGGAAGAAGGGCGGCGCGAGGCCGCCCTTTCGGCGGGGCGGTCTAGCGGAATTCGCCCGCCAGCGTCTCCACCTGCTCGATATTGTCCGCCGTGATGAAGCCGGGGCCGGAATTGATGTTATTGCCCGGCATCACGCCGTAGCGCGCATAGTTCGTCAAGAGGACCACCGGCATGTAGCCTTGCAGGAAGGGCTGCTGGTCGATCGCGAAATCGATGATGTCGTCCTTGATCGCCTGTGAAATCTCACCCGACAGATCGAAGGTGGCGAAGAAGATCTCACCTTCCAGCCCGGCATCCTGCACCGCGCGAATGGTCGGATGCGCGGAGTTCGGCCCGAGCGTCAGGATCGCGGATGTATCGGGATTGGTCGACAGGTAAGCGGCGACCTTGTTTTGAACTTCCGACGGGTCGAGGCCGGAATCGATCATCTGGCCGCCCAGTTCGACGCCCAGCGCATCGGCGAAGCCCTGGCAGCGTTCGACCGAGGCGGGATTGGTGATGTAATGGTTGACGCACAGGAACGAAGTCGCGCCGGCTTCCTTGGCGCGCAGTCCGGCCGCGTGGCCGGCATCGAATTCCGGCTGGCCGACATGCATCATGGCGCCGAGCTCGGCGGACTGTTCCTGCGTGCCCGAATTGATGGTGATGACCGGGATGCCCTGATCGACCGCGTCGCGGATGGGACCGGACAGCACGTCGAAATCGGCGATGGTGACGATGATGCCGTCGGGGCCGGCCGCCGTCGCCTGCTCGACGATGCGCGCCATGTCGGCAAGATCGCCGGTCGGCGGATTGCGATAGTCGACGCGCACGTCCATCTGCTCGCCGGCCACGGCGATGGCGTTCTTGATCGTGTTCCACCAGCTATCGGAATCAGGCGCGTGGCTGATGAGCACGAACTGCTCGTCGGCAGCCATGGCCGGCGCCGACATCGTTGCGAGTCCCGCCGCCACCGCGATGGCGGCAATCATTGTCCTGGGCATTGTCTCTCTCCCTGAGATGTGTGCTGCCGGGCGAGACACCTCCGTGGTCAAGCCGGTAAATGGAATATTCCATCCATTTAGGACTCAATGCAAGCCGATTTTTCCATCAGCCGCGACGGGCGCCGATGGCGACGACGAGAGTCGTTGCAAGAGAAAGTGTCGCAGACAGCGCGCGAAAGGCGCCGACGTCGATTTCACTGACGGAAAGCGCGGTCACGTCGAGGCGGCGCAGCGGACTTGCCAGCGTGTCCGTGATCGCTATGACGGGAATGCCGCGTTCGCGGGCATAGGTCGCCAGTTCCACGGTTGCCGGCGTGTAAGGCGAAAAGCTGATCGCGACCATGGCGTCGCCTTGGGCAAGGGCATGGCGCGCATCGATATGCCCTACCGCGCCGTGCAGCATGGCAGGCACCTCCATTTTTTCGAGCGCGTAAGCCATGTAGGACGCAACCGGAAACGCGCGGCGAAACCCGACGAGATGGATCGTTTTCGCCTTTGCCAATGTTTCCACGGCAGCTTCCAAAGCCTTGCTGTCCAACGATGTCGCCAGATTCTCCAGGGAGTGCCTGCCCGCTTCGACGAACTCTGCCAGAAGTGCGGAGGGGCTGTCCTGTCCCTGTTCGTGCAGGGCCTTGATGCGTGTCGGATAGTCGGGCCAGCGCGGGGCATGTGCATCGCGAAACAGGCGCTGCATTCCCGAAAAGCCCTTGAAGCCCATGATCTGGCAAAAGCGCACGAAAGCCGATGGCGGCACGCCGGCAGCCGATGACAGTTCGGCTACGGTGGACACTGCAATGCGTTCGGGATTGGACGCGACGAAATCTGCGCACTGGCGCAGACGCTTGGGCAGCGCGTCGGCGATATCGCCGAGGCGCTGGTGGAAGGTTTCGATCGTGGTCGGTGGCAGGGCGTCCATGCCGGTCATCCTCAGCGCGCTTGACAGCCGCCGGTTGGGCGGACATGTATGTTTTGGAACAAATATTCCATTTCGACAAGTCGCGGAGAGGTGCGCTGTCGAAATTCCGGCAAGCCTGAGGAGTATTGCCAATGGCGCTGATGCGCGGCGAAGCGGGTCCGGTCCGCGCGTTGGGAGTGGGCCTGATCGGGACCGGGTTCATGGGCAAGTGCCATGCGCTCGCCTATCGCAACGCGAATGCGGTGCTTGGCGGCTTGCCGCCGATTCGCCTCGAATTTCTGTGCGACGTGCCGCACGACAAGGCGACCCGTATGGCGGAACAATTCGGCTTTGCCCGCGCCACCGACGACTGGCGCGCACTGGTGCGCGACGATGCTGTCGATATCGTCTGCATCACCACCCCGAACAGGATGCATCATGAGATGGCTCTGGCGGCGATTGCGGCCGGCAAACATGTTCATTGCGAAAAGCCGCTGGCGCTGACGCTCGCGCAGGCCGAAGAGATGGCACAGGCTGCGCAGGATGCCGGCGTGTGTACGATGGTCGGCTACAATTACATCCACAATCCCGCCTTTGCCCACACGCAACGGCTGGTCGAGGCCGGCGAGATCGGCCGGATCGTGCATGTGCGCGGCTGGGTCGACGAGGATTACCAGGCCGATCCCGATCTTCCCTGGACGTGGCGCGCGGCCATGGCCGAAGCGGGTCTGGGGGCGCTGGGCGATCTGGGCTGTCATCTGGTCAGCATGGTCTGCCGGCTTGCCGGGCCGATCGACAGTCTGATCGCGGATATGGCGACCGTCCACGAGACGCGCCCGCTTCCCGAGGGCGGCGGCCGGCAGGCGGTCGAGAACGAGGATCTGGCGAGCGCGCTCGTGCGCTTTGCCAGCGGGGCGACCGGCGTGCTGGCAATCTCGCGCAGCGCCTGGGGCCGCAAGAACCGGCTCGGCTTCGAAATCCACGGCACGAAAGGCATGATCGTCTTCGACCAGGAGCGCATGAACGAGTTGATGCTCTATCGCAACGTCGGCGACAAAGCGCTTCAGGGGTTCACCACGATCCTGACGGGTCCGGAGCACGCCCCTTTCGGCGCATTCGTGCCGGCTGCCGGCCATCAGATCGGCATGAACGATCTGAAGATCATCGAGGCCGGCGCCTTCCTAGCGCAGATTGCAGGCGGACCGCGCGCGGGACCTGATTTTACCGAAGCGCTCGTCTTCGAGCGCGTCATCCACGCCATCGCCGAAGCGGCGCGCAGCGACGCCCGCATCCATCTCGCCTGAGGAGAATTCCCATGTCCATCCGTTTTGCCGTGCTTGGTGCGGGACGCATCGGCAAGGTCCATGCAAAAGCCGTCAGCGGCGATCGCGATGCGACATTGGTCGCCGTCGCCGATGCCATGCCGCAGGCGGCAGAAGCGCTTGCCGCGCTCTGGGGCGCGCAGGTCCGTTCGGTCGACGACATTCTGGCGGCGGACGACATCGACGCCGTCGTCATCTGCACGCCGACCGATACGCACGCCGATCTGATCGAGCGTTTCGCGCGCGCCGGAAAAGCCATCTTCTGCGAAAAGCCGGTCGATCTGTCGATGGATCGCGTGCGCGCCTGTCTTGATGTGGTCGAGACAGAGGGCGCGATCCTGATGGTGGGTTTCAACCGCCGCTTCGATCCGCATTTCCAGGCGGTGAAGGCGCAGATCGATGGCGGTGCGATCGGCGCGGTCGAAATGGTGACGATCACCTCGCGCGATCCCGGCGCACCGCCCGCGAACTACATCCTCTCGTCCGGCGGCATCTTCAAGGACATGACGATCCACGATTTCGACATGGCGCGTTTCCTTCTGGGCGAGGAGCCGGCCCTGGTCAGCGCGTCGGCCGCTTCACTCGTCGACCCCGCGATAGGAGAGCTTGGCGACTACGACAGCGCGAGCGTCATCCTGACGACCGCGAGCGGTCGCCAATGCGTCATCTCCAATTCGCGGCGCGCCACCTATGGCTATGACCAGCGCATTGAGGTGCTTGGCGCGAAGGGCATGATCGCGGCCGAGAACCAGCGTCCGGTCTCGATCGAGATCGCGGACGAACGGGGTTTCACGCGGCCGCCTCTGCACGACTTCTTTATGACGCGATATACGCAGGCCTATGCCGCCGAGATCGCAGCCTTCATCGCCGCGATCCGCGACGGAACACAGCCTCGACCATCGGGCAGGGATGGGCTTGCCGCACTCGCCATTGCGGAAGCGGCGCTGCGCTCGGTCAAGGAAAGACGAGCCGTGGAAGTGGCCGAAATCCTCCGCTGAGCGAGATCCTGTCGGAACGGGCGAGGATCAGCAGTCGGCGGCGTCCTCGCTGGGCGCCGTCGGAACCACGGCCGCATCCTCATCCAGCTCGGCGGGAGCCTGCGGGCCTTCGACCGCGGTTTCGCCGCTGATCGGATCGAGCCCGGAGGCGACCTGCGGATGCTCCTGCTGAGGAGAGGAATCGAGCTCTTCCGACTGGCTGGTGCCGATGTCGGAGCCGCCGAGACCGCCTGTCCAGCCGCTTGAGCCCGAGCCGCCAGGCGCCGTGCCGGCATCGGGGCCGGCGACTGGCTGCGTCTCGGATTCGGACTGTTCAGCCGACGCTTCCGCGCCAGCGGAATTCGCCGGTTCATCAGCTTCGGCAGAAGCAGCGTCGTTGTCGACATCGGCCGAAGCGGATTGCGTTTCGCCATCTGCGTCCTCGGTTTCAAGCGCTGCCATGTCGGCCGCAGAGCCTTCGTCGGCGCTCTGGCCGGCCGGTTCCATGCAGTCGCCGCGCTCGGGCTGAACCTCGTCCTGCTCGCCGGCCGACGATGCGGCTTCGTCGGCGGGTGCGGCGGGTTGTTCCTGATCAGCCGGAGACGGCGTGGCGGGCGGCGGCGTCTGCGCATAGACAAGCGAAGCGGTCATCATCATGGCGCCGGCGAACGGCAATGCGAGCAGGTGGCGTTTCATGCGATTCCTCCCAGAGACCAGTGAGCCGTAAAACACGCGAAAACCCGATTCGTTGCTATTCGACAATCACGCGCGCGCTTCCCGTCTCGACGCTGCCGACAATCGCGGCCAGCGGATAGCCGGCCGCACGGATGGTCTCAAGTGCCGATTTCACCTCGCCGGCCTCGACCGCGATCAGAAGCCCGCCAGAGGTTTGCGGATCGGTGAGCAGATGTCGCTGCCAATCCGCCATGCCGTGCGGCAGGGACACCGCCTCGCCATAGCTTTTCCAGTTCCGATGGGACGCACCCGTCACGAAGCCCGCCTTTGCCAAGATTTCGGCCTGCTCCAGCAGAGGCAGAGCGGCGGCATCGAGCCTGATCGTCACGCCCGCGCCGCGCGCCATTTCCAGCGAATGGCCGAGAATTCCGAAGCCCGTCACGTCGGTCATGGCACGGACGGCTTCATTCCTGCCGAGTTCGATGCCGATCCGGTTCAGGAGCGTCGTGGAAGCGATCATCTCGGCTTGACCCGCCGCATCGAGATGCTCCTTCTTGATGGCGGCCGAGTAGATGCCGACGCCGATACCCTTGGTCAGGATCAGACGGTCGCCGGGCCTGCCGAGCGCGTTCCGCTTCACCTGCGCCGTCGGGCAGGTGCCGATCACCGCCAGTCCGTAGACCGGCTCCGGGCAGTCGATCGAATGTCCGCCGGCGACGGGTATGCCAGCCTCCGCGCAGATGGAGGCGCCGCCGGCGAGGATCTGCCGGATGTCGGCCGGGTCCATCTTGTCGATCGGCATTCCAACGATCGCGAGCGCGAAGATCGGCGTTCCGCCCATGGCATAGACGTCGGAGATCGCATTCGTCGCGGCGATGCGGCCAAAGGCGCGAGGGTCGTCGACCATCGGCATGAAGAAGTCGGTCGTGGCGATGATCGAGGTCGTGCCGTCCAGATCCCAGACGGCGGCGTCGTCCGCTGTCTCCGTTCCGACGAGAAGGCCGGCATAGGGTCCGGCCTTAGGCATCCCGCTCAACAAGTCCTGAAGGACGGCCGGCGCCAGCTTGCATCCGCATCCGCCGCCATGGGCAAGACTGGTCAGGCGCGGCTTTTCGGTTGCAGCGTCCACATCTTCCTCCTCGATCTCGGGACGACTGTAGCATTTCACGCGAGAATAAATCCGGAATTCCCGGAAAAGGCAGGGAGGAGGCTTCCGAATGAATATGGAAATCTCACGCCGCAGCTTCCTTAAAGGAGCCGGCGCGGGTGTCGCAGCGACGACACTCGGCGCTTTCGGCTTCGGGGAAGCTGAAGCGGCGTTTGTCGAGGGCTTGAGACCCTACAAGCTGGCCGGCACCACCGAGACACGCAACACCTGTCCTTATTGCTCCGTCGCGTGCGGCGTCATCATCTACTCGAAGGGCGATATCTCGCAAGGTACGGCGGAAGCGATCCACCTGGAGGGCGACGTCGATCATCCGACCAATCGCGGGACGCTCTGCCCGAAGGGCGCTGCGCTGCTCGACTTCATCAAGGCCGAGACGCGGCTCATGAACCCGAAGGTTCGCCGTCCCGGCTCGAACGCGTTCGAGGAAATTTCGTGGGACGAGGCGATCGAAGGCATCGCGCGTCACATGAAGGACGATCGCGACGCCAACCTCATCGAGCGCAACATGGACGGCGTCCCGGTGAACCGCTGGACGACGACCGGCTTCCTCGCCGCATCGGCGACGACCAACGAGACCGCGTTCCTGACCTACAAGGCCGTTCGTTCGGCCGGCATGGTGGCTTTCGACAACCAGGCGAGAGTCTGACACGGCCCCACGGTGTCCAGTCTGGGCCCAACATTCGGTCGTGGTGCAATGACGAATTCGTGGACCGATATCCGGAACACGGATCTGGTGGTGATCATGGGCGGCAATGCCGCCGAAGCGCATCCTTGCGGCTTCAAATGGGTCACGGAGGCGAAAGCCAACCGTGGCGCCAAACTCATCGTCGTCGACCCGCGCTACACGCGCTCGGCTTCGGTCGCGGATTATTATGCGCCGATCCGGCAGGGCACGGACATCGCGTTCCTGCTCGGCGTAATCAAATACTGCATCGACAACGACAAGGTGCAGTGGGACTACGTCAACGCGTTCACCAATGCGGCCTATATCGTCAAGGAAGGCTTTGCCTTTTCCGATGGCCTCTTCACCGGCTATGATCCCGAGAAGCGCGAATACGACCGCGCGACCTGGGATTACGAGATCGGCGACGACGGCTTCGTCGTGATGGACGAGACGCTGCAGAATCCGCGCTGCGTTTGGAACATGCTCAAGGAACATATCGCCATCTACACGCCGGAGATGGTGGAGCGCATCTGCGGCACGCCCCAGGAGAAATTCCTGAAGGTCGCCGAGATGATCTCGGAATGCTCGACGCCGACCAAGACGATGACGTCGATGTATGCGCTCG